>TARA_R110000751_G_scaffold181388_1_pt1 | contig 562994 bp, 509 predicted proteins | sample TARA_R110000751 | Tara Oceans TARA_R110000751 (sample SAMEA4398001) | marine metagenome | biome: Polar Biome; feature: [MES] marine water layer (ENVO:01000295) within the mesopelagic zone...; material: water (ENVO:00002006), including particulate matter (ENVO:01000060) such... | reverse complement strand
TCTAGATCTTTAATCAGCTACCATTACGCCATAGACCTAAAAGGGGTTTAATAATAACAGGTAAAATAGCCTCTTGTAATAAACCAATCAAAATCATTCTCGGTCAGCCTCAAAACACACAACAAAGACGGGCTTAGTATCCAAATCAGCGCAATCCCTAAATCCATTCAATCTGTGATACCCACAAAAAAATCACCTCGTAAATATATGGTGCTGGGTAGCAGTAAAGTAATCTCGGAAGATCTGGTTGAGTACCGCATCCTCTCTGCTTGCATTCACCCCTAAATAGGGATGTAAACCAATAATGACTGCGGATAAGCCTTTAACTGAAGCTGAAGCGGCTTGGTGCACTTCCTGAATAAAGGATTCTGCAAACTCTGCATCATTCTCCGTCTTACTTTCCACCTGATTGGCGATTTCATAAAGCTGATCATTTGCAGAACTGGTCACTGATTTTAACTCCGCTAACCGAGATTCATCTTTTACTTGTGCCTCCTCTAAAAAATGCTCTGCCATACCAATGTAGTTTACCCAAAGGGTGAGGTCGGCAAATACTGAAAAGTGCGTTTTAAAAATGGGTTGCGGAAGATGAAACTGATTATAAACAAAGCCGTATTCTTCTCTGACTAATACATCCTTCACTTCGAAAGAATGCGTAGCTGAAGCTTTTAGCCCCATGGTGTTCCAGTCATTGATAATGCGCACTTCACTTGCTGGTATTACAAAGGAGAGAAATTTAGGCGAACCATCTTCATTCTTCTGCTCAACGCCATTTTCTACAATTTTAGCATTTAAGGTAAAGTGCGTTAAATACGGAGCGCCAGTTGCATATCGCCAGGTACCGTTCAGTCGGTAGCTGCTCCCCTCCTTTTCTGCAGTACCAAACATGCCTCCACTTCCGCCAAAAATTGCAGGCTGAGCAAAGAACTCTTTTGCTACTTCGGGTTGAAGGTTTCCAATAAAGAAATTTGCTCCGCTGCAAAGTGTAACGGTCCAACCTAAACTACCATCAGTTCTGGCCAATGATTGAAGTTGCTTTAGTCCTTCGGTTAAAGACATTTCTCTTCCCCCAAATGCCTTCGGCACCCAAATATTCCATAGGTTTTCTTTGGCAATCCAGTCAAGCACTTCTTGTCTGAAAACAGGTGCATCGCTACACCATTCTTTAAGCTGTTGCATATGCATTCCCATTTTCTTCATTCATTAGTTTGCGCCATTTCAAATAACCCGATGTACCCATGATAAACAGAAACACCGACATACCTGCATAGATATAGAGGTCTTTATAAATCAAAAGGGGAATTGAAATAATGTTGCTGATATTCAAATAAATCCAGTTTTCAATCTTGCGTTTGGCCATCAGCCACATACCCGCCCAAGCAAAAGCACTTACAGTTGCATCCCAAATCGGCACATCAGAATCCGTATGAAAATTCAGCCAATAACTCATGAGGGCAAAACATCCTAACACTATTAAAATTGCTTTTAAATGTTCTTGCTGAGAAGAATTACTAATTGGGGCTTCTGCTTTCTGTTTGCCATATTTCCAGTACAGCCAGCCATAAATACTCATAACCAAATAATACATATGCAGCAAAATATCGGCATACAGTGCGCTCTGGTAGAGTACCCACATACTCATTAGTATGGCTACTATCCCAAACAAATAGGTATTGATGTTATTCTGGCGAGCAAGTATCACCTGCACAATGCCAAAAAGTGTTCCTAGGCCTTCAAGCCAAGTAAGTTCTGTTAGAAATTCCTCTATCATTGTTCTTTATTTTCAATGAAATGAGGAGATGAACCGGGTTATTACAGACCGTAATAACCTTAAATCCCTACGCCAGCATTATCTGGATCAGGTGCGGAGCAAAACTCCTGGGTATCATCTCAGCCTGCCACTTAGCAAGCACCCCATTGAAGAGCAAATGTAGGGCTCCACCTCCAAGCAGAAAAGGATTCATGAGTTTTTATTAAGGGGGGCAAATCTACCAGTTCGGTTTTCACTTGGTTGGTAAATAACACACAACAACGGCAGTGTTTCGATATAAAAACCCGAGAATCCTTAACTATTCAACCTGTGATACTCACAGTTAAGCTACCTCCATCATATTCTTACCGCTTTGATTTAATCCACTAGTAAAAAAATTTACTCAAATTTTTATTCACAACCTAAGGGTTGAGAAAATTAATATTAAACAGTCACTAACTCTATCAAGTCGTGGATACTTATTCAGAACACAGTGGTTCTTGATCATAAAAACGCTATAACTAACAGATAACTTTCAATAAAATATTTATAACTTTATTCACTTAAATAATCCTTATTTCACAAATAGAGATAGACCATCATTAAGAGCAACAGCAATGAAAAGACTTATAGCAATATTAATCGCCATCATTTTTACTTTTAGTTGCTCTGATGAGGATAAGCAACCTAAAAATGTTGACCAAATCTTAATTCTGGGAAGGTCAACAGTTTCTCCAATGCACTCATACTATTGGAGAAATGATTATTTGGAAGAAGTTATTCTCAGCAATGGGTATGTTAATAATATTGTTGCCAAAAGCTACAGTTCTAATCAACTTCATTTACAACTAGTGGATAAAACCATCGAGGGAAATCCCTTTCGCTATGCGTTCTACAAAGATGGAAAGCAGACTGAGATAGAAGACTTAAAAGGAAGTATATTAACTGGCTATCGTCAAATAGATAACAAAGATTATATTTTCTCTTTTCGATTTGGCACCCCATTTCAATCTTTCTATTGGAGCGGTAATGAAATAGAATATTTAGCAACTCAAGACAATAATTACGCTACTGATTTAACTATCGATAATATTGGAAACACACATGTTATAGGAGCAAAAGGTATATTTAAAAGTGAGGGCAGTGTTTGGGAGCCAATTTATTGGATAAATATGATCCCACAGTCTCTAAATTTTGACTACCCATTAAATGGAGAGTTTGTCAGAATCGAGAACATTAATGATGAAATTCATATTATTGGAATTGCATATGATCACGATAATGAAAAGAGAATTATTTTCGATATAGTTAATGGGATAACAAATATCTTAATGGAAACTTCCTTTTCTGACGGGGCTCTTTCTCTAAATAATGTCACAGTTGAAGGAAACGACTTATATATTTGTGGTGCATTTAAGTCTTATAATGGAGACAGTTATGGGTTCTATATTAAAAATAATGAAGTTGTTAAGGTAACAAATCCATCTAGTAGTTATGTATTCTCTGACATAGCCGTTATCAATGACCAGATTCACCTAATTGGGTACTCTTACCCAAAAGGCAACGAAAATGTAATCTCCTCTTTGTATTTAATTGATGGCATCACACAAAGCAAATCGGGGATTCCGGATTTAGCTTTAAATCAAATTAAATTTCTTCCAAAACAATAAAAACTCAATTCATAGGCACTATTCACCCTTATGATCAATATCCCTATCCTCACAGTGAACGAAGATTTTGTTACCGTTTTTTCTGAAGAAGATTTTCCACAGCATGTTCGAGGCGGAATGAATTTAACTGAAAGAATTGATGCCTTAAACCTAAGAATCCGAACCAGTGAGGTCGGCTATGAAAGCGATTGGCATGTGGCAGAAGACCCTACGTTAATTGTAGTGCAAAGTGGTATTTTAAGGGTTACACTTAGGAATGGAGAACGTAAAGACTTTGGTGCTGGCAGCATGTTTATTGCGAAAGACTATCTACCAAAGCATCTTCCTTTCGACACGAAAAAGCATGGCCATTGTGCCAAAGTGGTGGGCAACAAAACTTTATTAGCTGTGCATATTAAGCTAGAACAAATCTAAATCCTATTTCAGCTTTCGGTGGGTTTTGCCAATTATTGAAATCCTATTTTTATCTACCCCAGTTTGGGCAGCATATTTTGGCCAATCCATCACGATGGAAGTCACTTGACCTATCATCTCCTGAGGTTTCTTGATGGAGTTTTCTTTAGCGAAAGCCAGTAGATCATCCATCGTAAAATTATCACGCTTTCCTCTAATCGACATTTGATGTTGACTAGTCCAGTCGCCCTGTGGGTTATACGCCCAATTGACATCATAAGCAGGAGAAAGCCTCCACTCACCCCCTTGAGGCAATAAAAAAGCAATGTTCTTGGTATGATCATCTTGATTTCTGGCGATTACGTTGAACACCATACGCAAATACTGTTGCTCAAAATCTTGATATGGCAACCTGAGTTCACGCATATCAGCAAAAGCATCTTCATAACCATATAGTCCCGGCATCATAAAATCGTAATGCGCCATGGCGCACAAAGTCTGCATGTGCAGCTTCTCTCCTTCTTCTCCCCGATCAAAACGCTGCGTCATAAAGTGTGCCCGGCCATTCTCTTCCAAAAGCCGACAAGGCATCATATCAATTCCGCAATCTTTCGCCATTAAATGATAGGCCATTTCTATGCGCCCATAACCAGCTGGGTCACCCAAACTTCCTTCATTTACCCCATCAAACTTCAGCATGTAATATTCAAAACCCTTCGGCAAAGTAAACTGCCCCGATTTAATCGCTTTCGTTTTGGGATTGAAACCAATAATTGCCTTAGGTCGCTGTCCACCAGCCGAAGTACCTACCCGAATCAGGTCAGTCATGGCCTGCTCCTCATCTACGGTCAGGTTGAGATTTACGGCTTGCCTTTCTTCGAGCACTTTATTGGTTAGCGAAAGCAAAGATTCTACTTCAATATCCTTTACCTGCGTTCCGAAAGGCGTAGTAGCGGGTTCAAACTCCAACGCGCCCATACCGCGAATACCTACATAACCTAATTTTTCAATGGGGTTGATTGAATTAACCGCTCGACCCTGAGAAGCCAGCCATGAACGGATGATTTGATTACCAAAAGCATCAGGTAGAGAATCAGAAAGTAGACCCGGTAAACCATTGTAGGTGGCTTTACCTAAATTAGGGAATGAAAAAATACGCTCTCCTCGCTTAATATCTTCCAAAGGCATGGTCAATGGAGCTAAGTCGGTAGTGCTTTCTGCGAATTCAGGAGCAAATTCAAAAGAAGCCAACTGCCTTTGTTCATTCCAAAGTACAGCCCCTACCAGTTCACCCCAAATCTTTACTCTTAACACTAACATGGTTATTTGTTTTTGGACTTACGTACCCGTTGCATAGGTTTGAGTTCACGCTCCATTACCATCATTGGGCTTTCTTCTACTTCAGGAATAAGGTAATCGAGCTGATCGAGAGACTTGAGCGCACGGAGTACTTGAATTAAAATAGAAAGTGTTACCGAACGGCCATATTCCAAATTTTGAATCGTATTAATATTTACCCCAGCATTTTGAGCAAGCTCTTTCTGAGTATACCTTTTCTGCAACCTTAACTGTTTGACCCGCCTGCCCATCTCATCGACAATGGCCTGATCTGTCATTCTTTTCCAGTTCATACACCTTAATTTATAGGTTTTAAGCTATCAAATAACCAATAAAACCTAAATACATAGGTTAAACAATCTAAACAAAGATAAGGTTCATTTTAACAAAACCTATTATAAAAGGTTTTAAACGTAAAAAACACACATAAAACCTATAAATATAGGTTTTATGTGTGTTACAACGAGAGGATTCATTCAGCAACTCAACGCATGAAAAACAGAAAACTAATAAAACTCAACAAAAGCGCCCCTGCAATTAAGTACCAGTTAAACTTCGTCAGTCTTATGTCTAATTTTTTATGTTTCGCCCAAAAGTTAAGCACTATAGCAAGTAACAGTGTAGGCATACTAAGCACTAGATTAAAAAGATAAAACCACATCCAGCTAGTAATCAATGACCAAATGGCCAATACAGCTATAACAAAAGGAATTGCTCGATGAATTTTGTTAGTAGCCTTTTCTGGTGCTCGAAAATAATAAACCAGCAACAGTAGTACTGAAAGCCCAACTAAAATCAATACCCAAGAGAGTATACCAGACATATCTTATTGATTAATAAGGTTTGTCTTCTTGATAAATGTATAGTCTGGTTCTAAAGAACCCGTAGGTTCCTTTCGCCATATTTTAGTTTTCTTAAAGCCATAAAGCTCTTCAATCACACTCCCTTCTTTATCTAACCTTTTACGATATACTTTGACCCAATTGTCTTGCTCATCATATTCATAAATACTCTCGGAGTTGGTGTATTGGTTTTCACCAACTTCCATCACTGATTTAACAACAGCATTATGCTCATCTCGAAATAATGTTTCCTTCCGCTCTCCAATTAGTTCATAGCTCTTTCTATATCCATCTTCATCAAACTCTATCGCTTCAGCACCAAGCTTTCGGTCGCCTTCGAAATGAGTAATATTAATACTACTCAGAACAGTACTGTTAAGATAGTACTTATGGTTTTCTACCCTCTTTCTTACCCCTTTTGAATCCAACACCATCAGCATCTTTGGGGTTTCTGGCGATCCCGTTACATACTGATATACCTGAGCAGTATCGGTACCTGATACTTCATAAGTAATCCACTTACCAGCCCTTCGTACATGATTGAATTTAGTGAACCGACTATTCTTCTCCCCTTCAAAACTGACATCATTGAGCATCTCACTTGGCGAGCCATCCACATTCCATGAGTAACTATGTTCAGTCTTTCTATCATCCGACACCTCAAAAGTCTTGTCTTGCAGTTGCCTCCCCGCCTCATCAAAAAGTGCATAAGTTTCTCTTATTTTCGTGATGGTTTTAGTCTCCTTGTCGTACCTATACCAGTGAATTTGGCTTTCCACCACTTGACCATTCAGAGAAAGGTCTGCTATGGATTTTGAAAATTGAGCAAAAGTAGGATTAGCAGCTATTACTAAAATTACTACTATAGAATTCAGTGTTCTTCTCATCTTATCTACTTAATAAATAGCCACTCCTTAATCGCAATGACCATTGTTTTATGATAGACAAACCTACAGTCCATACCCATGCACTTCAATACCAGCCCAAGGGCATTCACCATACCCTCTAGAGGGTATGGTGAATGCCTGCGACATAAATACTCCTGTTCTATTCCAACTTTTGGTTGTTGAATAATGTCTATAAACACTGTAGAAAAACCTACACGAGTTGATGTCTTCTTCTACAAAGGAAGTGGGCTCTAAATGTATTGACCTGCAAAAACATCAAAAGTCAGGTGGCATTAAACTTGTGGGATTTAACACTGAAATTCAGCTCAATACACCATTGAGCTCAACTTTATAAATAAACTAAAATTCAGAATTATGAAATTAAATGCAAAGCAAAGGATTCCATTGAGTTGGATGAGGAGTATGATGATGTTGGTTGCCACAGTATTTATACTTTCAAGCTGTAATATGGATGACGGGGACAGCCTTCCTGAAAACGTGGCATATGTATCGCTCTATCAAGCATCTCCAAATGCTCCAGCCATGGACATTCAAATTGACAATAGACAATTGAACATCTACCCTTTTGACTATACTGATTACACAGGGTATTTAAGATTCTTTACAGGGAGTCGTAACTTTAAATTCACTCCTGACAATGCTAACAATGTAGTTGCTGATACTACTTTAGCCCTGGGCGCTGGTAGAACTTACTCCATATTTACCGTAGGTGATTATAGTGACCTAAAGGTACTCAAGCTAGAAGACAACGCAGATGCTCCAAGCGATGGAAAGGCAATGGTGAGGTTGGTTAACTTATCTCCTGACGCGCCTACTTTAGAAGTTTCGGCCAGCGGTCAAAACGACCCATTATTTAGTGACTCAAACTTTATGGATGCTTCTGATTTTATGGAGCTTACAGCTACTGAGTATGATCTAATTGTTACTTCTCCTGATGACAATAGTATCCAACTCAATGTGCCTGACATCAAATTCCAGAATGGGTATTATTACACCATTATTCTGAGAGGCTACCATACTCCGCCAGCAGGAAACAACAATAATTTGAGTGCAGAAATTATAGTAAACTAAATTAGCGCAGCTAAATGAATATAAAACAGAAAAGCAATCCGTTTGGATTGCTTTTCTGTTTTATAGCTATTGCTTAAAGTATAATAATCAGTAGGAGAATGATAATAATTGCTCCAGAAGAGATGTAAAGACCTCCTCCTCCACTATCACGAATATCTCTTTTCATGGTGCGCACTTCTTTACGCAATTCTTTTCTTTCTTCTCTTGTCAGGCTGGACTTATCCATGTCCTTGATTTCATTCAACCTAACCACCATGGCTTGCATTTCTTCATGTGTGAGTTTTTCGGCTGAATCCGTAGTAACTGGATCATTTACTGGTGCTGCATTCATTTGGCTTGGAACAAACATTAACAGTATTATCCCAAAAGTGATATAGACAGATAACTTCTTCATTGCTTAAAATTTAATGTTTCAAGAATAACCTCAAAGTATCTTAAAATGTTTGCAATCGCAATTTTGTAACCTCCCAAGCTTTATTTTTTATTCAGTTTCGCTTCACTCTTTACCTCATAAAGCTGATTATCGGAAGTCATAAAACCAAACACCCACCCCGTAGCTTTACCCTTAAACACCATAATTAAATCACCAATCTTCATTTGTTCATAGCTATCTTCTCTTATGCTGATCAATTGATTATTCGTACGAATCATAAAACCTCTGGTATTCCCAGTTTGTCTAAACTTATCTAATACCAATTCAGAATAAACCACTTTCAGCCCAGAGTTAACTTCCTTTCTATAGGCTAGCAAATATTTTATCATTTTTCTCAACACCGCAAACCACCATATGGTAAAAGGAAAGAGCATGATTGGCAAAAACCAAAGTCCCGAAAATAAAGGGCCTATAACCACCCACCCTAAAATAACAAGTACCCAAATACGATTCTTTATAGCACGATTCCTGGCTTTCTTAAGCAGTTCAAAATCATCTTTGGTCATTTGTAGTTCTCGTTCCTTCGGTATGAAATTTTGGTTCTTGTCAACATCAGGAACAATGGCCTTGATTTTATCTTCGCTGATTTCCGCTTCGGCAATTATCTCACTATGAAAAATAGATTTAGAATACTTAGAGTAATGAATTTCTACCTCCATACCCACCGACATACGACCATATATAATTGCATCAACTGGTAACTTTTTATCATCAAAATAAAGGTAATACGTTCTCCGCGTAGTGGTCTTACTCCCATTGCTGCCTCTGCTCCCTCCGCTAGAACTGTGCGATGTGGTAATGTCTATTTGCTTGTCTGTAATCGTACCAGTAAGAATTTGCTTCTTCTTTTTAATAAAATCCAAAATGAAGCCTCTCATTATATAGCCTAATACCGCCAAAAACAAGAGGAAGAACACCCCAAACATAATTATCGGGATCATTTCATCAATATCAGAAAGCAGCTTATCCCAAAAAAAGAACTTAATGAACGCGAAAAAAATGAGCATAAAAATTAAAACCCCTATTAAGTTGGTTTTAGCTTTCTTTAGTTCTGCTGGAAGTAAGTCCACTTCCACTTCTGTATAAGCCATACGTTCTTTTTTGGGGTTCAATTTCTTGAAACTACACCCAAAACACTATACCATGCTGCGGGTATATTCTTATACCCTTAAAAGCAAAAAAGCGCATTCAGATCACTCTGAATGCGCTTTTTTTAATAGATTTTACTTTTATAAAATCACCTGACCACCAAGTACAACTCCGTGACTAAATGAGCCTCTTACACTATGTGTTTCCCCTGGCGCTAAATTTCCGCCACTCACAAAATTCAAAGGCACATAACCATCCGTTCTGAATGCTTCGAAAAATAGTTTGCAAGAACGATTGATCATACCAGCAAAACCAAGAACAAATTGATTCTGTCTTTCCCAAGAGGCTCGTTCAGGCCCAGCAATATATTTAGAAAACTCACCAGAAACTGTGTAAACCACATTGCTCTCTGGATTGAAATTATATTTTGCGCCAATGTCAAACGCAGAAACTTTAGATGCTGGAAATGCATCTAACGGAGGGTTTGGGTTGAAAGTACCTGGCCAAACTTTCAGAGTTTTAGCAAAACTACCTTGTACTACAAATTTATCGCTCACTTTTAGGTTACCATAGGCAGCATACGCTGGGTTATTATCCTGACATGGGTTGAAGTGCGTTACAGGGTAAGCATGACAGTAAGCACTGCCAAATACAAAAGATCCTCCTACATTGAGCTTGGTTTCTTCGGTCAAATTCATTGTGTAATTAACGTCCGACACAAAGTTGTTGATTTTAGAAGGTACATTAGAGCCATTTCCCACTGGAGTGGCCAAGGCACGAAATTGGCTACCGCCTTGTACAGCCATGAATTTGGCATGAAGTCCGCCTTTTCTATAGCCTACCTGCAAACCATAACCTAAACCTCCGAAGGCATGCCATGTGGTAGAATTAGAAAATGGACTAACACTTCCCACCTGTCCAAAAGGCGCATCCATTTTACCAATAGCACCATACACCGGAGACTTGTTTAAGTCGCCCAATACTAAAAATGCTTTGTAAAGTTGAATCTGATTCCTTGTTAGTGTAGTAATAGTTCCGGCACCGAAGCTTTGTTCTGGATTGTACAATAGTTCAGCATGTACCGTAATCCAATTGTTAATGGCTCCTGTAGACGAAATTTGAAATGAATGTATTACCGCCTCAGTAACGGTTTTTCCAATCTGATTAGATGAAGTTGGATGACGCATGAGGTAAGCAAACTTCGAATCTTCATTCGATCTTTGGTAATCAAATATTGAAATGAGAGAAGTGCCTATTGTTAAGCTTCTGTCCTTTAAAGCCCCTTTTTGTCTTTCTTCCAATAGAATATTTACTTTCCTTAAATTCTGGCTCGGATCGAGCATTTTGTAGGAAAATTGGGAATTGATTCCAATTGTTCCTTTAGGCTCTTCTTCAATACTATTTTGAGCAACAGCCCAATTACACAATAGCATCATTGCAAAAAATACTTTCTTCATGGTTCTTTTTGAAAATTATGTAAAAACGAAAACTAAGTGGGAGGTCTATAAATAAGGCAAGTCAGTTACCTGACTTAAAAAATCATGCAAGGTTAACGCATTCACTTAAAAAGGCCAAACCTGATAGGCATTTTTACTCCATGAAAACAAAAAAGCCAAATCAACATTTCATCGATTTGGCTTTTTTGTCACTTAAGAACGGTTACTTCACCGCAAACTTAATATCGGTAATCAATTCATTTTCTGGAACTTGACCTGGCACATTAACATATTCTTCAAAGGGATGAATACCCTTAACTATATTAATAGCTTTGGCCCTGTGCATATTATACATGGCCGACCAAGCATTGCCTAAATGTTTATAAGGTCCTGTATGGCGAAGTGTATACACCTTGGTTGCGGGTATCTCCCCTACTTTAAATTCAGAAGGTAAATCATTTGGAACTGACTTTACGGCAAGTCCAGAAGTATATTCGACTTTACCGTTTGCAAAATCCCATTTATGATAAATCGAGAACATCTTTCCAGCAATGATATCTTCCTTTCCTGAAATGAACTCACCTAATTTACCAAAATCGCGTTTCATATCTTGATCGATGTCGGTGATTGTCGAGTGGGAATGTATACCTATATATTGAATCTTTGACAACGATTGTTCTCCTACAAATTCGAGTTTAGAGTGTACCTCACCATCTTCAACATAATCTTTTAATAGGTTTAAACCTCGCTCATAATCCATACCTATAAAGCCAAGCATCATTTTCTTCATCCAAAACATAAAGAAAGGCAAGCTGCTGTCCATAAACCAAGTCAGTTTGGTTCCATCTGAAGTGGGGATTAACTCAAAACGCACTTTAGCTCTGGATTTCCAAGGTTTAAGAAAGGTTAAGTCAAGGTTTAGAGATTTGTTTTCTACTTCGCTGGTAATACGCATATTTCCAGAGCCAATCCTGTTGCCTTCCCATTCATAGTATTTAGCATCCGGAGCGACTTTCACCACGGTTTCGGGTTCTAGAATAAGCCAAGGCGACCATGCCGACCAATGATTGAAATCATTTAAGACTTTAAAAACCTTATCGGGAGATGCATTGATTTCAATGCTACGATTTAACTCAATTTTAGGCATGGGTTCAGTAGTGTTGGTTTACACTTCTGAATTTAATTAAAATGCGTGAAAAGATGGATGTATTGTTAAAGAAGAAATAAAACGAGGTTAATTAATCTCATAAGAGAAGCTTACCTCTTCAGAAACAGCCACATCTTTACGAATACACTTTGCATCAATCTCTTTATTAGCTTTTAGTGCTTCTTTTAATTCATTCAAGCGATAATACGTTTCGGAAACGTAACCTATTTTGTTGTTATTAAGCTCAATTGAAATTCGGTCAGACTCTGTATCAAGGTATAACTCCACTGATTCACCAGGTTGTAATAACATAAAATTAGGTTGCTCTAAGTTAAACTCAGTCAAACTAAAAGTACCAAAACCTGATATTAAAGCCATTTGCCTTTCTTCTTTAAGGTTTCGAACGGCAGTTGCATCTTCTTTGTGCAAATCTTTTTTTAACAACAGAGCATTCGATAAAAAACCAGCTACTTCTAAAATCATTAGTCCATATTTAGATATAAAGGCAATACGCCATTGTAATTGTATGGGTTACGTAAACGATGATACTCCATTCCAAACACAAAACTGAATGAATTAGTGTTAATCGGTTCATTCAGAAGGGTGAAAACGTGATAGAAAAAAACTTGCCCCAAGCGCAAGTTATTTCGCAAGCTGGCATCAAAGCTATTACACTAATAAACAAAGACTCATGAAATCGATGATCCTTAAATCTGGAATGGCGCTTTTCCTTCTTCTCAGTTTTAGTTGTGGCGGAGACGACTCACCTCAAGAGGAAGAAGAACTAGACCAAGAATTGCCCGCAGTTTTCGAAAACTTTACTGATAATGTAACGGTATATGTTGACGGCTCATTTGTAGTTATTGAAACAGATGATATACCAAATCACCCGAGTCCTTACTTTGCGCAATCAGATGCTAGATACGAGGCTTACAATGGTAGCAACAGTAATTTCAAAATAAATCCAAACAGTATTGTTGCGCAAAGCATAACAATACGCATTCCGTTAAACCCAACAGAAGCGAGCAACAAGCAAGCTACCCCTTTGGGAGCTATTGGAGTTTCCTTGAATGGCGTGGTTTTCTTTAATCAGTATGCAGGACCAAACCAACCACTTACCAACGAGATTGACTCTTTCGATCAATACCTTGGCCATCCGCAGCAATCTGGTGCTTATCATTATCACCAAGAGCCCGTTTATCTAACTGCTACACTTGGCAGCGATAAGCTTTTAGGTTGGCTGCTAGACGGTTTTCCAGTATATGGCCCAGTAGAAAATGGAGCAAGAGTAACCAATGCAGATGTAGATGATTATCATGGACATAGCCATGCAACAACTGAATATCCAAATGGAATTTATCACTACCACATTACAGATGCCGACCCTTACATTAACGGAAGTGGCTTTTTTGGTGTAGCAGGAACAGTCTCTAACTAGTCGAGATGAAAAAGCTTATCCTTTATATGGGGCTCTTGCTCTGTACTTATGAGGCTACCGTGACGGACTTTAAAGACAGTCCGGTAATTCCAGATATTACTATTAACACCAATAAAGCAAATCTGAAAAGAAACGGTGCGCTCATGCTTTTAGATGACAAGCCGTTTTCGGGTCACTTAGTTAGCTACTATTCTAATGGCCAATTGGAGTCGGAAAACACTTATTTCAAAGGTTTCCGTGAAGGAAAGTCCAGCCAGTTTTATAGTGACGGAAGCCTTAAAGAGGAAAGATGGTATAGTAAAAATCAGAAAACAGGCAGCCATTACGGCTGGTGGCCCAATGGAAATCTGAAATTTGAATTCCATTTTGTTGACGGACTTCATCATGGAGAGGCGAAAGAATGGCAAGCAGACGGGCAGCCCTATAAATTCTTCAACTATACTATGGGAAAGGAAGACGGATCTCAAAAAATGTGGGAGTCGGACGGCAGCATTCGGGCCAACTATGTAGTAAAAGACGGCCATCGCTATGGTCTTATTGGATTGAAAAATTGTAAATCAGTGAATAATGAAACAGGAACATTTAGCGCTTTACCTTATTAGTTTCGGTTTTTTGTTTCTTTTTGGCTGCGCGAACCAAAACAAGGAAACTAAAGAAACCCCACTCCCCTTTTACAATTCAGCAGACTTTACTCCCGAATGGGTAAATAAAGAAGATGAGCAGTTTTCGCAAATTCACACCATTGCCGACTTCAATTTTGAGAACCAAAGTGGAAATATGATTAACAATGAAAGCCTCGCTGGAAAAATATACGTGGCTGACTTCTTCTTTACCATTTGCCCTAGTATATGCCCAAAAATGACTTCGAACTTAGAGAAAATTCAAGCTGAATTTATCAATGACGAATCGGTAATGTTGGTATCTCATACAGTAATGCCTTGGGTAGATTCAGTTTCTGTTCTAAAGACTTATGCAGAAATGCATGGGATTGACAACAGCAAATGGCATTTACTTACAGGGGACATGGAGAAGATTTACCAACTAGCACGTCAGTCTTACTTTGCAGAAAAAGAAATTGGTTTGGATCGAGATTCTGACGAATTTCTTCATACTGAAAATTTTATTCTAGTGGATGGTTTGGGTAGAATTCGAGGCGTGTATAATGGCACTATTCCTCTAGAAATGAATCGTTTGATTACCGATATTAAAACATTGAAGCAGCTTGATTAAAGAGCCAAGACAAAGCCAACCCTGACCATATGATTAACACCCCTATTCTAGATTTTAGTTTCTTTCTATGGTTATACCAATGATAACCAAAGCCAATAAAGAAAAGAATCAGAAAGGGCCAGTCAATTATGTACACATCTAATGGAAGTACAGAAGCCAATGAGAATACAAAAAAGCCAAAACCACTAAGCACAAAGAATATTATCTGAGGTCTTTTCATTGAAAATGAACTCGTAGATTCAAAACTAGCTAACAGCGAAAAAAAGCCTATTGCCACTGGGGCATAAGTAGAAATTTCGTAGTAATTAACCGCAGTAGCTATTGCACTGAAGCCCAGCAAAACAATAACAAGTTTAGTGAACTGACTTCGAGACTTCTTAACATTAAGAAGTCCCAAAAAAACCGCAAAAACAACTATTAAAGATGGAATCATTTACTGAGTAAAAGTAGCAGTCGTCTGCTGATTTAGATAAAAAATACAGTTATTGAAATGTGAACTTTATGGTTTCATTAAAACTGAAAGCCAATATGTTTATGACAGATCATTCTTTGCAAACCCCTTGAAGTCAGTTCCATAATAATCAACACCCCATTTCGCTTGTCTAAATCTCTGAATAAAAACAGTGATATGATCTACCCCTTTAGGGTGGTTTTGACAAAACAACATCTATTGAGAGTCCCTTCCTTTCAACGCCCATTCAAAACTGGTTGATCACTTAAGCATTGTTCAAGTCAAATTTTCAATTACACCTACATTCTTTGAGTTACGATTTATCTTCTCCAAATTGCCTAACCATTAAACTGCCAATAATGCAAAAAATCAAAAAGGTTTGTGTCTACTGTGCCTCTAGTGAAAATATTGACTCAAAATATTTTGAAGCAACCGAAAAGCTAGCCCGCGTTCTAGCAAAGAACAACATTACAGTAGTATATGGTGGTGGCAGCAGAGGTTTAATGGGCAAGCTTGCAGATACCATTCTTTCTGAAAAAGGACGTATTGTAGGAATTATGCCTCATTTTATGAAGGAGGTAGAGTTCCATCATAAAGATGTTAATGAGTTCATCTTTACGGCCGACATGCACGAAAGAAAGAAGCAATTTATGGTGGGGGTAGATGCCTTAATTACCTTACCTGGTGGGTGCGGTACAATGGAAGAATTGTTGGAGGCTATGACCTTAAAAAGGTTAGGCATTTTTACAAAACCAATTGTAATTCTAAATGCCTTCGGTTACTATGATCACCTAATCAAAATGCTAGAGTTCTCCATTGAAGAAAACTTCATGAAACCCATGCATAACGATATATGGAATGCGTTTGAAGACCCTGAAAAAGTACTTGAAGCCATACATCAATCTAAGCCTTGGAGCAAAGACGCTCTGAAACATTCGTAATTCAAAAACACAATTCCCCCATTGAAATACAGTATTACGCTTGTTATCATATTATTCAATTTTAAGCATATTGATATTTAACAAAGCAGGAAATTATTAGCATTTTTGAATACCAATTTACCGAACCATTCCCTTGTTTAAGACTTTATGCTTAGGGTTTTTATTCTCATAATTCTAATTGTTAGTGGGCAACCTCTACTAGCAAACCCCGATAGCATTGCCGATTATTGGTATCAGCATAGAATATATAATAATGAAACTCAGTATATACCTTCCTCGCAGGTTATGGTATTCAGAGACGATAGTAACAGTCTTAGTTATGATCAAGTTAAAGACTTTGGCGCTAGTTACTTTATTGGCTTAGATGAAATTGATCTATTTGAAAAGAACAAAACTTATTGGGTTAAACTTGTACTTTCAAACTACTCAGAGCGCTACCAAAACCTAGTAGTATATACAGGCGACAACGCTTACTCTACTATTTACATTGAAAAGAACGGTGTTCTGGATTCTCTTAAAACAGGCTACTTTGTCCCTGTTAGTGAGCGAAATATCAAAAAAGGGTTCCAGTCTCAGTTTAAACTAGATTTAAAGGAAAGCGAAAGTGCCTCACTCTTAATCAAAACAAAATCATTAGATAACTACCCTCCACGCTTCGATTTCAGAACAATTCAACTTGAAAAATGGAGTAGACAGGTTGAAAAAAGAGCTCTTCTTGAAGGGGTTTTCACAGGCTTACTGATTATTCTATCCATTCTAGGAATTTCGCTTTACCTATATATAAAAAGAATCGTCTTTCTGTTTTATGCATTCTATGCAATTTCTAACACCATTTATTTCTTATTCTTTCATGGGTTTTTAGACCCCTATATTTTCCCTGAACACCCAGAAAGACTATCGCTACTTTGGCTATTACCCAATCTTTCGGCTGTATTCTATTTTTCGTTCGCTCGCCATTTCCTTAACACTAAAGAGCACTACCCTAAATGGGACAATTATTTTAAGCTATTTATAGGCATTATGTTGACTGCCTTTGTGGTCAACTCTATCTACATCACCATTACGAAAGATGTATACAATGGGCTGATTGTGCACAACCTCTTTAATATAGGTATTTCTGCAAGCGTAGTAGTTTTCATACTAACGCTTAGAAGACTGAACAGCCTAGAATTAAGATATTTTGCGATTGCATCCGTATTCTTAGTAACCATTGCCTTATTTGCTTCAGCTCAATATGTGCTAAATCTGGACGCAAAAATTGTCCCTTACGTTCAACTTGGAGTAGGAATTGAAATTATATTTTTTGCCTTAGGGCTTGGTCATAAAATGAGAAAGCTGGTTGAAAACCATGCCATTACTCAAGAATCATTGATTATTCAATTGGTTGAAAATGAGAAGTTGCAAGAAAAGACCAATTCTGAATTAAAGGAAAAGGTAGCTGAACGCACCCATCAAATCAATGTCCAGAACATTGAGTTAAAAAAAGCAAGAAAAGAAGCCGAAAGAGCAACAAAGTCCAAATCAGACTTTCTTTCTGTAATGAGCCATGAAATTAGAACACCATTAAATGCTATTATAAGCTTAAGCCATTTAATGGATATTGATAACGAGAATGAAGAAACTCAAGAATACATCGATGCCTTAAAGTTTTCAGCCGAAAACCTCAGCTCTCTAATTAACGATATATTAGATTACAATAAAATTGAAGCAGGCAAGCTTAAACTTGAGGTTATTGATTTTTCATTAATTGACTTACTAAGAAACATCAGAGAGAGTTTCAAATTTAAAGCACAAAGCAAAAATATATCATTAGACTTTCACCTTTCTGAAAACACCCCTAACAGACTGATTGGAGACCCCACCCGACTGACTCAGATCTTCAATAACCTGATGAGTAATGCTCTGAAATTCACGGAAGAGGGAAGCATTGAAGTAAGCGCTGTTTTATTGGGTATTGAAAATGAGAAAGTAAGTATTGAATTTACCGTAACGGATAGTGGTATTGGAATCCCGGAAGATAAAATCAACGAAATTTTTAATGACTACGAACAAGCCAGTAGTGATACTACGAGGAAATATGGTGGTACGGGGCTTGGATTATCGATAACTCAAAAACTATTGGGTCTACACGATAGTAAAGTATCTGTTTCGAGTAAAGTTGGGGAAGGCACCTCCTTTAAGTTTGTAATACAATTTAAACTTCCAGAGACTTTTGATTTATTGGCTGCAAATAAAGCAGACACCATCTACGACCTAAAACAAGCCAAAATACTTGTGGTGGATGATAATTACATGAACAGGATGGTACTTAATCGATTGTTTCAGAAGTGGAATGCTGAATTTCATGAAGCGTCAAGTGGCAACAAAGCATTCCAAAAAAGTAATGAAGAGCAGTTCGACCTTATCCTAATGGACATCCATATGGATGAAATGGATGGATTTGAATGCACTTCTTTAATTCGAGAAAAGTCTGTATTTAATAAGAAAACCAATATTATTGGCATGACTGCCTTTTCTAAAAACGATCTTCAAGAAAACCCAATGCGCAATGTATTGGATGAATTTATTTCTAAACCTTTCGACCCAAAAGAGCTACTTAATAAACTGGTGCTATACCTAAAAAATGAAACTGCCTAAGAGGCTTAATCAACATACCTTCAGCAGATCATACATCAGTTCCTATATCATCCATCACCGCCAGTAGCTCACTGAGCATCATGGCTGTTGCCCCCCAAACTAAATGCCCTTCTACATTAAAATAGGGCGACTGAATTACATATTTCCCAAACCTCATTTCTTCCACTCCTCTTTTTTCCAAATCATAGAATTGAGAAATAGGTACTTCTAAAATGGCTTCTACCTCGTAAGGATCAGGAACAAATTGAGGGGTATGATAGAGTATACCCACAGTAGGTGAAACCTTGAAATTGCTTGCAATAATAAACAGGTCAGATAATTGCCCCAAAACTGATACTTCCTTCGACTTTACCCCAATTTCTTCTTCTGTTTCTCTTAATGCCGTTTCAATTAAATTAAGATCTTCCTTTTCTGCTTTACCACCCGGAAAGCTAACCTGTCCACCGTGCGCTCCATTATACCCAGGTCGCTTCATCAATGGCAAGTACAACTCTCCATTTTTAGGATAAAGCAGCACCATAACACCCCCAGGTCTGGCAGGTCTATTTTCCATTTCAGTAAAGCGGTTCTCATCTACTGGGGTTGGAGCCATTTTTATCTGAGCGTCTCTACCAGGCAAAGTCAACTTCAACCTTTCAGTTAAACGATCTGCTACTGCTTCAATGTTAGAAAACCTCATTTAATTGCTTTTGAATGAACTTCGTTGAAAATATAGCGTACTTGTATAAAAGTTGGTTCAATTATAAGCCGCTTTCTTCATTTCATATAGAATTTTCCCTAATATGTTCCTTTAAAGAAAACAAGCATAGCTCAACTCATGAAAGCCAGTCGAATTCTTTTTTCATTTACCTTTTTATTTATAGCTGTTTTAGTTTCGGGCCAACAAAGCAAACTGAAAATAGCAAAGCTAAAATACAATGGAGGTGGCGACTGGTATGCGAACAAAACAGCACTGCCCAACTTGGCTACTTTCTGCAATGAAAACCTTAAAACGAATATCGACACCCAAGATGCTGTGGTAGAAATTGGAAACCCCAGTTTGTTCGAGTATTCTTTCGTTTATATGACAGGCCATGGCAATGTCGTATTTTCGAATCAAGAAGCTGAAAACCTAAGAAACTACCTTACAGCTGGTGGCTTTTTACACATTGATGATAATTACGGACTAGATCAATTCATTCGGTTAGAAATGAAAAAAGTGTTTCCTGAATTAGAGTTTATCGAATTACCCCATGACCACCCCGTTTACAATCAAAAATTTAAATTCGCAGAAGGCATTCCAAAAATCCATGAACATGACGGGAAATCTCCTCAAGGTTTTGGTTTAATATTCGAAGGTCGTCTAGTTTGCTATTACTCCTACGAAAGCGACTTGGGTAATGGATGGGAAGATCAGCGCATCTACAATGACCCAGAATCTGTTAGGCTTCAGGCTTTAAGAATGGGGGCCAACTTGATTTCATACGCTTTCACTCAATAATTAATTAAGACCATATTTTAGAATCAAAAAACTATTGCATTAGTTGGAAAACTAGTGCAATAGTTTTATTATTGATATTAGAATAACCCGAGTGTTTTAATTTACAGATATGAAAGAATTAACGAAAGCAGAAGAGCAGGTGATGCAAATTTTATGGCAGATTGAAAAAGGCTTCGTAAAAGATGTGCTTTCAAAAATGCCAGAACCTAAACCTGCATACAATACAGTATCAACAATCATTAGAATTCTGGAAAAGAAGGGTTTTGTAGGGTATAAAGCCTATGGGAAAACACATGAATATTTTCCATTAGTAGACAAAACCAGCTACAGTAACTTCTACCTTAAAAACTTTATTGGAGGCTACTTTGGAGGCTCATTCCAAAAGTTGGTATCATTTTTCGCACAAGAAAATGACATGGATATTAAAGAATTCGAGTCACTAGCGAAGCATGTTGGAGATGATTTAAAAGAAGACTAAAAGCTATAGGTTATGTCGAAACACCCCGCTTTAGTATTGTTAGATTCGCTAAATAATGCGCTTCTATATGCATTAGAAACTGCCACATGTTTGGCTGTATTTTACTTGCTATATCATTTTGTTTTGAGAAAAGAGAGTAGCTTTCAATATAATAGGTTCTACCTATTGGCAGCCATATTAATCTCTTTATCATTTCCATTACTCAAAGTGGGCTATAACCCTGAAAACACACCCAGTGTATTAAATTCATTGCACAACGTGAGCAATGAAGTAAGTAAAGAGCCCATTATAGAACCTAAAGGTTATTATTCTGTAACAGTAACAGCCAATTCTGAAAAACCCTTCATAAGATGGTGGGAAGCCGTCATTCTTGCATACATGATTGGGATGATCGCCTTAGCCTTAAGATTATTTATCCAGATGAGGTCGTTCAAGGATTTTCTCTGGTACAAAAGGCACAATACTCGATTTAAAGACGGCTATTTTATGGTGAAAACTGAAGGTTCAATGCCCACCTTTGCCTTCTTTAAATACCTAATGTGGGACGATAGCTTGAATCTTTCTGAAGGAGAACAAAAGCAAATACTCGATCACGAGAAAGTGCATATTCAGCAGAAACACTCTTATGACATTATGCTGATGGAGGTTTTGAAAGTGTTTTTCTGGTTCAATCCGTTCATTTATTTATATAGAAACCTACTAGAAGAAATCCATGAGTATGAAGCAGACAGAACTGCTGTAAAAGCCAATGGACAAGTGGCTTATACTAAGCTTCTCGTAAAACTTGTATTCCAAAAAATGGGTATCCCTCAAGGAAGTTTCTTTGCCAAAAGTAAAACCTTGAAAAGGGTTAATATGATCACTTCTCAGAAGAGAATCAATTGGATCAAGCTACTTGTACCAATTCCAGTGGTAGCACTGCTCTTCTTTATCTTTTCATGCGATGCCAAAGTAAAAACCGATGCTGTAAGCATTGCGGAAACGGCTTATATATATGCCAGCTTTGGTGAGAAAGATGTAAAACCTACACCTCAAAGTGGTTTTTCGGAATGGAAAAAATACTTACTCGACAACATCAAATACCCTGAAAAAACCATTTTTGGAAAGTTAGAAGGTAATGTAACCGTATCTTTTATGGTCAATGAGTCAGGAGAGATCAAAGACGTTAAATTGGTTGAAGGAATTGGAAGAGACTTTGATGATCAAGTATTGAGTGCTATAAAAAAATCACCTAAATGGGATCCAGGAGTAAAAGGTGGATTTGCAATTCCTACCAAGATTGAGATTCCTGTAACGTTTAGTGCTTCTTAATACTTTCGGTTAAAAATCTCACCCATTACAAAAGCTTTTCTAGCTCCATCTGTATCACTCACAAGTGCAGCGTAGTTAGTTTTTTCTACTTCTTCCTCTTCAGGCTCGTGAAATACCACTGCTGGGGTTTCGGTACGTTTTTTAGTTCCGTAAATTTTGTTGGCCTCGCTGTAAATGGATTTCCTTGGGTTGATAGATTTAACTTCCTCTATTACTTCGGGAGCAGCGTCTTCAATAACAAATGGCTTTGGCTCCTCCTTCGCTTTCCTTTGTCCGGTAAACTGCTCAAGTAGCTCCTCAAAAGTGGGCTGCTGATTAGTCGGAACTGGCCCCACGGTACCTCCCCTCCTATCTGGCGATGCGGATGGTGTACCCGGTTTTTTACTTTGCCCTTTCTTTTTTGCTGTAAAAACAAAGTAAAGAATAGCAAAAGCGATATAGAGTAAGTTACTGATGTCAAAATCCATGCTATTAGCAAATCTAAGAATTAATTCTAATTTTGCTTACTAAGGTCGATTTTTCGCAATCCCCACTTAATGCAGCTTACAAAATTAGAAATCAAGGGCTTTAAAAGTTTTGGTGATAGAATAGTCATCAATTTCGATGAGGGTATTACTGGTATTGTAGGCCCTAACGGTTGTGGCAAGTCCAATGTGGTAGATGCCATTCGCTGGGTGTTGGGCGAGCAAAAAACAAGGATGTTACGTTCCGAAAAAATGGAGAATATTATCTTCAACGGAACCAAGAAAAGAAAACCAACTCAGCTGGCCGAAGTTTCATTGAGCTTCAAAAACACTAAGAACCTCCTTCCTACAGAATATACAGAAGTAACCATCACCAGACGTTACTACAGGTCTGGCGAAAGTGAGTACCTTTTAAATGGGGTTAGCTGCCGACTCAAGGACATCAATGAATTATTCATGGATACTGGCATCGCATCAAACAGCTATGCAATTATCGAGCTTAAAATGGTCGATGACCTTTTGAATGATAAGGAAAACTCTCGAAGAGACCTTTTCGAGGAAGCGGCTGGGATTTCAAAATTCAAAAAGAGAAAAAGGGAAACACTTAAAAAGCTTAAAGACACCGATGACGATTTAGATCGTGTAGAAGACTTGCTTTTTGAGATCGAAAAGAACTTAAAATCTTTAGAAAAGCAGGCCAAACAAGCCATAAAATACTACGAGTATAAAGAAGAGTACAAAGCATTAAGCGTACGACTAACAAGAAAAACTGTTGAAACACAGAACAATAAGCTTAAAGTTCTAGAAAAAGAAATTCAGCAACTGAACGACAAAAAAGTTGAGATCAATCAAATGATGTCAACACAAGAGGCGGCCATCGAAAAAGGAAAAGCCGACCTTATTGTGAAAGAAAAGTTACTTTCTACCCGCCAACGAACCCTGAACGAACACGTAAATAAAATCCGTCAGTTTGAAAGCGACAGGAAAATCAAAAATGAAAGGCTCACCTTTCTTCAAGATAAAAGTGACAACCTTCGCGAACAGCTCGAAGCCGATAAAAAAAGTAACGAGCGTGCGGCTTTCAGTTTAGAAAGCTTAAAAAACGAAAAAGAAATAGCCGAGAAGGATTTAAAAGCTGCTACAACTCAAATTGAAAGCTTAAAAGCTGCTTTTGAAGCACAACGCACTGCAGCTCAAGAAGCACAAGCCAGTTTTGACCAAAAGAGTAAGGCCTTTAACGAAAAGCGTGAGACACTTTATAACCTTAAAAAGGAAATAGAAATCAAGGAGATTCAGCTCCAAACCTTAAATAGAGAATTAGAAAAAACGACTTCCGATACTTCTGAACAATCTGCTAATCTTGAATCTTTTGATTCCAAACTAGAGGAAATCGGGGTAATTCTTGAGCAAAAGAAAAAAGACCTTGAAGCGAAGAAAAATCAGGAGGAAAAGCAGCGCACGTCCATTGAAAGTACTGAAGAAACAATCAATGTAGTTCGCGAGAAATTAACGAAATTGAGCCGTAAACTCGATTCGCAGCGCAACGAATACAACCTGACCAAAAGCTTGGTTGAAAATCTTGAAGGTTTTCCGGAAGCTATAAAATTCTTAAAAAAGAAAGCCAGTTGGAGCAAAAACGCCCCACTCCTCTCCGATATTCTTACCTGTGACGATCGCTACCGAATTACCATAGAGAATTACTTAGAGCCTTACATGAACTACTACATTGTAGACAATGAAAGGCAGGCTTTTGAAGCCGTGAATATTCTTAGCGATGCCGCAAAAGGCAAAGCGAACTTCTTTATTCTCGATGCTTTTGACAGATACGAAGCTCCTCAAGCCAAGCTCTATCAAAACGCAATACCAGCTACCGAAATCGTAGAATACGAGCCAAGATACAAGCGCCTAATCAGCCATATTTTAGAAAACGTGTTTGTAATAGCGGGCGGTCCAGGTGAAATTCCTATTGATGAAGATGCAGTTTTCATTACCGAAAGTGGCAAATACACTAAGCGTAAATTCAGTATTTCGGGAGGTTCAGTAGGCCTTTTTGAGGGCAAGAGAATTGGACGTGCTAAGAACTTAGAAAAGCTTCAAAAGACGATTAAAGAGCTAGAAACTCAAATTGCCGAGGTCAAAGAAAGGCTTGATGAGAAACAGAAAGAACTGGCCCATTTAAAGTCGAGCAGTTACAGAACTGAAATAGACAGCCTACAAAAAGAATATAGCCAGGTAAACGAAGAGTTCATTTCTGTAAAAACCAGAAAGGAACAGCTTGGCCAGATGTTGAGCAGTAACGCCAACCGAAGAGAAGACATCACCAGAAACATTGATAATATTTCTGCTGATTTACTTGAGTTAAGACCAGAAGTAAAAGATGCTGAAAGAAGTTACATAGAGCTACAACAAGGCATTGGTGAACTAGAGGTTACGGCCAAAAAAGAAAATGAACTACTTTCTGAAAAATCGCAGAAATACAACGAAATAAACATCCAATTCCATCAAAAACAGAATAAGCTTCAGTCTGTTACCCAAGAGATTGACTACAAGCAAACTGCCTATGACGGAAGTAAGTCAAGAATTGAAAAGAATCAGGTAGAATTAGAGAGAAACGAAACAGAAATCAAGCGTTTGATCGATACCACCGAAAGCAATGATGATGAACTCATTGGGCTTTACGATGAAAAAGAGAGCATCGAAAAAGGTGTAAACGAATCGGAAAAGGAATATTATGCCCAGCGCGGCAACATTGATGTGTCGGATAAAACCTTACGTGAATTGCGCCAAAAGCGCGACCAAGCCGATACAGTTTTAATGGAGTTTCAATCTAAACTGAATGAAACCAAACTTGAACTTAGTGCTGTAAAAGAGCGATTGTCTGTAGAGTTCAATATAGATTTGAATGCTCTTCTTAAAGAAGAAGTTGAAGAGGAAGACCATACACCTGTTGAAGAACTTCAGGCCTTAGTTCAAAAAATAAAAGACAAAATAGAACGAATTGGGCCAATTAACCCAATGGCCATGGAAGCCTACGAAGAAATCAAAGAACGCTATGATTTTATCACCGTTCAGAAAAATGATTTAATTGAAGCCAAAGGCTCACTACTGCAAACCATCGATGAAATTGATACAGTAGCTAAAGAAACCTTCCTCTCCGCGTTTGGCCAAATCAGAGATAATTTCATCAAAGTTTTTAGATCATTATTTACCGATGAAGATGATTGTGAGCTAAAACTGGTCGACCCAAGCAATCCGCTAGAATCTGCCATTGAGATTATGGCCAAGCCAAAAGGTAAACGTCCGCTGAGTATTAATCAGCTTTCGGGTGGCGAAAAAACACTAACAGCAACAGCGCTATTATTTTCCATTTACCTGCTCAAACCAGCTCCATTCTGTATTTTTGATGAAGTAGACGCTCCGTTGGATGACGCCAATATTGATAAATTCAACGAGATCATTAAGAAATTTTCCACTGATTCTCAGTTCATTATCGTAACCCACAATAAAAGAACCATGCTCAGCACCGATGTTATTTACGGTATTACTATGATTGAGCAAGGCGTTTCTAGAGTTGTACCTGTAGACTTAAGAGAGTTGGTGTAGTCACTAGTTTTCTTAATTTTATTGAAAAATAGATATTATGAAACAAAGGCTCCCATTCTTAGCATTGTTACTCATTTTCATTTCCTTTTCAAGCATGAACATTTCATCCGAGCAAAAAACAGAACCTCAAGAGCAGTCGAAAACCTACTTAGCCCTTGGAGATTCATACACCATTGGTGAAAGTGTAGCCGAATCTCAACGTTGGCCCATCCAGCTTGCAGCACGTATGGTTCATGAAGGAATCCCTATGAGGGACCCTAAAATCATTGCTAAAACAGGTTGGAGAACTGATGATCTAAAAGCTGCTATTGAAGCAGACACTGAACTTCTAGAAACTTATGATTTAGTATCGTTATTAATAGGTGTCAACAACCAATACCAAGGGAAATCAGTGGAGAGTTTCGCTCCTGAGTTTGAAGAGTTGCTTCAAATCGCGATTAAGTATGCGGGGGGCAAAAAAGAAAACGTATTTGTAGTCTCTATTCCCGATTATGGCAAAACACCTTTTGGTGCGGCAAAAGAAGAGCAAATAAAAAAGGAGTTAGACGCCTATAACAAAGTGAGCAAAAGTATAGCTAAAAAGTATGGCGTAGAATATTTTAACATTACCCCAATTTCGCGAACCGCTAAATTTCACCCAGAGCTAATAGCAAACGATGACCTCCACCCTTCTGGTAAAATGTATACCAAATGGGTTGAATTGATGGAGAAAAAAATTGAAAAAATGTTGAAGAAATGAGAAGACTAATCATAGTTCTACTTTGTGCATTCATCTCAGCTTCATTGTTTGCTCAAACCACAGAAGGCCCTAAAAACGGACATCTAATTATTGCCGGAGGTGCTTTAAAAGACCCGAGCGTATATGCCAAAATTATTGAATTGGCAGGCGGTGAAGGAAAAGCACATATGGTGGTGATTCCTACAGCAGGAGGAAATGAGATAACTCCAGAAATAATAGAAAACTTAGAGAAACAATGGAAAGGCTTTGGTGCGGCAAAAGTTTCTGTACTTCATACTACTGACCCCAAAGAAGCTAATACGGAAGCTTTTTCTAAAGTATTAGACGAAGCAGGTGGTGTTTATTTTCTGGGCGGTCGCCAATGGCGTTTGGCAGATTCTTACCTCAATACCAAAGTGCACGAAAAACTTTTCGCCCTACTCAAAAGAGGGGGTGTTATTGCCGGAAGCTCTGCTGGCGCTACAATCCAAGGCTCATACTTAGCCCGTGGCGACACTAAAGGCAGTAATATTATGATCGGTGATCATGAAGTAGGTTTAGGCTTTATTTCAAACATTGCAATAGACCAACACACTTTGGCCAGAAACCGTCAGTTCGATATGTTTGAAATTTTAGCCAAGTACCCAAAACTACTGGGTGTCGCTTTAGATGAAGATACCGCCATGTTAGTTTCTGGAAACGAATTCGAGGTAATTGGCCAAAGCTATGTAATGATTTATGATGGCACACATTGGAACCAAACTACTGGTAAATATGAAGCCAATGCCGAGGGAGAACAGAAATTCCATGTGCTCCGCTCAGGCAGAAAATATGATATGGCTGAAAGAAAAGTAGTAAGAGGAAGTCGATAGACTTGACTTACCTCCCCTTCAAAAATTTCATAATTCGTAGTCCTATTTATAGATTCTGCAGAAACCCGTATTTAGTCCCGAAAAACCATAACATTCTGTTTTCAAGCTGGTTGACTTTATGCAATCAACAGAATGAAAGATGAAAAAGACACTTGTAATATTATTGAGTACTATCTTGATTTTTGGTTGTTCGAACGGAAAAAATCAAGAAGAGAATACACAAACAGCAAACAATACCCAAAGTAAAGCACCAATGGCTAAGGCTGAAAAAATCATCACCGAAATGGTCGATGAAATTGGTGGGCAAAATGCTTTAAAAGATTTATTTGATGTAGAATACACTTATATCTATGAATCGCCAGAGGGCCATAGAGACGTATCAAAAGAAAGATACATTTTTGATGGTGAACTTTCTTGGGCCGAATATCTTGAGCGGAGTGATAAGATGATGCCCAATTATCAAGGAACCATTATTCAAAGTTACAACGGTGACTCTACGGTAACTACTGTAGACGGTAAACAAGTAGACACACCAGAAATAAACAAGCGATCTGATTTTTTAAGGAAAACCAATTTTTATTGGTTTGTGATGAACTTCAAGCTACTCGATCCAGGTGTAAACCTAAAATACAATGGAGTTAGACTTTATAATGGCATTAACTACGAAATGGTTGAAGTCAACTTTGATGAACAAACTGGCGATGTTCAAGATAAATATCTGCTATATATAAACCCCAACACTAAATTGATTGATCAGTTTTTGTTCACAGTAAAAGATTATGGGCTAGAGCAACCCTTTATGATGCGAGTTAAGTATGAAGAAATAGAAGGTGTAAAACTTACTACCTATAGAGAGTATGCCCTTTCTAATTGGGATGGAGACATAGTTCAAGATCAGTGGACAAAGGAATGGTCCGAAGACATTTCTTTTAACAATGGATTTACTGTAGACGATTTTAGATTAAAATAAAATCACCTCTATTCTTCAAAAAAGCCTTTAGCAACCCACTAAAGGCTTTTTTTATTCACTAGTGAACATGCACAGGTAATCCAACTCACTTCAAACCTCAAATCTTCTTAACTTCCTTCAAACTTTTTAAAAGCTTAGTTCATCATAAGTTCGGGAACACGATAATCCAATGAAGGAAATCAACCTGATGCCACAAACCAACTTCTTGATTACCGCTGCAAAACAGGGGGACGCCATTGCGCTGAACCAACTTGTAAAGCAATGGTATAAACGTATATACAATTTCGCCCTAAAGTATTTTGGCGACCATGATCAAGCGATGGAGGTGACTCAGAAAACCTTTATTTCGATGAACAAGAACCTGAAATCCTTACAAGATGAGGCTAGATTCAAACCCTGGCTCTACAGGATTGCTTCAAACTACTGTCATGAAGAAGCCCGAAGACAAAAGGCAAAATGGGTTTTCCCTTTTATGAAAGTACAGTCGAAAACCGACCAAGACTTTATTCAGAACACTGAATCGACAGATAGAAACAGCGACCCTGAAAAGGAATTTGGTAGTATGGAGTTAAAGCAGTTATTGAAAAAGGCATTGGCCGAACTACCAGAAGAACAACGACTGGTAGTGATTATGAAAGAATATGAAGGACTGAAAATAAGAGAGATTGCCGAGGCGATGGACATTTCAGAAAACACAGTCAAGTCTCGCTTGTATTATGCCCTAGGCTCCTTAAAAAAGCTACTGGCCCAATGGAATATTAACCAAGAAACAATTCATTATGAGCTATAAACCAACAAACGAAGATCTTATGGACTATCTCTACGATGAGATCAGTCCTGAGAAAAAAGCTCAGATTGATGATTATATAAAATCTCATCCTGAGGTAAAAGAAGAACTGCAAGCGCTTGAAGCCACAAGAATCGTGATGGCCGATTTGAATGATGAAGAACCAGAGTCTATTCCTTTTATAATGCCACAAACGAATAGCGAATGGCTCTACTGGAGGAAATATGTAGCCATAGCCGCTACAATCTTGCTCATCATTACAGCAGGTTGGGCTTCTGGTTTTTCAATTCAGTATAACGATGATGGGCTACAAATGGCGTTTGGCGATATTCAAAACGGACTCACAGAACAGCAAGTAGCTGATATTGTAAACAATGATCGTCAACTGATGCTGAATTACATGCAAGCTAGCTTAAAGTCTGTGCAAGATAGTATTGGAAACGAAATACAAATTCTTCAGGCTAGCATGAGTTCCGAAGAGATCATCCGAAAAGTATTTGAGCAAGAAAAGAACACTCTCATGTATCAAATGGCTTCGCTGAATGACAAGTTGGGAGATAACTATAGAGAAATGCTGAGAGAAATTATTCTGAATTTTTCAAACAATTGGGATACCCAACGCATCGAAGACTTAAGAAACATTCAAGCCGCATTTACCAACCTTGAAGATGCAACCATCAACAAGCAACTGGATTTAGAAGATGCAATACTGACACTTTCTGAAAAAGTAGACATCGTTGCCGCAAACAACCCAAACAAAAAATAAAATGGTCAAAAACTCAAAATATCTGATTTACCTCCTTGGTCTGGTGGTAAGTGTAAATGCTCAAGCCCAACTTCAACAAGAAGGTATGAGCCCGATCAAAAGAGACACGGAAATTACCCGAGTTACTTTTGAAAACTTCATCAAGAATTATGACGATGCAGTGCTACTAAACAACATACGAGAAAGTAAAGGTGATTATAAAAGCGGAAAAGGTCTTGAAATTAGTTTTGAAGCCACAAATGCAAACATCTATATCAATACAGCATCAGCAAGGTTCGGTAATCACGACTATGAAGTACTTGACACCTTCTACACCGATGAGGTCATCAGTCTTCAACAAAAAAGATTAGAAGAGGCCACTAAGAAGTTCATCAGGGATTTTCACTCCTACCTACCTCATCTTAAATCAAATGAAGAATTCAGGTTTGTGTTCAACATTAAAGACAGCAAAATAAAAGTAGACGGAAAAGAACTCCCTCCATCTCCCAAATCAGCAAAACGAACCTATAAGCTTGAAGCCATTTGGAAAATGAGTGACTTAGATGCTTTTAATAAAGGAGAAATCAACGAAAGCCAATTATCAGACAGAATCAAAATTGAAAAGAAATAACAATCAAAATATCAAAATCATGAAAATGAAAACAACAATCAAAGTACTCGCCTTAGCATCGCTTATGATGTTTGGCGGCTTATTAAACGCACAACAATTCGTTAGTACAACTGGTGCAGCAGTAGTTGGTGGATTTCCTTCAGGAGAGCAAGACTTATCTAAACTCCCTAAAATGGAGCGTGACATCATCATTCTTCAAAACGTGCTGAGCGATATGTTTCGAAATTCAGACAGCCCATTTTACACATCATCTTCAGACGACATTAAGGGAATTCACATCCCTGGAAAAGGTGTGATTTTCAATGTAGCTGATAACAGTCTACACGGAAGAATTATCTTTTCAGAGAGCTTTAACTTAAGCGTTATTAAATCAACTGATGAAAAAAAAGAAAGTGACAAAAAAGAAATCGATACAGATCAATCGAATAAGGAAAGAGAGAATGAACTCAAAGAACTCTCTAAGGAATTCTTACTAAACTATGGCAGCATTCTTTCTGATCTAAAAGACAGTGAGCAAATTATGCTCAACGTAAAGTATGGCTTGACTGGCAATATTGAGTCAAAAGGCTCTATGGATGTAAACCTTGCTCGCTATGCAATAGGAACAAAAGGTACTAAAAGAATTTCTTCTTCTATTCAATTTAAAGATTTGAAGGATTTATTAAGTGGTAAACTTTCTTTCGAAGCCGCCAAAGGCAAAATAACTACCAAAGTAATAGATGACGATACCAAAGAGTCTTCCGACACTAAAATCATGGCAGGCATTTTAGACGACCTTTTTAGATCTACTTTTGATGGGGTTTATAGAAAAACAAGTAACACAAGCTGGACCTATTTTGAAGGCTTTGGCTTAATGTACAACATAGGTTTGTCATACAATTCAGGAGGAAATAATGCCAGAGTTGCTTTTTATAGTGGTCAGCGTGTAGACGTTGTAAAAGCAGATACTGAAGAGAAAAAGAAAGATGAGGAGGAGCTCAATAAAATTGAAGAGTCCTTTGATGACTTAATTGAAATGGCAAAAGAAAGCCTTATTACTTACGGGCGTACTTTACGTAGCGTAAAAAGTGATGAAGTAATTATTCTGAACTTAAATTTCAATACGTTTTTCAGCAAAAGCACCCTTCCAAAGTCTGTTCGTATCTCAGTCAACAAAAGCCAGATCGATCAATTCTCGAAAGGCAGTATTAGCATAGACCAACTAAAGAAAGATATTGATGTAAAGAAGCTCACTTCAAGCATTAACTCTTCTTCTAACGGTCTTTATTTTCACGAGCCTAGTGCCGTTGGTACAGGAATAATTTACGATAAGGCCAGAACAATTATTAAAGGACAAGCAGAAGGCAAAAATTAGATTTAATACATAAGAAGGTCAAGGTCAGTAAATAAGTGGTGTGATAGAATTTCACACCACTTATTTCTTTTTAGGCCAAGGCGACTTCAACAAACCAACCTAGGTGAAAAGCAAAAAGCCCCGATAAATCGGAGCTTTTCATAAACCCTTTAGAACTCGGAGGTTTTTGAACCTCCTTAATAGACAGGATTTGGGCTATCCCTTTGCCCGCAACAGTCCACTGTTATCCTGCTCTTTCGAACGAGGCCCTGTGCCGAAAAACGGAACAAGGTGAGGCCTTGTTTTGTGCGAGAATCACCCGGAATTTTAGTTTAACTTGTAAAGTTCAAAAATGTGTCCGAGCCCCTTAGGGAATATACATACAAAGCTACGAAGCCAATTGTTCCATAAAAACTAAAACCAGCCCTTTTTATTGGTTGTTACCTAAACTTAAAATGTTACGTCTCATCTATAATGATCAACAAAAAATGCGTTTGCACGCGTTTCTGTTTTCATTCGTGATAATTTATTCATTGTTTTGTCAAATGCCATTGAGGCAATTACCCATTTAGAGATTTAGCTTTTGCAGACTGATAAGATTTTAACAAGGGATTTCGTCCTTCACTTCATTTCCTATTTTTTAATGGCAACAGCTTTCTATTTTCTGCTGCCTACCCTTCCCGTATACGCTGTAGATGTTTTAGGAGCAAATAAAAATCAAGTAGGTTATATCATTGGAGTGTATGCCCTTTCTGCATTAATCATCCGTCCTTTTTGCGGTTATGCGCTAGATGCCTACGGAAGACGCTCCGTTTACCTCTGGGCTTTAGCCATTTTCACAATACTATTTGGGCTATATCACTTCTCTTCCACCTTCTTTATTCTTTTAATACTTCGAGTATTTCATGGTTTTACTTGGGGCACAATAACAACCAGCGGAAGCACAATAGCCGCTGACCTTATTCCCGAAAATAAAAGAGGTGAAGGAATTGGCTACTTTGGGCTTGCAATGACTTTTTCTATTGCTTTTGCACCCTATGCTGGTGACCAAATTATGGGGCAAGGCAATTTTACGAATCTTTTTAATATTGCCTTTGCAGTTTGTTTTGCATCACTTGTACTCGCCTTAATAATTAAAGTACCCAACATTAAAACAGGCGAAACCAAAATCAGTCTTAAAAAAATGTTTGATGGTCGCGTGAATCGCATTGCAGCAGTAATGTTTATGGGTGCTTTCCCTTATGCTGCCATCATATCTTTTATTCGAATTTATAGCGATGAGCTCGGCCTGAATCAAGGTGCACTGTTCTTCATTTTTATGGCCATAGGGGTAGCCGTAGCCAGGCTATTGGTAGGCAAGGTAATGGATAGAAAAGGCCCTACGGGCATTGTTGTAATTGGCCTACTCGTTACCATTATTGGATTGATTTGGCTTAAATATACCGACAGCTTTTGGCCATTTATGATGTGTGGCGTATTGGTAGGAATGGGCAACGGGTTAATTATGCCTACAGTTCAAACCATGGCCCTAAACATTGTTCCTATTGAAAGACGAGGCGCTGCAAATGCCACTTTCTTCTCAGCTGTTGACTTAGGTATTGGTGCTGGGTCTATCGCCTTAGGCTATGTCGCAGAATATTATGGCATCGACACGATGTTTTTCATCTGCGGCTTAATACTTTTGCTTCCGTTAGCATTTTATTTTCTTTTTGTACGTAATCATTATTACCGACAGTTGGAATTGCTAAAAAAGGAAGAACACAATGGCTAGAAAAATTTTCTTTACTCCAGGTCCATCTGCTCTCTATTTCACAGTAGAAGAACATCTAAAACAAGCGGTTAAAGACCAAGTAATGGAGGTTAACCACAGGAGTAAGCAAGCCGCGGCATACTATCAGCATGCGGCAGAAAACCTAAAAGTGTTAATGAACATTCCTGAAGATTACCACATCTTCTTTCTTAGTTCAGCTACAGAAATTTGGGAAAGACAAATCCAGAATTTGGTAGTGGAAAAATCTTACCATTTCTGCTATGGTGCTTTCTCTAACCGATTTTATGAATTCGCTAAAAGCTTGGGCAAACAAGCCCTAAAGAGTGAGTCTAAGTTCGGAGCTATTCCAGAGGTAAATCAGCAAGACATTCCTCAAGACACCGAATTGATAAGCTTTGCACTGAACGAAACCAGCACAGGCGTTACTTTTCCCGTGGAAGAAATTTATAAAGTACGGGAATCGCATCCCGAAGCCCTTATTGCCATTGATGGTGTTTCCGCATTTCCAGTAATAGATATTGACTTCACGAAGATCGACAGTGCTTATTTTTCGGTACAAAAATGCTTTGGACTGCCAGCTGGTTTAGGAGTATGGATAGTGAACAATCGTTGTATTGAAAAATCCTTAAAAAAAGAAGCCAATGGTTATTCAATAGGCACTTATCAAACGCTGCCCAACTTGCTTAAAAATGCAAGTAAGTTTCAGACCACTTACACCGTTAACGTACTCAATATCTTTCTACTGATGAAAGTAACCACAGATATGCTCAATAAAGGCATTGATGTGATTAGAAGAGAAGCCAATTATAAAGGTTTGCTCCTTCAAAAGTTGATTACCGACCACCCTTCTTTTAATCACTTTGTTGGAGACGAAAAGCTCAGGTCTAAAACAGTTGTAGTAGCAAATACATTAACCCCTTCTCAAGAATGGATCGATGAACTTTCATCTAAAGGATTTATCCTCGGAAATGGCTATAGTGAGTACAAGGGCAAACAAATTAGAATCGCGTCATTCCCAACTCATTCAAAAGAACTAATAGAATTACTCTACGATACCATCAATGGAATGAAACTTTAATACCTTCAAAAAAAACGTGTTAGAATCCGTTTAAATTTTGCCTATATTCATGGGTACATCTACCTTTTAAATCTTTAATTTTGCCCTAGTTTTATATTAGAATTATGCCCAAAAGAGAAAAAATTTTGGTGTTAATGGACACCAGCGATGTTGACAAAACACTTCTCAGGTTTATTGAGATAATTGCCACTGCGCATGAAACCAAGGAAATCCATTTCTTCAATAGCATTAGCGAAATGAAGATTCCAGAGGCTGTTCTTAAAAACTTCCCTGAAATCAAAGACAAGTCTATTGAGGAAAGGAGAAAGATGATCCAAAATTTGGTATCATCTACTTTGCCTGAGAAGTTAGTCGCCATTAGTGAGGTTCATATCAAAGAAGGATCTCCTGCCAAGGCCATCCTAAAGTTTGTAGAAAAACACGATATCGATCTAATCATGATGGGACGCCACAAAGATTTTGTTGGTGGTGGCATACTTTCAAATCGATTAGCGCGAAGAGCCGACTGTGCTATTTTCATTATACCAGAAAATTCAGGATCAAATTTAAACTTGATTCATGTGCCTTGCGATTTCTCTGTGCATTCTAAAATTGCTATGGAAGAGGCTATCGGTATTTCTAGAAAATACGATAGTGATATAAAAATCATTTGTCAAAATGTATTCACTGTACCTGGAGGCTACCATTATTCTGGAAAAACTTATGAAGAGTTTGCTGAAGTAATGAGAGCAAACGCTGAAAAAGACTATAACAAATTTATGTCTGAGATTGATCATGAAGGCTGTGATATCGAAGTAGTTTATTCGCTTGACACCAACGATAACCCTGTAAATGACATCATTGACTTTGCGAACGAACACAAGCCTACTACAATCATTATTGGAGTTAAAGGGAGAACCGCTACAACTGCTTTATTTATTGGAAGCAGGGCCGAGCAGCTCATCCAAATCAATAATAACATACCTATGATGATAGTAAGGCCTAAAGGAAAAAATGCTGGCCTTATGGACTTAATTCGAGAGATTTAAGTCAATTACACTTTCATAAAAAAGCCTTTCATTCTTACGAGTGAAAGGCTTTTTTATGCTCTCAGAAATATAGTTATTTCCCTTTAACTCTTTTTTCTTCAACTTCCATCCAAGCTAACAAAGCTTTCGTTTCGTCTTCTGTCAATTTAATCTTAGGATTTCGTTCTACCATTCTTGGAGGAGGCATTTTACCTTCTTCTAGTACTTCAAACATCTCTGCAATAAAATCAGCTTGTTCCTCTTTATTCATTTTAACTACCTTTTCCCATTGAAGCTTTTCTTTGGCCTTTTCATTTCTTGCGTCAGGCTTGTGGCAGTTCATGCACTTAATGTCAATAATTGTTTTAACATTCTCAGGGATGGTAATTCCGTCTTGTTGAACTGCTAAAGGAGTATCTTCAGAAGCTTTTGGTTTACTTACAAAAGACATAGAAATGGTTAGAAGAGCAAAAAGTACAGCGCTCGATTTAAGATTTTTCTTCATAGTCAAAATAGTTTTACCCGAGTAAGATGAAAAAAACACACAAAGGTTTAAACATTAAGTTGTTAGACAGCGAAATAATATACTTCAGCGGTAACCAATTCAACCTTCAAACTAGGCCTAATCCTGTAAAGACCTTAACTCATCTAGCAAGTCATTGGCCTCTTTAACCCTATGCTCTGCAATTTCTGTAAACTTCTCCATCCACACCTTGGAATTCACCTCTATCTCATCCAACAATTCAAGTCCTTTCTGGGTAATGAGTACATCTTTAGCCCTTCTGTCCACAGGGCAAACTTCTCGCACTACAAGCTCCTTTGCTTCAAGTCTATCTACAATTCGAGAAGCATTGGACATCCTATCAATCATTCTATCTATTATAGTGTTAATAGTACAAGGCTTAGGGTAATGCCCTCGAAGAATTCTCAGTACATTATATTGAGCAGACGAGATGCCAAACGGCTTAAAAATATTCAACTGCTGCTCCGAAATCCAACTGTTAGTATAAATCAGATTTACGATGAGTTTCTCGTACTGATTTGAAAACTTCCTTCCTTGTTTTATATCCTCTTCTAGGCCCACGGTGTCTTCGTTGTTTATTTACAATAAAGATAGAGAACGAAAATCAAACGCCATAAAATGCTTCTGCTTTCAAAAATTTTTTAATCAACCAAAACCGCTTAACTTTCAATTAAACTTATTGGTGCTGCCAATATCTAACTAGCTGTAATCATTTTTTTTTGGAAGATCATCAAATCATAGAAGAGTTTAAAAAGCCAGTAACTAAAAACAAGGCTTTTGGCGTCCTTCTGGAAAAGTATCAGCAGCGTATTTATTGGCACATTCGAAAAATTCTCATCGACCATGATGACACCGATGATGTAGTTCAAGAAGTATTCATTAAAGTTTTTAAAAACCTTGATGGATTTAGAGAAGCCTCTCAGCTTTATACCTGGATTTATAGAATAGCGACTAATGAAGCCCTTACTTTTTTAAAGAAAAGGCAGCGCAAGCAAGCTTGGTCAATTGATGAAGCTAGTTATGATCTGGAAAACAAACTTACCAGTAGCTCTTACATTGACGGTGATCAAATACAAGTTAAGCTTCAGAAGGCAATTTTAACGCTGCCCGAAAAGCAAAAACTAGTGTTTAATATGAAATACTTTGATGACATGAAATATGAAGACATTTCAGAAATTATAGGTACAAGCGTGGGGGGACTCAAAGCAAATTACCATTTGGCTGTTAAAAAAATAGAAGAGTATTTAAGCGAAGATTAAACCTTATAACCCTTTGATAATCAAAGCATCGATGTCGGATAAAACTCCATATAATAAACTTAAGGAACATCACCTCAAAAAGAACATTTTTGAAGTACCAGAGGGCTATTTTAGCGATCTGACAGAAAAATTGATCCGAGAAACGAGTAATGAAAATGAAGGGTTTCTTCATAAAAATCTAGAGCTTAAGGAAAATATATTCTCAACTCCAGAAAATTATTTTGAAACACTCAGTTCAGAAATTCTTTCAAAAGTTAATACAGAAACAAAGGTCATTCCTCTATATCAAACTACTTGGTTTAAGTCGGTGGCTGCTGCAATTGCTCTTATTATAGTTGCTTGGTTAGCCATACCAACAAAGCAGGTTAATGAAACTGATCTATTAAGTGAAATATCAGACGAGGCAATTATTAATTATTTAGAAGAACGTCAAGCCATTGAGTACGAGCTTCTATCTTCAGTAGAAGGTTTAGATGCCATGCTTGATAATATGATCTTCGAGGAAACTTCAAGCTATAGTTTCGCATTAAACGAAAACCCTGAATTAGATTACGACTTTGAATACTTCGATCATTAGTACAAGAATTATGAAAAAAATTATTTTCTCACTTTTCATTTTAGCCAGCTGCCTTTCAGTTTCTGCCCAAAGTGGACGATCCTCACAGGATGAGAGGGATAAAATCCAGAAAGCCAAAATTGCTTTCTTGACCAATCGCTTAGAACTTAGTGTGGACCAAGCTAAATTATTTTGGCCCTTATTCAATGAATATGACTCTAAGAAAATAGAGCTATCTAAAGAATACAGTAAGAAAAAGAAGGCCATTTATGAAAAGTACGAAGATTCAAGAAACATGAAAGAAGAGGACGCAGATGAGCTACTTTTTATTTACTTGGATCAAAAACAAGCAGAGTTAGATGTAGAAAAAACCTACATGAAAAAATTTAATGAGGTACTGAACTCAAGACAAGTATGGAGAATGGTTTCTTTCGAAAGCGACTTTAGAAGGTCTTTATATAGACAAATGAGTCGTGAAGACAAAGAAGAACCGAAACGAGGTGGTAATCGCCATTAGTACTCAATACATTCATAAAAATTTAAATCCTGCTCATGCAGGATTTTTTATTTAAACCCATTTGATCAAGAATGGCATTGATGTAATTTGCGCTATGACTCACCTCTCTCTTTTTGAGTTAACCAGCCTCATCAAATCAGAACTCGAGAAAAATCTCGAACCCTCCTACTGGGTTATTGCTGAAATCAGCGAAATGAGACTAAACCCAAAAGGTCATTGCTATATGGAACTGGTTGATAAAGAAGGCCAGTATGTAACTTCTAAAATCAGAGCAAACATTTGGGCCTACACTTACCGTAATCTTAGTGCTTGGTTCGAATCCATTACTAAAACACCGCTTCAAGCAGGCATAAAAGTACTGCTCAATGTTCAAGTACAGTACCATGAACTGTACGGAATGAGCCTGAACATAAAAGATTTAGACCCTAATTTCACTCTTGGAGAACGCGCCAGAAAACGGCAAGAGGTAATTCAGAAGCTTCAAGACGAAGGCGTTTTTGACATCAATAAAGAACTTGCTCTGCCTTCAGTTCCTCAGCGCATAGCCATCATCAGTTCCGAAACGGCTGCTGGTTATGGAGATTTCAAAAATCAAATTGAGCAAAACACCAGTGGCTACTCTTTCAAAGTAAAACTATTCCAATCGCTAATGCAGGGCGATCAAGCACCCAAAACTATCATTTCGGCCTTACATCAAATCAATGATCAGATCGATGAGTTCGACTTGGTGGTAATCATTCGTGGTGGAGGGTCTCAGGTAGATTTAGATTGTTTTGACGATTATGAGCTTGCCTCTCATATTGCTCAATTCCCGCTCCCTATTATTACAGGAATTGGCCACGAACGTGATGAAACGATTGCCGACTTAGTAGCCAATACTCAAATGAAAACACCCACTGCCGTGGCTGAATTTCTTATTTCAGGAATAGAACGTTTTGACGATAGCCTCAATGAAATCATTTACCGGTTAGAAAAAGCAGGCAAGCAGGCTATTCAAAGCTCTACTCATGAAATGACTCACTTAGTGTATAATTTACAGTCAGCTACAAAAGGCATTGTTCACCGATCAGAAAATAGGTTGACGCAAGAAAAGCTCAGGTTAAAATACGCTACCAATGAATTTCTAAAGTCAGAAAATAGAAAAGTAGATCACTTTAAAAACCCATTGAACAGGGCTATAAATCAGCGATTAAAAGTTGCAGAAAAAAAATTGGAAGGTTTAGAAAAACAACTCAATTTACTAGACCCAAAGTCGGTTCTAAAAAGAGGTTATTCCATCTCACTTATCAATGGTAAATTTATTTCGGAGGAACAAAAAATTGAAGCAGGCGAAGAATTGGAAACCTTAACTGCTCACTACAGAATCAAAAGTACAGTAAAATCAGTCAACAATGAGTAAGAAGAAATTGACCTACAAAGAGTCGTTAGATAGAATTGAAACAATTGTGGATATCATTGAAAATCAGCAACCTGATATCGATGATTTATCTAATTTGGTAAAAGAAGCCACTCTACTGATAAAAGACTGTAAACTACGTTTAAAAAACACAGAAGAGACACTCACCAGCTCATTAGAAAACCTTGAATGATCTTTAATAACACACCTATGACTACCGATCAAGCTCAAGAACAAATCAAACAACTGACCGATCAAATCAATTACCACAGTGATTTGTACTATCAAAAAAGCACTTCTGAAATTTCAGATTTCGATTTTGATCAACTTTTGGTAAAGCTAGCCGCGCTAGAGGCTGAATTCCCCGAACTAAAATCAGAAGATTCTCCTACTCAAAGGGTTGGCGGCACCATTACCAAAGAGTTTGATACTGTGATCCATAAATACCCAATGCTTTCTTTGGGCAATACTTACTCAGAAGAAGACCTTATTGAGTTCGATAAACGAGTAGCTAAAGGCTTGGAAGGTCAAGAGTACGAATATTTCTGTGAACTCAAGTTTGACGGTGTCGCGCTTAGCTTAACCTATGAAAACGGAGTCTTGAAAAGAGCTGTTACCAGAGGTGATGGTACTCAAGGCGATGACATCACTACAAATGCGAAAACCATACGTTCCATCCCTTTAAAACTAAAGGGTAATGTACCAGCAGAGTTTGAAGTAAGAGGAGAAGCCTTCTTCCCTATCAAAGAATTTCAACGGGTAAATTCCGAACGGGAAAGTATTGGTTTAGACTTATTGGCTAACCCAAGAAATGCAGCCTCTGGAACGCTCAAAATGCAAGACTCTTCAGTGGTGGCTCAGCGTAGGCTCGATTGTTTCCTATATTATCTACTGGGTGAAAACCTCGGCTATAGCACACATTCAGAATGCATGAATGCTGTTGAAAGCTGGGGATTTAATGTCTCTCCTACCTATCGAAAATGTGGTTCTATTCAAGATGTACTGGCTTATATTCACGAATGGGAAGAAAAAAGGCATTCATTACCAGTAGAAACGGATGGTATTGTCATAAAAGTCAATGATTTAAATCAGCAAGATCAATTAGGCTTTACCGCTAAAAGTCCACGTTGGGCAATATCATATAAATACAAAGCTGAAAGTGCTGCTACAGTTCTAGAAAGCATTTCTTATCAAGTAGGCCGAACTGGCTCCGTTACTCCAGTAGCAAACCTAAAGCCTGTACTTTTAGCTGGAACCACCGTTAAAAGAGCTTCGCTTCACAATGCAGATCAGATTGAAAAACTTGATTTACGTATTGGAGATACAGTTTTCGTAGAAAAAGGTGGTGAAATAATACCTAAAGTAACCGCTGTTAACCTCCCTTTAAGAAAAGCTGACAGTCAACCTATTACCTATATTACCAATTGCCCCGAATGTGACACTCCTTTAGTGAGGCAAGAGGGCGAAGCGAACCATTACTGCCCAAATACAGTGGCCTGTCCTCCACAAGTTTTAGGTAGAATTGAACACTTTATTCAGCGAAAAGCAGTAGATATTGATTCGCTTGGACCAGAAACTATAAGGGGCCTACTCCAAAATAATTTAATTGAAAACTATGCCGATTTGTATAGTCTGACATTTGATCAACTAAACGGTTTAGAATTCCGTACTTTCTCAGATAAAAAAGGAGATTATACCGTTAGAAGCCTTCGAGATAAGTCTGCTGGAAACATAATTAAGGCAATAGAAGCATCTAAACAAGTACCTTTTGAACGCGTTCTATTTGGTTTAGGAATTCGCTTTGTAGGCAAAACGGTTGCGGAAAAATTAGCCTCTCATTTTCAAAATATTGACGCTTTAGCGCAAGCAAGTTTTGAAAACCTAATCGCAGTAGACGAAATTGGCGACCGAATTGCCTATAGTGTAATTGAGTTTTTTCAGAACGAAGAACATATAAAAACCATTGAGAAATTAAAGCAAGCTGGAGTTCAGTTAGAAACGGATCAGTCGCAAATACTAGCGCCAGAAAGCAATATTTTTGAGGAAAAGACTTTTGTTATTTCGGGAGTTTTCACTCAGTTTTCTAGAGATGAACTTCAAGAGAAAATTAAAGCAAATGGAGGGAAATTAGTTTCTTCTATTAGTAAAAAGTTGGATTATTTAGTTGCAGGAGACAAAATGGGACCATCCAAACTTGAGAAGGCTACCACCCTTGGAATTAAAATAATTTCGGAAGAAGAATTTATTCAAATGATCAATAATTGATGTCGTTATTCGAAAAATCATCAACCCACAATAGAAACTCTCGAGGTAGTTTCAAGTTGTTTTCAGAATCAGTAAAAATAGGAATACTATACTCTTGGGAAGACAACCAGAAAGAGAAGTCTATTCGTGAATTTGTAGCATCAATAGGTAATGAAAAATCAGTCAGCTTTTTATGTTTCAACCCAATAAAGAAAATTCAGCCGGCCACAGAAAATCCTACATTCAGTAAAGCTGATTTCAATTTTTTTGGGAAAATGCAATCGCAGGCTGCTCTTTCATTTATAGAAGAGCCTTTCGATTACTTATTTCATCTCGATTTTGAAATCAACCCTTTGATCAAACCCATACTTACAAAATCAAAAGCCAACTGGAAAGTAGGTTGCCATTCTGACGATGGAGAAGGGATATACGACTTAATGATAAAAATCAATAAAAGTGCAGGTTTGAAGAACTTATCAGACCAAATGCTTATTTATGTAAACGCATTGAAGTAAAGAATATGAAAGCATTAAAAGGTACGGGGGTGGCTCTTGTCACACCGTTTAACGAAGACTTAAGTATTGATTTTGATGGGCTTTTGAAGCTCTTAGAACATACAGCCAAAGGAGTAGATTATTATGTTGTTCAGGGCACCACTGGTGAATCTGCTACTACAACTTCAGCAGAAAAAGCTGAGATACTCTCATTTATAAAGCAAAATAATAAAGCGAAACTCCCTATTGTTTATGGCATTGGTGGAAACAATACGCAGTCAGTTTTAGAGAATATTAAATCCACCGATTTAGAAGGTGTATGTGCTATTCTTTCGGTAAGCCCTTATTATAACAAGCCAAGTCAAGAAGGAATTTATCAGCATTTTAAAATGATTGCAGACGCTTCACCCGTTCCTGTAATTTTATATAATGTACCTGGAAGAACGCAGTCGAATATATCAGCAAACACTACATTACGTTTGGCTGAACATAAAAATATTGTTGCAATCAAGGAAGCTTCTGGCGATTTAACTCAGTGTATGGCCATTTCAAAAGATGCTCCGGAAGACTTTTTATTAATTTCTGGTGACGATTTATTGACAACTCCGATGATGTCATTTGGTGCGGTTGGAGTTATTTCTGTATTGGCAAATGCCTTTCCAGAAACCTTTAAACGCCTAACAAAAGCAGCGCTTTCGAATGATTTTGAGGCTTCATCTCAAGCTACTTTTGAACTGATTGACATTAATCCACTGATGTATGCTGAAAGCAATCCTGTAGGAGTAAAGCATGTACTTGAGGTCTTTGGTGTTTGCAAAAATTACGTGCGAATGCCTCTATTACCCGCCTCTGATGAGCTTAAAACAAAGATTCAGGCGTTATTGTAACCAACCTTACTTGCAAAAATAAAGGCCAGTCGAATGACTGGCCTTTATTTTTATTTCTCAAAAGATATAATTATTATCCTTGGTTCTTAATGTTTTGAACATCAATACGAATTTCTTGAGCTAAGTTCTTAAGGTCTTGCATCCCTTTTCTAACTCTAGTACCCGCAGCTTGATTTTTTTTGTCGTAGAACTTTTCGAAATCACCCTCTAAAGAGTCAATTAAGTTTTTTACTTCGCTAAATCTGCTCATATTATTTGTGCTTTTAAGGTTGTTGAAAAATGTTTGTTTGGATAGCAATTTAAATCAAAATACTCTATTTGCAACAGTCAGGGCACTTTTTTTTAACATTACTCACCAAAGGCTGCGGCCAACTCGGCATTTTTATACTCACCGCTAGTTAACTTACCCTTAATTGCCTCAAATGCAGCAATAGTTTCGTTTACATCTTCCATACTGTGTGATGCGGTTGGAATTAATCTTAAAATGATCATTCCTTTAGGCACAACTGGATATATAACTACCGAACAGAAGATATTAAAATTCTCCCTTAAGTCTTTACTGAGCGATGCCGCCTCACCAACAGTTCCATTCAAAACCACTGGCGTAACACATGATTTAGTAGTACCAATGCTAAAGCCTTTTTCTTGCAACCCACCCTGAAGTGCATTAACTATTTTCCAAAGCTTTTCTTTATGTTGAGGCTCATTTTTTATGATCTCCAATCTTTTCAGACCACCAATCACAAATGGCATAGGTAATGCCTTTGCAAAAATCTGAGACCTCATATTATACTTAAGGTAATGGATGATTTGCTTATCTCCTGCTACAAATGCACCAACTGCAGCCATTGATTTGGCAAAAGTTGAGAAGTACAAATCTACCTCATCTACACAGTTCAAATGTTCGTGAGTTCCTGCTCCTGTAGCTCCCATAGTACCAAAACCATGCGCATCATCCACAAACAGTCTAAAATCAAACTTAGATTTTAAGGCAGCAATCTCGTTCAATGAACCAAGATTACCAGTCATCCCAAACACACCTTCAGTGATTACTAAAATTCCACCACCGGTTTCTTTAGTCAAGCGTGTAGCTCTTTCAAGTTGTTTTTCAAGATTTTGGATGTCGTTATGAGGAAATACAAATCGCTTTCCCATATGTAATCTTACACCATCAATAATACAGGCATGAGATTCACCATCATAAACTATAACATCCTTACGGTCTACAAGCGCATCTATAATTGACAATACACCTTGATATCCATAATTCAGTAAATAACCAGACTCTTTGCCCACAAAACTGGCCAAACTCTGCTCTAGTTCTTCATGATAATCTGTATTACCAGACATCATTCTTGCGCCCATTGGATAGGCTAATCCCCAATCTGCAGCAGCTTTAGCATCTGCTTCTCTAACTTCAGGTAAGTTTCCTAGGCCTAAATAGTTATTCAAACTCCATGTAAGGACTTCCTTGCCCATAAACTTCATTCGCGGAGCAATTTCACCTTCCAATTTTGGGAACGTAAAGTACCCTTCTGATATCTCTGAGTGCTTCCCTAATGGGCCGTTGTCAGCAAGTAATTTTTCAAATAGATCCAATTCCTTTAGACTTTAAGTTGATTAACCTAGGTAATAAACGAAGGTGCAAATGTAATACTATAAACGCCATTTATCAAAAAACCACATGTATATATCACAAGAGCAAACTTAGATTTTAGCAGATTATTAATTAGCATTGTACGGAAAATTTTGAAGGGAATGGAAATCAGGAAAATACAGAAAATTCTAGTAGCCAATCGCGGTGAAATTGCCATTAGGGTAATGAAAACTGCCCGCGAAATGGGAATTAAAACCGTAGCCATATATAGCGATGCAGACAGTCTCTCTCCGCATGTAAGTTATGCGGATGAAGCCGTAAATGTAGGCCCCCCTCCTTCTGCTCAGTCTTATTTAATGGCAGATAAGATCATTAAAACCTGTAAAGAACTGTCTGTAGATGCCGTACACCCAGGTTATGGTTTCCTTTCTGAAAACGCCTCATTTGCCAAAACCATTGAAGAAAATGGCATATTATTTATTGGCCCGTCTGTAAAAGCCATAGAGGTAATGGGTGACAAACTCTCTGCAAAAGAAGCGGTGGCAGAGTACGATGTTCCCATGGTACCTGGTGTTAACCATGCCGTAACTGACCCAGAAGAGGCCAGAAAAATTGCAGAACAAGTAGGTTACCCTGTTTTAATTAAAGCCAGCGCAGGTGGTGGCGGTAAAGGTATGCGGGTTGTTGAAAACCCAGAAGAACTGGAAGAGCAGATGAAAAGAGCCATCAGCGAAGCACAGTCTGCTTTTGGTAATGGCGCTGTTTTCGTTGAAAAGTTTATTACTTCGCCCCGTCATATCGAAATACAGGTTTTGGGCGATAAGCACGGAAACTTGGTTTATCTTTTTGAACGCGAATGCTCTATTCAGAGAAGACATCAAAAGGTAATTGAAGAAGCCCCCTCAGCTGTTCTTACCCCAGAAAAGAGAAAAGCCATGGGAGAAGCAGCATTGGGCGTTGCTCGATCATGTGACTATTACAGTGCGGGTACGGTGGAATTTATTGTAGATGAAAACCTAGATTTCTTCTTCCTAGAAATGAATACACGTTTACAGGTAGAGCACCCTGTTACCGAAGAAATCACAGGTGTAGATCTGGTAAAAGAACAAATTCTAATTGCAGAAGGCCACCCATTAAGCTTCAAACAAGAAGATCTCAAAATAAAAGGACATTCATTAGAAGTAAGGGTTTATGCTGAAGACCCCACCAATAATTTCCTTCCAGACATTGGGTATCTAAGTACATACAAAAGACCCGAAGGCCCAGGTGTTAGAGTAGACGATGGTTTTGAGGAAGGAATGGACATACCTATCTATTATGACCCAATGATCTCCAAACTCATTACTTCCGGAAAAGATCGTAACGAAGCCATTGAACGAATGGTGAAGGCCATACAGGAGTATGAAATAACAGGGTTTAAAACCACATTGAATTTCTGTGAATTTGCCATAAAACATGAAGCATTTACTTCAGGGAAGTTCGACACCAAGTTTGTGGAGAGGTACTATAAGCCTGAGTTGCTTCAAGAAGTAAATCCAGAGCACCATGACATTGCATTGGTTTTAGCAGCCTTAGTTGTTGAAGAAAAAAGCGACAGCAACCTCAAAGTAAGAAGCAATGGCACTTCAAGTAACTGGAAACTCAGAGTACGCGATTAATCATTATGGCAAGAATCAAACCTTTTCGCGCTTGGCGATATAACCGTGATTTATCAACGAAAATTGAAGATTTAGCCTCTCCTCTATTCGATGTTGTTTCAAAACAGCAAAGGGAATCACTCTACACCAACCCTTATAATAGCATCCATATCAGTGTGCCTCGAAACATTGATGAACAGAAAAAAACGGTTGACAAATGGAAAGTAGAAGGTATTATTGAACAAGATCAAATACCTGGTATTTATGTTTACTATCAACATTTCACATTACCAGGAAGCAAACGCCAATACACTAGAAAGGGCTTTGTATGTTTTATTGATGCTACCGACTGGAACAGTGTTGACTCTGATATATTGAGACATGAAAACACTATGCCTCATTCTGTGAACGATAGAATAGAAATTTTAGCGCAAAGTCAAATGAATATAAGTCCTACACATGGGCTTTACTTTGATCCAGAATTCACTTTGGAACAATACATGGATGAGAGTATGAAAAACCCTATTTACGATAGGGAAGATTACCAAGGCGTTCGTGATGTATTAAGCGTTATCCATGATTTTGAAGTCATTAAAAAGTTTGTAGCTAAACTGAAAGATCAGCAAGTAATTTTGGCTGATGGTCATCACAGATATGAAGGCTCTTTGCTTTACAAGCAGCGAATGCAAGCTGCAAACCCAAACCATACGGGCAATGAGGCATATAACTTTCATTTAATGTATCTCACCAATGCTGAGGCTGATGATTTGAGAATTCTACCTACCCATAGGTTACTCTCTGGCTTAAAAAATTTCAACAAGGAAGAGCTACTCAACAAACTTTCTGAAGACTTTATCATTAAGCCACTTGATAACCCTAATGATGTAAATGAAATCATATTGGGTAAAAAATGGGCCTTTGGTTTGTTGTTTGGAAAAGAAGCCGTGAAAGTAAGGCTGAATCCTGAAAGGATTGTTGAACTCAAATGGAACTTTCCCCAAGTAGTTAAAGACCTAGACCTTACAGTAATGCACTACTTCATTATAGAAAAAGCATTAGGAATTCTAGGTAAAAACCAACGCAGTTCAGAACATATTTCCTTTGAGAGAAACTTCTCAAACTGTTTAGAAAAAACCATTACTGGGGAAGTTGATTTTGCCATTATTACACAAGACATCAGTATGGAAGACGTGAAAAATGTCTGTCATTCTGGTTACACATTACCGCAGAAATCAACCTATTTCTACCCCAAAGTAATTAGTGGCTATTTATTCGGATCAATTAAGGAAGATGAATTTACCTTACCATTTGATATTGGCTTCTAAATCACCCCGAAGACAAGAACTGCTTCGATCTTTGGAAGTGGATTTTGAAATCAGAACGAAAGAGGTAGATGAGTCTTTTCCTGCAACAATACCTGTAAACGGAGTAGCTGAGTACTTAGCAGTTAAGAAATCACAGGCTTTTGAAGATTTGAAAGGTAGCGAATTGGTCATTACTTCCGATACCACAGTACTAAACGATGGCCAAATCTTAAACAAAGCCGAAAATGCTCAAGAGGCATTTGAAATGATTCAGTCGCTTTCTGGCAAAACCCACCAAGTTATTACTGGCGTCTGTCTTCGTTCTTCCAATAAAAAAGTGAGCTTTTCAGAAACTACTAAAGTCACTTTCCGAAAATTAGAAAAGGCAGAAATCGAGCATTACATCCAAAACTACAAGCCTTTTGACAAAGCTGGAGCCTATGGCATACAAGAATGGATTGGAATGGTAGGGATTGAGAAAATTGAAGGTGACTTTTATAATGTAATGGGCTTGCCTCTGCATAAATTATACAAGCATCTTTTGAGTTTTTAACTTCATCAAACAATCCTTTAAAAACTGTTTGAAATCAATTCTGAACATTATTAACTAGCAAAGGGTTAAATCACTAATTTTAATCATGCTTGATTTTTGGTTCACGCTTTCACCTTTTCTCTTAGGCTTATATTATCTGGCTATTTTCATTGTAGTTATTAATATCCTGCTTGAAAACCGAAATCCGCTAAAAACCCACTCTTACCTTTTACTGCTATTATTGCTACCTGTTTTAGGTTTAATCATCTATCTCTTTTTTGGGCAGCACATCAGAAAACGAAGAATTTTCTCTAAAAACCAGCTGATCAACTCTGCGTTTGGCCAAAAATATATCGATGAATACCTTACACTTGAAAATGTAACCCCTATTCATAAAGCTTTAGTCAGTGAGCAATTTGATAAGCTAATTCGCTTTCTAAGCCGCGATCTTTCACCTCTTTCTCAAAACAACAAAGTCACCTTATTAAAAAACGGAGAAGAGAAGTTTCCTGCCTTATTGGAAGCTTTAAACAAAGCAGAAAACCACATTCATATTGAGTATTATATTTTCACTGATGACGAAATTGGAATACAGATCAGTGAGGCTTTAATGGCTAAAGCAAAGCAAGGTGTTCAGGTAAGAATGATAGTAGATGGTGTTGGAAGTCTGGCATTGCGCAAACTTTACTTTGAAAACATGAAGGCCGCAGGGGTAGAAATATATGAGTTTATGCCAGTGCTTTTTCCCTCCTTCACTAGTAAAATCAATTACCGTAACCATAGAAAAGTGGTTATTATTGATGGAATCACCAGTTTCACCGGAGGAATAAATGTTGATGATCGCTACGTAAACAATGGTAAGTACCCAACTTACTGGCGCGACACTCATATTAAACTTGAAGGCACAGCTGTAAAAACGCTTCAATTTCTTTTTATTCTCAATTGGCAATTCGTTTCCAAGCAGCCATGGCGCCCTACTGAAAAACACTTCCCTAAAACAGAGCCTTCATTTGGCTCTAGCTACGTTCAAGTAAATGCGAGCGGCCCCGATTGGGATTTGGCCAGTATTATGGACTCATTCTGTTTGGCAATAAACTCTGCTAGGAATAGCCTCAAAATTGCCACTCCGTACTTTATACCGAATGAAAGTATAATGAATGGAATCACTACCTCTGCCAAAAGTGGGGTTTCGGTAGAAATAATGATTCCCTATACTTCCGACTCATGGATTGTTCAAGCAGCCTCTATGTCTTTTATGAAACAACTTTTACGGGCTGGCATAAAGGTTTACCTCTATAAAAAAGGCTTTCTTCATTCAAAAACGCTAACGGTAGACAACTCCATCTCAGTTGTAGGGTCGGCCAATATGGACCACCGTAGCTTTGATTTAAATCACGAAGTAAACACCTACATTTACGACCCAGCAATAGCCCGTCAGCTGAATGAGAATTTTGATGCAGACAAAGCTGATTGCATTTTATTGAATGCTCAAGATTGGCGAGAACGTAGCATTAAACAAAAACTACTTGAATCGATATGTAGATTACTTGCTCCTCTGCTTTAATCCTCAGTTTTTATCCCATTGTCGCAGAAAACTTGAATCGCGCTATTGAGGAAAACAGCTAAGCCATCCTTACAAGACTCGTAATAAACCCTAAATCGCTCATCTTCTACATACATTTGTCCTAAACACCTATAAAGGTCTGCTTCAACTTTGTAAAATTTATTTAAGTGCTTAAAATGTTCTCCAACTACCTTTTGAACTTCACTTGATGCGGGGTTCAAATGCATTAGGTTGGCCAACCAACGATTGATTTCATCCGCCTCTTGTTTGGTATCAGCCCATTCCGTCTTACTCATTTTACGAATATTGCTCTCGGATTCTTCCAACTTGCTCTTCCCCCATCGATCAACTACCTCTTGTCTAATTTGCGGAACTTCCTCTTTAGAAAACCCAGCGTACATTTCTTCATCTGAAATCATGTCATTCTTACTTTTAAGTGTTTGAATAGTTTTATCAATGGTTTCCAACAGTTTCACAAACCTTTCAGATCGCCTTAAAAGTGCCTCACGATGCTGTTCCAGAGACTCCATCAAATCAAAATCTGGTCGATCTAAAATTTGCTTTATCTCCTCTAAAGGAAAATCGAGTTCTTTATAAAACAGAATTTGTTGTAGTCTATAAAGTTCTGCTTTTCCATAGTAGCGATACCCTGATTCTGAACGCTCTGCTGGTTTCAGAATCCCTATTGCATCGTAATAATGCAAGGTTTTAGCAGTTACACCTGCTAGCTTAGAAAGTTGTTTGACTGAATACTTTACCATTATGATTTCAAATAAAGGCTATGACCTAAGGTAAGAGTCAAGCAAAAATTAAGATATTTTTAACAATCTCAAATCCACTCTATCCAGAGAGCTTTTGTTACGCCCCCTTTGTTCGTTTTGGTTATATTGAAGAACAAATCAATATACCATGCCTAATCCATCACAGTATACTAACCTGAACACCATCAAGTTTTTAATGTACAATGTACATCAAGCAGAAAAGCTTCTTGAAACCAACCGTTATGCTGCTTACGACAAGTCATCTATAGATCTTCTGTTAGATTCGATAAAAACCTTCTGTGATAAAAGCCTCCATCCTTTTATTAAAGAAATGGATGAAAAGCCTTCCTCATTCGCAAATGGAGCAATAACGATTCATCCACAGTTCGGAAATATTTTAAAAGAATCTGGAGAAATGGGATTGGTCGCTGCCATGTTCGAAGAAAAGGATGGCGGTTTACAACTGCCGAATATCGTTTTTCATACGCTCTATTTTATGATGGAGGCCGCCAATAACCATGTTACGGGTTACTTAGGTTTAACTGTGGGTGCTGCCAATCTTATTGCTTCTTTCGGAAGCGACCTGTTGAAAGAAACCTATGTGCCAAAAATGATGTCGCTAGAATGGACAGGCACCATGTGTCTGACCGAACCGCAAGCGGGATCCTCATTATCCGATGTAAAAACAACCGCCAGCCTTCAGGAAGATGGCACCTATAAAATCAACGGTCAAAAAATCTTCATTTCATCGGGCGACCATCAGTTTGCAGAAAACATTATTCATTTGGTATTGGCCAGAACTGAAGGATCTCCTTCGGGCACAAAAGGTGTTTCTCTTTTTGTAGTGCCAAAGAAAAGGGTAGCCGCTGATGGTAGTTTTGGTGATCAGCAGGTGATTGTGGCCGGAGAATTTGAGAAACTGGGGCAACGGGGCTATTGTACCTCGCATTTAGTTTTTGAAGACAGCATTGGCCATATGATTGGAGAAGAAAATCAAGGCTTAATTTACATGTTTCAAATGATGAATGAAGCCCGAATTGCAACAGGCAGAATGGGAGCAGGAATTGCTTCTGCAGCGTATTACGCTTCACTTCAATATGCCAAAGAAAGGCCTCAAGGTAGAAGATTAACTTCTTCTGGCAAAAAAGATTTAGACGAAGAACAAACCTTAATCATCAATCATCCAGATGTAAAACGGATGTTGCTCTTTCAAAAGGCAATTGTTGAAGGCTCTTTAAGCCTAGTAATGCAGGCTGCGCATTATGTGGATTTGGAACATATTTCTGAAGGAGAAGAAAAGGAACGCTATAATTTACTACTGGAACTACTTACGCCTATTGCTAAAACCTATCCTTCAGAAAAAGGGCTTGAAGCAGTAAGTACAGGATTGCAAGTACTTGGCGGTTATGGTTTTTGCATGGACTTCATTCTTCAGCAATACTACCGAGACATCCGAATTATCTCCATTTACGAAGGAACAACAGGCATTCAGTCTCTTGATTTACTAGGTCGAAAAGTGGGACTGAAAAATGGGAAAGTACTCGGATGGCTAGCCCAAGAAATTCAATCCACAATTAAAGAAGCCAGCGCACATGATTCGCTTCAATCCAATATTAGGGTTTTGGGCGAAAGTCTTAATTCAGTTCAACAAGTTTTAGGAGTTTTGATGCCTCATGCCCAAAGTGGTAACTTCGAACGTTATTTGGCCGATGCCACAGCTTTTATGGATATATTCGGAACTGTAGTGATGGGTTGGCAATGGCTTAAAATTGGAGTTTCTGCACAAATCGCTTTAGATACAAACGATAGCACTTACGCCACTGATTTTTACGAAAGTAAACTCCATACGCTCCAATTTTTCTATAAATATGAAATGAGCCGCTGTAAAGGCCTCTCAAAAACCATTATGAATGAACTGGCCTTGACTGTTGATATGAAACTAAGTTACTTTGACTAAAGGCTCAACTACCCCCCCTATAAGCAAAATACAACAACTTAAAAAAACACTTGACTACATAAAAAGCCATTTTTATTAAATTAATATTCTGATTATAGTTGTAATTATACATGCACTATATCCATATATTACATAATAATGAAAAAGATAATACCCTACATATTATGTATTAGCTCACTTACATTAAGCAGTTCGAGCAACCCTTACCAAGTTTCAGACTTAGAGTGGCATGTTTTGAGGTATGGGATCAATGAAACTTTACCTCTTCACCCTAACTCAAAAGAGAGAATGTCTGTTCAAGATTTCTATCTGCTAGATGAGTTTGACGATATCCATTGGTACCTCAAAGACACTATTAAATTCTCTGAAAAAATTGAAGCCCAATATTTTGAACATAATCGATTCATGAATAAAAAAAAGTTGATGCTACCAGAAGCCAGTCAAGTAAAAATGATTACACCTTCTTCAATAGACTCAATTGCAGACGTAACGTCAGGGGGAAGCGGTTTTTGGGAATTATTTAATAAAACTTTTGAAAAAGCTGGGTACTTAGAGATTACACGTCCAAAAATCTCAATTAATCAGACAGACGCCTTTTTCTGCTACGGATACTCGTATGGTAGTCGTCAAGGTGAACGCCTTAAAATTTGGCTAAAGAAAAAAAACAGCAACTGGTTTTTATACAGAAAAGAACTCATATCAACTCAATAACATGATTTGCTGTTACTTTTGACTAACCTCTCTATAAAGTGCAAATGCCTTATCTAAACACTTAAAAGTCAAAAGAAAGCAGCAAAGGCTAAATTGCTGTGGTAAACACCAAAAGCGTGTAAATAGTACAAAGTTGATTCTCTAGTTCAACCATTAAATTAGATAGCTTACTATACTTTGCGTAATCAAAAAACCGATTAAATAGTATCGCAGCCAGTCCAAAATATTAATCAAAAAGTAACAGTTTCTTTCTACAACTCTAAAAGAGAGTTGCTAGCTTTACACCCAATAACTGGTGTTATGAAGAAGTATTTCGAACTCATTCTATTAATTGTAGTCCTTACTTTTGTATCCATCGCTAAGGTGAATCAAACCAGTGAGGAGCCGCCTTATGTTATCATGATTTCCTTTGATGGCTTTAGACATGATTACGTAGAAAAGTATGATGCCCCTAATTTTAAGAAGTTTATAGAATCAGGCGTTTCTGCCGAAGCTATGCTTCCCTCATTCCCTAGTAAAACCTTCCCAAACCATTACAGTCTGGTCACTGGACTTTACCCTGGAAACCACGGTTTGGTAGATAATAACTTTTACGATCGGCAACTTGATTTGCAATACAGCATTGGTAACCGTAAAGTAGTAGAAAACCCAGCTTTCTATGGGGGTCTACCCCTGTGGCAATTGGTGCAAAAAAACGGAATGAAATCGGCTTCTTATTTTTGGGTGGGCTCAGAAGCCCCTATCGCGGGTAGTTTTCCTGACTATTATGAAATCTATGATGGAAAAGTAAAAAATGAAGACCGAATTTCAACTGTTATGGAATGGCTAAAATTACCTAAAGTTGAACGCCCAAATTACATTTCATTATACTTTTCTATAGTGGACGATCAGGGTCATGCCAATGGTCCAAATGGCGCTAAAGAATCTGTTTTAGAAGCTGATCGACTTTTGGGTTTAATCATGCAGCAACTCAAACAAATAGACTTACCAGTAAACGTGATTGTCACTTCCGATCACGGAATGAACGAAGTAGCCAATACAGAAGAAAGTTTGATTAACGTTGATAAAGTACTGGAAGGAATAAATAAAGCTGATTATAGGTTTGTTAATAGCGGAACTCTCGCTCACATTTATATCAACGACCACTCGAAAATTGACCAAATATATAAGGCTATTAAAGAGAAAGAAAAGAACTTCAATGTCTTCAAAAAAGAAGACTTCCCTAAAAATTGGAATTATCAAAATTCGCGAAGTGGCGAAATGATTTTAGTGGCCAATGCAGGTCACTCTTTGAGCTCGAAAAGCAACAGAGAAAGAATGATTGCCAGAGGCGGAGTACACGGGGAGCATGGCTTCGACCCTTATGTAACCGAGGACATGGCTACCATTTTCTACGCTAAAGGCCCAAATATTAAGCCTAATACCAAATTACCAAAATTCGAAAATATTCATGTTTACCCATTTGTAGCCCATATTTTAGGTATTAATGAGTTGCCTAAGATTGACGGAAAGTTGGAAGTATTGAAGAGTGCATACATAAAGTAAGAAATGTATATTTGGCTTTTTAATCAGACACCAAGTACGTAATGACGGAACAAGAAGCCAACGAACTCCTCACAAGTAAGATTCTTAATAAAAAACTGACCAGTATTAAAGTATACAATCACCACCAGCCCTACCCTTTTGTAGAAGAAAATGAGGCAGTGGTGGTTTCTGCTGCTGTAGCCTTCGTTTTTGAAGATGAACCGATTACTTTCTATTGGCATCTTGAAGACAGTATTTTTAATTTCTCTCTAGCTCAGGTAGAAGTAGATGAAGATTGGGATGATATTGAAATCACCAACATCGACACCTTCAAAGGTATGGAAGGCGATGTAGTGAGTGAAGTAACCATCAACTGGACTTACTTCCAGAAACTTGATGAGAATTTCGAAATCCTAGAAGAGAAACTCTATGTACCTCAAGAAATGGTTCTAAGCTTTTCTAACAGAAGTCAACTGCAAATTGCCTGCGTAGATTTCAACATCGACCCAGTTTCAAATGATCTCGTAAACCTCAGTTATCATATGAGTGGCGGTTTATTGGTGAGTGCTGTTCCCTATAAAGAAATAGCAGCACCAGTATATAACGACCTTTAGCGGCCTTCTTAAAATTTCTGCCCACTCTAAAAATAGATGCGGTTGATAATCATTATGTTTGTGGGTGCAGATCTGATTCAATGAGTACAGCAAAGTCAAAAAACTTACAGAACATCTGGTATGTAGCCTGCCATGGTAGCCTTTTGAAAAAAGGAAAGACCATTGAGAAGGAAATAGACAGTGAAAAAATTCTTTTGGGCAGAGATAAACAAGGGAAGGTTTTCGCGCTTCGCAACCAATGTCCGCACCGTGGTATTCCATTAACCTATGGCAATTTTGACGGCTGCGAAATTGAATGCTGTTATCATGGATGGAGGTTTAAAACAGACGGCACTTGCTCAAAAATACCTACGCTCCCTCCTTCTTCTAAATTAGATGTAACCAAAGTAAGAGCGCCTTATTATCCGCTGCGCGAAGTGCATGGGATTGTACTGATTTACTTACCCAAAGACATGCGCAAACCTGAGGATATGGACGAAAGTCTTTTCCCTCAATTCCCTTTAAAAGAAGAGGCGAGTTTCGATTTTGTTACCGCAAAACCTATGTCTTGCAGTCTAGATCATTCGGTAATTGGTTTGATTGATCCGGCACATGTTCCTTTTGTGCATCAATCTTGGTTCTTTAGAAAAAAGACCAATCTAAAGCTCAAGACAAAGAATTTTGCGCCTTCACACCTGGGTTTTAAGATGGTGCGACATGAACCTTCTAAAAACTCAGCGGCTTATAAAATCCTAAAGAAAGAGCAGACGACAGAAATCAGTTTTCAGTTACCAGGCATCAGAATTGAGCATATTAAAGTGGGCGAAAATGACATCGTCATTATGACAGCCCTGACTCCTGTGAATGAAAAACAGACAGAACTCATTCAGTTCATCTATACTGACATAAGCTGGTTCAAATACTTAAAGCCCATTTTTTATCGTTTTGCGAATACCTTTATTCAGCAGGATGTAGATGTGTTTGAAAAACTAAAGGAAGGCCTTCAGAACAATCCTCCACTAATGCTCATGGGCGACCCAGACATGCAGGCGAAATGGTACAATGCCATTCGAACCCGCTACGAAAAATGCCAAGAGGATAAAACCCCTTTCGAAAACCCAATCAAGCCACAAACTTTACAGTGGCAGACTTAAATACTTTTAAGGTTTGATTACCCTTTTAGGGATTGGAAACATCTGCTTTCTCCTTTCATTTTCATAACCAAAAAATTCATCACTATCTAAAAGCATACAAGACAGTGATAGTAAAGTCTCATCTACCAACGTAACTTCCCAATAATAGAAGTATCCAAAACCAAGAAAATCTCTTCTTCTGTCATACTTTGGTGGTGACATAACTTTAACAACTCGTTTGATTTGGCTTGTATTAAAAGTCAGGTCAAAATCACATTCTTTATATTGGTACTCCCAATTTGTAGTATCTATTACAAATGATGTACCCTTACTTGCTTGCAGATGGCGTATTGCTAAAATTAGTAGGGGTAATACATGGATCAAGCCCACCCAAGACCATGTGACTCCTACAACAAAAAGTAAATCTTTGTGATCAGTATTAAACCAATAAATAGCTATTAATGTGAATATCACAATGGCAGTTAATAGCTTCGCCAGTGGTACAATAAAATATTTTTTGCGCTTAGAGTCGCTTAGACTATAATTAACAATCATTTGTCACCATCTATAATTTACCACTGTGAATAAGCAACGTAGCACCCTTTTTAGTTAGAACACCAACAAGAGCAGCAGTAGCAAGCTTAAAACCCTAATCCCAAACCTGAGGTCTATCGACTTTTAGTTGTCGTAAATAGTTTAGCATTTGACCTGTATGAACAGACTCGTGGTAGGCAATTCTGTTCAAGTAATCTCCAAGTATTTTGCTTTGGCCCACTTCCTTTCGCTCAATTTTTATCTCCGACAAGTCCGACTCACCCAAGCCTTTAACCATGGCTATAAATCGATCGTGATATTCAGCAGCGATATCCAATTCATGCTTAACGTCAATGTATTCCAACCCTTCCCATGGAGACTTGTAATCGCCAAGGTTTCCTCTGTTCTCAATAATTCTATGAAAAAGATGTTCTCCTTCCAAAACATGACGGATCATTTCAATAATTGAAAAAGCTTCATTATCAGGCCTCCAGTTTAAATGCTCTTGCGGAATGCCCATCCAAACCTTTGTGCTCCTTCTTCTTATTTCAGAAAAATTAAGCAAAATCACATCTATGGCGTTCATTATATATTATTAAAAAGTGCGAAGTATTAAATATCTCCCAATTGCGGGCGTAAAATTATCTCTTCCACCACGGTATTTGGCGACAAGGCATGAGCGGCATAAATAGCATCAGCAATGTCTTCAGCTTTCATAAACCGTTCTACAGGAAGCTCTACTCCTTCCCAGCTTGATGTGTAAGTTGCTCCTGCTAAAATAGAAGTAACACGAACCCCATGAGGCTTCATTTCTTCACGCAAAGCTTTTGTAAAACCCAGTAAGGCAAACTTTGAAATAGAGTAACTTCCTCCATTGGCATAAGCTTGAATTCCAGCAATTGAGCCTGTAGTAAAAACATGCCCAGATTTACGTTCCATCATTCCAGAAATCAAAACGCGTGTTAAGTGATACGCGCTGTACAGGTTTGTCTCAATCATCATTTCCAAATTCCCATCCTCCTCGTTGTGTACAGATCCAGGAATAAATGTACCAGTATTATTTAGCAACATATCTACAGGGCGGTCAAGAGATTTAACCACTTCTGCAAACTTAGCTACCTCATTTTTATTAGATAAATCGGCCTGAACAGCATATATTTCAATAAAAGGGAATCTCTCATTTATGTCTTCTATCAGTTGTTCAATATCTTTATGGTTACGTGCGCAAGTGATTATATCGAAACCCTCTTTGGCAAATCGCTCAATGGTCGCTCTCCCTATTCCCTTTGTCCCTCCAGTAATTACCGCTAGTTTTTTCATGTTTGAATAATTGTTTCAAAAATTTACGTTGTACCAATGGCTTGAAATTAGATGAATTTGTTCAATTAAGATGGGCAAGCCGAATCTTTTGTCTCAAGTTTTGTTATTTTACCACCCTATGAATTTAGTCACCCCGTTTGAAATGGTTTTTTAATGAAGAATCTCGGCAGATATTTAATATTTATAAACTCTCTTTTCAAAAATCGTGAGTCGTTCAAAACCTATGTTAAGCTTACGTTTGAAGAATGTATGCTTGTTGGTATTAACAGTATAGTGCTAGTGGGATTGGTTTCGCTCTTTATTGGAGCGGTATCTACCCTTCAAACGGCATATAATCTTGTCAACCCACTAATTCCTGATAGTGTTGTAGGGCTCGTGGTTAGAGACCTCACTATTTTAGAATTAGCTCCAACAATTACCGCTATCATTTTCGCTGGTAAAGTTGGGTCTAGCATTGCAGGAAACCTTGGTACCATGCGAATTACAGAGCAAATTGACGCGCTTGAGGTTATGGGCATCAACTCAGCCTCTTACCTAGTGCTACCCAAAATAGTAGGCACGCTTATCATGTATCCACTACTAGTAATTCTGGCAGGCGTTTTAGCCATTTTTGGAGGTTATTTAGCGGCAAAATTTGGAGGAGTAGTTTCCACAGCCAATTACTTCATGGGGTTAAAAATGGACTTCAATCAGTTCACGGTTTCTTTCGCATTAATAAAATCTGTCGTTTTTGGCTTTCTAGTTTCTTCCATATCTTCTTACATGGGTTTTTTCACCAAAGGAGGAGCCTTAGAAGTAGGTCAAGCCAGTACTCGGGCTGTAACCGTAAGTTGTATTGCCATTTTGTTCAGTGATTTCATCCTCGCACAATTGCTTTTAGTAAGATGATAGAAGTTAAGAATTTAGTAAAGTCGTTTGATGACAAGGTTGTCTTAGATGGTATTAGTACTACGTTTAATAAAGGAAAAACAAACCTGATCATAGGAGCTAGTGGATCTGGAAAAAGTGTAATGCTTAAAAACATTGTAGGCCTTTTTAAACCTGATTCTGGTGAAATTCTTTATAACGGACGTGATTTCATCAATGCTCATCGAGACTTGAAAACGGAAATAAGGAGAGAAATAGGAATGCTTTTTCAAGGAGGCGCACTTTTCGATTCAATGACTGTAGAGCAGAATGTCAAATTCCCATTGGATATTCTTACAGATATGCCTGAAGACGAAAAGCTCGACAGGGTTAACTTCTGCTTAAAACGGGTAAAATTAGAAGATACCAATAAGCGAATGCCCTCAGAAATTAGTGGTGGAATGCAAAAAAGAGTGGGGATTGCTCGGGCGATTGTGAACAGTTCACAGTATCTCTTTTGTGATGAACCCAACTCTGGATTAGACCCAATTACTTCGATCAAAATAGATCGTTTACTAGCGGAAATTACTGAGGAATATCAAATCACTACGGTGATCGTAACTCATGACATGAACTCAGTAATGGAAATCGGAGAGTACATTATGTTTCTAAGCAATAGTCGTAAACTCTGGGAAGGTAACAGTGATGAAATTATGCATTCTGGTGTTCAAGAACTTGACGAGTTTGTATTTGCCAACAAAATGATGCGCAAGTTTAGGGATCAATAGTCTTGGTTGGCCTACAGCCTAGACTAAATACGATCCATCACAAACTGTACGATTCTATCGCAACGGCTGTTCCCGAATTCAAAAGCTGATACATCTACGGATTGCTTAAATAATTCCTCTTTCAGCATCTTCTTGGCTCTGTGTAGCCGCACTTTCACATTGCTTTCTGTTAAATCAAGCGCGGCTGCAATTTCGGTATTGCTCATACCCTCCACTTGATGTAACATGAAAATCACCCTGTATTTCTCTGACAATTGGTCAATGGACTTCTCCACCATTAATCGGGTTTCGTGCTTAATTACATTCTTCTCAGGATTCATTTGTCCGTTATCTGGGAGTTGAATAATTCGACCAGACGCCTCCACCTGCTCGTCAATAAAAAAAATCCGTTTGTTCTTTCTAATTCTCTGCAATGCCTCATTCATCCCAATTCTTACCAACCAAGTTGAAAAAGCGGCATTGCCCCTAAATTGATCTAATTTTTCATAGGCTTTAAGGTAGGCCTCTTGCATTGCATCTTCCACGTCACTTTCAACAGTCATATAGCTCCGAATCACCCGATAAAGTGTTTGGTTATACCTGCGCATTAAGATTTCAAAGAGCTCCTTTTCACCGCTTAATATCCTCCTGATTACCTCCGTATCAGACATCTTCCCTACTGTAATTTCATTTAGTTTAATTGCTTCCATTCTAAGAGAGTTTGGGCATTAGATACATTGTTAAGCGTTTGGTTACAAAATCTGTAACCAAAATGCGACTTCATGATCTAACGAGAAAACAAATCCTAGAATCATGACAAATCAAGAAAACCTTATTTCATTATCAAAAGTACAACAGTTACTTAAGTTCACTTTTGGCTTAGTACCCATTGCTGCTGGAGTAGACAAGTTTCTAAATCTACTAACAGATTGGACCCAATACCTATCTACTGATATGGTTGACATGCTACCTTTTAGCGCTTCCACTTTTATGATGATTGTGGGCATAGTAGAAATAGGTGCTGGTATTTTGGTATTGACCAAAACAGAAATGGGCAGTTATGTAGTCGCTGCTTGGCTTGTTCTAATTGCGTTAAGCCTATTGCTCACTGGCAGTCATCTGGACGTGGCCGTACGCGATATTGTAATGGCCATTAGTGTGTTTTCATTGGCGAGAATCACCCGAATTATACAGGCTAGCGGCACAGTAAAAGGCCAGTCTGCTCAGTAAAATGCTTCAGTCTTCATTAGGTATACTATTACCCTAATGAAGACTGACTGATACATATTCATTCTGAAACCTTCATGAAAAAAAGTTGAAAGAAAGTTTCATTTTTAATTCGGATAAATTTGTCCGAATTAAAAACCTGACTTATCTTTGGACAGAAAATAAGTCAAGTATGTTCTCAAAAGCATGTGAATACGGAATTCGAGCAGTGATTTACATCGCACAAAAATCTCTTAATGAAGAGCGTGCGAGTTTGAAAGACATTACTGCGGAAATCGACTCTCCCGAAGCTTTCACTGCCAAAGTTTTACAACAGTTGGCCAAAGCAAAAATCATCAATTCAATAAAAGGCCCAAATGGTGGTTTTGAAATTGATAAAGATGAAATCGACTCTATAAAACTTAGCGAAATTGTGAACGCCCTAGATGGAGACAGTATTTATAAAGGCTGTGGTCTTGGTTTAAAAGTATGCAATGCCAACGAACCCTGCCCTGTTCACGATAAGTTCACTGCCATAAGAAGTGAATTGAGAAAAATGCTTGAAAACACAAGTCTTTTTGAGTTGGCCACGAGTTTAGAAACTGGTTTGACTTATTTGAAGCGTTAAAATTTACTCTATTAAAGGATATAAAGGTATTAATATCTTATAATGAAACTAACTTCTACATTTATCACAGCATTACTCTTGCTTCTCCCTTTTGCACTAAATGCGCAAACTGAACCAACCGACACAGTTAACTGGCTCAGTAGCCCTGGTGTAATTGGCACCATCGTACTTATCGTTATCGTGTTGGTCGTTGCTATTGTTATTTTAATGGCCAAGCTTTCAGGCATTATTGGAAACTACCGACACCAACAGATAGTAAAAAAGGACTTGGCCTTTAATGAAGACCTTATCAAGTTAGATGATGATGAAATTGATGACATTCTAGCCAAACGAAAAGCAGCCTTAGCCTACAAACTCAAAGGTGATGAACTAGGAAGTGGCGCAACGGCTACAGATAATAAAGGGCTGCTCAGAGAGATTAGTCACGAGACCAACAACCCTTTCTTTGACGAAAAAAAAAAGACAACGCTAGGCTTTGACACCCCAGCTCCTCTCAAAAAGATTGTTCTTTGGTATGTTGGCGCCTCCGTTTTCTGGCTCATATTCGGAACATTCATAGGTCAATATTTGGGAATGAAGTTCATTTGGCCAGAACTGGATAGTATTTCATGGCTATCCTTTGGTCGCTTGAGACCAGTGCACACCAACACTGTGTTTTGGGGATGGGCTTCTTTGTCCATGATTGGCTTGGGCTACTTTGTAATTGCCCGTACTTCTAACACCATTATCTACAGTTATAAATATGCATGGCGTGCCTGGGTGCTTATTAACCTTTCTGTGCTCTTAGGTAATATCTGTCTCATGGCGGGCATTAACAATGGAGGTGGCGAATACCGAGAATACATCTGGCCAGTGATGGCACTTTTCGCCATTGGCTTGATCGTTACCTTTCGTAATTTTTATAAAACGGTAGCGCAAAGAAAGATTTCGGAAATCTACATTTCCAACTGGTTTATTCTTGCCTCTTTGGCATGGACCATCATTCTATCTATTATCGCTTACATTCCTAGCTATCAAAATGGTTTGGGAGAAACCATTATTCAAGGTTATTACATGCATCAAGGCGTAGGTATGTGGTTCATGACTTTTACCTTGGGGCTTATTTATTACTACCTTCCTTCAGCCCTTAACAAACCCATTTACTCATACTCCCTAGGGGTGCTCGCATTTTGGACGCAAATGCTGTTTTATACACTAATTGGCACTCACCACTTTGTGTTTAGCCCTTTGCCTTGGTGGCTACAAACCGTAGCGATTGTATTCAGCGCAGGCATGTTCATTCCCGTAGTTTCTGGTACTACTAACTTTCTGATGACCATGAAAGGCAGTTGGAGCCATATTTCTAAAAGTTATGTACTGCCTTTCTTTCTCGTAGGGGTTATTTACTACTTCGTTGGGTCTACACAAGGAAGCTTTCAGGCCTTTAGGTTCACAAATTACATCTGGCACTTTACTGATTTCAATGTGGCGCATTCACACATGACCATGTACGGTATTATTTCATTCATTCTTTGGGCTTGTATTTATACGCTTCTCCCAAAGTTGACAGGAAAAGAACCTCCTCAGATTTTTGTGGGAGCACATTTCTGGATGGCATTCATTGGCCTTTTCGCTTACACCATTTCATTGATGGCTGGCGGTACTTTAAGAGGACTGAGTTGGTTAGAAGGAAATGCCTTTATCGACTCTGTTATTCTAATGCAGCCTTACTGGGTTTGGCGCGCAGTAGGCGGTTCGCTCATGTTCTTATCGCACATCATTTTTGCTTATAACTTCTATTATATGGCGAAAAAAGACCCTGTTGCACAAGTTGTAAGATTAAAGCAAAACGAAACATTAACTGCATAAAAACAACCAAGATGTTCGACTTTCATAAAAATCATAGAATATTAGTCAATATGGCCATCGCTGGCTTTTTGATACTCAGTTTATTGATTGCTGTTATGCCCGCATCGCAAATGCAGAAAACGGCACCGCTATCCAATCAAATGGTCTTTACGGAAATGGAGCAAGAAGGACTCAGGCTCTATATTGCTGAAGGTTGTGTTGCCTGCCATACCCAGCAAGTGAGAAGCATTGAAATGGACAACGTTTGGGGCGATCGTCCCTCAATGCCCTCTGATTACTATTTCAGTAAACAACGCCTGGATGTGTGGCGGCAATCACCCTCACTATTGGGAAGTGAACGAACTGGCCCCGACCTCACCAATATCGGGAAACGACAACCTGTTAAAGATTGGCACCTGATGCACCTTTATAACCCACGTTCTGTGGTAAAAGAATCCATCATGCCGTCATATCCATGGTTATTCGAAGAAAAAGCTACCGATAAAGTCACACCAGAAGATGTGATTGTTCCTGTGGGCAGTCCTTTCCTTAATAAGCCCAACACAAAGATTGTGGCCTCCACCAAAGCTCTGCAACTGGTAGCCTATCTACAGTCTCTAAAACAAACAGAAATGCCTGGCAGCAGCCCTACCTTTATTCCCCAAAACAAAAAAGAAGTGGTGACCACAAGCGCTACCGACCCTAACCAAGCATTGCTTCCTGATGGTGCTAAACTGTATGCAAATGTTTGCGCAGCCTGCCATCAAGCCAACGGTGAAGGAATTCAAGGTGCTTTCCCTTCTTTGGTGGGAAGCCCAATTGTAACTGACCCCAGCCCAGAAATGATGATCAAGGTGATTCTTATGGGTTATGATGCACGCAGTGAGTTTGCTCAAATGCCACCATTTACTGATCAATTGAGCAACGAAGAAATAGCGGCTATCGCCAACCATGAGCGAACCAGCTGGGGCAATGATGCCTCTACCCTTTCGGCTGAAGACGTGAAGAAAATAAGAGACATGGTCAACCAACAAAACCCATAAGAAATGAGAAAGCTAAGTTTCATTTTCATGTTAACCTTCATCGCTCAACAAATGGCGAATGCCTGTGAGCTGTGCAAGGAAAAACAACCTAAGGCACTGACCGGAATTACCCATGGTGCTGGCCCAAATGGTACACTTGATTATATCATCATATGGTCTGCTGTAATCATTGTAAGCTTGACGCTGTTTTACAGCATTAAGTACTTGGTTAGGCCAGAAAAAAAGGACCCTCATCACATTAAAAATATTGTAACCCATGAATACTTCGGATAAAATGGAAGACCAACGAATTATAAAGGTATTTCTGGATGAAGAAACGGTTCCATTCGGAGAATTTAAACCTCCAGTGAAGTTTACCATGGACACGACCAAAATACCCGATGGTCAACATAAGCTAAAAATAGTAGCCAAATCCAGCAATGGTGTTGAAGGAGTAAAAACCATTCCTTTTGAAGTAAGGAATGGCCCTGAAATAGCCGTGGTTGGCTTGCGAAAAAACGAGGTGGTCGACACTCAAGTGTCCATCACCATAAACGCTTATGGTAGCGAAATAGAAGACCAGTTTATCATTAAAGGCTCGGAAACTCCAAAAGCAATTCCAGCTTGGGTTTGGGCTTTGGTGATCTCTTTTGTGGCTTTTGGCCTCTTCTATTTAATAATGAACTGGAATCCAGACTTATATAAATCATTCTTTTAATGAAGCAAATCTTAAGCATCACGGACATCAAACTATTGGTCGACTCCTTTTATAAAAAGGTGAGGGAGGACGAACTCTTGGTCGATATTTTCAATGGTGTGATCAAAAATAAATGGCCACAGCATTTAGAGAAAATGTACCGTTTCTGGCAAACCATACTTTTAGGTGAACACACTTATTACGGAAGTCCATTTGCTCCTCATGCTCATTTGCCTGTAGAGGCAAAGCACTTCGAGCGATGGATTGAGTTATTCTATGCCACCATAGATGAACTTTTTGAAGGTGAGAAGGCTGATGAAGCCAAATGGCGTGCTCAAAAAATGGCAGAAATGTTCTTACTCAAAATCGAATATTATAAAGATAGAGACTCAAAACCTTTGTTATGACAGCACAAGTAAAATCGCCAATCACAGTAGTTTCCGTTTTCCTATGGATCGGCTTTATATGCGCCATTAGCTTTATGGAAGCTTGGTTGAAATTTCAAGCTCCAGGCATTACGCTGTCTTTAGGCTTAGGTATCGGACGATTAGTTTTCGGTACTCTGAATAAAATAGAATGGATATTCGCCATCGCAATAGGCATTCAGCTTGTCATTCACAAAGCACCCCTATTGAGTACAAAAACCGTAGCCTTCTTACTCCCACTCTTACTTCTATTTATTCAAACAGTTTGGTTACTCCCTGCGCTTGACGCTCGGGCAGAAATGTACATTCAAGACACTATACCACCTGCTTCAAACCTTCATTTCTATTATGCTGGAGGGGAAGTTATCAAGGTGATATGCTTACTCATTTATGGTATTACCCAATTTAAAAAGACAGATCATGGAAAATCTAATTGAAAAAACGATCGGGGAAATTGTAGCCGAAGATTACCGTACCGCTGCAGTGTTCGAATCCTATGGCATTGATTTCTGCTGCAATGGCAACCGCAGTATAAACGTAGCCTGCGAAGCAAAAAACATTAATCAAAGCGAACTCATGGAGAAGCTTAATTCTTCAATCACTAAAACGCATCCCGGTGGAAGCGACTATAAATTCTGGCCAATTGATTTGCTGGCAGACTATATTGAGAAAAAGCACCATCGCTATGTAGAAGAAAAAATGCCTGTGATAAAGCAGTACCTCAATAAGATCAGTGAAGTACATGGCAAACACCATCCTGAATTATTAGAAATAGAAGCCCTTTTCAATGCTTCTGCTGGTGAATTGGCCATGCACATGAAAAAAGAAGAACTCATGCTCTTCCCTTTTGTAAGAAAAATGATGAGTGCCCAAAGTGAAGATGTAAAAGTACACCCTCCACATTTCGGCACCGTAAGTAACCCTGTACAGGCCATGATGCACGAGCACGATACTGAAGGAGAACGCTTTCGTCAGATCAGTGAATTAAGCAACCAATACACACCACCAGCCGATGCTTGTAATACTTATAAAGTAGCCTTTTCTCTTTTGAAGGAGTTTGAGGATGATTTACACCTTCATATTCACTTAGAAAACAACATTCTCTTCCCTAAAGCCGTAGCCTTAGAGAAGAAACTAACAGCCTAAGTCATGAATCACCAATTCAAAATCAATGCGCTTGAATATACCGAAGGGAAAGTCAAAGGCTTTGCTGGATCGCCATTATTAGCCTTAGAAAATGGCGCTGTAAAAATGGTGAAAGTGGCAGCTCATTCTGAATACCCTGAACATGTACATCCGCAAAAAACAGAATATGCTTTTGTAGTGGAAGGAACACCTGAATTTGAAATTGACGGCAACACTTATCAATGTCAGCCCGGAGAATTCTATGTTTTCCCAACCCATACAAAGCACAAAATTGTAAACAAAGGCGATAGTGAATGTGTATTGCTGATTGGCTCAATAAACAACTGATTTAATAATGGCCTTTATTTCTCCACTATTACTGAGAAATAAAGGCTTCTTTTCACACTAGCCCCAAAACTATGGAAGAAAGAAAACCTCTGAAACGACACAAAGCACTTCAACCATTCAGCCGCGAACACCATCATGGCTTATTGCTCTGTTGGAAAATACGGAAGGGATTTCTTTCTAAAGTTGACCCAGAAAGGATTAAGGCCTATTCTGACTGGTTTTATGAAACTCACCTCATTCCTCATTTTTCGGACGAAGAGAAATACATCTTCCCAATTTTGGGAGAAGAGCATGAGCACATCAAAAAGGCCATGGCGGAACACAGAAGGCTTGCTCGACTTTTTGACGACCAAGAAGACATTGCCCGCAACCTTAACAGAATTGAAGAAGAACTGGAAAGGCACATCCGTTTTGAAGAACGAGTCCTATTTCCTGAAATTCAAGACATAGCAACTCCTGAACAAATGGAGCAAATGACCGAAATGCATGATTCAGTTTTATTCAAGGAGAACAGTGAAGATCCTTTTTGGTTGTAAGTTGGTTTAAACTGCGTTGTATTAAGGTCACTCAAAAAGCTTCTAAGTCTACCATTATAGCCTTACTTTAGCGCCAGCAATACTAAGAGAACCATCGGCAATGAATTTAACTTCTTTAGAGACCAACGCAGCCCAAAGACTTTCTTTACAAAAATCGGTAATTGAATATGCCGAAGGTTTTCTGAATAGCCTTGAAAATCGAAAGGCTTACGAATACGATAGCTACAAAAAAGAGAGTCAAGACAGCTTCTTTAATATTGACGAGCAGAACCACCCTATTGAAGATATTCTCCCTTTTATTGGCGAAAGAGTAAATAAACCGGGCCTGAACCCAGCTTCTGGAGGTCACTTGGGCTATATCCCCGGGGGCGGAATTTACGAGTCCGCTTTGGGCGATTATCTAGCCGCAGTTTCTAACCGTTACGCAGGCGTGTTTTACGCTTCTCCGGGAGCGGTGCGTATGGAGAATGCACTGATCGATTGGGCAGGAAAGCTTATTGGCTATACAGGGAGGTTTGGAGGTAATTTAACTTCGGGCGGGAGCATTGCCAACCTCATTGCTATTTCGACAGCGAGAGAGGCTAAAAAGCTAAAAGGGAAAGACCTTGAGTCAACGGTGATCTATACCACCCAACAAACGCATCACAGTTTGCAAAAAGCCATTAAGCTTTGTGGTTTGGGCGAGTGCATTTTGCGCATCATTGATTTGGATGAAGACTATCGGATTATTCCAGAAAAATTAAAAGCTCAAGTGCTTGAAGATAGAGGGCAAGGCCTTCAGCCCTTTCTGGTCATTGCCAATGCAGGCTCTACGGATGTTGGTGCCGTTGATCCACTGAACGCCATTGCCAGTATTGCCGAAGAACATCAACTGTGGTTTCATGTGGATGCTGCCTATGGCGGTTTCTTCCAATTGACAACGCAAGGCAAGGAAGTAATGAGCGGCATTGAAAAAGCCGACTCCGTGATTCTCGACCCACATAAAGGTTTGTTTCTTCCTTATGGCTCAGGCATTGTGCTGATTAAAAATATCGAGCATTTGGCTGTGGCCAACAGCTATGAAGCCAATTACATGCAAGACACTAAAATGCATCAGGATGAAATGTCGCCAGCCGAGCTTTCTCCAGAATTGAGCAAGCATTTCAGAGGTATGCGCATGTGGTTACCACTTAAGCTTCATGGTATCGCCCCATTTAAAGCTTGTTTGGAAGAGAAAATGGAATTGGCGCAGTATTTCTATACCAAGATTAAAGCAATGGGCTTTGAGGTTGGGCCAGCACCAGTACTTTCAACCGTCATTTTCAGGTTTCTGCCCAAGGACAAAGAAGCCAATGAATTCAATGCAGCAATAGTCAAAGCCATTCATCAAGACGGAAGAATTTTCATTTCTTCCACCACGCTCAATGGCCAATTTTACATGCGTGTAGCTGTGCTTTCATTTAGAACCCATAAAAGAGAGGTTGATTTGCTTTTAGAGATTATTCAAAATGAGTTAATCATATTAGCTCCGAACGAATAGCCACTCATCAACCTCATTTTTTTTAATAAATAACTGACCACCAGCAAGATTGATTTTTTATTTTTACTAAATTGAAGCACATGCTACTATTTACATCTAACTAGCGATAAGTTATTAAGGCATTATGCTTAAACTCTGAAAGCTATGAAACACATAACAATTTTGTTATCTATTTTTTTGGGGAGTCTATTCCTTTCTTCAGAGGTCAAAGAGAATAAAACGGATCTTTGTAAAGAAAACTTGAAAGGAAAAGTAAAATCCGTTCATAGCTTGACTTATTACGCTATTGAAAGCAATGGTGAAGTTCAAAAAGGGAGAAGAACTAGAACTAACCTTTATGAAATGTATACAGAAAATGGATACCTAAAAGAAGTTAGAAGCCATAGGGCAGAAGTTGGTGGAGCCCTAAATTTCATTAGAACCCTTTCCTATAATGACAAATCAGAGTTGATTGAAAACATTAACTATTTGCCAGGAGGTAAAATAGGTTACAAAGAGGATTTTAAATACAATTCTAAAGGCCAGATCGTAGAAAATAATCGGATTACAGAAGCTGATGGTTACTCTTATAAAAAGGCCTATCAATATGATCAAAGCGGAAACCTTTTAGAAATAGTTAACACTCAAACTAAAGCTACATTAAATACCAAAACCGTTTACTCTTATAATGAAAATAACCTTCCAATTGAAGAGATAACTTTCGATTATAAAGGTAATGTTGAATTCAGGACAGTAATGAAGTATAACGAACGGAATACCTTAATTGAAAAATGGGAATATTTAAGAGATGGCACACGTGAACACTATAAGTTTAATGATAAGGGTCTGCCTGTAGAAAACTATACCTACTATGAGGAAGGAGACATCTACGATTATAAAGCGACCTATAAGTACGATGCCAATGGAAACAGCATCCAATATATTACTTATGAATATGATGGCGCTATACATGAGAAGTCAGAATACAAATATTTTTATGATGATCAGAGTAATTGGATCAAACAGATTGAATATAAGGATGAAAAACCGTATTTGATATATGAAAGAGATATAAGGTATTACGAATAGACTTACTTCTGTACCAATCTATAAAGCCCTTTTCCTTCTACGCCAACATACAAATAGCCATCGTTGCCCATTTCTACATTACGCACACGGCCAATGCCTTCCGCAATCTTTTCTTGTCTTACTACTTTGTCATTTTCAATTACACAACGTACCAAGTAGCTAAACTTCAATGAGCCAACAATCAGGTCACCGTCCCATCCAGTGTATTTAGCATCCTGAACAAAAGCCATTCCACAGGGAGCAATTGACGGCACCCAATAAGTAACGGGCTGCTCCATTCCTTCCATGGCCGTTTTGTCTGTAATAGCGCCACCTCCATAATTTTCGCCATAGGTAATCACTGGCCAGCCGTAATTCTTTCCTTTTCCAATAATATTTACTTCGTCTCCTCCTTGTGGGCCATGTTCATGTTCCCAAATGTCACCTGTTTCCGGATTGGTAGCCAAGCCTTGGGGATTTCTATGTCCGTAAGAATAAATGGCGGTTTTGGCATTAGCGGTGTTTACAAATGGGTTGTCTGAAGGAATTGAACCATCATCATTTAATCGATAAACCTTACCACCATCACGCGTAATGTCTTGAGGGTTTACATCGCGGTTGCCACGGTCGCCAATCGAAAAGTAAACATGATTTTGGGCATCAAAGGCTATTCTACTTCCGAAATGCTGACCTGCTCTAGTATTGGGCGAACCCTTGTAAAGTACCTCATGACCATCAAAAGATGATCCATTCCATTTTGCTCTTGAAAGGGCTGTCATTGCTCCGTCCCCCTCTCCTTCAGCACTGGCAAAAGTAAAGTACACCCATTTATTCGAGTCAAAATCTGGATGCAGTTCAATGTCTAGTAAACCACCTTGTCCTCTTGTCGTGCTCTGGGGGCCACCTGAAACTTCCTTATTCACTACCCTATCATTTTCAATCAGAACAATAGTTCCTGCCTTTTCAGTAACCAAGATTTTACCATCAGGAAGAAATACCATTCCCCAAGGGTTACTTAATTCGTCAGTGACTAACCGAGGCACTAAATCACTGGTTTGTGTAGGCTCAGTAATTTCAATTGGGCCACTTGTAGTTTGAGCATCACATGAAAATGTAAAGAACAGGGCTAGTGCGAAAAGGGGTTTGATAGTTGACATGTTGATTTGTTTTTAGGCCTATAACATTAAAAATAGGGTATTTTGTTTTGAAAACTAAGCACTAAAACAAAGCCGACACCTGCACCCTACCTAAATGTACTACTGGATTGCCTTCTGATTTACGGGCATCATAGCGGAGAAGTAATTGTAGTCCATTGCCAATTTTTTGTTGCCAATTGAGGTTCCAAGTAAGGTTGCGGCCTGGCCGAAGCGCTTCTAGTAATTCGTAACCAGTGGGTGAGTTTTCTTGCCCATTAAAATCAATATTAATGTACTTGAAATTAGCACTCAAGGTAGTTTTGGCTGCTTTTGAAAAACGAGTGTCGATTGAGAATTCGTTAATGGAAGAGCTTTCATTACTGCTTTCAGCAAAAACATTTTTCTTCTCTTTGTTGGCATAAGTTGCCGTAAGCCTGAAATAGTTGGTTGGCTGCCATGAAACAGCTGGTTGGTAAACCTTACTCTGTATCAGGTAATTTCTTTGGGTCAGTACATCCGAACTACTTGCTCTTTCGCCAGAGATAAAAGTCAGATCTAGGTTAGTTTGGTGATTCACATTCCAACGGACATGCGCTCTTAGTTCGTCATTATCAATACGTTCAAAACCATTCAACAATAGTTGTCGATTCTCTTGCTGGGCAAAGCCTAAATCGGCAGCAAAGGCGGCTCTAGACTGATTGAAAAAGAGGGTTGAACGAAGGGTTTGTCTGGAAGATAAAATCATATCATCTGCCACGCTTATAGGCCAAAGTCTGGCAGCAAGATCATCGTCTGTAATTTTAGAGTTCAGCGTATAGGCCGTTGTATTGGTGAAACGCGCGAGTAGTTTTTTCAGTCCTCCATCTTCAAACCAAGTATTGGGTGTTTTCATTCTTAGGCGATAGCTGATATTGGTATTAAAAGCCTCTTCATAGTTGTCGGTAGGAACGAAAATCTTGGCGTAATTCTTTTCATCGGGGTTTACAGCAATGTAAAATTCATTCAGGTCTTGCACTCCGTCACCATTATCATCACGCCAAGTATGTGTTCCTTCCCCAGTAGGTACTTGAATAAAGATAAACTCTCTGCGCAGTTCGCGGCTATTGGCCAGATTATACGATAGCTCTGACTGGATGGAGCGATCAAAGAAGTTCCCCAACCAATCTACTCGCCCCATAATAGTGCGGTCATTCCTGTCTTCTCCTGTTTGGTTTAAATTTTCTAAATCTCGGTAAGTAAAAAGGGTCCGTAGGGTTTGTGTTTCATCAATTTCGGTATTGAAAAACGCAGACCATGTTTCTGACCTATTGCTGTTAATCAACTCCCCGTTAAATGGTGTTCTGTCTTCTCGAACTTGATATTCAATTCCATAGTTTGTGGTAAGGCTTTCATCATTCTTTAAGTAGAAAGTGTGGGCTTCAAAATTCATGGCAGACCGTACAATTTCATCGGTAGTGGTATTGAAAACCTCATTTCGATCTACATTATAGCGATAGCCGGGAATTAGCCATTTGGAGCGGATTGATAAATCAGCAGCTAATCTCTGCCATTCTGAATATAAGACTTGCTGATCATTAGTCATGTTAAAAGCATCTACTTTCAACCTAAAAACACTGAGTTCTTTTATTCCTTTAAAATACTGCTGAACCCCATCTACAGCCTCTCCTCTTTTCCTTCTCACCAAACGATAATCTATATTATTGTGGGCATCTTTCTGTAACCCAACTTTGGCTTCCAGAATATTCTCTGCAAACTGCTCTTCAAAATCGTTTGAGTTAAAACTCCAATCGCGATCAAATTCTATGTAACGTACACGGTCTATAAATGAGAAGGCATCATTGTTAAATTCGTATGAAGCACCTGCATTGAACTTGTAATCTTCTAGCCCTTTTACTGGTCGGTTTACAGATTCATAGATGAGCTTATAAGCCATTCCTCGATCATCATCGGCATCTAAATCTGAGAATAAATTGAGGTCGTTTTTAGAGAAAGCTACTTCGCCACTGAGCTTATCGTATTGATTTAACTTGGCGCCAGCACCTAGCGTAACCATTTGCTTTTGGTTAGGAGCATTCAACAAGGAAAGAGGCTCATAATTACCTTGTAATTGGCCATTGACTGGAGCTGTCCATTTATAAATTCGTCCGTTAGTAGTGGAGTTTGTCAACACATAATTTCCGCTACCTTGACCCACCAAAGTAAACTGAACATTGAAGAAAGCACTGTCGGGATTTGTAGAGTATTGAAAAATATCGAATTCATTCCCCAAGTTATCCGTGCCAATGGTTTTTCTATAAAGCACAAAATCAGGCCTATACTCTATACTATCCACTCGCGATGTAAAGGCCTGATCTAGGTCATCGCCAGCATCGGCCAAAATTCGTTTTTCTTCTAAGCTTAAATCAAAAGCCAAGGGCTGATTTCGATTGTCCTTCTCTCCATAATAGTTGAAGGAGAAATCGAGTTTATCGTTTGACTGATAATGACTGGCCTGTAAAATAGAACGTGAATAGTTTTGGTCTGAAAACTCAAAATCAATCCTGATTCTGCTGAATTTCGTGATGAGCACTTTGTTGGTGAAAGTAACTTCACCCAAATTATAATCAATCACATAATCGTTATCGAAACCACGCGTCAGTTCTTCTCCATCAACAAACACTTTTTCAGAACCTGCAATTACAATAATGAATCGTTCATTATTTGGCCCTCGAACCCGATAAGGGCCGAGCACTCCTTCTATAGGATCGACATTGATCGAGGCAAATCGGCCTTTGGCTACAGAGGCCGCAAAAGTTGTTTCTGCTTTAAAGCCATTCGCCATTTCATAAGTTGTTTTGAATTGGGCTCCTTGCACATTCTTGTAATAGCGCAAAAAGTTGGATGCGCCATTTTTGAGTACAACGTCACCAGCCGTTAATGACCAGTTATCGTTATAAAGTTGAATGAAAATATTGTCGAAATCTTGTAATTGCTGCGTGTTTCCTTCTGGTTGAAAGGGCACATTTCTATCCGTAATTACCGCGCGTAAATTTACATTTTCTGTCAGTTGCCCTTCCATTTGGAGGTTTAGGGAAGAGTTTACAAAAACATCCTGCTTATTCCCGAAGGAAATACCCCTAGTTATACTTCCTGTTTTCGAAATGTTTTGGGTTGAAAAGGCTTCTTCACGTTTGGGCATTGCCAGCGTTTGTTGGTAGCGAATGGCATCTTTGAACAGCGCGGTAGAATCGTAAATGGCCAATGTTTTATTCGCACGTTTGGTATGTAAATCATAAGGCAGCGTGCGATAACATACGATAACAGAATCCAATGCAGGATATGAGATACTGATCGTATTGGTATTTAATTGAAAATCGAATTGAATATTCTGCCCCTCTAGTTGTGCTACTTTTATAGATTCGGGAATGGCAGTAAGGGAATCTAGTATGGTGGGTTTTCCATCAGTTTTCACCCATTTACACCGCTCTTCGGTTTGAGCCAAAACTGTCTGACTCAGAAAAATTAAGCAAGTAGAAATAAGTAAACCACGCAGCACAATTAATCGGTTAATGGAAACTCTAAGAAGAATGTGGTGCCTTCGTTTGCCACGGTTTCGAACCATATACTCCCACCTGCATGTTCTACCCCACGTTTGGCAATGGCCAAGCCAATTCCAGAGCCTTCTACTTTTGTACTAAATTTAGGAATGAAGATTTTGTCTTGAATCTCCTCAGGGATTCCGAAACCGTTGTCTTTCACACTAATAATGGCTTTGGTTTGGGTTTCTTCTAAACTAATCTCCAAGGCAGGAATACGTCCTTCTGGCATGGCTTGAAGCGCATTCAAAATTAGGTTGTTGAAAATTCTACCTAAAAGATTGGCATCTCCTTCTACCCACACTGGATTTCGGGGAATGTTCGGAGTAATTTTCACTTCATCATCGGCCTTAAACAAACGAACCACTTTACGGAGCGAATCTGCCAAATCAAGTCGTTCGTTTCTCGGAACTGGCATTTTTGCAAAAGAAGAGAATGAAGTGGCAATATCGCTTAAAGATTCAACCTGATTTAAGATACTATCAATTGGCTTATTGAAGTCCTGCTCTAGCCCCTTTCCTTCAGTCAATACCCTTTTAAGGTGTTGAAGCTTAAGCTTCATAGGTGTGAGCGGGTTCTTAATTTCATGGGCTACTTGTTGGGCCATTTCACGCCAAGCGCTTTCCTTTTCGCTCATGGCCAATTCCTTTTTACTTCGTTCTAAATTCACCAACATACGATTATACTCGCGTACCATGAGGCCAATTTCGTCTTCGGCACTCCACTCTAAAGGCTCATTAATATTTGAAAAAGTGGTAGCCTTAATTCTTTTGGTAAGGTAGGTAAATGGATAAGTAATGATTTTCGATGCCATAAATGACAGCAATACAAATACGATAAAGATGAACGTAAATGAATTAAGGATATTGGAAACTATTGATGTTTGTTGGCGCTTGAGCTGAGTTTGCGATTCAAAAAACGGCATGCTCAAAATGCCAAGCAGTTCATTGTTTTGCGACCTGATTCCGACATAAGTTGATTGGTATTCAAGCTCTCCCACCCTTTCGCTATATAACTTTTCACTTGATTTATTCTCAATAATTTCGGCCATGGCCTTAGGGTTTACAAAGGGTGAAAGCACTTGATTCTCGAAAATCATTCGTTGGTTGGTGGCAATAAGCACCCCACTTTCATTGTATAAATTAATGTCTGCCCTAGAATATTGACTGATCTCACCTACTCTATTTTCCAGAGTCTCGTTATTTTCACTTTGGCTATCTAAAAACTCCTTTAAAGTAATGGTCAGGTTTGAACCTGCACTTTCGGCTACATCTAAGTAGTTTTCTTCAATGTTCTTTCTAACGGTTTCATTCACCAGCCTAAGTACCACTATACTTACAATTATAAGCGGAAGGAAGAAGGCGAAATTGAGTAGAATCTGGACTTTAGCTGCTATAGTAACGGTTCGTTTTCTAAGGTTATAAAACAAAGCGCTCACCAAAAACACCAAGATGATCATTCCGACAATAAAGAGGAAAAAGAGAGAGAAATTGGTGATCATGAATCGGTTTGGGTAACGGGGGCTACTGATGATAAAATACTCAGTGGCGTCTCGGCCTTGCACACCCAAATGCATATAACCATTCCCAAAAAGGCCCTTATCAAACAATCTTGGGTCATCCTTCCACTCGTTAGGGAAGTCTTTAGCATAGTTAAAATCGCCTACATTACTCACCATATCACCGTTTTGAAAGAGCGCATAATCAAAGTGGCCATTGTCTGTAACACTGCTGCTTTCGTCAAAAAGTAAACGCGGCAGAATGCTGTTATTGAGCTGTTCCTTTTTAACGAGTTGAATGATAATATGCCCTACCACAGTATTATAGCGCTTAATATCCATGAACACATAATAGTGGTTCGAAATAGTAGGGAAGCGAAAACTCAAAAAGTAAACACCCTCTTGGTCAGTTGCGTACTGGTCTTGGCTATACAAACTGAAAGAAGAATAGTCATTCGGTAGCGTGTTGTTAATAGGGCGACCATTACCATTAAAAAGCATGATTTCAATGTCATACTTATCGAAATATTCACCCAAATAGGTTCTTCTAATTCTTTGCCGTATTAGCTGTTTGGGCGAAAATAGGTTTGAAATATTAGTCTGAATTAAGATGTCCTTTTCAATTTTCTTTTTGGCTTCAGAAAGCAAGTACTCAGCCGTGGCATCTTTGCTTGTGAGCAATTCTGTAGCAATACTCACTTTGTCTTGACGGTCTACTTTCTTAATGTCTTCACCTAAAACCAAGGTACTTACCAAGGCTACAGCAAATGAGGCCGTGAAGAAGTAAAGGAAGGTATTGTAGCTTAGCCTTTTTATTTCGGAAGGGAATTTCAGGCGAACAATCAGTACCAAGTAAATAATATAGATGAGCAAATAAGCAAATAGGCTCTCTGTAAAAATCCAGCCCAACACAAAAGCAGCCACAAAAACTAAGGCTAAACTTATGTAGAATGGTAACTTGTTTTTTAGGTTGATAAGCCTCGTAGCAGTCAGTTGAGTTAGCAAAAAGAACATTACACCTTGCACAAAAATCACAAAATAGTTGATCAGCTTATAAATGGTTAGGCTATTGTCCTTGGCTATATCAAGCTTCCATTGTGAGTTACTGAGCATAGACTGCAACTCATAAGTGAGGTAATAAAATGAGAAGATTGACAACAGGAGTATGCCAAAAAACTTCCAGTCGTACTTAGTATTGCTTTCTCGGTTATGAAAATGTAAAAAGCCGTACACTACCACCACCAAAAGACTGATTTGGTTCAAGAGCAAATCTCCCAAAGATGGTTCTATGTAGTTTGCTGCAAAATTGGAAGGATCGAACAAGCCATAGGAGCGCACGCTGTATGGTAGCTGAAACCGAATCATAAGTGCTCTTAGAATGAACAGCATTAAGGTAAGTAAGCCTAGGGCGTACATGGGTTTGCCCCTATTATTGAGCAAAGCCGAATAAAAGAAGGCCGAGCGCACATAGAAAAATATGCTGAGCGCAAACATGAGAATAATAATAGAAGAATAGACAGGGTAGTCTATTTTCATTAAATCAGTACCGGTAAATGAAAACAGATAAACACCTTGTTGAGATGTAATCTGATTCTTGCTCGGTAGACTCTCGTCAGAACTTAGTACATAGTTAGATTTACCAAAAATCTTTTGATTGAGGCCCGTACCAGCAAAGTTTTCTGATATTGGCACATTAGATTTTAGCGGAAGGAAACCATAGATTTCTACAATTCTATTTTGCGCGCTGTTAATTGTTGTCTTTTTAACGATAAATTTATCGTTTCCAATTTCTAGGTAGCGGTATTGAAATAGGCCTTCAAGAGTTCCATACTTGGGTACAAAGCGGTTAGTGGACCAATAAATGATCTCTCCGTTTTCATAAATAAAAACAGGAAACGCTTCACTTACTTCTAGGCGGTTAAACAACCTGCTTAAGTCAACTATGGCCTTACTCTCTACAGATTTTACTTCTTGGTCTAGAACCGAAAGTTGCTCCTTGATATTGGCAGAAATGGTTTCTTGGGGCTCAACCCTTCTCTTTCTATCCGAAAAAATCACTTCGTCTATTATCAGCGTTATTGCCAATAAACCAATACACAAGAGTAGATACTTGTGCTTACGAAACTCAAATCTTTTTTCTTTTACCAACAATCCTTTCCTATTCTTTTAGAACAGGCTTAAAGTACTAATTATTTTGCTTAGGAGTGTACTTAAATCCCCCAAAGGAGTAAAGGAAAAAAACACGACTGTAGCGATACATTAGAGGGTAAAGCAAAATCACCTCGGTGATAATAGCAATTAGGTAGGTGTTCTCGTTTGCCTCTTCTATTGTGTAATTAATAATAAATGCACTTACTAAGAAAAGGCCAACGGACATGGCGTAACTAATGTACATGGCACCATCAAAAAAACGAGGTTCTTTTTCAAATCTGGCACCACAAGCATCGCATTCCTTTTTCATTAAAAGGAATTTCTTGAGGTTATAAGCTTTTGATATAAATAGTCTGCCTTCTCGGCATTGTGGACATCTACCCTGCAATACTGCTGAGAGCTTTGTTCTTTTCGCCATTTCGTTTGCTAGTTCTGTACCAAAAGTAGCCTAACACCCCAAAAAGAATATAAGGAGCAACAAAAAGGTAAAGTATCCCTATGTTTAAATTAGAAGCAGTTGTGGTATCACCGCCAGCCACAGATGACTCTAAGGTTCCTCTACACATGGCACACTGTGCGTGAGCGGTAACATTAAAAATAGTTAGTAAAATTGCCGATAAGATAATTTGTTTAACTCTTCTCATGATGCATCAAAGTTAATGCTTTTATACTAAAACTGATAATAAGGACTGATCATTAGGTAAACGATAACTCCGGTTACTGACACGTACAACCAAATGGGATAAGTGTACTTCACTATTTTTTTATGCTTGTCTATCATATTACTCCAAGCATAGAAAAAAGCCAAAAGCACTAGGGGAACTACCCCAATCGACAATAAAATATGACTAATAAGGAAGAAGTAATAAACTGACTTTATTGCTCCTTCTCCCCCAAATGTAGTTGAAGGTGCAGAAGCATGATAAGTTACATAACAAAGTAAAAACAGCGCTCCTAAAACGAGGGCCGCGGTGTTCAATTTCCTGTGTAAGGCGATGTTCTTCTTTGCTTTAATAGCAATAAAAGCAAAAATTAAGCAGAGCGAAGTTAATGTGTTTATCACTCCAATTACATGAGGAAGGTTATATACCCAGTCTCCCAAGTCAAGCTTCTGTGGCAGCCCCAATAATACTGCTACAGCCAATGGAATTGCTACAGAAAGAATTCTGATCCATAGCATAGACTTTTTCTGCTTCAAGTCAACTTCATTCATTATCTAAATCTATTGTTTGTAAAATCCTTATTTCAAGGATTAACCTGTCGGTCTCTTCTCTTTCCATAATGTTGTAGTAGCCTCTGATTCTATTTTCAGCATCTACTAAAATTACTCTGTTATCGAGGTCTGACATGACCATACCGCAGTACTTCAAATTGCCCCAACTTGCAGAGTCTAGTTCCTTAAAATGCCAAAACTGATCCATAAACGTAACCCTTTGATTATAGCCTGTAATCGCATCGGTTTGAATAGAAGCACTATTCAAGTACGAAGTCATTTGTACGTTTGGATGACTGTAGAAAACATCCTGAACCTTTTCTAATTCTTCAAGCCTTGTTTTGAGTACAGGGCCATCCATCCTTTCAAAATGAATTACCTTGGTTACACCTACTTTAAGTTCAGGGCTTTTCACAATGTATTGTTCGGTGTTCCTCTCTAAACAAGTTACTTGACGCAAAGTATCTCCTCCTATTCCATCGGTATAGTAAATTGGTATCTGGAATTCATTCTTTCCAAAGCCTTTCAAAAACAGAAAGATTAACACTGGCAGTAGAATCAATAAGAATAAGTAAAAGCCCTTCTTGTTCTTCATAATACTTTGTTCAATAAAAAATCAGACCAATTGCTCAGTCTGATTCTATCATATTCTCAAATATAGTTTCTATTGCTAATGACTGTCATCGACTTGCTCAGACCCAGTAGGGTGGTAGTCTACAGTTCCTCTACTACTTTTTACCGCACCACCTTCTAACTCAACTAGAGCTACAATCAGCCACACGATAAAAATCATAGGAAGTAAAACAGAATATATTAAGCCTTTCACTTCATGACCTAAGTGCATAAACTCACTTACAATATAAAATGCTTTCACAATGGTTAAGCCTACGAAGATCACATTTCTAAGTGTACCTGCATCCATCATAAAGGCAAATGCATATTCAATTAGGGTAATGATCGCAAGTATACCTGCAATCTTCCAAATACCTCTGATTTTATTCTTGTCTACTGGTTGTACAACCACGTTTGATGTTTGTTCCATAGTATATAAATGTCCTTAGATCAAATAGAAGAAAGTGAAAACGAAGACCCAAACTAGATCTACAAAGTGCCAATACAAACCAACTTTTTCAATCATTTCATAATGGCCTCTCTTTTCATACATACCATTGGCAGCGTTAAAGAAAGTAATGATATTAATTACTACTCCTGAGAATACGTGGAAACCGTGGAAACCAGTAATAAAGAAGAATAATGCGGCAAATGCGGGAGGTCCATATTGGTTGAAGCTAAGTCCTGCTCCCATAATTTCATAGTTCTCTACCCATCTGCCATTTATGAAAACGTCACCGATAGTAGCTACACCACTTCCGCTAATAAAGTGAGACCACTCCCAAGCTTGACAGCTCAAGAATGCGATACCACCAATAATAGTCCAAAGCATCCACTTAACCACACCTTTTTTATCCATTCTCTGACCTGCCTCTACAGCCAAAACCATAGTTACAGAACTCAGAATTAGAATAAAGGTCATTAAACCCACGAAGAAAAGTGGAGCTTCAACCCCATGCAAGCCAGGGAAAGCATCATACACCTTTTCAGGAATTGGCCAATATTCAGTTGAGAACACAAAATCGCTAGGGTCTCCTTTATAAGCAGGAGCACTCCATCTTAGAAATGCGTATGTGATCAAAAGGCCAGAGAAAGTAAAGGCATCTGAAAGCAGGAAAAACCACATCATGAGTTTTCCATAGCTCGCCTTAAGAGGCGCAACCCCACCTGCCCATAAGCTTTTGTTGCCGACTGTAGCTGTAGTAGCCATAGTTAATAGGTTCTAGTTAATGGTTAAGTAATAAAAATATAAACAAGTATATCCAAAGTCCGCCTAAGAAGTGCCAAAACGTTGAACACATTTCCATGTTCAACATATTCTCAGAATTCACCTTTAACTTGAAAGACGAAATTAATAGATATAAAAGATAAATCACAGCAGCTACTAAATGTAGACCGTGCAAACCTGTAAAGATGTACAAGAAACTTCCAGCAGGATTACCCACGAAGAATACACCTGCATCAACCATTTGTCCCCAAGCCATAAACTGCCCAATAAGGAAAGCCATACCCAGAACAAAAGTGATACTCAAAGCTATTCGTACTTTTACAAAATCGTTCTTTTTAGCAGAGAGATATGCCCAATGCATAAAACCACTGCTTACAATTATAATTACTGAAGTAGACCAAAAGAGAGAAGGCAAGTCATACTCTAACCAGTTTCCACTGGCCTGCCTTACAATATGAGCGCTAGTAAAAGCAGCAAATATCATTACCACGGTTACGATGAACAACCACATCGCAAATTTCTTTGGATGCATTGAAAGCGGTTGTTCCACTTGGCTATCTACAAATTGATAATTCTCTGTCATTATTTCACCATGTCCAATAGATAAGCAATTTGCACGATCGGTAAATAGAGAAATGAACCAAACATAATTCTCAATGCTGATTTTCTCGATGGATCGCGCATCAACTTAATCGTCTGCGCCAAAAACAAAACCCCACAAATGGTAGCCACTACTCCTGAATTAATTCCGGTAATTCCAAAATAGGTTGGTAATAAGCCCAACGGAATCAGAAATAGCGTGTATGTCATTATTTGAAAAGCCGTCTTCATGTCCTTCTCTCCTTTTACAGGAAGAAGCTTAAAGCCTGCTTTTTTATAGTCTTCATCGGCCACCCAAGCAATCGCCCAGAAATGCGGGAACTGCCAAATAAATTGAATACCGAAAATTATCATTGCTTCATGGCTAATCACTCCCGTAGCGGCTACCCAACCCAATAACGGAGGTAATGCACCAGGGAAAGCTCCCACAAAAACAGCAATTGGGCCAACTCTTTTCAACGGTGTGTACACAAAGCTGTATAACACCATAGATAAAACAGCCAGACCTGTAGTTAACAAGTTAGTAGATATGTAAAGCACAAAGACGCCAGCTACAGCCACTATCGCAGCAAACCACAAGGCTTCATTATTCGAAAGTCGATTAGTAGGTAAAGGACGATTCTGCGTACGTTTCATCATTGCATCATAATCCTTTTCAATTACTTGATTGATTGTGCAAGATGCTCCAGAAACTAACCAGCCCCCAATAAACAACATTGTCAACTGAGTCCAGTCTACATTGCCGCCCATGGCCAAAGCATAGCCAAAGGCAGAAGAGAAAGCTACCAAAAGCGATAGTCTCATTTTAACCAACTCTAAATAAGCCTTGGCTTTTTGAGCGATTAACTCTCCTATTCCAATATTTGCAGAATTACCTGATATCATTCAGTTAACTAGTTTGTACTCTTTTATTTCCTAGCAGCAACAGCACATAGTACTGTACTCCGATAATTAATGTTCCTAACAACAAATGTATTGGCTGAATAGCCGCTGGCATTCCAAAGTATGCCATGATCACTCCACTTAAAACTTCTGCGCCCACTATCCAAAGGATAATCGCTCCATAGAGTTTTAATTTTTTAGGAGCATCCTTTTTCAACTTCAATAACCATATCAAATAAAGGTGCAAACCCAACAGTAAAATAGAATATGACCTATGAACTAAGAACTCCATTCCAAGTTTCGATATCCATTCTGACCTAGCAAAATGATCTGATAAAAGATCTATGCTTTCTCTTACCTGCGTGCCCATTACTATTTGAGGCAATGTAGCTATAAGACAAATCATTAAAACAGCTCTAAGCTTACCAGTTCCTACTAGGTTTAGATTAAGGATTTCTCTCTTCGATCTGAAATAAACATAGATCAAAAGACATACGATCAATAAAGCGAGTAACATATGAACCGTGATCATCCAGTGTAGCAAGTTTGTACTTACCACAATAGAGCCGATCCATCCTTGAAACCCTACCAATACAAATGCAATAAAAGAAAGAACGGTAATGGTTTTATCAGATTTCCAGTATCGGATTGACATTACAAATGTTCCGAAAACCAAAAGGCCGATAACCGCACCAACTAAGCGGTTAATGTATTCTGTTAATGTTTTTGTAGCATTAAATTCCTCTTCAGTCAGAATATCAGGATCATTTAAAATCTGATCAGCCAACTCGTCAAAACCAAATGCCGTGAGGTAACTTACAAACCTCTTATTCTTATCTGCCCTTTGTTGGGCATAAACTTCTTTGTAATCAGTTGGAAGTTGGCTAACATCCGTTGGTGGCACCCAACTTCCAAAACATTTGGGCCAGTCCGGACATCCCATTCCCGACCCAGTGGTTCTTACAATTCCTCCAATTAAAATCAAGAGATAAACCGCAATTACCGTAACGGCTGAAAACCGTCTAAAAGCTCGTCCGTTAGTGACCTTTTGATTCATCAATTACGATCTCACTAGCCATCTCCTCTTTCTCAATTGCGATCATATCATTCTCATGCGGAAGATTTGAATCCATAGTTTCTGAGAAAGGTACGGTTTGAAGAATGAAATCTTCAGCTGCACCTGGCTTAGAGTAATCGTAAGGCCATCTGTATACTGTTGGGATTTCTCCTGGCCAGTTGCCATGCCCTGGAACTCTCGGTGTTGTCCATTCCAATGTGTTAGACTTCCACGGGTTAAGTGGAGCTTTCTTACCTCTAAATATGCTGTAGAAGAAGTTGAAAAGGAATACAAACTGACCAAAGAATGTCAATATAGCGGCCACACTAATGAAAGCATTCAAGTCTGTAAACCCGCTGAAAGCCTCAAAGTTGGTGAACGAATAGTATCTTCTTGGGAAACCTGCAATTCCAATATAGTGCATAGGGAAGAATACAGAGTAAATACCAATAAACGTAAGCCAGAAGTGAATGTAACCCAGTTTTCTATCCAACATTCTACCAAACATTTTTGGGAACCAATGGTAAACCCCAGCTAGTAGTCCGAAAGAAGATGCCGCTCCCATTACCAAGTGGAAGTGAGCTACGACAAAATAAGTATCGTGTAATTGAATATCAATTGCCGAGTTACCTAAGAAAATACCTGTAATACCACCCGAAATAAATACCGACACCAAGCCAATAGAGAATAGCATTGCAGGTGTAAATACTATGTTTCCTTTCCAAAGTGTTGTCAAGTAGTTAAATACTTTTACCGCAGAAGGAATCGCGATGATCAATGTTAGGAACATAAAGATTGACCCTAAGAAAGGGCTCAATCCAGACACGAACATATGGTGTGCCCAAACTACGAATGATAATACTGTAATTCCCAACATAGAAATAATCATGGCCTTATAACCGAAGATTGGTTTTCTAGAATTGGTTGCAATAATTTCAGATGTAATACCTAAAGCAGGCAACAATACAATATATACTTCTGGGTGACCCAAGAACCAGAATAAATGCTGATAAAGGATTGGGCTACCACCTACATTTGGAAGTGCCTCACCTCCAATATAAATTTCTGATAAGTAAAAAGATGTACCGAAACTTCTATCGAACACCAATAATAAAGCTGCAGCAAATAGTACTGGGAACGATAAAACGCCAATTACGGCTGTAAGGAAGAAACTCCATATTGTAAGAGGTAACCTTGAGAAGGTCATCCCTTTAGTTCTTAAGTTGATAATTGTAGTGATGTAGTTAATACCACCCAACAATGAAGAAACGATAAAGAACACAATTGCAGTAAGCCACAAAGTCATTCCAAGTCCAGAACCGTCCATTGCTTGAGGCAATGCACTCAGTGGAGGATAAACTACCCAACCACCAGAAGCAGGTCCTGTTTCTAGGAACAAAGAAATAAACATGATTACACTGGATAAGAAAAAGAACCAGTAAGAAAGCATGTTCATAAAGCCTGAGGCCATATCTCTCGCTCCAATTTGTAATGGAATAAGGAAGTTACTAAAGGTACCACTCAAACCAGCCGTTAGTACAAAGAATACCATAATGGTACCGTGCATTGTTACCAAGGCCAAATAGAATTGAGGATCTAAACTACCTTCTGGTTGAATCCATTTACCTAAAAGCGGTCTTAACCAAGATAAGTCTGCTTCAGGGAATCCCAATTGCAATCTAAAAATCGCAGAAAAACCTGCTCCAATTATTGCCCAAATAATACCCGTAATCAGGAATTGCTTGGCAATTGTTTTATGGTCAAGTGAGAAAATATACTTTGTGATGAACGTTTCATGATGCTCGTGATCGTGATCATCATGCGCGTGTGCATCAATATGTGTTGCTGTTGCCATCTTAATATATTGGTCTTATTAATTACTCGTTAATGCCCGCTGTAACTACGGCCAACTCTTTCAAATTCTCAGGTACCTGAGACATGTAATCTGGATGTTTTGACAACCAAGATTTCTGTTCAGCTTTCCATTTATCGTATTCTTCAGGTTCTAGAACCGTCACAACTTTTCTCATTGCAAAATGAGAGGTACCACAAATTTCGGCACAAGCCAGTTCAAAGTTGAATTCAGGATTGTTTTCCTCAATTCGCATTTCTTCCGTTGTTTTATTCGGAACAAACCAGAACTGAGTAGGCATACCAGGAACAGCATCCATTTTCAACCTCATATGTGGCATATAAACACTATGTAATACGTCCTTTGCTCTAATTTTCAATAATACAGGTCTTCCTTTAGGAAGTACAATTGAATTGTTTTCGAAATCGTCAAAGTTGTTTTTATCTGTAAAGTCAACCCCCAATTGATTCGTAGCATCGATTAAACGGTAATCATAAGCTCCAACTTCATTGTCCATTCCACCGTAGCGAATTAACCATGTAAATTGTTGTCCTGTGATTTCAATTTGCTCTGCATCCTCAGGTGCATTACTTGTAATGTCAGACCAAGCTGCAAAACCAGAAATTACTAACCATGTCAAAACAATGGCTGGTACGCCAGTCCACAAAAGCTCTAACTTATTGTTATGCGGATAGAATTCAGCTCTATTACTTTCTCTATATCTATACTTATAAGCAAATACAAAAAGTAAAATGTGTGTGATTACAAATACAATTCCCGTAATCCACATTGTTCTCCAAAACAACTTATCGGTAATGATACCGTGATCAGATGCTACAGGAGGATCATAAGAATCAAAATATGCATATGAATACCATGCCATTAACCCAAAGAATAACACCATGAACACCACCATAAGAATGGCGTTTACATTATTACTCGCAGTTATTGATTTCTCCTCAGAACCTTTAACAACACTGATCAATCTACTTACTCTGAAGATCAACAACAGGATCGCCAGTACTAAGAAAATCGCTAAAACTATATAAAACCCGAACATATCTTTAATTTACTCTTATTAAATATGATGATGTTTTGCCTCTTCAAGCATTGGATGATTTTTAGCCACCAACGCAGACTTTGATAAGGCTGTTAAGGTGACAAAAACAAACGCTACTCCGAATACTAAGAACAAGCCAATCTCTGTAAGACCAAATGCTCCATTTTCACCTAAAGTACCTGGTGTTACCATTAAGTAGAAATCGATCCAGTGGCCACCTAGTATTACAATACAAACGATTTTCAAGAATACATTCAATCGTTTTGCATCCCTTGTCATAAACGTAAGGAGAGGGAAAATAAAGTTCAATCCTAGATTAATGAAGAAGAATGGTGCGTATTTATCGCTTAATAATCTTTCTACAAAGTATACTGATTCTTCAGGAATGTTTGCATAGTAAATCAATAGGAATTGAGAGAACCATACGTAGGTCCAGAAGATACTGAAGGCAAAAATAAATTTACCCAGATCGTGTAAGTGATTAGCTGTTACTTGCGACAAGTAACCTGCCTCTTTCAATAGAATGGTTACTAGTGTAATAAAGGCCAAGCCTGTTACCCACCAGCTAGCAAACACATACCATCCAAACATGGTTGAGAACCAGTGAACATCGATTGACATGATCCAGTCCCAAGCTGATACTGATGAACTCACGGCAAAGAATACTAAGAAAATTGCTGAGAATTTTCTGATTTTAAACCAGTAGCTATCTCCACCCAATTCATCTTCGGCCAAAGCCAAAGACTTAATTTTTTTGAACAACCAAAACCAAACTCCGAAGAACAACACCATTCTAAGGATAAAGAAAAGAGGGAAAGAACCTCCTTCTAATGGAAGGAAGAAATAACTGCTCTTTCCAGCAATCAAGGCATCGTAATGAGGATTCAACTCTCCACTTGGTAGAAACTCATTGTACAAGTCGCTATGCGTCCAGTGGAATATATCATGACCAAAAATCATGAATGTACCTATCATCAATAAAAAAGCATAAGGTAACCAGCTTCCCATGGCCAACGGAACTCTTAATAAAAAGGCCGACCATCCCGCCTGTGAGGCATATTGAAGGGTAAAGAAGAATATTCCTATAATCGCTAATCCAGCGAAGTAAACATTGTTGATCCAAAGGTTAACACCAAGCCTTTTCAACCAACCACCACCGTGATCTGCCTCTCCTGCTTCGTGCCCATCACCAGAATCGTCTGATATCATTCCGCCATGAGCGTCATTGTTATCACCATTATGATCTTCGCTAGCGTTTGTCTCGTGATCTCCAGAAGATGGAGCATCATGCTGCTCTGTTCCTTCATGGTCTCCGGCTTCAGCCTCATGACCACCACCCGGAAATATTGCACCAACAAGCAGCAATACAAACCCAATGATGGCTACGATATATAGCTTCTTTTTTAAGCCTGTCGTAAATTCAAATCTTTCTTTTGCCATTTTTTAAAAAATTTGGGGGTTACTGCTTTTGCAATTGTTTAACATACTTCACAATCTTCCATCTTTTTTCAGGGCTAATCTGAGAACCATGAGCTCCCATTCTTCTTATCCCATAAGTAATTACATGGAATACATGCCCTTCTGAAAGACCTCTCTGAGCTGGTGCTGTGTAAGGTGGAACACCTTGAAAAATAGGTGATACCTTCCCATCGGCCTGGCCGCTTGGGCCATGACAATGGTCACAGTACAGTTCGTATAGTCTTTTACCTTCCGCTAATATTTCTTCTGTTTCAGGAAGTGGATTTTCAATTAGACTAGCTGCTTCGATGTCGTCTTTTCCTAAACGATAAGGAAGAACTCCGTCAGCAGTACGTCTTACTGTTCCAGCTACTGGTAACTTGACATTCTGCTCGTAAGCGTTGTTTGGGTTAGAGTTATAAAACTCTCCCAATCCATCTTCTCTATTACTCAACCATTCGCCTCTATCTTTATCCTTGATTTGCGTCAATGGCTCGTAAGGTATTGAATGATACATTTGAGGTGCATATTCTGTACCTGGGTTATCGCCACTAGCATTACAAGAAGCCAGAGCAAAGATCGCTATGAGTGGTAAAAATGCTTTCAATCTATTCAACATGATCATCTTTAGCTTAGTCTTCAACTTCTTTATCGTTCACTTCAACAGCTCCTGAATCTTTCAATACGCTATTGATTGTTTGAGCATCCACAGATTTGTTTTGACCTAAATCAATTGCCATTACATGCTTATCATCTGTAATTCTCAAATCAAGCATTTTAGGGTCTTTCCATGGTTTTAAATCACTACTTACGAAGAATGTACCTACCATACCAAAAGCAGCCAGTAAAACCGTTAGCTCAAAAGTTACAGGGATAAAATCTGGTAGTGGAGTAAAGTCTTTACCACCAATAATCATTGGCCAATCTACACCTAGCATCCAAAATTGCATGGTTAGTGCCAAACTGGTTCCTAGTATACCAAACATAAAGGCCGCAATAGGAAGTCTAGATCTTTTATAACCTAACTCTTCATCAAGACCATGCACAGGGAATGGAGAATATACTTCGTCAATCTTGACACCAGCACCTCTCACCTTTCGTACTGCACTTAATAATACGTCCTCGTCATCAAAAACCCCGAGAACAAAGTTTCTAGAATCGCTCATAATTATGCAGTCTGTTTTTCTGATGAAGATTTCACAATACTTTTAATTTCAGCCATGTTCACCACTGGGAAGAACTTAGCAAATAACAAGAAGGCTGTAAAGAATAGCCCGAATGTAAACAAGTACACTCCCATATCATAAATCGTTGGGTAGAACATAGCCCATGAAGATGGTAAGTAATCTCTATGTAATGAGGTTACAATAATTACAAATCGTTCGAACCACATCCCAATATTTACAATAATGGAAATAATGAATGTAGCTGTTATGCTTGTTCTAATTCTCTTAGACCAGAACAGTTGTGGAGAAATCACATTACAAGTCATCATAGACCAGTATGCCCACCAGTAAGGCCCTTGCATTCTGTTAAAGAATGCATATTGTTCTGCAGGAACGCCAGAGTACCAAGCCACAAAGAACTCAGTAATGTACGCGATACCTACAATTGAACCTGTAATGGTAATTACAATATTCATCAAGCCAATGTGCTCAATAGTAATGTAGTCTTCTAACTTAAATAGTCGTCTGGTTACTAGCATCAAGGTCAATACCATTGCAAATCCAGAGAAAATCGCTCCAGCCACAAAGTATGGAGGGAAAATCGTAGTGTGCCATCCTGGTATTACTGAGGTTGCAAAGTCAAATGATACAATTGTATGTACTGAAAGTACGAGTGGTGTTGCCAAACCAGCCAAAATCAAAGATACACTTTCGTATCGGCTCCAAGCTTTAGCAGCGCCATTCCAACCAAGGCTTAGTGCTCCGTAAATTTTCTTTCTTACTCCTGTAGCTCTATCTCTAATGGTAGCAAAATCAGGTACAAGACCTATATACCAGAACACAAGAGATACAGAGAAGTATGTAGAGATTGCGAAAACGTCCCAAAGTAGAGGAGAGTTAAAGTTTACCCAAAGCGAACCAAATGTGTTTGGTAGAGGTAAAGCCCAATAAGCACCTAACCATGGTCTTCCCATGTGAAGTACAGGGAACATTGCGGCACATATTACGGCAAAAATTGTCATGGCCTCGGCAGCTCTGTTAATTGCCATTCTCCACTTCTGACGGAAGAGTAAAAGTACTGCGGAAATCAAAGTTCCAGCGTGACCAATACCTACCCACCATACGAAGTTGGTAATATCCCAAGCCCAACCTACGGTTTTGTTCAGTCCCCACATTCCAATTCCTTCCCAAACGGTAGCGGCTACAGCGATGAAACCAATGCCAAAAGCAGTTAGCGCCATACCCATACCCAATAACCACGATTTGGTTGGTTTGCCTTCTACCTGCCTGCAGATATCCTCGGTAACGTCATGGACAGTCTTACCGCCTGTTATCAAAGGTGTTCTTACTGATGAAGTAACCTGCATAGTGTATCTCTTTTAAAAATTAAGCTTCAGTTGATTGTTTTTCCTTATTCCTGATTTTGGTGAAATACCAAACGTTAGGGTTAACGTTGATCTCTTCCAACACGTGATAAGCTCTGTCTTCTTCCACTACACGCTCAGTTGCTCCTTGACCATCTTTTTTCTCTTGAATTTTCAAAGCTTTAGAAATTCTAGAGTTTTTGTCGTTCAAGTCGCCAAAGATTATTGCATCTGCAGGACATGCCGAAGCACAAGCCATGTTGATTTCTCCATCTTTAGGTCTTCTATCTTCGCGTTTAGCAGCAAGTTTGCCAGCTTGGATTCTCTGCACACACATTGAGCATTTCTCCATCACACCTCTTGCACGAACAGTTACATCTGGGTTCAATACCATTTTACCCAAATCGTTGTTCATTGAAAGGTTCTTATCAAACTTCGTATTGTCGTGATATTTGAACCAGTTAAATCGTCTTACTTTATAAGGACAGTTGTTAGCACAATATCTTGTACCGATACATCTGTTATAAGTCATTTGGTTAAGACCTTCTGTACTATGCGTGGTAGCTGCTACCGGACATACAGTCTCACATGGAGCATTATTACAATGCTGACACATCATTGGTTGGAAAGTAACTTCAGGATTCTCAGAAGCTTTTTCCAAAGCAATCAAATCATCAACTGGAGCATCAGAGCTATAGTATCGATCAATTCTGATCCAAGCCATTTCTCTTCTGTTCAATACTTCTTCTTTTCCAACTACAGGAATATTATTCTCTGCCTGACAAGCAACGGTACATGCTGAACAACCTGTACAAGAGTTCATGTCAATAGCTAATCCCCAGTGGTGATTATTATATTCATGTCCTTTCCAAAGGGTGATTTTTGAAGGTTGAATGTACTCTCCTTCTTTGTAAATCTTTGGATACTCTCTACCTGCCTTAGTGTCTTTTTTATAAGCACTTAATGTAGATTCCTGAATTACATTAGTTCTACCCATGTAAGTCTGGTGTGTTTGCGTTTGTGCGATTCTATATGATTCGCCAGTTTTCTCAACAGAAACTCCCGCAAATACTTCATAAACATTAGCACCATTCAATTTGGTAATGAAAGGATAGGCATTTACACCCACTTCGTTCCCTACTCTACCTGCACTAGTTCTTCCGTAACCTAAGGCTAAACCTACAGTTCCAGCAGCTTGTCCTGGTTGAATCAACACAGGTAAGGTTACTGAAGTATTTCCAACTGTAAGATTCACTTTTTCAGTAGTGCCATCATCCATTTTGATGCCCCACTCTTCGGCTTGTGCCTGAGATACTGTTAAATAGTTATCCCAAGTTGTTTTTGTAATTGGGTCTGAAGCCTCTTGCAACCAAGGGTTGTTGGCCATCGATCCATTTCCAATTGTAATTTTCTCGTAAAGCGCCAATTCAAGGCCTTCTCCGTTTCTCTTATAATTTTGAGCTATACTAGTTCCTGCAGCAGGAACAGCACTAAAGTCAAAAGTATATGCTTGAGAGTCTCCTCCTGTTTCAAGTACACCATCAAATAAAGTCTTGTCCCAGAAAGTCTGGAAATTAGAAGTATCTGATTGTTTTGTAAAGAAGTTCTCTCTCCAGTTATCTTGTAGATATGTATAATACTCAACGGTTTTACCAGACCACTTTAAGAAAGTTTCTGGAGCCTGACGAGTATCGAAAATCGGTGCTATTGTTGGTTGAACTAAGCTGAAATGACCAGTTCTTATCTCTACATCATTCCACTGTTCTAAGTAATGGTGATCAGGAGCAATATAATCTACCAAAGCAGCTGTTTCGTCCATTCTATCTGATGTAGAAACCTTCAGCCCTACTTTAGATAAACCAGCTTGTAATGCTTTACCTTCAACAGAATCGTAAACCGGGTTACAGTTAAAGAAAACTACAGCACTTACTAAACCAGCATTAACGTCTTTTACAAAAGAGCTCATTGCTTGATCATCTCCTTGACGGAAGTGTAGTGGTGCATTCACATTAATTGTAGCACCATAGTTACCAAGCATGGTATTGATACCATTTACTAATACCTGAACAACAGGATCATTAGAACCAGAAACTAAAAGTCCTGCTCCTCTGTTTGTCCAAAGTTCGTTGATCACTGAATTTAAGTGAGCTACATCACCAGCGTTTCCACCATTCACTTTTTCTTGTCCGGCTTTAGCTGCAATACCATTATATATGGCTGCTACTAACGGCCCTACTTGTGAAGGTCTAATGCCTGTTCTATAATCTGCGTTTGCTCCTGTTAATGAAAGGTTAGACTCAAATTGGTAGTGTCTAGACATTTCACGGTGCTCCGCGCTAATTTTTCTTGTTTGTGAATATTGCTTCGTGAATTCAATTGGTGAAATCCAAGTACCTAAGAAGTCAGCACCTACACTTACAATTGTTTTCGCTTTGCTAAAATCATATGAAGGAACCATTGAAGTTCCGAATGATCTTCTATTTCCTTCAGAAATACCATAAGCTGAAGATGAATCATAGCTTACATGCTGTGCTGTAGGATAGGTAGTCGAAAATTCGCCAATAGCTCTTTTTGTAGTAGGACTCAAAACAGAATTACTAACAATTCTAATCTGACCACCTTTGGCAGAAATTTCATTCAATTTGGCAATTACTTCTTTGTCCAAAGTATCCCAATCCGTTTTCGATCCAGCCTTTTTAGGCCCTACAAGTCTTTCTTTATCGTACAATGAAAGTACAGAAGCTTCTACCTGAGCATTGGTTCCTCCTTTGGTCATTGAAGAAAACTTATTTCCTTCAATTTTAATAGGACGACCTTCTCTTGTTTTTACTACTACACTCACAGCGTCACCGCCATTTACATAGGTAGATGCATAATAATTAGGAATAGACGGATCTACATCAACAGGCTTGTTCAAGTAAGGAATTGCCTTCCTTACTGGAGCCTCACAAGCTGCTAAAGAAGCTGCTGCGATACCAAAACCCATTAATTTTAAGAAGTCCCTTCTGTTACTGCTTCCTTCACCATTTTCGTTGATAGGAAGGTATTCTGGAAATTCCTTCTCGGCATTCTTAACAAACGAAGGTTCGTTAGTTAACTGCTCTATCCCTTTCCAGTATGTTTTTTGATTTTCTTTCATTGTATATCAATCAGAAATCGAAATTCTATTCAATAAATTAATAGTGACATTTAGCACATTCCAAACCACCGATATCGGCTACTTTCATTGGTGTTTTTGAGGTTGCATTGTGCATCTCTACCAACTTATCATAGTATCCGTTACCCTGCGTATTTACATCTGTATTTCTATGGCAGTCAATACACCAGCCCATTGTTAATGGAGCAAACTGTTTAACAACCTCCATTTCTTGAACCTCACCATGACATGTTTGACACTCTATTTCTCCTACTGTTACGTGTTGTGAGTGGTTGAAATAAGCCAAATCAGGTAGGTTGTGAACACGTACCCATTCTATCGGCCTTCCGCTCTCTTGAGCAGCATATAATTTTTGAATCTGAGGAGAATCTGTTTTAATCTCACTGTGGCAGTTCATACAGATGTTCACAGAAGGGATGTTTGCATTCTTTGCGATTTCAACTCCTGTATGACAATACTGACAGTCAATTTCATAAACACCAGCGTGCAGCTCATGTGAAAAAGGAATTGGTTGTGTTGGTGCGTAGCCTTGCTGTACTCCTACTGTATAAAGACCATCAATTACATTCTTAGCAGCCAAGGCTACCACAAGGAAGGTAATAATACCAATAACGGTTGGGCTCTTTAAAAAAGCGGTAACACTAAATTTTTCGTTTACGATTTCTTCATCGTCACTGCTAAGCTCTTTTTTATCTCTTAAATAACGACCAACAAAATTGATGATGATGACCAATACTATTAATAATAGTACCAACACCACAATCAAAGTAGCCATGATTACATTAAGGTATTCAGAAGGAACACCACCTGATTGAGCAGGCACCTCACCATTTGTCGGATTCTCAACGACCTCGACAGGAGGATTTTCTTCGGTATGTCTTACATAAGACAGAATAGCTAATATCTGATCATCAGCAAGATCGAAGGACTGCATTACAGCACCATTATACTCTTTAATAAGTGATACGGCTTGGGCATCCCCACTTTCAGCTAAAGCTTGAGAATTTCTTACCCACGAATAAATCCAGTCAAGTTCTCTTCTATCATAAACACCAGCCAATGCAGGACCGACAACCTTCTTGTCTACGGCATGGCATGAATTACAGGCGTATTCTTTAAAGAGACCTTCTCCATTTTTGATGATTGCTTCATCGGTTGGAATTTTATCTCTCTGGGCAAGGGTTTCTTGGCCAGAAAAAACAAAACAACATACAAACAAGCATGCTGTAGTGAAGCGGACTAGTAGTTTTTTGGATAACATGTAATCAATAGTTAGAGTCACAGATTGTCTCATCACGTAAAATCGAGACAAAGGTAGTATCGGAATGCCTTATTTCAAACTAAAGTTTAGATACCGCACAAGTGGTTAAAACCAATTAACAGCACACTTACTTCATTCATTAACAGTTATTTACGTGCATAACGAATGGCATCCATTTATTTAGAACTATTATAAATAGCTTCAATGAAGAAAATTAACGTAACCCTGTAGACAAAACGGTTTTTACAAGCAATATCTAAAGATTTAACTAAGCTATTATTTATACTAATAAACCTCCACTATTCATTCTATTCGCTGATTCAGCTATCTGATTGGCTTTCAGTCTAATTATCAATTCAAAGCTCTAAGCCCAATGCAGCACTACTTCTGAAGATAGCTATTGACCTTATTTTTAAGGGGCCAGAGGCACTTACCAACATTTCTTTACAACTCTATAAAAAAAGTAACCAGACGTATTGCCTAATAAAAATTATCTCTATATTTGCACTCGCAATTGAGACAACGGCCTCAAAAAGCAGCTAAAAAAGGTCTTGATTTACTAAAAAAGACTAAAAGAAATTGGGGTTCGAACTCCCTTAAAACAAAAGTTCGGGGTGTAGCGTAGCCCGGTATCGCGCCTCGTTTGGGACGAGGAGGTCGTAGGTTCGAATCCTGCCACCCCGACATTAAGAGCCTTGCAAATTGCAAGGCTCTTTTGTTTTTAGACCTTTCAGTTCCCTGAAAGTGCTTTTCTCTCCTTTTCCATGAAGTCACTTGGTACTAAAAATCTTAAGTAGTACCACTTTTTACGTGGCACTCCTCTAAGTTAGGCAAAACTATGTTGGGTACAAAGGAAGATTCACCACCAATACTTAACCTATTTATCATTTGAAATAAAATTTGATATAGTACATTAGATACTATGGTTAAGAAATTAATAATCCCTAAAGGTGAAGAATATCTAATAGCGGCATTAGATGAACTCAAACACCCCTTCTTCAAAAAAGGTGATGGCCTGCCTCATGGCATAATAGATAAAAGATACACTGGCATTGGAGCTACTACCCTACAATTAACCTCTAATACAAATACAATCCTTGTCCTTCCCTTTGTGAGACTTGCTGAAGAGAAAGCAAACAACCCCGACTTCAATGCTCATTATTGCAAAGCTGGATATGGCTTTGAAAAAAACATTCAGAAATATATTGAGTCAGATATTGAGCCCAAAAGACTAATAATTGTAGCGGATAATCTACATAAGCTTCCTGAAGTTCTTGGGGAAGACATCTACGATAAGTACCAAGTGGTAATTGATGAATGTGAAATTCTACAAACACAGTCAGGGTTTCGAAATGTACTACCAAGATGCATAGATGAATTTTTGAAATATTCGAAAAAGACTTTAGTCTCAGCAACACCTATTTATTTTACAGACACCAACCTTGATAGTCTTCCTAAGATTGAGGTTCAGAGGGAAAATGAGGCTAAGAAGAATCTAATTCTTATCAAGGCAGTAGACCCATGTCACTTTGTATCAAAAAAAATAATAACATCCACTAATAACAATAAGAATGAGAAATTCTTGATTGGCTGTAACAGTACAAAAGGCATTAAAAATATTATTGAATATTTAAGTACATCAGGTTTTGATAAAGTTAAAGTATTGGCTTCCGATTACACACTAAAAAAACTTAAACCAAAGTATAGTGGAGAGCTTAAAAACTTCAAATTACCTGCTCAGGTGACCATCTGTACTTCGGCATATTATAGTGGACTTGATATTAAAGACAAATTCCATTTAGTTGGTGTGAGCTTAGATGAAGAGATTCACCAAAGTTTCTCTGTTGAATCATTTGTTCAGTTTGAAGGAAGAGAAAGAACGGACTCTATAATAAGTAGGGCTCTCGTTGTAAAGTCTCCATTTGACCACTCTTGTTTTGAATCAATCCCTACAAAGGAACAATTGAATGAAAAATTCAAAAGCTTAAATAATGTGGTTGACAGTGTTAACAAAATCGAAGGTTCATTAGATAGAAAAGCAATAGCTGAAGCCATAGTCAAAGCAGAACTCGACATTGATGGACTTTATTACTTGAAAGAAGGAAGTTTACTAGCCAGTAACCATCTAATTTATGACTTGCTCAAACATGAAAAGGGAAAGGATCTAGCATTCAAAGATGATTATCGTGAATTAGAAATAAAGCTAGCCAGTAGATTTACTATAACTAAAAAAATCAGAGATAAAGAAATTGGGCCATATCTGAATTTATCAAAGTCCTTAACCCTTAATGAATACTTAACTCATATTACTGAGTTAATTCCAAGCCAGCCTCACACTCTATACTCAATAGCTAGGGCAAATAACTATGACAGCAAACTGAGAGGTATTTGTTTATCATTTTTTATTGGTTTTCATGAGTATGGAATCAATGGGCGAATGATAATTCAATTCCTCAAAAATTTAATTAAAGAATATAATGACAATCATGCCAATGTTAGCTTCTTAAGATTCATTGAGATAATAGGTTTAGCTTTCTCATTGAATAAGACGGGGAAATTAAAATCTATTTTATCTAAGCTTCAAGGTTTGAAAAAGCCTTTATCTGCAAAGGATATTTGGTTAGTTTTTTCAGAAGTTATTGAAACGAATGAATTAAGTTTTGGCACAAACTCCAGTCCGAAATACAATGAAGTATTATGCCTTTTTAAGATTGCTTTTACTCATGAAATTAAATCAAAAAAATATATCGTAAAAGGTGGTTTTTTTCCCTTCTTCCATAAGTATGAGGTAATCAACCATCGTTTAGAAAAAGATAGAGACTTAAAACCAACTGTTTACTTTGGAACTAGATTTATCTCCCGTTTTATTGGTGAGGTGGAAGAAGGTATACTTATGGATAAATTAGGATTAGATGTTATAATCGAACTTTCAAAAAGTTAAGAGAGGGGTGAATTTATAACTTAATGAAAACCACCCCCCCCTCTATTTTCAATCATTATCCCGATTGAAAAGCTCCACCACTTTAATCTCTAGAGCATCACTAATAATAAAAATGGTGTTTAATGTTGTATTGATTGCCCCAGTTTCTATTCTGGCAATCTGAGAAAGTGACAGCCCTGATTTATGAGAAAGCTCCTCTTGAGTGATGCCTAGACTTTTACGTACCCCTGCAAGTTGCTTTCCAAACCTTATTAATCTCTCTTGGTCTACATTACTTCTCACCCAGCGAAACTGGATAATCAGAGTTTATAATGTTATCGCATTTATGCTATATTTGAACGTAGAAGTGGTTAAACACCTTATTAATAGACCAATTCAGTATTCAGATTAAGCAGAGCCTACTATTAGGTATAGCACTTTCTATAATATTTGAGAGCATGGACTTATTCTTAATCATACCCCTCCTAACATTTAGATGGGGAAAGCCCCCCGCGAGTTCACTCACAGAAAATCTAAAACAGATATGAAAAAAATTAAAATTAGCTATACGAAAAAACTGAGCCTCTCAGCATGTTTTTGTATTTTAATAATGAGTCAAGTAGTATTTGCTCAAGAGCTTGAAATTGAAAAATCAGCAAAAAAGGAAAGTAAGGAATACCAATACTCATTAGGACTTAGCTTTTATCATGGAAGGTATGGCCTAGATGTAAATAAACAGAAAGCCCTTTACTGGATAAAAGAATCTGCCAATAGTGGTTATTCAGAAGCCTGTCTTGAATTAGGAAGGTTTTATAGTAAAGGAGATATTGTTACTCAAGATTATTATCAAGCCTTTGATTGGTTTAAGAAGTCTTCAGAATACGGTTCTGTAGAGGGGCACTATCAATTAGGTATTTGCTATCAACTGGGAGAAGGAACTTTAATCAATCCCAATAAAGCTTTTGAAAACTTTCTAGTAGCAGCCAAAATGGGATATGATAAAGCAGCCTATAATGTCGGGATCTACTATTATCGAGGCTTGTTAGGCAATAAGAGTTACTCTTCTGCTTTAGAATGGTTTCAAAAAAGTTCTGACTCCTTCCCTGATGCAAAGTACATGCTAGGAGTAATGACTTTCTATGGCCACGGCACTAATGAAAGTAAGTCTAAGGCAGCAAGCTTAATAAAGCAATCATATGAGGAAGGATATTTAAAAGCTAAAGAGTTTTGGGATGAGAATGAACTTTGGAGGTACACCAATTAGACCTTTATGTTGTTCCTGTTGGTCACAAGTAGACTTCAATCGTTAAGACACTTTAGCAGGTAATATGGCATAAAAAAGTGTCCTCAGACAGGCTACATTCATAAAAAGACAAATCCCACACCTTAAACCATTTCATAAAATAAAATAGTACAGTGAAGTATTTTTATCTCCTTTTGCACTCATGAAGTATTAGAGCGGAATTGGTGTCACAGTACCATTTTATTTTCTTCACTATTTAGCCCACACACAAAGTCCATTTGCTTTTTATTCCATTTGCTGTCTTGTGGGGACTTTTTTATAGCTACTCCCTTTTCTCTTTAGTTTAATTTATTGCCTCCGGCAGATGGGATAAAGAAAAAACCGTAGCTCATAATTTTTGCTCGCCTGCTGGCTCAAATCCAACCTTCAATCATCTTGCTCACGCAATCTTCCTCTTGAAGGAGTATTTTCACACTCGCAGTGGCTTCGCGTGCTAGTATTTAAGATTTCCACTAGAAATTCCATTAGACTCCAAAAGGCTCAAGGCCAACGCTAGAATGAATAATATTCATTGCCAATGTTTTGGAGCCATTACATAATGGCTATCCCATTTAGAATGGGACATTGACTCATTGGAATAATGAGAACTATTATAATTTTTTATCAAAAATAATTTATATTTAGAAATAACTTCGAACCTTATGAGTCATAATCTTTTTTTAGGCATGTATACTTTTGCCATTAAACAATTCAATACTTCTAATTCTGATAAAGTAGAAGTAAATCAGTTTTTAAGTGAGGCCTACCCTAATAAGGAGCCAAAATTCTCTAAGGGTTTTGTTCAAGATATAATCAACTTACTTGAAGAAAAGGCTTTCAAGAACACGAGGAATACTCACGGTGCTACTCTTGCTGACAAGAGCCTAAATAATGAGTCTAGAATACTTGATCTCTTAATAGATGGTGGATTAACAGGTATAAAGCAATTTATAATTGATGAATCAGGTAATAGCGAACCCTTGTCAGACAGTGACATAATTGGTCCTAAATTCTATTGCCGCATATGGCTTCCTGCTAAATCATATAATGGATACCTCTTTATTCAAAAATATGGTTCATTAAGCATCAAACCTATTTTTGATGATATTTTGAAGAAAGTATTAAAGCGACATAACTTTAACCTAATTAATTCATCCATTCAGCCCACAACGACAAAAGCTAGAATGAAAAAGTTCTACAAATACTCAACTCTACGAGATGTTATAGTTGTAAGTAATCAAAGTAGTAACTCTACAGGGCCAGCAAAAGCTTCTAGTGCAGTTTTAAGGCTAAATAATTTCCAATCAATTGGGAATAAACAAATTGATAGAGCAACAATAAATGCTGCTATGCAGGAACATGGCTTCTCAATGGGCAACAGGCATTATCAAATTAAAGCAACCTACGAGAATAAGTCTGAAGATTTCAAAGAAGAAAGAACCGTTATACTAGATTCTAGTGATGAAACAATCAATGTCATTCCTAACATCAGAATACCAAAGGATTGCATTGACAAAGATAACTATCCAGACTTTCAGAAAATGAAGGCTTTTGTGGATCAAGAAATGTTACAAGTAAAGTTAGAGGCCAAACTATAGGTTGATAATGTTAGATTTCCGTGTCATTCTCGATATTAGAAAAGATGCCCTAAAAAGCATGAAGTGTGATAGTGATGACGTCAAAATTTCATCACACTGGAAGAGATTTATTTTTATATCTGTATTCCACTTAGTCCCAGTAATGATTTGTGTTATTGCTTGGACTCAGGAGCTAAAACTAACTACATTAGAAAATTACATTGGGTCTGGAATAGCTATTTTCACTGGACTATTCTTTTCTCTCTTATTGAGTATAGGAGCTAAAATTAGAGATGAAAAAAACAATCCTGACAAGGATGATAATAACTTCATGAAGTTCAAGAATAACATGAAACAGATAGCTAATATTACCTTATACGTAATAGAAATCGGAGTTCTCATTTTCATTATTCTATTGTTAAATTCACTTTTCAAAACTGATGAGTACCCAATAGTAGAAAGGATTTTCACAATGCTGGCTTTGTTTTTCTTAGCTAGATTTCTCACTTCTCTATTCTTTATGATCCAAAGGTTCTATCATGTAATGAGTGATGAAATCAATAATATTTTATAAAACATTAATAACACTATAAAAGTAAATAATTTAGAAATGGGGAGAATAACTATTGAAAGAGAATTACCAATAGAGGATGATGGTTTTGATTACAGAAATCATCTATTCAGTTTACTCACTGAATACCTAATAAAGCACACAAGTGAAGCTTGTAAAAATCTTCCTGAGGAAAATGAACTACACCCTCAATTTCAATCTGACTCTTTGTGGAAAGATGAAGAAACACAAACATGGATTGCCTCTGAAATGAAAATGATAGAGCAAATAGCTGTTAAAGTAATTGAGGATATGAATACCCCAAATATCTGACTTCAGTATATCAATACAATTCAAGCTCCAATAGGAGCTTTTTTAGAGATATTTACTTCAGAAGTAGAGCATTATTTTACTTTAACTAAAACCTACTCATAGACTCAAACAAATGATTGTCATCTAGTTTAATATACTTCTTCATCGTCTCATATTTAGTATGCCCTGTCATTTCCATTATAACAGGAATGCTTACCCCTCTTTTAATACACATTGTGATAAAGGTATCTCTGGCATTATGAGAAGATAGTAATTGATGCTTCGGTAGGTTTTTAACTAAAGGAGAACCCAAGCCCGAATATTCTTTAACTTCTGTTATTTGATTAAACTTAAGAAGGTTAAACAACTCCTTAAGTCTTCTATTATAGACTTGATTACTCAATTTCAATGACGCTGTTGACCCTCCATACTTATTCAATATTTCCTTGCTAATATGATTGAGTGGAATTCTACAAAGATTATCTCTTTTAGTGTTCTCAGTCTTTGAGGGGCTTACAATAATTAGATTTTCTCTAATATTAGCTTCGCTAACATTAAATAAGTCAGAATACCTCAAACCCGTTACACAGGCAAAAAGAAAGGCATCTTTTACCTTCGTTAATGATGGTTTAGCTATCAATAGATGTTCACAATTACATAGTACCACAAACTCCTTATCACTAAGAGGCAATGGGGGTGATGAATGAGTACTTACTTTACCAAATTCAGATTTCAAGTAGTCATTTGTGAACTCAATTTCAGGGTATTCAGAAGCTCTGTTATAATAATGATTGACAAAGGTTTTAAGAGTAATGAAATGCTTCTTTATAGTATTAGGGTCATACTTGCAGCTTGACATCCATAATATCAAATCATCGGAAAACCTAAGAGTCAAATCATTAAAACGTAGTCTTTTAAACCCTTGAGAGAGTCTAAACTCCTCAAACCTCTCCATCCTATTCTTTATGGTAATAAACTCTTTGTAGGAGGTTCTTTTACACCCCAGCATCACCCTAAGCTGAATAAACCTATCCAAGTAATCCAGTAATTCAGAGTACTCTTTAACTTCTTTCTCTTTAGTTGAAGAAGGTACGAGAAGCAACTCTTGATATTTATTATCTAATAATTTATTTTTCAAGGTTGCGCTGGGGTCAGATTTTAAAACCTTAGACTTTACCTTTGACCAATTTGATGGTTTTACCTTTACAGCAGAAGAAACTCTTCTTCTAACTCTTTTACCTCCATCATAAGTAGTAAGCTCAAAATAGATAGAACAATAACCTTCCTTGTTCTTTTGCCTTGGGATAATGATGATTTTAATGTCTCTCATTTTAATACAGAAATCATGTTGAACATGATTTTCAGTACCAAAAACATCCATTTAACTAGGGTTTAAAGCCCTATGCGAATCCTGCCACCCCGACAACAAAAGCTTCTGAGAAATCAGAGGCTTTTTTGTTTTTAGGCCTTCAATATTCTAGTTAAGAGGTCATAGGTGCGCTCCGAAGTCTCGGAGCTGCCACACCGACAACAAAAGCTTCTGAGAAATCAGAGGCTTTTTTGTTTTTAGGCCTTCAATATTCTAGTTAAGAGGTCATAGGTGCGCTCCGAAGTCTCGGAGCTGCCACACTTACCTACGCCTTGTTAATTGATCTATGCGCCCTTATTTGAAGTGGATTCCATTATAAATAACCTACGCTTCTTCAGAGGCTTTCATTTCCTACTTAGGAACCATTCTTTCATATTCAAAAAAAATCCCTGTAAGTAGAAATTACTTACAGGGATAAACATACTTTTAAATGCCCTTTAAAGGCTTCTCTTGATCTTAGTTATTAGAAGTAGCACCAAAGTTCTTGGCAGCAGTTTTCTCAATTAAGTCTCCTTCTTTGATGGTTTTAGATACCACCAAGAATGGCCCTGATACTACAACATCACCTTCTTTCAAACCTTCTAACACTTCGATATTGTCGTAATCACTGATACCAGTTTTCACCACAACCATTTTAGCTTTTCCACCTTCATCAATGAATACCACTTCTTTGGTTTCATCTTTGGCAGATGCATTGGTAGTCGCTACCGCATTTGCCCCACTAGTCTGTCCTTCAGTTACCACTTTAGCGTTCGGGTTTCTGGTTGTTACAGCAGATAATGGTACAGAAAGCACTCCTGATTTTGTGTTAGTGATAATTTCTACGCTGGCTGTCATACCAGGTCTAAATGGAGAAGCACTTTGAATTTCAGAAAGCAAGTCTGCGAAAGACTCATTCAAGATTCTGATTTTCACTTCAAATTCAGTTACTGCATCAGCTGACGATTTAGTGTTTGCTGTGTTAGCAATTGAGGTTACAATTCCTCTAAATTTTTTATCCATTGAGCTGTAAGAATCAACATCAATCACTGCCGTATCTCCTTGAGTTACTCTAATGATGTCGTTTTCATTTACATCTACTCTAACTTCCATCATTGTCAAGTCTGCAATACGCATCATTTCAGTACCCGCCATTTGCTGAGTTCCAACAACACGCTCTCCTTTTTCAACATCTAGTTTGGATACTGTTCCAGAAGATGGAGCTCTTACTACAGTAAGCCTAACGTTCTCTTCTGCTTCTTCTACAGTAGCTTGACTTGACTTAATTACATACTCAGAAGCGTTAACGCTTTCTTTAGCAGCATCTAAATTCTTTTTAGCTACTTCATAATTGGCTCTCGCAGTTTCAAAATCTGATTCAGATATCACATTCTCTTTTCTTAACTGCTCAGAACGTTCAAAGGCTTGTTTAGACTGAAGCAATTGAGCTTCATTTCTAGCTACCTGTGCAATGCTTGAAGCCAAATTGGCCTTTTGCTGATTTAAGTTTGCTCGCGCTCTTTCTAGTGCAGATTGTAAGTTATCAGGTCTGATTTTCACTAAAATCATTCCTTCAGTTACAAATTCTCCTTCTTCAACATTTAACTCAATAATCTCACCCGCCACATCTGGACTAAGCTTGATTTCCGTTACGGGCTGAACTACACCAGAGGCAGTTACCTTTTCTACAATAGTAGCTTTTTTGGCTGATGCCATCTGAACTTTTAATGTCTTAGGCTGGCCAATGAAGCCCGCTTGCTTGCCAACCACGGCAATTACTAAAATCAGTACTACCGCTACTAACAGTATATAGATTAGTTTATTTGATCCTTTCTTTTTCTTAGCCATGTTATTGTAATGTAATTGGGTTCCCTAAATAGAAATCTAAAATCTTTGTTCTAAAAATGTACTCGTATTTGTTACGAATTAAATCTGCTCTTGCTGAAAACAGGTTATTACTAGCAATTTGGTAGTCAAGGTTGTTCACATCACCAACATTATATCGTTGTTCTGTAGCTCTGAACGACTCCTCTAATGCAGTTACACGCTTAAGTGTAGCATTATAAGTATTTAACGCTGCCAATGCACTGTTATAGGCCGACTCAATACTTTGTCTCAGTTGGTTTCTAGTAGTCAAGGAGGTGATTTCCGCACGCTGCTTGGCTATTTTTGCTCTTTGTAAGTTAGCGCTATTAGAATATCTGCTGAATATTGGCACACTCAAACGAATTGAAACTGATTGCCCAAGGTTATCATCATACTGATTGAACACCCCATAATTCTCTGCATAAATAGGTACGGTTTGTTGACTTGGGTTAGAAAAAACAGATTCGTTAGAACCTTGTACAAAACCAATTTCTCTGGCTGGAGTAGTTACTTGTTGCGTACCTATTAGTTGCCTCGCTCTTCCAGAATGGTTAGTAGAAATACTACCGCTTAAACTTAAACTAGGCAAGAAAGCACTCTTAGCAAGGGCTACTCCTACCTCACTGCTCTTTACTCCAAGTTCAGCACTTTGAATTTCTGGCTGCACTCCCATTGCGATATTATAAATCTCATTTGGGCTCTGAGATATAAATCCCATATTATCTACAGAAACCTCTGGTGCTTCAACTTCTAAAGGTTCGTCAGCTGGCATTTGCATTGCTTGTTTTAAACTTAAAACAGCAGAACGAAGACCGTTTTCAGCGTTTACTACAGAAACCTCGTTAGTTGCTACCTGAGATTCTAAATCCAATTGGCTTGTCATTGGAAGTGATCCTGCATTCACTAATTTTTTTGTTCTTTCTAATTGAGCTTGAGAAGATTCTAACTGAAATGTAGCATTCTTCAACTGCTCTCTTCCTAATAAAACATTCAAAAAGTTTGTTGCTACAGTTACACCAATATCATTTTTTGCCTTCTGTAGATCAAATTCACTTGCATCAAGGTTAAGCTCATTTCTCTTAATGGTATTTCTGAGCGCTCCTCCATTAAATAATGTAACAGAAGAACTAGCGGAAACCCCACTGCTCACGAAGCTTGTACTAATAAAACCGTTTGTAACTGGGTCAATGGTTCTACCAAATGATTTACTCAAATTACCTCCGCCACTTAGGCTCGGTAAAAGAGCAAATTTTGATTCCTTTAAGGCTATCTCACTATTCAACTTGTTCAGTTCACTTGAACGAACAGTTAAATTATTTTGCCATGCAAAATTAATACACTCCTCTAGCGTCCAGCTATTTTGCTGACCATAGGACGCAACCAGCATAAAGAGCCCCGCAAGACTCAAGTAAATTTTTCTTCTCCAAATCATATTTGATTGCTTTTTAAAAATCTATATCGGGTATATAAATGACCTTTTTGACCCAACTTAAATGGTTTAAATATTCAATTGTAATTTTATCTAATCCTGAATCTGCTTCGATACAGTGGCAAGCCATATCTGATTTTCCTTTACGATTAACCGACATGTTTGCAATGTTGCATTCAGAGTTGGCTAAAATATTTGCGATAAATGCAATCGCTCCTTTTCTATCTTCTGCTGTAATAATCAAAGTATGCAAATTAGCGTTAAAGCCAGTTGAGAACCCATTGACGCTTACAACCTTTATTACTCCTCCTCCTCTACTCTCACCAATTACTTCAATTGTTTCTTCTTTGGCTGTGGCTCTTATTTTTACCGTATTAGGGTGCATGGTAAGTGAATTACCAACTGACCTAAAAGTATAAGTAAAACCAGCTTTCTCTGCTTCATCAAATGATGTCTTGATTCTAGCATCATCTGTTTTAAAGTCAAGTAGCCCAGCTACTATTGCCCTATCGCTTCCGTGCCCTTCATAAGTTCGGGCGAAAGAATTATAAAATGTTATCTCTGCAGTTTCTGGTTGGCAGCCAAGAATTTTTCTTGCTACTCTTCCAATTCTAACCACTCCTGCCGTATGTGAACTCGAAGGACCTATCATTACGGGACCAATCATATCAAACACACTACTTTGCTCAGCCATAACCTTAATTTATTCTGCTTTCAATATTAGATAAATATCCCCTACTTGAATTGGCAATCTGTTTAAGTGGTTTATAGAATACATGAAAGCGATATTTAATTCCCGACTCATAGAAATTGATAGCTTAACACTCAACTCTAAAAATAGAGCGTTCTGCTATGGAGACGGCCTGTTTGAAACAATTGTTACAGGCCCCAACCGAATTAATTTGACTGATTTTCACCTTGAAAGATTAACACGGGCCTGTAGCGTTCTTCACCTTAACCCTCCACCCTTTTCAGGTCATGACCTGAAAGAAATGATTTCTCAACTCACTGATTTAAATGAACTTAACGGATGTTTAAGAGCTCGGATTCAGGTTTGGAGAGAGGATGGGGGGCTGTATTCCCCAGAACGTTCCGCCTCCTCTTTTCTTTTAGAAGTAGTAGAAACTACAAAACCAGCTTTTTCGCAGAAAGGCTCAATTGGCCTTTCAACTTTATCAAAAATCAGCCACACGGCTATCTCTTTTGCAAAAACCATGAGTGCATTACCTTATGTACTGGCGGGAATTGAGATGCAGCAAAAAAAATTGGACGATATTATTTTATTGGATGATCAAGGAAATTTAGCTGAAACTCACAGCTCAAATCTATTTTGGATAGAAGGTGATCAAATTTTCACTCCTTCCCTCCGAACTGGTTGTATTGAAGGTGTAATGAGAAGGCTTATTTTAGAAACGCTAGAAGTTACCGAAATTATAGCCAAGCCAGAAATGCTAATTAAAGCCGACTCTATATTTAGCTCTAATGCCAGCGGCATATGCTATTTTAACTCATTCAGAAATAATGAATATTCTAGCCCAGAAAAAAGACTTGCAAAAGTAATTAAACTGCTACAGCCCCTTTAATATGAGGGTGAGGATCGTAACCAACTAACTCAAAGTCTTCGAACTTAAAGTCAAAAATATTGTTGACTTCGGGGTTAATTTTCATTGTAGGCAATGGACGAAAATCTCTTGACAATTGAAGTTCAGCTTGCTCAAAGTGGTTGGTATAAAGATGAGCATCACCAAAAGTATGTATAAACTCGCCTGGCTTTAAGTTACAAACCTGAGCTACCATAAGCACCAATAGTGCATAAGAAGCTATATTAAAGGGAACACCCAAAAACACATCTGCACTACGCTGATACAGTTGGCATGAAAGTTTTCCGTCTGCTACATAGAATTGAAACAGTGCATGACAAGGAGGAAGCGCCATATTATCCACATCAGCTACGTTCCAAGCGCTCACCATCAATCTTCTGGAGTTAGGGTTTTTCTTGATTTGATCGATAAGCTTAGATATTTGATCTATTGTTCCTCCATCTCTAGCAGGCCAATTTCTCCACTGATAACCATATACTGGCCCTAAATCTCCATTTTCATCAGCCCAATCATCCCAAATAGAAACACCATTATCCTTCAGGTATTTGATATTGGTATCACCTTGAAGAAACCAAAGCAACTCATGAATAATAGATTTAAGATGAAGCTTTTTAGTGGTAACTACTGGGAAGCCTTCTGATAAATCAAAACGCATTTGGTAACCAAAAACACTTCGTGTACCTGTTCCCGTCCTGTCTCCTTTGTCCACCCCATTTTTTAGAATGTGTTTCATTAGGTCGTGGTACTGCTTCATAGTATGCGTTTTTCGAAGTGAAGAATTAATCTTCAAAATAAGGTATTTTAGAGATCAATCCGAAGTTTGACTTCAGGTTTTTGACTCCTATTTACTGAACAACACCCCTGTCCTAAATAATAATAAAAGTGGCTTGGCTTTTCCTAGATCGTTAATAGCTGCCAATGCTGTATTAGCCATTATGTTAATTATAATTTCATAAATCATCAATTAGAACTATTAGATTTCATATTTGAATAATTAATTTAACTACAACGAACGAGCTCAGCATAATATTAAAGGTTAAATTACATTACGAGTTCATGCTATTTCAATAATAATAATGAATAAATAGTATCATCTAGCACTTTCATTGATAAAACCAGAGAGTGTTTCATAGACTCCACTATTATTTAAATCGGCCAATTCTATCTTTAATAATTTGCTGCTTTGTCTGTAGAATATGATAGGATAAGTTTCATGAATTCCGCTAGAGTAAATAATATCTTTCAAGTCCAAAAAGATATTATCTTTAGAGATGGTGGATTTTCCCAATCGAATTTCAAGATTCTTTTTCGATTGAACTCCAGTAATTATATAACTAATATTCTTTGAGTCAGAATTCTTTTCCAGAAAATAAAGTGCCCTTGAGTAACAAACCGAACAACCTTTCATATTAATAAGCATTACTGTCTGGTTTTCTGAAATCATGTTGTCAATCTCCATTCTTTCCATGGCTATTTTTAAATTGCTATATAAGTTTGTCTCATAGGATGTGCTATGACATGAGATGAGGCTCCAAAAAATAATTGGAACGAGATAAGTTTTCGTTGTTAACTTTCTCACAGGGCAATTAACTTAAGTATGTCGAACATTATTATGTCCTCATTTTCGGGGGCTTTTAACCTAATGTTTAGGCCGTCTCTGGAAACAAATGTCATGTTTAAATCATACTTAAATCTGTTTAGACTATACTCTCCAATTTTCTTAAAGTTTTCATTGAGAATTATTATCATTGAAGGTTTGATGGTGGCCCGATCATTTGAATCAGAAGTCAGATCCGAATCATTAATCCCTTCAAATGCAAACCTATAGTAGACTTTTCTGTATTCATCATAGAGTATACGTCCATAGGAAGATTGAGTCAAGAATTTCTGATCATCTAGTTCTGATCCAGAGTCAGACATTTTAAGTCTTGGAGCTTTAATATTTGATAGTTTGTCAGAGCCAGCGAATGCCGAATCAATAACTTCTAATTTGTTTATATCTATTGTTCTAAGATAGTGGTCTGCGGCAAAACTCATGACCAGCAAATTTTGATCCGCATTAAATGTATGAGTCATATATTCAAATCCACCTCTCCAATAAGCTTTCAAATAGAACCACGGATATTCTCCAAAATAGCTGATCTGTTTCGACTCCAAATTTACAAAAGCCATAGTTGGGCGGTCAAATACTCCACCCATATAGCATTGAAAAAAAAGCTTATTATCTTTTAAAAAAAACGGGCTACCTGTCCACACATAAGGGCTTGGAGGACGAGCAAATTGAGTATTATCAGATATCGGATAGGTGTTTTCAATTTTAGAACCCTGATTGGTTAGATATATGAATTTTATCGCATCCGTTGAAAATATGCTGTCCTGATTTAAGTAGTAAAAATTTGAAGAATAGTTAGCATTTGGTCCTGAACGGAGAAAAAACTGTTTGAGAGAAGGATTAAAAGAATTCAACTCATAGTACATAATTGAGTTGTCATTTTTATTCCAAAGGGCAAGAATCTCAGAGGAATCTCTCAGGATATATTGGATATTATATGATATGGGGCCAGTTACACTGTCAAGATAAATCATGTTTTTCTGGTCGACCTCAAATGAATACTTACTATCAAAGTTTGAGTCGCTAGATTCAAACTTTGACCATACTGGATCTGAATTGCAAGAATATATTACTGTCAAAAATAGAATAAGATGAGTTCTCATTATTAAGTTAATTTTTGATAAGTAGGGAAAAAGTGCCCTACTTATCAAATTGTTAAATTATGACATCAATCATTCAATTGAGGGCATCCGAAAACTGAATCGAACCTATTACAATTAACTTTTTCAGGATCAGTTTCATTTTCGCATGACACTAAACTTCCACATCTTCCATCATTGATATTTCCACAAGAGTTGATACAATCAGCATAGCTTACTTGCGTAGTAAATAACCCTGCCAATAACAAAAGCATTGAACAGAGAGTGGTAATGGATTTTCTAGTTTTCATTTCTACTTATTTACAAATTACCTACTCGATTATAGGGTTTTCGGCAATCCCCTTTGTGTCTCAAAAGAGCGAAAACAGACATAATAGCATTTAAAAAACAATAGAAACTAGTATTATATCCATTTATTGTTCACAAACCTGATGAGATCATGAACCTCTTTCTTATATTTTAAACTAATCTAATAATAAATTTTTAATAAAAAAAGGGAGAAGAATTTAAAGTGATATATTTTATATGTCCCAACCCTGTTCTAAACAATAACATGAGAGGCCCTGGTTTTTCCTAAATCGTTAGGTTTAGAAAAAACCAGGACCTCTCATGAGCAATGTAGCACTGTTTTGTCAGCTTATCCGAAAGGTATATATACCACTTTCAACAAGCTGGTATCTATTAAGAAGGCAGACGAAGGGTGCAAGAGGTTATTTTCTGAGATGAAGAACAAAAAGATCTCTACTTAATCCATTATCAGTTTTTTGAACTGGCCCAGATTATTTAGGACAGTATTTACTTAACAACATGGAAGTATTGGAGAATGTATGTTTACAGAGAATCTAAATCCACAACATCCAATTTAGGTAACCACTTTTTGTAGCCAAACATAAGGTTGAATCCAAAACGAAGGTCAAATTTGGAATACTGCTCTGGCTTATTGGACACCAATGCATTATCTGTTGCTACATAAAGCTGCAGCGGACCAATATCGGCAGCTATATTCATTCCCATGTTGAACTCGTTTTGAGGGCCTCTATAACTACCTAGCAGTCCGAATGTGAATTTATTCACCGTATGGTTATAAGCAACAGCAAAAGATGGGTCAATTTCCTTAAATACATGATTATTGAATGCCACTACGGTAAACTTATCTCTCGAAGTCAAAAATAGAGAAGCTGCCAAATAGGTTTTCGTTGGCAAACTTGTACTGAATTCGTTTTGAGTCTCGTTTGATCTAAATTTGTTCTCAATACTATCTCTAAATACCTCAGAAGAATTTTCTAGACCTCTTAATTGCACTCCAGTAATTGTTACTGTGGTATCTGCTGAGTTGTAATTCCTTACCTGCTCCTTCCATTTAATGGTACCAATATCATTCATAGCAGCCTCCACTGTAAGCCAATCCAATACTTTGTACTTAGCCCCTAAATCAAAGGCTACGGTTTTGTTCCTGTTACTCATGGCATAGCTTGAGGTAGCATTGCTCTCGTAGTCATCACTGTTTAACAATAAGTCCAGGCCAGCAGTGTTCACCGTTGCGTTTTTTAGTGAGATTCTCCAGCTGTTATCTATTTCATTGGTATATAAAGTTCCACTTGCACCTTCAGCAGTCGAGGCATGAAACAATCCTGTTATGATTTTAACTCGAGCTCCTACGGTTAGCTTTTCTCCTAAGAATTTACGAGCATGCCCTACTCCTATTTCTTGGTATGAATTTGCAAATACTCTTGACTCGGAAAGATTAATTTCGGCTCCAATGCGGTTTGAATTGCCATTGGCCAAAAATTCCATAAAATCCTTACCGTACCTTAAATCTACGGTTGCTCTTGCATTCGCAAAAAGGCTATATCCTCCGTTCTTCGTTTTATATCCAATATGAAAAAGGTTGGCAGTAACATCTGTACTTACTCTATTAATTTCCGCTGAAGCACCTAGCAATACATTAAAGTTAACTTCAAAATTAATATCACCGTCAGGCTTAGAAATCAGTTCTCGCAATCTAAAATCGGACTGGGCTAAAAAACCTGCTGTGGGTAAGCCAAAAGTAAAAGTGTTTTTAGGAATAAAGGCTGGTTGTAAACTTTGTGTTTGAGGGACTAATTCTCTCAATTGAAAGTAAGAGAAATAAGCCTGAGAATAAGATAATTGAACACTAAAAATCAGAAGAACTGCGGCTAGTAAAAGTTTTCTCATGGCTATCATCAGTTCTTAGTGTTTAGTTCAATGTCAGCTTGAACAGCCAATTTCACAGTCAGATTATAATCTGAGTAAAACTTCACCACTTCATTTGAAGAAGCATCTGTTGTTGTAAGCCGAGTTACTACATCAATACTGGTAGCCTTTTCCAAAAGACGGATGTCGGCATCAGAAAAGTCAATGTCTACAATCTTAGTAACTACTTCAGTTGTCCTTCCATCGCTACCTACTGGAGCTCCATCGAACAAAGCCTTTTCATTCACAGTATAGACTACATCGCCCTTTTGATCTTTAAAGACTAATTCGACCTCTCCTCCTAGCGGTAAATCATTCTCTGTAATTAATCTTAAGGTCAGTTGCTTGGCTTGTTCTAAATCGCTGGCAACATCAAAATCAATATTCTGTCGAGAGACTAAGCCATTGATATTCACAATCATTGGCAACTCTAACAAGACTCCAACACTCAACTCACTGTTTACCGACACAAAGTTATACTGAGCAGGGGCACTTGCGGGATTAGCTTCCGTATTCACCTCTATAATTACCTTTTTGGGCATTGAGCTGATGAGCTCGGGGAGATTCGAATTTGTTGAATTCAACTCCAAAGTAGTATTCACGCTTGTTCCTATTGCTCCTATCTGAGGACCATTAACAATCCCTTCTGTATTCGCTGCACTTCCTGTTATTGGAATTATTTGACCTTGCTGGGTTATTGCTGCAATCTGATTGAAACTAACGCCTAGAGGAAATCCAAAGCTATTATCGAAAACAAAACTAAAGCGTGGTTCTGCAAAACTGATTGTTCCTTCTCTAAATGAATCGAAGAAATCGAGATTCAGCAACTCAAAATTTACATCTAACTTCCTTTCTCCAACATAACCATAAACCAAATCAAACTCTGGATTGGTCAAAGTCATTGAAAAACTTACTCCATCGGTTGACTGAATTAACGAAGTAGCAGAAACTCTTACTTGGTAGTCTAGCTTAACTAGAATTTTATTCCTTACCGCATTATTATTGGCATCTTTAGAGAAGTCCCCTAAGTACTTATTAAGTGCATCATTAAAACTTGTACTTGAATTTGGTGTGAGCGTACCCGACACAACCAAAGGCAAATTAGTATCATTATTCACTAACGAGCTTAGTGTGAGAGTATAATCAACTTCAGCATCTAACTCCGAGCTCATCAATATGTCAATATTGCCCCCACTGAAATTAACGCTATCGTATTCTTCATTCTGAGTGGCTGCTAAGTCAAACTCAAATACTTCATTAAAATTATGTTCTGAAGCAAAACCCTGCGCGTTAATATTCAATCCAGCATCAACACTTTGCCCAAAACTCTGATTGCTCAATGTTAAAAAACCAGTGGCCGTTTGAGACTGTAGTTGCGCCTCATAAGTAAGCATGACAATATTGTCTGAATTCTGACCAATGTCTACCCCTGCCTCACTTAGCTCATCGAATAAATCCTGTACCGAATATGACAGTTCACCTAAAGGTATTGCCAATGAGGGTTTCCAAACGAGGTCGTTTAGCTTGGCATCTGCGAAATATTCTAAATTACAACCTACTAATAGGGCTGTAGCGCATACTGCGAGCAGAAAGCTTCTTACTCTTCTTACAAACATAAAAATATAATTAAGTACACACTGTCGTTATTCCTGAGGCATAACTATCCACAATATTATGTAAACCAAAAGCCCTGAAAAGGCAGTGAAAATTGTGGCAAAAACATATAAAACTCTGACAAGACTTACATCCCAGCCTAACCATGCAGCAAGGCCTCCACAAACTCCAGCTATAACTTTGTCAGAAGACCTTTTAAGATTTTTATTTGATGACATACTTCAAAATGAAAGTCACTAAATTAATGACTTATTGAATAAATACCTACTACTGGAAAGTGATCAGAGTAGTCTATGTTGTTTAGCGTACTGAAATCAAGGGCATCTAACTGATTATTATAGAACTGATTATCAATTCTCAAGAATGGTAATTTACCATTATAGGTAAAGCCAAAGCCTCTACCTGCTCTTTCAAACGCGTTGTTGAATTTTCGAGAAATCTTAAAGTAATTATAGCTGTAAGGAATGTCGTTAAAATCACCTATTATCAAAATGGGATAGTTACAATCATTAGCATGCTCAAGCAAGTCTTTGATTTGAGCGGTTCTTTGTACCGAACCTGTTAAAAACTTCCGTCTTACAGTTTCATATTTTTTATCAAATTCCTTTTGGTCTATTACTTCTTGATCAACATTAATATTCATGGATTGCAGGTGAACATTGTAAACTCGAAGGGTATCCTTTCCTATTTTCAAGTCAGCAAAAAGAATATTGTTTGTAGTTTTCTCTTCGTAAAATACTCCCTTATTCACCATTGGGTACTTCGAAAATATAGCATAGCTATTGGCATAGCCTCCCACAAAACTATTGTACTTTCCATTTTCTGATATGGCCTTAATCACACTCTTTGAGCCTAAAAACTCCTGAAAGCATTTAATATCAGAAGTATTAGACACAATCCATTTGAGCATGTCCTTTTCGTTTCCTTTGTTCATCCTCATCATATTATAATTCATTACATGAAAAGATGAAGGCGCCTCGGTGGTTCTGCTTAGAGAAAAAGTTGATTTAATAAACGGAAAGCCAATAAGAAGAAGTACAGCAGGTAGGATCGCTCTTTTCGATTTTGAGAGCAACAGAAAAATGAAGAAAAGCAGGTTAAAGATCAGTATAAAGGGAATACCTAATGAGACTAAACCAGAATACTTGAAAAACTCAGGAGATACCCATACACTTCCGTAAACAACAAGGGTTACGAAACACCAAAGGATAATAGGGAGTTTTAAAATACTTTTCATCGGTTGGGCTATCGGCCACTATTCTAACCATTTTCGGGCGAAGTTCTTATATTCAGAGCATAAAAAAAGCAGTTCGTGCACGAACTGCTTTATAATCAATCAGATAATTTCTTACTCACTTCGTAGAGATTTTACAGGGTTCGCCCTCGCTACTTTTATAGATTGATAACTCATGGTAAGTAGAGCAATGACAAATGCCGATACACCTGCCAACACAAAGGCCAACAAATTAATTGGCGGACGATAAGTGAAATCTTGCATCCACCAGTTAACGCCCCAATAGCCCAGCGCTGACGCTAACACAAATGATATGAAGACTAAGATTGAAATCTCTTTTGACATTAGATAAACCAGCTGTATTACAGATGCTCCCAACACTTTTCTAATTCCTACTTCTTTTGTTTTCTTTTGGGCAGTAAAAGCCGCTAAACCAAACAAGCCTAAGCAGGCAATTACTATGGCCAGAGCAGCAAAAACAGTGAATATTTCTCCGAGTTTACTTTCCGCTTTGTACATATTAGTAAAGCGGTCGTCTAAAAATGAATATTCAAATGGTTGGCCCGGAGCCATTTCATCCCACTTAATTTCAACATTTTTCACCTGCTTTTTAAAATCATTGGCATTCAATTTTACACTTAGGTAGCCTGTGGTTTTCCCCAAACGCATAATCATTGGCTCAATTTCGCTTTTTAAAGATTCAAAGTTAAAATCTTCAATAATACCAATTACATTATAGCGATCGAGCACTTCTGCATTATCACCAAAGGTGCCTATAATACGGCCATCAATTTCTTCAATACCTAAATTTTTAGCTGCAGTTTCGTTAATCACCATGGCGGTAGAATCCGTTCCGTATTCTTTAGAAAAGAACCTTCCTTGCTTCATCTTCATACCAAATACATTGAGGTAATTTTCATCTACTCGCCAATTTTGGCAAACCATTCCTCTGTCTTTATCAATTACACCATCAGGAAAAAACACAGTTGACGAACGACTGCTTGAAGTTGGCAAGTAACTAGAAAACGATGCCTGCTCTACTTCTGGATTTTGTAAAACCATATTTCGGAAAGCATCAGAGTTATCGCCTAACATATAGGCGTTATGAATTACCAAAACCCTATCGCGTTCAAAGCCTAACTTCTTATTCTGAATAAAATTCAGTTGATTGAGAATACTGAAGGTGGCAATGATTAAGAGTATGGAAACAAAAAACTGAAAACTTACCAAGGCTTTTCTAAGACCGCCCGATTTTCCGCCAGTACTAACATCTCCTTTCAACACTTTTGCTGGACTAAAAGCCGAAAGGAAAAACGCTGGGTAAAGCCCTGATAAAAAGCCTACTAAAAGCGAGCCTATTGCTACAATTGGTAGATTAGGAAAAAACTCCAAAACCATTTGTCGATCAGTAAAATCATTAAAGAAAGGAATGACCACCACAGCTATAGAAAGTCCCAAAAGGCCAGCAATAAAAGTGATTAGCACAGATTCTGAAATAAATTGGCCTATCAACTGAGACCTAAAAGACCCTAGAACTTTTCTTACCCCTACCTCTTTGGCCCTATTGGCCGAGCGCGCAGTAGATAAATTCATGAAATTAATGCAGGCAATTACAAGAATGAAAATAGCGATTGAGGTAAATATATAGACGTAAGTAATATCACCCTCTGGCTCAAAACCTCCATAATTATCCGATTTCAAATGAATATCGGTTAAAGGCTGTAAAAAGTAGTTGAAGTTATTTCCGCCAGCTTTAAACTGTTCGAAACTCATGTTGAGGTATTGCTGTAATTCGAGCCCCATTTTATCAATAGCGATCTCGTTAATCTTGTTTTCTACAGAAGCAATATCTGCGTTTTTATTAATCACCAAATAGGTTTCAAAATTTTGACTTAGCCATTCTTGATTGTTATAATCTCCTTCTCGCGTAATGAAAGAAAGTATGAAGTCGAAATGAAAATGACTGTTATCAGGAATATCTTCATACACTCCGCTCACAATCCATTCTTCATCATTATCCAGTTTCAGTACTTTACCCATGGGGTCTTCCTCACCAAAATACTTTTTTGCTTGAGTCTGATTTAGCACTAAATGGTTTGGCCTTGAAAGCGCTTCTTCAGGATTACCTTGAATAAGATTTACAGAAAACACTTTAAAGAAGGTTTCATCTGCAAAAACCAGATCATCTTCATTAAAAACCTTATCGCCATACTGTACTACCCAGTCACCCGTGTTTCTAAACCGAAGGCGCTCTTCCACTTCAGGAATTTGCTCTTTGAATGTAGGACCGGCTGGAGATGGGTTCTGAGACCCTGTAAAATCACGACCGTTAAAGCGGCCTTCAATCACTACTCTATAAATCTGATCTTGATTACTAAAATGTTTATCAAAACTCAGTTCGTAGTTAACATACGTCATAATTAACAGCACACATGAAATGCCTATGGCAAGTCCGGTGATGTTAAGAAATGAAAAGAATTTATCGCGCAGAAGACTGCGGAATGCAATTTTGAGGTAATTTTTAAGCATACAGTTGTTGTTTGAGTTGTTTGACCTGAACCCGCTATCCTACAGGTTCAAAAACAAGACGACATCAATACGCGTATGGTTGCACCCACCTAAAAACTTTCTAAATGTTTAATTCCCTTACCATTAAGTGTGGTGTATGACTTCATTAAGTTGGCAGTAAGACATGAATGGATAGGAAGAACACCTAGAACATCACCTACTTCAATGGCTTCAAAAACTTCTGGAGTTGCCCTAAGCACTCCATGTTCTTGAGAAAGAGAAACTAATTTTACTCCCTCCACAATTGGCGACCAACCTTCTTCTTCGAGCACTACTACTTCTCCAAAAAACTTATCTTCATTAGCGTCAAAAAGGTGATCTTTCGAAAAATGAACTGCTCCGCCATGAATAATAATTTCATTTCTATCTTCATTTTTGGCGACTACTGGGCAAGCCATGGCTACAGCAATATCACTTTCAGTACATACATCCAGATAGTTCATCACCAAATCGTAGAACACGAAATTACCAGGGCCAATTTCATCTATACCTTGCATCTCTTCCACTAAAACACAGCCAGGCGTATCTCCTACTCTAATTTTTAATGAATCTCCCGAAGCTCCTAATGCAGTTTTCACCGCTGTCATTTTTTTAATTACATCAGCCCAAAGGCTTTGAACTTCTTCAACCGAGCTAGTATGATAAGTATTTCCTGGATGACAATACAAACCATAAAGGTTGGTTTTTGCTCCAGACTTAATTAGCTCCACCAACTGTTTCACTTTGGTTATGTCTTCTGTAAGAACACCAGACCTACCATAGCCTGCATCCATTTCTATAAATAGATCTACCGGAGCAATTAATTCTCTGTTCAGTCTTTCTACCGCTTCTGTATTTACTACAAACAATGTCAGCTTAATTTGCTGCTCTAGCATTCCATTAATGGTAGGGATTTCTAAAACATTAAAGGGAAAAGCAATTGTGATATTCTCCCAGCCAGAACGAGCAAAAAATTCAGCCATCTTTACAGAAGAAACAGTAATGCTTTCTACACCACAGGCTCTAAACCATTCGCCAATCTCAGAAGATTGGTGCGTCTTAAAATGAGGAACAAGTTGCACATTGAGCCTTTTGGCTTTGTCCACCATACGCTGAATATTAATTTTGCACTGTATTTCGTTGAGCAATAAGGTTGGTCTGGTAATTGCAATCATAGGGTTCTAACGATTTGAAACATTTAACAATAACATAGCCATGAAGAAACCATTTTTTCTCCTGATGTCCGTACTTATTTTAAGTAGCTGTGGCCCTAACAATGGAGCTTATACTGGACAAGAATTGAACGAAACAGCGCCTGCAGAATCTGAGTTTACCCCTAGGAATGAAAGCATGAAGCTTTCTGCCGACAGCTATTCTGGAAGAGCAATGGCTACCTCAAATTTCGTGGAGCAAGATAACACTTCAAAAATCATTACTACTGCAAACTTAAATATTGAAGTGGCGAGTTTAGAAAAATTTGAAGCAAGCTTAAGCGAGCTTTTGAGTAAGTATAAAGCCAATGTAACCAACCAAAGCAGGAATGATTCGGATAGAAGACTGGACGCTTACTTTACTATTAGAGTTCCTCAAGATCAGTTCAATAATCTGTTTGAAGAATTAAAGCCATTTGCTAAGAAAATCGAACATCAGTCCCTTAATCAGCAAGATGTTACTGAGCAGTTTATCGATGTTGAAACTAGATTAAAAAACAGAAAAGCTTTAGAAGCACGCTATTTAGAACTTCTAAAAAAAGCCAATAATGTGAATGACATGTTGAACATTGAAAGGCAGTTGAATCAAGTACGTTCCGAAATTGAATCTCAAGAAGGAAGATTAAAATACCTGAACGATCAGGTGGACATGAGTACTATTCAGTTGAATGCATATGAAGTAAAGCCATATGTTTACGAGCCAGAAAATCAAGACAACTTTGGTCAGCGCATTTTAAAATCTCTGGCCAATGGCTGGGCAGGTTTTATTAATGGAATTATGTGGTTAATAGGCTTATGGCCATTGATTCTCGTAATTGGTATAGTGGTATTGGTAATAAAAAAGAGAACAGCGTAACGAACACCTTCTCTAACAAGAATTATAGAAGTGGCCTAGGCCACTTTTTTTTATGCTCAAAAATCAAAACAAGGCGCTTTTCCGCCTATGTTAGAAAATAATCTGAACCCATTCGCTAAACTTTCCGTAAAATGAGTTACTTTGATATTAAATTAATATCACTTTAAATCAACTCAAAACATATACATCATGAAAGAAGAAAAAACATTTGAGCCAAGGTCAGGTTTCCCTATACTCCTTTTGGCCTTCCTGATTCTATTTGGAACAATAGCCGCTTTGGTGGTTACACACATGCCAATTTTCGCACTGTTCTTCCTAGTATTTTTTATTATGCTTTTCGGGTTTTTCGTTATCAATCCAAACTCTTCGCGAGTAATGGTGTTTTTTGGCGACTATCGTGGAACAGTAAAGAAAAACGGCTTTTTCTGGGCCAACCCCTTCTATTCAAAAAAGAAGGTATCGTTAAGGGCCTATAACTTTGATAGCGAAAGGTTAAAAGTGAATGACAAACTAGGAAACCCAATTATGATTTCGGTGATCTTGGTTTGGCAAGTAAAGAATACTTACAAAGCCATGTTTGAAGTAAATGACTACGAGCATTTCGTTAGGGTTCAGTCCGATGCCGCTGTACGTAAACTAGGCGGAAGCTATGCCTATGATAACTTTGAAGATGATGGCGAAATTACACTTAGAAGCGGTATGAACGAGGTGAACCATGATTTGGAAGAAGAACTTCGCGAACGTTTGGCCATGGCCGGAATTGATGTTATTGAAGCCAGAATTGGATACTTGGCTTATGCTGAAGAAATTGCAAGCGCTATGTTGCAACGCCAACAGGCCACTGCCATAGTAGCAGCCAGACAGAAGATTGTTGAAGGAGCCGTGGGCATGGTAGAAATGGCATTGGATGAACTCAATACAAAAAGTATTGTGGAACTGGATGAAGAGAAAAAAGCGGCCATGGTTTCTAATTTAATGGTAGTGCTTTGTTCCGACAGGGCGGTAACTCCGGTTGTAAATACAGGAACCCTAAACCATTAATTCATTTACTCATTAAAACACTAATGCTGTGGAATATAAAATAATACATAAAGGCTCTTTCGAGAAAATTGAAAGTTTCGAGAAAAAGCTTAATGCAATGGCTACTTCAGGTTGGCGGGTGATCACATCTTATAGCGGTGGTGCTTACCTAATAATGGGACGATCTAAACACTAAAGCTTATGCCTAAGAAAAAACCATTTGTACTGCGACTAGACCCTGACTTATTAGGGGCGGTTGAAAAGTGGGCTGCGGACGAATTTCGTAGTACAAATGGGCAATTGGAATGGTTGATCAATAAGGCGTTAAAAGACGCTGGCAGACTTAAAAACAAATCAAAAAATGAAGAATAATGGAAAGCAATGAATTACTCTGGGTACATCTGTTAGTAGGATTCTCTGTCATCCTACCTGCTGTTCTGATGAAGTTGGTCGTCACAGAATATCCGAACACTTTAGTGGGTTATAGAACTCCAGCCTCATTAAGAAGTAAAGAAGCATGGGATTTCGCGCAGGTTTATAGTGCCAATTTAATGCTATGGTCTTCAGGCATAACATTATTGACCCAAGTAACCACCTATTTTATTTTTCCCGATGAAACTTCAATTCTTATTACCTCAGGTGTTTTGGTAGTGGGTATTGCCATAATGATGATAATGACTGAATTGGAGCTTAAAAAACGCTTTGATAAAAAAGGGAATCCTAAAAGCAAAAACATCATTAGAGGAAACTAAAAGCAGGGGTGATTATTTAACAATCACCCGCTGTTTTCTACCATTAATTGGTGCTTCAATTCCTTCTACCTGAATAGAAAAACGTAGGTCGAATTTACCTTCAACGTCTGGCATTTTTACCTTAACAGTTTTGGTTAACTCTTCTCCTGGTTCAAGACGAATCTTCAGTATTTCAATTACATCTGTGCTTATAGGGTTAAGGCCTTTCAGAACATGCGCATTGAGGTAAACCTCTCTTTCATTCACATCAGAAAAATCAACGGCATAATCATAGTTGTTTTTCATGTTGATGCTAACCGTTACTTCTTCACCAGGGGCAAACTCATTATCTTCAAGCCCTTCTACCTCCACGTTCACATTTCGGAACGACCTAAAATTCTCAACCACTCTATAATGAATCCCTTTTCCAATAGTGGTAGTAAAAGTTTCATACTCCCCTTTCCTGTTGTGCCTATCAATTAAGAAAATCGTTTTGCCTTGAAGGTTCTCCTCCAAAGGCCATAAATCGTGTTGAGTTTCTCTGTAATCAAAGGTGTTATAGCAATGAACAATATCGCCAGTCAGATAGCTATATCTCGAAGCTCTTTCATAATGGTTAATAAATACAATTGGGAGTCCGCCCGACAAGTCTTCAACTTCCTCAGCCCAGCTGTCCCAATTATGAAGTACATCCCAACCTTCAGTCCATTTTGCTGGCAGAAAATCATACATCAAATAAATTCGAGCTGGAATAAATAGCACCAATGAAATCACGCAAAGTTTTATCATCCATCTTCTCCAATTTTCTCTACTTGTTATGTATTCATGGCCCAAAAGAATTAATGGAACCATAACTACGCTCGTCCAATGTTTATGTACTTCTACCCTGAAAGCGGAAATCAAGAAGAAGATAAGTACACCAACAATATTGAACTTTAATGCCCTATGAAAAGCCGATTCTGTTTTGTGTTTGTAGGCTGCTGCAAAAAGCAGAACGCCAATTAACGGCCCAAATACCAATGGCTGAATACTGACATAATAAAGAATAGTACCGAAGCTAAAACCTAAATCTATTCGGTTATACAAATGGAATTTGATACTGGCAAAATCATGAGTGTATTGCCAATAGGTATGTGGCAACATAAACACTACAGTTAAGCCAACAATTGCCCAAAACGATTTCTTTTTAAAAAGGGACAGATTAGAAATTACCGTAAATAAAACGACCAGTACGCCATGGTACTTGCTCATCATAACAAGCGCAATATTGAGTGCCAAAAGCACAACAGTTTTCCAATTATCTTCTTTTACATACTGCTTATAGAAATAGAAAAAAGTAGCTGTAAAAAAAAGCAAGGGCACATCGGTTTTAACCAATAAACCTCCCAAATGCACAGGCAATAAACCGAGCATCATCCATACAAAAAGCTTGTCATCCTTTACCTCTAATGTTTTTCGCAAAACAATGATGGTGAGAATATTGGTAAGTAACATTCCCATTCTCAAACCCATATCATTCGGAATTAACCAATAACCAGGTGCAGTAACTACACCTACCATAGGCGGATGATCCAAATAACTCCAATCTAAAAATTGAGAAAACAACCAATAATATGCCTCTTCTCCACTTACTTCAGTAAAGTAGTTCTGTATTAGGCCAGCAATTGTCCAAATAACCAAAAAGTAAAAAAAGAAACGCTCGTGCTTACCGTTTTGTGAGCCGTTCAATGAAGTCATGCCAATAGTATGTTAAAGTCAGGGTTCAAAAGTACAAGTTTTCCAGTTACGAAAATTGTTCCGCATATTTGTATTTAGACTTAACCCAAAACCTCAGACCTGCCCATTCTTAAATGTATGAATTAGGCTTTAAATTTTTAAAATTCAGTGCTGTTGGCCTTTCAGGTCTCGCCATCGACTTCTGCATCACTTTTCTGGTAAAAGAAAAATTGCGCTTAAATAAGTATTTCGCCAATAGCTTAGGCTTTGTGTTTGCGGCCAGCTCTAACTACCTGCTTAATAAAACCTGGACTTTTCAAGACACCAACCCTTACGCAGTTACTCAGTTTTCGAAATACATTCTTATTGCCATCATTGGTCTTATTATCAATAACTTAATAGTCTATTTACTGGTTAACAAAAAGAAAGTGTCCTTTTATTGGGCAAAGTTAGTAGCCATTGGAATTGTAGTTTTATGGAATTTCATTGCCAACTATAACTTCACTTTTGTTTCTGTTTAACCTTGTTAAATCGCACTATGAAAATCAAAATCGCTTTCATCTTAAGTATGTGCTTTTGGTTTTCCACCTCAAAGGCCCAAAGTATCGAAAGTTATGGACTTGAAGTTCAGGCATACCCAGCAGGTATAATGTTTATGGCTAAAACCGGATTCTCTCTAAACGACCACAATGTTCTAAATGCTAGAATTGGTTATAACATGGCCAGAAGAAAGAATTTTGGCAAACACGACAATGAAGAAGGAGGAGGACTAGGATTAAACGCAGGCTTCAGACATTACCTAAAATCAGTTCACACTGGTTTTTATTACGAGCTGAAAACCAGTGTGTGGTTTTTGAATATTGATTGGAGAGATAATAACCCAAATAGAACTGGCTCAACTTCTATTACTGTTTTTCAACCCACTGCCATGATCGGTTATGATTTCAGCCTGAACTCTAAATTCTCCGTAGGCGCCTATGCTGGGTTTGGCTACGAAATCAATGTAATTTCATCAGGAGAAGATGTTGGTCAAGGCGGAATTTCGCTAGCCGGCTTCTCTCTTTCACATAAATTTTAAGGGAAATAACCTCTTGCCTCCCCAGTTCTTTCTTTCAAAACAATTACCCTACTACTCCAATAGACTTTATGGTTTTTGAATCAAAAATAGCTAGGTTTGCGTATCAATCAGTTCACTATAAAACATAATTAAACATGAGCATTAGATTAGGAGATATTGCCCCAGATTTTAAAGCAGAAACTACTGAGGGCACCATTAATTTTCATGAATGGCTGGGAAATAGTTGGGGCATGCTGTTTTCGCATCCGGCAGATTACACCCCAGTTTGCACTACCGAATTGGGCAGAACAGCTCAACTTAAGTCAGAATTCGAAAAGAGGAATGTTAAGGTTTTGGCAGTATCGGTAGATGGTTTAGAGTCACATAAGGGCTGGGTTAAAGACATCAATGAAACACAGAACACTACTGTGAATTTTCCCATTATTGCAGATGAAGACAAAACTGTAGCCAATCTGTATGATATGATTCACCCAAATGCGAATGATACATTAACAGTACGTTCGGTATTCATTATTGGGCCAGATAAAAAAGTGAAGCTAACTTTAACTTACCCTGCCTCTACTGGTAGAAACTTCCATGAGCTTTTAAGGGTAATTGACTCTCTTCAGCTAACGGCAAATTACAGTGTTGCTACTCCTGCCGACTGGAAAGATGGTGAGGATACTGTAGTTTCTCCAGCTATTGCTACAGAAGATATTCCAGCAAAGTTTCCGAAGGGACATCGCGTGATAAAACCTTATTTAAGGTATACACCGCAGCCAAATAAGTAAACCTAATTATAAGTAGAATGGCTTCGTTTCGAAGCCATTCTATATTCAATTTATTACTTCAACTGACGGGTTTATGCTGTGCTTCGCATGACTAGCAAGTCAGTTATTTACCAAATACCTTTTTTAGTAATTCAGAAGTACGGGCACCAGCATTATCCCTGATATTCAATTCTTCCTTAGCAATCATCACAAAAAGTCCATCAATAGCTTTGGCTGTAACATAAGCAGTTAAGTCAGTCTCCACTTTCTTCACAAATGGCACCTTATTGTATGTACCCATTACATCTGACCAATATTTAGTTGCGTTTACTTTTTGCAATGATGCTTGAATAATAGGGTTAAATTTTCCCTCCAAAGAAGTAGTCGTTTCTCTTTCTAAAAATTGAGTTGCGGCATCCTTATCTCCTTTTACAATATTAATAGCATCTGTAATGGTGAGCGCTTTAATGGCCGCCACAAAAATATCTTTGGCCTCATAAGCCGCATCTTCCGCAGCACGGTTCAAAGACTCTACAGCCTGATCTACCTGATTACCTAATCCAAGGGCTCTTAGCTTACTTTCAACCGCTTCTGCCTCTTGCGGAAATGGAATTTTAATTTCAGGGTTTTTATAATAACCATCTGCTTTCGAAAGCAGATCAACGCCTTTAGAAGTACCTTGTTCTAAAGCTTCTTTCAGAGCATTGGCAGCTTCTTCTTTGCTAAATGTAGCCCCTCCTCCCATTAAGTCCTTGGCCTTTTTGAGTATTTGAGCCTCAGCGGCACAACCGAAAAACAAGAAAAAGGAAAGTAGTATTGATAGTTTTTTCATAATGATGATTCTTTATTTGAACGTAACGAACGATTAGGCAAATACTACACCAAATCCATATTATTTTTTAGTTAAACCAGATTCAAGGTTTATCAAAGATCAATTTATTAAACCACTAGATCTGCCCTTTTAAGCAAAAAACCACCAATGACAAACGATCAATTCACCCTAATAGAAACTTAAACTCTTCAATATGGTCTTTACAATTGTTTTAAATAGAAATTAATTACTTATTTTTAATTGAAATTTTAAAAATAACTTAAGTCATGGCGTATTCAATTAAACAAAACATCGAATCACTTCCAGAAGATAAAAACTTTGAGCACCAACTCACCACTACCTTAGACAAGGGTAAGTTTCTTGCTATTGTTGACAACAAATTAGAAGAAGGTGCTAACCAGAGAGTTATTACTGCTCAAATTATGTCTATGCAGGAGTCTGAAGGAGGAGAAACATCGTTGCCTATTACCTTAATTAAAGGAGAAACAGAAAACAGCGTAAAAGTAATACTGAACGATGAAGAAGGTAACCAAATAGCAAGTAGTGAAACCAACTATTGATTCACTCAAAAAACAACCACGAATATTCACTACATAACTGAGTATTCGTGGTTTTATCATTCTGGCCCTAAAAGCCACCCTCCCACTCAGCTTATCTGCTCCTTTCAAAAAGCCCAAGCTAGCAAAGCAGCCCACTCTTAATACTAACAAAAAGATGATGAGGCTCGAAAAATCATTAGATTGCTAAAACACATCAGTAGCCGTTACCCAATCATTCTTAAAAGTAGACCTATGAAAAAAGTCCTTTTCATTATTACATTCGTGTCCTGCACTTCAGCTTTCGGGCAAGCCATCGATAAAACATATGCTGAAGATGTTAAATCTATTGACGCAATCATTAATGCTTATTACGCTGTAATTTCAGGTTCAAGTGATGATCCATGGCAGTTTGAGCGAGACAAATACATTCACTCCGCTAATGCAGTTATAACAAGGTTAGACGAAAACGGAAATGCGGATTCTCATGCATTGGAAACAGAATACCTTCCAATGGCACTAGCACCAAGAGAGAGTTTTTATGAGAAAGAATTGAAGCGAGAGGTGAGCCATCACGGCAATTTAGCTCAAGTATGGAGTGCTTTTGAAATACGAACCAACCCTGAAATAGAATCAAACATTAGAGGACTGAATAGCATTCAGCTCCATTTTGAAAAAGGCCGGTGGTGGATTGATAGCTGGACATGTGAAATGGAGTCTGACAAAAACCCATTAGTATCGGGGTTCTTGAAAAAGAAGTAAAACCTCCAACCATTAACAACCATCATAATATTCTCTCCTTTTTCTTGCGCCCAAAGCTTTCACCAGTGGCCGTAACCTATGGCGAAAGACTAGCGAAGGAGCAGAGTAGGGTTAGGGAGGTGGTGGGGTTGAAAAAATTAGTAGATTGACAAAACTTAAAACATCACAAATGTAATTGCATTTACCAATTCGCTAGCCATAATCTAGACAATGAAAAAATCAATTCTAATATTTAGTTTTCTTCTGATGTTAGGTAGTATAACTTATGCCGAACGTATACATGGCCCAGCCAATATCCGAACATCCCCCAATGGAGCTCTCATAATTTCTTTAAATGACAATGTAGTGGTAGGCTGTTCAGAACTAATCAACGGATGGTATAGAGTATCGATAAATCTTAAAATAACCAAGGAACAATACGAAAGCACAACTCCTATTGTGAAAGGGGATTCCCTTTATAACTGGCAAAATGAATTTATAGGAATAGCTTTAACTGAAATACCTCATAACCAACAAAGCACTTGGTACTCGGGTGGAGCACCAGGAAACCCCAGGAGATATGGTATGGAAATTTATGCCTCAACATACAAATCCAACATTAAAACTGAATCAATACCTGAATATCGTTTGAGTTCGATACTTACTAATAGTAAGAACCAGCTTAGCAGACAGGATTTAAGTAATTTTATGACTGAATTCGGGTTTAGAAACAGTGGGATATTGGGTCGCTTAGTAGAGGGTTATGAAGAACAAATGATCTATGAAAGCACCATTGATGATCCGTCTCCGATGGATAGAATTCGACTCATTTTTAAGGGATCGGAGCTGGTTGCAATTGTTCACACAAGACCAATAAGTAAACTGCTCAACTCACAAACCTTAACGAGAGGAAGAAACATCATCATTTTAAAAGAAATGAATCAAGCTGATCTTCAAAAGTTCCTTGATATTAATAGAGAGGCTTATGCAGGGATTGATTGAGTTGGATAATAAATTAGTACAACCTCAACTTCCTAACACCTCCCTGCGATTACCCCTAAGCATCCAATATAAGAAAGGCTCATTCCGTCAATGGAATGAGCCTTTTAGATTCTAATTACTTTACGCCTTATTCACTCCTCAGTTTTTCCGCAGGATTAGCGGTGGCTGCTTTACATGCATGATAACCAGTGGTCAGCACGGTGACTACCATAGTGACTACCAATACAGTAGCGAATATTTTGAAACCTGGAATTATATGAAATTGGAAGTTTTCCAGCCAATCCATCATAGAAAAATAGCCAAACACCGAGGCTGGTATAGCAGCAATCACGATAAGAATCACAAAATCTTTAATAAGCAGACTAATCAACCCTTGGGTATTGGCGCCAAGCACTTTTCTGATGCTTATTTCCTTAGAGCGCTGTTCCGCAGTGTACGAAGCCAAGCCCAATAAACCCAAACAAGCAATCAAAATCGTCATGCCAGAAAAGCCCAAGAATAATTGTCCACGAATCTGGTCAGCCTCATAACTCGCCATAAATTGCTCATCGATAAATACATACTCAAATGCAGTATTAGGATATGTTCTTTCCCATGCCTCCTCAATAAAGGCAACTGTTGGTGCAACTTCTCCTGTGATTTTAACGATTGCCGAAGGATTGAGGCGGCCTGGAGTAAACATTAAAGCCGAAATTGGCTCGTAAAGTGACTGTTGATGAAAATCTTTAACAACACCAACAACCACAGCGGGCGGCAAAGACTCATCTCCTTGAATGTCTACCTTTTTCCCAATTGGATTGGTCCAATTCATTCTTCGTACCATGGCCTCATTTACCATTACCGCCTGCGAAGAGTCTGAAGGATAGTCCAATGAAAAGTTTCTGCCTTGAACCACTTCAATGCCTAGGGTAGAGAAAAATTCATAATCAACCTGATAGTGGTCTAACCCACGGTTATCCATTGGCCCTTCTTCAGTTTCAATGGACATTACATTTTTACCATATCCGTTTCCAGGCGTTGTACTCGCAGATGCAATTCCACCTATATTGGCATTTCGTACCAATTCATTTTTAAGAACATTCCATTTCTCGACATCGGCTCTACTTCTAAAGTCAATTTGCATCATTTGCTCTTTGTCAAAACCCAAGTCCTTGTTCCTAAGAAATTGCATTTGATTATAAATAACCAAAGTGCCAATCAACATGAAGATGGAAATGGAGAACTGAAGTGTCACCAAAAACTTCCTTAGAAATTTACTTCCAGATTTTCCTCCACCTCCTTTAAGCACAGCTGCTGGCTGAAAAGAAGACAGAAAGAATGCAGGGTAACAACCTCCCAAAAAGCCTGTAATAAATACAATACCGATAACCGCCAATATCACATTAGTATCAAGCAATGCCATTATAGACAAATTAGTACCTACAATGTTGTTAATTGCTGGTACTGCAGCCATCATTATCAAGATGCTTAAGATTAGAGAAATTACTGTAATCAGAATTGATTCAGTCAAAAACTGGCCTATTAAACCACCTCTTTGAGCACCCATTACTTTTCTTAAACCCACTTCCATCGACCTTTTGGCAGATCGTGCTGTAGCCAAGTTCATATAGTTGATGCTCGCAATTATGATAAGGAAAATTGCTATTGCTGTGAAAATTTGAACATACCGCATGTTGCCTACAGCCACAGGTTCACCCTCAAAATCTGATTGCAAGTGGATATCTTTTAACGGCACTGGTACCATTTTCACCTTGATATTCAGTGGGTCAAAAATCGGAGCAATATATTTCGTAACAGTCGCATCAAGCTTCTCTTGTAACGCTTCTTTCGTCACACCTTCATTCACTAACACATAGGAAAAAACGCCCCAGCCTCCCCAGCTGCCATCTCCCCCTGTGAAGATCGTCTTCCAAGAAATCAGTGCGTCAGCTATTAAATGAGAAGTGTTAGGCATGTCTTTATACACCCCAGTCACTTGTAAGATCATTTCTCTATTGCCTCCACTCTTAAGTGTTTGGCCAATTGGGTCTTCATTTTTGAAGATTTTTTGAGCCATGGACTGATTGATGACAATCGAGTTTGGCGCCTCCAATGCAGTTTTGGGATTGCCCGCTACAAATTCAAAATCAAATATTTCAAAAATCGTTGAATCCGCAGCATAGACATTCTCTTGATAGTAGTCCACTTGATTGTAGTCGAACCGTGTGCCGCCTTGCCCACTTATACCAGACAATCGAGCAGCTTGTTCTACCTCTGGATTTTCATTCTTAATCGTAAATGCAGCAGGCCTTGTCATATTGGCCCACTTAAATGAATTGTCAGGCTCCTTAATTTCCGTTGAAAGACGATAGATCCGATCACCCTTAGAGTGCTGTTTATCGAAACTCGTTTCATGAAAAATATATAGTAGAATTATTAAACTAGAGGCAATACCAACTGTGAGTCCAATAATGTTGAGGGCTGTGTAGCCAGGTTGTCTTAGCAAACTACGAAAAGCAACCTTAATATAATTTTTAAGCATGTGTGTTGTTTTTTAGATTTGAGAATCTGATTAAAAAAATTGACCGTTATAAATGTAACAAAAATATGTAAGTTGTTACCTAGCAAAGAGCCATATTTATAATTCTTGAGCATTATAAAAAAGCCCCTTAAACCCGTAGGGACAAATGAAAATGCCATAATGTTTACTAGGCAAATTAAACTGTGAGGAATAGAAGTCAAAAAAGCTACCTCGATAAACTCTCACTACTAATTTATCTCCAACTTATACCCCACACCATGCACATTGGTCAACTGAATAGCCTTGTCCTCTTTCAATCGCTTACGAAGTTTTGAAATAAAGGTATCTAAACTCCTACCCACAAAAACGCCATTGTCTTCCCAAACCCGCTTTGTGAGTTCTTCTCGTGTAATAATTTGATTTGGCCTGCTAGAAAAAATCTGCAACAGCTCACATTCCTTTTTGGAAAGGCTGATTTCCAAGCCGTCATTCATGAGCTTATTCTGTGTAGGATAAAATTCAAACATGCCAAGGGGAGATGACTCTTGATGAATTTCTTTCTTCTCTACAGACTGCTTTCTTTTATAAAAAGGAAATGCAAAGAATAGTAAAGAAACTATTGCTGGGGCTATCAGAAGTGCTTTTTGGCTTATGAGAGAAGGTTCTGTTTCAGTAAACTTCACTCGCAAAGTATATGCACTTTGAGGCAAATCTCTACTCAAACAAGGGATGATACTATTTTCACGGTCAAACTTCATCTCATAGCTGTATGCGACTTCTTGATCTGAGTTTTGGATAAGTTCAACACGGTAATAATTAGGTAGCCCCGAAGCTTGAAAACTTTCTTCAACCGCGGACACCAAGTAGTCTGGCGTCAATGAAAGTTCATTCTGAAATGAGAGTTGATACTTTGATTCGTTTAACTCAATGACAGGCAATACTAATGAAGTTGAGTCTTGATTAGAAAGCAGCAGTTGATTTCCCACAACCCTTAAAGCAACCTTAACTTGCCCCGAAAAGTCTTTCGCTCTTTCGTTGGGGCTAGAGAAAATCCAAGTGAGAAAAACGACAACAGCTAAAACGCTAAACGAATAAACCTTTCTTCTGCTCATAGTAAGTGTAAATAAGCTATAAAATGTCGATTTTCACTATCGTTGACACTTCTTGTGGCTTGTCGCTTTAGGTTTACCTCATATAAGTTTCGAATTATTTCCAAGGCCAAAAAATTCAAAACTACTCTGCTTTAACAGTATATAATAAACTTAAAATATTAGCAATAAATACACCGTATGAAAACAACAAGAAATATGCTTCTGGGCTTAATTCTATTCCTCAATTCATTGTTGAGCTTTGGTCAAGAGCAAGAAGCGCAGAAGCTTGCCGAAAGACTTTTAGAAGCAGACAGTACTTGGAGCAAAGAGCTTTTTCAGTTCCCTATCAGTTTTGCACGGGGAATTAATTTTCAAGGCGTAGAAGTGGCGCTTTTCCCGAAGGGTTGGTCAAATGAACAAAGCCCTGAATTTTGGTCCTATGCTTTTGTATGGGAAGTAAACGCCAATCAGCAAGTCACAAAACCTGTTCTTGAAGGTAGTTTACAACTCTATTTTGATGGTTTATTGGGTATAGAAACTTGGAAAAAAAGCGATGAGAGTATTCAGAATACCAAGGTACTATTGATGGAAAAAGAAACCAATAAAAGTACTTCTAGATATACAGGCCACCTCGATATTTTCGAGAGCCGCTATACACAAAAACCCATGACACTAAAGGTTACCATAGAACAACGTTACTGCGAGCAAATCAAAAAAGCCGTTATTCTATTTAAGTTTTCACCCAAAGATTTTGACCATAACACTTGGGAGAAATTGGCAGATATAGGCCTTTTAAAAAGTATTTGCAAGAATTAATCTAAGTAGAATACTCTCGCCACATGGCTGTAACGTATAAACATACTCTTTGATCTTTCTTGGAACTAACACAACAAACAATTTAATAAATACAGAAAATGAAACTCATCTATACTTCTTTCTTTTTAATCGTTGGTGGTTTATTTAATACTCAGGTAAATAATACACTGAATATCAATTAGTTGACTAACTAAATAAGTGATCCTATAAATTAAATTGACCTAGCCTTAAATATTTGAAATTTCATTTTTGCACTTTAATTAAATTTGTAATTGTAAATTAAACTATATAAATTTCTAACACATTAAAAAAACAAAAATATGAAAAAATCAAAAAAAAATTTAATTTTTTATGCAATAGCAATTGCTTGCTTTGCGGTTTTGGGTTTGAATACTGCAACTGCTGGCTGCAATCCTGCTGGCGCGCAAGGATACTGCAACCTTGTAAACACCCCTGTTGGTAATGGTGAGTATGAAATAAATCTTGAATGTGAAGAATTGATTGACGAAGACAATAATGTTGGTAGATGCAAACTCATAATAACGGTGGAGTAATCTTTTATTAATAATGTCTGTTTTCATATAGCAAAGACTATTAATTTCAATAACAACGCAGCTTATTTATAGGCTGTGTTGACCTATAATTCTATGTAAATCTATCCCTTTATTAATGATGAACCTAAAAACAAAGCTATCGCTCTTCGCGATAGTTATTCTCATTTCAAGCTGCTCAAAAACCAACAATGAGGTGTTCAATGACAAGGTAACGCTAGTGTTTAAAGAACATTTATTGTTCGAATTAGACTCCGAAACAAAAAGGAATAGTAAAATCGTAGGTTACAGCAAAAAACTCAATTCCATTTATCTTTTTAATGAATTTAATTATTCAATTTATTTTTTTGATCTAGAAACTAAATCACTTACTAATAAACTAGAATTAGAAAAAGATGGACCTAATGGAGTTGGTGAAATCAGCAAATTAACGGTTTTGAGTAAAGATTCCATTTTTGCATATAGTAGACACACTAATTATTTATACCAGATCAATAGTGGAGGGCACATAGTAGATAAATCTCAAGTTTTTTCACTTGATGAACCGGATCCTTCTATTCAAACTTACAGCCCATCCGTATTCTTCTTGGGCAAGACTAAAGATATTTTCCTACCAATAAGACCTAATTCAAGAACTGAACGGAAGAGACAGGCAGTCATGCTTAAATATAATGTTTCTAACGGTAAAAAGGAGTATATCAAAATTTGGCCTGAAGAGTATAGAGATTATTCAAACATTGGCACCACATCATATGCTACATTAAACCAAAGAAACTCTAAGCTGCTAATATCATTTTCTTTCGATCCCAACATTCATGTTATAGACTTGATCAATGGGAATGACGTTGTTCAATATTTCGGATCAGGAAAGGTACCAGAGATGAAAGAGTTCAAAGGAAGAGGAGATATGGAAAATGTCATCAAATATATGACATCTACCTCTTACTACAGAAATGTCTTTTATGATGAGCATAAAAATTATTACCTTAGATCGGGTATAATAGGCAAGAGCATTTTAGATGAGAAAATCGTTCCCAATAAAAAATACAAAACTGTAAATGGTGATGATATATTTAGCCTTATTATAATTCTCGATGAGAATTATAATAAGGTAGGAGAAGTCCATAAAGAACTTCTTCTAGATGAAGTTTTCTCCACAAAAGACGGACTCTATATTAAAGACCCTCTTTTTGATAGAGACAATGAAGACATTCTAGCGTTTAAGAGATTTGAATATGTTTCGAAGGAATAATTTAAAATCAATTCTATTATTATTTGGTTGTCTAATTCTGTCTTGCGGGAGTTCAGTTAATCATAGATATGAATTAATAGGTAACATAATTGATTCACATCAAGAGTTTAAAAAATTACAAATGGATGAGAAGGCCTTGGTTATAATTCCAAATGCAGGATGTACTGGTTGTATAACAACTGCGGAGGCATTCGTTTTAGACAATGTAGATAAGTCTGACAATGTCAAATTCATTTTTACTGGGACTTCATCTCTGAAAGGGCTTAGGTTAAAGCTTGGTGAAGATATTTATGAAAATGAGAGGGTGTATATTGATAGAGAAAATCTATTCTATTCACCTGATTTGATAAGTATTTATCCTCTAGTTGTTTACCTACAAAACGGCCTTGTAACGACTATTGAAGAAATGTCACCAGACAACCCAACCACATTGGCAAAATTAGAGTTAATGATTATCGCTAGTAATAACTGAACTAATATTCACCGTATATAGACACACTACTCCAGGCCCAAGCTAGAAGAAACTCCTGTCGCAGGCTCCCCGAACCTGTGACTAATTATTAAAAAGGGACTCTGTCCCGGTCAAACTAACTCAACATTTACCAAGCCATTTCTCCAGCATAAACCCCTGCGCTAGAATAAACATAATCTTCTGGAGCGAAGCATGTACCTGCTCTCACAGGATCAAGATGGATATAATTTAGTCTTTCTTTAAACATATTATTTCTATCCAGCGGAATGGGACGGTAATGAAGTGAGGAATCTCATTTTCAGAAAAGCAATAGGCAGTGCTCATTATTAAACATACTAATAATGCTTAGTCTACTTAATATTTAAGTATGGTATGATTGCAGACAGAGTCCTAGAAATCATAGTGAGTCAAAGGTTTGGGAAACCTGCGCCAGTAGTACTCGAACTAGTAGTTGTGATGGAATCAAAAAACAAGCCTTTACAACTCAATTCTTCTTCAAAATCACTTTCTGATTCTCGGTAATCGCATCCACCATACGCACATAACTTACGCGTTCTCCAGTTTCAATCGACTCGTAAAAAAATACCAGTTCTTCCAACACCACTTTACAATCACCCAAATCATAGCGCAACGAGGTCACTATATCACCCTCGTTTATGGGGTTGCTATTCAGATCGAGTAGTTTTGGCGTCTGCTTTTCTTTGGGCTTCTTTTTAAATAAACCGAACATAGATTTCTATTCAATGATTAAATATAATGGCTCTTGCCCAAAGGGCACGAATAATCTCGAAAATGATTTCTTCAAGGGCGAAAAACACTATTTTTGCACACTTTAGATATTAGAAACGGTTAAGCGGCAATGGCAGATTATAATCACAAGCATATAGAACCTAAATGGCAGGCATTCTGGAACCAAAACCAGACGTTCAAAGCTACAGTAGACAAGAGCAAACCCAAGTTTTACTCGCTCGACATGTTCCCCTACCCTTCGGGCGCTGGGCTTCATGTGGGTCATCCGCTAGGCTATATCGCTTCTGATATCGTTTCGCGTTTCAAAAGAAACAAGGGCTTTAACGTATTGCACCCTATGGGCTTCGATGCCTTCGGTTTACCTGCTGAGCAATATGCCATTCAAACTGGGCAGCATCCTGCCATTACCACCAAAGAAAACATCGACCGCTACAAAGAGCAGTTGAAGAACATCGGTTTTTCCTTTGATTGGGACAAAGAAATTCAAACCTGCGACCCTGCCTACTACAAATGGACACAGTGGATTTTCCTTAGAATTTTCAATAGCTGGTACAACAAAACAACCGAAAAGGCCGAAACTATCGACCAATTGGTAGCCACTTTTGCTCAATCGGGCAATGCGAATGTAAATGCCGCTTGCGATGAAGATACTCCGTCTTTTTCAGCAGACGAATGGAACGCTTGGTCGGAAGAAGAGCAGCAGCGCATGTTGCTCAAATACAGGCTTACTTACCTTTCCGAAACCTCGGTAAACTGGTGTCCCGAACTAAAAACCGTATTGTCTAACGATGAAGTAAAAGATGGTTTTTCGGAACGTGGTGGCCATCCTGTAGTAAAGAAAAAAATGAAGCAATGGAGCATGCGCATTACTGCCTATGCTCAAAGATTACTCGAAGGTTTGGACAACCTAGATTGGCCAGAACCATTGAAAGAAATGCAGCGCAACTGGATTGGTAAATCCATTGGTGCCGAACTGGCCTTCCCTGTAGTTGGTCATGATTTAAAAATCAATGTGTTCACCACGCGTATCGATACGATTTTCGGGGTGACATTCTTGTCTCTAGCACCTGAAAGCGAAATGGTGGCCGATTTGACCACAGAAGACCAAAAAGAAGCGGTGGCTGCTTATGTAGAAACGGCCAAAAACCGTTCGGAACGTGACAGAATGAGTGATGTAAAAACCATCTCAGGCGTGTTTACGGGTAGTTATGCCACCAATCCGTTCAACGGAGAAAAAATTCAAATCTGGATTGCCGATTACGTTTTGGCAGGTTACGGTACTGGCGCAGTAATGGCCGTGCCTTGTGGCGACCAACGTGATTACGACTTCGCGAAGCACTTCGATTTGCCGATAGTTCCGGTAATTGAGGGCGCTGACATCAGCGAAAAAGCCGACCCGACCAAGGAAGGTGTAATGATGAACTCTGGCTTTTTGAATGGTTTGAATTGCAAAGACGCGATTGCCAAAGCCATTGAGTTTGCCGAAGAAAAGAAAGTCGGAAAAGGCAAAATCAACTTCAGAATAAGAGATGCCATTTTCGCGCGCCAAAGGTATTGGGGCGAACCGGTGCCTGTCTATTTCAAAAATGACCTTCCTTATTTGGTAGACGAGGCCGACTTGCCAATTATTTTACCAGAAATTGATAAATATTTACCTACGGAAGATGGCGATCCGCCATTGGCTAGGGCCGAGAACTTTAATTATAAGCCAAAAGGCGAAACGGAAGCTTATCCACTAGAAATGAGCACCATGCCGGGTTGGGCTGGCTCAAGCTGGTATTGGTACCGCTATATGGACGCCAAAAACGACACCGCTTTTGTAGACAAAGACATTCAGGAATATTGGGAGAATGTGGACTTGTACATTGGTGGTTCTGAACACGCTACGGGTCACTTGCTATATTCTCGTTTCTGGAATAAAATCATGTTCGATTTAGGCATTGTAAACCAACAAGAGCCTTTCAAAAAGTTGATCAACCAAGGGATGATTCAGGGAAGATCGAATTTTGTTTATCGGTTGTCGTATCGAATAAACAACATAGAAACCAAAGATTTGCCTCAAGTATTTGTTTCCAAAGATATTGCAGATGGACTTATCAAAATGGAGAATGGAGCCCCTAATATGGATTTACACGGGGAGGCGGAGAGAACAATTAGTGAAAAGCTCAAAGAAATAATCGATAGAAGATTCCCAGGCAGTACTATTAAATATAAAAATTACGGAAGTGTCAAAACTGGTCTGCATGTGGATGTAAACATCGTTCACAACGATGAACTCGATATGGAGGCCTTCCGCAGCTGGCGACCTGATTTAGCTGATGCTGAGTTCATTACTGAAGAAAACGGCAAATATGTTTGCGGATGGGAAGTAGAGAAAATGTCGAAGTCGAAGTACAATGTGGTCAACCCAGACGACATTATTGAGCGTTACGGGGCCGATACTCTTCGTTTGTATGAGATGTTCCTTGGGCCTTTGGAGCAATTCAAACCTTGGAATACCAATGGCATTGATGGCGTTTCTAAATTCTTGAAGAAGCTTTGGAGACTCTTCCATAACCAAGAGGGTGAATTTGCAGTAAGCGATGAAGCGCCAAGCAAAGCAGAGTTGAAGGTGCTTCACAAAACCATCAAAAAAGCGGAAGAAGACATTGAGCGTTATTCGTTCAATACTTCTGTCAGTAGCTTTATGATTTGTGTGAATGAGCTTACTGCATTGAACTGCAATAACCGTCAGGTGTTGGCTGATTTAGTTGTATTGATTTCGCCTTACGCGCCACACATTACAGAAGAACTTTGGAGCTTGTTGGGCAATAAAGGCAGTATTGTAAATGCGCCCTACCCAGTATTGAATGAAGAGTTTTTAGTCGAAGACGAGCACGAATACCCAATCGCCATTAATGGTAAAATGAGGGTGAAAATGAGTTTCGCGGTGGATAAGCCAAATGCTGAAATTCAAGCAGAAGTACTCGCCAACGAAAACGTTCAAAAATGGCTCGAAGGTAAAACCCCTAAAAAGGTAATCGTAGTACCAAAGAAGATTGTGAACATCGTGATTTAGTCGATAGTCGATAGAAAAAATGAAATATTGAAAAGCCTAATTCGAAAGAGTTGGGCTTTTTGGGTTAAATTACTATATCCCCCTCCGGCTGCGCCACCTCCCCCAAGGGAGGACAGCAGCAGAGGTGCAGAAACTTCAGATAACAAAAAGGAAAAGTTGCAAAAAAGCATTGAGACCTCAGAAGCAAAACCAAACAACAACCGTAAATCTCCCCCGCTGGCGGAGGCAAGGGGTGGATAGTAAGTGAAATATTTTCTAACTTAAACTTAATGCCATCTAACAATCACTACAATAAGCATCTAAAACATCCCGCAAAAAGGCTCAGAAATGAAATGACAAAAGCTGAGGCTTCTTTATGGAAATACATTCTCAGTAAACGTCAAGTTTATGGGCAACAATTCAGACGTCAAAGACCTATAGACAACTACATTGTCGACTTCGTTTGTTTACCGTTAAACCTCATTATTGAAGTTGATGGTATTACTCATACTTATGAAGAAGTTACCGAAAATGATAAAATAAGACAATTGAAACTAGAGTCTCTAGGCTTCAAGATCATCCGATTCACAGATGAAGAAGTATTAACTTCTATAAGCTCGGTTTACAGAAATATAGCTTATGAAGTGGAAGTGCTAATGGCCAAGATTCAGAACGAATAAAAATCTCCCTCCAACCTCCCCAACGGAGAACAGCAGGGGAATAACCTTTTTTTTACAAATAAACTCTTTAAACTATCTTTAAATAGAATGGCCAACAAGGTGAGGTTTTATCATTTATGGGATAAAAAAGAGGTTCTAGGGAACCTTATGTTTTGGATTCTCATAATTACATTATTCATCATAATTTTCAACTTCTCTAAAATTACAGAACACTTTAAACTCACCACATATGACTCTGAAACCGTAGGAACTTTAATCACTACTGATATAAAAACAGGAATGCGTCAAAGTTTGGAAGGTAATAAAACAGAGGTCAATCACATTCTAATTCAATACGAATATAAAGTGGGAACAATGGAGTTTACCCAAACGGACAGAGTCGCGCCAACACAAGAAAATTTAGAAAGCCTAGATCGAATAATCAATGACCCAGACAAAAAGGTTTATGTGAAATATCGGTTTACAGAACCTCAAAAAAGCGCAATCAATTTGAAAAAAACACCTCCGACTGATTCAACAATGTAAATCATTTGACTTGAGTGCAAATCCCCCTCCAACCTCCCCCAGGGGAGGACAGCCGCAGAGGTACAGAAACTTCATATGATAGAACAAAGTAAAGAAACCTCATAAGCCAAAATAAGATCACCACTGCCTATATCCCCCGCTGGCGGGGGCTTGGGGGTGGATAGAAAACATAGCGAGGGCAAGCGATAGAAAAGAAAAAGCCTAACCACCACTCCTAATCCCTTCCAACATCTCCAAAATTGTTTTTTTAACGAGCTCAGATTCGTTCCAAGGCAAAAAATGGTTTTGCTTAGGCAGCATTATGATTTTATGAGGCGCATTGACCAGAACGCTATCGGCAAATGCTCCATTTCCGGGATGAACTAGATCATCGGTTTCGCCTTGAATTACCACGCTGGGCACAGTAATGTTCTTCCAAAGCGGCATCATTAGCTCAAGTTCTTCTCTTAAAAAAATAAGCTCTTCGTTAGAAATTCTAAATATTTTAGGGAAGACACCTTCAATAATTGGCCAACGCATTGGTACTCTAAACCAATCTTCATGCGGTTCCAATTCGGCAGAAAGTGCTGGTGCCAACATAATAATACCATCTACCAGCTCTGGAAAATCCATGGCCATTCTGGCGACAACTGGCCCACCTAGCGAATGACCTATCAGAATTCTTGGCGCTGGGTACTTCTCCAAAATAGGCGCTAAATACTTGGCTTGGGTTTCTAATGAAGCAATTGGTTTACCATAACTCGACTTCCCAAAACCTGGTCGGTCAGGTGATATTATTACGGCTTTATTATAAAGGGTACTATCTACAAAATAGTCTATAAATGCGCTCCAAGAACCGGGCGTTCCGTGTATAAAAACGAACGTGGCTGGTTGCTCTAAGTCCAGCACCTTATAGTGCATTTTGTAACCATCTATCGTATAAGATTCGCTAACTGGTTTCACGGGTTGATCTTCAAAAAATTTAGCTACCTCTTTATCGCTTTTCGAAAAACTGATACAGCCACTTACAATTTGAGATAAAACTATAATCAGTACCAAGCTTGAAAGACAGCCAATCCTTATTCTTTTAAACCACTTCGTTTTCTTCTTCATAACAATTAGAAACTTACCATAAAAAAACCACTCCCTTTCGGAAGTGGCTTCAAAATTTATCAAATCGTTTTTCTTATCTCAAGAAAAGCATCTCTCTATACTTCAATAAAGGCCAGTCCTCATCATCTACCAAAAGCTCAAGCTTGTCTACTGCGGTACGAATTTCATCAAAGTACTTTACTTTAATTCTATCGCAATAAGCAATGGCTCTATCTCTTGATTCTTCAATTAGGTTTACTTCACCTCTCTCTTCATTCATCGCATCCACTTTCGTCTGAATAGTTTTAATGTAACCATTCACCTTGCTCACTACAGCAATTGTATGCGCATTATCCAAACCTAAGCTTGCCAATTTAGTGGCATTGTCCATAAGCCTACTTTGATAATCTATAGCAGCAGGAAGAATCATATTCATTGCAATCTCACCCATTAATCTGGCTTCAATCTGCAGTTTCAATATGTAATTTTCTAGTTGGATTTCGTTTCTGGCCTCCAATTCAACTGCATTCATTACCTTAAACTCTTCAAACATTTTGATAGAGTCTTTATCGATATAAGCATCAAGTGCTCTAGCGGTGTCTTTCACATTCGGAAGACCTCTTTTCTTTGCCTCTTCTGCCCACTCTTCAGAGTATCCGTCTCCTTCAAACAATACAGATTTAGAATCCTTGATGTACTTTCTGAGTACATTAACAATGGCAATTTTCTTATCCTCACCTTTGCCAATCAACTTGCTTACCTCATTATAGAATTCCTTAAGCTGGTTGGCTACAATTAAGTTAAGAACCGTCATTGGTTCAGCCACATTTTGGTCAGAACCAACAGCCCTGAACTCAAACTTATTCCCTGTAAAGGCAAAGGGAGATGTTCTGTTTCTATCTGTATTATCTAAGATGATTTGAGGTATTTTATCAATCCCCAACTTCATGTACATATTGTCGCCTTTATCTACTTTAAGGTTTCCATTATTGGCCAACTCTTCTAAAACCGAAGTAAGTTCAGAACCAATGAATACCGACATAATTGCTGGAGGGGCTTCGTTAGCACCTAGTCTATGGTCGTTACCTGCAGACGCAATACTTGCTCTCAACATTCCCGGATGTTCATGAATTGCCTTGATAGTAGTTACCAAGAAAGTAAGGAACTGTAAGTTTTCTCTTGCGCTTGAACTTGGTTGAAACACGTTCACACCCGTTCCAGTAATCAACGACCAGTTATTATGTTTTCCAGAACCGTTAAGGCCTGCAAACGGTTTTTCGTGGAAAATAACTTTCAGGTCATGTCTTTCAGCAACACGGTCCATCACATCCATCATTAATGAATTGTGGTCTGTTGCAATGTTAATGTCTTCGTATAAAGGAGCAACCTCAAACTGAGCTGGAGCCACTTCGTTGTGACGGGTCATTACTGGAATACCTAATTTCAAAGACTCGATTTCGAAGTCTTTCATAAAATTGTAAACACGGCTTGGAATAGCACCAAAGTAATGATCATCTAACTGCTGTCCTCTGGCTGGGTGGTGACCGAAAATGGTTCTTCCACTCATAACCAAGTCTGGGCGCGCATTAAATAAGGCTTTGTCGATTACAAAGTATTCTTGTTCAACCCCCAATGAAACATTCACATTAGAAACTGTTCTATCAAAGAGTTGACAAACCTTAGTTGCAGCTTTGTCTACAGCTTCAACCGCTTTTAGCAAAGGCACTTTATGATCGAGCGCTTCGCCAGTATAGGAAACAAAGATGGTAGGAATACATAATGTTCTACCCCAAATAAATATTGGAGAAGTAGGATCCCAAGCAGTATAACCACGCGCCTCAAAGGTACTTCTGATTCCACCGTTAGGGAAAGAAGATGCATCTGGTTCTTGCTGAATCAACGCGCTACCCTTCAGTACCTCTATACCTTTATGGGCGTCAAAGAAAGAGTCATGCTTTTCAGCAGTCGACCCTGTCAATGGTTGAAACCAGTGTGTGTAATGAGTAGTACCTTTTGAAAGTGCCCAAGTTTTAACCGCAGAAGCTACCTCACTGGCAGTTTCTAGGTCGATCTTTTTTCCTTTCTTAATTACTGCTTCAACTTTTTTGAAAGTTTCTGGGGTCAGGGTTGACCTCATTTTCTCAAGCGTGAATACATCATCGGCAAAGAAATCTGAAATTTTGTCTGCTGGAGCGAAAACACGCTCCGTAGTTCTAGTTTGAACGATATTGAGCGCTCGCTGACGTTGATTTAACATAGGATAGAACAGGTTGGTTAAAATTTACACCCAAAAATAAGGTAATCACATGGATTAATTTAGAAACAGGGTATTTTTTTAACCAGTTTTTTCAGAAAAAACAAAAAACACCTCAAAATAAGATTCAAAAGAACATTTCAACATCTAAGACAATGACATTTTTCTTCAAGTAGGTTCGCTATGAGGCTAAAACTTCTGAATCAGAAGTTAAATGCTTAGATTTGCAGCCCGAAATGAGAAAAGTAGCATTTTATACATTAGGCTGTAAACTGAATTTTTCAGAAACCTCTACCATTTCCCGCCAATTTGCGGAGAAGGGTTATGAAAAAGTGGAATTTTCTGAAACTCCAGACATTTTTATTATCAATACCTGCTCGGTAACCGATAATGCAGATAAAAAATGCGCAAAGATTGTTCGCGAAGCCCAAAGCATAAACCCAAATGGCTATGTAGCCATTATTGGCTGCTATGCCCAGTTAAAACCAAAGGAGATTTCTGAAATCCCTGGTGTTGACGCGGTTTTAGGTGCTGCAGAAAAATTCAGGCTTATTGAATTATTGGATGGTTTTGTAAAACCAGAAAACACTCAAGTGCTGGCTTCAGAAATCAAGGAAGCTACAGCTTTTAATAATGCTTACTCTATTAATGACAGAACTCGCACTTTCTTAAAAGTACAAGATGGCTGTAATTACCATTGTGCTTTCTGTACCATTCCTTTGGCCCGTGGCAAAAGCAGAAGCGACAGTGTGGAGAATATTTTGAACTCAGCTCGAGAAATTGCAGCTTCTGAAGTAAAAGAAGTAGTACTGACAGGTGTAAACATTGGTGATTTCGGAATTCAAGACGGAAAAAGAACTGAGCGTTTTGTAGACTTAGTGAAAGCTATTGATGAAGTAGAAGGCATTGACCGAATTCGAATTTCTTCTATTGAACCTAATTTGCTTACCAACGAGATCATTGAATTTACTTCAACATCGAAACGTTTTGCACCCCATTTTCATATTCCGCTACAATCAGGGAATAACAAAACACTCAGACGAATGCGCAGACGCTATCTGAGGGAGTTGTACGAGGATAGAATCAACAAAATCAAACAACTGATGCCCAATTGCTGTATTGGCGTAGATGTTATTGTTGGCTTTCCGGGCGAAACGCATGAGGACTTTTTAGATACTTATAACTTCTTAAACGAGTTAAACATTTCTTACCTCCACGTTTTCACTTATTCTGAAAGGGCAAATACTGCAGCGCCAGAAATGGAAGGACGAGTACCATTGAAAGAGAGAAAAGAGCGTTCCAAAATGCTTCGTATTCTTTCAGAGAAAAAGAAACAGCAATTCTATAGAGAGAATCTGGGTTCTACGGCTACCGTTCTTTTCGAGAATGATATAGAAAACGGCATGATGCATGGTTTTACCGAAAACTACGTGCGTGTTGCTGCTAAATATGATCCAATGCTGATCAATGAGCTAAAAACGGTAACATTAAAGTCCATTAACAAAAACGGTACTGTTGATGTAGAAGAACCGGAAATGGTTTTTGAAACACATTAGACTTAATACTTTCTTCAGTAGACAAGAAAATCATTTAAAAACTAGGTTGAAAGGCCAAAACAGAGACCTTACACTTCATCTCAAACCCTTTACCTTAGTCTCCTGCCACTTACCATTAGCCAAGAACCTACAGGTTCATTTTTACGAAAACCTACATGTCACTAAACTTAAAAAAATCATGGCAAGCGGATTAGGTTTCATATTAGATGCTAACAACAGAATGGTAAACAATAGAGCTCTTTTAAACAGAGCGGGCTCTTTTAACATTCGGTCGGCAAACAAATTCATTCAACCATCTGGGCGCAAATACACTTTCAAAAAACTCAGCGTCCTAGGTTCACAGAAAATAAGAACAGAGATTCAAAAGGAGAAATTAGAAGAAAGAAAAAGAACTCTACTTCTAATAACCGCCAGCACAGCTGCATCTCTTTTAATTTTTTGGGGAGTTTTCGAATTCATGAATTACATCTTCTAAAGTATAACCAATAGCCGCAGGTGCTTAAGTCTGCGGCTTTCTCGTTTTTCTACCCTTACCTACCTTTATACAAATTTATTTTTCATATTTGGAATCGCTCCGATTTTCTAAAGCTAATTCCCGATCATGAAAAAGATACTGCGCTACATTCTGCTTTTTATACTCTTCGTATTTGTTGTCATTCAGTTCATTAACAGACCCGAGAAAATAAGTGAGCCTGTTACTGAAAACGACATTATTCTTTCACTCAATGTAGATCAAGAAATAGCGGCAATGTTAAAAGCATCATGTTATGATTGCCACTCCAACCAACCTCGATACCCTTGGTATTCAAATATTGCTCCTTTAAACTGGTGGATTGGAGGTCATATTGAGCATGGAAGAGACGAGTTGAATTTTTCACTTTGGGGTACTTTTACTGCCAGAAGAAGAGATCATAAACTAGAAGAAGTAGCCGAATTGGTTGAGAAACGAGAGATGCCGCTTCCTAATTACCTTCCCATGCACAAAGACGCAGAGCTTTCTGATGAACAGATTGAAAAGCTGAAGAAATGGGTTGAGGCTGAAAGAGCAAACATTGCTGCGGAAACAGAAAATTAAACTCCAATGATATTTCATTAATAAGGCTTCAACCAATTTTGATTGAAGCCTTATTAATTATTTCAAAACCAACTTAACGGTTTCTAATATTCTCTCCTCTTATTTAGTATAAATCTGGGAATTTCACTGGGTCTACTTCATTCATTAACGCATAAGCCGTATCGAAAACAGTTTCTACGCTTGGCTTAGAGAAGTAATCACCATCAGAAGCATACGCTGGCCTATGTGCTTTTGCTGCAATAGTTACTGGCTGCGAATCTAAATGGAAATAAGCACCCTGTTCCTCCACTACTTTCTGCATCATATAAGCCGAAGCACCTCCTGGTACATCTTCATCGGCAAATATTACTCTGTTTGTTTTCTTAATTGAATCCACAATAGAGTGGTGAACATCGAAAGGAAGTAGGGTTTGAACATCAATCACTTCAACAGAAATACCAATTTCTTCTAGCTCCTCAGCCGCTTGCATTACAATACGACACATAGAACCATAAGTAACAATGGTCATATCGGTACCTTCTTTTAGTACCTCAGGCACACCCAAAGGCAAAGTAAACTCACCTACATTGTTCGGAATTCGTTCTTTCAAACGATAACCATTCAAACATTCTATAATCAATGCTGGCTCATCGGCTTTTAACATGGTGTTATAAAAGCCAGCCGCTTGCGTCATATTTCGAGGTACCAACACGTGGACTCCTCGAATACTACTCAAGATCATTCCCATTGGCGAACCTGAATGCCATACGCCTTCAAGCCTATGTCCTCTTGTTCGAATAATCAATGGTGCTTTCTGGCCACCAGCAGTTCTGTATTGAAGAGAAGCTAAGTCATCGGACAGAATCTGAATGGCATAGAGCAAATAATCCAAATACTGAATTTCAGTAATTGGCCTTAAGCCTCTTAATGCCGCGCCAATTCCTTGTCCAATAATGGTAGCTTCGCGAATACCAGTATCGGTAACTCTCAGCTGTCCGTATTTATCTTGTAAGCCAGCAAAGGCTTGATTTACATCGCCAATTTTACCCACATCTTCGCCAATGGCAAAAACTCTTGGGTCGCTAGCCAAAGCAGCATCAAAGCAAGCTTGAAGCACTTCCCTACCATCTACCAACGGAGATTCATCAGAAAACTCTGCTTTAACCTCTTCTACCTTTAAAGCTGACTTTGCAGACTGACTAAACAAATGTGAGCTAAATCTTTCTTCGTTTTTAGCTAAGGCATTACTAAGCCATGCAACTAACTCTGAACGTGCTTCAGTATTTTCTGAACGCGTGAGCCTAAGCACTTTCTTAGCTGCCTTAATGGAATCCAAACGAATTGGATTCATTGTTTTCTTTAGGTCAGAAGCAGCTTGATGTATTTCACCAATGAAATTGCTTTCTTCTGCACATTTCTCAATTACAGCGATTGCTTCAGACTGCTCTCTCTTAATATCTTCCATAAAGGCGTTCCAAGCAGCAGTTTTAGCTGTCTTAGCTCCTTCTTTGGCTTCTTTTTCTATTATATCTAAATCGGCTTCTTGGGCCAATTCATTCTCCAAAATCCATTCCCTCATCTTCTTGAGGCAATCAAAATCAGCTTCCCACTTAAGTCTGTCTTTCGACTTATATCTTTCATGAGAACCAGAAGTAGAGTGCCCTTGTGGCTGGGTCATCTCTGTTACATGAATAAAAGTAGGCACATGCTCTTCTCTAGCTATTTTGGCAGCTTTTTCAAAAGTTTCAACCAAAGCCATGTAATCCCAACCTTTTACTACAAAAACCTCATAACCGGGCTTATCTTTTGTGCGCTGTATTCCTGCTAGAAACTCAGAAATACTACCTTTGGTAGTATGGTATTCTTTTGGAACTGAAATTCCATATTCATCATCCCAAACCGACATTACCATAGGTACTTGTAATACACCTGCGGCATTTATCGACTCAAAGAAGGGGCCTTCAGAAGTTGAGGCATTACCAATAGTACCAAAAGCTACTTCGTTTCCTGTGATAGAAAAATCTGTGAATTGATGTAGTTCTTTATTTTGGCGATAAAGCTTTGAGGCATAAGCCAAACCTAAGAGTCTTGGCATTTGGCCAGCAGTTGGAGAGATATCTGCGCTGGAATTTTTCATTTCCGTTTGCTTCTTCCATTCTCCGTTTTCGTCTAAAAGTCGGGTACCGAAGTGGCCATTCATTGACCTTCCTCCACTGGCAGGTTCCGCTTCAACATCGGTATGAGCATACAGTTGAGCAAAGTACTCTTGAACGCTAAGTTGACCAATAGCAAACATGAAGGTTTGATCACGGTAATAGCCTGAACGGAAATCGCCATTCTTAAAGGCTTTGGCCATGGCAATTTGAGCAACCTCTTTACCATCGCCAAAAATACCGAACTTGGCTTTCCCCATGAAAACTTCCTTTCTCCCCATTAAACTCGCCTCTCTGCTTTCACATGCTAGACGATAATCGTTCAATATTTCCTCTACTCCTATACTCAGTTTTCTATCTGTTTTAGTCGCTCCCAATATCTTAAACGTTAAATTTATAAAGCACCTTTTACCCGAAGGTCAACAAAAATACAATTTTACTGATACGAATCAAATTTGGATCAACCTATCTTATGAAGCATTCAGCAAAATAAAAGATTGTAAATTTTAATTTTAAAAAATTAAATTCCGACCAAGCTAATGAATCGAAATTTAATTTCTAATTATCAATAAGTTGAAAACTTTCCTCGAAGGAGTTCTAAATCTAAAATAAACCACTACAGACTGAAGACACCATAGTTTTTGGCAAGGATGAGAGCCCATTTGAGTGTCGGCACATTAAAATATACGATTTTAGAAGCTAGCGTAAAATGCATTTAAAGCGCAGAGTTTCAACTCAGTTTGTAACGACTAAAAACCTTTTATATCAACGGACGCTTTTTTCTCTGACTTTGCGGTCGTTTGAAGTCTAGCTTACTATATTTGCCGAGTAACATTAAAATTCAAATATCATGATCATTGGTGTACCAATCGAAATTAAAAACAATGAAAACAGGGTTGCTTTAACCCCGGGTGGTGCCTTAGAACTTATTAAGCGTGGTCACACGGTTTATGTTCAGGATAATGCGGGCTTCAATAGTGGTTTCCCAAATGACTTATACGAAAGTGTAGGGGCTAAAATATTGCCTACTATCGAAGCTGTATATGACATTGCGGAAATGATCATGAAGGTAAAGGAACCGATTGAAAGCGAATATAAATTGATCAAAGAAGATCAGTTGTTATTTACTTACTTCCACTTTGCCTCATATGAGCCATTAACAAAAGCGATGATTGAAAATCGTTCGGTTTGTTTGGCTTATGAAACTGTTGAAAAAGCTGACCGTTCTTTACCTCTTTTGATTCCTATGTCGGAAGTAGCTGGTAGAATGGCTACCCAACAAGGTGCTAAATACCTTGAAAAACCGATTAAAGGAAAAGGTGTTTTGCTTGGTGGTGTACCAGGTGTTAGCCCAGGTAGAGTGCTTGTTTTAGGTGGTGGAGTCGTTGGTACTCAAGCTGCTAAAATGGCGGCTGGACTTGGTGCTCAAGTAACCATTATGGATATTAACCTTGATCGTTTGCGCTATTTGAACGATGTAATGCCTGCCAATGTAGTAACTCGTTATTCAAGTGAAGTAAACATCCGCGAACTCATTCCAATCATGGATTTGATTATTGGCGCGGTATTAATTCCAGGTGCAAAAGCGCCTAACTTGATTACTCGAGATATGTTGAAAGACATGCAAAAAGGAACTGTTCTTGTTGACGTTGCCGTTGATCAAGGAGGTTGTATTGAAACATGTAAGCCAACTACTCATGAAGACCCTACTTTCATTATTGACGACATAGTTCATTACTGTGTGGCCAACATGCCGGGTGCAGTACCTTACACTTCTACTGTTGCGCTTACAAATGCAACTTTACCTTATGCTATACAATTGGCGAACAAAGGATGGAAGAAAGCTTGTACTGAAAACAAAGAATTGGAGCTTGGACTTAATGTAATTAAAGGTGATGTGGTGTATAAAGCCGTTGCTGAAGCTTTTGACTTACCTTATGTAGATGTTAAAAATCATTTGAACTAATCATTGTTCAAACTACAAATATTGAAAGCCGCCTTAATAGCGGCTTTTTTTATTCCTCCTCAGTCTGATCACATCAATTAGCCACCACTAATAAAGAATTAGAAATGATTTAACACTAATCACTTGCAACGATGTTGCATTTGCACTATTGTTGCATTTACAATGCTCGTATCAATTGTGATATTTAGTTATAATTAAAAACACAACGTTCAAAGATTATGAAATTAACACGTATCAAGCTTTATTCATTAGCCGTATTGGTAGCTCTTATAACAACAACGGCATGTGGTTCTGACGATCCGGAACCGGTTAACGAAGAAGAACTTATTACTACATTAAGGGTAACCTTTACTGGAACTGGCCCTAATGAAGGAGAAACGGTAGTTGCTACTTTTAAAGACCTTGATGGTGCAGGTGGAGATGCTCCTGAGGTAGTCAACCCAGTATTAAGCGCTAATGGAACGTACGATGTCAGTGTGGTTTTCTTAAACGAAGCGGAATCTCCTGCAGAAAACATTACCCTAGAAGTAAAAAAAGAAGCAGATGAACATCAAGTATTTTTTGTAGCCAACAACTTAAATTTCACTTACCAGTATGGTGATCAAGATTCAAACGCTAAACCTCTTGGTCTTGAAGGATCTGTTTTAATTGGTGATGCGGGCAATGGAACTTTACAAATACTCCTTATTCATGAGCCAAACAAAGATGGCTCAGGTGTTAGCGGTGGCGACCCTACAAATGCTGGAGGAGAAACCGACATTAGTGTGACCTTCAATGTAAGCGTCCAATAAGAGATCAATCGCAGATTGATTTAGTTTTTAGTTAGTTAATTAGTTACACGTACCGAAATGATCGGTACGTGTTTTTTTTGTTATGGTCTACCAACAAAAAAGAGTACCTCTTCCGAAGTACTCTTCTTGATAAAAGTATTTGGCGCAAATTCCCTTGACGATCTTCCACCCAACTTTTACACAACCTAATCCATATATGATTTAATAATTTCTGACACCTTAGTTCGCACCTCAGCGCTATTGTAGCTATCAGCTGCAGCCATTTCATCACCTAAAGCGAATAGTACTTCGTAAAGCATTTTATCATTCAGGCTTTCAGCATAACTAAAGCTAGGGTTTGTTGAGTATACCTCGCTCCAAACCAATCTTACATCAGCCCAATACTGTTCGTTTTTCTTCCACCACTCTTGTGCAACTACGCACTTACTGTCGTCTACCTTAGTGTATACATTCATGCCCTTTTCTTCTGCTAAAAGCTCATCTCCGCTTTCAGTACGATTTACCTTGCCGTTGTCTTGCTCGTGAATCCATCCAAAATCAGTAAGCTCATGTCTATTTGTACGAAGCATTACATTATAGTCACTGCGTTTTGAATATTCCCTTCTTGGTAATGGTGAATCTGATGCGCCTTCCCAATAATGTTTCCCATCCACATGTACCCATGAGGCTGAGCTTTCGTAACGCGGGCTATCATCTACATGATAAACCTTCTGAGACCACTGACCTTTTACAGCTGACTTTGGTAAGGTGTTAAGCTTCCAACCATTGTTCTTTACATAGCTATAAAGTTCAGTGTTTTCGTAAAGCCAATCTTGTCTCCAATGCTTTACAATGTGGCCTCCACCTACAATTAGTAAATGCTGCATAGATATTTCGTTCTTTTCATCCTTTACCAATTGTACCCACTCAAACCCTTTGGTTCTATAATTATCATGAAACTGGTAATCTCTTTGGTAATCAAAGGTTTCGGCAAAATTGAAAGTGATTTCATAACAGCCACACATTTCTTTAATTGCCTCTTGATCTTGCTTCTTTTTACTTTGAGCCATTGCTAAAGTAGACATCACTAGCATTAGGCAAATCAGTATATTTTTCATTTTGATATTTATTTTGAACATGTTTTAGTGCTTATTTAACCTGAAAGATTTGAGTTTTTGACCTTTAATCTTGTGCTTATTGCGCTAGCAAATCGTATTGGATTTGAGGATAGCCTCTTTCGCCAGAAACTGGATCAAGCATTCTAGTGAATTTGAGCTTGTAATAGTTATTATCACTATCCTTCACTACGTAGAAAATATCTGGGTTCACTCCTGTTTCTTTGTCTGAACCAGGCTGAGCAACAATTCTCCAATTACTTCCAATCGTAGTTAAATCTGACGAGTAGTTTAAATCTGTAGAGTTAGCATAGGTAAAGTCAGCGTAGGTAAAATCAGCTACAGCTACTTCTGCAACCTCAATAAAGGCTCTATTCTGGATCACAAAATCCTTATAAGCATATGGTATTTTGGTTGTAGCGTCAATTGGTAAAAGGTTAGTGAAAATGGTGAAGCAAATGTCCCATTTCTTTTTTTCTGGCTCTACATTTACCAAACCTTGATTAAGGTTTACATAATTGAAGTTATAATCGCTGTTTTTAGTGATTTGTAACTCGCTAAAAGTGGCAGAATTGATTTCGGCATATTGCATTTTATATCCACTTCCATCTCTTAAGAAACGCGCCTTCATCCAGCCTCTAGCAGTTCCATCTGCGTTTTTACCACGATTTATGATGTAAACTTTATTTTGGTCTGCGGTTGCCGACACCTCTGCAATGGCTGTACCTTCCAATGAACCGTCAGGCTGGTCCATCCAAGTTTGAGCTTGTGGCAACCATTCTGCTGGAGCACCAAACAATGAACCAAAAATAGCATCAATATCCATTTTAGCGCCCATTCCCACTGTATCTTCAGCAGTCACTTGTGCTAAATCATTTTTATCAATCGACTGAGCAAGCATGCTTGCTGGGTTATTCAATATTACTCTGAATTCGCTGCCAGAATAAAAACCTAAATCCCATGAAGCACGATTTACCACCGTTTGGGTTTTAGAAGAAAAGTCGATAAAAACTTGGTTTGGCTGATTGGCCCCTCCCACTTCTGCATCTATGATTGCGCTCGAAACCGCTGGATCTACTTTTGGCTGATCATCTTCAGAGTCGCAAGCATTTAGAAAGCCAACCGCTACTAGTGCAAGGATTAACTTCAATGTGTATTTACTGTTCTTCATTTTAATTTTAGGTTATAGTTTAATTTTATAAAATAGCTTCTTCCGTAGGATACCGGCACGGAAGCACCTCCTGAGTGCGTTCCACCAGAAACTCCTGAGTTATTGATTCTTTGAATGTCTAAAAGGTTTTTTGCTCCAAAAACAAGGTATAGGTGATTAAAAAAGGTTTTCGACAGGGTTAAATCCAGCCAATGATAGTCCTCTACTTCACCAATAGTTACCTGCTGCTCGCCCTCCGAGTCTTCAGAAAAAAGATAGTTTCTTAGGCCACCTGTGTACTTATAAAAAACATTGATTTTAGTATCTATCTTCTCCCAATCATACTGTAGGTTGGCGTTGACTTCTGGGGTGTAGAAAAAAGTGTTAAGCTCTTCTTCTTGATCTTCATCTAGTCTGTTATATCGGCCTATGTAGGAAAGTCCAAGGCTGGCAGAAAACCTACTCCATTCCATTTTTTGGTTCAACCCAAGCCCTATTGTCTTGTACTTATCTACATTGATGTAGGTAGTAGAAGTGGCATCGGAAGCCGACTGAGCCATACCAATCTGATCTTCAATGGTATTGTAGAAGATATTAACTCCTGCCTCTGACTTAGCCGACATAAGCTCGAATGGCTTGGAGAAATTGGCACTAATGTGATGTGAAAATTCGGGAGTAAGGTCTGGGTTTCCGAAAATTCTATGGTTCGAATCCACAAATTCAAAGTAGAGTTCACGAACCGAAGGAGACCTATAGCCTCTTCCGTAAGCCAATCTTAAACTAGCGTTATCAAAAGATTTCTTGATTTGAATAGAGGGGATTAACTGAGTGCCAAAAACACTATTCATAACCAAGCGAACACCGGGCCGCACGGTGGTATGATTAAGCATTTCCCATTCTAAAGAACTAAAAATAGCTACATCGTTGATTTGCTGTTCGCCTTCCTGAATTCTGCCACCACCTACTTTCTCGAAACTTAAATTATATCCAGTCTGCAAATCAACCAAATCAGAAAAAGCCAAATAACCTGTACCACCAAATTCCCAGACCTTATAAGTACTTATATCCTGATCGCCACTTGCTGTGGTCAATTGCTTCTCTCCTGTTACCAAGTTTTTAGAAAACCTAGATTTTACCCTTTCAAAGTCTGAATAAGATGCAAAAGCATTATAGCGATTTAAGAAAGGGAGTTTACCCTCTGCTTGTATTTGATGAATAGTACGCTGAGTTAAATACTCTTCATCAATAGCAAAGGGCTGATTTTCTCCCGTAGGTAAATAATTATCATTTGATCGCCCAAGGTCGTCAATCGTCTCATCTAGGTAATCAAAACGGTAATAAACAGAGCTGTTTTTAGGACTGAACTTAATCAGCGCATTGGTCTGAAATTGCTCTTTCGGATTCCATTCTTTTGGCCTACCAGTTAAGCTTCCTTGATAGCCTTTGAAATCGCTATGTAATACTCCAATTTGAGCAAACCATTGACTCGCTATCTGCTGATTAATGTTTATATTTTGAATGTGCTTTCCTTTGTCGGCTCCAAACTCAGACCCAACGGTTTCTTCCTGAATTCCTACTGAAATTTCAGTAGTATGTTCAGCATCTTTATAAGAAATAAGGTTGATTACTCCCGCCAAAGCGTTAGCTCCGTAGTTCACTGCCATTGGCCCCTCCACTATCTCAATCCTTTCTATATTATTGAGGTTAACTTGAGATAAATCAGCCGCATTTCCATTTCCGTTTCGATTGACCAAAGGAATTCCATCCAATAGAATTTTCACGTTCTGACCAGAAATGCCTTGCATACTAATGCCTGTGCTGCCTAGCGCCAAATCTTGCGAATAGCGAATATTCAAACTGTTAGAAAGGGCTTCAGCAAGGTTAATTGCCCCTCTGGCCTTAATATCCTCTTGATCTATTACCTTAACTGTAAAAACGGATTGTTCAGCAGACTGTGGATTGAACTGGCCTGTAACAATAAAATCATCTAGTTGAACCTTCTTGGGTTCCAATCTAATCACATAGTCTTTCGCTACCCCAAGGGTATCGGTAATTGACTGATACGCTACGTGCTGTGTGCGAATTACAATAGGAAAGTCAATGGCTTTGAGGTTAATAGCTCCGTTTTCATCAGAAATAACGTTGCCATTGTACCCACCGTCAATTGGTTGAAACATGAAGGCTACCCCTTCGATTGGTGCCCCCGATGTATCGTCTAGTAATGTGATTTTTTGGCCAAAAACAACTTGGCTGAAGAGGGTTAATATGAGAGAAAAGGCGGTACGCACAAGTGTTATTTAGATTAATTCTTAATAACACAAAGGTAGTTGGCTTTTAAGCTGAGGAACAATCGCTATTGCTAGGGAAAATAATCACTAGAACTAGTGATTTATTTTCTTTCTAAACTAACCCAGCCTTGCTCTGCAGCAAAGATAATTAGCTCTGTAGGGGATTTAAGTTTAAGCTTTTTCAGAATGTTTTTACGATGGGAGTTCACTGTATGAATGCTAATATTCAAGTTATCGGCAATTTCAGATGAAGAGTTTCCAGAGGCAATCAACCTTACTACTTCTTTCTCTCTTTCAGAAAGCTCAAAATATTCATTCCCTTCATCAACAAGCGCCTTTAACACTCGGTTACAGAAAAACTTCTCACCAACCTTAATAGACCGAATGGTTTCTAAAATTTCGCCTTCGCTACACGATTTCGTCAGAAAGCCCTTCACTCCCATTTTTAGTACCGCTCGAATTCTAACACTGTCCAAGTCATCGGTAATTACTAGAATATTCAGGCCGGGGTATAACCTAAGCCAGCGGCTTATTTCATTAACAAAGTCGCCATCTCCATGAATATAATCTAGAACCACCGTTTCGCTGGTATGGCTTCCTATCACAGCTTTTAGTTCGTCAATATGCTCAAACTCTTTAACGCTATCGAAATAGCCGCTTCCGCTGGCCAAAGTTGCTAGGCCTTGTCTGAGTAGGTACTGTGGAAAATGGATGTAAAGTGGGGCGCGACTCAATTATCTATTCTTATTTAGACTAATTCCACGCAAAGGTAAGGCAAAAACAGAAATAAGAAATAGAAGCCACAGATAAAAAAACTTACCTGAGCCGAATGATAAAACAATCATCAATAAGACTTAATGTCCTTTTCTTCCTTTTCTCCCTTTTTCCTAGTTATTTCGTTCGAATTCATAAAAACACAGATTATGAGATACGAAGCGATAGGAAAAGATTTGTTTATCAAAAACAGAGCAAAACTAAAAGCCCGTTTAAAGCCAAACTCAGTTGTTGTAGTTTGTTCTAACGATGTAATGCCCACCAATGCAGATGGCACTATGCCATTTCGCCAGAACAGCAATATGCTATACCTTTCTGGAATAGATCAAGAGGAATCGATTTTGGTGATTGCACCAGATTTTCCAGACCCAAAGTTCAGAGAAGTACTTTTCGTGCGCGAAACCAATGAGCATATCGCTGTTTGGGAAGGTCATAAATACACGCAAGAGGAGGCAACAGAGACCTCAGGAATTCAGACGGTAATTTGGAATGACAAATTCGAAAACACTTTTAACACCATATTGGCAGAAACAGAAAACATCTATCTCTACCAAAATGAGCACATTAGAAATGCAACTGATGTAGAAACCCGTACTGATAGGTTTACAAAGTGGTGTCACGCCACCTACCCTAGTTATGAATATGAAAGACTTGCTCCAATTATTTATGATTTAAGAACTGTAAAAGAAAAACGTGAAATAGAGCTCATGCAAACCGCCTGCGACATTACCGAAAAGGCATTTAGAAAAGTGCTTGCTCTAACCAAGCCAGGTGTTTGGGAGTATGAAGTTGAAGCTGAGTTTCAGTATGAGTTTGCAAAAAGGCGATCAAAGGGTTTTGCCTATACCCCTATTATTGGTGGCGGAGCTAACGCCTGCGTACTTCACTACATTGAAAATAAAGATCAGCTGAAAGATGGCGACTTGATGTTAATGGATGTGGGTGCTGAATATGCCAATTACAATGCGGATATGACCCGTACAATCCCTGTGAATGGCAAGTTCACGAAAAGACAACGTGAGGTTTACGATGCGGTATTAAGAGTAAAGAAGGAAGCCACTGCCATGCTAAAACCGGGAAATAGAATTCCTGAATACCATAAAGAGGTAGGGAAAATTATGACAAGTGAATTGCTTGGATTAGGCTTAATTGACAAAACCGATGTAGCCAACGAAAACCCAGACTGGCCAGCTTATAAAAAGTACTTTATGCATGGTACATCACACCACATTGGCTTAGATGTTCATGATGTGGCCAGCATTTACACAGAGTTTAAGGAAGGCATGGTATTCACCGTTGAGCCTGGAATATATATTCCTAATGAAGGTCTTGGTATTCGTTTGGAAGATGATGAAGTAATCACAAAGGATGGCACCTTCAACTTGATGCGTAACATCCCGATTGAGGCCGATGAAATTGAAAGCATAATGAACGCCTAATTTCGAATGGTAATAGATATTCAAAAAGGAACACTTTTAGAGGCATTAAAAGTCTTGGGAAGTGTTCCTGAATTTGACCCTTTATTGGAGTCAGATTACTACGAAGGTAAAGTAAAGAATAAAGTCCATATCATACTTCTGGCCAAAGTTGATGACAAGGTTGTAGGCTGTAAAATTGGTTATAACAAACACAAAGACGGTTCTTTGTATAGTTGGTTAGGTGGTGTTTTGCCAGAATATAGAAGACATGGCGTAGCAAAGGCATTGGCAGATGAAATGGAGACTTGGGCACTGAATAACGGTTATGCCAAAATACGTTTCAAAACCTTGAACAGGCACAAAGCCATGTTGGCATTTTCACTTAAAAATGGATTCGATATTTTTAATGTAAAGCCAAAAGACGAACTTGAGAATTATCGAATCGAACTTGTAAAGCATTTGAAATGAGTACAGAAGCAGCCGCAGCGCAAGCCGCCATTCAGCAAGCCATAAAAGCATCTGGCGCTGTCGTTAAGATTGAAGCCAATGAATTTAGCCGTATGCTATCAAAAATGGATGACGGCTTGGTGATTGAACAAGAGGGCAAGCTGTTTTTCAAAGATTATTACAAGTATAGTACTTCATATAAAGGCTTCGTTTTCTATTGTAAATCGAATGAAAAGATTTCAGTGCCTTCGAGATTAGAAAAGATAAACGCAAAACAAATTTGGGTTCCGCAATAACAACATACCATGAGTGACAAACTAAATTCGAATAGAGCTCCAGAACCAGTAGGCTTATATCCTCATGCAAGAAAAGTAGGTAACCTGTTATTCCTTTCTGGAGTTGGTCCAAGAGAACGAAACACAAAAAAAATACCTGGTGTTGAATTGAATGAAGACGGCAGCATTCAATCATATAATATAGAAGAGCAGTGCCACTCCGTTTTTAAAAATGTAAAACTTATACTGGAGGATGCCGGCAGTAGCTGGGATCAACTCATAGATGTAACTGTCTTCCTTACCAATATGAAAGCCGACTTTGCGATATACAATAAAATATACGCTCAGTATTTTAGCGAAAACCAACCATGTCGTACTACAGTAGAAATTAACTCACTCCCCACTCCTATTGCTATTGAGTTAAAGTGTATAGCTACTATTTAAGGGTTAAAATCGTACGCAGGAATCCTTTCTTTCTACAAATCAAAAATTTGATAATCAATCATTTATAAGTAGATTTTGGAAACCATATTCCGACATGCGCAATTTTTTCAAACGTGTTTCCCAAATAGTTAAATCCTTTATTTCGAAAATCACCCCAGGCAAAGTAGCTTGGAGAGGTGCAAACAAAGCCATTGCTACCTCTGCTATTATTATTTGGGTGTTGGGTGCACTTTATATGTTTGTAATTGAGGCTGGAACTCCTCTTGGATTCATCCCTCTAGTGCTTGGGCTTATTCTCGCCTTTTTGTGTAGTGCAGGATTAATTCTTATTTTACTCATTCTAAAAAAGTTACCCAAGAGCTTCCTTTGGGTTCTCCCAGGTGCATTCTTTTTAACCACCCTTATTTTTGGAGATAGCTTAGCTATAAAATTTCCTTTGCTTGTAATCAGTTTTTCAGGATTGGCTGGTGCAGGTTTGTTTTCACTAACCAAAAAGAACAGAGCTAAACTTTCCATTCACCAAACCATAGTATCTGGCCTAGGTAGCCTCATTGGTTTAGCGGGATTGGTCTGGGGGCTCATTTGGCTATTCGACACTGGAAGCAAACCTGAAATAGAGCACATTAATGCAGCTCTGACCTCTTCCTATAATGCTCAAACAATTAATGCGGCCAATCCTGCCGAAAAAGGAGATTACCAAGTCGATTACCTTACCTACGGAAGTGGAAACGACAAACAACGGAAAGAATTTGCCGAGGAGGTAACCATAGTTACTGATTCAGTTGATGGCTCTCGTTTATTAGATAATTGGAAAGGTATAGCAGGGAAATTACGAACTCGCTTTTGGGGTTTCGATGAAGAAGCACTGCCCATCAACGGCCGAGTTTGGTACCCAAAAGGTGATGGCCCTTTTCCTTTGGCACTCATTGTACATGGTAATCATGGTATGGAGGATTTTTCAGATCCTGGTTATCAATACTTAGGCGAACTTTTGGCCAGCCAAGGAATGATCATGGTGAGCGTAGATGAAAACTTTATCAATAGCTCATGGAAAGACATGTTTGGAGATGGTTTAGATGAAGAAAATGATGCCCGTGGCTGGTTACTTTTGGAGCACCTTAAATATTGGAGAAAGTGGAACAATGAAACAGATAATGTATTTCAGAATAAGGTTGATCTGGAAAACATTGCGGTAATGGGACATTCGCGCGGAGGGGAAGCGGCTGCAGTTGCAGGCTTCTTCAATAAGTTGAAATTCTACCCTGACGATGCCAAGCAAAAATTCAACTTCGATTTTAACATAAAATCAGTTGTAGCCATTGCTCCAGTTGATGGTCAATACAAACCAGGAGAAATTCAAACACCACTAGAAAACGTAAATTACTTGGTACTACATGGCGCAAATGATGGTGACGTTCAGTCATTTGCTGGTTTAAGGCAATACGAACGAGTCAAGTTTACCGACTCACTTTATCATTTTAAATCCGCTGTCTATATATATGGAGCAAACCATGGACAATTTAACACCACTTGGGGCAATTCAGACTCCGGACAACCATATGGATCACTCCTTAATAAAAAGGCATTAATGCCAATGGAAGATCAATTGCAAATTGGTAAAGTATACATAAGTGCATTTTTACAAGCCACTTTACAGGGCAAAAAAGAATACGAAGCTTTATTCAAAGATTACAGAAACGCAGGAAACTGGCTTCCTCCTACTATTTACCTTAACCAATATGAATCTTCCGACTGGAAAGTCATTGCTGATTTTGAAGAAGACTTAGACCTTACTACCAATTCATCTGGGGGAAGCATAACTTCTGAAAATCTAACTGTATGGCGAGAACAACTGGTGGGTATGAAATGGGGTAACAAAGCAACTCAGGCAGTTTATGTAGGTTGGGACAGCCTAGCCTATGAAGGCCAAACTGCTTGGATTGAGTTTTCCGTTAACGACACTTTTGACTCTACTAGTCCGAGGGCACTTACTTTCGAGTTGGCAGAATCAAAAGAGAATTCTTATCCCGATAAAGACAGGGACAAAAAGAAAGAAAACGAAAGCAAAAATGAAAATGAAAATGAAGAGCTGAAAGAAAGCAATGAAAACAACTCTGACCAAAACGAAGAAGACACATCCAAAGAAGAAAAAGAAGACGAGAATGAAAAAGCTCCAGATCCTATAGACTTTAGTATTCAGCTCACCGATGTTGCTGGCAATACCGTACAGCTTACTTTAAGTGAGTACAGCTACTTGCAAAGACAGCTCACCGTTGAGGTTCTAAAAAACCCAAGCCTTCAATCCACGAAAACCTCTGAAGCCGTGTATAATACCTTCTTTATATACAATGAAATGCTCACTAGTAAATCACCAAACTTTGCACTTAGCAAATTATCTAAAGTGCGCTTTCATTTCGATAAAAGTTCTAAGGGAGTTATTATCATAGATAAAATAGGTCTCCATTAGTCATATCAAGGGATTAACTCATTTCCCAATCCAATATTCACCTCCCATAATGGGACAGCCAACAACGCTCAGATAAATACCTAGTTTATTTACGAGTATCTGGTAGGGTATACATACACATATGTGTATTTGGTATAAGAATTGAAAAACAACTTTCATCAAAGTACCAATTTATGAGAACCATAGCCAACAAAATGAAAGCACCATTCTTATCCTCTTTACTTAATCTTTCAGGAGGCATCTTCTTAAAGACGGTAAAGCCGTTTAAAAAGGGAGACTTCATTGAGATAAATGGAGAAATAGGTTCCGTATCGTCTTGTAGCTGGTCAAGTAGTGAAATCAAAACCATTGATGGCGAATTAGTTAAAGTTGAAAATTCTCAATTCATTTTAGGCACTTTAAATAATTTAAGTGACAAAAATATAATCAGGTTAGAATTGAACCTTAATGTTTGTTACTCTGAAAACATGGCCGATGTAAAACAAGCCATTTACAGTTTTCTGAAAGAACATTCTGGAATTTTAAAATCTCCTAAATCTAAAATTACCGTAGCAAAACTTCATGAAAACCATGTTGAATTGAAGATTGCTCCATGGTGTTTGTTAGATCATTTTTTAGAGTTAGACTATAAGTTGGAGACTGCATTATATCAACATCTACTTAAGAAAGGTTTCAACATGCCAAACCGAGAAGAATTGTTTAGTACAATTAGAGAGATTGCTTAATCAGTGAGTCCTTTTTATACTTCTTTCTAAACCTACTCACAAAAGCAAAAGAAACCAGTAGATAAACTCAAGATCAAATAGCTTAATAAGTAATAAAAAAAGCTTAAAAATATAGTACCGACAAACTTGTAAGAAGAGTCGTAAAAATTGAAATCCGGGATTAAGAAAAGTAGGCGGCAAGGGCTAGAATTACAACTAGAGGCGAGAAGGACAATTTGGAAGTAAAAAAGCAAACTTCTAGAATAAACCATCGTCAAGAATTCTGACACTCAAGCCGTTGGATGTATTTTAATAACAAAAAACAGTATGTGTTATGCGTTTTTTTATATATTTGTATTCCTTTCGCTTAATCTCTTTCACCTCAAAACTAGTTAGCCACCAATGTGTGTATTGACTCATGGCTACTACAATTATTAACTGAGGCGAAAAAACAGAAATTGCTTTTAACCAAAACGTGTGTATAAAATGTTAAAACCTGTACTCCACCCTGTCATCAGGAGTGCTTTTAATTTGAAGAGGGGACTACTAACACTTGTGTGTTGGTTTTCTTTGTTTTTTTCTGTCAACGCCCAAGTTACGCCTGTTCTTAACTTAAATTCGACTGGGAAAGCTTCACTTAATCTAGAAGCCCTTAACTTAAATAATTGTTTCACATCTACGCGCTTCGCCCCTACGGCAGCTGCTGGTGATGGCCATGCAATGTGGCTGAGCAACAATCCCTACCCTTTAAGTACAACAGATTTTGTTTTCAGTGCTGGGGCTTCATTTCTTGAAAATGCTGACGGAACTGCTACTTTAAAAGGGGTTCTAACCAATACCGGTAACCCTCTAGATAAGTGGGAAGTTAATCTATACTTATCTAGTAAGTCTAATTGGACACAATGGAGTAGCCTAGGAAGAACATACAAAGATGAAAGTGGCTTAATCGGCAATAATTATATTGACTGGAGCTATTATATTGAAGACCCTAACTTAACAAGTAAGATTGTTGGGCTACTTGGAAATATTGGGAAAACGGTAGAAATCACACACATGCCTGCCAATTACAACTTCGGTTTTCAAGTTGGTACAGCCGCTAACAATAAAAACTCGGGTTTTGGTTTATCAGGTTGGTTTAGCTACTCATTAGATGGCCAAAATTATCATCAAGGAGATTTCAATTTAGACCTAGCTCAAGTTGAAAGAGTAATCAATCACACTGCAAGTCAAACTCTTTTTGATTGTTCAAACCTGGGTATCAATACTATAACTGTAACTTCTACAGACCAATTTGGAGACACTTGTACTCAACAAATTGACATCAACATTAAAGATGTTACCCCGCCTGTTGTAGTTACAAAGAATGTAGTACGTACTTTGATAAATGGCAAAACGACTATTTCAGCAAATGATGTATTAGATTTTAACTGTAGCTCTGGAGGTATTTCTAGTCTTTATGGCCCCAATACGCTTAATGCTGATGGTAAAATAGAGAGTATTGTTGCTCCTAACCAAGGAGATGAAGCCTTCTTCTTCGCAAAGCCTTGCACATCAGACAACTGCTCTATAGCTTCTTATGTTATAGACAAAAAGACATTTGACTGTTCTAATATTGGAGAAAATATTGTTACTGCTACTGTAACAGACCAAAGCGGAAATGTAACTACTGCTACTGCCGTAGTATATATTCGTGACAACACCATTCCTGTTGCAAGAGCTAAAAACATAACAGTTGCTTTAAATGAAAATGGCATTGCAACTATTACTCCTCAAATGGTAAATAATGGATCTAGCGATGCTTGTGGGACAATAACTCTATCTCTAAACAGAACTACATTTGATTGCTCAAACTTGGGAAACAATCAAGTGACACTTATTGTAACCGACAATAGTGGAAACACAAAAACTACTACGGCCAATGTTAATGTAATTGACAACATGGCTCCTGTAGTAGTAACTAAAAACATTACTCTAAATCTTAATCAATACGGCCAAGCGTCTATTGCTGATGCTTTAGACCTACTTGTGCTTTGTGACGATGCCGTTGTCGAAATTGACAATGGTGGCGGAGGCGGGGGAGGCTGGGAGCCTGGAACAGGTGAAACTGGTTTCTCTATTCCTAGCCCTTATTATGAGGCTACTTGCACTAAAGACAACTGCTCTATCACCAATGTCACTGTTGACATCACTGATTTCGATTGTACTAACATTGGACAAAATACCGTAACTGTAACTGTAACAGATGCCAGTGGAAACTCTACTTCTGAAACGGCTATTGTAACCATCAATGACATCACACCTCCAACGGTAATTACCAAAAACATTGCTGTTAACTTGGATGCTAATGGGAATGCAACCATTACCCCTGCTCAGGTAGACAATGGCTCTTCTGACATTTGTGGAGTAACGCTTTCTCTTGATAAAACTTCTTTCGGATGTTCTGAAACTGGTACTCATACGGTGACTTTGACGGCTACCGATGCAAGTGGAAATACTTCTTCTTCTACTGCTACAGTAACGGTTGCTGACAATACGGCTCCAACTATTATTACTAAGAACATTACTGTTCCACTTGATGCTAATGGAAATGTGAACATTACTGCGGCTCAGGTAGACAATGGTTCTTTTGACAATTGCGGTATTACTTTATCAATTGATAAACTATCGTTCGACTGTAATCAGGTTGGACCTCAAACGGTTACTTTAACTGGTACTGATCCTAGTGGAAATACCGCTTCAGCTACTGCTACAGTAACCGTTGTAGATAATATTGCCCCAACCATCGTAACTCAAAACATTACTGTAACACTCGATGCTAATGGAAACGCTTCTGTTAATAGCAGTCAAGTAGATAATGGTACAACTGATAACTGTGGAGTTTCAACCATTGAACTTAGCAAAGCAAGTTTCGATTGCTCTAATCTTGGTGACAATACTGTAACAGTAACTGCTACTGACGCAAGTGGAAACGTTAGTACTAAATCAGTAATTATTACTGTAATCGATAACATTGCTCCTACAGTAATTACTAAGAATATTTCTGTAACACTTGACGCAAACGGTAATGCCACTATTACTGCCTCTCAAGTTGATAACGGTTCTTTTGACAACTGTAACATTAGTCTTTCTGTAGATAAATTAAGTTTCGATTGTGCTGATGCTGGAGATCAAACAGTAACATTGACTGGAACAGATGCTAGTGGAAACACTGCCTCTGCTACGGCTATTGTGACGGTCATTGATAACAATGCCCCTGAAATTGTTACCAATGACATTACGGTAACCCTAGACGCCAATGGAAATGCTTCTATTTCTACTGCCGATCTAATTGACAATGCAGTTGAGGTTTGTACAGTAGTTCCATATGCTGGCAACAGTAATCATTCTGTTGCACTTCAGAATTACTACCCTAACAACAATTCATTCATTGACTTTAAATTTGACACTAACGGTGGTCAATTAACTCAGTATTCTGACGGTACAGCTACTGTAACAGGTACTATTGTCAATGGCTCTGACGCAAATGACATTTGGATCGTTCAACTTAACCTTGATCAAAAAAGAAATTGGTCTGAATGGTCTGCTCTAGGTAGAAGCTGGAAAGGAAATGCCAATACTGTTGGAAACAACTATAAAGATTGGTCTTACTACCAAATGAGTACTTCCGTATCTTCAACCTTAACAGGTGCTGGCAACAATGCTGGTCAAGTGAAGACCATTACTCATATGCCTGGAAATTACAACTATGGTTTCCAAATTGGACAAGCAGCTAATGATAAAAATGGTAACTACGGAATGTCTGGTTGGTTCTTCTATACCAACGGACAAGGACAGTCTGTTCAAGGAGACTTCAACATGGACATCTCTTCTTGTACCGTTTCTACAGGAACTGGACCGTGTGATCCTGAGTCAATTGAAATCAGTAAAACTGATTTTGACTGTAATGACCTAGGACAAAATACAGTTACTTTAACTGTAACTGATAGTCATGGCAACACAACTACAGAAACCTCATTAGTTACAATCGTTGACAATATTGCTCCTACTGTAATTGCAAAAAACATTACTATAGCGCTTGATGCTAATGGAAACGCAAACATAACTACCGCTCAAGTAGACAATGGTTCTTTTGATAATTGTAACCTTACATTATCTGTTGACAAAACATCGTTCAACTGTAGTGATCTAGGTGCTCAAACTGTAACATTAACTGGAACTGATGCAAGTGGAAACACTGCCTCCGCTACGGCTACAGTAACCGTGATTGACAATACTGCTCCAGTAATCACCGTCAATAACAGTATTACTGTTGAAGTTGATGAAAACGGAAATGCCACAATTACTCAAAGCCAAGTTGTGACTTCTGTAGGAGACGATAATTGTGGTAATGTCACTATTACCATTTCTAAAACAAGCTTTGACTGCGCTGACCTAGGTACAAACACCATTACTGTAACAGCTACAGACGCTAGTGGAAATGTAACTACCGAAACTGTTACTGTTACAGTTGTAGACTCTTCTGCGCCTGTATTTACTAACCCAACTTCAGGTTCAGTAATCAGCCAAAACCCAACAGCACCAGCAATGGACTTCAATGTCTTCGTTAGAAATAACGTGTCATTCAAAAATAATGAGACAGAAGGCGCTGTTGCACTTGGAGGTGACCTATCAATTGATGGCAGTTATCAGGTTTCTACCAATAGCAAAGGTAGCTTCAAAGTAGGCAATGTGCCTGTAACACTTGTTATAGGTGGAAAAGTAAACTACAACAGTGGAAACTCTCTTCAGGTAAACCAAAACGGATATGTTAAAATTGGTAATGCCAACGGATCTAAAGTGTGGTACCAAGATCAAAATGGTGCTAACTCTCCTATTCGTATTACTAAGGATAACAATTACAATAGTAGCCCAAGACTTCACTTGCAAGCAAATGCTCAGCAACTTGGAGTGAGCGCTTCTAACAACCCGATTTTCCAATCTGGATTAATTGATTTCGATGCTGCATTTGCTCAAATGGAAGCGAGTGCGCTATCAATGAGCCAGTTGGTTAACAATGCTAACTTGACTAACCCTAACGGACAGCCAATAAGCAATACCAACTTGCCAAACCAAGTAAAAATCAATTTACAAGATGGTTTAAACGTACTGAACGTAACTGGGGCAGATCTTAACAAGGTATCTGTATTCACTTTCAACAGTCAACCAAGCCAAAGCAAAATATTGATTGTTAATGTTAACAACCCTGGCACTTTCAACTGGAATGTATATAACACTGGAGGAATAGGAGAACATGTTTCACCATATATCCTTTACAACTTCTATAATAGCACAACAGTTAAAATTCAAGGAAACGGTTCTATTATAGGTACTGTATTCGCTCCTTTTGCTTTCATTAACAAGACAAGCCATAACAACATATCTGGTCAGGTGATTGGTAAATCATTTACCCAACTGTCTGGTGAAAACCATATGTTTGGATTCAGCGGAACAATCACTAGCGGAACAACTACAGAAATTGAAGAAGGTAGTACAGTAGTTAGAAACGCAGATGATTGTACTTATGAAGTACAAGGCTCTGAGTTTACTCCTGCCGTAACTGATAACGGTTGTGCAGATGTTACTTTAACTTATGCTTTGACTGGTGCTACTACTGGTTCGGGAACTGACTTATCTGGTGTAAGCTTCAATGTAGGCCAAACAGTAATTACATGGACAGCTACAGACGGAAGCAATACAACTACCTTTAGTATTACTGTTGATGTAGAAGACAATACTGCTCCTACCGTAGTTGCTAAAAACATTACTGTTGCACTTGATGCCAACGGAAATGCTAACATTACTGCCGCACAAGTAGATAATGGCTCTTTTGATAACTGTAACCTCACTTTATCTATCGACAAAACTTCATTCGATTGTACTAAGGTTGGTACGCAAACAGTAACATTAACTGGAACTGATGCGAGCGGAAATACTGCTTCGGCTACTGCTGCAGTAACTGTGGTTGACAATACTGCTCCTACTGTAATCACCCAGAACATCTCTGTATCGCTTAATGCTAGTGGAAACGCAATCATTACCGCAGCTCAAATCAACAACGGTTCGACTGACAATTGTGGAATTGCAAGTGTTACAGTAAGTAAAACTAATTTTAACTGTTCAAACCTTGGCGATAACACAGTTACATTAACTGTAACTGATAACAATGGAAACACAAGCACTAAGACTGCTACCGTTACTATTGTTGACAACATCGCCCCTACTGTAATTACAAAGAACATTACTGTAGCACTCGATGCTAACGGAAATGCAAACATCACTACTGGTCAAGTAAACAATGGTTCTTTTGACAACTGTAACCTTACATTGTCTGTTGACAAAACATCATTCAACTGTAATGACCTCGGTACTCAAACTGTAACATTAACTGGCACTGATGCAAGTGGAAACACTGCCTCGGCTACTGCTACAGTAACTGTAATTGATAACACTGCCCCTTCGGTAATTACTCAGAACATTTCTGTATCACTTAATGCCAGCGGAAACGCAATCATCACTGCTACTCAGATCAACAATGGTTCTTCTGATAACTGTGGAATTGCAAGTATGACGTTAAGCAAAACAAGCTTCGATTGCTCTAACATTGGTGTGAACACTGTTACTTTAACAGTAACTGATAATAATGGAAACACTAGCACTAAAACTGCTACAGTGACTATTGTAGACAACATTGTTCCTACAGTAATTACTAAAAATGTTACTGTTGCGCTTAATGCCAACGGAAACGCAAACATTACTATTGGTCAAATAAACAATGGTTCGTTTGATAACTGTAGTCTTACATTGAGTGTTGACAAAACTTCATTCAACTGTAATGACCTCGGTACTCAAACTGTAACATTGACTGGCACTGATGCTAGCGGAAACACTGCCTCGGCTACTGCTACAGTAACTGTAATTGATAATATTGCACCGGTATTCACTAGTGCACCTACTAACAAGACTTATCAAGCAGAAAACGGAAACTGTACGTTGAATGCATACTGGACAATTCCAGTTGCCACTGATAACTGTGTAGTGAACCTAACCAGTACTCATAACTCTGGCGATGCATTCCCTGTAGGAACTACAACAGTAACCTACACTGCTACTGATGCTAGCGGAAACTCTGTTTCTACTAGCTTTAACGTAACCGTTCAGGCCAGCCCAATGAATGTGGTGCTTCAAGCTGAAAACTATACTACAGTCTCTGGCATATACAACACTACATGTAGTGGTGCTGAAGATGGAAAAGTAATGCTTGCTGTAACTGGAGGCTGTGGGCCTTACACTTACCTATGGAGCAATGGTTCTACAAGCAAAAACCTAACGAATGTTGAAGCAGGTTCATATAGTGTAACAGTAACTGATAATAATGGTACTCAAATACAAAAGAACATTACCCTTACTTCGCCATCCCCTATTGTTGTCGAAAAAGCAGTAACAACTGAAAAGACACTATCGGGTTATGGAGATTCAAACACTATTTACTTAGGCTTTGGTGAACAAACTGCGGTATTACAAGCGAATGCTTCTGGAGGAAGTGGTGATTATACTTATTCTTGGTCTCCAACCGAAGAGATTGCATGCTCTTTCGAAAACACAGTAACAGTAGCTCCTCAAGTTACTACTACTTATACAGTGATCGTAACTGATTCAAACGGTTGTTCAACTACTGAAACCTTTACTATTAATGTTGTTGATGTTCGTTGTGATGATTACAATGCCCCAGGAGGAAACACTGGTGGTGGAAATGACGATGATGACGATGACAACAATGGTGGTGGAGATAATGGTGAAACATTTGATTGTCAATGTGAAGGTAAAATGAAGAACTTCACTGTTATCTATAATGGCTTCTCTGGTGTTACCATTAAAGCCTTGAAAAAGGACAAGAGTACAGTAATCAAAACTTTCAATAATGTTCAAAATGGTGACAAAATTGAAGTAACTGGCTTTGACCATAAAGGAAGATTGGATAGTAAAACTTACCTACAAATCGGTAACGTCCAATACGAAATCCACACTTCTTGCTCTATTAACATTATGGGAGAGACTTATGGACCATTTACGGTAACAAAATATACTGATGGCGATGGAGCAACTTGTTCTGGAAACAGCAGCCCATCAACTGCCAACTTCTCTGGAGGCGTAACTCCTATTCTTAGTCATGCAGGTGGATCAACTTATGGTCAAGACTCTAAGGATGACAAAAAGGGTAAAAAGGATAAGAAAAATGATGATGACGATGATGACAACAGTGGAGATGATGATGATGACGACAGTCATGTACATTCAGATAACTGTGGTCATAACAACAATGGCAGCAACGATGATGATGACGATGATAATCATGGAGATGATGACGATGACGACAATCATGTACACTCAGATAACTGTGGCCATAACGACAGCGGTAGTAACGATGATGATGACGATGACAATCATGGAGATGATGATGATGACGACAACGGAGGTACACCAATAACAGACTGTCAGTGTGAAGGCAGAATGGAAAACTTCACGGTTGTTTATCAAGGAGAGTCTGGAAAAACTATTAAAGCGTACAATAAGAAAATGGACTACCTCATTGAAACATATTACAATGTTCAATATGGTGACACCCTTGTTGTACTAGGTTTTGATAAGCACGACAGATTAGAGTCTAAAACCATGATGATGGTTGACTGGACAAGCTATGAAGTACATACTTCATGTTCTATCAATATTCTAGGAGCTGAAATTGGGCCATTCAAAGTAGTAGCCTATACAGATGGGGAAGGCTTCTCTTGTTCTCTTCCAAAAGAAGGTGGAGACAATGGTGGCGGTGGTGACAATGGCGGTTGCGATGTTGAAACCATCAACTGGACTGGAAATGTAACTATTTGTTATAATGGCCAAACCTATTGTGTCACTCAAGAAGAGGCAAAAACTTACTTAGCACTTGGTGCTAGTCTTGGATCGTGTAACTTTAACATTACAACATCTTCAAAAGGTATAGCAGCAAAAGCAACGGGTGAGAGTTCAGACATAAAAACTGAAATCAAGTTCGAGGTAAGCACCTACCCTAACCCAGCATCTGATTTGGCTAACATCACCTTTAATGTTAACCAAGACGGTCCTGTAACAGTAGCTATCTTCGATACAAGAGGTCTTCAGGTTGGTAATACCTTATTTGAAGAGAATGCAGAAACCGACAGAAAATACACCGTTGTGTTTGATGCTTCGGCTGTGAAGGAAGGTATCTACATTATCCGCTTAAGAACCGCAGGATACATAGAGAGTAAAAAACTAATGATTAAGAAATAAGCTTTTTCATTCTATCATACTAAAGAGGATCAACCCAAAAGTTGATCCTCTTTTTTGTTCACCCCTACTACATCAGTATAATTAAAACTGCTGCTTTGAACCTATATTTGTAATTCAAAGTTAGACTATGGAATTGACAGCAGACAATAAGCTTAGAAACCTCATCATTATTGGAGATCGTGTTTTGATAAGACCGAAGAAACAAGCCGAAAAAACAGCAAGTGGTTTGTACCTTCCTCCAGGAATTCAAGAAAAAGAAAAAGTGCAAAGTGGGTATATCATTAAAGTTGGGCCCGGATACCCTATTCCTATGCCAATTGAGGATGATGAACCGTGGAAAGACAATGATGAGAAAATCAAATATGTCCCATTGCAAGTAGAAGAAGGAGACTTGGCCATTTTTCTTCAAAGAGGAGCCATTGAAATAATGTATGGAAACGAGAAACTTTATATTGTTCCGCAATCATCTATTCTAATGTTAGAAAGAGATGAAGCTCTTTGAGTCGCTGATATTTGCTCATTCAAAAATAAGCATGACCTCTACAATAAACGATACATACCTCTGTTCTTTAACCAATTAAAAAAATGAGTTTTGCCATTACTGAATCAGTCAGTTATCTTTGTACATAAAAAAACTCAATATTTAGTCAGAGTCGTTTAAAACAATAGACCGTTCTGAGTGAACATTGCGAAACACAACAGGTTCAATTCAAAACTCAAAAACTTGTTCAAAAATATCTTATGAAATATAAAGCAATAAAATTTTCTCGGAGCAATCAGGCTGAATTCATCAGTGACCTCCGAAAAAGGGTCAAAGAGTATTTTGAGACCAACGAGATTTCCGTTTATGGAAATACTACAATGGTTACGAAAACAATAATAATGTTCTTACTCTACTTTGCACCTTATACATTAATGCTCACAGGTGTAATTACCAATACATGGATTCTACTTTTAATGTGGGCCATTATGGGTTTGGGAATGTCGGGTATTGGTCTTTCAGTAATGCATGATGCAAACCATGGTGCCTATTCAAAAAACAAGCATGTGAATAAATACATGGGTTACGTAATGAACGTAATCGGGGCAAGTGCTTTTAACTGGAAGGTTCAACATAATGTACTTCACCACTCTTTCACCAATATTGAAGGTATGGACGAAGACATTGACCCGGGTAAGTTAATGAGGCTTTCTCCTCACGCTCCCCTACTTAAAGTTCACAAGCTCCAACATATTTATGGTTGGTTCTTGTACGGCTTAATGACCTTCTTATGGTTAACCACAAAGGACTTTAAACAACTATACCGATATAAGAAGTTAGGTCTTCTTAAGGCTCAAAAAAGAACTTACACTAGTGTTTTGATCGAAACGATCATTTCAAAAATTGTTTATTATGGATATGCGTTGGTATTGCCATTGATCTTTATCCCTGCTCCTACTTGGGTAGTTTTATTAGGCTTCTTTATCATGCATTTCATTACAGGCCTTTCATTGGGGTTAATATTCCAACCTGCGCACGTTATGCCAACTGCAGAATACCCAATGCCAGACGATACAGGGAATCTAGAAACCAACTGGGCGGTTCACCAACTTTTCACCACTACCAATTTTGCCCCTAAAAGCAAATTATTCTCTTGGTATGTAGGTGGGTTAAACTTCCAAATCGAGCACCACTTGTTCCCTAACATCTGCCATGTTCATTATAAAAAAATATCACAGATTGTAATGGAAACCACCAAAGAATACGGCTTGCCTTACAATTCTGAAAAAAGTTTTCTTGACGCAATTGTAGCGCATGGTAAAATGCTAAAGAGTTTAGGACGTAACCAACTGGCATAAAACGCAGAATGAAAAACAAACGACCTACTGAAATCTTTAAAATTTACTTATTGATTTCAGTAGGTTTTTTATTGCTCAATTTTGGCTGTCAATCACCCAAAACAAACCCCTCTACTTCTTTAAAAGCCAAAAGTGAATTAATCAAAAACACCGTATTGGCAGATGGCCACCCTATAGCGGTTTGGAGTAAATCTAATTCGAATGCTACAGAAGCCATTTTACTTGTTCATGGCCGAACTTGGAGCGCTCTCCCCGACTTCGATCTACAGGTGGAAGGTGAAGACCTTTCTTTAATGGATGGTTTGGTAGCAAAGGGCTATACCGTTTATGCAATAGATGGTAGAGGTTATGGCGCCACCCCGCGGGACAGTACGGGTTGGTTTACCCCAGACCGGGCAGCCAAAGACTTAGCTATTGTTTTAGAATGGATTTCGAAGCAGAAAGAATGGAAAAGCCTTCCTCATCTTTTCGGTTGGTCAATGGGGTCGACTATTTCTCAGTTAACTGCTCAGCGCAACCCTGAGCTTGTTTCTTCACTCACGCTGTTTGGTTATTGGAAAGATAGCGATCAAGTGTTTCCGAGTGAATCTGAGGCTACTGAACCAGCTATGACTCCAACAACAGCAGAAGCAGCCGCAAGCGATTTCATTGTTCCTGGATCAATCAGTCAAAAGGCAATAGACGGCTATGTTAAAGCTGCCCTTAAAGCAGATCCAATTAGAGTCGATATGAACAGGTATGATCAGTTCAACGAACTAGATCCAGCTAAAATAATGGTACCTACATTAATTCTTCAAGGTGAGTTTGATCCGATTGGTCCAACAGCAACTCAAGCCAAACTTTTTACCAGATTAGGTACAGCTCATAAGCAATGGATCGTAATTCCAGGGGGAGATCATGCTGCTTTTATGGAAAGACCGAGAGCCTACTTTATCAATAGCCTTGTAAACTTTTTGGTAAGTATTTCTGATATAGAAAAATAGGTTTAGAGATATTATTTGTCTTTTGTCAAAAGAGCAAATTCTTTCGCATGATAAGTTAAAATCACGTCTGCACCTGCCCTTTTAATACTTAGAAGAGTTTCAGCCATAACGCGATCGTAATCTAACCAACCCTTCATTCCAGCGGCTTTAAGCATAGCATATTCACCACTTACATTATAGGCTGCAATAGGTTGCGCATAATTATCTTTCAATAACTTAATAACATCTAAATAAGCCAAAGCTGGCTTTACCATCAAAAAGTCTGCACCCTCTTCTACATCCAAGTCTGCTTCAATCAAGGCTTCTCTCTGATTGGCGGGATTCATCTGATAGGTTTTCTTATCTCCGCTTTTTGGAGCCGAATCTAGGGCGTCTCTAAAAGGACCATAAAAGGCACTGGCATATTTTGCGGTGTACGACATAATGGAAACATTCTTAAACCCATTATCATCCAATACCTCACGAATGTAGGCTACACGGCCATCCATCATATCGGAAGGGCCAATGATATCGATGCCTGTTTCGGCCTGAGCCAAAGCCATCTTTCCCAAAACCTCAAGGGTTTCATCGTTTAGAATTTCGCCATTTTTAACCAAGCCATCATGCCCATCAGAATTGTATGGATCCAAGGCCACGTCCGTCATAATAGCAGCTTCTGGAAATTCAGACTTGATTCTTTTTAGAGCCTTCTGATAGAAAAAGTTTGGGTCGAAACTCTTAGTAGCTGCCTTATCTTTATAGTGCTCTGGCACCACCGGAAACACATCGAAAGCATTAATTCCAAGCTTTAAGCAGGCTTCTATTTCCTTCAATATTTTATCCAAACCCAAGCGGTAAATACCCGGCATTGAATCTACCTCGATTTTATCGTTGGCTCCTTCGAGCAAAAACAAAGGGAAAATAAAATCATCAGTTCTTACTTTGGTTTCTTCCACCATTCGCCTAACGGCTTCTGACTTTCTGTTTCTTCTCGGACGAATATTCATGCGCTCTAATAAATGGGAGTATTAAGGTAAAACTCAAAACAATTGAGGTTCTTACTTCACAAAGTTAATGGTTAACGGGTATTTATACAGTCCGCCTTTATCTGCTTCGATAGTAGCGAGAATTACACAAATCAAATTCACAATTGGAATGATGATCAAAAACGGAATTCCAATAAGAATGAAAATACCAATACCCGCTATGAAAGTATAGAGCAACATAGACAGTTGAAAATTTAACGAGGCCTTTGCATGCATAGCTATTACTTCAGATTCTTCCTTTTTTGAAAGCCAAATAAAAAGCGGCACTAAAAAACTCCCCAATGCAACAGTATACCCTAATAATGTTCCGATATGTGCTCCTAAAACCCACGGTCTTTCTTTATATGTCATAGTTCTTCATCATTTTTATATTCCAAAATATCAGCTGGTTGGCAATCCAGCACCTTGCAAATGGCTTCGAGCGTACTGAACCTAATCGCACGAGCTTTTCCTGTTTTTAATACAGAAAGATTGGCCAAAGTGATCCCAATTTGCTCTGCAAGCTCTTTGCTCTGCATTTTTCGCTTGGCCAACATTACATCTAAGTTTACAATAATGGCCACTAGATTGTTAATTCTTTATCTTCTTTCAATTTCAAACCATGATCAAAAGCTTGAGCTACAACCAGTACTATTAATCCAACAAAAATTGTATTGTTGAAAATATCAGGAGAAAAACTCACTTCGGTTGTTTTAGAGCTCAGCTTGTCAAGCTCAAAATACCTGCTCGCAATATAACTAATCCATAGATTCATCAATAGATGTACTCCACCGAGTCCTACTAGAATAAAGCCCATTAATCGAACCCTCGATACATTTTCCAAACTAAAAAAATCTTCTCCCAATGCAGACTTAACAAATTGAAGGAGTAGATGGATAAAGTAGACGGAAAAAGCCATGGCTACTACCAAAACAGCTAAGATTAAAGTACGAGGACCTTTACTAAAGGAAATAACATAATTATCTACTGAGGATTTCAGCTTAGCTTCCTTAACAGAACCTTCATAAGCTGCTTTGACTTTAAGAGCTCTCCTCTGCTCCATTTGCTCAAAATTTTCTCGACTTATCTTAACGGTAAAATACTTATCTGTATTCTCAAAAATTCCAAAGTAGAGCACCATTGCCATTCCAATTACAGTTGCGAAACGGGCAATTGTTAAAAAGACAATACAGAATTTAATCAGTAAATTATTGGTCTTCATATTATTAGATTTTTGTTAGTCTCTGAGTTCATTCAACAGAAAAACATCCCCCTTAGTTAACTATCTCTTTAAGCACCCGCTATGGCTCAAGTAACAGCTGCTCCAATCAAAATATTGGTCAGCCATAAAGATGCTTTAGAAACATTCATATTTTCCAGTTTTGCCAAAAGTAGAAATTAATTATCGATAAACAATAATTAGTTACCGCAATACAACGATAAAAAAGTAAAATAAACCTTTTCATAAATCCTATGTCAAATTGCCAATATGAAAAAACAAGTCATCCGAACCGCAATCATTTTTATGTTCTTAGCTTTTGCAAGCAGCGCCCAAGCGCAGTTTTGGGTAGTGAAAGGAACCGTTCTCGATAGTGCCGATCGAGTGCCCATGGTGGCCGCAACAATCAGCATTGTCAACAAAGCAGACGCTAGTCTCAAAGCCAAAATAAGTGACTTGAATGGAGAGTTTAGAATTACCGGAATAGCCGATGGTAACTACGCTTTTAAAATTTCATTTGTAGGCTATTTCGATTTCAAAAAAGACATCACCGTAGCAGGAGGCACTCTTGATCTCGGTACAATTTTAATGTCGGAAGATATTAAACAGCTGGACGAAGTTACGGTGGAAGGGCTTGTAGACAGAGTTGAACAAAATGGAGACACCACAATTATGAATGCTGCGGCATATAAGGTAAATCCGGACGCTAATGCACAAGATCTTTTAGAAAAAATGCCTGGAATTATGGTAGTCAACGGCCAAGTTCAGGCCCAAGGAGAAAATGTTACCAGAGTTTTGGTAGATGGACGAGAGTTTTTTGGCAATGACCCTAGTGCAGCTTTGCAAAACTTACCTGCTGAAATTATTGAGAAAATTCAGGTCTATGATCAAGGCAGTGACCAATCTCAGTTTACAGGTTTTGTAGATGGTGAAACCTCTAAGGTTTTAAACATCATAACCAAAGCCAGTATGAGCAATGGTCAATTCGGAAAAGTGTATGCTGGAGCTGGAAGTGACGAAACCTACAATATGGGAGGTAGCATTAATCTTTTCAGACCAAAAAGCAGAACTACCATACTTGCCCAAACCAACAATATTAATATCCAGAATTTTTCTACAAGCGATTTACTAGGCATTACTTCTGGCGGTGGCAGAGGCGGTAGAGGTGGAGCTGGTGGCGGTAGAGGTGGCGCTGGCGGTGGTAGAGGCGGAGCTGGTGGTGGCGGTGGTGGTTTCTCTAACGGAGGAAACACTAGCGACTTCCTTGTAGGCCAACAAGGCGGGATTTCTAAAACCACAGCTTTTGGTATCAACTACTCTTATCAGCCAAACAAAAAACTTGATTTCTCTGGAAGCTACTTTTACAACGAAAGCAGTAATGCTTCTGATCAGTCAATTTTCAGACAATTTACCCTCCCTCAAAACGAAGGTCAGACTTATGAGGAAAACACGATTTCGCCAAGCACCAATGTTAACCATAGGTTCAGCGCAAAAATTGATTACACAATCAACGATAAAAACTCATTCACAATTAGACCACAACTTACACTTCAAGACAATGTTGGCTCTTCCTTTTTAAATGGAAGAACAATGTTAAATGATGATGTATTGAATTCGACCAACACCGAAAATTCAAGTGACTTAACGGCTTACAATTTTTCTAACAACCTTCTTTATAGACATTCATTTGAAAAAAGAGGCAGAACGTTTTCCATCAACGTAAACACAGCGTTCAATAAAAGCACAGGAGAAAGTCTTCTATTATCAGAGAACATTTTCTACGACAGACAGGGAAACCCTGAAAATCAAGATTTAAGACAAAGCGCATCACTGACACAGCCAGGAGTAACCTTGAGGGCAAATGCAACCTACACTGAGCCAATTACCGATAAAAGCCAATTGATGGTAACTTATCAGTATGGGTATCAGTACAATGATTCTAAGAAAGAAACTTATGATTACAATGAGGGCACAGGTGAGTACTCAGATCTAAATGTTCCCTTGAGCAATATTTTTCAGAACGATTATATTACCCAAGGGGCTACTTTAGGCTATAATCTAAGGGGCGAAAAATCAAACCTTTCGGTAAGTGGTAATTATCAGCGGGCTACGCTAGACAATGACCAAACTTTCCCTACACAAGACAATGTAGACAGGGTGTTTAATAATTTTCTTCCAAGCGTAAACTATCGTTACAGTGTTGGGCGTACGGAAAACATAAACATTTCATACAGAACTAGCACGCAGGCACCATCGGTTACGCAATTGCAAAATGTAATTGACAATTCAAACCCACTGTTTATTAGTGCAGGTAATCCAAACTTGGATCAAAACTACCAGCACAACGCCACTGTTAGGTACACCAAAACCAATATCGAAAAATCTACTACATTTTTCGCGATGTTGAACACTACATACTCTGACAACTACATTGGCAATAACACCATTATTGCTTCAAGAGAGAATACAACCGTTGGTGATATTACTTTAGAACCAGGTGCACAATACTCTCAGCCTATGAATTTAGGCGGCTATTATAGTGTTAGAAGTTTTGTTTCACTTGGCTTGCCATTGGGTTGGGTAAAATCGAATCTAAACCTTACACTTTCGGGTAATTATAGTCGTACTCCAGAAATGATTAATGAAGAGATGAACCACTCCTCTTCTCCTAGCTTTGGGCTAGGTGCAGTGTTTAGCAGTAACATCAGTGAAAAAGTTGACTTTACGATATCGAGCAATTCTAATTTCAGTACAACAACTAATACGGTACAAAGTCAAACCAATACTGAATCATTTACACAGTCCACACGCTTAAGGTTGAACTGGATTTTTGGTCCAAGTTTCGTGTTCAGGTCTGAAGTAAACCATACTGCTAACCCAGGGCTAAGCGATGGCTTTAACCAAAGTTATTTAGTTTGGAACATGGAGTTTGGCAAAAAGCTAATAAAAGACAAAGCAGAGTTAAAGCTAACTGTGTTTGACCTTCTAAAACAAAACCAACGTGTTTCTAGAAGCATCAATGGATCTTACATTCAAGACACCAACTCGCAAATTCTTACCCAATACGTTATGCTCACTTTTACTTTCAATATTAGAAGCTTTGGCAGCGGAACGGCCCCTGCGCTTGATGACAGACAGCAACGAATGGAACAAATGAGACAGAGGTTTGGAGGGAATGGTGGTGTTGGCCGAGGAGGCAACGGAGATATGTACTAGGGCTTTCGCAAAAAAATTGTCACAGCTTAATTTCAGTTTTTTAACAAACTAAAATTTAAGTTTTCAAATAATAATAACTAGTTTCATGACAAGGTCACAATTCATGAAGCTAGTTATTATTTTTTTATACTCAATCTTGTGCTTTTCATATTGCTATTCACAAGAACCAACCATTTCAGGCGTAGTACTAGACAGCACAGAACGAAAGCCACTTTATTTGGCCAATGTCATATTACTTCAGCAAAGCGATAGTCTTTATAAGGCAATGACCACCTCTGAACAAGGTGAGTTTAAGTTTTCGAAACTGACAAAGGGTAAATACAAAATAGACATTACTTATGTGGGTTTTAAGCCCTATTCCCAAACCTTTGAGTTCAACAACAAATCCATTGACTTAGGAAAGATATTTTTGGTTGATGACCTTACAATGCTAGATTCAGTAAGTGTTGAAGGTGTTGCTCCTGCTGTGGTTTTAAAGCAAGACACAGTTGAGTTTAATTCCTCTGCCTTCAAAACTACCTCAGAAGCTAACCTTGAAGATTTACTAAAGAAAATGCCTGGCTTAGAGGTGAAAGATGGAAAGCTCACCTCGCAAGGCGAAGCCATTACAAAAATTATTGTGGATGGAAAACCCTTCTTTCAAAATAGCCCAGAATTTACGTTGAAGAATTTACCAGCCGACATGGTCAGTAAAATACAGGTAATAGATGAAAAAAGTAAGGAGGCTATTTTTACTGGCCATGATGATGGCAAAAGGGAAAAGGTACTCAATGTAGTTACCAAGCCAGAAAAAAGAAGAGGCTATTTCTCAACTTTAGGCCTTACTTATAGCCCTCCAGAACGATACCAAGCCAGCGGAAACATAAATTTTATTAGGGGAAAAGATCGGTTTTCTATCTCAGGTGGTTTCAATAACCTGAGCTCAGGAGGAGGCGAGCAATATGTGAATATAGGCGGGGGACAAACCATGGTAAGCGTTGGAGGCCTAGGTGCTAATGGAGGAGTATCGCAACAGAGTACATTTAGAACCTACTATTATTCAGAAATCATACCCAAGCTTACAGCCAATGCCTCCTACTCTTATAGAGGAGCCAATACAAAATCTATTAATGAAACCTCTCAACAATATATTCAGGCAGCAGATTCTGGCAGGGTTTATAACCAAAGATCAGAGCGCGAAAGCAATAGTGTTTCACATACTACATCACTTAGTTTAGAGTATAAACCCAACGAAAACAATCGATTTACACTAAGGCAAAATTTTTCATTGACTGAAGGAAAAAACATCTCGCATGTAACTGGAAATACCTTTATGAACAGTGAGGAGATTAATAGTACGGACAATAGAAATTTCTCTGAACGAGACGGAAACAATTGGGGAAGTAACTTTAGCTGGTGGCATAAATTTGCTAAGAAAGGACGAACACTTTCGCTCAATTCTGGCTTTAGCCAAAGCCAATCTACTAGTGTAGACTCCGTTCGGTCTGTTAATCGTTTTAATACTGGTAATGTAAGCAATCAAGATTTTGACCAGTTCAGTAAACCGCAGGGCAGTTCTAGCAACTTCTCTACTCAAATTTCTTATACCGAACCGATAGGAGAAAAGCAGAGCTTAAAGTTTTATTATAAAAGAGATCTTCAGAAAACTGATGATGAGAGGCTGCTACTCAATTATAATAACAACGAATCGGGCTATACAGACATAGACACTCTTAGGTCGAGTCAATATGACAATAAGCTAACAAAAGATGAATTCAGTTCGGGAGTTCAGTTTAAAGTTGGAGAAATCAACATCTCGGCTGGCGCAAAATACCAGCTTCAGAGAATCCAAAATAACCAGACCTTTCCTAACTCAACTTCTTTCAACAGGAAATTCCAAGGCTTTATACCCAACGTAAGTTTCTCTTACCGGAGTAAGGAAGGCAAACAATTGAGATTAAATTACTCCAGAAGCATGGGGGTGCCTCAAGCAAATCAGTTGCAAGATGTACTAGACAACCGAAACCCTTTATTTCTTAGAAGGGGAAATCCAGGCCTTTCTGAAAGTTATTCCAACAGGCTATCATTGACATACTCCTTATTTAATAAAGAAACCAAATCATATATCTCTTTAAGTATATCTGGAGGAACTACAGAAAATACGGTGGTTAACAATACCATAATAGGAAATGGATCGAATAGTCCTGAGGGCATTGAATTACCTGTTGGAGCAAGGTTAAGTATGCCTGTAAACATGGATGGCCGAAAAAACTTGAGCGGCAATGTTAATATTTCCAAGCCTATCGAAAAATGGAAAATCAATGTTCAGCTAAATGGGTCGGCTAGCTTTAGCCGAAGCCCTCAATTTCTAAACGGAGTTATTCAAATTGCTGAAAATGCTAACTACGGTGTTGGCTTTGGAGCAAATAGTAATTTTAGTGAAAAGCTTGATATCGCATTAAGTGTAAGGCCCAGTTTTTCTAATGTAAAAAACCCTAGCAATGAGGCTGGTAATAGGCGTTACTCTCAAATAGGATCTGTTATGCGTGCTTCCTATAAATCAGAAAGTGGGGTGTTCATCACTACTTCTCTCGGCCATCAGCAAAATGGTAAAGTCGGCAACATTGACGGCACTAGCCAACTGATTTGGAGTATGTCTTTTGGTAAGTCATTCTTCAAAAAGAAAATGGACTTTAGTATTACCGCAAGTGATATTTTACGCCAAAGCTCTGTAATCAATCGAAATGTAACTTCAGAGTACATTCAAAATTCAGAAACGAATGTATTACGCCAAATATTCAGATTCAGGCTAGGTTATAAGTTGAATAAGTTTGGAGGGAAATAATAAAAATAACTAACGAGGAGTAGTCTCTTCATCATCCGAATCCAAAACAAAATTATGGTTTCGGGGCTTTCCTTTTACCAATTCCATAACATGGGACTCCTTAATGGTTTTATGATTGGAGTAGCGGCCTATAAGGCCATAAATAACTGCCGCAATTGCTAATAGCACGAAACAAAGGTTGATTGCTTTTCTCATAGTAAAATTAAGGTTGGCAACTTTCGAGGTTCGTTTACAACAACTTTGCCAGTTATTGTATTGAATCTAATTTAAGCAATTCCGTTGTAATATGAAGACAGTTTCAGAGCCTCTTCAATCTTCCCTTCTGGCACAGGGATTATGTAATTACGAGTAGACTTTCTATTCCCAAGCCCAGATTCAACGGCAAACTCAACGACTTTCATATTAAACCTATCTTGAATTGAAAAGTGTTTAAGCCGATGACCAAACTCATCTACCAAAATCAGTTTACTATTAAATATGATTGAGGATTTACCAAAATAAACATCGCTCATTTCAATCTGAGAACATCTTTTAAACTCAGATCTTGCCTTTACAATGGCACCTTGCTTGCCAACAAAAAAGAAAGCACCAGCAATCAATAATGTATAGATCACCGTTTCTGCTAAATCAAACTTACCCCAAAAGACAAAGCCAGAAGCCAGCCCCATTAAACCAGCAGCAGCCCAACCATAGCCTAGCGATTCTTTAACCTCAAACTGATATTTGGCATGTACAAAGTGAGCCCATTGTTTACTATCTATTTCCCATTTGGTAAGAAAGGCTTCATTGCCGCTCATTACCTCCTCTACCCTATTTTTAGTATAGGCCTTACTTTGCTTAATAATTGCAACCACCCCAAAGCCAACCGCCACCAAGCCAGACAGAAAAAGAATGACATACTCTAAGCTGAACCCCTTGGTGGAAGTAACAATAAGCATGATAATACAAACGCTAAGGCCAGCAATTATCAATAGCGTAAGTCCTGCGATGAGAAATGTAAATCTGCTTTTTACTTCACTTTTCATTTTAGGCTATACACCCTGAGCGTTTCGAAAGTGTTGTTGCAAGCCTCTAACTCCACTGGAGCATTGTCAAACACTTGCATTGAAATGAGCATAGATAAGGCTTTAAAGCTTATATCTTTTGTACTGTCTTCTGTGGCTCCTTCTATTACAACCATTCTGAACAGATAGGTAGAATCTCTTTTTGTTAATTGAACCGATTTTTCATTACCATCTGCAAACTCCGACTCGACTAAATACTCTCCGAGCTTTTGAGCCTCTGCTTCGGTTACAAGATCTGTATAGTAAACATCCGTTCCGTTAAACTCTAGCTTTTCTCCATAACTAGATGAGCTAAAAACGAAATATGCGATTACCGCAATTATAAAGAAGAGTCCTGTTAATACCTTTTTCATAGTTTATATTTTAAGATTTTACAAAGTTGATTTTAGGGTAACATGTGGCTAGGAATATGTTTAGCTGAAAAATTCATTGGCCGATTTTTCTTGTAGTAAGGCACAAGCCTAAAAATCAAAACGGCTAAAAAACTAACGGCAATAATCCATGCTCCAAAAAAGGCCAAAATGAGAAGCAACAGGCCAAAAAAGATAGCTGAGGCAATAACCTCTAACCAATAGGTAGACTCAGATTTACCCGACTTAAAGTTTGCGAGTCCGTAGGCATCTAAATTTTGTAATAGAGTACTTACAAACTGCCTATATTCACCTGACTGGTATTCAAAATTCGCGGGGCCAAGATACCTTCTATTGGAGAGAATGATTTTACCCAACCTTGACTCTATTTCACATTGGTAAACATTGCCATAGCTCTTTGTTGGTTTAAAGCTCAAATGAACATCGTGAATGTCCTTTAAATCCCATTGAGTTTGTCCGTTAGAAATACTGCCAACATCTAAAGTGTAAACCTGCTCTTTATCAAAGGCGCTAACTCTATTTATATAAGTTTCCATAGCTTAAGTATTTGAGCTGAAAAACAATCTATTACATGATAAAACTAGATCGAAAAACACCGTACATACATCCCCTCAGATAGGCAAATCTCTTTCCGTACTAGCACGGATAAAAAAAGAAGCCCCGCTCCCGAGGCTTCCAAATCGACCACTATTTAAGGCACCCAACTCGAGCCAAAAATATTTTCTTTTTTTTTAAGAACCCTAGCAAGCCAACACTAAAAACCTCACTCAGTGCGGCTTTGCCAGGATCTCAATCAATAATCAACTACTACTTGGCCCCCATCTGGAACCTCAATCAATATATTTTACATATTAGCCTTAATCTGGGCTGCTATGGCTTTTTGCGCATTCAGAACTATTTGCCTTAACTCTTCAATATACTTGGCTTCATCTGCATGAATTGAGTACTCGCCTTTTGATGACAATCCCCAAAAAGAACCATCTCTTGAATCAGTTTCTACTAATCCTTTGCTCCAATCGTTATTGCCTTCAATTGACTTTTCGAAAGTAATTGAACCCCATTGACCCTTTGGATTGGTTATTAAAACATTTGGTAGAATTGACAGGCCTGCTGTAGTGGTTAGGCTATTTTTATTCACATTTTTCTTACTATCAAAAGATGCGAATCGAATCATATAACTGACACTTATAAGGTTTACATTGGTTTTTTTCGCAGCGTTAAAGTAAAAATTACCCCCTACAATAGATGTTGTCATATAGATTGGCATATCATTAGGCCTAAAGATGTTCTGCTCTTTAATGTCTGGTGCGTTATCCAAAACACTCGTCTTATCAAAAATAACTTTACCGTCAGTTCTGCCTACCCAAGTATTCTTTCTATCAGCTTTTCCGCTTTCATTCCCATAATCAAGTACAGATTGTCCATCGCTTATTGTTAAACCAATACCTTTTAGCTCTTGTATAAACTGGGCATGGAGTTCTTCAATCAATTTCTGAAGTGCCTCGGCACTTACGCCAGCAAGCGCAGCTTCGGCAAAAACAGAACCTACTCCTTGTTTTTGCATCATGCCTGCTTGTGATTTCCCTTTCATCAATGAGGCCTGGCTTATGTAATAATCATTAATAAAAGTCGGCTCAGAGAGTAAAGTTTTTGCGGTACCTCCAGAAATTTTCGTCTTCATTTTATACTGCTTGGCAAAATCTACTTTCGACCAGTCGGTTTGTGCATTTAAGCCAATGGTGGCCAATGCAAGCATTAATAATAGGGTTAACTTTTTCATGGTGATGAATTTAAATTGTGTTTACTTCTTATGATTTTTTCATGTGATGTGATTTTCTTCTAGAACTTCATAATGACATAGCCCACTGATAATGTAATTACCGCACCTTCATAAGGCCGTGTACCCATTTCTCCGATGGCGAACATATTGCCAAAAAAGCCCTTCTTTCTCCCAAAATTATTCTCGGCTGTATAAGGGCTATTGTACCATTTCACGCCCACTCTCCAGCCAATTGCATCTGAATCATCATATGCTGGATCTTCTATTTCAGTAGGCAACAGCAGCACATCTGCATAAAATTTGAATATGTTTCCGAGTGCAAAACTTTCATTTGTTGCCTCGCTTTTAAACTGAAAGAATGTGCCTTTTGAAAGGCCAATTCCTACATAGCCTCCAGTATGTGTAATTGAGGTTATGGAAGAGAAAACTCCAGCGTCATCGGGTTCATAGCTGCTATTTCGGTAATAGCCTCCTCCCCTTACAAAGACCTCTGTTCTTACATTTCCAGGCATCGTCAGTGTACTTGATCTGGTGGTTACCGTACCTCCACCTAAGGAGCGTGACTGACTAAAACTCATCAATACTTTGAGCTCATCTTTTAATTTGGTTTTGGAAAAGAGTGTCTTACTTGCGCCAGCTTCTGCTGAAATGGCTAATCCTCCTGATGATTCTAATTTTAGTAGCGGAGTTCTTAAACTTCCTTCTAAGCCAAGAGAAGGCAATAATGGATAGTAGGTATTTGCTCCAATGGCCCAAGCATAAGCGCCACTTACATTAGACAAGCCAGCATCAACCGTTAGATATTCCAAGGCAAGATGTCCTTTGATAAGTTTAGAAGGATCATCGTCCAAGACTTGATACCCTTGACCAAAAACCGATTGGCTGAAGAGACAGGTTAGAATACTGATAGCAAATACCTTTGTCATAATCTTGTAGTTTTACTTCTCAAAATTGCTTGAATTGAAAGCCTAAGAACATACAGTTCAAGTGGTGTTTTTCACTCCGTACCAACACGGAGTTTTCGTGAAACCATATCAATTGTTCACCTCAAAAGGCCTTACTGCACTCTAAACTGACCGTAGTAACCAGGCCCGCTCGCCAAAATCAAATTGATTTCTTCAAGACCTCCACTCTGATTGGCTGCTACCTGAAATGCAATATCCCCTATGCAGTCCGCCTTGAATGTCGGAGCTGTAAATGGAGACCTGTTTACAGGATTAATTATTGAAAAACAGTCTTCTCCGTCTATGGATACTGTTAGCTTCTCGGCTGCAATGATGAAGGTTGCCGTAGTACCTTCTGGATAGGGTGAATTACTTTCGGCATAAGTGATTACCATATTGTAAGTGCCATGTAAGGAATTTGGTACTGTAGTGGCTGTTTCATCGGTACCTGGTGTTGCTTCACAGGCTTGACCTCCACAATCATCTTTGGTTGGAGGGTCCTCATTTCCACATGAAGTAATGATTAGGAAAGCAAATACGAGTAATGCGAATTGTTTTTTCATCATCTTAAGCTTTTAAGTACTTATCAAAGTTGGCTTAATTGCAACCTTGAGAACATACAGCCCAAGTGGTGTTTTTAAGTAAGTGCTAGCACGTACAAATCATCAATTACCGTAATGGATAAAAGGCGACCAGAAACCAGTGCCCTTAAAAGTTTCACCAAATTCGCCTTTAATAAACCTACGCTTCATATCATCAATGGCATCTGCATAAGTCATATTGGTTTTTCCTACGAGCTCATACATACCCGCCATAAAATACATGGTTGAAGCATCATTTACTGCCCAAAGAGAAACCGCTGCACCATTGGCTCCTGCCAAAATCAAAGATTGCGTTAAGCCCATTACTCCTTCTCCTCCGTAAATTTTACCCAAGCCAGTTTCGCAGGCCGAAAGCACTACTAAATCAGCATTTAGTTTAAGTGAAGAAATCTCTGGGGCAGTGAGGTACCCGTCTTCACCGTCCTTTTCATCTTTTAAAATACTCATGGCCACTCCTGAAAGTTGAGGAATATCAGGAAGTGCAAAGCCATGAGTTGCTAAATGAACTACCTTATAATTTGCTAATTTTCCTTCTGCGGAAAGTTGCTTTAAAAAAGCTTCATCCATCTGCAAGCCTGTGTACACATCGGTGCCCGGCACGGTGGCTGCCATCGTTTCTACTTCACGGAGCGTTCCTGGGAGGTAGTTCATTTTACCAAAACCCAAAGCGGCATACACTTCACGCTGCGACAAACCTTGCATTGCATTTTCTTCTGCTAGAAAATTCATTTTCTGCAGTCTTTCTGAACTTCTGATTGGATCTGCCTTGGTCGACATTTCATCGTAAAGCGCCCCTCCCATGGCAAGCATTGGTTTACGATCTGCTGAATATTTTCGTGAATTGATTACTCCTCCAACACTGGCCGATTGCATATAGCGAACCCCTACATCTTCAATAAGGTATCTGCCTTGATTCGTGATCAAGGCTTCGAAAGGAATGAAATTGAGCAAGCCATCTGGCGATATAATCAACTTCTTTTTTCCTGCAATAAGATTGGCCACAGGCTCGATCAGAAACTTATAATAGGTATTCAAGAATTTGGTTTTGATTTCGGCATACTCAGGCTTGTCATCTTGGAGAAGTTCGCGAGTAAGTTCGCCCAGTGTTTCAAAATCTTCTTGATTGAACATATTGGCTATGTCATTTTCCATCAAAATACGATCGCCTACTACCCTTGCATTTAGAGGTAATTTAAAGCCAATGCGCTGCATATCTTCGTTGCGGGCCTTATCAAAATAACGCTGCTTCAGTTCTGTAAACTCTTTGAAGAATTCTTTAAGAATTGCATACGTTTTATCTTTTGTCACCACATTGATGGCCACAGCGCCTGGTTCCGTCAAGCTATAAAACAAGGCTACCTCGTCAGACTTTAAACTGGCTTGAAATTTCTCTAATGTAGTTTTAGTTGCTTTCTTATTTAAGGTCATTCGCTCAGTTAAAACTCTTGCTCTTTGTTGATCTATCGAATTAAAAAGCCCCGTTCCGTTTCCTGTTCGGGCATAGCAATAGGTAAGAAATTGATAGGCACTCAACTGAGATTGCAGATAGGTAATTCGGTTTTGCCCATCTAACTGAGCTCTAAACTCTTCTGAAATACTAATGGCTTTCTCAAAATAAGGAATGGCCCTCGCATATTCTTCAGTAAAGAAAAACATAGTGCCCACGTTGTTGAGGTTGACAATAGCATCTTGTTCTCTGTTCTGACTTAGAAGGCTGTTGATTAAAGTTTGATAGGTTTGAACAGCTTTATCTCTTTGGCCTGACTGCCAGTAGGTAATGGCCAGATTTCCCTGAATGGTTTCCGCCAAGTATCCAAAATTGTTGTTTATGGCAACGGTATTGGCTTGTTCTAAATATTGTTTAGCCTTAGTTCTATCTGCGGGATCGGTAGACACTAAATACGAGGACCCCAATGTATTATAGCCTTGCGCTTGAAAGTAAGGGTTCTTCATATTATTACCCAACTGTAAAAGTTGATTGCCCACGGCTATGTTTTCTTGATTTAAGCCTTGACCACTCAGCATTGATGATTTTTTCAAAAGCAATTGTCCGGTTAAATCAAGGCTCAGCAGCCTTTTAGAGTAGGGTAACGCTTGGTCGACCACTTGTTGTCCTAATTGAAAATTACCTATGTAATTCAAGTAATCTGAATAGTAATAAGCGGAAATGGCTTTCACATAATCACCAATTTCGTTATTAGAAATGGTGTTTTTATAGGCATTTCCAATGAGTTGTGCTCCTGCTTCAATGGCTCCATTATAAAACAAAGAGGCTCCCACTTCGGCCTGCCATTTATAAGCGGTGTTTGTGCCCTTTGGGGTCAGTTTGTTCAGCGCATCTAGTACTCCATTGAATACATTCAAAGCCTCTGGACCTTTGGCCTCTAAGGCCAAGTTTTGTGCCTTAGTGTTTGCCTCAAGCGCGTCCATAAATACCTTGTTGCTTACCTTAACTGTTGGTAACCAAGCCTTCAGGCTTTGAAAATCACTAGCCTTTTTATCAAATTGAATAAAAGTATCCCAAGCATCATTAAAGTCTTCAATGTCTGAATCCAGTTGTTTGTATTGAAGGGCAAGTTTTATTAAAGCTTTGGCTTCATCTACTTTGCCTTCAAACACCTTGAGATTGGCCCTCATAAACACTGGGTAAATGGATGTTTCTCCTAAATCTTCGGTAGCTTTTAGGTAGGTGCCCGCTTGAATCAAATCGCCTTTAAGCATATAGTTAAAGGCAAACATGGCATACACGTTTTCAAAATAACCGTTGATGTTCATCACCTCTTGGAGCAACTTCAGTGATTCTTGTGTTTGATTTTTCTTTACAAGATCATAAGCCTTTAGGTAAATTTCGTTCAGGTCTTCTTGTGCTCTTACAGTATGTGGTAAAGAGAGAAGACTGGTAGTCAACAGTATTGATATTAGAAGTGTGAAAACCCTGTTTTTCATAGTTTCTGTTTTAGAGTGTTTCACTAATTACTTGTGCGAGTTATATTCCCTGAAGCGTTAACTATCAGCTTATATGAGTCAAGTGAACTCCCGTTGGTCTGATAGGCCCTGATTACAGTGGTGTTCCCTTCTGTTCTTATGTTGAATTCAATTTGGGCAGTTATGGCCCCTCTACTTTTCTGTGTAACTCCAATATTCTCTGTCCGCTTATGCGTTCCGTCTGTTCCAAAAACCGAAACTTTAAACCAAGAAACATCAGACCCACTTACTATTCCTCTCCACATAGAAAGCAAGATTAAATCGCCTTCTTGTGTTTGCCCTATTTCGCCAATGGCACTCAAGTTTCCATTCAAAATTCCACCAATATCTGATGCTCCGTCCAAGCCGTTTACAGACCTACCTTGCAGTGTATTGTAATCAAGCGCCCAAGGCAACCTAAGCAGGTTGTAACTATTTAATAAATTGCTATTGTATAGTGGGCGTTGAGGAACTGTAGGTTTTGGAGTTGAGGTTACGGTACTCACTTTTGACGGATATAAGTTAAGGTCATCTGTAATTTCGTTACTTCTTAGGTCTACCAAGAGCATGTTGGCATCCGTTTGCTTTTTGGAAGGAATTGCCGCCAAGTTTATTTCAGAGATCAATTCAAACTGATATTGCTCTCCTTTCATTCTGTTATTCACGGAAGAGAAAGACCATGAGGCGTCTTCTACAAACTTATCGCTCTCTTTTTTCAACCTAGACACTACTCTGTTCTCAACATCAATGGAGTAAAGGTTACCCCCAAAGAACTTATACCCCATTTTAGGTTTATTTTGATCTCCGAGTAGAATGAGTTCATTATTCTCGGCATCAAAATAATAATCGTCCCACTCTGGGTCGAGTGGTTTTAATCTGCTGATCACTGCTTTCGACCCATCTATTGTGGAAAGTCTGGCTCTACTAAACCCAATATTTGGTAATTGGGGCTCTATACCGATCTTTTTTGCATTCAGTAAATCATACACCTCGAAGCCACCTTCATACTTCCATAAAAAATGGTAATCGGGGCTGAACTTATGAGCGCTTGCTAAATACTTTTCCAAGTCAACTTTCTCACTCATAATTTGCATGGTTTCCCTAGAGCTCGGGTCATAGATATAGAGGCCAGATTGAGACTTTGTTGCAGGATACTTTTTTTCGATTTTCGCCTTGGTAGCCAACACCCTACCATCGTCATAAACACCAATGATAAAATGCTCATTGCTTAAACTATTTACCTTACCTGACTCAATATTTACTAAGCTACTTTTAGAGATAATATCAATACCACTCCGACCAATGCTACTGAATGCCATGTACGACATGGCTCCTGAAAAGCCTCCATAAGTACTATTTTCAGCCAAAAAGTTTGACGTTCGGTTATGAGCATCATACAACAGAATGTTTTGGTACTGACCGTTATGTGCACTTACTGGGCCATCGGCTAAAATTAAGTACCGTCCATCTGTACTTGTCTTAATGGAGCTTATACCGCCATAAAATGAAATACTTTGCGCTTTTGTTTGTGAAACAGCAAGGGCAATAAATAGAAAGAAGATGATGTATCGATTTTTCATAAGTAGTAATCTTATGAAGTAAAGCTAAGGCAGATGAGAGCGTTAGAACATGACTTAGAACCCTTGTTTTGACATCCGTACTGGTACGTAGTCCCAGACGCTGTTCAAGTAAAATGAATAGGAGGCTTAGCTTAAGAGGCTTAGAAAGTATTCTGTAAGAAGAATTTCAAACACTTTAAAACTGCCTAATTGTTAATCCCCTCCATTATTTTTTTCACTATTGATCTTCTTCAAAAGCTCATTTAATTCTGACGGAGGAATGGTTTCTGGGAGTAAAAGATCTAGCACTTGGGCCTTTTCAAATCCTTTGAATCTATAGGCTTTCTGTGTACTACCATTATTTACATAGATGAGATCTCCTTGATAGACGTTTGACGTAACCGTAGTGCTCTTGTCAATTATACCTTCTATAATTAGAGAGAACTTGCCGTCTTTCAACTTGATTAATACAGCCTTTTCACTGTCTACTGGAAGTTTGTTAAGAGCACCAAAGTAGAAGCCTTCTTTTTGAGGGTATTCGCCAAAGAAGGTAGAACCACTAAATTGATCATAGACCAATTCACTCCACATTTCTGATTCTGCTCGGTTGTTAACATACACGCGTTTCACATCTACTTGAGACTTCCCATTGATGAAAAAGGCTACGCTCTTCTCTCCCCACTTTAGTATTTTGTTGTCGGCAGGTCCCATTACAATTCTGCTAGTACCTTCAATGTTATCTTGTGTAAAGTAGTTTTTAAGTTCGTAGGTTATTCTTCTTGTGGTATCACGCGCGTAAGCATCGGGAGAGCCCAAATTGCCAAAGAACTGCAAGTAACTAAGAATGGGCATTCCATTTTCATCCCATAAACTATAAGAAGTTCCTGTTCTCTTAAAGGTATTTGGCATGGCTTTTACTGCCTCCTTCTTTTCTTTAGGTTTTGAAGGGTCTACTTTCAATTTGGTAGCTAGGCTGGTAATTTCATTATCAGGAACAAATTCAGCGGGAAGAAATTCGCCAAGCTTTATGCCTTTAAAGCCCTTGAAACGATAAGCCTTCACTACATTCAGCGCATTGGTGTAGAAATGAATAACATCATCTCCATCCATTAGACTGTAATCATAATTACTCATTCCCTCACCCTTTTCAAAAATGACCCATTGCCCTTTTTCAAGCTTCATAATAAAGGTTTGAGCAGGGTTCCAAGGTAAAGCCTTCATTGGACCAACCGTGGATGTCCCTTTTAAATCGTAATTCATACCATAGCTGGCGCTAGAAATTGAGTCGTAAACTACAGCACCGTATTTCACCTGATCTGCATATAGTTTACGAGAACCTAGATTACTTTTAGTTAATCGCGTGCCTCTTACAAAGTAGGTGATGTTCTTATTCTCATTATATAAATAGTAGATTGACTCTTCTCCCTTAGACAAAGCCGTTACTGGTTGATTCAAAAACTCTTGATCGTCTGGTTTATCGTAAAAACCATCCATTCTTAAATACTCACCTGTTAACGAAAAGTAGGTTACGAGTTGACTATCTGGCGTTCGAGTAGTGGGCTCTGCAATCGCGGTAACTATGGTGCCATCAGAGGTTTTTAATCTATATTGGTTATTTACAAGGTTATCGTGAGTAAAACTATTAAAGTTAATAGAAGGGTAGCGCTCCTTCAATTGCTTTATTGGCTCGGTTAAGTGTTCGGCAACATGTATATCTCCAGGTTTGCCTTCATCATATTTAGACCTAAAATCGGGTAATATATACCATCCATCTTTCTGTGTACTGGTGCTCATTAACCTACTCCCGTCAGGGGCCTCAAGCTGCTTTCTCACTCCTATACCGTTTCCTTTTGAAATAAAAGCATAAGTGTTATCGGTTGATTTGCTCCAAAAATCATTATTGTCCAATAGTTCAACCTTTTGAAGCCCAAATTTTTCTTCGGGCGCTTTAATGGCCAAGAATGATTTACCTAGGCTACTTAAATAGTTGACACTATTGCTACCTACATTGTATTTGCTTTTGCCCGAGGTTACAATGAGTCCTTTCTGAAAAATAGTTAGATAAGTAGGCCCTCCAGCCCAAAATATGTCATCAGGGTTATGAGATACAATTACTCCTTCATGCCAAGTAGTTTGGTTTGAAGTTTTGTTATAGCCTTTTAGAACAACAGTAGCATTGATAGAGGCCACATAGGTAATATGATCATCTGTTCCGGATATCAGATTGGGGTTAGTGGATGGCACTATTTTACCATTAACTGCCACACTAACTTTGGCATATTGTCTAAAATACTGAACTCTATCATCTTCAGGTGCCATTTCTGTTCTGCCAGTGGCTTGCCCATCTACATAACTGATTTTTCTCAAAACTAAGCTCGACCTACCAAATTGCTCATCTAGCACTTCGCTCTTCACCCAACTTCCTTTTGCATCGTTTTCAAAATAATGCTTGACAATAGATTGCTGATTGTTGCCTAAGTTCTTTGTAGTTTCTTGAACTTTCAGTTTTGTTGTTCTGCTGGTTAAAGTGGTAATGGAAAATGTTCCATTTGTAGTTGCTCTGGTTTCGGCAGTTATGTCATTTGCTCCGCCATCCTTATACTCAAATGTGGAAATAACTTTGACTACTTCTTCTCCTTGAAGTTTTTGGGAAGTTTTAGTAATTCTATTTTGAGCATCTCTTTCATTGTATACTATTCCTTTAACCTCACCATTCTCCAGTACCTCAGTCTCTATAAGTTGATCTTTATCGTTATAACTGTAGTTTTTAACGGTAGTAATTAGGCCTTGTACTTGTGTAGTAGCTGTCAGCAGGCCTTTTTTATAGTCGTACTTGGTGGTTCGTAAGGTTAACCCAGTAGCAGCATTTGCAATTTTTTCTACTTCTAAAATTCCTTTCTTATCCAATTCATATGTGTATTCATACTTGTTACCTGTTAAGAGCTCATTTCGACTAATGCTTATCAAATTGCCTTTGTCGTCATATTTCTCAACTTCAATTATAGATTTCTGAAGCCCCTTTTCCGCCACAAATTCATAGTATGTATTTTCAATACTGGTGGCCTTATCTTTCACCCCTTTAGATTCTAGAGTGACGGTTTCTAAGATTTGAGCTTTTGCGGAAAAGACAAAAACCATTAATAAGAGATAGATGATGTTTTTCATGAGTACAGCATTTAGTGGTCTATCAAGGTTACTGAAATCAAACCTTTGGATTAATGTAAAATTAGAGCCACAATACGCTGAAGGGAATACGCCAGTCATGGTGTATTGCAATCCGTGCTAGCACGGATGAAATTCGTAAAGCGAATTAAAAAGTAAAAAGAAGAGGCTTTAAATCAAGTTATTCGCGTAAGCAAACTTGATAAGTCCTACTAGGGAGTTGGTTTTTGTTTTGCGGAAAATGTTCTTTCTGTGGGTTTCAACGGTTCGTTCACTGATAAAAAGTTCTTCGGCAATTTGCTTGTTGGAGTATTCTTGAGAAATCAGTTTTAGAATTTCGCGTTCGCGAGAAGTCAAAAGTTTACCTTCATCGGGTTCGTAAAGGCTTTTCACCAACATGGCATTAATGTCGGTAGACATGTACATCTTCCCTCCTCTTACCGCATAAATGGCCTCAATCAATTCTTCTTTGGTATCCTTTTTAAGCACATAGCCATTCACTCCCTCTTTGAGAATTTCTTTTACCAAATGTGCTTCATCGTGCATGCTCAAAATGATGAATTTCATATCAGGAAAAAGACGCTTTGATTTCTGTACTAGACTTAAGCCATCGTCATCACCAAGGTTATAATCGGTAATTACTAGATCAGGTTTATGTTTGTCGATAGAGCGAATTGCTTCTGGAACAGAGCCCACGGCATCTACTACCGATAACATTTCATCTTCTTCAATGAGCTTTTTTAAACCATCCAATAATATGGAGTGATCATCAACAAGGAGGATTTTCATTGTGTCTAACATTTGTTCCTTGCCTACAAAATTGAACAACCATTTCATCAGGGCAAGGTATTCTTACTAATCTATTAAAAATATCCGATTAAGCCGTGATTTCACTTTCAGTACTGGTGGGTATCTGCTTAATTGAAGCGTCAGGTAAATTCACAGTCATCATGGTGCCTCGTCTGCCTTGGGTGGTATCTAAATCAAACTCTCCTTTGATCAAATTCAAACGGGTTTGAATGTTTTTCCAACCATTGCCTTTGCCACTGTAAAACAGTTCGGCATCAAACCCTTTTCCATCATCTTCTACCGTTAAGGTCAGTTCTGCCTCATCTCTGGTAAGTTGGATGGTGATGTGAGATGCCTCTGCATACTTCATTACATTGTTTACCCACTCTTGGCAAATTCTGAAAAGCGAAATCTCAACGATTTCGGGAAGACGTTCTTTATTGCTGAAAACTATCACTTCGCAAACCACCTTTTTACTTTGAGTAATGCGATCTCCAAATTCTTTTAAGGCAGTAGTTATCCCCTTTTTCACCAAGGTTTGGGGCATTAAATCGAAACAAATAGACCGAAGTTCGGCATACATATCGTTGATTACTGATTCTCCGTTTTTGAAAACTTCTAGTCTCTTTTCTGGGTGCTGAGCATCCTTGTCTGTTAACCCTGAAAGGTTAAGTTTTAGTACTGAAATCAGTTGACCAAAACCATCGTGTAAGTCTCTAGCAAAACGGTTTCGCTCCTTTTCTTGTGAATTGATTACAGCATTTAATTCAGCTTCGCGAAGCTTGAGCTGGGCTTCTTGTTTTATTAATTGTTCTTTTTTCTTTGACCGATTCTTAACTAAAACAACTAGGGCAATTAATAATAAAGCAATTAAAGCTAGCCCAATAATCAAGGCTTGATTTCGTTCTAAACGAGCTTCTTGAGCACTTAAAGCCGACTGTTGCAGTGCAATTTGTTGCTCTTTTTCTTTGGTCCTGAATTCAGTTTCCAAGCTTGCAATAAGCTGTTGTTTTTCAAGACTCATGAAGTTGGATTCAAGAGTGTCGTTCAGCAACGACATTTCAAAAGCCAGTTTATAGTTTCCCAGCTTAGCATATAAAAGTTTTAATTTTTGTGAAGCTAGGTTGGGTATTTCTGTTCCTCCTTCCTTTTTGGAAATCATCAAGGCCTTTTCATAAAATTCAATAGCCTCTTGAGTGATTCCCAGGGTATCCTTTAAAGTTCCATAATTGAAATAGGTATCCCCTACCCTCATCGCTATCCCTGCCTTTTGATAATTAGCAAGTGCTCTTTTATAGTATGCTTCAGATTCAGCAAAATGCCCCTGCGCTTGTTGGGAATTGGCCATAATTAGATTTGCATTTCCAAGCACACCAACATTGTTTTTTAAGGTAAGGAAGTAGACAGCTTTCTCATAATAATAAGCCACGCTGTCGTAATTTTTCAAATACTGGTGGACAGCCGCTAAATTGGAAAGCTCAAGGCCAAGATTAATCGTATCCTTCTTAAGTGCATAAATTTTATATGACTTAAGGAAATATTTAGCAGTACTCTCATAATCTCCTGTGGAAGAATATATCTGTGCCATTGTATTATAAACCCTATTAAGGAACTTCTCATTAGATATGGACTCAAATATTTCCATGGCCAATACATTATTAACCATAGCCTGGTCATAAAGCCCCTTTTCAAGATTCACCTGTGCTAATGATATGTAGGTTGCTCCTATTTTTAAGCTATCGCCCAATTCCTGAAAGGCGGCCAAAGCCTTCAAAAAATACTCCATGGACAAATCACTTTTCAGTTTTATTTGATAGTAATTTCCAATCATTACCAATCCTTGTGCCTTTTGCCATTTACTGTCTATTTCCTGAGACCATCTAACAGCATTCTCCGCATATATCAAACTACTGTCAGGTTTGGAGTATCGGATTACTTCAGACCTAAGTAATTCCCTCGCTATTCGTAATGAGTCTTGTGCTACCAAATGGTTGGCAGAAATAATAATCAGTAAAACACACAATAGCTTCTTCATCAAAAAGAGATTATTGACAGAAAAAGTGATCTGACCAACCACACACGATAATAAAACTATTGAAAAAAAATGACTAAACGACTATGCTTCTTTCTGCTCTGACCGAAACTTCTTTCATATCTGTTTCTAGCAAGTTAACTGTCATCATAGTGCCTCGTCTGCCTTGGGTGGTATCTAAATCAAACTCTCCTTTGATCAAATTCAAACGGGTTTGAATGTTTTTCCAACCATTGCCTTTGCCACTGTAAAACAGTTCGGCATTAAATCCCTTTCCGTCATCCTCTACAGTTAAGGTCAGTTCTGTCTCATCTCTGGTAAGCTGAATGGTGATGTGAGTTGCCTCCGCATACTTCATTACATTGTTTACCCACTCTTGGCAAATTCTGAAAAGCGAAATCTCAACGATTTCGGGAAGGCGTTCTTTATTGCTGAAAACTATCACTTCGCACAACACTTTTTTGCTTTGTGTAATGCGGTCTCCAAATTCTTTTAAGGCTGTAGTTATCCCTTTTTTCACCAAGGTTTGGGGCATTAAATCGAAGCAGATGGAGCGAAGTTCGGTATACATATCGTTGATTACTGATTCTCCGTTTTTGAAAACTTCTAGTCTCTTTTCTGGGTGCTGAGCATCCTTGTCTGTTAACCCTGAAAGGTTAAGTTTTAGTACTGAAATCAGTTGACCAAAACCATCGTGCAAGTCTCTAGCAAAACGGTTTCGCTCTTTTTCTTGTGAATTGATTACAGCATTTAACTCAGCTTCGCGAAGCTTGAGCTGGGCTTCTTGTTTGATTAATTGTTCTTTTTTCTTAGCCCTATTTCTATTCAAAATTATTACGGCCAAAAATAGAATGGCAATCAAAACTAGACCAACCATTAGTAAGCGATTTCTCTCAAGTTTTAATTCTTGCTCACCCAACTGAGCTTCTTGTAAAGCAATTTGCTGCTCTTTCTTTTCGGTTTCGTATTGGGTTTGAAGTTCACTCAACTGCTTAGATTTTTCAGCGTTCAACAGACTATCACTGATCTCAATTGAATTAAATAAATTACTATAAGCTTCTTTGTACTTACCACGTTTGTTTTCAACATCTCCTAAATTTCTCAAGGCATCCTTTTTCAAAGCTTGATTATCTATTTCGTTTGCAATTGACATACTCTTTTGAGCATAAAAATATGCCGAATCATAATTCACCATCTGATTAAACAATACGCTTAAATCTAAATAAAGCCCTGCTTCATCATAAGGGTTATTTATTAGTCCTTCTCTATAAATGCTTGTCGATTTCCGTAGATAGCTCAAAGCCATTCCATACTCCTTTTGTTCACTATACACTTTGGCTAAATCCATATTTGACAGCGCCAAATTCTTATAGTCAGGAATCTCCTTTGCAAAACTTTGGCTTTTGTTCAGGTAGTAAATAGCAGAATCTAGCTGTTCGAGCTTAATAAAAACATTCCCAATATTCAATAAAACTCGATGCCTCGTTTCTCCAAAAGATTTCCCTGAGAACATCTGTCTCAGGTTCCATGATTTTTTATAGTATTCGAGAGCACTTGAATACTCTTCTGTGAGATAATATACATTGCCAATATTGGTGTAGGTTGAACTTATACCAATGGTATCTTTTGCTACTTCAAAAATTCGCAGGGCCTGAAAAGCCATATCCAAAGACTTTGTATAGTCTGGAATATTCTGATTAATGAGAGCTAGATTAATCAGTATCACTGCTCTATTTCGTTCATTACCTATTTCAGCATAGTACTTTTCAGAAATATCAAGATAATGAATAGCAGAATCGTATTTACTAAGTCCCCAAAAAACTATACCTAAATTACTTGCAGCATATGCTTCTACCCTTCTGTTGTTTATACTTCTAGATATTTCAACAGCATTTCTGGCTAATTCGACTGCTTCGTTAGAGTCTGTAAACTTAATTAGCCAAGCAACATCTGCCATAGCCTCGGCTCGAATCGAATCGTGCGCTGTACTTTTGATAATCGAACGCAGACTATCTACTTCTTGGGCGTTCAATGATGCCACTGTTAGGAGAGTAATACAAGCTACAGCAAAGAATCTCATTCAGGTTAAATTACAGGTGTGAGCGACTTTTTAGCATCAATTAATAATACACAAGCTAATGATTCTAAAATAACTTTTTATGTTAATCTGGTTTTAGACTTTGCGATACCATCTATATAGAGCATAAAAAAACCGACTTAAGATACTCCAATTAAATAGAGTTCAAAAGTCGGTTTCAAAATGATTCTAGGAGTGCCTAAGCAGCAAATTCCTTAACTGTCTTTTCAATTATATCACAGCATTCATGCAGTTGCTCTTCCGTCATTACCAAAGGAGGTGCAAAGCGAATGATATTACCATGAGTTGGCTTGGCCAGTAATCCATTTTCTTTTAAGGCCATGCAAATATCCCAAGCGGTAGAACTGTCTTCGGTATCGTTAATCACAATCGCATTTAAAAGTCCTTTGCCTCTTACTAAAGTAATCAGGTCGGAGGTTTTGATAAACGCACTCATTCTTTCTCTGAAGATATCCCCCAAACGCTGGGCATTTTCAGCAAGTTTTTCATCTTTAATTACCTCTAAAGCGGCTATAGCTACTTTGGCTGCCAATGGGTTTCCTCCAAAAGTACTACCATGCTGTCCTGGCTGAATTACTTCCATAATAGGATCGTTGGCCAATACGGCCGACACAGGATACACACCACCAGAAACGGCTTTGCCTAAAATCAATACATCTGGTTTAACATTTTCATGATCACAAGCTAAAAGCTTACCTGTTCTGGCGATACCTGTTTGCACTTCATCGGCAATAAAGAGCACGTTATTTTCTTTACACAAACGATTGGCTTCAGTTAAGTAACCGCTATCTGGAACATATACGCCTGCTTCGCCTTGAATAGGCTCCACTAAAAATCCAGCCACATGCTCTTCTGCCAAGGCCGCTTTCAAAGCATCAATGTCGTTATATGGTATTTTAATAAAACCTTTAGTGTATGGACCAAAGTTCTTCTTTGCTACAGGGTCATTAGAAAATGAAATAATCGTAGTGGTTCTCCCATGAAAATTATCTTCACAAACAATAATTTTCGCTTCGTTTTCAGGAATGCCCTTTCGCTCATAAGCCCATTTTCTACAAAGCTTTATGGCAGTTTCAACCGCCTCAGCTCCTGTATTCATTGGTAAGATTTTATCGAATCCGAAATACTCGGTCATATATTTTTCATACATCCCTAATACATCGTTGTAGAACGCCCTTGAAGTCAAGGTCAACGTTTCGGCTTGATCTTTTAAGGCTTGAACAATTCGCGGATGACAATGCCCTTGATTTACAGCACTATAGGCCGAAAGAAAATCGAAATACTTTTTTCCTTCTACATCCCAAACATAAACGCCTTCGCCTTTGGCCAGAACTACCGGTAGCGGATGATAGTTATGAGCACCGTATTTGTTTTCAAGATTAATTGCTTGTTTGCTATTTTGAACTGTTTCCATCTCTTTTAAATTTTATCTTTGCTACCCAAAATCAGGGGGTACGCCAAAGGTAAACAAACTAATTTAGCCCAAAAAAGATGTCGAAAGATTCTAAATCAAAACCAACATTTGTCACAGAAAAAGAAGATTATTACCTTGACGAACTGGGCAGAATGGTTTTTACTGCAAAATACCATCTTAAAAGAGGCTATTGTTGTAAAAACGGTTGTAGACACTGCCCATACGGCTATAAAAAATGACAAACCACTTCGAGAATCTCTCTGTTAATCCTAATGAACTTCCTGGTTTAGAGGAAATAGACTTCAAGCCCATTGACCCTAATTACCTTAAAGTAAGCCTTATTTCATCAACACTATTTTTCATTTTACTTATTGGGGGGGCTATTGCTGTTCTTGAGCTTGGAGATATTGAAGAAAAATTGAACGGCTACATCATATCGATGAGTTCTATTGTCGTTTTGGCGGCCATAAATATTACAATTACCATTCTTGGTTTTAAAAAGAAGCAATACGCTCTTCGCCAGCGCGATATTATTTATACAAAAGGCTTAATATGGTCTATGCGCACCACAGTGCCATTTAATAGAATACAACATGCAGAATTGAAGCAAGGCCCTATTGAACGTATATACAAAATCAATAGCCTAAAGCTGTTTACAGCAGGCGGCCAAAGTAGCGACTTGGTTATTCCAGGTTTACCAGATAAAGAAGCATTGTCCATGAAAGATTTTGTACTCAAGAAAACCGAAGAGGATGGTACAGAACGATCATGATTTTTCCATTCCAACCCGTCAACCTTCGGTAGCCATTGGTATCATTCTTATCAAGTTTGTAAGAATGACGGTAAGGGCTATTTGGCCACTTTTATTAAGTTTTTTTATAGGCAGAAGGGCCGGATCTACTTTTGAAGACGTAGTTGGTTATCTAGTATTAGGCTTTGCAGCCTTTAACCTTATCGGTTCTATCCTTACTTATTTTCGATTTTATTATTACATAAAAGACAATGCCATTGTTTTGGATAAAGGGGTTTTGAAAAAGACTAGAACGAACATTCCTTTTGAGCGGATTCAAACCATCAACTTTAGCCAAAATTTACTCCACCGTTTATTCAATGTGGTAAGTGTAGAAATTGATTCTGCAGGTGCCAACAAGTCGGAAATCAGTATTGATGCCCTGAGCAAGGAAGAAGCAATTGCTTTGAGGGAATACATCATGGCTGAAAAGGAGCAGATAATTAATGAAATAGGTACGGAAGAAGAAAAAGAGATAAGCGCAGACAAAAGTCCTTCGGAGTTGCTGCTTCACTTAACCCCTTTTGATCTTCTTAAGGTAGGCGTAAGCCAAAACCACCTGCGCTCAATGGGAATTATCTTTGCCTTCGTATTTACCACTATTAATGAGCTCACTAACGACATTGGTGATTTTTTATCAGATCAGTTTACGCAATTCGAAAGTTATGCGGTACACAACACGTTATTTGCCTTTCTATTTTCCGCTGTTCTGGTAATCATTATTTCTTTCCTTTTCTCCTTAGGAAATTCTGTTTTGAAATACTACGACTTAAAACTTTGGATGGGCAAGAACGGATTAAAGTTGGTAAGGGGGTTATTAAATAGAGAAGAGGTAACCATTAACAAAAACAAAGTACAGATGGTATCTTGGTCTACCAATCCAATCCGTAAGTTCTTCAAAATGTACACTTTGCAAATTGCTCAGGCATCCAGTACAGAAGTGAATGCTCAAAAATCTAAAATCAACGTTCCTGGGAGCTATAAGAAACAAATATCAAGAGTTATCAATATGGTATTTCCTTCAGAGTATTTAGGAACCGAAGTCAAGCATTCAATTAGCTCAGCTGTAAAACAGAGGATTGTTTTATTTTATGGAATCCTCCCTTCTTTAGTGAGCTTAAGTTTATGGTTTTTAATAGAAGAGGCTGCTTTCTATTTCTTGCTTATCCTTCCCCTTTCTGTCTTTCTGGGACGAGCCTACTACAAAAAACGTAGCTATGAAATCAACGAAGAACTGATAAGAAGCAACAGTGGAATTGTAGGTACAGAAAACGTACTGACTCAAATTCATAAAATTCAGGCGGTGAAAGTAAAACAAAGCTGGTATCAGCGAAGAAAGCAATTAGCTACCATAGAACTTTACACTGCGGCTGGCGAAATGAGTATTCCTTTCATTACGCTTAATGAAGCGTTACAATTAGAGAATTTCATCCTCTATCGTATTGAAACTGATAAAAGAGAGTGGATGTAAGCCACGGCTTTTCCCTCCTCATTTCCAAGAACGAAAAACACCATGATCGAAATCCTATTAATAATTCTAGTCGCACTGTCAATGGTGAATATTGTGATAACCCTCACAAAAAAGCCTAAACTAGATATTAAGCCTCAGTTAAAACAGATTGAAGATTTAATGATAAAATTCGATTCAACGCTTGACAGAACCGAGAAGTCACTCAAAGATGAGTTTCATAGAAACAGAACCGAAACCAACGAACTTTCAAAAAGCAACAGAGAAGAGTTAACCAACAGCCTCAAATCTTTCGAAGGAAAATTCACAGAAAACATCAGAGCATTGAATGAATTACTTCGTCAAAAATTTAGTGACTTCTCTGTTCAACAAAACGAGATCAACAAACAAACCACTGAAAATGTAAAAGAAGTAAAGCAATCTGTAGAAGGACAATTAAAATCAATCCGTGAAGACAATACCAAACAGCTTGATGAAATACGAAAGACAGTAGATGAAAAACTTCAAAAAACCCTAAATGAGCGATTAAGCCAATCTTTTGAAACCGTTGGCAAGCAATTGCAGGCTGTTCAGGAAGGTTTAGGTGAAATGAGAACTTTGGCTACCGATGTGGGCGGGTTGAAAAAAGTATTAAGCAATGTAAAAATGCGGGGTGGAATTGGTGAAATACAGCTATCTCTCCTATTGGAACAAATTCTAGCCCCAGATCAATACGAAGCAAATGTAAAAACAAAAGCCAGCAGTGCTGATTTGGTTGAGTTTGCTATTAAACTGCCCGGTAAAGACGATTCGGGTAAGAATGTTTGGCTTCCTATTGATGCCAAATTCCCAAAAGACACCTATGAGCAATTACAAGAAGCCTATGATGAAGGCGACCAAAATAAGATTTTAATTGCCCAAAAGAACCTTGATAACACCATTAAGAAAATGGCCAAGGACATTAGTGAAAAATACATTGACCCTCCAAATACTACCGATTTTGGAATTATGTTTCTTCCATTTGAAGGAATCTACGCTGAAGTAGTTCGCAAAGCCGCTTTGCTTGAAGACTTACAAAGGAACTACAAAATCATAGTTACAGGCCCTACTACTCTAGCGGCCATTCTCAACAGTTTACAAATGGGCTTTAAAACCCTAGCAATTCAAAAACGCAGCAGTGAGGTTTGGCAGGTTTTAGGTGCTGTGAAAAAAGAGTTTGAAAACTTTAGCGGAATAATGGAGAAAGCCCAGAAAAACATTCAAACAGGCCTAAACCAACTTGACGATGTAATGGGTAAAAGAACACGTGCCATTCAAAGAAAACTAAAAGGAGTAGAAGCCCTGAGCGAGGCCGAAACAAAAAGTATTTTGCCTGAATTGGCCGATAACTCCCTCATTATAGATGATGAGGATAATGATGAATAAAGAAATTGATGTTCAGAATAAACGATTAAGCAATTGATCACTTTACTGCCATAAACAATAACATTTCTGAAAAATAGCTCATTAAGGCTCTTTTAAGGGTTTGTACTGGCCATAGCCGCTTCCGAATTTCATATGAATATTTTTCACCTCAGGTTGGTGTCTTTACAAAAAATTACGATATTTGCATTCCGTTTTCAAAAGCGACTAAATTATATTTACCCATGGCAAGAGTTTGTGACATCACCGGAAAGAGAGCACGTACAGGAAACAACGTTTCTCACGCTAATAATAAAACAAAGAGAAAATTCTACCCGAATCTTCAGAAAAAGAGATTCTATCTTCCTGAAGAAGACAAATGGGTTACTTTAAAAGTATCTACATCAGCTTTAAGAACCATTAATAAAAATGGCATTACCGCTGTACTAAAAAAAGCAAGAGAAAACGGTAACGTTTTAGTATAATAGCGTTCTAAAACGTTATTATACTACTATGAAGTTTTCAATTAAGACTTTAGCAATCCTGATGACGTTTATGTTCTCAGGATTTTTCTTTTTACAGGCTCAAGAGAATGTAAGAAAAGACTACTTAAGTGCTGATTTCCACAAAGGAAGAAGAGATGCATTGCGAGCAAAACTACCCGACAACTCTGTAGCGGTCTTCTTTGCCAGCCCCATACGCAATCGTTCAAATGATGTAGACTTCATCTATCATCAAGACCCTGACTTATACTACCTCACAGGTTACAATGAGCCTCATGCTGTTTTATTGGTTTTCAAAAACATGCAAACCGACAAAACTGGTAATGAGTACAATGAAATCTTTTTTGTACAAACTAGAAACGCTCAAGCTGAACAATGGACAGGCCGCAGACTAGGTTCTGCTGGAGCACAAGAAAAACTGGGAATTCTCAACTCTTTTAATAACACAGATTTCAAAGCCTACGATGTAGATTTTGAGAAATTTGATAAAATACTTTTTTACGAGTTTAAGAACGATGTAAGAGACAATGCCCGTGATGAGAGTGATCTCTATAGCCTTATTCAGCAGTTTAAAAGCAAAGTAGGTTATGGCATAGAAGCCAATAGCCTTGGGGCTGAACCTAAAAAAAACAACTTAGACCTGCGAGGACTCAACACCATTATGGGTGAGTTACGCGGTATTAAAACCAAAGATGAGTTAGACCTTTTGCGCAAGGCCGTATTTATTTCGGCAGTAGGCCAAGCGGAGGTAATGAAAGCTATGCATCCTGGTATGACGGAAGCCGAAGTACAAGGCATTCATGAGTTTGTATTCAAGAAATATGGGTCAGAATATGAAGGCTATCCTTCAATTGTTGGTGCTGGAAATAACGGTTGTATTCTTCACTACATAGAAAACACCGAAATAGATATTCAAAGTGACCAAATGATTTTAATGGATTTGGGAGCTGAATATCATGGCTATACTGCTGACGTTACCCGAACCATTCCAATTGACGGTAAGTTCTCGAAAGAAGAAAAAGCCATTTATGATTTGGTGTACGAAGCACAAGAGCAAGCCATTCAAATGGCCAAACCTGGCGTTTCAATGGCTGAGATGGGAGATTTGGCAAAGGATATTATTAATAAAGGGCTAGCAAAGCTAGGCATCATCGAAAACGAAACTACCCGACACCCTTATTATCCACATGGACTTTCTCACCATATTGGTCTGGATGTTCACGACAAAGGCCCAAGAGGCCCACTACAAGAAAACATGGTGATTACGGTAGAGCCAGGCATCTATATTCCTAAAGGCAGTAAATGCGACCCAAAATGGTGGGGTATTGCGGTTAGAATTGAAGACGACATTCTTATTACCAAAGATGGCTCAGAATTACTTTCTGGCTATGCACCAAGAAAATCAGAAGACATTGAAGCTTTAATGAAACAAAGCAGCCCATTGGCGCAATTCACCTTACCAGCCCTCAAAGGAAACAAGTAAAAGCACTTTTTTTAGTAATAAAGGCCGGCTTTGCTGGCCTTTATTGTTTATATTATTGTCTCGTCCTGAAATAAGTTGACATAAACTCGACTTATTTATGAAAGGATTAAAATCAAGTAGCCCAGTAAAGAAAAAGCGCACTCAGCGTGATTACAATATGAAGTTTAAACTCCTTGCTTTCCTATTTTTAGTTCCTCTCTCTATGCAGGCACAAAATAATGGACTCGAATTCATTAATATTTTCAGTTCTGATATGAATGAAGCTGTGTCATGTTATAGAATCCCTGCTCTGATCACTGCAAAAAACGGAGACCTCATTGCGGCCATTGATGAACGTATCCCCTCTTGTGGCGATCTGAAATGGAGTAATGACATCAACATTGTGATAAGAAGAAGTAAGGACAATGGAAAAACTTGGTCTAAAATAGAATCTATTGTCGATTACCCTTTGGGAAAATCAGCCTCTGATCCTTCCTTTATTTTAGACCAGATTACCGGAGATATAATCATGTTTTTCAATTATATGGACCTCAATTCAGAAAAGGATGTGTACTATCTGAAAATGACAAAAAGCAGCGATAATGGAGCGTCATGGTCCTCACCTGTCGACATTACCTCACAAATAACAAAATCAGAATGGAAGAATGATTTTAAGTTTATTACCTCAGGAAGGGGAATTCAAACCCGTAACGGAACATTGCTTCACACACTTGTCAACCTAGCCAATGGCCTTCATGTATTCGGAAGTGATGACCATGGTGAGAACTGGTATTTAATTGACAGCCCAATTCATCCCGCAGATGAATCTAAAATTGTGGAACTCAATGATGGTTCATGGATGATCAATAGTCGAGTCAATAACCTTGGCACTAGATTCGTTCATATTTCCAATGACAAAGGCAAAACATGGGCATCCAAAGCAGAAGCAGAATTGATAGACCCATCATGCAATGCCAGCATCATTCAATACCCTGTTGCAAGCAATGGAATCGACAGAAATATATTGCTGTTTGCGAACCTCAATAATTCGAGCTCCAGAGAAAACCTTTCGATACGCGCCAGCTATGATGATGGGAAAACTTGGACAGCACCAAAAACAGTTTATGCTGGAAAATCAGCTTATTCTTCGCTTTCAATATTAAAGGACGGAAGTGTTGGCTTGTTCTTTGAAAAAGATAACTATAAAGAAAATGTTTTCGTTCGAATTAGCCTAGACTGGATCACCGATGGGAGATATAAGTAAAGGAAATCCGTTTTATTAAATCCCGCACTGTAGAAGGTGTTAAATTCACAAACCAAATTAGTAACCATTAGCTTAAAATATTTCGGCACCTTGGGTTTTATTATAAAAAACAGTTAGCTATATTTGCAGTCCGAATTTTAGAAGCATAAAGAAATGGCTAAGAAAGGCAATAGAGTTCAAGTGATTATGGAATGCACTGAGCATAAGACGAGTGGCATGCACGGTACGTCTAGATACATCACTACTAAGAACAGAAAGAACACAACTGAGAGATTGGAGTTGAAGAAATACAACCCAATTTTGAAGAAATACACTATTCACAAAGAAATTAAGTAATAATGGCTAAGAAAGTAGTTGCAACCCTGAAAGTCCAAGGTGGTGTAAAATACGCCAAGGTAATTAAAGCGGTAAAATCTCCAAAGACAGGTGCATATACCTTCAAAGAAGAGATTGTTACTGAAGATATGGTAAAAACGGTGCTTGCTGACAAGTAAGAAATTGCACTTTTAATAAATATACGAAAGTCCCTCCTGAGGGACTTTTTTATTGCTAATTTAACGTACGATTATGGGCTTGTTTGGAATCTTCTCTAAAGAAAAAAAAGAATCGCTCGACAAAGGGCTTGAAAAGACCAAAGATGGTTTCTTTTCCAAGCTAGGTCGTGTCGTAGCCGGTAAATCAAAAGTTGATGACGAAATACTCGATGAGTTAGAAGAAATTCTAATTACATCTGATGTTGGTGTTGAAACCACCATCAAAATTATTCAACGCATTGAGGAGCGTGTTGCTAAAGACAAATACCTCAACACTACTGAGCTCGACAGAATACTTCGAGAAGAGATTGCAGAGCTCCTTTCTGAAAACAACTCTGAAGACCTTACAGATTTCACTATCCCCGCAGGCCATAAACCACACGTTATTCTTGTTGTAGGGGTAAATGGAGTAGGAAAAACTACCACCATTGGTAAACTAGCCGCACAATTTAAAAGCAAAGGTAAATCAGTAGTTTTAGGAGCTGCCGATACGTTTAGGGCTGCTGCTGTAGATCAGCTCAAGCTTTGGGGGCAACGCATTGATGTACCTGTAATTGCTCATGGCATGAACACCGATCCCTCTGCTGTAGCTTTTGATGCAGTAAAAAAAGGGGTTGAAATGGGTGCCGATTTGATCATTGTTGACACAGCTGGTAGACTACACACCAAAGTGAATTTAATGAATGAGCTTACCAAGATCAAACGGGTAATGCAAAAATTCATTCCAGAAGCGCCACATGAAATCCTATTGGTACTAGATGGCTCTACTGGTCAAAATGCTTTTATTCAAGCCAAAGAGTTTACGAAAGCCACTGAAGTTTCAGCCTTAGCCATAACTAAACTTGATGGTACGGCAAAAGGTGGAGTAGTAATTGGAATCTCTGACCAATTCAAAATCCCTGTAAAATACATTGGTGTAGGTGAACAAGTAGGCGATCTTCAGGTATTTAACAAAGCTGAGTTCGTAGATTCGCTTTTCAAGAAGTAAGCTAGTTATTGTTTCTTAACACCTCAAAACACCGTCCTTCACTCTTTATTACTTAAAGTGTGTTTTTGTTTGACTGTTAACTGATTTAGGCTGATACTGCATAGTATTAAGCACCTATAATTTGTTAAAACGCCTTACCTTAGTATTTCTTTTACCCCTCTACGGACTTGCCACCTTAGGCAACCTTGCTCCCTACTATGCCCTCTTCCACCGTGCATCCTTTCAATTGAGGGTACGCCAAGGGAATTATCAGAACGGTACGACACTGAACCTAACAGAACAAGAGTATAATCTCTTGGATTGGACTGAAAAAGGGAGGGAATTTAAAATGGATGGAGAAATGTATGATGTTTCTTCTATCAAAAAAACCAACACTGGCTATACCATCATTTGCAAACACGATGAAGTCGACAGTTGGCTATCAAAGATAATTCCGTCTTCAAAACAAACCCAAAAACAAAAAGCACCGTCAAAAAAAAGGCGGATAGCTCGGTCAATAGATAAGTACTTCCCCGCGGAGTTTTCATTCACCAGAGCGGCACTTCAAGTAGCTTTGCCTATTAGTCCTTTCGAAAAAAACTTAAGTATTCCTCTGATCTATTCCGAGGTCGAATCTCCTCCTCCAGAGACACACCATTTCTTTATATAAGGTAAGATTCATTCTTATCCACTCTATTATAAATGCATGTAGAGTGATTCATACCATTCCAATTTTATACACAAAGCTGTGCTGAAATATTGGTCAACATAATTCTATGGACTCTATTTCAGTATGGTCAATTGTGCTCAAACTTTAATAAAAAAGAAATGAAAAAGATATACTATACTTTTTTAGGGCTTCTTATTGGCTTCTCTATAATGGCTCAGTCGGGTCGAATAGTAGGAAGAGTCATTGATGCTTCAGATAATCAGCCACTTACTGGTGCAAATATTAGAATTACTGGTAGCAGTGGAACTTCAACGGATAGCAACGGAGCGTTTTCAATTCCGTGCAATGGTTCAACAGAAATTACTGTAACCTATGTAGGCTATAGAAGCTACACCGGCAGAATTGAAAATTGTGATCAAGACTTTACGATTAAGCTCACACCTACCAATCAATTGCTTGATGAAGTAGAAATTACCACTACTTCAAACCCCAACCGCTCACTATTGTATCTTCCAACCGCCATCACCAAGTTAGGCGGACTTGAGATGCAAAGAGGTACTGGATTGTTTATGGACGATGCCATCAATGCTAACGTACCAGGAGTTTACATGACAAGAAGAGCAGTATCTTCTGGTCAACAATTTAACATTCGTGGATACGGAAGTGGTGTTGGTTTCCGTGGCGCCAATAATAACTTCGATGGTCAAGGTTATAAAGTTTACCTCAATGGAATTCCTGTAACCGATGCGGAAGGTATTACGGTGATGGACGACATCGACTTTGGTTCTATCGGAAATGTAGAAGTAATCAAAGGCCCAGCGGGCTCACTTTATGGTTTGGCCATTGCTGGAGCAGTAAACCTTGAAACCAAGAAGGCTGAAAGTGGTCAGAATTCCATTAGCCAAAGTGCTTTGATAGGAAATTACGGATTGAGCCGTTTCACTACCCAAGTGCAGTTAGGTGCAGATCGATCTTCAGTTTTAGTTAATTACGGCCGTCAGCATTCTGATGGATTCATGCCACATAACGAGTCGGACAAGAACTTCTTCAACTTTATTGGTGATTTCACGCCTAACGAAAAGCAGAAGATTTCAACCTACTTGGCCTATACCAACAGTTACGATCAACGTGCAGGAGAACTTACCATCAGTCAATTTGAAACTGGAGACTTTTCAGGAAATGCCCGATACATCAAAAATGACGCGCACTCTGAAGTTGTTGGTTTTAGAGCGGGCTTAAGCCACACCTACAAATTCTCGAATCAAGTAAAAAATACTACTGCCATTTTTGGTTCTGGAATCACGAATAACGCAAGTTCTGCTGGTGGCTGGACGGACAAAAGCCCTTTCAATTATGGCTTCAGGTCTACATTGAACATGAATTTTGATTTGAACGGAGCCACTTTAAGTGGTATTGCTGGCGTTGAGGCACAACGTCAGCAAGCGCTTAGCCTTGGTTATGGAATGGTGACCAATCAAGACGATCCCAATGGTTACAATGTCATTGGTGCGATGAGAAGTAATCAGGCGACTACAACCAGCACAGGTTCTTATTTTACCGAATGGACGCTTTCACTTCCTAGTGATATTTCATTTACTGCGGGCTTAGGCTTTAGCGCAATGGACATTGATTTAATGAACCGAACTTATGACGCAGCCAACGATAAAGCAGGTGAGAGATATCAGGTGACTTATAAAAACATGGCGTCTCCTCATTTCGCTCTCAACAAAGTGTTCAACAGTCAGCTTTCCGCTTATGCTTCATATAGCAAAGGCTACAAGGCGCCTGTAAGTGGAAATATTGTAGTTTCCGCTACTGGCCAATTGAATACTGGTTTGAAACCTGAAGAAGGCGATCAGTTCGAAATTGGAACAAAAGGTTCTTTACTCGACAGCCGATTCAATTACCAATTGGCGCTGTTCAGCACAGAATTTAAAAACAAAATGACTTCTGTGGCAGTGCCTTTAGATGCCAATACTACTGCCTATACCTACATCACTAATGGCGGTGGTCAAATCAACAAAGGTTTGGAAATAGCTGCCAATTATGAGCTTTATAAGTCTAGTACTGGCTTCTTTAGCAAAGTGGGTTCGTTTGCCAACCTTACTTATTCTGACTTCACTTACAAAAACTTCAGCTACCAATCACTAAGTGGTGGTGTACCAACGACTGCGGAATATGATGGGAACGATGTAGCTGGTGTTTCGCCAATAGTGGCCAATGTAGGTATTGATGCCTATGCACAAAATGGCTTGTATGGAAATTTGAATTTCCAATACAGAGACGGTATGCCTATCACATCTGATGGCGCTAACCAATCTGCAGGTTATAGATTATGGAACACCAAAGTGGGCTACCACAGTAAGCTTTCAAGTCACTTTGATATGGATCTATACTTTGGTGTAAACAACATTTTAGGTGAGAAATATTACTACATGATATTCGTCAACCAGTTAAATGACGCCTACATACCTGCCCCTAAAAAGGCCAATTACTTTGGCGGAATTCAACTGAAATACATCTTTTAATCATTGAAAGAGGCTGAAGTTTAGTCATGCCGAACTTGTTTCGGCATCCCATAATTAAAACTGCAGAAGTTTAAATGACGGGCCCTGAAACACTCCGACACTTCGGAGCAGGGTGACCTTCAGCCTCTTTCTTCAACCTTAAATACGATGAAAAAACTATATACATTATTGCTCACGACCTTGGTGCTTACCAGCTGCGGTAGGTTTTCAAACAAAGATGAAAAGCAATCCAATTCGGAAAGAATTGTATGCCTTTCAAAACAATACAACGAAATCATTTTCGAATTAAATGCACAACAAAATCTAGTTGCTGTAGACCTATCGAGCACTTATCCGCCCGAAATTAAGGCGCTACCTACTGTGGGTTATCACAGGGCTTTAAGCACGGAAGGCATTCTTTCCATGGAACCAACCATGATTATTCATGACAATAATGTTGGACCAGAACAAGTGATGCAACAAATGGAAAAGCTCAAAATCCCGATGATGGTATTTAAAACCAAAGGAGATGATATTCCAGGAGCCAAAGCATTGGTCACAGAAATGGGGCAATACTTCGGCAGGGAAAAAGAAGCAGATTCGCTCAATGCCAAACTCGACAAGGATTTACTTACAGCCGAAAATGCCCTAGCGCAATACACTACAAAACCCAAAGTGGTGGTGATTCATTACGGTAGAGCTACAAATGTGTACCTCACCATGACGGAAAACAGTACTACGGCCAATTTGATTGAAATGGCGGGCGGCACAATTCCCATTGATGGAGACCGTGGCATGATGCAGCTTTCAGCAGAAGTGATCGCCAAGTCAAACCCTGATGTTATTCTACTCACCGACTTTGGTTACGACCGACTAGGTACCGAAGAACAATTAAAATCTCTTCCTGGAGTAAGTACAACGAATGCCGCCAAGAACAATCGCATTTATAGGGTGGAAGAACACGACATGGTGTACTTCGGTCCACGCACAGGCGAAGTAATTCTCAAACTTCAAGAACTAATTCATAGAAATGAGCAAGTTCAATAATCAATACAAGGCTTGGTTCCCCATTCTTGCAGTTGTACTTCTGGTTACCTTTTTCTTTTCTATGAAATTGGGTGCCATCAATATTTCTTGGGCTGAAATTCAGGCTTCATTCACGAAACTGATTAGTGGAGAAGCCATGAACCTCAACGAAAGAATCTTCATGCAAATCAGGCTTCCTCGGGCGTTAATGGGAGTTTTCGTAGGCGCCAGTCTGGCTATCGCTGGAGTATTGATGCAGGCCTTGTTCCGAAATCCAATTGTGGAGCCCGGATTAATAGGCACTTCCAGCGGAGCAGCTTTCGGAGCTTCATTGTACTTCGTTTTAGGTTCTGTAATTAAAGTTCATGCTGGCGAATGGACTTTACCGATTGCGGCCTGTATTGGAGGAACACTTTCCACGGTAGCCGTTTTCCTTTTGTCGCAAAACCGATCTACAGGCAAAAGCTCTGTAGTGGCATTATTGCTCACAGGCATTGCGATTAACGCACTGTTTTTGAGCGGTGTGGGCTTCCTCTCCTACTTGGCCCGCGACCCGCAAGCCCGATCCATTATTTTCTGGAACCTCGGGACACTTTCAGGTGCCAACTGGGTTTCCGTTTCTATAGTAGGTACAATTATGGTCGTTTGCCTATTCTTTGCCCTGAGGTATGCAAAGCAACTGAACGCCTTAATGATGGGAGAAGACGAAGCCATTTTCCTTGGGGTCAATTTGAAGAAATTACAGATTGGGGTAATTGCCTTAAATGTACTTTTGGTAGCTGTAGCCACTTCGTTTACCGGGGTAATTGGCTTTGTAGGTTTGGTGGTGCCTCACCTCCTTCGTTTAATGAAAGGCTCCGATAACCGTTTTCTCTTATTGGGAAGTGCCTTCATGGGTGGAATTCTCTTGAGCTTGGCCGATTTAGCCTCTCGCTTATTATTAGCTCCAGCAGAATTGCCCATTGGGATCGTCACTTCATTGGTAGGCGTACCCGTGTTTATCATTCTACTAAGAAAAAAACAATACTATTTCTGATTATGCTCGAAGCCAAAGAAATCACATTCAAAATTGGAGAGAAAGTACTGCTCGACAATGTATCAGTTCAGTTTGAAGCTGGAAAGCTTAATCTAATCATTGGGCCAAATGGAGCTGGAAAATCCACCTTGATGAAGGTAATCAGTCGGCAATTGACGGATTACCAAGGAACAGTTAGCTACAACCAAGCAGACAGTAAAAAGCTTAGCGATAAAAAGCTGGCGCAAATGAGAGCGGTACTTTCTCAAAACATCGACTTGGCCTTCCCTTTGAAAGTGTGGGAAGTGGTGATGATGGGACGATATCCTCATTTCACCGATGCTCCGCGACAGATAGATAGAGATGCCTGCGAAGCTGCCTTGGAGTTTTTTGATGTAATGTACATGGCCGAACGAGATTACCTTACACTAAGCGGTGGCGAACGTCAGCGGGTACATTTCGCTCGGGTACTTACGCAAATCTGGAACCCTATTCACAACCAAGGTCGATATTTGCTACTAGACGAACCCCTCACCTTTCTAGACATTCATTATCAGTTTCAGTTTATGCACAAACTAAGAGAGTTATTGAAGGAAAAAGACTTGGTGGTGGTGGGCGTGGTGCATGACCTCAATTTAGCAGCCCAGTTTGGGGATGTTATTCATTTAATTCAGGATGGAAAACTCATTGCCAGCGGCACCAAACACGAAGTACTGAACGCAAAAAACATTAAAAGAGCATTTCACCTAGAGCCCGTTATCTACAATAACAAGGAAAAGGGATCGCTTCATCTGTTTTTTGAGTAGAACCAAAACATGAACGTTCACGAACGTTTGACTGAACTATTTCGAGCACTAACTAAAGGACATGATTCGTAACTAATTGATTTTAAAAAACTTAACTTCTTGGCACTACCCTTGTTAAAATATAAGCGGATAGAAAACATTTGTTCATTAACGTACATAGATTATGGGAGCTATAGCCATTAACATTCCTCAAATCACTGGGGAACAAGACATTGAAGTAGAAGTAAGAATCAACGGTGAGAAAAAATCCTACAATTACAGAGTCGAAGTATTCCACTGGGCCGACTGCGAAAACCCTAGTGAAGATCGAGTAGACTGCATTCGTCAAATATTAGGCAAATACGACCCCGACTGGGAGCTTTACCAAATTGGAATGCCGACTGACGAAGTTGTTCCGATTACCTTTAGGAAGAAGAGAAAATAAATTACCAAGCCTTTATAATTCATTACCTTTGCGCATTAATACAATAAGGAATGAAAACGAAGGGACTGAAGAAGGACAAGGTGAACATTGTAACACTAGGTTGCTCAAAAAACTTAGTGGACTCAGAAGTAATGCTTACTCAATTGAGAGGCAACGGAATCAAAACAACTCACGAGTCTAAAAAAGACAATGCTAATATTGTTATCGTAAACACTTGCGGCTTTATCGATAATGCCAAGCAAGAGTCCATCGATACCATTTTACGTTATGCTGACGCCAAAGACGATGGCGAAATTGATAAGCTTTACGTAACAGGCTGCCTTTCTCAACGCTACAAAGATGATCTAGAAACTGAAATTCCTCAAGTAGACGCCTTCTTCGGCACCATGGAGCTTCCTGCGCTTCTTAAGAAGTTCAAAGCAGATTATAAGCACGAATTGATAGGCGAGCGTATTATCACCACCTCTAACCATTACGCTTATTTAAAAATATCAGAAGGCTGCGACAGACCCTGCTCCTTTTGCGCCATTCCTTTGATGCGTGGTGGTCATAAGTCACGACCTATCGAAGAACTGGTTTTAGAAGCAAAAAACTTGGCCAGAAATGGCACCAAGGAATTGCTCCTCATTGCTCAAGACTCTACTTACTACGGATTAGATATTTACAAAAAACGAAACCTTGCAGAATTGCTTGAACGTCTTTCTGATGTGGAAGGCATTGAATGGATTCGTTTACACTACGCCTTCCCTACTGGCTTTCCAATAGATGCTTTAAAAGTAATGGCAGAGCGTGACAACATTTGCAGTTACATAGATATTCCTCTTCAGCACGGTTCTACCAAAATGCTGAAATTGATGCGAAGAGGCACTACCCGTGAAAAAACTGAAGCGCTGATCGAAGAAATCAGGGCTAAAGTTCCAGGCATTGCCATTCGAACTACTTTGATTGCGGGTCACCCGGGCGAAACGGAAGAAGATTTCAATGACATGGTCGATTTCGTGAAGAAAATGCGTTTCGATAGATTGGGAATTTTCAACTATTCGCATGAAGAAAACACGCACGCCTATTCTTATGTTGACGATGTGCCAGATGAGGTGAAACAAGAAAGGGCGAATATCGTAATGGGCATACAGGAAGAAATTTCGAACGAAATTAACCAAGAGAAAATTGGCAAGACTTTCAAAACGCTAATTGATAGAAAGGAAAGCGGAAACTACTACGGAAGAACAGAACACGATTCGCCAGAAGTAGATAACGAAGTAATCATCGATGCTAAAAAACATCACTTAAGAATTGGCGATTTCGCAAATATTAAAATCACAGATGCTACAGAATTCGATCTTTATGGTGAACCAGTTTAAGCACTTTTCATGTTTATGCTGCATTAGATTGAATTGCTGTCGAGGCTGATCTAACAATCAAAACCCTTTGTAACAAACGACTATGGCTGTTTCGGAACTATCGCAAGTACTATTGAGCAAAATACCTTTCAATAAAACGAACAGCTTTTCAAGGTCTTTTTTGGATTACATTGAAGGAAAGGATGCCCTAACCGGCTTCTACAATCGTTTACCCAGCATTGAAAACTTCAAGCTTCAGGTTGAAGAAAAACACTTCAACAAAGAAAACCGAGCGGTTCTATCGGAAGTGCTGCAAAAGCAGTATGATGGTTTTGAGTTAAGCGAAGCTACAGCACAGAACATTAAATTTCTAAAAGCAGGAACCACTTTTACTGTCACTACTGGTCATCAGCTGAATATTTTCACCGGCCCACTTTATTTCATTTATAAAATAGTGACCGTAATCAACGCCTGTAAAGCCCTAAAGAAGCAATATCCAGCTTACGATTTTGTACCTGTCTATTGGATGGCTTCTGAAGATCATGACTTTGAAGAAATTAGCTACTTCCGTTTTAATGGCAACAAATTCAGTTGGAAAACTGATCAAGCAGGAGCCGTTGGACGCTTTGACCCAAAATCGCTCAAGCCAATTTTTGACGAGATCATTAGTCTCCCTGATATTTTCAAGGAAGCTTATTTGAAGAGAAACACCCTAGCCGAAGCTGGAAGACATTATGTAAATGCACTTTTTGGTAGTGAGGGTTTGGTTGTGGTAGACGCAGACAATGCTGAGCTTAAAACTATACTCAAGCCTGTAATGTTTGATGATATCTTCAAGCATTCTGCCAATGACTGCGTTACCGAAACTTCAGCCCAACTGGATAAAGCAGGTTATAAAACGCAGGTATTCCCGAGAGAGATCAACTTCTTCTATTTAAAAGAAAACATACGCTCGCGCATAGTAAAAGAAGGTGGAGAATTTCATGTACTTGATACAGAGATTCGGTTTACAGAAAATGAATTAAGAGCAGAGATAGAAAAGCACCCAGATCGTTTCAGTCCAAATGTGGTTTTAAGGCCGCTATATCAGGAAATGATTTTGCCGAATTTAGCTTATGTCGGTGGCCCTTCTGAATTAGTCTATTGGCTTCAATTGAAAGAGGTTTTCACGCATTTCAAAACACCTCTCCCGATGCTAATGCCGCGGAATTTTGTTGGAGTTGTCACTCCTAACATTCAGCGCAAAATTGAGAAATCGAAACTGAGTTTTGAAGATATTTTCAAACCAGAAGAAGTCTTGATTCAAGAAAAAGTAAAGGAGAATACCACGAATCAACTGAGTCTAAATCAAGAGTTGGAGCAACTGAAATCTATTTTTGCAGAGGTTTTAAGTGTTGCCAAACCCATTGACGTCACGCTCGAAAAGTTAGTAGCCGCTGAGCAGAAAAGGGCAGAGAATTCCATTGAAAAGATTGAGAAGAAATTACTGAAAGCCGAAAAACGAAATCAGGAAGTTTTGGTGAACCGTATTTCGGCCATCAAGGAAAGCTTATTCCCTGGCGGAAGCCCACAAGAACGAAAAGACAACTTCTTAAACTTCTACCTTAGCGACCCTGCATTTATTCAGAACTGTTTAGACAGCCTAGATGCCTTCGATTACCAGTTTCACTTGATGGCTGCTCATGACTAAACAAGTGCTCAGAGAAATGTTCTTAGCCAAGCGTAAAACACTTACGCAAGAAGAACACGTACTCCGATCGGCATTGGTTTGTGAACAAGCATTGAAACTCATTTCAGAACACCAGCTCAAAAACATCCACCTTTTCCTTCCGCTTATAAAACAGCGTGAAGTCAACACCTTTCCACTTTTTGAGAAACTCATTGACCAGCCTGAGTTTCAAGTTGTACTACCAAGGGTAAATGCAAAAACCAAGCAATTAGAGCACCTTGCATTCACCACCTCCACCACACTGCTTAAAGGGAGTTTTGGGGTTACTGAACCTGATGGCGAAAATTACTTCGATATAACTGACCTTGATGTAGTATTCGTACCCTTAATTAGCTTTGACCGAAAGGGCTTTAGAATTGGCTATGGCGGTGGTTTTTATGATAAGTTCTTTGCGCAAGCGAGTGATAATATGATCAAAGTCGGCTTGGCAATCAGCCCTCCTTTGGATCATATTCCTTATTCAGAACTGCATGACATTCCACTAGATTATTGCATTTCACATCACAGGGTTTATTCGTTCTAAATCAAACAAAAAACGGCTGCAATTTTTAAATCACAGCCGTTTCAGTATTCTCTTTAGATTTCCTTAATTCGTTTGTTTCAATAGTTTAATTACATCTCTGCGTTTGTCATTATTCACATTTAAGATGTACAAACCATCAGGCATTGAGCTCAAGTTTACTTGGAACCTCTCTTCTGTATTATAGAATTCCTTCTTGCCTGTCACTACTTGATTGCCATTACTGTTCACTATAGAGTAGTCAAAACCAATAGCGTAAGCTGCATCTAAATTCACGTTAAACATACCGTTTGATGGGTTTGGACTTACCTGAGCACTCGCTTTAATTGGATCATCATCAATACCAGCTACTACGTCAAAGTCAAAAGACACTTCATTTGTAAAGGCAACTGGTCCTAATTGATCTGTGACTTGACATTTGTATGTTCCAGAAGTGGTAACAATAAGGTCACTACCTATTTGTCCAGTTATCTCTGCATTATCTTTAAACCATTTAAATGCAAAGCTTTGACCTGTATTATACGATTGATTAGCTCGTATAACTGCTCTACTCTCTCCCATTATAGAATAATTAATTTCTGGATTAAAGTCAGTATCATAATAGCCCACGAACACTCCATTACCATGAGTTGCCGCTACTACCTTACCATCAACTGGTCTAACTTTCACCATATTCACTACGCTGTTACCTATGATATTCGGAGCCTGTTGTGTCCAAACAGTGTTCGTCCCGTTTAAACTATTGGTCATGTATAAACCAGTAGAAGTACCCACAAATACCTTTTCTCCAGAAGCTCCATTTGGCAAGATTTCAATTGACCGAACAGATGGTCCATTTCCACTTCCATTGGCATTCTCTTCCAGATTACCAGCTATGGAAGACCAAGTTTCACCTCCGTTTTCTGACATCCAAATGCTTACAATTCCATAGTTTCCATATGTTAGAAATACTCTATCTGCATTTCTTGGATCAACCGCTAAGCTGGTAACTGAAGCGCCCTGAGGTAGGTTGTTCCTCAATATGTTAGACACAGAGGTTATCTTCTTTGTATTCGATATCTTCTGAAGTCCTCCATCTGTTGTCCCAAAATAAAGTACTCCTTCAGGTTGAATTGAAGTAGCTAATGCTGAAACATAGTGGCCTGAAATACCTATACCATTAATCTCTTCCCACTCTCCATTCCCTGGGTTCTCTCTAACATCATAGGTATAGTATATTTTTCCTCTTGCAGCTACATACATACGATCTTGATTAACCCTATCTACAATAAAAGGATTGATAAAAAGGAATTCCTCATTATCATCACTTGGGGCAATGTCCTTTGGTGCCTGATAACTATTATTTAGCAGTTCGAACCTCCCCATCCGCCCCTCGTGAGCAGAAGCGTACAGCGCATTATAGGTAATTGCAGCAAAAGCTCCGTCACCACTGTAAGCTTGAACCCAAGCAGCTGTTGGATCGTTCGGAAAAAGCACCCATGTGCCATTGTCTTGCATGCCACCTATAATTTGATCGTCTCCTCTGTCGGTGCGAAAAAGATCAACGGTATAAAACTGGGAAGTAACGTACCCGTTGTTTAGAGAACTCCAAACCACAGTACCAGCTGTATTGTCATTGGTTAAGTGAACTCCACCATCAGAACCTGAAAACATTTTTTTAGAGTCGGAAGGTAAAAAAGCAAGCGTATGAATGTCTGGGTGATGATTTGTATAAACCTTAGCCGTTCCGTCACCTAGATACCCTCCAATTTGCACTCTATTGGTTTCAGTAGTAAACCCATTGGGTGATCTTAAAAGGTTTGTTCCACCAATAAATACAGCTGATTGATTTTCAGGGTGAACCTCAATTGCTAAATTATAACCTCCTTGACCATCAAAACCTTCTACAGACTCGCTATTTACATTAATGTTACTTGTAAGGGCAGTCCAAGTGGAAGTACTTCTGTTGTATTTATAAAAGAAGGTTTCGCCAAGTGCATAAAAGAAGTTATTGTCATGTGGATCGAATGCCAATTCTACTCTTCTGAAAGTGGATGGCCATCCAGCGGGCAAGGCTATTGATGTCCAACTAATACCGTCAGGAGAAATAAAAATACCTTCTTCAGGACTTGTTCCATTACTAGACCTGTTTGGGATGCTAGCGATGATAGTTCCATCACTTGCTATAGCAATATCTGATGAATTACCAGCTCCAGTATTAGGAAGCCCCAAAACTGTTGTTACACTCTGAAAATCGTTAACTGTCCTATAAATTTTACTCAGGCCAGCTACATAAATTTCGGTATTATTCTGATTTGAATAATCTATGGCAATTTTATTTACTAAGCTAAACTTTCCTAAATTTGAGACTGAGTTGATCGCTGTTCCTTCAAGCAAATCCCATGAAATCCCACCGTTGGTAGACTTATAGATACCATCGCCCAAGTAGAAAGTTCCTGTTGCCACGTTAACAGAATTCCCTATATTCTCCCCTGTAGCATAATACCAATTTGAGGTCTTTCCTACTCTTTTATCTTGAACAATAGTTGTTACCGATGGTATTTGATCAAAGTTTGTGGTACGAGTCCAAGAGGTGCCTTGATCTGTGCTTCTCCAAACTCCTCCAGAAACTCCTCCAGCCAAAAGAATATTTTCATCGGTTATATCGATTGCCAGCGCCCTAGTTCTTCCTCCAATATTAAATGGCCCAAAATTCACAAATGGCAATGCTGCACTAGTTTGAGAAACACCAGCAGCGGACGACCTAATATTATTTCTATCTATTCGGTTTATTTCACGAACAAATGAAAGCTCTTTATGACGAATGTCGAAAGGGATTCTACCCGTACTTGGGTCTTTCAACATATTCATTTCGTAGTCAATTCTTTTTTGAGGATTCTCTGATTCTGCCTCCTCCTTTTCATTTAAACCTTCACCTTGAGCAATCATAAACTGCGGTTCAGATTTCACCTTGAACTTCCTTAATGATTGATACTCGAAGTACATTAAAAACAGCACTACAAATGCTCCAATAACTCCCAAGTTTCGCAATCTAATCTTATTCATATAAGTGTAGTTTAAGGTATTTCTGTTTTGATCTACGTTTTTATACCTACTAGTGGATTATCACCTTTTCAAATAGTAAGAATTACTAAAAACGGTTTTTCTGACGAATATTAAAGATATATTTTATTGCTGTTGTTTCAACAGTTTTGTTTGAATAAAACCATACTGAGTCTCCACTCTTAACACGTATATGCCGTTTGACACAGTGCTCAAGTCGATAGTTATCGCCTCATCCATAAAGTAACTCGTCTCGGTTCCACCCTTAATCTGAGTTCCTTGACTATTAGTAACTATATAATTTAAGCCCAATGGTATATCCGCATTCAACTTAATTCTAAAGACACCTGAAGAGGGATTTCCCTCTACCGTGATCTTTAAATTACCGACCTGAGGATCATCTATTCCAGTAATGATATTCTCGATAGTGTATGTTTCATCTAGTGTAACTGTACCATTGAAGCGATTACCTTCTATATTCTCAATGTCATGAGTCGGCTTAATGTCCAAATCAATCAAGCCGTCAGATTCAATTTGTTCAATTGTTACTAGATAATTTGTATTAGATGAACTTGAGAAAGCTCCTTGAATTACAGCATTTACTGAGCTTGAAGAAAGTTCGAAGTCGCTTAAATCAACATTGGTCACTCCCTCGGAGAAAATCACTTCAAAAGTTACTTCGGTGAGGTTAGTAGTTTCTAGTAAAGGGGATTGCCTAGTAATACTGACACTTGGCCCAACAGAAAAATCAACTGTATACGTTTCTTCTTCCGAAAGACCTCCAACAAAAACATTACCTTCATTACTCTCAATTCCGGTGGTATTACTAAAATCAAGGTCAATCAAACCTTCCGTTGAAAATCCATTTACCTTAATCAAGTATTCTCTTGGTGAATCCTCCGTAATTTCTGCTATTGTGCCTTGAATACTTTCTGAACTCAAAGTAAAATCAGAAATATCAACATTGGTTACATCTTCAGAAAATTGAACCACAAACACTACATCTGGACGATTGATTGTTTCAACCGTTGGAGCACTACGTTTAATAGTGGCAGTTGGAGCCAAAGCTGAATTGATCGTATAGCTTTCTTCAGAAATGAGATTCACATCAAATGCATTTCCCGACTCATCTTGAATATCAGTATTCGTCTTAAAGTCTAAGTTCACCAATCCATCATCTGAATAACCAGTAACAAATACTAAATAGTTAGTAGATGAACTTGCGGTAATACGATCAACATTGGCAGAAATAGATGCTGAAGATAATTCAAAGTCTTCAACTCCAACGTTCACAACAGGTTCATTGAAAACGACTGCAAACACCACTTCAGTTCGGTTTGTCTCTTCTGCAGTTGGCTGCGATCTTGATATACTGGCTTTCGGCTCTGTTAAGTCTACAATATTGTATGTTTCTTCACTCAATATTGAGCCTGCAAAAGCATTCTGAAATAAGTCGGTAATTCCAGATTGAGATTTAACGTTTAAGTCTAGCAAGCCTATTCCGTTAATACTTCCTACCTGGATATTAAACACAGTTGTTGAAATTGACGTTACCGAAGCCACCGTTCCTGATGCTGCTCCTACCACTTCAAAAGAAGAAGTAGTTAATCCTTGAACAGGCTCATCAAACGTAACTTGAAAGTTCACCTCTGTTGCTTCCACCTGCTCTTCTGTTGGATTCAGCCTTACAATAGAGTTAATAACAGGAGCTGTTTTATCTAAACTTATATTGATTGTATTGGAAATTGCCACAGGCCCTAATTGATCTGTAACTCTTAGCTTATAAGCCCCCGGCTCAGTAACAAGCAACTCTGAACTAGTTGCTCCAGAAATGTTCTGGTCATCTTTAACCCATTGATAAGTAAAAGCTTCGCCAGTAGTATAAGAAACTGGCCCTCTTAAAGTAACTTCTTGCAAAGTGTAGTTAATTGAGTAGTTAATGTTTGGCGCAAAAGCGACATCGTAACTTGTTTGAAAAACGCCATTACCATGTGTAGCAGCTACTACTTGCCCTTCCACTGGTCTCACCTTAATCATACTTACAATTGAGTTTCCGATAACATCAGGTGCTTCTTGTGTCCATACAGTGTTATCGCCATCCAAAACAGATGTTTTATAAAGCCCTAGCGAGGTGCCCACAAAATAAATTGGAGAGTTACCATTTGGTAACATTTCAATATAGCGCACGGAAGGCCCACTACCAGATCCATTAGCGTTTTCTTCTAAATTTCCAGAAATAGAGTTCCAATTTTGGCCACCATCTTCACTCATCCAAACACTAATAACTCCGTAGTTTCCAAAAGTTGCGAATACTCGACTGGCATTAGACGGATCTACAGAAAGACTGGTGATGGTTCCGTTTGGCATGTTACTGCCCGTAATCTCCACAGCTGTAAAATCAACATTTACGTCAGCAACTTTTAACACTTTTCCATTACGTGTTCCAAGGTAAAGTACGCCTTCAGGCTCAATTGAAGCTGCTAAGGCTGAAACAAAATCATTTGCTCTGGCAGCTCCCAAAGAGACTTCAAACCAATCTCCTGCGCCAGGATTTTTGCGAATATCATTGGTATAATAAACTTTACCCCTTGCCCCCACATACATTCTATCTTGATTTACTGGATCATAAATAAATGGATTGATGAACAAAAATTCGGCATCATCTGCACTTGGCGAGACATCCCCTTTAAATTCATAGATACTATTTTCGGTATTGAACTCAAATCTCCGCATCTGTCCTTCTTGTGCCGAAACGTATAGTGAATTATAAGTGATAGCACTAAAAGAACCATCCCCTCCAAAAAGCTCAACCCATGTAGTATTAGATGTGCTTTCATTAGCTCCCCAAGTTCCGTTGTCTTGCATTCCTGCTATGAGTAAAGGATCTCCCCTATCAAACCTGTAATAGTCAATACTATACATCTGTGTAGTGAGATAACCATTATTCAACGATTGCCAAACTACAGGACTGCTTGTTCCTGTTGCTCTGTTGTTTAAGGTCAAATGAACTCCGCCATCAGAACCAGAAAGCATTTTATTAGGGTCTGAAGGGTAGAAAGCCAAAGCATGAATATCTGGGTGATGATTGTTGTATTTCGGGAAACTGTTTGAATTGTTATCCTCCCGATATCCTCCAATGTTCACTCTGCTAGAGCTAGTAGTGAAGCCTGAAGCACTTCGTAAAAGGTTTGTGCCTCCTATAAAAACAGTATCAGAACTTGAAGGGTGAACCTTCATTACCAAATTGTAGCCTCCTTGGGTATTGTGCCCTTGCCCTGAGTCAGAAGACACTCCAAGGTTACCTGTTAGGCTTACCCATTCGCCCGTGCTGAGTGTGTGCCTCAATAAAAAGTTTGAGCCAACGGCATAAAAAACATCTTCATTCTGAGGGTCAAACGCTACTTCAATCCTTTCATAAGAACTTGGCAAGCCCGAAGGTGGGTTAATATTAATCCACGTCAAACCATCATCAGACTTATAAATCCCCTCTTGGGCATTCTGCCCATTGTTTACATTGTTAGCAATTGTAGCTATCAGAACTCCAGTACTAGAAATAGTGATATCACTATATGAAAAGCCAGTATTATTAGCCCCCAACACGATGGAATAGGTAGTAAAATCATCTGTGGTTCTTATAATATTACCCAGTCGCGCGGCATACATTTCACGAACTGTGGTATTAGAGTTATCTATTATTATTTCTCCTACCAAACCGAAATCACCGAGGTCAGTGTTGTCGTTTTGAGTGGTGGAAGGAATTACCGCCCAAGACAATCCTCCGTCTGTAGATTTAAAAATACCATCGCCTAGATAAAAAGCCCCTGTGGCCGAAGCTGAATTACCAAAAAACTCACCCGCTGAATAAAACCAAGTGTTGGTATTACCTGTTCGCTGATCTTGCACCAAAGCAGAAACGGCAGGTAGTTGCATCACGGACGAAGTTCTAGTCCAAGTTTGCCCTGCATCTGCCGATCGCCAAACACCTCCAGAAACACCTCCTGCTAAAATCACATCTTCATTCGAGATATCTATACCAAGTGCACGGGTTCTTCCTCCAATATTAAAAGGGCCTCTACTCACAAAAGAAGAAGCATTGCTTTGACTCGTACTGCTTGCTTGCATTCGAATATTTAAATCAGAAGCACGATTCTGTGATTTAGCAAAACCGAGTTCTTTCTCCCTGATTCCGACAGGAATTCTCCCCGTGGTTGGGTTCGCCAACATCTCATATTCATACTGAAGTCGCTTGATTGGGTTTTCAAATTCAGCCCCCTCCTCATCTTCAACTTTTAACGAATCCGGAAGCGATTGAAATGCGATGGAACGATCATACTTTTCTGTTTTCCATTCATCAGTATGACGATTAAAAGCAAAGATGATTAACGCGAAAAAGACGACCGAAAAAAGTCCTGCTTTCCAGAATGTTTTCATGGTTTTTAGTTTTGAACCATTGTAACACTAAGCATGTCGTTTGTTTTGCTAATAGGCGTCAGCACATCAATTAGCACTTTATCTCCTTTAGCAAACTGCACATCGGCTGGGGTTTCGAGACTTATTTTTTCACCTACTTTGGGAGCTATAGTAGCGAAAGTTGCTCCATACTTTACAATTTCCTCTACAATGAAAACATAAGTATTTCCACGATCGGAAGTACCTTTAACTGACTCAATCTCACCTTTTAGCCTTATAGCATCTTTGATCATATTAGAAGGTGCTACTTCTTTCACCCCTTCGGTATTTAGAGAAAATTCACGAGCGTTTTTCACAGTAAACTCGGGTGTATTTTTCTTTTCGGCTGATTTGCAACTTGCTAAGAAAAATAGAATAACAAAAAGATTATAACTGAGTAGTTTGTATTGGTTTGCTTTCATCATCAAGAATTAAAAACTGCTTCAATATACGATTTATCAAAATGCAATAGGAACTTGGCTGCAAATTTAAAGCCACTTCAGCCTTAGCACTTTACTCCTCTTACCATTTCCTTTTTACCCGGAGGGCCAGGAAGGGTTTCAACGGTTAGCCCTACTGCCTTTAAATCTCTTTTCAGCTGACCCTTTGCACAATAGGTAACAAAAACACCATTTGAGTCGAGCAATGAAGCCGTTTTTTCGATCACCTCTAAATCCCACATTTCGGATTGTTTGCTTGGCGCGAAGGCATCGAAAAAGACGATATCGAAAAGTGAATCGCTTTTAAAGTCTTGTAGTTTGGCTTCCGTTTTAAGTAGGGTGAAAAATTTATTTTGCAGAAATTCCTGTTCCCAAGCGGCCTTATGAAGCTCTAAAAACCGCTCCTTCACGGTTTTATCCTCAAAAAATTCGTGGTAGTTCAGTGCTTCAAACACGTCACTTTTTAAGGGGAAAGGCTCTAAAGTAGTATACTCAATCTTCACCTGATTAGCCACCGCCCATTCTGAAGTAAGTATGGCATTTAAGCCTGTACCGAAGCCAACTTCAAGCACCCAGATTTTATCCAAATCAAAACTAGAAAGAAGAAAATCGAGTCCTTCTTTCAGAAACACATAACGCGACTCTTGCACCGCTCCGTGAAAAGAATGATAAGTTTCGTTCAGTTCGGCATGGTACAGCGAATGAGAACCATCTTCGGTGACTATAATTTTAACTTCAGCCATTTACTTTTGAATCAGCACTGTAGCATAAGCGGCCACACCTTCAGCCTTACCTACAAAACCAAGTTTTTCAGTGGTGGTGGCTTTGATGGAAATATCTTCTTCGTCCATTCCCATAACGCCTGCAAGGCATTTTTTCATTTCAGGAATATGCGGATTCACTTTTGGTAACTCTAAACAAATGGTGCTATCAATATTTCCAATGGAAAAGCCTTTGGCCTCCACAAGCGCTACCACTTCCTTCAATAAAATTTTGCTATCGATTCCTTTAAACTTTGGATCTTTATCCGAAAAATGAAAGCCGATATCACGCAGGTTTGCCGCCCCTAAAAGCGCATCGCAAATCACATGAATAAGTACATCAGCATCTGAATGACCAACTGCTCCATGAGTATGAGGCACCTTAATTCCACCCAACCAAAAGTCTTTCCCTTCTTCTAAACGATGTACATCGTATCCAAAACCTACTCTGATTTTCATATTTCGTTTTTTGCTATATACCTTAATACCGAAGCGTTTGTTTTTACTAATATTTTTTTGGCCTGCTCCTTAATACCTTCTACCGTAACCGCCTGAATTTTCTCGCCCTCATGATTTACCATGTCGGGATCGCCCAAAGTCCAAGCATGCGCCAAATTCATCGCGCGGTTCAGTAACTCCACTTCGCCAAAAACTATGGTCGACTCCGCTTTGTTTTTCACCTTCTGCAAAGTAGTGGCTTCAATCGTTGCAGTTTTAAAATCTTCAATCAAATCCCACACTGCTTTTTCTGCCTCAGCCAGCAAAACACCAGCACTCAATTGCCCATTAATAACGAGTAAGCCAGGGTCACTAGAACCCATTACATAAGCTCCAATCGAACTGAACAGTCTTTGTTTTTCTACCAATTGATCGTGCAATAATGACGACTTACCGCGCCCTAAAATATCGCTCAACAAATCGGTAGCGTAATATTTTTCATCCGCTCTACCTTCCATATGAAAAGCCATATACAGTGAGTCTGCTGGCACAGGCGCTTCTACTTCTAACTCTCTATATTCAGTTTGAACAGGCTCTTGAGGTAGATTTCGCACATTGGTTTCTCCTTTAGGAATTTCCCCAAACCACTTTTCGCTCAGTCGTTTTACTTCATCCAAAGTAGTATTTCCAGCGACCACTAAAACTGCATTATTGGGTTTGTAAAAGCGATGGAAAAAATCCTTCACATCTTCCATTGTCGCCTTTTCAATGTGCTCAATCTCCTTCCCAATAGTGGCCCATTTGTAAGGATGTTCTTTATACACCAACGGTCTCAATTTCAACCAAGCATCACCATAAGGTTGATTCAAGTACCGTTGCTTAAATTCTTCGATCACCACTGAGCGCTGTACTTCCAATACTTTTGGGTCGAAAGAAAGGCTAAGCATTCTGTCCGATTCCAACCAAAATGCGGTCTCCATATTTTCGGCCGGAAGCGTGATATAATAGTTTGTAATGTCTGGACTTGTAAACGCATTGTTCTCTCCCCCAACCTTCTGCAAAGGCTCGTCATAATTGGGCACATTGAGCGAGCCGCCAAACATTAAATGCTCAAAAAGATGAGCAAATCCGGTGCGCTGCTCTTCTTCATCTCGCGACCCTACATTGTAAAGCACATTTACCACCACCATAGGCGAAGTAAGGTCTTGGTGAAAAATGACCTGAAGGCCGTTTTTTAGTTCAAATTGTTCAAATTGGATCATATACAATTGGGTAGGCTGGCAAAAATAAAAATAATGCACATTAATTTCGGCAATTGAGGGTTTACTTTAATTTTGCTTCGCACTGCACGCAAGACAACTATGATTTTTAAACGAGAAGGTTACTCCAAACAAGAACTTTTAAACCTCTACGAGCAAATTCTTAGACCACGAATGATCGAAGAAAAAATGCTCATTCTCCTCCGTCAGGGAAGAATCACCAAGTGGTTCTCTGGAATTGGACAAGAAGCGGTTTCTGTTGGAGCAGTGAATGCCATCGACCAAGAAGAATACATCTTGCCTATGCACCGAAATTTAGGTGTTTTTACAGGCAGAAACATTCCCTACAGTCGCCTTTTCGCGCAGTTTCAAGGTAAATTAAGTGGCTTTACAAAAGGTAGAGATCGCTCCTTCCATTTCGGAACGAAGGAATTTAACATTGTGGGAATGATCTCACATTTAGGTCCGCAAATGGCCTTGGCTGATGGAATTGCCTTGGCTGACAAACTTAAAGAAAGCAAAAAAGCTACTTTAGTCTTTACAGGAGACGGTGCAAGTTCGGAAGGTGATTTCCACGAAGCACTTAACGTAGCAGCAGTTTGGGACTTGCCAGTAATTTTCGTTATTGAAAACAACGGTTATGGCCTTTCAACCCCTAGCGAACAGCAGTTCAGGTTCAAAAATTTTATAGACAAAGGCCCAGGCTACGGCATTAAAGCAGTAAAAGTAGATGGCAATAATTTGCTTGAAGTACATTCTACCATAAAGCAATTAGCAGAGGAGGTTAGAAAAGAACCTAAGCCAGTGATTGTAGAATGCATGACATTCAGGATGCGCGGCCACGAAGAAGCCAGCGGTACTAAATACGTTCCGAAAGCTTTGATGGAAGAATGGGCGAAGAAAGACCCAGTTGAAAATTATGAGTCCTTTTTAAAGAAGGAAAAAATACTAACCGCTAAAGCAGAAAAAGAAATTAGAGCCAAAATCAAAGCCGACATTGAAGAAGGTTTAGAGTTGGCTTATGCAGAAGAACTACCTCCTGCCACTCAAATGGAAATTGACGACATGCATGCGCCATTTGTTCAGGAAGTGATTGAACCAAAAAGCGATACAACCTCAGAAAAACGTTTTGTTGATGCGATTTCGGATGGCTTAAAGCAAAGCATGGAACGTTTCGACAACCTCGTATTGATGGGGCAAGACATTGCTGAGTATGGTGGGGTTTTCAAAATTACTGACGGCTTTTTAGAGAAATTCGGAAGCGGAAGGGTGCGTAACACGCCTTTGTGCGAATCGGCCATTATTGGTACGGGACTTGGCCTTTGTATCAATGGTTATAAGGCTATGGTCGAAATGCAGTTTGCTGATTTTGTTACCTGCGGTTTCAACCAAATTGTAAACAACTTGGCAAAAAGTCACTACCGTTGGGGGCAAAATGCGGATGTTGTAGTGCGGATGCCAACAGGCGCTGGCGTGGGTGCTGGGCCATTTCACTCACAATCAAATGAGGCTTGGTTCTTCCACACGCCTGGTTTAAAAATCGTTTACCCTTCTAACCCAAGAGACGCGAAAGGACTTTTGGCAGCTGCCATTGAGGATCCAAATCCTTATTTATTCTTCGAACATAAAGCCATGTACCGATCAGTTGTAGAGAATATTCCGGACGATTATTACACGGTTGAAGTAGGGAAAGCAAGCATTGCCAAAGAAGGTGATGATATCTCCATAATTACTTACGGCATGGGGGTACACTGGGCGAAAGAATTGGCTGCTACTTCGGAGGCTTCAATTGAAATTCTAGACTTAAGAACTTTACTACCATGGGATAAGGAAGCCGTTGAGGCCACAGTAAAGAAAACCAATAAGGTAATTGTATTGCACGAAGACACGCTTACTGGCGGTATTGGTGCCGAAATAGCGGCCTGGATTGGCGAGAACTGTTTCCAATACTTAGACGCTCCTGTAGCAAGAGTCGGTAGCTTGGATACCGCTGTTCCTTTCGGAAAACACTTAGAAGAGAACTTTTTACCAAAACAAAGACTTGTAGAGAAGTTGAATGACTTGCTAAATTACTAAGTTTTATGTTTTGGAATAAAAAGAAGGAAGACACTGTTGAAGTGCCATGGAATAGATTGGAGCGTTTAGATCAGCTTTCTGAAATCATTGAAGAGAGCAAAAACCAAACGGTTGTGATTTATAAACATAGTACCCGATGCAGCATCAGCAGCATGGCGCTGAACCGTTTGGAACGTAACTGGACAGCAGAAGGTAACCAATTGAAAATCTATTATTTAAATCTAATTCAGTTTAGAGAAGTTTCTAATGCTGTGGCCGAACAATTTGGTGTGCAACATGAATCCCCACAAGCCATTGTAATTAAAAACGGTAAGGCTGTTCACCATAGTTCGCATATGTCGATTGACTATGATGCGATGTTGAAGTTGATTTAGGATCATACTATCCGTTTGAAATTTAATCATAGCATTTGAAAACCAAAATAGCTAGATTTAGATTGATACGATAACTTAATTGTTACCTGAACACCTTAAACAACCTCTACCCCCTAACTTATTTAGATGTCTAGAAGTATTTCATATAGCCAAAATCAACTTCGGGATTATTCGACCTTATTTTCGCCAACTGAAGCCAAGTCATGGTTAGCAAATGACTTCTCTAATATTAACTATAAGATTGATAGATATGACAAGAGTTGGAGGGGTATTAATAAAAATACGTATCTGGGTTACCTCAAGTACATCTACAATATCTTAGAGGCTAATTACCAAAACGAATATGTTTTTAAAAATAACCTATTGACCGAATGGTTATTTTCCGAAATAGATCAAAAAGATGTTAAAGTCTTCAATGAGTTTAGAGTAGGTAATGCCATAGCAGATCTTGTAGTGTTTAATGGGATTTCCAAGGCATATGAAGTAAAGACTGAATACGACTCCGATAATCGCTTAACTGGGCAACTTCATAATTACAAAAAAGCCTTTAATCAAATCTTTTTAATCATACCTGAGTCGAAACTATCTATATATGAAAAGTATGGTGAGGAAATCGGTTTGATAACCTTCAATGCTAATGGGAGTCAGAAGTTTACTCTATATCGCGATGCAACAACAAACTATGAAGTAGATTCAACAACCATCATGAATATTCTTCACACAAAAGAGTACAAAAAAATTACCGAATTGCACTATGGTAAATTACCAGAAATCACTAGCTTTAATCAATTTGATAGATGTAAGGAGCTTATCGATAAAATTCAAAACGATCAATTAAATAAATACTTCATCGATCAAATGAAAAAAAGAGGCCTAGAAAACGCAATTTCAAGCCGCTATTATAGGGAGTTCAATCAACTAAGCCTAGCTCTCAAATTGAATAATACAGAACGAAAGAACATGATAGAAAAGCTCAAATCACAACTAAATTAACTCTTTATGTACTACCCATTTTTAAGGGCTAGACAGTTTGAATTGATTGCCCTGAGAGAACTGGCCAACGAGGGAATCACCCAAGGCTATACAACTCCAATATTAGAACCTATAAAAGAAGGGTTCAACAACCTAAACCTAGCTTATAGGGTATTTCAAGAGCATGATCAACAGGCTTACCTAATTGTTAACCCCTTAAATGGAGAACAGAAAGGTGACACCCAATACTATTCAGAATACCTCTTTAAATTAAACCGTAAAACATTCAAACCGGCTTTTCATTTCCGCAATAATACACAATATATCCTTGACATTATAACAGAGTTCAATCAGAATGACTGCATGATAATTTGTCAAAACGACATAGATTCAGATGATCCAAGTTTTAAAAAGTTAGTAACCTCACCTAATATATCCATAATAACTATTGAAGATCCAGGGAAAAATCGAACGCTTGATAGATACATTAAAGGTCTCAATAAGACATATGTTCGATTTGATGATTTATTTGAGAAACAAGTTAGAAATAGTGACTTCTTAGGAATTCAAGAACACAGGTTTTCAGAAGAGCATCTATATTTCAAAGATGATGGCTATAGTGGTTTTTCAGACTACACTGTACTCCCTAGCGAATATAGTGATGGCGGAAGTACCCCGAGGGCGGTTGTTATTCATTTAACATATATAAATGAACAACATCAGGTTTGGATTAGGCACTTTACTTCTGACAGCAATGATTCCATAGCCAATGTTCAAGGTAAATTTGCTGAAGCAGCAGAAAAGGCTGTGAATTATTGCAGGGCAAATAAATTAACCAACTCCGCAATAAAAGAACTCGAGGATTATTATGATCTGCAACATTACCCTGGCTTAGGCACTGTAAAGAAGTTATCTTTAAAAAATCACCTTATAATTATCAGTGAATATTTAAAGACTAAATAGAAATATGTACGTCTGCTCAAACTGCTTCGCTGACAATGAGGTGAAAGGCCTTATTTTATCATCTCAAACTATAGGCGAATGTCATATTTGTAACTCAAAAAAAGTCCCATTGTTAGACATCGCTGAATTGCAGGACTTTTTTCAAGAGTTAATTGACAACTTTAAACCAAGTAATGACGGTAGACTCCTTAAATCAATTATCCAAGCTGACTGGCATTTTTTTTCGTCTTATGATGTAGCAACCAAGATTCTAAACGAAATGCTCCCCATTATCTCTACGGATATACCGAGTTCTACAAGTTTGGTTAATTATACTGATGAAATTCTTGAAAACATCAATTACTGGGAAGAGTTGAAGGAAGAATTAAAGTTATCGAGAAGATTTCTTTCTAATATTGAAAAATTAGAAGAGTTAGGGTGGGACGGTTTTTTCAATGCTCAATTTGAATTAGAAATGGAATATAAGCTCTACAGAGCAAGAGTACATCATGAAAGCGGCCTCCCTGCTTATACCTTTGATAAAATGAAATGCCCCAAACCATCAATTGCTCGAGGAGGAAGAGCAAATCCAATTGGAATACCATACCTATATCTTAGTGATAACCCTAATACAGTAATATATGAAGTAAGAGCATCTTATTTAGATGAAATTAGTATTGCGACCTTTCAATTGAAAAGTAATAACACGTCTGTTAAAATTGTTGACTTCACAGGGCATTCTTCTCTTTTTCGACCCACATTAGTTAACAATACAATTAAAGCAAAGCTGCTAAGAGAAAAAATAAGTCGTGACCTTTCGAAACCAATGAGAAGGTATGATACTGAGGTGGAGTATATACCAACTCAATTCATATGTGAGTATGTTAAGGTGATAACGGGAGCAAATGGCATCAGATTTAATAGTTCTTTACATCCCGAAGGAAAGAACATAGTAATATTTGATCAAGAGTTGGTTGAGTGTAAAGAGGTTGTTTTGAAAAAAATAGATAGCCTTAAAATGACAACCATAGATATTTAACATACTAATCAACCAATGACTACCTCATTGTAACTACAGTAATCCCTGCGCCTCCACGGTCTACATGTTCGTCTTTCATTTGAGCAATTTCTTTGTAAGACGAGAGGTGAGTTCGTACGATTTGCCTTAAAACACCATTACCTTTTCCATGTAAAATATGAAGTTCGTTAAAGCCGAGCAGAATGGCTTCGTCCATATATTGTTCAAGCTTGGGAATCACTTCTTCGGCACGATAACCACGGATATCTAGCTTCTGAGAGAAATTGGCCATTTTATCGTTGAGGGAAACACCACCTTTAACTGAAAGTGAATTGGCTTTTTCACGGGTTTCTTTGCGGGTAATTTTCTCTAAACGATTCAGTTTTACCATGGAAGTTAATGCCCCAATGCTCAATTCTACATCCTTGCCTTTGATCGAAATTACTTTCCCTGTAGTTTCTTGCCCCTTAATACGGACATAACTACCGACTTCAATGGCACCAGACTCGATTTGAACTACTTCTTTTTCTTGCGAAGTGATTTTAGTTTTCTTCTTGGCTGCCTCTAAACTTTCGCGGGCTTGCTTTACCCTTTCTTTATCTGCTTGGGCTTCTTTGATTTCGCGAATCACACGCTCCACTTCCTTATTAGCGCTATCTAATAGCACTTTGGCTTCGCGCTTCGCATTGTTTAGAATTTTCTTCTCTTGGTTCTCAAGGTGAGATTTTAGTTCGGCATATTGGTTGGTCAATTCATCCAATTCTTTCTCCTTGGCCTTTACTCTTTTCTCAGCCTTTTCAACTTCGTATTGTTGACTTTCTAGCTGGCCTAGAAGCTGATCTACAGAAACCTGCTTCACCCCTACTTTTGATTTCGCGTATTCTATGGTCTGATTTGAAAGACCAATTTTTCGAGCAATCTCTAAGGCGAAAGAACTCCCAGGCTTCCCAATTTCTAGTTGATAAATAGGTTGAAGGTTCTTTAAATCATACTTCATCGCTCCGTTTACCAAGCCCTGTTGCTTGTCGGCATATTCCTTTAGGTTGCCATAGTGAGTAGTAATTACGCCCATGCCTTTTGAGCTGCGGAGTTCATCTAAAATGGCTTCGGCAATAGCACCACCAAACTGTGGTTCGGTACCTGTTCCAAATTCATCAATCAAAAACAAGCTGCCTTTATTTACATGCCCCAAAAGGTTCTTCATGTTCACCAAGTGCGAACTGTATGTACTCAAGTCGTTTTCAATAGACTGTTCATCACCAATATCAATAAAGAGGTCTTTGTAAATGGTAAAGCGTGAGGTTTCATTTACCGAAACTAGTAAACCACATTGGAACATATACTGCAATAAACCAACGGTTTTCAGGCAAACACTCTTCCCTCCTGCATTTGGGCCAGAAATGACCAAAATTCGTTTTTCAGCATCGAGCGAAATATTGAGCGGCACTACTTTCTTTCCCAGTTTTTTAAAAGAAAGATAAAGCGAAGGATGCCGAGCTTCATTCCATTCAAAGCCTTTGTTCTCGTTCCAAATAGGCTTTATGGCATCAATATCAATCCCAAAACGAGCTTTAGCTCGAATAAAATCGATGATACCCAAGAACTTCATGATTCCTGAAAGGTTCTCTAACTCAGGACGCACCTCATCGGTGAGTGCTGTTAAAATTCGAATGACTTCGCGCTTTTCTGCGTATTGCAATTCCCGTACTTCATTGTTGATTTCGAGCACTTCGCTAGGCTCTAAATAAACCGTTTGTCCCGTGGCAGATTCGCCATGCACAAAACCACGCACTCTTCTTTTGTATTCCGCCAAAACTGGAATTACCATTCGGCCTTCTCGTATGGTAATGGACACATCATCTGGTGTGAAACCATCTTTTTGCGCTCGTCTTAAAATGCCATCAAGTACTTTTCTAAGCCTTTGCTGTTCGGTATAAATTCCTTTTCTAATCTCTCCCAATAAAGCAGAAGCATTATCCTTTAGCTTTCCGCGTTCGTCAAATTTTCTATCGATGGACCAAAGCAATTCATCATTCCAAAGCAGGGGGTGTGTAAGCTGAGTCAGTTCAGGGTAATCATCTCGTTTTTGGCTAAAAAAGTCTAAGCATTGGTCGGCAGTTTTAAAAACCAGCAACAAATCGAAAAACTCTTCTTCAGAAAGGAATGAGTTTTCTATATGTACCTTTTTTAGGTGCGAAGAAACATCGATATAGTTTGCGTTAGGGAAAAGCTCGCCACTTTGGATAATTCTAGTAAACTCATGAGTTTGTTCTAACCACTTATCTATAGAATTGCGATCTGTTGAATATTTTATTTTTGAAACGAACTGGGCACCTAAGTTGCTCTCACATTTTTCAAGCAACATTGTCCTGATCTTATCAAAACCTAGTTTTTCTTCTAAATTCGGGGGGTAAAGCATTCAGTAATGGGGTATTGTTCTTATCTGTCGTTGGTAACTCTTTCTTTCATAATATTGAGGCTATCAAGAACGGTAGAGAATACTTCACCCCCTAATTCTGGATTAAGCAAATAGTATTGATAGCTACTTTTATAAGCAACAGTATCTATTGAATGTTTCTCGAAAATCCTCTTTTCCAGCACCTTAAATACTTTCTCAGCAGAATCTTGAGGAAGCAACAAGTGGGTGACTTGTCCTTCTGCAACTCTGATATCAATCATCACTTTGACCATCTCTTCTTTGGTCAATAATCCTTCGGGTACCTCTTCGTTACTACCGCAGGTAAAAAACAAGCAGCTAACCGCCAACAAAAAAAGCTTTTTCACACTCAATCCTCAATTTTATTTTCAACTTCGGTTTTCAAACGATTTTAACAAAGGTAACGTATTCTGAACTGTACCAGAGTACCCGTTAACCAAATTTAAGATTGTTGACGCTGAATAAAACCGATTTAATTCTATTTTTGGCCTTTTAGATATGGAGCACATAATTTCCAAGCTTAGGAAGTACGAAATACAAATTAGAAAAGCCATCAACTCTCGGATGCAAGGGGATTTCCATTCCATTTTCAAGGGTTCGGGAATGGAGTTTGACGGAGTGCGCGAATACCACTATGGCGATGATGTAAGGAATATAGACTGGAACAGTTCGGCCAAAGGGCATGGCACTTTTGTAAAAACCTTTAAAGAAGAGAAAGAACAAACCGTTTTCTTCTTGCTCGATGTTAGTGGTTCTCAGGAAATAGGAAACCCAGGTGCTCAAAAAGTAGACATTGGGAAAGAGATTGCAGCGGTCTTGACACTTTCGGCTGTGAAAGAGCAAAACCGCGTAGGCTTAATTTGTTTTTCAGATCAAAAAGAAAAGTTTGTTAAGTCTGGAAAAGGCGCAAAACATGGTTATGCCATTATACATGAGCTCTATTCTTTAAAGCCGAAATCTGGCAAGACTAACCTGAGCAAGGCAATTGCTTTGGCGCTTGAGGCCATTACCAAAAAAAGTGTAGTGGTTATGATTTCAGACTTTATTGATAACGACTACGAAAAGAACCTTCGGACTATCGCTAATAAGCACGACCTTGTGGTGATTCATTTGAAAGACGATAGAGAAACGAATTTGCCAAACTTGGGCATTGTTCCCGTTTATGACAAAGAGAGCAGACAGACGGTTTGGGTAAACACGTCATCGAAGGATTTCAGAAAAAAACTTGAAAAACGATACTCCACCAACAAAGATGACTTAGAGAAATTTTGCAGAAAACATCAGATCAACTATGTTGAAATCAATACCAAGGATTATTACATTCCTCAGCTCATCAAACTTTTCAAACTGCGAAATAAATCAATGAAACGTGATTAAGATCGTTAAACTTACCATTCTAGCCGCCTTAATTTTTACTGGAAGCCAGGCATTACACGCTCAGGAAACAAAACCCGTTGGTTTTTTTCTTAAAGACAGTGTAAAAATTGGTGAGTCGGTTCCATTCATATTTAGTTACAAAGACAAAAAGAACAGGTCAGTCATTTTCCCTGATTCGCTTTATAATTTTGCTCCGTTTGAACTAGTAAGTAAAGAGTATTTCAATACTCAATCGGACGACACAAACAGTATTGACAGTGCTGTATATTACCTTACTACATTTGAAATTGATACGGTTCAAAGACTTTCCCTACCTGTATTCTTAATTACAGAAAGTGATAGTATCCCAAATTTCAGTTTGATGGATTCCATTATTCTAGATCAGGTAGTTACCCAAATGCCTGATAGTGTAAACATGGAAGAGAACTCTTATTACAGGCCTGTATCTCTTGAGTTCAACTATCCATATTTCATTATCGCGCTAATCGTATTGGGCATTCTAGCCATCATTGTGTTGGTAGTTTGGGGTAAGGACATCAGGAAAAAAATTAGACTGTACAGATTGAAAAAAGGCCTTGAGAAATTCAAAACTGGTTTCGATCAGCAAATTGATGCTTTGGGCAATGACACTACAAAAGCGAATATTGAAAAGACATTAAAGTATTGGAAGAGCTATATGGAAGGTTTAGAGAATCTGCCATTTACTAAGCTAACCACTAAGGAAATTGTGTTGCTAATGCAAAGTTCTAGCTTGGAAGAAACGCTCAAATCCATAGATAAAAACATATACAGTAGGGCCACTGTTTCTGCCTTACAAAACGATTTTGAGTTTTTGAAAGACTATACTCAAGACCGCTATAATCACATTTCAGAAGTAATTAAAAATGCTTGACGAATCGAAATACAGTTGGCTTTCAATAGAGTGGTTTACCCCTGAGGGTTTCAAATCCTTTGATTGGGCGTTTGAGATTTTTCTCTATGCACTGCCGTTAATTCTGATATTATTTCTTTTAAAGTGGCTTATTGGCACTAAAGTAAAGCAAAAGCTAGCCGTAGCCCTTCCTAAACAAGACATTGAAAAAAGTTGGACAAGCTATTTAAGAATCATTCCTAACTTATTAATAGCACTGGCATTGGCCATGTTTATTATTGCTTTAGCAAGGCCGCAGCGCACTAACGAACAAGTAGAGCAATGGACAGAAGGTATTGACATCATGTTAATCATTGATATTTCTGAATCCATGCAGATTGAGGACTTTAAGCCCAACCGACTTGAAGCGGCAAAACAGACTGCTCGTGATTTCATCAATGGTCGCTTTCAAGATAGAATTGGCCTCGTGATTTTTTCTGGCGATGCCTATTCGCTTTCTCCTTTAACTACGGATTACGAACTTCTAGGCAATTTTATTGATACCGAAATAGACTTTGATAAAATTGAAAATAGAGGCACTGCTATTGGTAGTGCAATAGCTACTGGAACCAACAGAATGACTGAATCATCGACAGCTTCTAAGGTGATGATTTTATTGAGTGATGGAGACAACACTGCTGGAAATATAGACCCAATTACGGCTGCTGAATTGGCTGCTGCCTACGGTATAAAAATCTATACTATTGGAATTGGTAAGGATGGAAAAGTACCTTACGGAAAAGACTTCTTTGGAAGACCAAACTATATTGAAAACACACTAGACGAAACTACGCTAAGGAAGATTGCCGAAATTGGCGATGGCCAGTTTTATCGTGCTTCTGATAACGCAGCACTTCAAAATGTTTTTGGCTTAATCGATCAATATGAGAAAGCTGAAATAAAAGAAACCCGCTATAAAAACACTACAGACTTCTATCCTATTTATGCCAAATGGGGTTTGGTTTTCTTTATACTCTTTATGCTTTCAAAAAGCACTTTTGTGAGTAACGTGTTGGAGGATTAATATCCTAAACTTCTTTAGAAAGGAACACTGATCGTTTCTCTATTTAAACTTACAATCCACTGATACAATACTTAACTAGTATTGTATAGTTTATCTGAATGCCTTAGATTATGATGAATATGAAGTGCATTTCACATAAGTATATAATGTTCGTATTGATAGCCATTTTCTTTGTTGCAGAAAAAACTCTTGATGCTCAATCTAGTATTTCAGGAAATTACAGAAGTTATTTCGGAGAAAAATTAGAATTAAGATCTGACTCGACTTTTATATATAATTGGACGTTCGACTTAGCTTCAAGTTGGTCAATAGGTGAATGGTATAAAAGCGATAACTTCATATTCCTAAAAGTCACTCCAGTTTATGACACATTAAGGGTGTCAGATGGAAGATTAAACAGGGAGTTGGATAGTTTTGTACTGTCAGCTGACCAAAGTTCGGGTGTAATTACAATTGAAGATTTTGTTTCAAGTCAATTATCTTCTGGAGGTCAATTGACCGATATCAGGTTTGATAAATTATTCAGGAGAAACAATAAGCTTTTTAAAGTACAAGAAAATGGCCGTTTATCAAGAAAGAGAGTAAGACCTATCTTCGGCCGAAAAAAACGCCCTACATATTTCTTTAGAGTTAAAGACTAAAACCTAAAAGCAAGACTAACCCCGTCAGCATTTACGCTTACTGTTTCCAGTATTTTATTCAAGCTTTCGCTCTTGGATTGTAGCAAGCCATACATTACTACATCAAAAGCTAAGAGAAATCCTCCTTGCAGGATTAAAGACTTACCGTAGCCATTCAACAGGTCTTGTTTGTTCTGTCGTGTTTTGGCCATTTCTTTCATTAAGAAACCACCCGTAATATAGGCTACATCTAGCCCAGCATTGATCAAAAGCACTTTACCCATTTGGTGATAATCGCCAATGGATTCCGCTAAACTGATTGAGCTTGGGTCGGTAATTAGGGAGTTGCGTAAACTAGGAACGGCCAGCGCTAAATTGACTACATTCCAATAGATGTTCATCCTATAAAAATGGCCTTGCTCTTTAGAACTTGGGTTTCTTAGTAAAGCCGCATTCGTGGCAAAATTCCCAACAGCCCAACTTCCCAAAACAATCATCCCCACTTTATTCAATTCCAGCCGGTTGGCATTGAATGCTGTCAGGTCAGATGACTGACCAAGCGCCTGAAAGGTGATGAAAACTAAAAACAAGGTAAGAATGAGTGATTTTTTCATGGCTACGCAAAGAGGTCTATTCCAAAACCTTCGAGCAAGAAATTAAGCAAACGAAGGGCAAAAAAGATCAAAGCTACTCCTACAGTACGGTTCATGATTCTCATAAAACGAGCCGTTACAATTTCTCTAAGCTTAGTAGCGAAATGCGATTTTAGTACATCTACGATAAACACGGTGCCTACTAAAGCAATAAAGAAACCCAGTGCCTGATTTGATGTGTATTCAAAATCAAGGGATACTTTGCTCACTATCCCAATCCAAAAAAACAAGACGAATGGATTTACTCCATTCAGAAAAAAACCTTTTAGCACCTGTTTAAAGCAATCTTTACCTCCATTCACTTTGGTTGGAGCCAACTTTTTTGGTACTGATTTGAATAAATAGAATATTCCAAAAGTGAGCATAATCACTCCGCCTACACCACCCAACCACATTTTAAAGGACTCATTCTCTACGAGTTTTGATACTCCAAAATATGTGATTACAATATAGAATACATCGCTTAAGGCTACTCCAATCGCCATAAAAAAGCCAGACCAAAAACCCTTCTCAATGCTATTTTGGATGAGTGCAAAAAAGACAGGCCCTATAAGCACACAGAGTAAAAGCCCGAATAAAATACCATTTAAAATATGATGCATCAGGACTTTCGGGGTTGATTCGCAATAAATTCAACCCAGCTATGAAGGTGATCTCCTTTAAGCACTCGCGGAAACTTAGACTGACCTCCTTCTTTTCCTTCTGAGCGCATCCAATCATAAAAAACAGATGTTGGAATAACTTCTAAAGTGACATTTTTCAGGGCATGCTTTCGCTCTACCGCATAATCATCATTCACCACTTTAAGGTGCGTATCAATTAGCTTACATAGCTCCTCACTATCCACCTGATCATCCGTACCTACATACCATTTGTGAGAAAACAATGTGCCGTCAGGAGCGCCCGTTACAGTAAACTCTTTTACGCTAATATTCAATTCTTCGGCAGCCAGCTCAATGGCATGATTCATATTATCAACAGAAAGATGTTCGCCACAAAGACTCAAGAAGTGTTTTGTACGACCTGTAATTATAATCTCTGAATTTCTCTTATCAATAAACTTAACGGTATCTCCAATTTGATAGCGCCAAGCACCAGCGCATGTCGAAATTAGCAATGCATACTCCTTCCCTTCCTCTACATCATCAATCATTACCGTTTCTGGGTGATCAACAAGGACACCATCAGGGCTGAAATTCCTATCATTAAAAGGTACAAACTCATAGAAAATACCATTATTGAGCACAAGTCTCATCGATTTTTTCTTTGGCTCAGACTGGAAGGCCAAGAATCCTTCAGAGGCCAAATAAGTTTCTATATAATGAACTGGCTTTCCTAACAATTTTTCGAAACCCTTCTTATAAGGTTCAAAAGACACTCCTCCATGCACAAAAGCCTGAAGGTTTGGCCATATCTCGTGAATATCCTTTACATGGTACCTTTCAATAATTCTTTCTAAAAGAATTTGCATCCATGCTGGAACACCTACAATCATCCCGATATTCCATTTTGGAGCCGACTCCACAATTTCGTCCAGCTTAGCTGCCCAGTCTTTGTTCTTTTTAATCTTCGGGGTTGGGCGCGAAAATCCTTGAACCCAAAGCGGAAGTTGTCCCGTGGTTATCCCACTCAAATCACCATAATAGTAGTTACCAGAGAAATTGAGAGAAGTACTCCCTCCCAACATGAGCATACCAGACTGAAAGAATTTATCGGGCAAATCGTATTTAGAAAGCGTATAAATGTGTCGAGTTCCAGTTCTTCTGATTTGGCGGATCATATCCTTTGTTACTGGAATATATTTTGAGGCTGCGCCCGAAGTACCGGAGCTCAAAGCAAAAAACTTGGTTTTTCCCGGCCAGCAAACATCCTCTTCTCCTTCTCTTATTTTATGCCACCAATCCGCATTTATTTTTTCATAATCGCATACTGGTACATTGGCCTTAAACTTATCCAGAAAATCGTGTCCACCATGATTTCTGAAAGACTCAAGTACACTTACAAAATCATATTCTCTACCAAATTGCGTGTTTCTTGCGCTAATAAGCAGTTTCGACAATTCCTTTTTTTGAAGCTCATAGGGCGATGTATAATCCTGTTCAAGTGTTTCCCTAAGCTTTATTCCTTTTTTAAGTATAGTCCCTAATATGGCCATTCAATTCATTTTCATATGGTCAGTAAGCCTTCTTCCAAGCGAATTTATTCTAACTTTGGCGTCTACTGAGAGTTTCAAATATAAACAAAAGTACTACTGAAAATAAGGCGACTCAAATGAGTGTAGAAAACAACATAAAAAAATACCTCGAGATTTTAAAACCATTCGGTGCTCAATTGATTGCCGTAAGTAAGACTAAGCCCAAGGAAGATTTGTTACAAGCTTATGAAACTGGGCAGCGTGCTTTTGGCGAAAACAAAGTTCAAGAACTTACAGAAAAAGCCGAAGTACTACCGAAAGATATTGAGTGGCACATGATTGGCCACCTCCAAAGAAACAAAGTAAAGTATATTGCTCCTTTTGTTCACCTTATTCATGCAGTGGATAGTGATCGACTTTTAAAAGAAATAGATAAGCAAGCAGAGAAAAATGAGCGCATTATCCCTTGTTTACTGCAAGTGTTTATTGCTAAGGAAGAAAGTAAATTTGGTTTTTCAGAAGAAGAATTACTTGACTTCTTAAACTCTGAAGACTTTAAAGATTTAAAGCACATCAAAGCTGTTGGGCTGATGGGCATGGCCACCAATACAGAGGATATGCAAAGGGTGAAGAATGAATTTACTGGTCTGAAAGCACTTTTCGATCAAATCAAAAACGAAATTCATTCCAGAAATTTAGAAATGAAGGAAGTATCAATGGGTATGACTAATGATTATCAAGTGGCTTGCGAAGCAGGGAGCACCATGGTGAGAATTGGTTCTGCTATTTTTGGAGGAAGAAACTATAATCAATAATGAGCGCAAAAACTGTTTTAATTTTAGCCGGAATATTTGGAATGTTATCCGTAGCCATTGGCGCATTTGGTGCGCATGGCTTGGAAAGCACATTAACCGCCAACAACCGAATGGACACTTTTGAAACTGGAGTGAAATACCAGTTCTACCATACTTTAGCGCTCTTTCTTTTGGGCATGCTCATGATCAACTACCAAAGCAATTTCTTTGGTTATGCTGCCATTTGCTTTGTTGCTGGAATATTCATTTTTAGCGGTTCGCTCTATACCTTATCATTGACCAATGTTACATGGTTGGGCGCCATCACTCCAATTGGAGGTTTGGGCTTTATTATGGGTTGGTTGTTTTTGGTTTTAGGGGTGAAGAATAGCTTATGAGCACATTAAAGTATAGGTCTGCATTTACTAAGGCAATTAAACGAATCAAGAAAGCGAACCCTGACTATCCTATTATTGCCTGGATGGATAAAATGATAAAAAGTGGTAAGTTTTTAGACTACTATGATGCTCAAGACAAGATTGGGTTTGAATTGGGTATTCGATTTGGAGTTGAGCCTTATGATGTTAGAGAAACGGTTGTTTGGAAAGCCTACCTTCTAGATAGTTCTGCGAATCCTTCGGGTGAAATGAAAGAAATTCATTACCATAGAGAGTATAAATCCGAAGCCAAGGCATATGAATATGTCGCTAAGCAGCACCTATATGAACTCAACAATGTTGACAATATTGTTGAGAAATTTAATTCAAGATCAATGCGATAAAAAAGGCCTAAAATTATCCCTGCTCAACCTAGAGATACTACTGTTATAAGTCTCTGTGAATTTTGGAATTGAGCTTATTTTAGCCTTTGGGTTCCACTTTATTTCATAGCCATTAACATCACCGTTAAGCTCTTCAACATAATCTACTTCTTGCTTTTGTTTTGTTCGCCAGAAGTACGAATGCGCTGTAGGCTGAAAGTACCTGTTTAGTTTTATTCTTTCTGTAATTAGAAAATTCTCCCACAAAGCACCAACGTCATTTCGATTATCAAGATTTTTAAAATCACCGATGATCATATTCCGAATTCCATTATCGTAGAAGTACACCTTGCGGTTCATCTTAATCTCATTGCGAAGGTTCTTACTAAAAGAAGGTAAACGATAAATAACAAATCCTTTTTCAAGGACATCCATGTATGAATTCACCGTATTCTTATCAATACCCAAAAGGTTTGCTAATTCATTGTAGCTAAATTCATTGCCAATTTGAAAAGCCAAAGCACGTAATAGGCGTTCCAAAACCTCAGGCTTCTTTATACCGCCAAAAGCAAGAAGATCTCTGTACAAATAACTATTAACAAGCTCTTTAAGCACTTCAACCTCCTCTCCTGAGTTATTAATAACATCAGGATACATGCCATAAATCAGTCTCAATGGTAATTGTTGTTCAGATTTAAGGTAGCCAATATGCCCTTCTAGTTCGCTCCACGAAATTGGGAACAATTCATATTCCCACTTCCTTCCCGTAAGAGGTTCGTGCAGTTCGTTGTTAAGTTCAAATGCGGAAGACCCACTCACAAATAATTGATGTGGTTTAATTTGATCAATTATAATCTTAAGCTTCAAGCCTATTTCTTGAACTCGCTGTGCCTCATCAATGAAAATGAATTTATGCGTGCCAATTAAGCTTTTGAGCTCTTCAGTACCCGCAGTAGAAATAATATTTCTCACAGTTGGATCGTCACAATCCAAGAAAAGAAAGTCTTCACCATTTAAAACCTGGTTAATTAGTGTAGTCTTCCCTACTTGCCTTGGACCAATTAAAACAATGGCTTTTCCTCGTCCTATTTTACCTCTAATTTTCTCCTCTAGTGCACGCTTAATCATAGTAATATCACTGAAGCCAAGTCAAATATAATGACTTTTGGTGAATCAATTCACCAAAAGTCATAACTATCGGTGAATTGATTCACCAAAAAGACTAATAAAGCGTTAAGATTAGGAAAATAATCAGAAGAATTTCTGATGAAAATTAACGAGGAAAAGTTCTTTTGAGGCACGGGTAACGGCTGTATATAGCCAACGCAAATAATCCTGATCGATCATTTCTTCATTTAGATAACCCTGGTCTACGAAAACCGCCTCCCATTGTCCACCTTGTGATTTATGACAAGTAAGCGCATAAGCGAATTTCACTTGTAGGGCATTCAGATAAGGATCTTTTTTAATCAATTTTATCCGCTCCCCTTTCGATTCTACATCCGCATAATCTTCTACCACTTGCTCATAAAGCTTCTTTTGATCTGCACTTGGCAATGAAGCTTCTGGCGTATAGAGGGTGTCTAAAATTACTTTGGCTTCGAAAGGTTCGTGGTCAGGGTAATCGAGTAATCGGAGGTTCAGGGTTGCAAAACGCAATCCGTAAACATCTTCAAACCGAACGATTTTCATCACCTCCACAAAATCTCCATTCGCTAAAAAACCACCAGGCGTATTCTCTGGTAAATAGTGATAGTTGTTCCGAACAATCATCAATATATCGCCCGCCTCCAATTCGTCTTCTCTATATTGAATCGCCCTGCGGATGTATTGATTGTACTGCACCGCATTTTTATTCGACCGACAAACAATTACTGTATTCTCAGTTCCATACTTATCATAGGCATAGCGAAGGCCATCTTCTAGCCTTTCTCCAGTCATTTTAAAAATATCTTTAAACTGACCTGTGGTAAATTTAATATCGAACTTCTCTTTACTGAGTTCCTTTCGAAGTTGCGTAGCATTATAAAGTATACCAGAAGATTCCTCCTGCCGCATGACTTCGGTTAGCTCAATGGAAAAGTTATCCGTTTTGAAATTGTGTTTCAGATAAGAGGCTTCCAACGCTAGGCTTTCAGTACTGCCTACTGGTGGAAGCTGGGCCACATCACCAATCAGCAAAAGCCTATTCCCCTCCTTTTCAAACACGTAGTCCATCAACTCGGTCAATAAACCCTTTGTGCCGTAATCCGATTGATCGGAAAGCATTGAAGCTTCATCGACTATAAAAAGCGTATTGGTGTGGTAATTCTTCTGACGCGAAAAACGGAGACTTCCCCCAGGCTCTTCTGTTTGCTGGAAGATTTTTTTGTGAATCGTAAAAGCCGTGCGTTTGGAATAAGAAGACATCACTTTGGCCGCACGGCCTGTGGGCGCCATCAAAACATACTTCATATTGAAGAAGGGAAGCATATTCACCACCGCTCCAATCACAGTGGTTTTTCCTGTTCCGGCATAACCTCGAATAGTCAGTGTTGGCTTTACTAAATCTTTGTCCAGAAGAAATTCATCGAACATACGGAAAAGCTCCTTTTGACCAGAAGTGGGCTCAAAAGGGAATTTGCTCAATAATATTTCAGAAGGTTTTGCCAATGGTTATTGCTTAGCGCGTGAAATGTCTTCAGGAAAAATAGTGGCCATTGTCGTGGTGGCTTTTGCAATCAATGTTCTTTTCTCTCCATCTAAGCACCAGACTTCCGCCTCGCAAAAGTTCAGTTTTCTACCTTGTTTAATCACTTTGCCAATGGCATGAAGTCTATCTCCCTTTCCTTTAGAGAAATAAGAGATTTTGATCTCCCCTGTCACCACATGATGATCTTCTGGTACAACCGTATATGCAGCAAAGCCCGCAACAATATCTGCCACTGTAGCCGTAACGCCTCCATGTACCAAACCAGTTTGTTGCTGATGCTCTTGCGTCAAAGTCAGCCACCCCTCAGTAGTTCCTGCTTCAATCACATTCAAATCAAAGCCCACAAGCTTCATGAAATATTGCCTTTCGAGGAATTTCTCGATTCTTGATTTAAAGTTGGGATTCAATACCTTTATCATCTTTTCAATTTTGGACAAATATATCGTATCTCCTACTTATGGACTCACTGGAATCCAAAATCAAATCTAATTATGGCGAAAAACTTCGGGTTCGGGTTTGCGGAATATGCATTACCGAAGAAGGCCTGCTGATGGTTCACCATACCGCCTTGGGAAAAGATGGTTCCTTGTGGGCTCCACCGGGCGGAGGTATGGAATATGGTGAAAGTGCCCACGCAGCACTAAAGCGGGAGTTTATGGAAGAAACCCATTTGGAAATTGAAGTGGAGAGATTCCTTTTTGTGCATGAATACCTCGATCCGCCACTACACGGCATTGAATTATTTTTTGAAGTAAAAATAACGGGCGGAAATCTCAAAAAAGGCGCTGATCCGGAAATGGAGGCTGATTTTCAGATTATCACTCAAACCGATTTTAAACCCTTTGAAGAAATAAAACAAATCCCTAACGATCGGTTGCACTATGTTATTCAAAATATTACTAGTTTCGAAAGCCTTTTAAATCAGACTGGCTATTTCAAATTTCATTAGAATTGCATAAAATAGCAGTTCGATTTATTTCAGTTACCTAATAAAATAGTTATTTTCGCAAAAAGATCAACCTTAAAAATGAGCCTAACTAAAATCCTTACTGTAGTCATATTCATTGGAGCCATCGCATTTGGCTATTTCCTTTATGACAGTATTAACTCAACCATTCAGAAAGCAAAAGAAATTGAAAGAGTAGAAAACACGGTGAAAACCAAACTTGAACTCATTCGTGATGCCCAAATTGCTTATCAAGTTACTTACGGTGACTATGCCGATACTTGGGAAAAACTAATTGCCTATGTAGACAGCGGTAAAATCTGGTTGATTCAAAGAACTGAAACGATCACTCCACAAGCCTATGGGGAAGAAATTTCAACCTTTACGTATGATACGCTAGGTTTTAGAACAGTGAGAGATTCACTGTTTAAATCGCCTAATTTCAACCCAATGAATTTACCAAGATTACCTCATGCACAAGACAAATTCTTTTCGCTTTATGCTAAAGATTCAGTTCGTTCTGGTGTTAATGTAGATTATATTGAGGTAGTTGATACTTATCCTTTTGACAGAACCAGAACAGAGGATAACGAAATTAAAAATAGAAGACCTTTACGTTTCGGTTCTAGAACCGAGATTACCACTTCAGGTAACTGGTAGTAAATCATTATAGTGAGTACTGTTAAAAACCAACAACTCATAAAAATTAAAGACGAAAGAATGGACATTGATCATATAGATCAATGTCGTCTTTCGTTTTTTATTGGTGAACACGATTGTCAAATCACGATATTTGACGAACAGAAGCAGAAATTGCTACTATTCGAAAACTACCTGATAGAATCCTCCCCAATTGATTTCTTAAACAAAATTCATGATCAGCATGAGCTAGTACCTGCTGGTTTTTGGCCTACCATACATATTCATATCAGGAACAACCAATTTTGTTTGGTACCAAGCTTTTTGTTTGACGAAGATTCGGCCTACAATTACATCAAGCTAAATACAGATAGTAATCCTGATTTGGATAACTATGCAATACGGCAACATAAATCATTAGCAGCTACTTACGTTTTTGGTTACCCCGCTGCTATTCAAGATTGGTTTTTCTCAAAATATAAAAAGGCCAGCATTCATGTTTTCCATGAAGGCTCTACTTTCTTAAATAGCATTGAGAGTAAGCTGCTTAAAGTTGCAAAGCCTGCCTTGTATCTCAACTGTAATTCTGACACCTTAATGCTAGCTGGCTTTAATGGACAAAAGTTGATGATTTACAACCAGTTCAAAATTGGTGACATAAAACAGTTGCCAAAATTAATTCTGATGTCTATTCAGCAATTTAGCCAAGAAGGTCAGGACACTCCCATTGTACTTTGGGCGGTTCAAGACAAACTAAAAAGCTTGGAACCATTACTGAAAAAGTACTTTAAAAACCTTAGCTTAGGTAAAAGGTCAACTCAATTTAAAATGAGTCATCAGTTTGATGAAATAGAACTTTACGAACATGTAGAAATATTCGGAAGTTTCTTAACCTCTAATTCATAACAAACACCTCATTGCTATGAAGCGCATTGCTATTTTCCCAGGTTCTTTTGATCCTTTCACAAAAGGGCATCAAGACATTGTACTTAGATCTCTTGGCCTTTTTGATGAGGTAGTGATTGCTATTGGTTATAATACCGCCAAACAAAACCGATACTTTGACATCGATTTTATGGTAAAAAAAATCAATGAGACTTTTAAAGATATTCCACGAGTTTCAGTGGTGGTTTACAATGAGCTCACAGCTACTTTGGCAGACAAAATGGGGGCTAAGTACCTTATTCGAGGCTTAAGGAATACAACGGATTTTGAGTATGAAAACAGTATTTCTCAAGTAAATAGACATCTAAACGCTGAATTAGAAACTGTATTTCTAATTACTTCTCCTGCTTTGTCATCTGTTAACTCTACTATTATTAGAGAAGTACATCGATATGGGGGTGATGTGCAAGAATTCTTACCCTACGAGCTTTAAACAGCCTTCTTCCCTCTTTTTTTCTTATACTTTTTGTAAACATGTTGGATTGAACGATAGGTATTGTAAAGCGCTACGTTTACCTCGTTAGAGTTCATCCATTTTACCTCATCAATATCCTCGTCAAGCTGAGGCTTCATCTTAGAATCATCAAGGCTGTCCATCAAAAACCAACTCGTTTTCTTCAGAATATCCTTCCCTCCTCTTACATAAGTGTGCCAAGTAACACAAACCTGATCTTTTACTCGCACCTTAACATTACACTCTTCTTCCACCTCTCTTTTGGCACCTTCCTGAACGCTTTCTTTCCCTTCGATTTTGCCCTTAGGAAAATCCCACATGCCTAAGCGATGAATCATCAGCACTTTATTATCCTTCTCTACTACTCCACCAGCTGCTTTAATAATTTTAAACTTGCCCTTAATCAAATTGACTGTCTCCTCATATTCGGGAGTAATAAGGGTAACCGATTTAAAGCCTTTCAATTTGCTATGGTGTAAAATAAAGAGCAGTGACTTTATCATTCCTTGCGAAGCATTCGTAATCAGCATATTACCTCTGAATGCCTTTTCATTCAGAATAATATCATCAACGTTTATAACAAGGTCGAATTTAGAGTGATCTTTAACTTCCTCCGGGCGCTTGATCCGAAGTGGCTTATCTTTGATGTATATTCTCATCTAATGTGAGCGCTATTTTTTGCTAATATGAAATATTTTTTAAGAACAATACCTGTGTTCGGTTTATAAATTTCAGAAAAAAAATCCCTTAAATTCGTGCCATGGAAAAAACAGGCACCCCTAAAGACACAGCACTAAGAGTTGCTTCCGACTTATTAGAAATAAAAGCAATTCAACTTAATAAATCTCAACCTTTTACATGGAGTTCAGGGTGGAAATCACCAATTTATTGCGACAACCGCATGTCGCTTTCATTTCCTGCTACCAGAACTTACATAAAAAAGGCACTTGCCGAAGCTTGTAAATCACTATATCCAGAAGCCCAATCGATTGCTGGAGTAGCTACTGCTGGTATTCCGCAAGGTGCTTTGCTTGCCGATGAAGTCGACCTTCCATTTATCTATGTGCGTTCTTCGCCAAAAGGACACGGCATGGAAAACCTAATTGAAGGAAAAGTTGCGCCTGGTCAAAAAGTAGTAATTGTTGAAGATTTGATTTCTACTGGAGGAAGTTCGTTAAAAGCCGCAGAAGCACTAAAAGCTGCTGGGTACGAAGTGCTGGGTATGTTGGCCATTTTTACATATGGTTTCCCTTTAGCTGACGATAATTTTGAGAAGGCTGGAATAAAGCTTCACTGCTTAAGTAACTATTCAGTAATGCTTGAAAAAGCCAAGGAACTCGGATACGTTAATCAAGACGATTTAGCTTCCTTAGAAAAGTGGAGACAAGACCCAGCAAACTGGAAAGGCTAATAAGCACAGTGCAATTCTAAAATATGCCGAAAGACAAACTCAGGCTTCTTTTTATTACCTACCAAGGTGGTTTGGCAGGTTCTACTAACTCTATTGCCTATTTAGCAAAAGGGCTGGCAGAAAAGGGGCACGAGGTTTTTGTGGGTTGCAGACAAGACATGCTCATTTGGGATTTGCTGGAAGGCAGCAAAGCGCAGCGAATCCCAATGACCTTCAAAGGAAAGTTCGATATCGAGAACTGGCGGCAGATTCGGGATGCAGTGAAAAGACATCGTATTCAAGTGATTAATGCCCAATCGAGTTACGATCGCTATACTGCCATTTTCTCTAAACTGAGGTATAATCTTAAAGTAGAGATTGTACATACCCGAAGACAAAATCCATTGAGTGCTGGCGGTTGGCTACAGAAATGGTTTTATGTGAGAAACACTGCTGGAATTGTGGTAATCAGTGAGGGCTTGAAAACCATTTTCACAGAAAAGGGCTATCCCAAAAATCATTTAAAAGTAATTCATAACGGTATTCCTGCAGAACGCCTGACACAATGGAATAAGGAAACCGTAGAGAAATTCAGACAACAGCTTAAGATCAAAGCAACAGAAAAAGTAATCGGTTGTGTTTCTCGCTTTAAAGAGCAGCCTCAAATTATTGAAGCCGTTGCCCAACTCAACGACCCAAGTATTAAACTCGTTTTTGCAGGAATTGAACAAAGTCAACTACAGCCTTATATAGACCAATTTGGCATAAAGAATGAAGTGATTTGCTTGGGCGATGTTTCTGGAAAAGAAGTACTCAACCTCTACCGTTTGTTCGATATTAACACTCTTGCTTCCACCATGGACGGCTTCGGTTTGGTGTTGATTGAAGCCATGGCCATGAAATGCCCCGTAATCGCCACCAACTTTGGAGGTATAGCCGATGTAGTTCAAAACGATTACAACGGTTTTCTCTTCGAAAACGGAAACATTACAGAGCTTTCTTCTAAAATAAAGGAGTTACTCACAAATCAAGCTACCAGAGACAAGTTCATAGAAAACGGATTAACCACTGCCTTCGAGACTTTCAGCATGGAGAATACAATTCTAAATTATGAGCAATACTTCTATAGTTTAATAGCCAAAAACTAGAATCAAAGCTTAAATTGCAGGTTGAAAACTGTGCAGAATGGATTACCTCTCTTCCCTTAATGAACCCCAATACGAAGGAGTAGTGAACACGGAAGGCCCTACTATGATTATTGCTGGTGCGGGTTCCGGAAAAACAAGGGTACTTACCTATAGAATCGCTTACCTAATGCAGGACAAAGGTGTTGACCCCTTCAATATTCTTTCCCTCACCTTTACCAATAAGGCAGCAAAAGAAATGCGTGAAAGGATTGAGAGTGTAGTAGGCTCCAATGCCAGAAATCTATGGATGGGGACTTTTCACTCTGTATTTGCCAGAATTTTAAGGGCTGAAGCAGGTAAACTAGGTTACCCAAGTAACTTCACCATTTACGATACTGACGATTCTAAATCGCTCATTAAAAATATTGTTAAAGAATACGGATTAGACGATAAGATATATAAGCCAAATACGGTACTCAGCAGAATTTCTAGTGCCAAAAATAGGCTAATCTCTTGGCAAGAATACACTACCAATCCCATTTACAAGGCTGACGATGATTCGGCTATGAAACCTGAAATGGGAATGCTGTACAAAGCCTATAGTTTGCGCTGTAAAAAGGCAGATGCTATGGACTTCGATGACCTACTTTTCAACACAAATGTGTTGTTTAGAGATCATTTGGACGTATTGAATAAATACCAACATAGATTCAGGTATGTACTTGTAGATGAGTTTCAAGACACTAACGTTTCTCAATATTTGATTACCAAGAAGCTTTCTGCGGTAAATAGAAATATTGCTGTAGTGGGAGACGATGCTCAAAGTATATATGCTTTTCGCGGAGCCGACATTGAAAATATTCTGAATTTCGAAAAGGATTTTCCAGACCTGAAAGTCATCAAATTGGAGCAGAATTACCGTTCTACTCAAAATATTGTAAACGCGGCAAATTCAGTAATTGGAAGAAATAAGAGCCAGCTAAAAAAGACCGTTTGGACAGCCAATAATGATGGTAATCAAATTGAACTAATCAAATCCGTTTCAGACAATGAGGAAGGACGATTTGTAGCCTCAGAAATTTTTGAACAAAAGGCCAATCGCAACTACAAAAACGAGGATTTCGCTATTCTGTACCGAACAAATAGCCAATCGCGCTCCATTGAAGAAGCTTTAAGAAAATCAGGTATTGCCTATCGTATTTATGGTGGGCTCTCTTTCTATCAAAGAAAGGAAATTAAGGATTTGATGGGTTACCTGCGATTTGCCATCAATTCTAATGATGAGCAATCTTTCAGAAGAATCATCAACTTGCCAAAACGAGGCATTGGGCCAACTTCTGTAGAAAAAATTGTGGTGGCGGCCTTCGAGCATGATATTCCACTTTGGGAAGTGCTCACCAATATAAATTCCTTTTTACCCGGCCGAGCTGCCAATGCTATCAACGACTTTGTAACGCTCATTAAGAGCTTCAAAATTTATGTTGAAACAAAAGACGCCTTTGAAACCGCCAGCCATATCGCTAAAAACTCTGGCCTGTTAAAAGAGCTTTATGAAGACAAGACCATAGAGGGCTTGAACCGTTATGAGAACGTTCAAGAGTTATTAAACGCCATTAAAGAATTTGTAGATACACCAGAAGTTGAGGATAAATCACTGAACAACTTTATGCAAGACATTGCCTTGCTAACCGACAGTGACAAAGACAACCAAGAAACAGATGTGGTTACTTTGATGACAATTCACTCAGCCAAAGGGCTTGAATTCAATAATGTGTTCATTGTGGGAATGGAAGAAGACCTTTTCCCTTCTCAAATGATGATGAGCAGTAGAGCAGATTTAGAAGAAGAGAGGCGTCTGTTCTATGTGGCTATCACTAGGGCAAAAGAAAACCTCTATTTTTCCTATGCCTTATCGCGCTACCGTTATGGTCGTTTGCTCAATTGCGAACCCAGCCGATTTATTGAAGAAGTAGATCCAAGCTATATTAAAGTAAATACAAAATACGGAAGCAGAGAACAAAAGCCTTCAAGCTTTAGCCCAAGCAGAAATGCGCCAGAGGTGGGTTCAAACTATGCGCGAAATTTAATCGCAAATAGAAATACAGCGCCTAAAAAGCCTTTGTCGTATCATAAGCCATCTGATAATTTCACCCCTAGTGATATTTCAAACCTTAAGGAGGGAATGAAAGTAGAGCACCCTAAATTTGGTTTTGGCAAGGTGCATAAAATGGATGTGGAAGGCTCGAACAAAAAAGCGAGAGTGATTTTTGAAAGTTTTGGTGAGAAAACCCTGCTATTGAGTTTTGCGAAGCTTAGGATAGTAGAGTAAAAAAGAATTAACTTACTGCCATAACAAGCTAGCGCCATAAGCGTTGAAGTTTTATTAGTCCGAAGGAAGGATCAATTTTATAATTCGGTACTCAAACCGATTCATATCTAGCAGTAAATAGACCTTCTTCTTCCAGAATAATTGTTAATTTCGTAGTGAAAACTGAAAACATGAGTTTAGAATATAATACCCAAAGAGAAGATGTAATCCAGAAGGAGTACGGCAGAAACGTACAGAAACTGGTTGAATATATCAAAACCGTTGAAGACAAAGAAAAGCGTAACCAATATGCGCAAACGCTTACTGACCTAATGCGTCAGATCAACCCCAATTTGCTTCGCGAAAATGTTGAATACGATCAAAAAGTATGGGATGATTTGTACATCATGTCACGCTTTGATTTAGACGTAGAGTCTCCTTTTCCTATGCCTGAAAAAGAGTCGATCGGCAAGAAACCACAGCGCATGGCTTACAAAACCGATGAAATCAAGTTCCGTCATTACGGTAGAAATCTTGAAATGATGGTGAAATTAGCTGTAGAAATGGAAGATGAAGAATCGCGTGAAACCGCCATTATTCACATCGGCCGTCTAATGAAAAGCTTCTTTTCTAACTGGAACAAAGACAATATTGAAGATGAAGTAATTGCTCAGCACATTCACAGAATGTCTAAGGGTCAATTGAAAGTAAATATTGAGAAAATCAAGGAAGAAGGTCTGTTTAACACAAACGTTAGAGAAAGAAGACAGTCTTCTGGGTCGTCTAACCAAAACAGAAAAAAGAATTACACAAAACGTAGACGCGCATAATCAATGGCATCTTTTGTAATTGAAGGCGGTACCAAGCTGAATGGTGAAATCACTCCTCAGGGTGCCAAAAATGAAGCATTACAAATTCTGTGTGCCGTTTTAATCACCCCCGAACCAGTTACACTTCACAAAGTTCCCGACATTCGTGATGTAAACAAACTGATTGAATTACTTGGCGCCATGGGTGTCGAAGTACAATTCTTGGGTGGTGAGAGTTACCGCTTTTGTGCAAAAAATGTAGATATTGATTACCTAGAAACAGAAGAATTCCGAACCAAAGCCTCATCGCTCCGTGGTTCGGTAATGATTTTAGGGCCGCTCTTGGCGCGTTTTGGAAAGGCCAAAATTTCTAAACCAGGAGGAGACAAAATTGGCCGTAGAAGGCTCGACACTCACTTTATTGGTTTTCAAAAGCTAGGCGCTCGTTTTCTTTACGAAGCCGAAACTGGTATGTACCATATTGATGCTTCCCAGCTAAAGGGCACTTACATGCTTTTAGAAGAAGCTTCTGTTACAGGTACAGCCAATATTCTTTTGGCCGCAGCAATGGCGAAAGGAAAAACCACCATTTATAATGCTGCTTGCGAGCCGTATTTACAGCAGCTTTGTGCTATGCTCAATCGAATGGGCGCAAAAATCACTGGCGTTGGCTCCAATCTATTACATGTCGAAGGTGTTGATTCCCTAGGGGGAACGGAACATACTATGCTGCCTGACATGATTGAAATAGGCAGTTTTATTGGTATGGCCGCCATGACACAGTCTGAAATCACCATTAAGGATTGCCGAATCGATCAGCTTGGTTTAATTCCTGAAACTTTCAGAAAAATGGGAGTTCAAATGGAGTTTAGAGGTGACGACATCTTTATACCGGGTCAAGATCATTATGAAATAGAAACTTTTATTGATGGTTCTATCATGACCATTGCCGATGCCATTTGGCCAGGCTTAACGCCCGACCTTCTAAGCATTATTTTGGTAATGGCTACTCAGGCCAAAGGTACCGTATTGGTTCATCAAAAAATGTTTGAAAGCCGCCTCTTCTTTGTCGATAAACTTATTGACATGGGCGCTCAAATCATTCTTTGCGATCCGCATAGGGCTACTGTGATTGGCTTAAACCGCCAACAAAAGCTTAAGGGCATTAGAATGACTTCTCCTGATATTCGTGCAGGGCAGGCTTTATTAATTGCGGCACTTTCTGCCGAAGGTACTAGCGTAATCGACAATGTTGAGCAAATCGACAGAGGGTATCAGCACATCGACAAACGATTGAATGCTTTAGGGGCTAAGATTCAAAGACAATAGGGCTTAGAAAAACCAATCATGTTATATTGAGTGAATTTTCAGGTTCAACCCAATTACTCAAACCAACATGAGCAAGAAACATCACGAAGCCCATTTACACGGTAAAACATCCTTCTTCTCAAAATTTCAAGAGTACATAGGTGAATTTATTTATGGCGGTATTGACGGAAGCGTAACCACCTTTGCTGTAGTGGCAGGGGCTGCTGGTGCTAACCTCGATAGTGCTGTGGTAATTATTCTTGGTTTTGCCAACCTCTTTGCCGATGGTTTTGCCATGTCGGTTGGTAGCTATCTTTCTACCAAATCAGAAAAACAGAATTACGAAAAACATAAAGCAATTGAATACTGGGAGGTGGATCATTTGCCAGAAAAAGAGCGTGAAGAAATTCGTGAAATTTATCAAGCCAAAGGTTTTGAGGGTGAGCTGTTAGAGCAAGTGGTAGATAAAATCACGGAAGACAAAGATCGCTGGGTAGACGTAATGATGAAAGAGGAGCTTGAAATGATGGAAGAAACAAAGTCACCTTTTCAAATGGGCTTAGTCACTTTCATTTCATTTCTACTAATGGGTTTTATCCCACTCATTGTTTATGTGATTGATTACACGCGAGGGTTCGATGCCGACCTATTTCTTTACTCCTCTGTTCTCACCTTTGTGGCTTTTGGCGCTATTGGTTACGCTAAGAGTTATGTAACTTCTACCAGTCGTGTGCGAGGCGTTTTGGAAACCCTTTTCTTGGGCGGATCGGCTGCTGTTTTAGCTTATTACGTAGGAGTAATTCTTGAAAGCATGATTTCATAAGCATCCCAAGACAATTTTCTTTGTCAATTATTAATCAATTGCTTTATATTCAATGTAAAACCACGGAACAGAATGAAATTTGGAACTTCTCGCAGGCTTGCCAAAATCAAAAAAGCCGATGTAATCACTTATACCATAGAAATTTTCATTGTGATTTTTGGAATTACCGTGGCCTATCAGCTCAATGTATTGTATGAAGATTCAAAGGACCTCAAGCTAGAAAAGGGCGCTATTGAAAAGGTACATACAGAGCTTGAATTGAATATGAAAGATTTTGAGTCGTTACTAGACGAGCGTAAAGAACTGCTTGAGAATGAAAACCAATTGGCTCAAATTCTTTATTCTGATGGCTACCTATATACTGAGGGAGATTTAGAAAATGAAGAAATATCTAAGTACCTCTTCGCAATTAATAAAACATATAAGCCAAACATCCAGTTTGAAGGACTGAACTTTTACCTCAACACCAATTATACTTCTGGTAATTCAAGCATCAAGAATGACCTAATCACTCTAAAAAACAAATACATTGCCCTGAAGGAGGTGGCTCTATATCATGCCAGCATGAAGGAGAAGTATTACAACGACTTCCTTATTAAAGATGTGGACTTTGGTTTACAGAAAGTGGTGAGCTACGACCGAATAAAAAGTGTAGAATTCAAAAACCTCATCCTCAACCTGATTGAAAACGAAATCGAATTGAACAGGCTTTTAGAGGAAGTGCACGAGGTTGCCTTAGATATTGACTTTATACTTGAAGCCAAAATGCGCTAGCAACCCCATTACACCTATCTGTGGAAATTTATTTTAGATGAAGCCTAAGCTACAAAGCCGACTCCTACAGTATTATTGGTAAACTCATCAATTAAAATAAAGGCACCATTTCTTCTATTCTGCTTATACGAGTCTGCTAAAACAGGCTTGGAAGATTTAAGGACTACTTCTCCAATATCATTCAATTGAAAACCCGAGATATTTGTTTCCACTAACAAACTCTCCGTATTCACCTTATGATTTAAACCGAGAACTTTCACCCTAGATTCGCTTACACCGTGTTGTAACTTATAAGTCCTTCCTGCCACCAATGGAGCATTGTCCATCCAACAAACATCAGAGGTAATTTCATTACCAAAGTTTAGACTACCTTCTTTCACCAACATATCACCTCTGCTAGCACCTACATCATCTTTCAATAAAATACTCACTGACTCTCCAGCAATGGCCTCTTTCAGCTCTGTTTTATACTTTTGAATAGATTTAATTTCTGACACTGCCCCAGATGGCAAAACCGTTACCTTATCCCCTACTTTTAATGTGCCACTCGCTACTTTGCCTGCATAGCCTCTATAATCATGATGTTCATTTGTTTTGGGTCGAATTACATGCTGAATAGGAAATCTAGTTGGTAAATCCGTTTGATGAGATTTTACTTCAACTGATTCTAGCGCCTCAATCAATGAATCGCCTAAATACCAAGACATGTGCTCACTATCTGTAATAATGTTTTCACCGTAAAGTGAACTGATTGGAAGAAACGAAATATCAAAACCAGTTAATGATGCTTTATCTACCAAGGCTTTCACTTCATTCACTATACTTTCAAAACGTGCTTGGCTGTAATCAACTAAATCCATTTTATTGACACAGACCACTACTTTAGGCACTCGCAAAAGATGAGCAATGTAAAGATGCCTTTTGGTCTGTTCTACTAACCCGTTTCTGGCATCGATAAGAATCAATGATACATCTGCATTACTCGCTCCCGTTACCATGTTGCGTGTGTACTCAATATGCCCTGGGGTATCGGCAATAATGTACTTTCTTGATTTGGTGGCGAAATAAATGTGCGCCACGTCAATCGTAATTCCCTGCTCTCTTTCCGCCACCAAACCATCTGTCAGCAATGAAAGGTCCGTATAATCAAGCCCCTTTCTACGGCTGCTTTCTTCAATTGCCAATAACTTATCAGAAGTAATGGATTTGGTATCGAAAAGCAACCTTCCAATCAGTGTACTTTTGCCATCATCTACACTTCCAGCTGTGGCTATGCGTAAAACTTTTTTGTTAGAAATATCCATACTGCTTTCTCTTTTCCATGGCTGCTTCCGAACGTTTATCATCAATTCTAGCGCCTCGTTCGGAAATTGTGGCACTCAAAATCTCTTCTATCACTCTTTCTATTCGATCTGCATCAGATTCTACTGCGGCAGTACAGGTCATGTCGCCAACAGTTCTAAATCGTACTGTGCGGGTTTCAATTTTTTCGTTTTCATCTTTATTGATAAAAGTAGAGTTTGGCCAAATCATGCCATCTCGCTGAAAAACCTCTCGCTCATGAGCATAATAAATGGAGGGTATTTCAAGTTTTTCTTCTCTGATATAATTCCAGACATCAATCTCTGTCCAATTAGAGATAGGAAATACTCGAACGTTTTCGCCTACATTTATTCTTCCATTGAGCATATCAAAAAGTTCAGGACGTTGTTTCTTGGCATCCCATTGACCGAAATCATCTCGTACCGAAAAAACACGTTCTTTGGCCCTTGCCTTTTCTTCATCTCTTCTGGCCCCACCTATACAGGCATCAAACTTAAACTCTTCAATAGCTGCCAGTAATGTCACTGTTTGAAGTGCATTTCGGCTAGCATATTTTCCTGACTCCTCCACTGCTATTTTCTTGTCAATGGAGTCTTGTACATAGCGCACATGCAATTCGAGCCCAAGCTCTTCTACCAATGCATCGCGAAAAGCAATGGTTTCTGGAAAATTATGCCCTGTATCTACATGCAAAAGTGGAAATGGAATTTTACCAGGGTAAAAAGCCTTTTCGGCCAAACGCACCAAAGTAATAGAGTCCTTTCCTCCTGAAAACAATAACACAGGTTTTTCAAACTGGGCTGCTACTTCCCTCATTATGTAAATGGACTCATCTTCCAACTCACGTGGAAATTGTCCGTCAAAAACATTCATATCTCTATTTATTTCTTGATTGTAACTGCGTGTAAACCACATTCTTTTTGCGAACTCTCCCACCACCAACGGCCTGCTCTTGGAGACTCTTCGGGCGTAATGGCCCTTGTGCAAGGTTGGCAACCAATGCTGACAAAACCTTTATTGTGTAGGGTGTTATAGGGCACTTTATATTCATCCAGATAGGTCAACATGGCCTCATAACTCCAATTTAAAATGGGGTTATATTTTATCACCTGATTGCCTTCATCCCATTCAAACAGTTCTAAATTTTGGCGATTATCCGATTGAGCAGCTCTCAAGCCTGTAATCCAAACTTTGGTATTTCTCAATGCCCGTTTTAAGGGTGCTACCTTTCTTATGTAACAGCATTCTTTTCTATTCTCAACCGATTCGTAAAAGCTGAAAAAACCTTTCTCACTCACTAGTGGCTCAACATCTTCTGACTTTGGGAAGTAGGTTGTTATTTCCTGCTTATAGCGCACCCTTGTCTTTTCCATTAAGTCATAAGTCTCTGGAAACAAACGACCAGTATCCAAAGTAAAAACCTCTACCGCCAACTGCTTACGAAATATGATATCGGTAATGACCTGGTCTTCTTGCCCAAAAGCACTTGAAAATTTAACCTGAGCGGGAAATTCTTGTGTGAGTGAATCAATTACCTCTCCTATTGAAAGGCCAGAAAATCGGCTATTATATTCTTCTATCTTGTCTTTCATCTCGCTACTTTTTCAGTTTAACAGAAGACCAAATACGCTCATGGAAATAGTAAAGCACTATTTTGCTAAATACTTCAACCGATCCAATTGAAAGGGCCAAGCCCACTTCTCCAGTAATGAAATAGGAGATCATTATGGTATCCACCGTACCAACGATTCGCCAGCTGATCGTTTTTAAAATGCTTTTGAGATTGCTATCACGTTGCTCCTCTTTCTCGATTCTTCCTTTTACGACTGAGTCTAAAAACATAGTGGTTCCTTTTTATTGAAACATTGAGGATACAAAAGTATGTATTCCCTACCATTTTAATAGACTAATAAGTAAAATTTTTTTAATGCTCTCGGAGAACGTCTTTTAAAGACTTGTTTTCCAACACTTTAAGCGTATTGTCGCGCACCTCGCTCATCACCACATTCAGCCCACAAATTTCCTCTTGGCAGTTTTCACACTTCTCATAATAGTTTAAACTTACGCATGGGAGCAGTGCAATGGGGCCATCGAGCATACGGATTATCTTTGCCAAACCTATTTCTTCTGGTGGTTTAATAAGGTAGTAACCTCCACCCTTTCCTTTCTTACTGCCTAGAATTCCAGATTTTTTCAACTCCAAAAGAATGTTCTCCAAGAATTTCAATGAAATTTTCCTTTCTTCTGAAATTTCAGAAATAAGCACAGGCCCCTTATCTTGATTTTCGGCCAAGTAGGTTAAAGCATGGAACGCGTATTGGGTTTTTTTAGATAGCACTTTTCAGTTTTAATTGACGAAGTTACCAAAATTTAGGATTGAAAATAAAAAAGGAGCTTAAAGCTCCTTTCATTGTCTTTTGCTCAATGTCAAATTAGTAGTTATTCAACATTACTGGCATTACCAGCATTAGAATATCTTCACTCTCATCTTTGTCACCAGGAATCAAAAGTCCAGCACGATTAGGAGCCGACATTTGAAGTGTAACTTCTTTAGAATGAAGGTTGCTCAACATTTCAACCAAGAATTTAGCGTTGAATCCAATTTCGATATCCTCTCCTTCATGCTCACAAGCTAAAGTTTCTTTTGCTTCATTAGAGAAATCTAAATCTTCAGCAGAAACAGTTAGTTCGCTACCAGTGATTTTCAACCTAATTTGGTGTGTAGTTTTATTGGCGTAAATCGAAATTCTTTTCAACGAACCTAAAAGTTCGCTTTTATTGATTTTCATTTCGATTGGGTTGTCTGAAGGAATTACATTTTCATAATCTGGAAAACGCTCATCGATCAAACGGCATATCATTTTAATTGCGTTGAAGTGGAAGTAGGCATTAGATGCATTGTACTCCACCACCACATTTGAGTTTTCAGAAGGCAAGGTAGACTTGAGCAAGTTTAATGCTTTACGAGGAATAATAATTGACATTCCTGTATCAGAAGCTACATCTACTCTTCTATAACGTACCAAACGATGACCGTCTGTAGCCACAAAAGTGGTATTTGTTTCAGCTAGTTTTACGTACACCCCAGTCATAGCAGGCCTCAACTCATCGTTGCTCGTTGCAAAAATTGTGTTGTTAATAGCACTGCTCAACACCTCTGTAGACATATCTACTTGGTAGGCATCTGTTACCTCTGGTACTTTAGGGAAATCAGTAGCGTTTTCGCCCGCCAACTTATACCTACCATTATCAGAGTTAATTTCAACACTGTAAGTTTCGCTATCAATTGTAAACGTAACAGGCTGCTCTGGCAAGTTCTTAAGGGTATCCATTAGGATACGCGCAGGAACTGCTATACTTCCATTTTCTTTAGCTTCTACATCAATCTCTGTAATCATAGAAGTTTGAAGATCGGAAGCAGTGATGGTCAAAAGCCCATCTTTAATTTCGAATAAAAAGTTTTCAAGGATTGGCACCACCGGATTGGTAGTGATTACTCCATTGATATTGGAAAGGCGTTTTAGCAATTCTGCTGAAGAAACGATAAACTTCATAAAAACCGGGTTTATTACTGTGGGTACTTTAAGCGCATAAAGTTAAAAATAAAATCAATACTCGGTATCAAAACCTAGCTTTTTGGCGCGAAGGATAAATTTACCTCATAGGTTTACTGAAACCAAGTTTTTCAGACATAACTAAGTACTTTTTTTCAAAGATAACTTGAGTTTCTAAGCCTGAATTTCGTTTGGTTTTGGTGGGTGATTTAAGAAGTCTAATATGGTTTGATACACATAGTCCAAATCTCTATCGCTAATTACATAGGGAGGAATCAAGTAAAGCACATTTCCTAATGGGCGTAGCAGAACTCCTTTACTAATAAAATATGGATAGAGATAATGGCGTGCCTCGTTGAAATAGGAAGTATCTTTTTCTGTGTTCATTTCAAAAGCCAAAATTGTACCCAGCACTCTGGCCTTTCTTACCATAGCATGGCCTTCTATTTCCTTCAAAAAGGAAATGTGTTTCTGATTTAGCCGTGCTCTATTCTCTTCACTTTCTTTGGTAAGCAATAAATCCAATGACGCGTTTGCAGCTGCGCAGGTCATTGGGTTTGCGGTAAATGAATGACCATGAAAAAAGGTCTTCATTAAATCATTTGAACGATAGGCTGCTTGAATTTTTTCTGTGCAAGTAGTAACCCCCATGGCCATAGCCCCACCAGTGAGCCCTTTTGATAAACAGAATACATCTGGCTTGTTTGTAAGCCAATAGGAAGCAAAGAGCTTTCCTGTACGTCCAAAGCCAGTCATTACTTCATCTGCAATACACACTACTTCATGATATTGCGCTAAAGCAATCATCCTATCGAGTAAGGTTTTGCTATACACTCTCATGCCTGATGCTCCTTGTATAATTGGCTCGAAGATAAAAGCGGCAACATCACCTTTTTCTACCAAAGTTTTGAATTGCTGATAAACTGCTTCCTCTTTGCCTTCTTCAGGAAAATCTACAAAGCTTACATCGAATAAATAAGGATCGAAAGGCTCGGTAAACGGCCCTCTTTCTCCTACCGACATGGCGCCAAATGTATCACCATGATAAGCTCCATCAATGGCTATAATTTTTCTTTTATTAATTCCTTGGTTATAGAAGTATTGAAAAGCCATTTTTATAGCTACTTCCGTAGCAGTACTTCCATTGTCGGAGTAAAATACTTTGGTTTGATTTTCAGGTAGAATTTTCAATAACCTCTCTGCCAGGGTTATCGCTGGTTCGTGGGTAAATCCAGCGAAAATTACGTGCTCTAAACTTGAAGCTTGGGCAGCAATGGCTTTGGCAATGTAAGGGTGACTATGCCCATGCAAGTTTACCCACCAAGAAGATATAGCATCAATAATTTTTGCACCATCACTCGTATATAAGTATACTCCTTCTGCCCTTTCTACCATCAGTGGGTTTTCCATTCCCCTTAATGGCGTAAACGGATGCCAAATTGCTTCGCTGTCTCTTTTTATCCAATCACTCATACCAATTCAACATCAACTCGTCTGCCCAATACTTCACTATATTTTTGTTGATCATGCTTAGTTTTGGTAGTCTTAGCAAAACTTTGTAACCAGATTTTTGCTCAATAATACTTTCGGATTCGAAGTTTGATTCTCCGTTAAAAACAATTCCCAAGACTGGAATTTCATTTCGCTTTAAGTAATCTATGGTGAGTAAAGTATGGTTAATGCACCCTAAATAAAGGTTCACTACTAGAACTACTGGAGCAGATAACTCTCTAGCAATATCAATCACATAATCATCTTGATTAATTGGCACTAAAACCCCTCCAGCACCTTCGATTACTATATCATTAGTGGTTTCTGGAAGCACAAAGTCATCTAGCTGTATAGCCAAATGTTCGAATTTTGCTGCTGCATGTGGTGAAGCTGGAAGTTTAAAGATGTGAGTTTCAGGATGGAACTTCGTGATTTCATTGCTCACCAACTCTTTAACTGTAGTGGTATCTAATGGTTTTCCTGCTTGTACAGGCTTCCAATAATCCGCTTTCAGTGCCTCTACCAAAATTGCGGAAACCAAAGTTTTTCCACTATCAGTACCAATGGCTGTTACAAAATAATTCATGCCGTAAAGCTATGAACGAAACTCAAGACACAAAAGGAAAGCGCATTTGCCCTACTTCAATAAGTTTACTTCTTAGGGCTTCAAATTTTAGTGGTTTAATCAAGTAATCATCCATGCCACTTTGCTTTGCATTTTCAATGTCTTCATCGAAAGCACTGGCTGAAATACCAATAATATAAGGTGAAGGGTTGAGGTTCAGTGTTCTAATTCTTTTGGTGGCTTCAATGCCATCCATTACAGGCATTTGCACATCCATTAGAATTACATCATACGATTGATCGAGCATTTGAGAAAGGGCCTCTTGACCTGTTTTGGCCAAGGTTGGCACATAGCCCATACGCTCAAGAATAAGGCATATTAGCTTACTATTAATTCCATTATCTTCAGCCAAAAGAATTTTCAAAGGATATTTACCTGAAAGAACATCTCCTAATTTATCTACTTCATAACGACTTAATCCACCAGCCGTTTTCCTTTCTTCTTCGGTCATTTCCCCTACCGGGGTTTTAAGGTAAACATTAAAAGTAAACAGAGAGCCTTTGCCTAATTCACTTTGAACTGAAACCTTACCGTTAAATAGCTTCAATAAATTCTTTACAATTGCTAAACCCAGACCGCTACCACCAAACCTTCTGGAGTTAGACGACTCTACTTGGGTAAACTCCTTAAAGAGATTTTTAATATCCTCTTTAGCTACGCCTATACCTGTATCTTGAATTTTGAATTCTACATTGACTGTGTCTTCTTTAAACTCTATTAAAGAAACTTTAACGGACACAAACCCTCTTTCTGTAAACTTAACAGCATTGGAAAGTAGATTAACCAATATTTGCCCGAGTCTATTCCTGTCGGAATAGAAAAACTCTGGTACATTTTCGTCAATGTACAAGTTCAATCCAACCTTTTTACCCTTGGCTTCATAAGCCACTAGGTTCAGTGATTCTTCCACTACTCTTTTAAGACCAAATACTGAGTCTTCTAAAGTAACCTTACCAGACTCAATTCTGGAATAATCGAGAATGTCGTTGATAATTCGAAGTAATGTTTCTCCACTTACTTTTATGGTTTCTACGTAATCTCGCTGCTCAGCATTTAGCAATGTTTCGTTCAGTAAATTGGTCATGCCAATTACGCCATTCATAGGGGTTCTAATTTTATGACTCATCGTAGCCAAGAAGGTGCTCTTTGCCTGATTTGCATTCTCTGCTGCTTCTTTTGCAAGCTTCAACCCTTCTTCCAATTGCTTTTGAGCAGTAATGTCTCGCATCATCAAAAGGATTCTATCATCAGTGAGTTTAATAAACCTTCCTTCGCAAAAAAGCTCCTTTTTACCTATTTCTAGTTTAAACTCAACAGTCTGTAGCTCATCTGTAACATGCGCACGTTCTAGGCCCGTGGTCATTACTGGTATAATTTCTTCGGGAAAAACGTCTACTATGTTCTCTCCCAATTTCTTTTCAGCAGAAAGCGGATCTGACACCTCGTTTTTAGCATGGTAATTCAGCAGAAAACCTTGTTTATCAAAAGTAAACATGGTATCGGGAATGGCATCTAAAATCAAGATTTGCTCTTTTTCAAACTTCTTGATTTCTAACTCGGCATTATAGATTCCGGTAATATTTTTAGCTATTCCAGTGACCGCTGTTAATTCACCTTTATCGCTATAAATGGGCTTGTGAAATACCTCAAGCATATGTGGAAAGCCCCTGGCATCATTAACCTCAACAAAGTATGGAGGAACCGTGTCATACTTTCCAGCGAGGAATCCGTCAATTCTTTCGCGTGCCTTTAAATTGATGGGGTTGTCTGAATAACTATTGCTATAATGGGCAAGTCTTATGTTTGGATTTCGTCCCATTATTCTCACCACATTCATGGACGAGTAGGTAACTATTCCCTCTGGATTGAATTTGAATAGAAAGTCAGAAGTGTGTTCTAAGAAAAAATCCAAGTGGAATTGATTCTCGTCATACCTCTCTTTTATTTGGTTAAGCTCTGCTTCTAAAAGGGTCTTTTTCTTATGGGTTTGGAATAGAAAGTAAGCTAAAACAAATGCTAGAATTACGGCTAATGAGAATAGAAAATAGATCATGTTACGTTTAGCTAAAGCAATTGCTTGACAACAACAATAGCAAAAATACAGAACTACTTATGCATTTCTACTCAAAAAATTAATCGCCTCCAACCTAAGGCATGGCCTTGCGAAGCGATTTTGCCATGTCGTCAAATCGCTCAATAGCTTCTGTAATAAAAGTTTCGTTTAGTATTTCGTCTAGCTCTTGCTCTAGAACATCGAGCTCACTCACCTTAAAGGTTTGTTCAAAACCACCGTTTTCTAATTTTATGAGAAACTTCCCATTCCATGAAAAAACAGTGATTTTACAATTACTGTTGGGTATTTCCTTAACAACTCTCACTGGTGATACTTAAGCTCGATTAACTATGAATTTATGATCGACTTCAGCATTTAAAGTACCTGCCACAGAACAGTATTTTGTAGCTGCCAAATGACCCATTTTTTCAAACTCTGCCTCTGTAACATCGGGAGAGTTTACTGTAAATGTTAAGACGATATGAGTGAATGCTCTTGGGTGTTCATCTCTGCGGGTTCCATCGGCTACTACTGTAAGACCATTAACTGTTTTCTTACGTTTTTTTAACATTTGAACTAGGTCGACAGAAGCGCAAGCGGCCAAACCAGAAAGTAGCAGTTGAGTGGGCGACATGTGTTTTTTCTCATCTCCAGAATACATATCGATATCCAAAACATTTCCCTGCTCATTCACAGATTGGAATTCATAATCATCCTTGAACGTAGTAGTAACTCTCATATTGCATGGTTTTGTTAAAGTTCAAAATTAAATCAATTATGCTGTTAACCACACAATATTGATATAAGTTTCTTGGTTGAGTGTGAAGTACCAACCTAGAGAAACAATGACGCGAATTCGTATTATAGCAAGCCTAATGGTTGCTTTTTTATTTATGCTCATACAAAGTTGCGGGGGAAACAGTGACACCACTCCTGGACTACAAGTAACGATCGAAAACCAATTCACTAACCTTCCTTCCAATGTATCTGTGTTTTTTAAAGTACAAGATGGCGGGGGAAAAGGAAAGTCTGGTTTGAAAGAAGCTGATTTTAATATTTACGAAAATGGAAGCCTGATTTCAGAGTTTGAAGCTGCGAGAAAGATACAGCCCAATGAACAGGTTTTAGATTACAACATCATGCTGTTGCTCGACTTGAGCGGAAGTATTTTAAGTAGTCAGAATTTAGGCCCACTAAAGTCGGCAGCCAAAAGTTTTATTGATGAAGTAGTACCTTCTGAAGGTGAAGTTTCTGCAGGAGCCGTAAAAGTAGAAATCTGGTGGTTTGATGGCTCTCAAAACATTAAGCAGTTGCAGCCTATTACGTCCAACACTACCACATTAAAAACGGCCATAGACAACATTAACGCCTCTATGAGTTCTGATAATTCTACCAACCTTTATGGCGCGGTTATTCAAAGTGTAGGAATTGCAACTCAAAGACTGGGGCAATCGCAAGAGTTAGATAAGTTTGGGTCGAATTCGGTAGTGATTTTTACTGACGGAACCGACCAAGCCAACCGTTCTACAAAAGGACAGGCTTTAGAAGCAGTTAGAAAAGCTGATCCTTCCATTTCGTTCTACACCATTGGCCTTGGCGGAGAAATTGATGAGCCAGTATTGAAAGAGATAGGGAAAACAAGCTTTGTGTCTGCAGTAAATATTGGTGAGCTACTAGATAAATTCAAAGAGATCGGAGATTTGATTAATAGTAAGGCCAACAGCTACTACCTATTAGAATACTGTTCACCCAAACGTTCTGGCAGTAATCAACTTACCATCGAGGTGGTACAGGGTAATTTAAAAGGCAGCGCCAAAACTATTTTTGACGCCTCAGATTTTAACGGCAGTTGTAATTTACAGTAACCCGTTTTACAATAATCACATCAAGCGTTCTTCGATTTTAGGATTGAGGAACGCTTTTTTATTCTCTCGATTCAGCTAAACAAAATAGTTGAGGCTATAAAGTGTATTTATTTAGAATAGTTGGGAAGCGCTAAATCCAATTCAAAATTTGGCGAGTAAAACTTAAGCCACGAACTTAGCACAAGTTTATATCAGGCACCACCAGTGAAACTAAAGAGAAAACGAAAGCTTGTTACTTATCTAAATATACTGGATCAACCTATTCGGTTTAACCCTTTTGTGTTTAGCCGTACTTTCTTGCTCTGGGCTTTTCTTGGGCTTATTGGAGGTTTGATTGCGGGGCTATATTGGATCACTCTTGAATTTCTTACCCATGAAATCTCGCTTTTTGAAGGTTGGTTGGTAATTCCTGTAATGGCCACTTGTGGCTTATTGGCTGGTTTAGTCATTCATTTTATTGGCGACCCTGGCGAAATTCACCTGATAGTTAACAATATTCGGTTTAATAAAGGAAAGCTAGACCCCAAGAATAACCCTTCCATGATATTGTCTTCACTTTTGTGTGTCGCTTCTGGCGGAAGCCTTGGGCCTGAAGCACCATTAGTGCAAGTAACAGGCTCTACTGGCAGTTGGCTTGGAAAGATATTTCGTTTAAAGGGAGAAGAACTTAGGTCACTCAGTATTGCTGGAATGGCCTCTGGTTTTACAGCCCTTTTTGGTGCACCCTTGGGTGGTAGTTTGTTTTCCTTGGAAATCCTTCATCACAAACATGCTGTTGAATACTACAAAGCCATTATACCTGCCTTGGTCGCCAGCTGTTTTAGTTATGTAGTTTTTGCCTTGGTAATTCAATTAGGACTCGGTAGCACTTGGAATTTATCGGCTTATGAATACTCAGGTGTTTTTGATTTCGCCTATGCGGTACTCTTTGCTGTAGTGGCTACAGCGGTAGGTTGGGGCTTTATCTATTGCACAAAATTCTTTAAATCACTTTTTGAAAAAAGGCGGTTACCTATTTACATCAAAACTTTAATCGGAGGACTTTTACTTGGGGTTATCTCCTTCTATTTACCTCTGACCCGGTATTTTGGGCATCATGAAATCAATTTACTTTTGACGGAAAACCTTTCGCTCAAATTATTAGTAGCCATTTTAGTGTTTAAAATAATAGCTATAGCAGTTACTGTGACTTCAGGTTGGAGAGGCGGATTCATTATTCCTTTATTCTTTGTAGGAGCCACATTGGGTCTCATTATACACCAGTTGTTTCCAGGCCTTAGTCTTACTTTGACGATTATTAGTTGTATGGCTGCCATTAACGCATGCGTTACCCGTACACCAATGAGTACCACCATTCTTTTGGCTACCCTCACGGGTTTTGGCTATTTCATCCCTATTCTTTTTGCCAGCTTAACGGGCTATTTTCTTTCACCCAGAATCCCTTTCATCAGTTCGCAAATGGAAAAAGAACCCGTGCAGACATCTAGTGAAATCTAATTCGAACAAAATTCACCTAAAAGAACTTACAACAGTATGAAAAAGATAGTAGCATTTGCAGGCAGTAATAGTAGCACATCAATCAACAAGCAGTTGGTAGAGTTTGCACTTAAATATTTCGAAGGTTTTGAAATCCAGTTATTGGACCTCAATGATTTCGAAATGCCAATGTTCTCTGTTGATAAAGAAAAAGAAAACGGATACCCAGAAACTGCTTATAAGTTTAGAGAAGAAATAGAAAAGGCCGATGCCATTATTTGTTCTTTAGCGGAACACAACAGAAACTATACAGCAGTATTCAAAAACACCATTGACTGGTGTAGCAGAATTGACATCAATATTTTCGGAGACAAACCTATGTTACTGATGAGTACTTCTCCAGGAGGCTATGGTGCCGGAAATGCTATGAACTCGGGAAAAATCCTTTTACCCCGTTGTGGTGCCGAAATCATCGAAACCTTTTCACTCCCCTCCTTCGATAAAAATTTTTCGGAAGGAAAAATTACAGATGAGGCCTTGAAAACCGAATTAGAAGAGAAGATTCCCACTTTTAAAAATAAACTGTAAACTCTTAACCTCAGAAGCGCTTCAAAGCATTGGTGTAGAATAAATATTAACAATGATTTAATTAGTTAGGATTCCTTACTATATTTGAACCGACAATATTGTCATCCATAAAAATTTATCAAACCATGTCAAAATCAATTTTCTATCACGCTGGCTGTCCTGTATGTATTAGCGCAGAACAAGACATTGTCGATCTTATTGGAAAATCGCAAGTAGAGATTGTCCATTTGGGAGAGTCTAAAAATCGAATCGATGAAGCTGAGAAAGCCGGGGTAAAATCAGTTCCAGCTTTACTTACTCCAAATGGTAATGTTTTGCACCTCAATTTTGGAGCATCTATGGCCGATGTTAAAGGCTAAAATTTGACTTATAAAGTTAGGAGTCCTTATTTTAAAGCACTCCTAGCTTTGTTTAACTCATCAAAAAAATACACAAATGAAAATAGCAGTGTGGGACACCTATGTAAAACGTGCCGATGGAATCATTATGCACTTTGATATTCTTGTAGACAGTACTCTAAAAGACACTGAAAGAGTATTTCAATATGGACAAGCTTATTTAGACACCAAGTCTTTTGACACAGAAAAATTGACTTCTAAGGAGTGTATTTTTTGCCATATAGAGTACCCAACAGATGCGTTAAAACATGAAATAGAAACTGTAGGCTTTTCAATTATAGAAATGGAAAATTGTGATGAGTAGCTTTCTCGACTAATTAGGATGACTAACTTTGTTGGTGTCACGTAAATTACCTTGCCAGTCTTTCTATGAGTAAAGAGTTGAACCACAACATTGTTATTGCCCTTGAAAGGATTTCAGAAGCCTTTAAGACTTTACTTTGGGACAAAGCCAAATTACATGGATTAAGCCCTATCCAAATTCAGGTATTACTTTTTATTGCTCACCACAAACAAGAGCTCTGTAATGTAAGTAATCTGGCCAAAGAGTTTAACCTTACCAAACCGACAATCAGCGATGCCGTAAAAGCCTTAAACAGCAAAGGATACATTGAAAAAGAGGCTTCATCCGTTGATAGCCGAAGCTATACCTTACTTCTTTCGTCTGATGGGCAGGCACTTATTCAAGCCTTGGACAGTTATTCTCAACCGCTAGAAAGAATTCTAAGTGAGCAAGAAGAGCAGAGTCTCAACACGCTTTACACTACGCTGACCAAACTGATATTTCAACTTAATAAAAATGGTATTCTGAGTGTTCAGAGAACCTGTTTTGGCTGCAAATTTTATAGCAAAACGGATGACAGCCATTTTTGCACTTTTCTCCAAAAAGAGCTGATTGACACGGAAATTAGGCTTGATTGCCCTGAATTCGAGTCAGTAAAGAACTAAAACCCTTTTACCCCAGCCTCTACAGCAATGGGTAAATGATTAGGCTCGGGCACCATCGGACATTCATATCTATCGCTGTAGGCACAATAGGGGTTATAAAGTTTATTAAAGTCTATAATCCAGTCCGTTCCTTCAGGAATTCCTTCATAGTGTAAATAACGCCCAGCACCATAAGTACTCTCGCCCGTAGTTGCATCTACTAAAGGCAGAAACACATATACCTTTTGACCAGGAATAGTGAAACGCTGGATCTGCAAATATGCTTCTAGCGTATAAGGTTCTCCTTTTATTTCGAAATGAAGTATACCAATACGCTTATACAAACGGCTTGTTCCCTTGCTGGTATTGAGCGGAAATGGTTTAGAGTCTGGAGTAGGTTCAAACCTAGCTTTTACCCTATAGACCTCATCAATTGCAAAGAAATCATGTCCTTTAAATTCCTTTCTCTCCTTTGCTGTTAGGGGGGATTTATCCGGATTCAAGAATTCCTCATTTTGTTCTTTTCTATATTCTTGAATTTCTTTGAGGTAATCTTGATTTTGGGCGTTTGCTAAATGAAATGAAAGCAAGCCTACCAATAAAAAAGACAGCAATGAAAAGCGCATATTGTTGATATTATATAACCTTGCTGCACACCCAAAATTTGTACCGAAAGCAGCCATGCTAAGGTAATCAAACAATCATAATTGAGCTTAAATTGCAGCCACTTGTTTTCTCTGAAGCATTAAAGCGGAAATTACGCTTATAATAAAACCGATTAAAAATACGGTAACAAACATAAGTATCGTGCCTCCCAATACACTAAACATAAAACCGTTGCTTTCCATCATGGCTGCAAACTTGGTTTCGAATTCTGGGGTTCCAATTTCTAAACCTTCGGCATATGCAAAATACTGTTCATTGAAGTCGGGCATAATGATAGTTACGAAAACCACATTGTAAAGCGCAAAAGCGATTCCCGCCAAAACAGAAATTAATGATCCTATTTTTAGGCCCGTACCAAAGGTGATTATTCCGTTGTTCATCTGATCTCGATACTGACGCATTCCAAAATAAACGGTGGTCATGGCCACTATCATGGAAGTATAACCTACAATTTCGCCCATGGCAAAACTATCTATTCCAAAACCGATGATCAGCCCTGAAAGCAAAGGAACACCTACTACAATTAAACTGGCGATAACTCCGTAACGAACTACAATATTTTTCATGTTCATAATTTTTAGTACGTTCAAATCAAGTTCAAAACAGCAGAAACCTATTCATACTTTAGTACCAAATACACGTTCCGACTTTAGTACTAGGCTATAATGCACCATTCTTTCGCCCGAATAACGGCTTGTGTTCTACGTTTCACATCGAGCTTTACAAAAAGGTTTGATATATGAGTTTTTATAGTGCTCTCAGACACAAAGAGGGTTTCAGCAATTTCGTTATTCGACAGACCTTGAGAGATCAGTTGTAAAACTTCCAGTTCGCGAGGGCTAATTCCTAAAGCTTGAATTCTATTTTCGTCTATATGTGAGGGTGCTTTTTTCTCTGCCCCCTTCTCTTTATTAATTCCTCTGCCCAAGTAAATACCCAGGGCCAGTAGAATAAAAGCCGCGATACCGATTACTGCGTCTGCCGAAATGGACGGAACAAAAAGTGAAGCGTTTGTGAGATGAAACAGTATGAGCAAAGCCAAAATAATCAACCCAAATCGTAACACTGTTTTTAATAGTGGTGACATAGCCTAAACAGATTTAGGGGTTTTCCAATTGAGCAACTTCGCTTCTAAAAACCTCTTTTCAGTTATATTTTGTGCTTGCAAAATGGCGTTTTTCAAATGAATTGTAGCGCTTTCATAATCACCCATTTCGGCATATAGCTCAGCTTTCAAAGCCTGAAAAGATTGTAATTCAGCTGTTTCGTTTTCTATTTCAAGCATAGCCTCTAATGCCTTTTGAGCACCAAGTACTTTGCTCATTACTAATACTCTACTCATTTTCACCACTGGCGAGGGCTTCAGTTTCACCAAACCATCATACAGCTTAAAAATCACTTTCCAATTGGTCTTTTCATAACTGGCCGCCACGGTATAATAACTAGCAATTGCAGCTTCTAATTGATATACAGAAGTGTTTTCTTCCTTACTGGATTCATGCATAAACTTCCAGCCCCATTGAATATAATCATCTCTATATAGGCTTCGGTCTTGATGTTCTAAAGTTACCAAACTACCGTCTTTTCTAATTCTGGCAGGGAAGCGAGCTGCCTTAAAAAGCATCATAGCAATTAATGCGTTTAACTCGCCAGTATGGCAATTTTGCGCATTTGTTAAAATAAAAGCCAATCGAATGGCCTCTTCGCAAAGGTCATGACGAATCAGTTCATCGCCCTCTGTAGCTTTATAGCCTTCATTAAACAAAAGATAAATTACTTGAAGGACTGCCTCAAGTCTCTCATTAATGGCTTCACCTTCTGGAACGGAAAGTTCTCCTACCTCCGTTTTGAACTTTTGTTTGGCTCTGGTTATAGCTTTTTTAGCAGCATCTTCCTTCTTTAAAAGTGCTCTGGCAATTTCTTTAACACTTAATCCGCAAAGCAATTTTAAGCTCAGCATCAATTGTTCTTGAAGTTTCATGGAGGGATGACAACATGCAAAAATCATTCTCAGCTGGTCATCTATTAATCGCCCCTCTTCTACCTCAATTTGTATTGAATCGGAATCTATCTCTTGCTTTTGAGGTTCATAAGCCACCGACTTATTCTGTCTTCTGAGTTGGTCGATCAACTGATTGTTTGCTACTCGATACAACCAAGCTGACGGGTTCTCTGGCATGGGTTGAAAGCTCCATAATTTGGCCGCTTTAAGTAAGGATTCCTGCACGGCATCTTCAATCTGATCAATCAAAGCCGATGAATATCGATTAGTGAAAAGCGACACCATTTTAGCATATTCTTGCCTAAAAAGGTGATCAAGCGTTTGGTTGATTTCGGGCTTTGACATTGATGCAAAATAACGAAAAAAGCCATCCGTCAGGCGACAGATGGCTTCTTGTTCAATTCTATTTGGTATATATGAATTACTTAATCGCGAATTCAGAGTCTTGGATTCCTGAATTCACTTCTACTTTCATATCGGCTTCAATTGTTCCAAGACCTGGAATGGCCAGTTTAATTTTCTTAGGAAATTTAATACCGCCTACTTCCTGATATTCCATTACCTCTTGAGCACCAGCAATAGACTCTTCTTTTACTACCAAGCCTGTTTCCTTGCTAAAGTACTTTTTGCTGGTTGAGCCAGAAGGTGATTTGATAGTCATCACATAGGTTTCTTTACCGTTTACGGTTTCTAACCCAGTCATTTCTAAATTATAGCCCGCCTTGAAATAAAATAATTCAGGGAACATAATTGCGCCTTCCTTCATTCCGTCTAATTGCGGACCAGCAGGTATTTCTTGAGTTTGTCCTTGAACAGTAACCTTTACTTCTCCATTATTCACAATAGATTCCTGAAGGGTCATTCCACTAATTCCGGTAGATTGCTTGCTCATTGTATTACCTTTCTGCATTGTGGTAATGGTTAACGTTTGCCCCTGAACGGTGGTGGTAATTACGGCCTTTACATCTTTAACTGACTCAAGTTTTTCAGCTCCTCCAATGGCTTCTACATACTTATCAATGATAGCCTTCGCATTTACAGATCCAACTGCGGCCTTCTGAGCCTCAGGGTCGACTACATTACCATCAACATCGTAATAGGTAATTGCGCCAAATTGCTTCAATTTTGGAGCAATTTCTTCCGCTTTACCTACTACAACAATATTGGCTTTATCAGGCCTGATGTACTTCATTGCTACTTCTTGAATATCCTTGGCCGTAATGGCATCTAAGCGTTTCAAGTAAGTTGCGTAATAATCTTCTGGTAAATTATTTAGCTCCGTATTCAAAGCAAACTGAGCAACTGTGCTTCTGCTTTCTAAAGACCTAGCAAACGAACCTCTCAATGAGTTTTTAGCTAAATCCAATTCTTCTTGACTTACCAGTTCGGTACGAATACGGTTCATTTCACTAAAGAACTCAACCATTGCACTATCAGTTACTTCATTTCTAACACTTGCATTAGCAGAAAAAGTAGCACTGTATCGGCTTGAGCCAATGCTTGAATAGGCACCGTAAGTATAGCCTTTGTCTTCTCTCAAATTGGTAAACAGACGAGCCGAACCGCCTCCACCAAGAATTTGATTAAGCACGCTCAACTTTGTTACATCTGCAGATCCTGGCTTGTTATCGATTGGGTAGGTAATGTTAATTACCGACTGTACCGCTGAAGTTTTATCGACAATGTTAACATTGGTTTTCTCTACAGGAGCAGGCTGTTCAAAGCGCTCCGGTGTAAAGTCTCCTTTTTCCCAATCAGAAAAATAATTCTTCACAAGCTTCTGAGCGTCCTTTTTAGAGATGTCGCCCACTACTACCAAATAAGCAATATTTGGTTTGAAGAACTTTTTATAATGATTGCGAACATCTTCAATGGTAATGTTTGAAACGGTTTCTTCCGTAGTCATTTCACCATAAGTGTGTTCTTTTCCATAATTTACAATAGAGCTAATTGTACCTGAAATCGAATTAGGATCATCTTTAGAAGAGGCTAAACCTGTAATGGTTTGCTTCTTTACCTTCTCTAGTTCAGACTCAGGAAATGCAGGATTGTAGAGCACATCTGTCATTAACTTAAGCACATCTTCTTTATATTTAGAAAGTGAAAAAGCCGACATTGATGTAGCTCCTGCATTTATGCTTGCTCCCATAAAGTCAATTTCTTCATCTAACACTTCTTTACTTTTTGTGGTAGTTCCAGCCCTCATAATTTGACCATACATTCCAGCCAAACCTGATTTATCTCCTTCGGTAATTGGACCTACATTTAAAGAAAGAGTCCAGGCTACTGTAGGTAGTTTATCATTTTCAACCACAATTACTCTAAGTCCATTCTTAAGCGTAAAGCTTTCGTAGTCTCCTATTTTTATTTCTCTTGCGGCCGCAGGCTCCGGTCTTTTAGACCTATCTACTTGGGCGAATGTGTTGACAGAAACCAACGCAAGCGCCATTATTAATAGCTTCTTCATTCTCTATTCCCTCCTTCCTTTTTGATTTTTGATTCGTCAGGTTTTTCCTGCTCCGACTTTGGTCGGTATGTCAACACTACTTTGTTTTCAGGTACAAAGTATTTCTTTGCTACGCGTTGCAAGTCTTCTCTTGTTACCTTTTTGTAGCGTTCAATTTCAGTGTTAATCAATTCGGTATTTCCGAAGTATACATGGTAATTGGCTAAGCTTTCTGCGATAGATTGTACGGAGCCATAACCAGAAATGAAGTTATTTTCAACTTGGTTTTTCACTTTCTGAAATTCTCTTTCAGGTATCAGCTCATTCTTAGTCTGCTCAATCATGGCATCTACTTCAGCTGCTAAATCTTCAATGGCAACTCCTTGGTTTGGAATGGCAAAATTGATGAATAAGCCTCCGCTTTCAAGCCCTAAAGGAATAGATTGAACAGCCAAAGCCATCCCTTTATTATCTACAATTTCCTTTTGAAACCTTGAACTCTGCCCACCAGAAAGTAAGGTAGTAAGCATTTGAAGCGCATAATAATCTTCTGTTCCTTGTGCTGGCATTCTATAACCCTGCACCAAAGCGGGTACTTGAATATTATCGAACACAGTCTCCTCTACTGTGCCGTCTAATTTTGGAGCTGTAATTTTAGGACGAGGAATTTCTCTTGTTCCCCTCTTAATTTCTCCAAAGTATTTATCGATCAGTTTCTTTGCCTCAGCTTTATCTATATCACCAGCAATTGAAAGTGTAGCGTTATTTGGCACATAGAATGTTTCATAGAAATCTACAAAATCTTGATCGGTAGCGGCATCAATATCTTCAAATGAGCCAATTGGCGCCCATTCATAATTAGTGCCTCCGTAAGCGTTTTTAAGCATTACAGAAATCACCGAACCATAAGGCTGATTATCTACTCGGAGTCTTTTCTCTTCTTTTACTACTTCCTTTTGAGTAGCAATACCTGCTGAATCGATTTTTGCATGGAGCATTCTTTCCGATTCCATATACAGACCAAGGGCGAGTTGGTTTGAGGGTAAGGTTTCGAAGTAATACGTTCTGTCATTTGACGTATTTGCATTCAAACTTCCACCTGCTGCATTAATAATTTTAAAGTATTCTCCTCTTTTTAGGTTTGGCGAGCCTTCAAACATTAAGTGTTCAAAGAAGTGCGCAAAGCCTGTTCTTCCTTCGGGTTCATTTTTAGAACCTACATGATAAAGCACCGACACAGTAACGATGGGGGTAGAATTATCTTGATGAAGAATAACATGGAGTCCATTGTCCATATCATATTCCTCATATTCAATGTTTTGCGCCTGAGCCACAAAAGCGGACATAGCACAGAACACCAAAATAAGACTGATTTTTCTAAGCATAAGTATATAGGGTTTGTTTTGACTTCAAATTAAGCCAAAAATATTTGGCTTTTCTAGGCCAAATGGTCAGCGGAAAGTTATTCCGCTGGATGGGTAGTAAATAGGATGGGCTACTTTAAGTGGCGCAAGATTTCGTGTACCTCTGGTGTTTTTAACCTTGGCCCATATTGGCTCACAATTTTAGAACTGGCCAAACTAGCCAACTTACCCGCAGCTGCATAGGACATTCCATTGGTAATACCGTATAGGAATGCTCCTGCATACATATCTCCTGCACCATTGGTATCAATTGCCTTTACATCGTATGCTTCAATATCAATAAAAGTATCACCATCGAAAATCATAGCTCCGTTCTTACCTTGGGTAATTACAAAACGCTTTGCGTCTTTCTTCATGGCTTCACGCGCTTCTTCTAAATTATCTTTGCCCGTGTAAGTTTTTGCTTCTTCTTCATTACAGAAAATCAGATCTACCGAAGCGCCAATCACTTCTGTAAACTGCGCTTTAAAAAAGTTGGCAATGGCAGGATCTGAAAGTGTAATTGAAGTTTTCACACCATAATCTTCGGCTATCTTCTTGCCTTTCATCATGGCCTCTACCCCATTTGGAGAAGTAGTTAAATAGCCTTCTAAGTATATGTATTGAGAGTCTTTAATTGCATTTTCATCCAACTCCTTCACAGAGAAGTTTGCAGTTGCTCCCAAAAAGGTATTCATGGTTCGATCGGCATCTGGCGTAATCATTACCAAGCATTTGCCTGTAACTCCGTCTTCTCTTTCTTGCTTATCAAGGTTGGTGTCTACACCTGCTTCGCGCATATCTTTCATATAGAAATCGCCAAACTCATCATTGGCAACCTTGCATGAGTAAAAAGATTTTCCACCAAACTGACTGATAGCAATCATAGAATTAGCTGCTGAACCACCTGATTTACGAATAGTATCGGTTTGCATCATAGCGTTAATGAGCCTGAATTGAGTTTCTTCGTCTACCAAGGTCATTAAGCCTTTTTCTACCTTATGTTCTGTTAAAAATTGTTCGTCAATTTTAAACTCAAGGTCAACCAAGGCATTACCAATGCCATATACATCGTATTTCTTTTTCATATGCTAATCTATATAAAGGAAGCTCTTTTGAACTCCTTCGTTTCATCAAATAATTTTCTGTAAGTAATATGGGTTTTGGCAATCTTGCTACCAATTTGCTCGGCCACTCGCATCATTTTAGGGTTGAAGTCTCCGATCCAATTCATTTCAATGTTTTCGTATTGAAAGCCTTTTTTCCATGCTAGTTCCTTTACAAAAGAAACTACCAATCCGCCCTCCACACCTTTTCTTTGATGTGTAGGCACCACACCAAATACAATTCCTAAAGCCTTTTTACATACACCTGTTTTAAGCATATACATAAACTTAATCTTCGACCACAAATTCCATTGGCCATTTAAGTGTTTATAAAGCTGGTTCAATTCAGGGATGGAAATAAAAAAAGCAACTGGCTCTCCTTTGTAAAAAGCAAACCAAACGATTTTAACATCGGCTATTGGCTTAAGTTGTTTGAAGATATTATGCGCTTGGGCTTCAGTCATCGGCTTTACTCCGTTATGACCTGTCCAAGCTTCATTATAAACCTTCAAAAAGTATTTGTGGGCAATTTTAAACTCGTCTTTTCTTATGTGTCTAAATTCGTAATCGGGGTTATCTAAACTACTTTGTGCTTTTACATAAAACCTATCGTCAAGATCTACTTGGCTACCCACCGGACGTTTATAAGTGAATTGCTTGAAATATTCCTTAAATCCGTAGGCTTCAAAAAGGTCTTTATAATAAAGAAAATTATAAGGCATTTGATAATTAGGCTCCGAAAAGCCATCTACTAAAAGCCCCCACCAGTTATTGCGGTCGCCAAAGTTGATTGGGCCGTCCATGGCTTCCATACCGCGTTCTTCAAGCCATTTTTTGCCTGCATCAAAAAGCATAAATGCTGCTGCTTGATCATTAATGCATTCAAAAAAACCAATTCCACCAGTAGGCTGCTCCTGGGCTTCGGCCACTTTCTTGATAATGAAGGCCGCCAATCGTCCGATCACCTCGTCTTTATCATTCTTTAGAATCCAACGAATGGCCTCTCCGTTTCTATAGTTCTTGTTCTTCTGAGGATCGAAAATGGCCTTAATATCCTTATCAAGGGGTCTAATCCAATTTTCTTCATTTCTATAAAGCCTTACGGGCAATTGAATGAATTCTTTTTCGGAATGGCTATCGGTAACTTCAAATATCTGCATGTACGAATTGGGCAGCCCAAAAATAATTAGATATACCCAACATCAAAATGTTATGTGCAGGCTTTTGAAAAGAATGTGATTGAAGGTAAATCTTTTCAACAATGTACTATGTCAGTACTACTTTTTTAAACCTTTTGCCCGATCTGGGTAATCGGTAATAATTCCGTCAACACCATCAACCACCAAACGCTCCATATCTTTGCGATCATTCACTGTCCATGGAATTACCTTCATGCCTTTTTCATGAATCAAATCAATGTCTTCTTTCTTCAGGAGAATGTAATATGGACTGTAAACTTCTGGAACAAACCCCAGTGCTTCCAGATTGGCATCCACTCCTTTTGCGTTTTCGACTAAAGCCACCAAACGCACTTCTGGATTAGATTTATGTAAATGCTTTAGCACATTAAAATCAAATGACTGAATGGTAAATCGGTCATTGGTAAGTCTTCTTTTGATTACTTCTAATACCAATTTTGAGAACTCATCTACCTGCGGTTGGCTATAGTCATATTCATTTTTAACACTCTTGATTTCTATATTGTAACCCACCTTTAGAAGATTGTACTTCTTTAAATGATCTTCAACCATTGAAATCACATCCGCTAGCAATGGTTTGGCTATTGCCGCTTTTTCTTGCTCAGGAAAGCGCACATTGCCTCTTGATCCACAGTCATAACCAACAACCTCGGCATAATCCATCTGATAAATATTTAGCTGCTTCTCCTCTTCCTTAGTCACTGGCTCTCCATTGGGTTTACTACAAATACCTGAGAGCATATATGGGTCATGAGATACTATAACTTGTTTATCATTTGTAATCACCACATCTAGTTCCAAAGTGGTAACTCCTTCTTCTAATGCTTTCATAAATGCTGGAATGGAGTTTTCAGGCATTAAACCTCTGGCACCTCTGTGGCCTTGAATATCCAATGGCTCCTGAGCTTTGGAGCAGCTTAGGGAAAGACAGAAAAGAAGTAGTAAGTGCGTTTTCATAAGTAGAATTTAAAATCAAATTACGCAAAGGAAATTTAAAAAGGGGTTATGCCACTGTTAAGTCTGTATAAATCAACAAATAGAGGCACTTACTTGGATTGCTAAAACTCTATGTTGATTCTGGGTAGGGATTTCTAACAAGGAAACGTCTATCAAAGGTCTCGTTTTGTAAGCTCACAAAATGTATTACCATTCAAATTACAGCTACTTCGCTCCTAATTTACGAGCACAGCATTGCTCAGAGCAGAGCCAAAACGAAAACTAGTTTAAGTGTCTGCTTTTTAGTTAAAAAGGTATTTCAACCAAAAAACAAGCAAATTTTCCATTCGTAAAAGGGCTATAACCTTTTGTTCTCTTAGTGAGTAAAGGAAAGCGGTTACTTTTTAATTGCATTTTGGAAGAGAAAACATTTGAAGTGAAAGCGCAGCCTGCTCATAAAATGGCTGTCCCCTTATTTTTACTCACAGCTCTGTGTTACTTCGTGCCTATTGGATACTTTTATTTTAGCTGTTGCGAAGCAGACAGTACCTTTATTTGGTTTGGTGGGTTCTACTTGGTACTTGGCCTTATATACTTAGCCAGAAAACACTTCCAGAATTATTCCCATTAAAATTCCCATTTCAATAGAATTCAAAACCGCATAAATTATTATTATTGCAGCCAAATCGGGGTGTGGCGCAGCTCGGTAGCGTGCTCGTCTGGGGGGCGAGAGGTCGCAGGTTCAAATCCTGTCACCCCGACATTAAAAGGCCTATGCACAAAGCATAAGCCTTTCTATTTCGAAAAGTTGGTTATTCAAACCTTGATTAAAACGACCTGTTTTCTCAGCGCTAGAATAACATTCTACCTAACTCTTAACAATGGGTACATCCACTAAAATAGATTCTGATTCTTTAGCAGTTTCGGCTTTCTTTTTAGCAAATACCATTTTATTAATGAAGTACATAAGCGCAATGGTTATAAGAATACTTGCTGTAACCACCAACCCTAATAACGGATAACGTAAAAGCTTTCCGTCTTCGCCTTGCACCACAATTACTCCGGCTAAGGCTGCTGCAAAACCTCCAGAGATTTGCATTACTGAAGAGTTGATTCCCATGAAAGCACCTCTGTCTTTAGGTTCTGGAATTGCAGTAAGTAAAGCTTGGGATGAAATCATTCTTAGTGTTATACCCAAAAACAAAACCACATTGATTGCTATCACCATCCAAAGTGGTGTAACATCGAGGTTAGTGTATAATAGGATTAAACCTGCTGCTAGCAAAGAGCCGATGGTAAACATTCTGAACTTACCGTATTTGTCGCTCAATTTGCCTGACAGCGGCCCAGAAACCATTGTAAAAATACCTGTCACTAAATACACCATAGGCAGCATATCTATAGAAATACCGAGGTTATTCACCGCGAAAGCCGCACCAAAAGGCATTAACATAAAACCTCCTGTAGCTAACAAGGTGGTTGCTGAAAAGCCTCTTAAATAGCTCTTGTTACTCAATGTTTTTGCCATGTGCACAAAAGCATTTTGTTTAGTTTGTAGCTTTAAGTGCTCATTTACTGGCTTCATGTAAATCATAATGATAATCCCCACCACTAAACTCAGGCCTACAATTAATAGGAATGGAGAGTGCCATCCCAAATGATTTGCCAAGTATAAGCCAATAGGTATTCCCAGAATTTGACTGGCGGCAAAAGCCATTTGAACAAAGCCCATTACTCTGCCTCTCTTTTCCAGCACAAAAAGATCGGTAATAATGGCGTAGACAATAGACCCTATCACTCCACCGAAAATTCCAGTTATAATTCTTGCAATGAGTAAGAAATGGTAGTTGGGCGCTAAACCGCAAAACAAGGTTCCTAGAATAAACCCAGAGTAAAAGAACAATAGTAATTTCTTTCTATCGAAGCGGTCGGCAAAACCTGCAGCCAATAAACCCGCAGCTCCTGCGCTAAAAGCATAAGCCGAAACCACCATACCAAATTGTTGAGTTGTAATGGAGAGTTCATCCAATAGAATGGCACTTAATGGCGACAACACCATAAAGTCAAGTATTACCGTAAACTGCGAAAAGGCCAGAATGGCAATGATCAGTTTTTGGTAGGAGGTAAATGTTTGAGTTTTCAAGTGCTAAAATAGTTTGATGTTGTTGTTTATTGAATTGTAGGTTTTAAGCCTTTAAGTACAATGGTAAGCGCTAAATCAATACTCTGATCTTCGAGCACAAAAGGACTTCCGCTTATTCCTTTTTTGTTAATATGAAATTTAACCAGCTGATATAATGGAGCGAAAGAGATAGCCCAAAAGACCTCAATGGGAAGTTGAATTAATTCCTTGTTGTCAATCGCTCTATGCACAAATTGTGACATTATATTTGAGAAATTCGACTTGATTCTAACACCAATTTGATGGTGATACGGAGAGTGTTTTAGTTGCTCCATAAAGTGCATTTGATTTGGATTTTCTAAGAAGTAGTGCGCTCTGTTCATCCATTGCACACGCATTCCTTCTTCAAAAGGCATATTGGGATCAAAGCCTTTTAGCGTTGCATCAAACATTTTCAGTTCTTCCTCCATCCCCACTTGTATAATCAAATCATCTCTGTCCTTAAAATAGATATAGATAGTAGCTGGTGACACCCCAGCAGCCTTGGCCAGTTTATGCATGCTTAAGCCATCAAAACCATCCTTTACTATCAGTTCGATTGCTTTCGTCTTAATTATCCTTTCCTTGTCTGCGTCTCTTGGTCTCATCTCGATTAAGTATCAAGTCGCAAATTTAAATGAATGAACATTCACTTACTAATGATGTATCGATTTTTTTATTGAGGCCTAAGCCAACCATTTTACTGTTTATCATTGAGGTTGATTCATTTATAAACAATAATATCCTATCTTTTACCTCATAAAATCAATTAATATGATACTCAAAATAGGAAGCCAAGGACAATCTGTGACCGACTGGCAAAATTTTCTTAACCAAAACAAGTATAACTCGGGTGTGGCAGATGGTATTTTCGGTAATGGAACCGCCAACGCCACAAAGGCATTTCAAACCGATCAGAAACTTACTGTCGATGGCATTGTTGGGGACAACTGTATTGCAGCAGCACAGAAATTAGGTTTTCAGTTTACTGAATCCTCTTTCCCTCCTACTGGCAATCTCAATGTTGTGGTAGATGTATCTCATTTTCAAAGTAACATCGATTTTCCTCTGGTAAAGCAAGCTGGTATTTTGGCTATGATCCATAAAGCTACACAAGGCACAACTTATACGGATCCCAATTACACAAGCAGTAGAGCTGCTGCTAATGGAATTGGATTGCTTTGGGGAGCTTATCACTTTGGTACTGCACAAGATGTTCCTACGCAAGTCAATAACTTTTTACAAGTAGCTGCACCTGACGCCAACACTTTGTTAGTATTGGATTGGGAAGAAAACACCATCGCTTCTCAAGGCACCATGTCTCTAGATCAGGCAAAGCAGTTTGTTCAGTTGGTGAAAACCAAAACTGGGAGGTTTCCTGTGCTCTATGGTGGAAGTTTAATAAAACAGTCTGTCGGCACTAATGGGGATGCTATCTTGATCCAATGTCCTCTGTGGTTAGCACAATACACCTCTACTCCTAGCTTGCCTGGTGGGTGGCCAAAATATACTATGTGGCAATATACTGATGGTATCAATGGCCCTGAACCACATAATCTAAACGGTATCGGCAATTGTGACCGCGATGTGTTTGCAGGAAGTGAAGCCGAACTCCGTAACTTTTGGAAGAGTGGGTTATAAATCAATTCTTATCTGAATTTGATCCAAACATGCTCTTCGTACGCAGAGCATTTATGCTTAACCCATATTCCTTACATTTATATATTTAATTGGCGCAGAGAATTTATTTTCCTTACATTCATATAAATAATATCTCATAACCATGAAAGGTACTTTTTTAGGTGAGTTTGAAGAAGTAGTATTATTGGCTACCTGTGTATTGGACAAGAATGCTTACGCTAATTTGGTAAAGGACGAGGTTGAAAAACACACTGACCGTAACATTAACCTCAGCGCAATTCATTCCTCATTATACAGACTGGAAAAGAAAGGATTTCTATCGTCCGAATTGGGCGAAGCAAGTCAAAAAAGGGGCGGAAAACGCAAACGTATATTCAAACCAACTCCTTATGGACTTCAGGCAGTACAGCAAATCAAGGAAATACGTGAGTCGCTTTGGAACAATATGCCTCAAACTCTTTTTCAAAATTCTTGAGTCATGCAGCAGCCACCAAAATTACCCTTAAAAATCCTTCGTTTCTTTTGTGCCGAACATAGGCTAGAAGAAATTGAAGGTGATTTATTTGAGGAATTCCAAGACCAAGTTCAATCGTATGGCTACAGTAAAGCTCGAAGACTATACTATTGGACTGTCATCCGTTCATTTCGAAGTTACCTTTTCGATTACCAAAATAACTCCACTCACCCTTTAAGCTTTATTACCATGACTCAACATTATTTAAAAACAGCGTTTAGGGGTATGTATAAGCATAAGAGCTTTACTGCCATTAATATTTTGGGCTTGAGTCTTGGTCTCTCCTGCTTTATCCTACTCTCACTATTTCTCACAGATGTAATTCTGAAAGACAATTTCATTCCGAACCGAGCCGAAATTTACAGGTTAGAAGTATTAAACCCACTTGATTTCACGGATAAATATGAAGCCAGAACCCACCCTGATTTTGTAGTCATTTTAAATAGAAACTATCCTCAAGTAGAAAATTACCTTAGAATTAACGCGCTCAATGAAAACATGACTATCACCGTGAAAAACGGTGATAAAAAGGAGTTTTACAAACAACGAGGAATAGAAGCTGACACATCGTTTTTCAGTTTCTTTCCTTTCGAGCTAATTACCGGAAACCAGAAAACAGCTCTCTTAGAAAAACATAGTATCATAGTTAGCGAAAGTATGGCCACCATGTTATTTGGAGATGAGGATCCAATCGGCAAGATGGTTTATTTACCCATTCGGGAAGGAGCCGCTTATACTGTAAGCGGAATATTAAAGGATATAAAACAAAATTCCAGCCTTCAATTTGACTACATAGTCCCTAATTACATTCCATATGATATCGCATCTGGTGCTTACTCGCTTTTCGCTAACTATTTAATGTTTTCACCAGAAACAGACATCAAGCAAATAACAACAGGTTTTAACAACACTATTAAGGACGCTGGAGCAGCAAAACGTTTACAAAACTTAAAATACAGGCTCACTAAATTTGAAGAAGTGAAATTCGACATACAGTCTACTGACAACGTTGTTCAGACGATAAACAAAGGTACTGTAGCGCTCATTGCCATAGTGGCTTTACTTATTCTAATTTTAGCAGTATTTAATTACATCAATCTTACTGCTGCTCGTGCTCTTCAAAAAGGACAGGAAGCTGGAATACGAAAAATAATTGGAGCAGGCAGAGGTAGTTTCGTTTTTCAGTTTTTGACGGAGTCACTCATCTTCTGCGTAATATCAATGTTGATTTCTCTCTTAGTATTAGAAATTTCACTACCGTATTTCGAATCTATCCTTGGCACCTCTCTCCATTACGACTATAAATCCAGCTTCCTATTCTTTCTTATTTACTTTGGATTAATTGTTCTATTGGCTTTGCTTTCAGCACTCTATCCTGCTTTGCTGGTATCGAGATTTAGGTTTAGCGAATTCCTTAAAGGAAAGGCCATGTCATCAACAAAAGGCAACATGCTGAGAAAAGGGCTTGTGGTTTTCCAGTTCAGTATCTCGATAATTTTGACACTAGGGGCGGTTATGGTTCAAAAGCAGCTGAGATATATTCAAAACGAAACCTTAAGCTACAACCCTGAACAAATTCTTATTGTAGAGCGCGCGGTTTCTTCCAATCTAGATGACTTTAAAAAATCATTAAAAGATATACCAGAAGTTTCTATATCGAGCCTAACATCTAGCCCCCCAGGAGGTGAAAATCTCTACGCTTCTGGCTCAATAGCTGAACTGGATATTCGAGGCTATTACCATCAGGTTGATGGAGATTATATTAACATGCTGAAACTTAAAATCACAGAAGGCGCAAACTTCGACAGTAAACTAACATCGGATATTGATCAAGGTGTGATCATCAATGAGACAATGGCCAATATCATTAGATCGAAAAACCCTATGAATCTTGATGACCCACTTTCTGGGAAATATTCATTCCTAGGTATCCCGACTAAAATCCGAGGAGTAGTAAAAGATTTTCATATAGGCTCGTTCCATAATGAAATACAACCTATAGCGCTAATGTATCATAACTTTACAGGCTATTCTGGAGCAAGGGTTATGATTAAAGTGAGTTCAACCAATATATCTGAAACGCTCGCCAAAATCGAAACCAAATGGAATGAGTTTATACCGAACTCTAAGTTTGGAGTTGAGTTTATGGATGCGAAGTTCGATCAGCTTTATACGGCTGAAACCCGATTGGCCAATATTTTCAAGCTCTTCACTGTAATAGCTCTGTTTATTTCCTCCCTAGGTCTCTTAGGACTAATTGGCTTTATTACAGAGTCGAAAATCAAAGAAGTGGGCATTAGAAAGGTAATGGGCGCTTCAGTAGGTCAAATTCTATTTTTGTTCACAGGGCAAGTATACAAACTGATACTAGCGGCTTGTCTTGTGGGCGTTCCAGTGGCATATTGGCTCATCAATCGCTGGCTTGATAATTTCGCTTACAAAACTAGCTTCTCATTCGATATTGTGTTCATAGTAGTATTATTTATGTTTATTTTAACTAGCCTCACGATTATTTTTAAATCAGCAAAAGCTGCTACGCATAATCCAGTGGATGCATTACGGAGTGAATAGGGACTTGCTATACTTTAAAACAAAAAACCAGTCGCTCTTTTAAATGACTGGTTTCATTAGTGGGACATACTGGATTCGAACCAGTGACCTCTGCCCTGTCAAGGCAGCGCTCTAAACCAACTGAGCTAATACCCCAAGAGTTCGCAATATTAACAAATTCTATTTTCTGATAGACTAAATAGCGAACTGAATTCAATAAATAATGACACAAATAGCGAAATCGAACATTTATTACTTTGTACAAAAAAGAGCAAACATTTTGAAATTTCAGGACGATAAAAACATTAGTTATTGATCTGTGTTAAAGGTGAAGATATTAAACTCAAAAGCCTTAAATTCAACACGACAGATTATGAAAAAGATTCTACTAGTTGAAGATAATGCTATAATTCTTGACAACGTCAGTGAGATTTTAGAGTTCGAAGGTTATCAAACAGTTGTTGCCAAAAATGGAGTTGAAGGTCTTGCTCTCGCAAAATCCGAAAAGCCGGATTTAATTCTCAGTGACATCGATATGCCCTTGATGAATGGGTATGAGATGCTTCATGAAATACGAAGCGATTCTGAATTACAAAAAACCCCTGTTGTGTTTCTATCGGTAAAAAATCATGGTCAAGAGCTGGTTCATGGCCTACAGTTTGGAGCAGATGCTTATATATGTAAGCCATTTGATCTTACCGAATTACTTGATACCGTAGAAAAGCACTTGAACAAATAAGTCTAAAGTATTACATACATAGCTTAAAAAAGCAGAAGGCTCATCAAATTGATGAGCCTTCTTAATTCTATATAGGCAACAAGAATTAACCTATAGTAACTCTTTTGAAAGAAGATACAGTTAAACCTTTGTTTACTGAATCAAGGTACTGCTGAACATTCACTTTTGGATCTTTAACAAAAGCTTGGCTCAACAAAGTGTTTTCTTTGAAGAACTTGTTCAATTTACCTTCAGCAATTTTATCAAGCATAGCCTCTGGCTTGCCTTCTTGTCTTGCTACGTCTTTTCCAATCTCAATTTCTTTCTCGATAACAGATGAATCAACACCATCCTTATCAACAGCAACTGGATTCATGGCTGCAATTTGCATCCCAACATCTTTACCAGCTTCAGATACATCGGCACTACCAACTCCAGTTAGAGCAACTAAAACACCTAATTTACCTGTAGAGTGGATGTATGATACCACTTGGTCAGCAGAAAGTTTTTCATAAACAGAAACTTGTAGCTTCTCGCCTATTTTACCCAAAAGCTCAGTTACTTTATCCTGAACAGTTAAGTTACCCAAACTAAGTGCATTCAATGCGGCTAGATCAGCTGGTTTATTAGCCATAGCAGCATCAGCAATCTCATTTCCTAATGCTTGGAAATCAGCATTTTTTGCTACGAAGTCAGTCTCACATGTAAAAGCAATAAGAATAGCCTCAGAGCCATCTTCACTAGATCTTACATAAACAGAACCTTCAGAAGTTTCTCTGTCTGCTCTTTTTTCAGATAATTTTTGACCTTTCTTACGAAGAATCTCAATTGCTTTATCGAAATCTCCTTCAGATTCAACTAATGCCTTTTTACAATCCATCATGCCGGCACCGGTCATTTGTCTTAATTGGTTAACCTCTTTTGCTGTGATAGCCATTTGTATATATTTTAAATATTATTTCTAAAATCAGTTCGAACCTTAAGTCTTGAAGAGTATATTCAGCTCAAGCTTATCGGTTTAAAACAAAAATTGAACACCGAAAAAGCTTCAATGTTCAATTTTTTATATGAGTTAATCTTAATCGATTTAAGCTTCTTCTTTTTTAGACTCTGCTTTATCAGCAGCTTTAGTTTCCGCTTTGTCAGCAGCTATTTTTTCTTGCTCCGCTTTTTCTCTATCTCTCTCCTCTTTCTCAGTTTTGCGCTCTTGCAATCCTTCTTCAATAGCTCTACCAATAGCCTTTGTGATAGTTTCTACAGACTTGTAGGCGTCATCATTACCAGGGATTGGGAAATCTACTTTGTTAGGATCAGAGTTTGTATCTACCAAAGCAAACACAGGAATGTTCAGCTTTTTAGCTTCATTTACTGCAATGTGCTCTCTTTTGATATCAACGATGAACAAGGCAGCAGGAAGTCTAGTAAGGTCGGTAATACCACCCAATACTCTTTCTAACTTTTCCTTTTCACGAGTCTTCATTAACCTTTCTCTTTTTGCAAGGTTTTTATAAGACTCTTCTTTCATCATTTTGTCGATACCCTGAAGTTTCTTCAACGACTTTCTGATCGTTGCGAAGTTGGTCAACATACCACCTAACCATCTTTCAGTTACGTAAGGCATATTCAATCTTGCAGCTTCTTCAGCAACAATCCCTTGGGCTTGTTTCTTAGTAGCTACAAACATTACCTTTCTTCCTGAGCGGACAATGTTCTTAATTGCAGATGATGCTTCTTCGAGGCAATTAAGAGTTTTATTAAGATCGATAATATGGATACCATTCCTCTCCATGAAGATGTATGGCGCCATACGCGGATCCCACTTTCTCGTTAAGTGACCAAAGTGGACACCAGCATCAAGTAAGTCTTTGTACTCTAATTTGTTAGACATATATAAGTTTGTAAAATAATTCTTATTAACGCTTGCTGAACTGGAATGCTCTTCTCGCTTTTCTTCTCCCTGGCTTCTTACGTTCAACCATTCTTGGGTCTCTTGTAAGGAAACCTTCTTTCTTCAAAGGAGGTCTGTTTTCAGCATCAATTTCGCAAAGTGCTCTAGAAATGGCAAGTCTAATGGCTTCAGCCTGACCTTTTGGTCCGCCACCATTAACGTTTACTTTGAAATCGAAATTCCCATTTTGCTCCACGAGCATCAAAGGCTGTTTTACAATAATCTGAAGAACATCAGAAGGGAAATAACTCTCTAATGATTTTCCGTTGATATTGAACTCACCTTTTCCAGACTCCATGTACAATCTTGCAACAGAGGTCTTTCTTCTTCCAATTTTGTTAACTATTTCCATTAACTAGCTTATTGATAATTTAACTTCCTGTGGCTTTTGAGCCTCATGTAAATGCTCAGCACCTTCATACACATAAAGGTTATTAAAAAGTGCTCTTCCTAATCTTGTTTTTGGCAACATACCGCGAACCGCTCTTTCAACCAACAATCTTGAAGACTTGGCTTTGAGTTGTCTTGGAGTAGTTTCTCTCTGACCACCTGGGTAACCAGTATATCGTAGATACACTCTGTCATCCCATTTCTTACCTGTCAACTTTACATTGTCGGCATTGATTACGATTACGTTATCACCGCAATCTACATTAGGGGTATAACCAGGCTTGTGTTTTCCCCTGATCATTTTTGCAACTTCACTTGATAATCTACCCAACGACTTTTGGCTCGCATCCACGATTATCCAATTCTTATCTACAGTAGCTTTATTAGCCGAAACTGTCTTATAACTTAGTGTATCCACTTCGATATATTTAATTGACTTTTAATACTTTACCTCTTCCATAGCTTGAAAAGGGACACAAAGATAGAAGTTTGCTTTTTTAATTCCAACGTTGCCCAGTAAATAAATTACCAGTTTTCAGCCCTAGCTCGTGTTCATCAGCATAGGCAACCTCAATTAGCTGCATTGAATGAACTATTACATAGGTTTCTGTTGAAAGAAAAAAGACCTTATAACACCTCTGATCTAACGGGGTGCAAATTTAATGGAAAAGTCGAGAAATCTTTGAAGTCATTTTTTGAAACATCTTAGCGAAGATTTATATCTTGCAGCGATGGAAAATTTTGTTGTCTCCGCACGTAAGTATAGACCTGTTGGCTTTGAAGAAGTAGTTGGCCAAGGGCACATTACTACTACACTTAAAAATGCGATCGATAATAATCAATTAGCACAAGCTTTACTTTTTTGCGGACCAAGAGGAGTCGGCAAAACTACTTGTGCTAGAATTGTTGCCCGAATGATCAATGATCAAAACATTGACAATCCTTTAGAAGGCAACGATACCTTTAATATATATGAACTTGATGCGGCATCGAATAACTCAGTAGATGATATTCGAAACCTGATCGACCAAGTACGTTACCCTCCTCAACAAGGAAAGTTTAAAGTATATATTATTGATGAGGTTCACATGCTTTCCAATCAAGCGTTTAATGCTTTTTTGAAAACTTTAGAGGAACCACCATCCTATGCTATTTTCATTTTAGCGACTACTGAAAAACATAAGGTAATTCCTACCATCCTTTCTCGTTGTCAAATCTTTGATTTTAATAGAATTGAGGTCAGTGACATTTCTACACAGCTAAAAATGATCGCTGATAAGGAGAAAATTGACACGGAAGATGAAGCTCTGCACCTGATTGCCCAAAAGGCGGATGGCGCTATGCGTGACGCACTTTCTTTGTTCGATCTTATTGTCACCTTTTCGCACGGGCAGAAAGTAACATATCAAAACACAATTTCTAACCTACACATTCTGGATTATGACTATTATTTCAGAATGACAGAATCTCTTTTTAAAGAAGACACATCTAATGTTCTATTAACTTTTGATGAAATTCTGAAAAATGGATTTGACGGCCATCACTTTATTGTAGGATTAGCCAGTCACTTAAGAGATTTAATGGTGTGTAAAGACAATGCCACCATTCAGTTATTACAAGTTTCTGACAATATTAAACAGCGCTATAAAGCACAGGCCGATGCTACACCGCTTTCATTCTTACTCACGGCACTCAACATTGCAAACCAATGTGACTTGAGTTATAAAGGAAGCAAAAACCAGAGGCTTCATGTTGAATTAGCTTTAGTAAAAATGGCGCATTTAACTTCTGCTATTCGCTTGGCACATGTTACTCCGGAAGACACTTCAAAAAAAAAATCCTAACTGAAGAGGTCGCTGAGAAAAAAGAGTCGCAGCCAACAAAAGAGGAAGCTCCCAAAGTAGAACCTATTACAAAAGAAGTACTGGTAGAAAAAGAGGCGGGCAATGCTGCACCTTCAATTGAAACACCAGTTCCTCAAGCAAGCTCAGAACCTAGCCCTGTAACCAAATTACCGCCAAGGGCACCTTCTAAAACGATTAGTATTCCTTCTCTTTCCGATTTAAAGAATCAACTCAATAAAAAGGAAGAAACTACGACAGGTGAAGTAACGGAAGAAGCGGTTTCAAACCGAAATAAAGCTTTTACACTTACGGACTTGGATAAAGTTTGGAATGCTTTTAAGGCAAAAAGAGAAGAAGAAGGCAACCAACTAGAGCTACTTATTCTAAAAGAGCCTTATGAATTAGAGGGCAATACCGTAACCATAAAAATATCTAATGGTGCATCAGAATCTAGTTTTGAGCGGTTCAGAGGAGATTTATTAATGACATTGCGAGATGGCCTTGAGAATGACAGCTTAATTCTAAAATCAGAGGTAGTAGATATTGCCAGAGAGAAGATGCTTTATACTGACAAGGAGAAGTTTGAACACCTGAAAAAGAAGTATCCTGCTTTAAAAGATTTGCAAGAACGATTAGGCTTGGATCCAGAGTTCTAATCAAAAACCTAACGTAATTCCAACGTTTATAACATTCTTAATTTGAACATCGCGCCCCTTGGTGCCATCATTTCGCGTAAGTGTAATGTCGTCATCATAAATTAGCTGAGAGCTAATATTGGAGGAAAGGTAATTGTTTACTTTTAGTTTAAACGAAGCCTCTAAATTGACTACTGTATTTGGGAATTTCTCATAGTTAGAAAAGAGGTTGAAGTTTCCTAGAAACGACACATTTTCAACTACATCTTTTTTATATGTACCCGTTAAACTTATTCCTGCTTCAGGTCTGATTTTATCGCCTGGGTTTATACCAAAAGCGCCCGCATTGGAAAGGGAGTCATTCAATACAAAAGTAAATCGTCCCGTGAAGGGAGCCAAGGTAGCGGTAACAGTTTTTTCATCTCTATATGAAAGTCCTAGAGAAGCCTGAAGATAACCAGGTGCCATAAAATTGGAGATTAGAATTCGTTCAATCTGATCTGTCCCTGCTATCTTTTTATTCTTGTACCCCTCGTCCATTTGGGTTTGAAAGTTAATGGAAGTGGTTAGAAGTACCCTTTCGGTAAATTTTTGGCTATACTTTGAGTTCAATAAAATCTGATCGTCCGTTTTAACAAAACGGTTTTTAGAATCTCCGTTTCGGATTAAACCATAGCTAATTTTAAAACGATTCTGCCAAACTGCCCCCTCTTTCTCATAATTAGCAAAGGTTTCAAACTTGGTTCCTATTGCTATTGAAGACTCCCCCCCTGCTGCCCAGTTGGTGAGTGCTACTTGTTGAAGGTTGAAGTTAAAAGTACCTCCGTTTTTCCAGTATTTAATGGTGTCGGCAGGTGGTGGCTCAGAATCGGGTGGCAATAAAAAGTCAATATCATTTTTCTCGTCTTGCCCATGAACAATCGAAACAGAGGTAAGTAAGATAAATATAACTAGTAGGTAACGATTCATTCTTCTCTTCTTCTCCAAAATCCGCCCAAAACTATTCAATGATTTTGAGTAGTCCTTAGTTGTCTTGCAGAATTTTAAGGCGTTCGCCCAAATCAAGGTTATTGTTTGTTTTATTGTTCCACTTCAAAATATCTTCAATGGTAACGTTGTATTTTCTAGAAATTCCCCAAAGGGTTTCTCCTTTCTGAACTTCATGATAAACCTCTCTTCTACTTGATGTCTTTGTTGCATCTGCTTGTTTAGAAAAATAGGCTTTAGGCACCACTAATCTAAGTTCTTGATTTATCTGAAGGCCATCCATTACATTCAAGCCATTCCAGTCGATGATGTCGTCCAATTCAATGCCATACTTTTGAGAAAGGGCAAAAAACGACTCTTTCGGCTGAACAACATGTGTAATGATAGTATCAGAAGCGGTAGCAATCAAAGCTTTTAACGTTGTGCTTACTTCAACTTCTTCAATTGGATCTTCATCAAAACTCGTTTTGTTTTCAGAAATAATTTGAGTTTGCTTTTTTATTGGTTGCTCAGGCGGACTCACTTCTTTGATCATTTTATCTTCAGGAGTGGGGTTATCCTTTGGTAAAATCACATCTGTATATTCAATAGGTACATTGGCTGGTCTAATAAATCGCAACCACAACACACGCCCAACCTTTAACTGCTGAGTTTCCCTCATTCTATTCTTCTGAAGTAGTTTTTTATACTTTATGCCATAGTCTTGCGAAATGCTCCAAAGGGTTTCTCCGGGCTGAACTATATGGTAATGTACCTTACCTCTATTCTTCTTGTTCTTAGCGTAATAGTATTCTCCACTCCTTATTTTGCCATTATCACCAAGATCGTTGTACTTCCTTATTTTCGACTCGCTTTTACCGACTCTATTGGCCAGCGTTTTTATATTATCACTTGCCCTTGCTCGAATAGCATCAATTCCGTTCATCTCAATTTGGTCAGGCTCATAGGCATTTCTGATATTTCCTGTTACACGCGGAAACACGCCTATATTCCCCTCAACCGGTCTAACACCCGCATAGCTCGTGCGACTATTACTTGATTTCTCGGGCTGTTTTGTTGTTGCTTTTGTATTGCTTGAAGCTTTAGAGTCTTCCTTTTTTGGTGTATCTGTATTTTGAGCAATTGGCTTACTTCCTGACTTCACAGGGTAAATTACTTTATACGATTTTTCATCTGGAATTCTTGAGGCTACTAGCCATTTGTTCAAGTTTTTGAGCTCTTCTGTATCTACATTTACTTCTCTACTTACGTCACGCAAAGTTTTACCTCGACCCTCGTAAGTAGCCAGTTGTAGTTCTGGGTTTCGTTTCCCACTCCCCACATAATCTTGAAAGGCCAATTTATGAGCAATGTATTTTTTCAGGTACCAATGTGTCTTAGCATTAATTTCAACCTTTTTTGCTCCGTAATCCTTCTCTGGAATAGTTCTTTGCGCCCCACCCAAACCTTGTAAATACGACTGCATAGACCACAGCCAGTTATCGAAAACGAAATTGCTTCTTTTAAAATATTTTGTAGCGCCCACGGTTGAAGCAATAATATGCTTTCGCTCATCTACCACTCCATCTACCCTAAGCCCAAGTTCTTGTGCCGAAGCTTTTTTAAACTGCCAAAAGCCTACTGCATTTGATGTAGAAACTGCATCGGAAATAAACTGACCTTCCTGAATGGCCAAAAATTTAAAATCATCTGGAATACCTTCTTTTTTCAGTACTTCTTCCACCATTCCCATATAGAGGTTAGAGCGGTCTACCAATAATTGAAAGTGGTATTGACTTCGCGTTAGCAAATCGAGCGTTTCTTCAATTTCCTTTTTTGCGCTGTTGGTAATTTTGAGTTTGACACCTGCAAACTCCATTTCTGAGGGGACAACCATTGGGGCTTGCGCTAAAGAGCTCAACGAAGCCATCAAAAAGATGATGATTGACACTATGTATTTTACCACGTTTATTTTTTCCTTAAAACCATTAACCCATCTCTGATCGGCAAAAGTACGTTTTCAACACGATCATCTTCATGGGTCAAACGGTTAAAATCTAAGATTGCTTGCGTGTCCTTGTCGATTTTCTTTTCCGTTTGAACAACTTTTCCGCTCCAAAGCACATTATCGGCAATTATGAAGCCTCCAGAGCGAACTTTTTCAAACACTAATTTAAAGTAATTGTAGTAATTAGCTTTATCGGCATCAATAAAAACTAAATCGAATGGCCCATCTATTTCAGGAATCAACTCAATGGCATTTCCTACCCTGAAATCGATAGCATTGGTATATCCAGCTTTTTCGAAATAGCCACGTACCATTTCTTCCAACTCTTCATTTTTATCGAGCGTAATAATCACTCCATCATCAGCCAAACCTTCAGCCATACACAATGCTGAATAGCCGGTATAAGTGCCAATTTCTAAAACCCTAGAGGGCTTAATCATATGGCTGATCATAGACAACGCTCTACCTTGCAAATGCCCCGAAAGCATACGTGGCATCATTATTTTAGCGTGAGTTTCTCGATTTAGCTCCAATAGTAATTCCGACTCTGGGTCGGTGTGGGCTTCTACATAACGCTGAATATCTTCGGGAATAAACTCCATTAGTTCTCTGGTAAAAAGGTTAAATGGCTCAATTGATTTTCATTCAGTTGCTCGTTGGCTACTTCAATTAGATCGGATGAAGATACTGCTCTGATTTTTTCAAAGATAGACTCCAGGCTGTCAATTCTGTTTTTATCCAGAATACTTTTACCCATCATAAGCATTAAACTTGTATTGTTTTCTTCACCCATTGCCAATTGACCAAGCATCTGCTCTTTGGCCATGTGCAATTGCATGGTACCTAAAGGCGTCTCCCTTAGTTTTTGTAATTCCTTTAACACCAACTTCCTTCCCCTTTCCACTTGCCCCATTTCGGTACCGAAAAAAATGGAGAACAAGCCTGTATCTGAAAAAGGATGATAACCAGCATCTATACTATAAACAAAACCATACTTTTCGCGCAGCGCCAAATTAAGTCTCGAATTCATTCCTGGGCCACCCAAAACATTCATTAACATATAAAAAGGAAGTCGCTTGGAATGACCAATCGGGTAAGCAGTACAGCCAATAGCGCACTGAGCTTGAGTAATATTTCTGGTAATAACTTCGCTGCTAGCTACGTAATTATCAAACAATACGCGCTCGCGCTGACCAACATGATGAGGGATTGGTTCAAAATATTTGTTGGCTAATTTCTGAATTTTCTTCAGCGGAATATTCCCTACACAAGAAAAAACGATTCGTTCTGTATTGAGATTAGTTTTCAAGAAAGCCTTGAAATCTTCTCGCTGAAAAGACTTTACGCTGTCGGAAGTCCCTAGAATATTTTTTCCCAGCGGATGATCTCCAAAAACGACACGATCAAATTCATCTTGAATGGCGTCTTCTGGGCTATCGTGGTACAAGGACATTTCTTCCAAAATCACACCGCGTTCCTTTTCAATTTGTTTTTCAGGGAAAATAGAATCAAAAGTAATGTCCTGTAATAGCTCAAAAGCCGATTCCATGTGCTTGTCCAATACAGAGGCATAGAAGCAGATTTTCTCTTTGGTGGTATAGGCATTTAACTCTCCGCCAACAGCATCGAGCTTATTCAGAATGTGATAGGCCTTCCGTTTTTTGGTGCCTTTAAAGGCCATATGTTCCCAAAAATGGGCAATCCCCAATTGGTCTTCGCGCTCATCGCGGCTACCAATATCCAACACAAATCCGCAGTGGACAATCTTGGTATTGCTCACCTCTTTGTGCACTACACGAATGCCATTGGGTAAAGTAAAAACATTATAATCGACCATCGCAGCATCTCCTTAAAACGACAAAGGTATAAGTTTTAAGAGAAAAGAATACCCCAAATTTCATTCTAGGTTTATGGAAGAGACCATCCATACCATTTATTAGTTAGCATCGCTTGAACAGTTAAATAAAATGTAATTAACACCTATGTTTAACTTATGTACATGTACTTAGAAGTACTCTCTTTCATTCTCTTCTCTGTGTAACGATATTTCAGGGCGTGACAATAATTTTGGCATAATCTATTCAACAGTTTATCCAAAATTGGGAGGTAAATAAACTCTCCTTAGAATATAAAAAATGATTCAGTCATACAATGAACAACATATACTGGCACTACAAATTGGCTCAAAACGAGAGTTGGCCTAACTTCACACTTTTTAGTATAGCTTTGCCCCTAGTTGCTTTTTTTTTACAAAAGCGCACGACTATAACCTAGAAATAAATCAGTTGTTTCTTGACAGGGTGATCGATACTGCTGGAGTTGGGGCATTGGTTTTTTTTATTACGGTGAACTTATCTTTGTTCTGAATGAAAGGATAGATTGACTTTCCTGATTTATTATCTGAATATATAGCAATTGTTGCTCCGTATTTTGTGCCATGCGCTGTTTTATACAAAAACTCTTCCCCATAGTCCAAAGGAGTAAACATACAGTATAAGCCCGATTCAGGTACTTTTATATTTAATGTAGAAAGGTCTGCCTCAAACCAACCGCTTTTCTTAGCCTTTAGAATAACCAACTCAGGAAGAATATCCTTGAACTTGGAACGTGGCTGACTTCTGAAAAATTCGAACTCTCCTTCAAATTCAAATATTCTTAATGACAGCGGGGCTTTCGGGAACCCTGTATTACCTATGTATACATGAATTGACTTCAATGTACCCTCTACATCCTTTTTGCCAACTTTGATATAAGCACCCCAGGAAAATCCCGCACTGGCCTCATACCCTTTAGTTAGATTATTCTGTTTAACAATATCAGCTGTTGAATCTCCAATCTCTATTTCTTCAACCGTCTCTGTAGTCACTGTGACATCAGCCAATTCATAAATAACAGGTATTAAAAACAGTTTTTGAGACTCCTTCAATTGACTTATCGTCAAAGTTGTATCCCTATAGCCGAGAGAGCTAATATATATATTGTTATTGCTTGATCCTTTGGGTAAAAGGAGCTTAAATGAACCGTCTTTTTGTGAAGTTGTACCATATTTATTTGAAGTGATATCAATGATGGTTGCATAAGGAATTGGGTTAGACGAATTTTGCTCGTATAGGAAAGCCGAAACAACTATATCCTGGGCAAAGACATGGGTAGAGAAAGCAAAGAGTAAGAATGTTAAGAACCTTTTCATAAGCCTTTTTGTGTTTGTTGAAATGCACTTAAGAAAAACTCAAAATTTTTATTAGTGCTTTTTAGAGCATGGTATGAGGCACGGATAATAAAATTATGATCAATTACCAATAAGCACGGTGTGCCAGAAAGATTACTATTCAGAATGGTAGGAGCATCATCACTTTGATACAATCTATCCCTCCATTCTTTAAACTCCTCTGAGTTATAAAGATATCTAAATGTGTAACCGTTTGCCAAAAGCACTATTTTTTCCCTGCCAACAACCTTAACAAGCTGATTCAAGTTCAAGAGTTCTTTTTTGATGCACGCTTCACACATCCCGTTTTCTAGGTAAAGAATGACCGTTCTTCCACTAAGAAGGTTAAAAAGTTTGTTTTCAACCTTATTCTGATCTGTTACTGTTACGTTATTTAGTGAATCTAAGCCAACCATCCAGTCATATAACTGAATTACCTGATAATCTGACAGTAAATTAGCCTGTCTTTGCATAGACCTATTTGTTTCGGCCAACTGATCAACCTTCTTTTGAAGAGCTATATAAAAGTAGATTGCAATTGCACTGAAACAGACAAGGGCTAATATTAGATGGAGGGATGATTTCTTTGATCCATTCATTTTAAATAAAGAAGAATAGGTAGTTCTGAATTTAAACTGTTTTGGAAAATAGTTCTCATATTTTCAGGAATGTTTTCCGTATCAATGTTTTCAGGCCAAACAAGTGAAACATATTGATCATTGTCAGTACCCAATGGCATAGGTACTTTGAAGGAACTATCTTCAAAAAGAATTTCAGAATATGATTGATATTTTGAAGAGTTTAAATCATAAACAAGCAGGTGATACGTATCAATATCCGAGCCATACATATACCAAAACGTGAGCTTATTATTGAATTTTAGAGGGAATCGTGTCCAAAGCACATATTTATTTCTAGTCAAAGCCTCCTCAAAACGAGTTGCCTCATCCATTTCATAGAGATCTTCAGGGACTTCCCATTCTTCAAAGTCTAAATCAAATTCCTGTTTTAATCCCGATGGGTTCACCGTGCTTATTACCCCCGTAAATGGATGGGCATAGAGTATATTATTATCACTCTGGCCGATCGTACTATGATAGGAAAGCTCGATGACAGCATTTCTCATATCCGAAATCTGATCTTTTTTCACTTCGTATTCCCTACTCCATATTTCTAGCCCATAGAGTAAACTCTTGTTTTTAGAATCATCTCTTGTGACAAGAAAATGATCCTTATCGAGCAACTCAAAGTTCATAAGCAACGCATTTACTTTTTTACTCTTAACAAATTCCAATGATGGTAATTTGTAAGTGAGGAACTCCAGTTTACCACGATCATAGATTATTAGTTCATCTGCAACTTCATCAACAGCAAAAGCATAAGGGGAGGAATATTCGCCAGGGCCTTTCCCAACCCGTTTCAATTGATTGATGAATTTGCCTTCCTTATCTAAAATGGTAAGTGTTTTTGTCTGAAACGGATCCAATAAATACACTCTTTTATTGTCAGATTTTATCTGTTCAATATTACCAAAAAATACACTATCGGGCATTTCAATGTTCAGGGCCCTATAATCTGGAAATACATCTTTTATTAGTATTATATCTGCGGATGCTGGGCTCACAGATATTTTGATGATATTCTCATCAACTTCGGACTTTGGTTGACAACCATTTATCATCAATGAAAAAATCAATAATGAAACCTTAATAATATTTTTATTCTGTATCATAAAAGAGCCAACAATCTTTATATAACTATAAGGGGGGACTGAATACTCATCAGTCCCCGTTATTATGGGTAATTGGTAGAATTTAAATAATTGGTATATCAGGAAGGCCTGGCCCCCCAACAACACAATCGAAGTCAGGTTTGGTTTTACAACCCCTCGCTAGAAAACGATTTTTAGCCTCGTCAACAACACAAACAGTATCTCCGCAGACGATCCCGTCATCAGTTTGAGACTTTGCTTGTGTTTGTTTAGTAACAATAAAAGCGGTTGCTGCAAAAGTCATCAGGCTTAATGCGGCAATGGTTCTTTTGAACTTCTCCATTTCAGAAAATTTAAAATTAAAAATAAGATTATGTACCTATAAGCTTTTGTTAACCGATAGAAGGTAAGCCTGGACCTCCTACAACGCAGTCAAAATCAGGTTTTGTTTTACATCCTCTGGCGAGAAACCTGTTCTTAGCCTCGTCAACTACGCAAACATCCGTTCCACAAACTATACCATCGTCAGTTTGTGACTTTGCATTTGCTTTCTTGTTAATCAAGAAAGCAGTGAATAAAAATAACATCATACTCATGATGGCCACAGATTTTTTCATTTTTCTCATTTCAATGTGGTTTTTAGTTGAAAATTTAATAAAACAGACCATAAATAAACAGCAGTATTAGGTGGAAATATTTTAATTTGACTACAAAAGTTCATTCACATTCGCGACACTGTGAATTAAAATTTGATTCTTTTTGCGATCAAATTAACCTAACAAAAAATATATTTTAATATTTATCTGTTATAAATCTAGATCTATGATGTTTTAATCTTAATTATTTTTTTTTCTTTTAACAAGACGCTTTGATATTATATTAAATAATTAATCTATAAAGCATTTAATTATATTTGAATAACTTATTCTTTTTCACTTATCTACGTAATTTTCCAATTGGAATAACTGGAAAGTTGAACTAACCTCTCGAACAACCTTTAACATAAGAACCTATTCTTAAGCTTATTACCAAACTAATTGAATTAGCCTCTAGTCCAACTCTCCAAGCCACCCGAGGATGAGTGTTTTTGATCGAAAATTTCCAAGAGTATTAAATCAACTTTTAACAAAAAAGAGATTATCTCTATATTCACATTATGTACATGTACCTCGTTTTACTTCCCCTTATGGCTTACGTCTTCAATAAGAGGTATAAGTACTTGATGATAGCTTTCCGCAATAAAAACAAAGAGCAGATAACTATAGAGTCTATTGTTTCACTATTAACAGTGATCATCAGCATTGTTCTTATCTATTTGATAGAAGTTAAGTTGCGCTGATTTTTATTCCAAGCTGGCAGAAACTCTCCACGAGTTTTGAACCCTTGGAGCGTTAAAGCACTATATTTGCCAGCAGTATGACTTACGGAAAGATCCTTATCATTCAAACGGCCTTTATTGGCGATGTAATTCTGGCCACTTCGCTGATCGAAAAGCTGCATCAGTATTACCCAGAAGCCAAAATAGACTTTCTGTTACGCAAGGGCAACGAAGCCTTGTTGAACAACCACCCAAAACTTAGAGAAGTACTGGTTTGGGATAAAAAAGGAGGAAAATACCGTAACCTCTTCAAGCTTCTAGGCAAAATTAGAAAGCAAAAATACGACTTGGTAGTGAACGTTCAGCGTTTTGCCAATTCAGGAATGCTTACCGCTTTTAGTGGCGCGAAGGAAAAAATTGGCTTCGATAAAAACCCTTTTGCTTGGGCTTTCACCAAAAAGGTGACTCATAAAATTGAAGAAGGAACCCATGAAGTGGAACGCAATAATGAGCTGATCAAAGCCATTACCGATGACAAGCTTCAGCGCCCAGTACTTTACCCATCACCTTCCGACTTTGAGAAAGTAGCCACCTATAAAACCCAACCTTTTATCTGCATGGCCCCTGCTTCGGTTTGGTTTACCAAGCAATTCCCAAAAGAGAAATGGATAGAGCTTATTCAATCACTTGAGTTTTCTGGCAATATCTACTTAATTGGTGCACCTAATGATGAGGCGCTTTGCGATGAAATCATTGCGCAAGGCGATAATTCAAAAGCACAGAACCTTTGCGGGAAAATGAATTTACTTCAGTCTGCTGCATTAATGAAAGATGCGGTAATGAATTATGTAAACGACTCTGCCCCCATGCATTTGGCTTCTGCCATGAATGCTAAAACCACCGCCATTTACTGCTCTACTGTTCCTGAATTTGGTTTTGGGCCTTTAGCGGAAAACGCTAGAATTGCTGAAGTTTCAGAAAAGCTAGACTGCCGCCCTTGCGGACTACATGGCTTTAAAGAATGTCCGAAAGGCCATTTTAAATGTGGAAGGGATATTCGGGTAAGCACTCTTCTTTTAGATGCTAAGCCGTAAGGCAGAGCGAAATCTCAAACAATTAAACAGCAGGATTTTAGCCTAGAAAAAAGAAAATGTTTATTCTTGCTGACTATTACGCCTACTAACCAGTGCCTTTTCACAAAGGATCGACCGTATGAAAACTACTGCCTTAATTACCGGAGCTGCCGGTGGAATTGGTTTCGAATTTGCTAAAATAGCCTCCCAAGCTGAATATTCATTGTTTCTTATCGATGTAAATGAAGTAGCATTGGCTGAGAAAAAAGCAGAGCTATCTATAATGTTTCCGCAAACGGACATTCACATAATGGTTTGCAACTTGGCTGAGCAAGGCATTGCTGAAAAAATTCATGCATACATACTTGAGCAACAATTGCTTGTTGAAATTCTTTTCAACAATGCAGGCTTTGGCAATTTCGGGCATTTTATGGAAACCGATTGGGCGAAAGACCAAGCCATGCTCAATGTACACATGGTAACAACCACCCACCTTACCAAACTATTGCTTCCGGGTATGACCCATAGAAAAAGGGGTTATATATTAAACAATGCCTCAGTTGCTGCTTTTGTACCTGGCCCATTGATGTCTACATATCACGCCTCAAAAGCTTATTTACTTTCTTTCACTCAAGCTTTGGCAAATGAGCTAAAGGGCACAGGCGTTTCTGCCACGGTTTTATGCCCCGGCATGACCAAAACTGGTTTTGCAAAGGCAAACGGAAACGATGACCCCAATATAAAATTCAACATAGCATCAGCCGAAGATGTAGCCTACTTTGCTTTTTCTAGCATGATCAAGGGGCAATCTGTGGCAGTTCCTGGAGTATGGAATAAATTAAGTGCTTTTCTGCCAAGACTATTGAGTCGCAATAGAGTGACCAATATGGTAGGTAATATTCAGCGAAAAAATCACGCAAAAAGAGTTGACAATAGGCAATTAGCACCAGAGTTAAAGCTCAAAATTTAGTCGCCAGAGAACTCAGTTGGTTCATAACACAATAGCATATTAGGCTTAATATTTTTTGTTCAATTAATTTCTATCGTTATTTGAACAAAATTGGTTAACCCAATGTTGGCTACCCGTGAATAAAAAGTAGTAAGCACACTTCTTACTCGTTTTTAAATTACCACAAATGAAAATAGCTGTTTATCGTAAAGAGCATTTTAATGCTGCTCATCGGCTTCATAACCCTAAATGGACTGAAGAAAAAAACGATGAGGTTTTCGGAAAGTGCAACAACCCCTCTTTCCATGGGCATAATTATGAGCTAATAGTAAAGGTTGTGGGCGAGCAGGATCCAGAAACGGGTTATGTCTGTGACATGAAAATCCTAAAAGACATTATTAAAGCCAACGTAACAGATAAGTTTGACCACAAAAATTTAAATCTGGATGTAACCGAATTTGAAAATTTGAATCCAACGGCTGAAAATATAGCAGTAGTCATCTACAACCTGCTGCGCCCAAAAATTGACAATAAATTAGAATTGAAAATAAGACTCTATGAAACAGAACGGAACTTTGTCGAGTACCCCGCTTAACGTATATAGTAGTATTGAAGAAATTGGTGATGAGCACGTGGGTACTTCTTATGAAACACCTATGGTTTCAGGTGCTTTTGAAATGGACGATGAGCTAAAGCAAGAGTTGATTGAAAAGAAGTTCAGAGAAATCATGGAAATCATGGGGCTTGACCTTTCTGACGATAGTCTTTCTGGTACACCAAAGCGTGTGGCCAAAATGTATATCAAAGAAATATTCAGTGGCTTAAGCCCAGCCAATAAGCCTAAAGTGACTTTATTCGAAAATAAATACCAGTACAACGAAATGCTGGTAGAAAAAAACATCACATTCTATTCTAATTGCGAACACCATTTTGTTCCGATTATTGGGAAGGCGCATGTAGCTTATATCTCAAGCGGAAAAGTGATAGGACTTTCTAAGATCAACCGTATTGTAGAGTATTATGCAAAACGCCCGCAAGTTCAAGAAAGGCTAACCGTTCAAATTGCAAACGAACTCAAATCTCTACTAGAAACAGAAGATGTAGCCGTAATCATCGATGCAGATCACCTTTGTGTTCAATCAAGGGGTGTTAAAGATGTAAACAGTAGTACTGTAACAGCTCAGTTTCATGGTAAGTTTAAGGAAGAAGCCACTAGAAGAGAGTTTTTGAAATACATAAAGTAGCATATACGACCTGAGCAGAATCGATTAGTTTAATAAGCAGGAGGCCGTCTGACTAGACGGTCTCTTGCTTTAAGCGCAATCTTACAAACCTAATTTTATTCCTTATCATAAAACCTTGGTGCTCAAACACGAGCAATTTTTAAAAGCTTTTTTATAAAAGGCCACTAAGCTTTCAAAAATCACAACCCAGTTCTCTCAGAGTACGTTTATGGCTTCTTTTCTTTAATTGATATAGTTTTTCTTTTTGTAAAGGCATCTACTATCTTTGCACGTCTTTTATAAAACTGATAATTAAAAATGTCAAATCTGATTTATTTAGTCCCAATTCTCGGGCTAGTGGGCTTGTTAGTAATGATCGTTAAATCGAACTGGGTAAACAAGCAAGATGCAGGGGATCAAAAAATGCAAAACCTTGCCAAATACATCCGTGAAGGAGCTTTGGCTTTCCTCAGCGCTGAGTACAGAGTACTCGCTATATTTGTAGTGGTTGCAGGTATTCTTTTAGGAGTTATCTCTACCTTAGTTGAAACCACTCACTATTTTATAATTTTTGCTTTTATCATCGGTGCATTTTTCTCTGCATTAGCCGGAAACATCGGTATGAGAATAGCAACAGCTGCCAACGTAAGAACCACCCAAGCTGCAAGAACTAGCTTAGGTAAAGCCTTAAAAGTTGCCTTTACTGGCGGAACTGTAATGGGGCTTGGAGTTGCTGGTCTAGCTGTATTCGGATTAAGCATGCTATTCATTCTTTTGTTCGCCTTCTTTATGGATAGCGACATGGCGAATGGTGGTGTATATCAGATGACAATCGTATTAGAAGCCCTTGCTGGTTTCTCTTTAGGTGCAGAATCTATCGCCCTTTTTGCTCGTGTAGGTGGTGGTATTTATACTAAAGCTGCTGATGTTGGCGCTGACCTTGTAGGTAAAGTTGAAGCTGGTATTCCTGAGGATGATCCAAGAAACCCTGCTACTATTGCCGATAACGTAGGTGATAACGTAGGTGATGTAGCTGGTATGGGAGCTGACCTTTTCGGTTCTTATGTAGCTACAGTATTGGCCTCTATGGTATTGGGTAACTACATCATTAGAGATATGGGCGGATCGGTTGAAGACCAATTCAGTGGCATTGGCCCAATCTTGCTTCCTTTAGTAATTGCAGGTGCTGGAATCATCTTCTCTTTGATCGGTACTATGTTTATTAAAATTAAAAACGACAACGCTAAGGAAGCTGAAGTTCAAGCTGCGTTAAACCGTGGTAACTGGATTTCTATTGTATTGACAGCAATTGGCTGCTATTTCCTTATCGACCTTCTTTTGCCTCAAACCATGCAAATGAAGTTCTTTGGCGAAGGTATTTTAGAAGTTACTTCTATTCGCGTATTCGGAGCTGTATTGGTAGGCTTAGTAGTAGGCGGTTTAATTTCTTACTTAACTGAATTCTATACTGCCATTGGTAAAAAACCGGTTATGAGCATTATTCAAAACTCTTCAACTGGTGCTGCTACAAACATAATTGCAGGCTTATCTGTAGGCATGAAGTCTACTTTCGGTCCAATTATTCTTTTTGCTGGTGCCATTTGGGGTGCTTACGAATTAGCAGGTTTCTACGGTGTAGGTATTGCCGCTTCTGCAATGATGGCAACTACGGCAATGCAATTGGCCATTGACGCTTTCGGTCCTATTGCGGATAATGCAGGCGGTATTGCCGAAATGAGCGAACTTCCTTCAGAAGTACGTGAAAAAACAGATATTTTAGATTCAGTAGGAAATACAACTGCTGCTATCGGAAAAGGATTTGCAATTGCTTCTGCTGCATTAACAGCTCTAGCACTTTTTGCTGCCTATGTTACTTTTACTGGTATTGATGGTATTAACATCTTTAAAGCCGATGTATTGGCTGCTTTGTTTATTGGAGGTATGATTCCAGTAATTTTCTCTGCTTTAGCCATGGAATCTGTAGGTAAAGCTGCCATGGAAATGGTAAAAGAAGTAAGAAGACAATTCAGAGAAATTCCAGGAATTATGGAAGGAACAGCCACACCAGAATATGGTAAGTGTGTTGAGATTTCTACGAAAGCAGCCATTAGAGAAATGATGTTGCCGGGTGCCATTACAATCATCTTCCCTATTCTTGTAGGATTTATTATGGGACCAGAAGCACTTGGTGCTTATATGGCAGGTGTGGCTGTATCAGGTGTGCTTTGGGCAATCTTCCAAAACAACGCTGGTGGTGCATGGGACAACGCTAAGAAATCTTTCGAAGCGGGTGTAATGATTGATGGAGAAATGACTTACAAAGGTTCTGACGCTCACAAAGCTGCTGTAACTGGAGATACTGTTGGTGATCCATTCAAAGATACTTCTGGTCCATCAATGAACATTTTGATTAAGCTTACTTGTTTGGTTGGTTTGGTAATCGCCCCTCTATTAGGCGCTGGTCATTCAGAGTCTACTGACGACAGCAAAGCTGAAGTAAAAGAAATTATTATTGAAGCCCCTGCTGTAGAAATTTCTGAAGTGGTGACTGAGTTGAACTAAAACTCAACAAAATATAGAATTGAAAGGCTACCCGAAACGGTAGCCTTTTTTATGCCTATTGCTTCTTATGATTACTCATACCTCAACGAGGTAATAGGGTCTTGCTCTGCGGCTCTTTTGGCTGGTGCAATTCCAAAAATAATCCCTACAGTTACGGCCACTCCAAATGAGAGTAAAATAGAAAATGGGCTAACAATGGTAGGTATTTCGGCCAACTCAGCAATACCAAAAGCAGCTACTAAACCCAAAAGCACTCCTATGGCTCCACCTGAAAAGCTAATCATTACAGCTTCTAAAAGAAACTGATAGATAATATCCAGCCTAGTTGCTCCAAGAGACATCCGTAAACCAATCTCTTTAATTCTTTCCATTACAGAGGCCAGCATAATATTCATAATACCAATACCTCCTACGAGCAACGAAATTCCTGCAATCCCACCCAAAACAAAATTGAAAATGTTCTTTGTGCGCTGCTGTTGTTTTAAGAGCAGTTCTGGAATACTGATTTCATAGTCTATCACTTGACTATGCTTTCGCTTAAGCATTTTAGATACTACCTGCGCAATCGAATTCATTTGATCCGTATTCGACACCTTAAGAACTAATCTGTCCAACTGATGATAGTTCACACTCGATTTATCTTGATTACCACTCATTCTCGCTTGTTGAATTAGCGAATTAGTTACCATGGCTCTATTCTCATACCTAATTAGGGCAGTACTCAGAGGTGTATAGATATCCATATTATAATCTCGGATACCAAGATTGGATATGCTTTTATCAGATATTATTCGCTCTTCTAATACACCAATCACCTTAAGCCAGTGCCTTCCTACCTTAATATATTTCCCAATGGGTTCTTCTCTGCTAAAAAATTTCGATTTGATAGACTTACCAATAATACAAACAGGAACTCCTTTTTTTAGGTGCTCAGGATTAAAATATTCACCCTCATCAAGTTGAAAGCCTGAGATTTCAAAATAAGTATTCTCAACCCCTACTAACTTTGCTGAACGTCTAAAGCCCTGTCTGGAAACTTCAGTTTCCAAAACAATCTCTGGGCTTACCATATCAATATCAGGAATTACGTTCTTAATACTTTCGACATCTAGAAAATTAAGTCCTAAGGAGAGATTCTTTTTCCCTTTCTGAGTCCCCACTGCACCAGCAGTTTCATCTACCTCTCCCTCACTCTGCTCTACAATTGGAGTGATAACAATGTTATTGACACCTACTAGCTCAATCTGTTCAAGGATTTCTTGTTGAGCACCAGAGCCAATGGCCATCATGGCAATTACTGCTGCCACACCAAATATAATTCCTAGGGCAGTAAGGACGCTACGGATTTTATTTGACAATACTGCTTCTGAAGCAATTGCCAAATTTGAAATGATTTTCTGAAACATATCAGTCCTTTTTAGCAATGGCCTTCACTTCTTCTGAAAGAAGTTTAATTGGCTTATCATCCATGCCACTCGGATCTGAAAGATAGATGGTCAATCCTTCCGTAATTCCCCCTATCACCACTACTTGATCTGAATTAGATTTACCAAGTTTTACTTCTTGCTTAACCGAGCCCAAGCCATCTTTAGCAATTACATAAGTGATTGAATCACCTTGACTATGTACTGCTTCCACAGGAATAAAAAGCACATCATCCAGTACTTCCGCTATTACTTTATTGCTAGTAGTCATACCTGGCCTTAACGTGGTGTCAGATTCATTAACTACTACCATAATCTCAAATACCTTAGAATCTGAGTTAGGCCTCTGTTGCCCCATATTGGCCACTTCTAAAATTTGCCCTGTAAGCTTCTTATCCGGAAAAGCATCTAATCCTATTTCAACCCGCTGTCCTTTCTTTATATTATTAATATCTACCTCATTTACGTAGGTCTTTGATACCATATGAGTTAAATCAGGTAGTGTTGCAACAACAGGTTCCCAAGCATTTATTTGTGCACCTACTCCCATCTTATTGCCCCTCCAGTCACGCTTATAAATAAGCATTCCCGGTTCTGGCGCCATAATGGTGAACTGTTTTTGTAAATCCAGAAGAGCATCGAGTTTGGCTTTGTCATCCAGCATTTTTGCTTCAGCCCCAGCCATTCTTGCTACCGACTTCTGTCTCTGAAGCTCGTAATTTTCCTTTTCTACCAAGTATTGTTTTTCAGCCCTATCAAGCTCCATTTGCTTCTCTGTTACAACAGCTGGAGGCTCGTACTGAGAATTTCTTAATACTAACTTCTTCCTTTCTATTTCATAAAGCTGATTGTCCATTACATCCCTTGCTTTACGAAGTTCCATGGCAGTGTCTAGCTTGGCTTGAGTAAATTCAGATGAGCTAACTGTAAAATCGCTCCTCCTTTGTTGCAGTCTGGTACCTAATTCCGTTTGATCCAAACGGGCTACATAGTCGCCTGCGTTTACTACCGTACCCTCAGGAATAATATGTTCTAAGGTGGTTTGATAAATGCCTGCGCCCTGCATGCCACCTGGTCCCATAATCTCTACAGAGCTCTTAGCAAACAATTCTCCCGATGCCGTAATTTCAGACCTGAATTGTCCTCGCTGAACCTTAGCAAAAACCTCTGCTGAATCAGTTGACCCTTTATTTACTTTGGTGATAAAAAAAATAAGTACTGCGACAAAAATGCCGATAACGATTATCAGATTACGCTTTTTCATTTTGTTGTTATTTTGACTGACCTTTTGAACTATAAATATAGTCTTAAATATTACTATTCAAATGTTAATTTTCCTTAATACATACTGAAACTATAACCACCAAGTTTCCTTTCTCCTTTTAAAACCCAAGAAGCGCTCTTTCAAAACGCAAATAACCAATGTTCTACCCTAGTTGTTACGATGAATTGATTGGTCAAATTGTTTTGAATGGCATTATGTTTCTCAATTATTACAGAGCGTTTCGATTCCAATGAAAGTTAAAATAGAGAGTTGTTCTACTTTTTATTCTTGATGACGAATTCAAAAGGGTATCGTTACCCATTTCTTTGGTTACTTTTGCGCCACTAAGAATTCCTTTCAAGAATGAACTACCTTTCGTTAGAAAATATTACCAAGACATTTGGTGACAGAAAAATTCTCGATGCCATTTCAATTGGTGTCGACCAAGGCCAAAAAATTGCCCTCGTAGGCGTTAACGGCTCAGGGAAATCTACCCTGCTTAAAATCATCACTGGGGTTGAAAAACAAGATGCCGGAGATGTGGTATTCCGAAACGACATTGTGGTGCGCTCATTGGTACAAAACCCAAAGTTCGAAACCAACCAAACCGTATTGGATGCGGTATTTGATAGCGATGACGAAGCACTTAGGCTTTTAAGTCGTTACCAGAAAGTGATGCTGCAAGCCGAGCGTGGCGATTACGATGACAACGAAATGCAAACCGTGATCGAACGCATTGATGCCTTAAACGCTTGGGATCAAGAAAGTCAGGTAAAGCAGATTTTAGGAAAACTTGGCTTGAAAGACTTAGAGGCCGATGTAAGCAAACTTTCGGGTGGCCAGCAAAAAAGGGTAGCCATGGCCCAAGTACTTATTCAAAAACCAGATTTATTAATTCTGGATGAACCTACCAACCACTTAGACATTGACAGTATTGAATGGCTAGAAGGCTATTTGAGTCAAGCCAATATGGCTTTAATTCTTGTAACTCACGATAGGTATTTCTTAGAAAAAGTAACCAACGAAATTGTAGAATTAGACCACGGAAAGTTATACAGGTATAAAGGTGATTATGGCCATTTCTTAGAAAAGAAAGCCGAACGTCATGAATCTGAAGCCTCCTCAATAGAAAAAGCGCAGAATCTTTACAGAAAAGAACTGGACTGGATTAGAAGGCAACCAAAGGCCCGAGGCACAAAAGCCAAATACAGGGTAGATGCCTTTGAAGAAACCAAGTCAAAAGCATTCTCAGGAGCCAAAACTAGCGGAATGGAGCTGGGAGCCACAGCTTCTCGTCAGGGTAAAAAAGTATTAGAAATTGAAAAAATAAGTCATGGTTTTGGTGACAAGGAATTGATCAAGAATTTCTCTTACGTTTTTCCAAGAAAAGATCGTGTCGGAATTGTTGGAGCAAACGGAAGTGGCAAAACAACTTTCCTTCGTTTACTTGTAGGCGATTTAGAAGCCAACCAAGGCGCTATCGATTTAGGCCAAACCACTAAAATTGGGTATTACCGTCAGCAAGAATTAAGATTTAACGATGCTCAAACAGTAATTGAGTTCGCAAAAGAAATTGCCGAATTTGTAGAATACGGAAAAGGACAAAGCATTCCTGTTTCCCAATTCTTAACCCGATTCTTATTCCCACCAGAAGTACAATACAAACCCATTGGTAAATTAAGTGGTGGTGAAAAACGTAGGCTTCAATTACTCAAAATCTTGATCAAGAGCCCTAATTTCTTGATTCTAGATGAGCCTACCAACGACCTTGATTTGATCACATTAAATACCTTGGAAAATTTTCTTGAAAATTTCGAAGGCTGCTTAGTGCTCGTATCTCACGATAGGTATTTTGTTGACAAGTTGGTAGATCACCTTTTTGTTTTTGATGGCAAAGGCGATATCCGAGATTACAACGGAAACTATACCGATTGGCGCTTAGAAGAGGTAGCGGCTATAAAAGAAGCCCCTAAACATAAACCAACAGAGAAGCCTGTTACTCCACCCCCAATAAAAGAGCAACGCAAAATGTCGTATAAAGAAAAACTTGAGTTTGATACGATAGAGAAAGACATGGCCAAGTTGGAAGCACAAAAAACTGCTCTAAACGACAAAATAACTGGCGGCTCTACTAATCATGAAGAATTAACTGAATGGGCAACGGAACTAGAAAGGATAAATAACGATTTAGAGGAAAAGGAAATGCGCTGGCTTGAGCTTTCCGAACTTATGTAACCTAATTTATGGCTGAACTAATCCTCAATTCAGATAAACTAACAGTAGACTGCGAGCATGGCGAAACAATTTTGGATGCCTCACTCAAAAAAGGCATCAACCATGTACATGCCTGTGGCGGACAAGCCAAATGCTCTACCTGCAGAGTTTATATTGACGAAGGAATAGAAAACGTAAGCCCTAGAAACAAAAAAGAGCAAGAGTTAGCAGACGCACTCCAACTCGGCTCAAAAATAAGGTTGGCATGTCAAACTACAGTATGTGGGCCTGTAAAAGCACGTAGATTAGTGCTCGATGAGATAGACAAAAACATCATTCTAAGCTCAGGCCAATCGAGCACTCCTCGAAGCTTGGGAGAAGTAGTTGATGCCTCAGTACTATTTGTAGACATAGCCGATTATACGGCCTTTAGTGAACGTACTCCCGCTTATGATGTAGTGCATGTACTAAACCGCTACTTCTACATTGCAGGCAATATTATTAAAAAGCATAATGGCCGAATTGTTGACTACTATGGTGACGGTTTCTTGGCCATTTTTGGCCTAGATCACCAGCCTAACCATACTAAAAATGTAATCAGCGCTGGCTTCGAGCTTCAAAAGGCCATAAGTAAATTCGATGAAGAGGTACACGATTTAGTTAACTCCTCATTTAAAATCCGTTTAGGAGCCCACACTGGTAAAGTCATTTGGGGTACAATCGGAATAGAAGGTATGCAAAAAGAAGCTGCCATAGGCGACACCGTAAATTTTGCTTCGCGTATTGAACAAGCCAACAAAACCCTAAACACTGACTTTCTAATTTCAGAGGCACTTTTTAAGAAATTTGAGTCCTGTTGTATAGTAAATGGCGAGTATGAAATCGAAGTAAAAGGCAAGAAAGGAAACCACAAAGTTTACTCGTTAGAGTATGTAAGCCCAGCTATACTGGCATAACTACAATTACCAATAGTTCGTATTTTTGAGTATGAGTACAACTACATGGATTATCGTTTGCACTTTAATATTGGCGGTTTACACCATCAGCTTTCTTCAATTCTTAAAACAGCGATCGGCACGTAAAAGCAACCAATCAAGAGTATTTCAATTGCCCTTGTTTACGGCATTTTTGATTGGCCCACTCCTATTCTTTCTTGTAAACATGAACCAACGCAGAGATAGAAGACGCTTTATGAAGGATATGGATCGATATTCTTAAGACTTTGATTACGCTATACCGCTCCCTTTATTTCTAAGAGCAAAAACTTAGTATCTGGTGTATTATCATTTGTTGATTCTTGAACTAAATTGCACTCCTTTTAACTCTTTTCTTATAAATACGTGAGAAGAAATAGGTTTAATAACATCTCAATTAGCATGAACTCTTTCTAACAGAAATCCATTATTCCATCATGAATCGAGAATTTATCAATAAGCTATATGTTCGCCAACAAGCCTGCCTTAGCTGCCCTTCTCCTGAAACTGTAGCTCATTGGTTCAGCGATCTATTGGCCGTACTATTTCCTGATTTTTCGAAACAAAACTTTAGCTCTCATAGAGAGTTTGAGCTGCACATAGAAAAACTCAAACTTCAATTAGACCAAATACTCTCTAAGAACCCGATAAAATCTGAGGATGATCCAAGTGAACTAACACAATTGATTTTTGATAGTTTACCAGAGGTGCATAATCGATTGGAAGAAGATGTTACCGCCTTGTATGAAGGTGACCCTGCAGCGAAAAGTAGAACTGAAGTAGTAAGAACCTATCCAGGTTTTTTTGCCATTGCGGCACATCGTGTAGCTAACCTACTTTACGAACACAAAGTTAGTTTGATCCCCAGAATCATTTCTGAATATGCCCATAGCAAAACAGGAATTGACATTCATCCTGGTGCCACCATCGGTCATTCATTCTGTATAGATCATGGAACCGGAGTAGTAATTGGTGAGACCACAATCATTGGTGATCGTGTCAAAATCTATCAAGGAGTAACGCTTGGTGCACTTAGTGTAGAAAAGAGAGATGCCAAAACAAAGCGGCATCCTACCATCGGTGATCAAGTAGTGATATATGCTGGAGCTACAATATTAGGAGGAAACACCGAAATAGGGCATAATTCAGTTATAGGAGGCAATGTTTGGTTAACTAGAAGTGTACCAGCATTTTCCAAGATTTACTACAAGGCTCAAATGAGCAATAATGAAGAAAAAGAAACCATTGTTTTCAAAGGTCAAAGCGCATGAAAATTGAAGAACTAATTGGCAATACTCCCCTAGTTGAGTACCAGCATATTCACAATAACCCAAAGGTGAAAATCTATGGAAAACTAGAAGGCAACAACCCTGGAGGAAGTGTGAAAGACAGGGCAGCCTATGGTATGATCAAAGGCGCAATGGACCGTGGAGAGATAAAAACAGGAGATAAACTAATAGAAGCAACTAGCGGAAATACAGGCATAGCCTTGGCCATGATTGCAAGTATTATGGGGGTTGAAATGACACTCATTATGCCCGACAATTCTACTAGGGAACGTGTATTGAGCATGGAAGCCTATGGGGCCAAAGTTATTCTCACTCCTGCTAAAAAAACCATAGAGCACTCTCGTACTTTGGCTGAGGAAATGGCTAAAAATGAAGACTATTTTATGTTGAACCAGTTTGCCAATAGTGACAATTATGGTCAACACTATAAAACCACTGGCCCTGAAATCTGGAGTGATACCGCAGGTCAAATCACACATTTCGTTTCAGCCATGGGCACAACTGGCACAATAATGGGGGTTTCTCGCTATTTAAAAGAGCAAAACCCTAATGTTCAAATTGTAGGCACACAACCTACAGATGGATCAAGTATTCCGGGAATTCGTAGATGGTCTCCAGAATTTCTCCCTAAAATTTTCGAGCCGCATAGAGTAGACCGAGTAATTGATGTAAGTGAAGAAGAGGCGACTATTATGACCCGAAGACTGGCCAAAGAAGAAGGCGTTTTAGCTGGCATGAGCAGTGGTGGCGCTTTACATGCTTCGCTCAAAATTGCTTCAGAGATAGAAGAAGGTATCATTGTTCATATTGTTTGCGATCGCGGTGACAGGTATTTAAGCAGTGATTTGTTTGGGTAAAAACATGACGAGCCTAAGACGAGCCCGACTTACTGACATTCCTGAACTCCAAGCGCTCTATAAAAGCACTATTGAGCACAGTTGTATCAATGATTATTCTCCAGAACAAATCAAAGTTTGGGCAGCTGCTGCTCAAAATAATGAGCGTTGGGAAAAGCGAATTGCTTCGCAGTTTTTTATTGTTGCTGAAAGTAATGGTGTAATTGTAGGCTTTTCTTCTCTAGAAAATGGCAGTTACATCGACATGATGTATGTCCATTTTAAGCACCTTAGGAAAGGTATTGCCAACCAACTTTATAAATGCTTAAACGAAGAAGCCATTCGACTTGGCACCAAAGAGCTTTATTCCAATGTAAGCAAAACCGCTAGACCCTTTTTTGAATTAAATGGCTTTAGTGTAGTTCAAGAAAATTGGATAGAAATTGATGGTGTCCGCATCAATAATTATAAAATGATTAAACAAAGTTTTTAGCAATATGAATCCGCTAGAAAATCTCAGAAACCTTAAGCTTGCACTTCCTGAAGTTTCTACTCCTGGAGGTAATTACACATCAGTAAATATTAGGGCAAATATTGCTTATGTAGCCATTCAGTTTCCTATAGTAGGGAATGAATACCTATATCAAGGAAGGCTAGGAGACAATATGAGCACAGAAGAAGGTTATCGCGCTATGGAACTATGTGCTTTGAATGTGCTGGCTCAAATCAACAGCAAAGTGGGTTTCGATAGGCTAGTAGGCTTAAACCATATAGACATCTACTTTCAGGCTGGTGAAAATTGGGATGAATCGCCTAAAGTTGCCAATGGAGCATCTGATTTATTTGTGAATGTTTTGGAAGAGAAAGGCTTACACAGCAGAGCTATTTTTGGAGTTCAGTCTCTTCCAAGAAACTTTAGTGTAGGCTTAACCGCTAGCTTTACCCTTGCTGGGGCATAAAAAAAGCGGCCATAAGCCGCTTTCACTTCAATATTATCTTCTCATCCTATCTTCTTCTCATCTGCTGATAAGGGAATACCACAGGTGATTCGCTTCCGTTTTTAGCAACAGCCGCTACTCCAAAATAGTAGTTATCAATTACGATTCCCTCAAGGGTAAATTCATTTACCCCAGAAACAAATCTAGAGTTGTCCCAAGTAGGTGAAGTGGTCAATCGCCAATATAGTTTGTAACCAATTACATTAGGGTCATTAGACTCTTTCCACTGCAATGTTGTTGAAGGCTGAACAGCACCACCAATGCGTACATCTTCAGGTGTTTTTGGGCCCCAAGCCAAACCTGCTAAAGAAATAGCGTTTACCGCGGTAAGCTTTGCAGCATACTCAAAATTCACTCCTTCAATCACATCTCCATATTCAATTCCATTTTCGGTTCTTAGATCTTGGTGCTGGCGCACATAGTTTTCGTGTGCTTCCATAATTCGCACTCCTGCAAAACCCAAATCGTTAAAAGGGCGGTGGTGGCCTCCACGACCAAATCTATCCAAACGATAAATCATCATTGGATTCATTTCTGGCATGTAGGTTTGTACTTGTTTATGAATAAAACGAGCCAACTGTCGGGAGTTACCATCTACTTCTCCCCCAACGGTTCTGCGAGCCCGTCTTAGTCCTTCACTTTCATTGGCTGGAGTTGGCTCAGAAAAAATCCTGAAATCGCGATTGCTAATTACGCCATCAACTCCTTCAATATTACCAATCATGTCGTTGTTCAGTATCCCAACAATCTCCCAATTGTTTTCTTGCGCATACTTAGCCAAGCCAGCACCGCCAAATAAACCTTGCTCTTCGCCTGATAGCCCAACAAAAGCAATACTGTGTTTGAATTTATACTTAGAAAGAATACGAGCAGCCTCTATTGTACCCGCCATTCCTGAAGCGTTATCATTTGCACCAGGGGCATCAATCTCAAAATTCATAGTATTAGACGAACGAGAGTCGATATCGCCAGACATCATTGCATAACTATTTGGGTACTCAGTTCCTCTTAAAACCGCAACTACGTTAACAATCCAAGCAGAATGTGGCACACGACTTCCTTCGGTTTTCTCTACAAAATCTTTCTGATAAAAAACTTCTAGGCAACCTCCACATTCTTTTGATATTTTTTCGAACTCTGATTTAATCCATCTTCTAGCAGCTCCAATTCCTCTAGTTTGAGAAACCGTGTCAGAGAAAGTATTTCGTGTACCAAAACTGACGAGCTTTCGAATATCTGCTTCAATTCTTTCAGGAGAAGCCGACTGAACAATATCATAAAATCTAGCATCGGTTTGGGGAGGAGCGGTTTGTTGAGCGGAAAGAGGATTGCAAAAGAAACCAAAACTCAGGAGTGCAAATAAGTAATTTCTAATCTTCATAAGATAACAGGTTGATTATTGAAATATAAAGATCATTTAGCAGGGATAAAAAGCAATACTTGATCAATGGAAAACTAATTTTTAGAGTGTCTCGCGTTAGTCTTAAAAATCTTCGATTAAATTAAAATTTAAATGAATTTGAGGTAAGGGAGAAGACCTTTTTGGGTTGTTAGTAGGTTGTAAACCAAAGGCGATAAAATAATATTCTCCGGGCAGGAACATTATTGGCATAAAGGTTGTCTAAGGATTACAAGTACCCCAAATAAAAGGAAAATGAGAGCTAAAACATTATTATTCACAGCCGCAATTGTTGCCACGGGAATTGGCATCGCGACATTGGCCAGCAAAAAATTTGCTCTGCCAAAGTTGAAGAAAAGCACGAAGTAGAATTCTAAAATGAATTCTAACAGTTCACAAAAACTGTTAAAAGGTATGGCCTCGGTAATTCCGAGGCTTTTTAATGTCTAAACTTTCTTAATTTAGGCGTTTAAATATTCGCTATGAGGCAACTCTTCATTTCTACTATATTTCTTTTCATTGTGGCTCAAAATCTATTTGGGCAAGAAAAAGAAAGCCATCTATTTCAAGATCCAAGAAGGTATATAGATACTGCGGTTACTTATATGAATCAAGAGAAGTATCTGGAAGCCGATAAATACTTTATGGTGGCACTAGATCAAATCAGTGTGCTTTCGGCTGACTTTTGTTACTACTTTGGAAAAAACTCTTTCTACCTCAAATATTATAGTCAAAGTATTGATTGGCTCAGTAAGTACTTAGAACTAAAAGGATCTACTGGTCAATATTCAGATGAAGTAATTGCATTACTGGATAAATCAGAAAATGAGTTTAGGGCAAATAGAAGCACTGGAGAAAATATAGAAACCAACACCAAGTTTTTTTACTTAAACACAATCAGTTGTTCGGAGCATGAAAGTATAGTCTGCCCCGTTTGTAAAGGCGATGACATTATTACTACAAAGGATCGGCTAGGTGAAAACATTTACAGAACTTGCCCCTATTCTACCAATGGAGTATTGTCGTGTGAGCAATTTAACTTGCTACTTCAGGGGAAATTAAAGCCGAAAAAATAACAGAACTGTCAAAGTCTCTCAACCACCCACTGAATTAAGTCGTTAACCGTTTTTTCAGCATTAGGAGAAAATTGTTCGTTTGGTCTATTGGCTATCAGGGCATTAAAGCTGATCATATTATGACCTAACATTTTAGCCATGGCATAATAGCCCGCAGTTTCCATTTCAAAATTGGTAATTCTACCCATTGAAGTGCTCACCTTTGAAAGCCTATCAAGGTAATCAGGGAGAAACGGTTTCAGTCTAATCTCTCTGCCTTGCGGTGCATAAAAACCAGGAGAGGTTACTGTTACTCCACTGTGCATGTTAGGCCCTTGAAACTGGTTCAAAAGCAAATGCGAAGCTTCGGCCAAATAGGGTTTGCTAGGCAGTCCTAATGTTCTTTGTACTTTATTACTTATGACTTGTCCCTCTTCAGATTCTACCCAAGGATAAAACGACATCAGAGAATCCATTCCTAAAGCTGCTTTTGATACCAGAAAAGAGTCTAACGGAATATCTGGCTGCATACAGCCAGATGTGCCTATCCTAATAATACGAAGGGTTTTGAGTTTACTCTTAATCTCACGTTTAGTCAAATCAACATTAACTAGAGCGTCAAGCTCGGTCATGAGAATTTCAACGTTGTCGGTTCCCATTCCAGAACTAATGACTGAAATTCTCTTACCGTTTAACTCTCCTGTATGGGTAACCAATTCTCGGTTACTGACTTGGAAGTCAATTTTATCAAAATGCTTGCTAACCTTAGCAACTCTTGAAGGATCTCCTACAACAATTACCGTATCCGCAACCATTTCAGGGTGAAGCCCTAAATGATAAATTGCACCTTTATCGGTTAGAATCAATTCTGATTCCGGAATTCTCCTTTGCTTCACATTAATTGATTTTGGCTGGCTCTCTTTTTACCCCTTTTAATGGGTTGTAATGGTTGGTATTCTTCTGGTAGTAGCCTGTTCCATCGTAAGGTCTTCTTTCAGGGCTTTGGCGGCACTCATCTGAGCAACATCCATCCATTAGCCAACCAGCTTCTTCCGACATCGGAATGTGCGCATTACAAGTTGGGTTGGCACAATTCACCATTCTATCTGTAAGCGCACCAGTAACATGACATTTTGAAATTATCGAAGGGTTTACGGAGTTAACATCTGCTGTAATTCGATTGTCGAATACGTAGCATTTCCCTTCAAAGTCTTCGCCCCCAGCTTCAATACCATATTTGATAATTCCACCATGAAGTTGATAAACGTTCTCAAAACCCTGTTCTAAAAGATAAGCGCTAGCTTTTTCGCATTTGATTCCTCCTGTGCAATAGGTAATTACTTTCTTGTTTCTCAGCCCTTCTATTTCCTTTACCTTTTCAGGGAAATCTCTAAAGTTTTCAATATCTAAAGTAAGTGCATTTTTGAATCTACCAACGCTATGCTCATAGTCGCTACGAACGTCTAATATCACGGTGTCTTCTGGCTGATTCTTAAGAATTTCTTTGAATTCATTTGGTTCTACATAAGTACCAGTCTTCTGTCGAGGATTAATGTGCCTTAGGCTAGAGTGTACAATTTCAGGCTTAACTCTAACATGTAGTTTGGCAAAGGCCATTTTATCGTGGGCTTCTACCTTAAATTCTGTATCTGCAAAACGGGCGTCTGACTGTACATAGTCCATATACTTTTCGCAGTCTTCTTTCAGTCCAGAAACCGTTCCGTTTAGGCCTTCTGGCGAAATGATAATTCTACCACGTAAGTTATTTTCAACACAAAAGAGGTGGTGTTCTTCTCTGTATGCCTCATAATCTTGGATGTCGGCATAGCAGTAATACAGTAAAATTGAATATTGTTTTTCCATAGCTCGTGCCCTATTTCAAGTAGGGTGAATTATTGTTCTATTGTAGATGTTTGATTTTAGAATTAAGAATCTTACTCAGCTAATTTCGTACATCAAAAATTTAAAAAACTAACTCGTTACACTTCTTTGGCTGGGTTGCCGAATACGGTAGCATTGGCTTTTACTTCTGCTATTACCACAGAGCCTGCTCCAATTCTAGCTCCCTTACCTATTTTAATACCTGAGACAATTGTAACACCTGAACCAATGAATACATTGTCTCCAATTTCAGCCTCGTTTCCAATTACACTTCCTGCTCCTACTTGAACAAGGTCTCCCAAGGTAGCACTGAAGTCAACAGTTGAATTGGTATTGAGTAAGCAGTGATTTCCAATTTTAGCATTAGAGCCTACCACCACTCCATTATTTATAAAGTTGCCATGCCCAATGTGAGCTGAAGTAGCAATTTCAGCATTTCTATGAATTGCGTTTACAGGCATTTTCTTTCTTCGCTCGACCATCAGTTTCACCAAGCCTTTTCTAAGGTCACGGTCGTCTACTGCAATAAAACCTTCGCACTTTTTGCCAATCAACTTCAAAAAGCCATCGTCATCGGTTTTCCCTAAAACAGAAACTCCGCTTAATTCTTGCCCATGCTTCGACTCATCGTCATCCAGAAAGCCGTATACCACAACGCTGTTACTCTCAAATATTTCGAGAGCAGCTTTGCCCATTTCATTCGCACCAAATATGATTACTGGATTTTCCATAGTTTCTCCTTTTTCGGGCGGCAAAGTTAGCTTTTTTTGAGTGAAATTCTAAGCAAGCTAAGCTATAGGGTTACGCACCAGTGATATCCCAATATTGCATTCTATACATTTCTTTGGCATGCAATAGGCATTATGGAGCTGGATCAACCCTTGACTATCGAAGGCAGAAGATACGTTCCAGCCCAAGGTTTTCCATAACTCTGTAATGTGGTTACTTTCCGCTTTCATTGATGAAAGTAAGTTCAACGCTTTATCTAAATAAGCATTGTCGTCTTTGTATTTGGCCAATGCAGCCAAAAAAGGAATAGCGGTATTTACTATAATATTTTCCTTTGATTTCTTTGACAGACCTCCCAAGCGCTTACCCAATTTCTTGTCTATGGCGTAATGCGTACACCAATAATCCGATTGTAGAACGTCCAATTTATCAATCGCCTCCTTTCGGTTTTCGATTCCAGAAAAGAACGCAAAAATGTGTGGGTAGGTAATTACCAGCGCTGCCAATTGAGCAATTCTTATGGTTGGATAGTTGGCTGGCCTTACTTTAGAAAAATGCCATTCGTTATAACCAACTTTTTGTTTTAACTGATATTTCGTTTTCAGAAACCTATATTCCTTTTGAAGCTGGTAGGCGTACTCGTCAGCTACATCAACATCCAAAAAACCAGCCTGGCCAAAAAGCAGTGCTTCAATCTGAAATAGCTGATTTGAATGTTTAGTAAGTACTTTTAAAGGAATACTCTGCGCTAAGCGCAGCATGTTATCAGCATTGGTTTTGAATCCAAAACCTTTGGACAACCAGTGGTAAGCAGATTCTTCCCAGTCTTGCGAATTCTCTTCAAGAATAGTATTAAAGCTTTTTGCTTTCTCTTCTACTCTTTCCACCAAAGCCTTTTCTAACATAGAAAGTCTGGTAATGGATTTAGTGTTATTCAGGTGTCGAGCACAGGGAACAGAATCTCCATTATTGAGTAAAGCTTGATAACGTTCTAAAACCATTGGCTTTACCAAGCCTTTTAGCTCTAGTGTAGGAATAAGGTTACCTTCTCCATTGAGTGTCTGCTTGTCGTTTTCCCAAACTACATGAAGAATCACATTATCATAGTTGAGATCATCTTGATGTTTATGTGCGTACCAATCGGATGACTTGACATGGATTTCGATGGAGCCATGCCATTGAATGCCTTGAATATTTATTTGTGCTTCCTTAAAATCTGGGCCTGCCAAATGATTGAGGTGACCAGTTTTTATTATGTCTAATTGGTCACCAGAAACCAACTTCAGCGCAGAGGTATTGAAGTATTGGAATCGCCAAACGAAATGAAGAAAGGATTCTGGTAACATTAAAAAGCCTTTTAGCTTTTTAAATTACAAAAAATCAGATAAATATTGTTGCATCTCTAACTGTAACTCATGGGCTTTCTCGCCAGCTACTTTAGCAAAATCTTGATTTTGAGAAGCGTAAATTATACCTCTACTCGAATTCACTAAAAGTCCACATTGGCTATTCATGCCATACTGAGCTACATCTTTTAAGCTTCCGCCTTGCGCGCCCACTCCTGGAACAAGAAGAAAGTGATTTGGAACAATCTTACGAATTTTTGTCAATGCTTCTGCGCGAGTTGCACCAACTACATACATAAGTTGATCTTCTGTACCCCATTCTTGACTCTTTCTTAGCACTTCTTCAAAGAGCTCGCCTCCTTGAGTAAGTTCTAAATTCTGAAAGTCTTTACCTCCTGCATTGGAGGTAAGGGCTAACAGAATCACCCATTTATTATCAAACTCTAAGAAAGGCTTTACTGAATCTTCACCCATATAAGGAGCTACAGTAATTGCATCGCAATCCATGTTTTCAAAGAAGGCCTTGGCGTACATTTTAGATGTATTGCCAATGTCTCCTCGCTTGGCATCGGCCAAAATGAAAATATCTTTAGAGATGTAAGCAATTGTCTTTTCTAAGCTTTGCCAGCCTTTAACACCGTAAGCTTCATAAAAAGCAATATTTGGTTTATAAGCCACGGCATACTGAGCCGTAGCGTCTATAATTTGCTTATTGAATTCGAAGATCGGGTCTTCGCTATCTAATAAATGCTTGGGTATTTTATTCAGGTCGGTATCTAAGCCAACACACAAAAAGGATTTCTTTTTCTGAATTTGGCCGAAAAGCTCTGCTCTGGTCATTTAGTTCCTGTAGTCTTCGGTGTGTTGTACCGGGTTTTTCTTTGGGTCGAATTCAAAAAAGCCAGCGGCATAAGTTTGATTTGGCTTAAAATTGGCCACTTCAAAAGAGGTTTTAATTCCATCATAATCAATCAAATCCCAAGCTTTAAGGTAGCTTGTATTTTTATCGATGTACATGATGATATTGGTAAAATCGCTGTCTTCGTCTGTAGAAATCAATTCAATCACATCTACCAAAGTACCTCCCATATTTTCGGAGCGCTTGTAAGTGTATGTAAAACCCTTTTTATAAATATCGTAGATATTGGTGGGGTTAATAAATGTTTCTTCAGGTTCAAAGTTTGTAATGGTCAGCTCTTGTGCTTCAACCAAATACGTCCATAGCACAGGGCCATTGCAGTAAATGTGTTGATCTCTAAACTTGATCATAAACTTCTCTTTTGAAACTGCCGCACTTCCAGAAAACCTATCTAGAACTTCTGACTCATTCATTACTTTCTGTACAAACTCTATTTCAAAGCCAGGCATGGCTTTGTAGGTTGCACTCATTTTGTCTAACACGGCTTTTGGATCTTGCGCCTGCGCCACATTCAGCATACTGCTGATCATCATCACTATCAAAAATCCTAGTATTCTTCTCATTCTATCTTATTCTAAGGAATTAGTTATCGTCCAAACTGTTCAATAACTGTTCCAAACTATATTCGTCTGAAATTAAAACTTCTCTTGCTTTACTGCCTTCAAAAGGGCCAACAATTCCAGCCGCTTCTAATTGGTCAATAATTCGTCCTGCCCTATTGTAGCCCAATTTCAACTTACGCTGAATCAAGGAAGTACTCCCCTGCTGATGCGATACAATTAGTCGAGCCGCTTCATTAAACATCGTATCTCGGTCTGATAAATCGACCGAACTTGTACTACTGTCTCCTTCATCACCAGTAAACTCTGGCAGTACATAAGCAGAAGAGTAACCTTGTTGACCTCCAATGAAGTCACAAATGTCGTCTACTTCTGGCGTATCTACAAATGCACACTGAATTCTGGTAATTTCAGAGCCCATGGAAAGCAGCATATCTCCCTGTCCTATCAACTGATCGGCTCCACCTGTATCGAGAATGGTGCGTGAATCTATTTTTGAGGTTACTCTAAATGAAAGTCGTGCTGGGAAGTTGGCTTTAATTATACCCGTAATTACGTTTACCGATGGCCGTTGTGTAGCTACTACTAAGTGAATTCCGATGGCCCTTGCCAACTGTGCTAAACGCGCAATTGGAGTTTCCACTTCTTTACCAGCCGTCATCATTAAATCGGCCAATTCATCAATAACAAGCACAATATATGGCAAGTAACGATGCCCTTTTTCCGGATTCAGTCTTCTATCTACAAATTTCTGATTGTACTCTTTTATATTTCGGCAAGCAGCATCTTTTAACAAATCATAACGCTGATCCATTTCAATACACAATGAATTCAGTGTATTGATAACCTTCTTGGTGTCGGTAATAATGGCTTCTTCGCCATCTGGCAACATGGCCAAAAAGTGTCTTTCAATTTTATTGTAAATGGTAAGCTCCACCTTCTTAGGGTCTACCAATACAAACTTTAATTGCGAAGGGTGTTTCTTATACAGTAAACTGGTAAGAATGGCATTCAAACCAACAGACTTACCTTGGCCTGTTGCTCCTGCCATAAGCAAGTGAGGCATTTTGGCCAAATCGGTTACGAACACTTCATTCGAAATGGTTTTTCCTAATACAACCGGAAGCGCCTTATCGCTATTCATGAACTTGTCTGTAGCCACTACAGAACGCATAGAAACCATTTCTTTATTCTTATTTGGTACTTCTATACCAATTGTACCCTTGCCTGGAATTGGTGCAATAATACGAATACCCAAGGCGGCCAAACTTAAAGCAATATCGTCTTCAAGGTTTTTGATTTTGGAAATCTTAACCCCTGCTTCTGGAATGATTTCATAAAGCGTAACCGTTGGGCCAATGGTAGCTTTTATACTCGAAATCCCAATTTTAAAATTGGTAAGCGTTTCAACAATCCTATCCTTATTGGCTTGTAGTTCTTCTTTTGTTACCTGAATTTTGGCGGGGCCGTATTCTTTCAATAACTCAATACTCGGGTATTGATATTTAGCCAAGTCTAGGGTTGGATCATAGTTACCTACTTTTTCTACTAAAGCTTCTGAGGACTGATTAATTTCAACTTCAAATGAAGGTTCATCTTTCTTTTCAACTGAAGGAATAGGACGGTTTTCGACAAAAGGCTTTTCAGCAATTGGTTCTTCCTCTTCTTCATCAGCAGAAAGGTCTAACTCAATAGAAGTGTCTTCTTGAGCTTTTTTGCCTTCTTCTTTCAACTCAATCACCCAACTTTCAAGTTCTTCTTCGTTCGACAATCCTGTTTCTTCTTCATCTAAGTCATCTTCCAAACCATCTGCTTTTATGGTTTCTCTGGTTTCAGTAACAGTAGTTTCTTTTTCATCATCAGCTACATTATCCAAATTAGACAAAGTGCTTTTGGTTAAGAAAATCTGTTTGATGTCGAAGAAGAAAATAACAAATACGAGAAAGGTAAACACCAATAACAAGATTGTTCCGAAGCCCATTAAATTGTCGAAAATAACAGCAAGTTCGTAACCTAAACCTCCACTATAGAAACTCCATTCCGACACTCCTGTGCCTCCTTTAATCATAGAGCCCATTAAAAGGCTAATCCATAAAAGAAAGAATACAACGAAAATGAAGGCACGCTGAATATTAACAAGGGCTTTCCCGAATACAATTTTATAACCTCCAACAAATAAGAATGGAGGAATTAAGAAGGCAGCAATACCAAACCATTTGAAAATAAGGTAATGAGAGGCATACGCTCCCCAAAGTTTCATCCAGTTGGCGGCTTCTCTACCAGAGGCAATCATTCCAGTTTCGCCAACTGACTCCACTACGCTCTGGTCGGCCTTGCCTGTAAAAAGGTAGCTTACACAAGCCACAAAAATAAAAATGGAGGTAAGCAATAAAAACAAGCCCACGGTAAGTTGAACCCTTCGGTCCTTTAGGAAGCCCAAGCGCAATTTTCCCTTAAGGCTAAATCCTTTGGATTGCTTCTTTTCTTGTTTGGTGTTTTTAAATGTATTGGACTTGTAGGTGTTTTTGGCCATGAAAAAGTGCTTCCCTTTAATTACGAAAATAAATGAATTTTATGAATCCTTTAGACTGATTGACTAAAACATCTTAAGATCACTTGCCAAACTTCCATTTGAGGATGGCTTTATTGATTTTTTTGATCATTGCAGGGCCTTCATAAATGAATCCCGTATAGACCTGAACCAAAGTTGCTCCAGCTTTTAGTTTCTCAATTGCATCTTCTCCAGTGTTAATTCCTCCAACGCCAATAATAGGAAAAGCGCCATTGGATTTTTGATGAAGGTAACGGATCACTTCAGTAGAACGGTTTCTTACGGACTTTCCGCTTAATCCGCCTGCTCCAATTTTTTCAATCTCGCTCTTTTCTGTCACTAATCCTTCTCTGGAAATGGTAGTGTTTGTAGCGATGATACCATCAATTTTCGTTTCTTCTACTATTTCAACTATATCATCAAGTTGTTCGGGAGTAAGATCTGGAGCAATTTTCAACAAAATAGGTTTTCTTATCTGCTTCAAGCGGTTGGCCGCCTCTAAAGTCATGAGCAGTAATTTGAGTGGCTCCTTTTCTTGTAAGGCTCTTAAATTGGGGGTGTTGGGCGAACTTACATTCACCACAAAATAATCTACATGCGGAAAAAGTGCTTCGAAGCTGAGTATGTAATCATTAACGGCTTCTTCATTGGGGGTTACTTTATTCTTTCCAATGTTACCTCCAATCAACACATTGGTTTTCTTTCTCTTTAAGCGCTCCACTGCCTCCTCAACACCTTGGTTGTTAAAACCCATTCTGTTGATCATACTCTGATCTTGAGGCAACCTAAACAGCCTTGGCTTTGGATTTCCTTCTTGTCCTTTAGGGGTTAATGTACCTATTTCTATAAACCCAAAACCAAAGGCCGAAAGCTCATCGAAGAGTTTGGCATCTTTATCAAAGCCTGCTGCAAGCCCCACTGGGTTTTTGAATTTCAGCCCAAAAGCCTCAACTTCTAATCGCTTGTCTTCAAAGTCGTAAATTGATTTAGCGATTGATGAGACACCAGGCACTTTAAAAAGGCGTTTGATCCAACCAAAAGTAAAATAATGTGCATTTTCTGCTGGTTTAGAAAAAAGGAGGGGACGAATAACTGATTTATACAAGACTGAAAATTTTATCAAAAGTACGGCTTCATTGGGAACGATAAAAAAGAATTAAGATTTTAGACTTATTAAGTTTTCAGAATGACAAAAGACTTGTTTTAGAATCTCCTTTTTAGGAAGATTATGCAAGGTTTAATATTTCGATATTCAAAAATTAAAAACTCATGTACAAGCGAATTCTTGTTCCAATAGATTTTACTGAAAAATCACATAGGGCTTTAGAGGTTGCCTGCCAAATAGCCAAAAAACTCGATAGCGAGGTTTATATGATGCACATTATAAAAGCTGCACTGTCTGTTTATTTAGATGAATTAGGAGAGTACAAGAGCAAAACACCAACAGGTCAGCAGTTTTTAGATGATATTCTCTCTATTAATGAAGACAAGATGAAACGGCTCATCCAAAAATATGAAGACCGCGGAATTACGATTCATTCTAAACTAAAAGTGCATAATACCCCAAATGAAATTGCAAAGCTAGTAGCTGAAGAAGCCTTTGATTTAACTGTGGTTGGTAATTACGAACACGAGCGATTTGATGAAGTGTTTAGAAGAACGCACCCTGAAAAAATTGCTGCTCTGGCCAAAAATCCAGTATTGACAATTAACAATGAGTTGGAAAGTTTCGAAATCAAGAAAATCTTGGTTCCCACCAATTTGACGGATGATTATTCACCCGCTATGCCAGACCTAATGAAGTTTGCTAAATCACTTAATGCGCAGCTCACTTTTGTTTATGTAAATACGCAAGCTCATTTTAAAACTACCCTACAAGCCAACAAACTGAAGGTTGAATTCTTGGAAAAGCATGGATTGGAGAGCCATTCCGTAGAAGTATTTAATGCAAAGTCGATAAATAGAGGTATTTTGTATGCAGCTGATTTCTTTGAATGCGATATGGTTGCCTTCTTTTCTTACCATAGAGGAAATATAAAAACCTTGTTGGTGGGCAACATTACAGAATACCTTATTACGAAATCTGAAATTCCTGTGCTTACTTTAAACCTAAGCAAAACTGAATAAAAGCACATGTGCTTTTGGCTTACTATAGTTGATAAAAATGAGAAAGATTAAATCCAGAAATCCCATAGACCTCTTTAGATTAATTCCTCTAGATATTATTAGAAGGCCGAGGGTATCTAAAGAAAAATCGAACTTAATGCCGGGGTCTTTACTGTACACTGGTAAAAAGCGGGATGAAGAAATTCTTCTTCAGGCTATGATTTACAACGGAGATAGTTTTGAAGAAAAAACAATCAAATCGGTTTCTGAGCTTGATGGGGTTGACCTCAAGGAGAAACACCTTTGGCTTAATGTTACAGGCCTGCATAATGTAGAGTTGATTCGTGAGATCGGTGAACATTTCGACATACTTAACCTAACACTCGAAGATGTTTTAAACCTTGGACAGCGCCCTAAATGGGAAGAGTATGATGGCTATTTCTTTCAGGTGTGTAAAATGGTGATGACCAACAACGACATGATTAAACATGAACAGTTTGCGTTTGTGGTTGGCAAAAACTTCATCATCACTTTCCAAGAAGACATGCAGGACATTTTTGATGGGGTTAGAGATCGGCTAAGAAATTATAAAGGCAAAATTCGGACTCGTAAGCCCGATTATTTAGCTTTTGCTTTAATGGATGTTATCGTTGATCATTACCTTCTCATCATAGAAATGTATGCTGATCGGATTGACGACCTTGAGGATGAATTAAGAAGTAACCCTGCCCCTAGCTTTATTCATAGGCTCAGCACACTGAAAAAAGAGGTAAACTGGCTCAGAAGAACGGTGCGCCCGATCAAAGAAAGTGTCATCAATTTTAGTAAGTCGCAGAGCCCTCTAATTGAAAGAAAAACATCTCCTTTTTTAAAGGATTTACTAGATCACACCACTCACCTGACTGAAAATGTTGAGGTGTATATGGATGAGCTTAAAGACTTGATGGATCATTATAACAATCAAATGAACAACAAGCTGAATGACATCTTGAAGGTGTTGACTATTTTCTCTGTGGTATTTATTCCGCTCACTTTTATGGCAGGTATTTATGGAATGAATTTCGAGTATTTTCCAGAACTATCGTACAGGTATGCTTACCCTGTTTTTTGGGGGGCACTACTGACTGTAGCTGGTGGAATGATCTATTACTTTAAAAGAAAGGGTTGGCTATAGACTTAGCTTCTTGGGTGAAAGTCTTTAATAATCTGTTTGAGGTAGTCTCTATCTAAGTGGGTATAAATTTCGGTAGTGGTAATAGATTCATGGCCAAGCATTTCTTGCACGGCTCGTAAATCAGCTCCGCCCTCAATCAAATGCGTTGCGAAAGAATGCCTAAAAGTATGAGGGCTTACCGTTTTATTTAAACCTGCCTTAGCCACCAAATCTTTAATTACGATAAACACCATTTGCCTAGTAAGTTGTTTTCCTCTTCTGTTTAAAAACAGAAAAGCTTCATGTCCTTTTTCAACCTCTAAATGAACTCTTACCTCTTCTCGATAGATGTTAATGTACTTTAATGCTTCGCGACCAATAGGCACCAAACGCTCTTTGTTTCCTTTTCCTAAAATTCTCAAAAAGCCAATCTCAAAATGAATGTTTGAAATTTTAAGACTAATGAGCTCCGACACTCGAAGCCCAGAGCTATAGAGGGTTTCTAACATCGCTCTGTTCCTCATTCCTTCTGGTTTAGAATGATCAATAGCTTCTAAAATTTTATCAATCTCATGAATCTCTAACGTATCGGGTAATTTCCTACCTAGCTTCGGAGCTTCCAATAAAGCCGTGGGATCACTGCCCATTTCACCCTCATACATCATGAATTTGTAAAAGGATTTAAGGCCTGAAATGATCCGCGCTTGTGAATGAGCGCTCATGCCCAATTCATTGAGGTACTCAATAAATTGCTGTAAGTCGACAGCAGCCACTTGTAATGCAGAAATTTCTCGATTGGATATTTCCAGAAACTGTTTTAGCTTCACCACATCATGAACGTAAGCTTCAACTGAGTTTTCTGAGAGCGATCGTTCAAGTTTTAAGTAGTTTTCGTATTCCTGAATATATATTTCCCAAGCCACCGCTAAAGATAGTTAACCGCTCGATAAAATGAAGATCATCATCATAAATGGCCCCAATTTAAATTTACTAGGCACTAGAGAAAAAACCATTTATGGTGGAGAAAGCTTTGAAACTTACTTTGAAAAGCTCAAGGAAAAATTCGCTGACATAACACTGGAATACTATCAAAGCAATGTAGAGGGTGAGCTCATCAACAAGCTACATGAGGTTGGCTTTAGCTATGATGGCATTGTTTTCAATGGCGGTGGTTATACGCATACTTCTGTGGCTATTTCAGACGCAATTGCTGCCATTAACACTCCTGTAGCCGAAGTTCATATTTCGAATATCCATGCAAGAGAAGAGTTTAGGCATTTGAGCCTAATTACTAAAGAGTGTGCAGGTATGATTACTGGTTTTGGTTTGAGAGGCTATGACATGGCACTGTATTACTTAAGCCACATATAATGGGTGTGCTACAGCCTCATTCTGAGGAAATTTAACTTCGAAAACGGTACCTTTTCCCAGTGTGCTTTTTACCTCGATTGTGCCTTTGTTAATCTCCACAAATTCTTTGCACAATTTAAGTCCAAGGCCAAAACCCTTTTCTCCCATAGTACCAAGTTCACTGCCTTTCTTAAGTTGAAAAAGGTGTTCTAGAGTTTCATTGTCTATGCCATGCCCTTGATCTTGAACCTGAATAATAGTATAGCCCATTCGGCTTTGGGTTGTAATCGCGATTTCGCTGCCTTCTTTCGTAAATTTTACTGCGTTGCTAATTAAGTTTCGTAAAACAGTTGAGGCAGTATTTAAATCGACAAAAATTGGTAAGTCTTCTAGGTCTAACTTAAAGCGTACTCCCTTTACTTCAGCCAAGCTTTGATAAAGAGCTATTGCTTCGTCTATCATTTCTTTACTGTCAATCACCTTTGGGTAATGCGGAATACCTCCCGATTGCGAAGTTGCCCAACTTAATAAGTTATTCAACAGATGGTTCAATTTGTCCATCGAGCCATCTACCTTATCGCCTATTTCCAGAAGTTTTTCTCGCTTCCCTTTTCTAACATAATAATCTAACTTCTGCCCAATTCCCTGCAAGGCTACCATAGGGCTACGCAAATCATGCGCAATAATCGAGAAAAATTTATCCTTAGTAGTATTGAGCTCTTCTAGCTTTAAGTTTTGGTTTTTAATGTGCTTGTTGTTCTTTCTAATTTGATTAAAAAGCAAAATAAACACCGCCAGAAAAGCAGCTGAAATAATTAGCCCTACTAAGTAATAGATTTTTCTTTCTCTTTCCGCAGCTTCTTTTTCTGTTAAGTTGGCAATTTGCAACTCCTTTTGCTGGGTTTGATACTGAGTTTCTAACTCCAACACCTGTCTGTTTTTTTCCACCTCAAACAGTTGTTCTCTATGGTTGATGTATTGGTTATAAAAAGAGGTGGCATTCACAAAGTCGTTCAGCTTTTGATAGCTGTCGGCTATAATTTTTGTGGCATCAACTTTATAGGTTAAGATGTTCACCTTTTCGGCCAAGGCAAGCGCCTCTTTTGCCATTTTAATTGACTCGGTATACTTTTTTAGTTCTGCATCTAGTCTGGCAATATTGTTAAGCGTATTGATTCTGGTATCTACATCAGAGTTTCTCTGTAATACAATTTCATATAGGTCAATACTCTTTTCAAATTCCTTGGTCGCAAAATAAAGCTCACCCAAATCATTCATATTCATTGACACCACATTCTCAAAACCATTACTTCGGCTTTTTTCTAATGAACCCAACAAAAGCTTTTCTGCAATTTCATGCTCACCTTTCTGATAATAGACCACCCCTAGCCTATTCATAGCGGCCGCTAGGCCAATTGAATCGCCCGCAACTTCTGCCTGAACCAAAGCCTTTTGAAGATAATTTAGAGCGGGATCTAGATTATCGGCCGCTCTATACACTTCCCCAATCAGCCGCAAAACCCTGGAATGAAAAAGGTCATTTTTCAATACTGCATCCATTTCTAAATCCAGCAATAACAACGAAATGGAATTGGTGTACTCACCTATGTAGTAATGCGCTACCGACTTGGTGTAATAAAGTTTAGCTACGGCCTCTTTACTTCTCATGTCCTCGATATCGGCTTGAGCAACCGTAAGCACTGCAATGGCCGAATCATACTTACTCTGGTTAATTAATGAATTCCCTAACCATATTAGAGACTCAGAAGCTAAGCTAGTTTGGCCGTTACTTTTAGTGTTTGAATACAAAGCCTTACTCAACTGCTCGCCCATTACTGGGTTAAATGACGACAACTCTTCTGCCTTGTTTATGAGATCAACCAAGTCAGATGCGCTTCGAGTTTTCTGCGCAGCCATTAAAAGTGAATCAGATAATTCTTGAGAACAAACAGGTATACTGCAAAGAGCAATTAAGAACAGGGTAATAATTTTCAAAGATGACCTAAATCTTTTCTTGTACATGATCATCATAATTGGGCTGAGGAGGCTAAACGTTAATCATCAATAATGCGGTTACCACCTTATTGATAAACCCAAAATAATAACTGAAGCACTCCAAGGCAACTCAATTCATACAAACTTCACTATCAGAAAAAAATCACGGGCTCTATTATCAATTAAGTGCTTAAGTCAACGTGAAGAGTTCCACGACTGGTTTTGTTGAGGTGTGAAGAACTAATGATGATAAACCTTTTCTTCCCAATCCTTAAGCTTCGGGTTCATGTATTTAAACCAAAGCGGAGGAAAGGATGCCAAAAGAATCATGGCAGGATAGCCTGAGGGCAATTGAGGAGATTCATCATAATGTTTTAAAACTTGATACCGCTTAATGGCATTTGCATGATGGTCGGAATGGCGTTGTAACTGAAACAAAAAGAAATTACTTAACCTATGGTTGGAATTCCATGAATGCATTGGGTTTACTCTTTCATACCTTCCAGGGGCTATTTCCTTTCTTACAATTCCGTAGTGCTCAATATAATTTACAATCTCCAAAAGACTAAAAGCCAAAATGGCTTGGGTAAAGAAAAACACGGGTACTTCCCACACCCATCGATTTTGCCATATGCTTGCCAATATGGTCAATGTAAGAGCTAGTAAAAATGGAAGAACAGTAAACCAAATCATATCATTCTTGAAGGAGAAAACCTTAAGCCCTTTTCTTTTCAACCTAGCATTTTCAATTTCCCAAGCACTGAAATAGCTTCCCACAACCGACCGGAGCCAAAACCGATAAAAACCTTCTCCCTTTCTACTTGTAGCGGGGTCTTTAGGAGTAGCTACATTTACATGATGTCCGCGATTGTGTTCAATATAAAAGTGCATGTAGCAAACCGTCATTAAAATCAGTTTAGAATAAAACCGTTCCAGTGCAGATTTTTTATGTCCCAGTTCGTGCCCAACAGTAATGCCAATACCTCCCGTTACCAAAGCAAAGCTGAGCACAAAGCCAATCCACTCATTAACATCCAATGCAGTTGACGCTATCATTGCGCAAGCCCAAACCAAAAATACCAATTGAAAAATAGCCCACACGTAAGTAATAAAGCGGTAATAGAATTGCTCAGAAATTACCAGCGCATCGGCACCATCCATATTTTCAGGATCTTTACCAATAAGTATATCGGACATAGGAATGATGAGGAACACAAAAATGACAGTGGTATAATTCCACCAACCTCCTAAGTAATATCCCAAAACAGTAAGTGCTGGAATAATAAAAGCAGTTAAGAAACCTACACGTTTGATCCAACTCATATTGAAAAATACGAAATCAAATCATGGCTTTCAACTCCTGCAGGTTAGGGATTTGGTCAAGGAAATTTACTTTCTCATTTTCAGCATCGAACCAACAGGCGTAGTGTGCCATTCCATTGGTAACAACCAACAATTTGGCCTTGAGTGTTTTATTATACACTGCTATTTGATCAAAAGCATTTTGGGTGATTTTAATGGAAGGAGCTTTGCATTCCACTATTACCAATGGCTTCATATGCTCATCATAAAACAGAATATCAGAGCGCTTTTGAAGCTGGTTATACTTATTCCCTGTTTCAACACTCATTCTATTTAAAGAGTAGCCCAAACTACCAGAAAGGAAATGAATAAAGTGCTGTCGCACCCATTCTTCTGGGGTAAGTACAACAAACTTCTTCCGTATAGGGTCAAAAATAACTAATTTGCCGTCCCTTTTCTCTAGGCGGTACTTATAGGCCGGCAGGTTAAGTGAATCCATCGAACAAATGTAATTGAACCCAAAACTTATACATGAAAACTAAGCAGGAAATTGTTGAAAATTGGCTACCCCGCTATACGGGAGTTCCAAATGAAGAATTCGGAGAGTACATTCTACTTACCAATTTTATCACCTATGTAGAAATGTTTGCCGAGAAGTTTGGGGTTGAAGTAAGAGGCGCAGGCCGCCCAATGCAATCAGCCACGGCAGAAAACATTACCATTATAAACTTTGGAATGGGAAGCGCCATGGCAGCAACAGTTATGGATTTACTCTCATCTATTGCTCCAAAAGCGGTTCTATTTTTAGGTAAATGTGGGGGATTAAAAAAGAAAACAGCTCTTGGTGATTTAATACTCCCTATAGCTGCCATTCGTGGTGAAGGAACCAGTGATGACTACATGCCACCTGAAATCCCTGCGCTCCCCTCTTTCCGCTTGCAACGGGCCGTATCTTCTATGATCAAAAAACATGAGAGAGACTATTGGACAGGAACATGTTATACTACCAACCGTAGGGTTTGGGAACATGACAGAGCTTTCAAAAAATACCTCCGTAAAATTAGAGCAATGGCCGTTGATATGGAAACTGCTACGCTCTTTACCGTAGGTTTTGTAAATCAAATCCCTCATGGTGCTCTCCTTTTGGTTTCTGACAATCCCATGATTGCGGAAGGGGTAAAAACAGAAGAAAGTGACAAGAAAATCACTTCGGCTTTTGTAAACGACCATTTAGAAATTGGGATTGACTCACTTAGAGAACTCAGAGACTCTGGTGATTCTGTTAAACATTTAAGATTCGAATGATGAAGAAATTATTAATACTTACTGCAATTCTAACTTTAGTATGGTCTTGTGGTGGCAAACAGCAGGCTGACCTCATTGTACATAATGCCACAGTTTACACTGTAAATGATGAGTTTTCGGTTTCTACTGCTTTTGCCATAAAAGATGGAAAGTTTGTGGGCGTAGGAACTGATGAAGAGGTTCTAGCCAATTTTGAGTCTGACCAAATCATGAATCTTGATGGAGCTCCGGTTTACCCTGGCCTTATTGATGCTCACGCGCACTTCTATCGATATGGTTTAGGCTTGAAAAATGCTGATTTGGTAGGCACCAAATCGTTTGACGAAATCCTAGAAATTCTTCAAGCACATCGCGAAAAATACCCTGACGATGAATGGATTGTAGGGCGTGGTTGGGATCAGAATGACTGGGAAAACAAAGAGTTTCCGAGCAAGGAAAAGCTAGACAAACTATTCCCTGACGTACCAGTCTTCCTTTCACGAGTAGACGGTCATGCGGCTTTAGCAAACTCTTCTGCCATGAGTCAAAGTGAGATTTTCGGCAATACAAAAGAAGTAACTGGAGGGAAAATCTACTTTGATAAGAATGGAGAACCAACTGGTCTATTGGTTGATAACGCTATGGATTTAATTGGAAAATACATTCCTCAACAAACTAGGGCTGATCAAATAGAAGCCTTAATTATGGCACAAGAAAATTGCTTTAAAGTGGGACTAACCTCCATAGTTGACGCTGGGCTTGAGGTAGATACAATTGAACTCATAGACTCACTAAATAAGGCTGGGAAGCTGAAAATGCGCCTCTACACCATGGTTGCTCCAAGCGAAGAGAGTATTGAGTATTTTAAGAAAAGAGGTAAGATCAAAACGGATTACCTAAACGTAAGGTCATTCAAAGTGTATGGAGATGGCGCCTTAGGCTCACGAGGTGCTAATCTTTTAAGCGACTACTCAGATGATCCAGGGAATTCTGGTTTTCTTTTAGAAACTGAAGCCAATTACGATGAATTGGCTAAAACCATTTACGACATGGGCTTTCAAATGAACACCCATTGTATAGGAGATAGAACCGACCGCGTTATTCTAGACATCTATGCTAAATATCTTCCTGAAGGGAATGACTTGCGATGGAAAATTGAACATGCACAAGTTGTTTCGAATGAAGATGTGCCTAAGTTCGGTAAGTACAATGTAGTACCATCTGTTCAACCCACTCATGCTACTTCAGACATGTACTGGGCAGCCGAAAGGTTAGGAGAAGAAAGAGTAAAAACTGCCTATGCCTTTAAGGATTTGCTTGACCAAAATGGCTATATCGCCTTAGGCAGTGATTTCCCTGTTGAAGATATTAACCCACTGTATGGCTATCATGCAGCCGTAGCAAGGCAAGATTCGGAAAACTGGCCTGAAGGCGGCTGGCAGCCCGAAAACAAGCTTAGCAGAGAAGAAGCTTTAAAAGGCATGACCATCTGGGCAGCGTATTCAAACTTTGAAGAAAATGAAAAGGGCAGTATTGAGGTTGGTAAGTTTGCCGATTTCATAATTACAGAAAAGGACATGATGAAGGCTCCTGAATCTGAGTTGAGAAACTTAAAAGTAAAAGCTACTTACTTAAACGGAAAGAAGGTCTATTGATTAAAGTTATGTCTGACTCAAGAAACCGTTAAAACAGTTCATATCATTACTTTTTACAATATAGCCCACGGCCCAAACCGTGGGCTATTTCATTTAATTTAGTCTAATCATAATTTCAACCATTTGCCCAATACTAATAACAATAAGAATATAAGTAACCACTTACCGATTAAACTCTCAAAACGCAGGATTTACTATTACCTTGACACTCCATATAAAACGGCTGTGAATCTCACTCTATTCTTCAGAGATTGATTATAGAATCAGACAGGCTGATTCTAGGTCAAAAACTCAACAACATGATTAAGAATTATTTCAAGATTGCTCTCCGAAATCTGGTGAAGCACAAGGGTTATTCCTTTATCAATATTTTTGGGCTTACACTGGGACTGACTACCAGTATGCTCATTTTCCTTTACGTGCAAGACGAATTTAGCTTCGATAAAATGCATAAGGACGCCAACCTAATTTATCGTTTGGAAAATTGGCAGCAGTACGATGGTAACGAAAGCCGTTGGGCAGCCACTCAAGGTTTTCTTATTCCTGACGTAGTGGGCAGGTATCCTGAAATTCAGAGTGCAGTGCGAATAATGGCCAATGGGAGTCCTGAGACTTTCAATGCAGACAACAATTTCTACAACGAACAGAATGTGTTTTATGTCGATTCAAGCTTCTTTGATGTATTTAGCTTCAAAATACTCTATGGTGATGCCCGAACTGCCTTGGATGCACCTGAAAAAATCGTACTCACAGAGTCTGCTGCCATAAAATATTTTGGTCGTCCCGATCCTCTAGAAAGTATTATAAAACGTGGAAATACCCCTTTCAGAGTCTCAGCCATTGTCGAAGATGTCCCTAACAATTCTCACTTTAGCTTTTCTATGCTAATCCCCATGTCGGAGATGCATAGAAGATCACCAGGCTTGGTAAACGGACGTGGCTCAGCCGTTTTTTATTCCTATATCAAAACCTTGAATGAAGCAGCTGCCATTACGCTTCAAGCTAAATTGGACAAGGATGTGCTGGAAATAATGAACATCAGAGATGCCAGTGGTGAAATCAGTCCTATAGAAGGCCTTAATGTTAGGCAAATTATGATGCCCTTGACAGACATCCATTTGCAAGGTCATGCAGAAAAAGAATTAAGCTCAAACGGAGATGGCCAATACGTCTATATATTTTCTACAGTAGCCCTGTTTATTCTAATCATTGCGAGCTTCAACTACATGAATCTAGCCACTGCACGTTCCACCAAAAGGGCGAAAGAAGTAGGTATGCGAAAAGTATTGGGTGCTGGAAAACAACAAGTTTTCTGGCAGTTTCTGAGCGAGTCGTTCTTCTTTACAGCCATTGCTATGATATTCTCTATAATCGCTGTCGTACTTTTCATACCCTTATTTAATGATTTCGCAGGAAAAGAGATGTCTACCAACCTACTTCATAATAGTGAGTTGCTAGGAGCCATCGTTAGCGTTTACATACTGGTAAGTATACTTTCCGGTCTCTACCCTTCCTTATTCCTTTCCAACTTTAAGCCACTAAAAGCCCTGAAATCGAACATATTGGCTGGCAAGGGGAATGGAGCTACCATTTATTTGAGAAGAGGTTTGGTGATTATGCAGTTTGCCATTTCCATCCTGTTGATTGTTGGGGCAAGCATTGTCTACAAACAACTCGAGTATATCCAAAACAAAGATATTGGCTTTGACAAGGAACAAGTGATAGTAGTGAAACTACCTGGAAGAGGTCGTATCGCCAACTTACCCACAATTAAGCAGGCACTTATGGCTGAACCTTCCATTGTGGTAGCAGCTCCTTCTTCAGTGATTCCTGGGGAGAGGGTACATATTATGACGGTTCGCGTACCCGATTTAGCAACTGCTGATGCGGGAAACGACAACCAACAAGAAGACAATGGCATCAGAGGTATGAGGATTATGTCGGGCGATGAAGACTTGGCTGAAACCTTTGGTTTGCAAATTGTAGCAGGGCGAGATCTTTCTAAAGAAATGGTTACCGATGCATCAGAAGGCTTTTTGTTGAACGAAGCTGCCATCCGTGAGTTTGGCCTGGAAGAAGAACCCATTGGGCGAAGATTTGAATATATTTACGGACTGCCTACACCCAAAACGGGCAGAATCGTTGGTGTAATCAAAGACTTCAATTATGCCTCACTACATACAGAGGTAGAACCTTTGATGATCCACGTGCTTCCACAGCATGCCGCCTACTTGAACGTACTAATCAACACCGATGACGTAAAACAAACCTTAGGGAAAATGGAACAAATTTGGAGTGAATTTCAACCTTCCCTCCCATTTGAATACTTTTTTCTGGATAGCCATTATGATGACCAGTACAAAACCGAAATGAGCATGGGGCAAATCATTACTTCCTTTACTCTATTGGCTGTTATAATTGCATGTATGGGATTATATGGGTTGGCCTCGTTTATTACTGAACAAAGAACAAAAGAGATAGGAGTTAGGAAAGTACTCGGTGCTTCAATACAATCCATAATGACATCCCTTTCTAAGGAGTTTGTCACTTTGGTTTTATTGGCCAATCTATTGGCTTGTTATCCCGCTTATTACCTACTTAACAGATGGCTTGAAGGTTTTGTCTTCAGAATTGAGATAAGTCCAATAATATTCGTTGTTGCCGCCTTAATGGCTTTAATCATTGCCATTGCCACTATTAGTATTAAAACCTATACGGCAGCCAAAAACAACCCAGTTAAATCGTTGCGATATGAATAAATAATCCATTTCGATTCCTTAGATAGAAAATTGAGATATGGGATTAAATCTGTTTCCATTCACTTCTTATTTTTCATACAGTTAGGAGCGTCTTTTAACAGCCTCGTATATGAAAAAAAATCTATGCAATAAATCCAGAATATCCAACAAAAAAAGGCTACCAAATGGTAGCCTTTTTATATTAACAGTTTTCTCAAAACTAGTTATCATCTGTTTTTTGAGGAGTTGCATAAATGATCTTACGAGCATTAGCTTCTCTCAATTCAGTTTGGATATCAACGATAATCCCCATTTTGGTATCCTTATCTACTTTTAGAGAAATCGTAATTTGATCACGCTCAACTTCACTCAGTTGATCTTTCTCTTGGTTTACCCACTGAACAATACCATCAATTGCGATGAAAGCATCATTCGCTTGAATTAATGATTCAGTACCAAAAATTTCTGGTTCTTTAGGTTCACCTACGTATAGATAAGTTACAAGCTTTTTCTTTTCAAGCTTTACCAATTGTTCAGCTCTAGGGATCTCTTGCTTCACCTTAATCTCTGTTTCTCTCATCACAGTAGTTACCATGAAGAAAAACAAAAGCATAAAGATAATATCAGGCAATGCCGCAGTTGGAATGTCCTGACTGGACTCACTCTTCTTCTTAAACTTTGACATATTAGCCTCCTACTTTACTTGGTTCTGCAATTGAGATCGCTTTAGGAATTCCTGAACGAGCCCTCTCATATAAATCCAAATCTCTTGGATCATTTCTATTCAATTTTCTAAACTCTTCATCTGTTAAACCTACCCTTTCACCATATACACGGTTATAGGCCTCATTCAACTGATCTAGAATTTCAATGAAAATCTCATAACTACTTCCTCTATCCGCTTTAAGCGATACAATAGCAGCATTTGGTCCATCAGATGATTTATCTGATCTGAGCTTGTTGTTAATGTACGCTTTCATCGTAGAAGGTAAAGATTCATAGGTTTCTCTATCACTCACTTTCTCATTTTCGGAGCCTTTCTTAACGTCAGACATTTTCCCGAAATTCAAAATAAAGTCATACACCATACCTCCTATTAATGATGGGTCATCTAGCCTCTCATCTTCCACCAAAAGCTGATTCAGAGAGTTTACCTGAATTTTAAAGATATTTCTCTCTTGTTGCTTTACTTGATCTGGCTCTTGTTCATCCTGTTTAGGAGGAAGTAACAAGGTCAAACCTTTGTTGGTGGCAATTTGAGTAGTTACCAGAAAGAATATCAATAATAGGAAAGCGATATCGGCCATTGAGCCGGCATTCACTTCCTGACTTCCTCTGTTCTTACTTCTTGCCATAATAAATTATCTAACGACTCTTGCGATTGACGAATATACTAGACCTACAACAGCTACTACAAGTAGCACTAAAGTTGTGGTCATTGCTCCACCTATTAGTCTATAGGTAGTTAATGTAGATGCTGCAGAAGGGTCTACTTTATTAGCTTCAAAAGCTCTCTGGCTAACAAGGTCGATTTCAGCAGGGGCCATTGAATATCCAATAAAGAATATCAATCCTAGTACTACTATACCAATGCCGCTTTTAATTAAACTCTTTGGGTTTCCAAGAGAATTAAGCAGATTCATTACAATAGCAGCAACCGTTGCTACACCTAGCAGAATGTAGGATGCATATAATCCTAAATCAATTAATTGGTCCTGATCCATAATAATCTGTTTTCAGGTTAATTACTTAGACAAATTGTGTTTCACTAACAAATCAACCAATGAGATTGATGCGTCTTCCATTGAGTTAACAATTGAGTCAATTTTTGAAACACAGTAGTTATAGAACAATTGAAGAATAATCGCAACGATCAAACCAGCAACTGTTGTTAAAAGGGCTACTTTAATACCACCAGCAACCAAAGAAGGAGAAATATCACCTGCTGCTTGGATCGCATCAAAAGCACCAATCATACCGATTACAGTACCCATGAAACCCAACATTGGAGCCAATGAGATAAATAGTGAAATCCAAACTAGACCTCTTTCTAACCTACCCATTTCTACAGAACCATAAGCAATCACTGATTTTTCAACCATCTCAATTCCTTCTGACATTCTCATAAGGCCTTGAGTAAAGATAGATGCCACTGGGCCTCTAGTGCTTTTAGTTACTTCTTTAGCAGCTTCAACCCCACCAGACTCAAGAGCGTCTTCTACTTTGCTCAAAAGTTTGTTAGTGTTAGTAGTCGCCATATTAAGACTGATAATTCTCTCAATTGCGATTGCAAGACCAAGAATTAAACAGATTAATACTGGAGACATAAAGGTAGGGTCTCCTTCAATAAATTTTTGTTTGATAACCTGATCAAATGAGTCAGCAGGAGTATCTGCAAGTTCATCTGAATAGTCTGGTGTTTCTGGTATTGTGTTTTCTACTTGCTCTGTTGCTGCTTCTTGAGCATCGTCTTGAGCGTAAGCATTGAATCCAATCGACAGAACGCCTAAGATCATCAATAGTGAGAATAACTTTTTCATAGTCTAGTTTTGATTAATAAAGGTTAAAACGGTTTCTAAATTATTAATAATTATTGTTAAAAGAAATTACTACTTAAGTTTTTAGTTGATCATGCGGAGAGAGAGGGATTCGAACCCTCGATACCCTTTCGAGTATACACGCTTTCCAAGCGTGCTCCTTCAGCCACTCGGACACCTCTCCTCAACTTTTATCAACAAATGCGCTTATCGCAAGGTGACAAATAAATCAATAAAATAACCTTTATGCAAATTGATTTTTGTTTTTGTCAGTGATCAAAAATCAGTTCATTTCACCCGAAATTGCAGTGGTAAGGTTTCTTTTAATTTCTTGTGGGTCAGTGCTTCTACCAAATAAGTGCATCATTTTAGTTGTAGCAGCCTCTGTTGTCAAGTCTCTACCGCTTATAATTCCTATTCGATTTAAAGCACTACTGGCTTCGTATTTTCCTTGTATAACGTTACCGCCATTGCACTGAGACACATTCAAGACTACAACATCCTTATTCACAGCATCTTCTAACATGCTTAAAAACCAAGGTTGGTGCGGCACATTACCAGAACCATAGCTTTCCATTATCACACCTTTAACAGAAGGTGTACTTAAAATATGACTGACGGCCTTCTGATTAATGCCTGGAAATAGCTTTAAAATAACAATATCGTCCTTTAATTCTGGGTAAAATATAAGTCTCGCTGTTGGGTCATATGCCTTCAAAGCAGTGTAATTATAGTCGATTACAATGCCCGCTTCTGCTAACGCAGGATAGTTTTCTGACTCGAAAGCATCGAAATGATGACTTTCAACTTTTTTTGAACGGTTGCCACGCAACAATAAGTGGTTAAAAAAGATACAAACTTCTGAAACCACAGGTATTCCTTCTCTCCTGTCGGCAGCAATTTCTAAAGCCGTTACAAAATTTTCTCTTCCATCTGACCGTGGTGAAGCAATTGGTAACTGAGCTCCAGTAAATATCACTGGTTTATTCAGGCCTTGAAGCATAAAGCTCAAAGCTGATGCAGAATAGGCCATAGTATCGGTGCCATGTAAAACAATGAAGCCATCAAATGCAGCGTAATTGTCCTTAATGGTTTGGCCAATCTGCACCCAATGCTCAGTTTTAACATTAGATGAATCAATCGGAGGGTTGAAAGAAATGACCGATAGATTAATATTTAATTCCTTAAGCACTGGAATTCTGGCCACAACCCGTTCAAAATCGCAGGGTACCAATGAGCCATTTTCATCATAATCCATCCCCAATGTTCCACCAGTGTAAACTATAAGAATGGAGGCTTTGGGGTTTGAAGAAAATTCTAAAGTTGAAATCATGACTGTACTTTGAATAATAAATTGGCATTTCTAGTGGTGGTAGCCTCGATTTCTTCAATCGCTACTTGTCTTAAACCCGCTACTTTTTGAGCTACCATTTTTAGATAAGATGGCTCATTTCGTTTTCCTCTATATGGCACAGGTGCTAAATAAGGGCTATCGGTTTCTAAAACTACATGACTCATGTTCAGTTCGGGAATTACTTCACCCATACCACTATTCTTAAAAGTAACAACGCCACCCAAACCTATATAAAACCCAAGTTTATGAATTCGCTCTGCTTGTTCTACAGAACCATTAAAACAATGAAAAACACCCGTTAGATTATCTTCTTTAAGCTGTTCTACCAAATCGATAGTCATGTCTAATGATTCTCTGCAATGAATAATGATGGGCTTTTCATATTGTTTTGCCCAAGCTACTTGAATTTTAAAAGCCTCCACTTGCTGATCTATAAAAGTTTTATCCCAATATAAATCCGTGCCCATTTCTCCAATGGCAGCAAACTCTCGCTTGCTAAGCCATTCTTCAATAATATAGAGTTCCTTCTGAAAATCACCTTTCACTGAGCAAGGGTGAAGCCCCATGGTAGCCACACATAAATCTGGATGCTTTTCTTCCAACTCCATCATTACATCAATTGATGTATGATCAATATTGGGCATATAGATTTTAGAAATCCCCTCTTCCCTTCCTCGTTCTAGCACCTCACCTATGTCCTTTTTAAACTGATCGGCATAGATATGGGCATGTGTTTCAATCATCATTTGAACTTTCTTTTTTTCCAACTCACCTTAGGGTTCAGCACTAAAGCAACAAGGGCAAATGTATCTAAAAGAGAAATAATAAATGGCTCCAATAGGCTAAACTTAACACCAACTTCATTTAGTGATTTTCTGATTTGGTGTTGCTTAATATTTTCAATGATCAATTTTGATAGTATCAAAACTAAGATCAGTCCTTGCGCTGTTGGGTTTGAAAAAAGGAATAAACCCACTATCATCTCGATAAGCAGTAGTCTGTAAATAACAAAGCCAACTCCTGAAAGCATTCTATAATTAAGTATACCACTCAGCCATCTTTTTCTCTGATCAACGTAGCCCAAAACACTCTTGATTGGAGCCGTTTTGGCCTTTCCGTTGCCAATTAATTGAAAAGCCTGAAACCCTTGCTTCTTGGCAGCCAACAACAGCTTTAAGTCTTCTACTTTAGTTGCTCCAAGTGCTTCAAAGCCTCCTATTGATTGGTAGGCTTTTTTAGATATGAGCATATTGTTTCCCAAAGCGGTAAGTGTATTTCCTTTGTCTGAAAATACCTTTAGCGTATGAATACTATTTTGCCAATCCATTTTCTGAACAGCAGAAAAATAGTCTTCATGTTTAACCTCGGTATAGCCACTCACTAAATCATAACCAAGCATTGCTTGAGCTACCATTGTTTTAAGCCAATGCTCAGTTACAGTAACATCTGCATCCAGAATAATAAGAAAGTCGCCATCAGCCTTTGCTGCCAATTGAGCCAAAACATTCGATTTGGCTATAAGGCCATTCATTTTAGGTTGAATAGGGATTGACTTAAGATTGTCGCTTTTGTTGATCCAGCGATTAATTATTATTTGAGTATGATCTGTAGATTGATCATTCCCTAACAATACTTGAAGCTGAGGCTCGGGGTAATCGAGATTGGAAACAGAGTTTAAACAAGCTTCTAAATTTTCTTCTTCGTTTCTGGCAGCAATAAGGATGGATACTCTTGGCCAAGTTTGAATGGAATCAATTTCAATGGGTTTTACAAAGCCAACTTTGAAGCTCCAAATAAAAGCTAGTTCTAACAATAAGAGAATAGAAAAAACGACAAGCACTACTCCACCAATCATAACGGTTTAAAAGTAAAACCTTTCGATTGAAAATGTTCCAAATAACGGGGCAGTGTATATTGAAGGTTCTTAAATGCTTTCAGGCTATCATGAAAAACAATAATACTATCTGCGCTTGAATAGCGAATGCTTTTGCTCAATACTGCTTTGGGTTCTATTTTTTTTGAGAAATCACCAGAAAGGACATCCCACATAATGATTTTGCGAGAAGACAATTGTTTGATTTGCTTGCTTGTAATTTTACCATAAGGCGGTCTGAAAAGCCTGCCTTCTTGACCAAATTTCTGAAGTTCTTCTTCGCATTTCAAGAAGTCCTTAAGGTATTGGGTAGCGTCTGTTTTCCATCCATTTAGGTGATGATAGGTGTGATTACCTACTGAATGACCTCTTTTGACCACCTCTTGAAAAACATCTGAATGTTTATGAACATTTTCGCCTACACAGAAGAAAGTAGCCTTTGCATTAAACTGATCTAAGGTATTCAATACCCATGGGGTGACTTCAGGAATTGGCCCGTCATCAAAAGTCAAGTAAATGGTTTTCTCTTTGTTGGGTTGATTCCAAATCAAGCTGGGATAAAGCCAATGGGCAAATATGGGTGTTTTATGGAGTAGCATTATTTACCCTACAAGATAAGAAAGTAAGGTCATCGGCAAAGGAATTTTCCTTTTTGAAGCCTTCCAATTCTTTCATTAGGGCATTGTGCATTGCCTGAAGGTTCATGCCTTTATTTTTTATGAGAAAGTTCTTTAGTCTTTCATCGCCAAATTCTTCCCCTACACTATTAAATGTTTCGGTGAGTCCATCGGTAAACATAAACAGTGAAAACTCTTCAACATTTTCAATCTCCCCTTTATCTAAAAAAGGAAGTGGATCGAAAGCCCCCAATACTGTACTGCCTTCGCTCAAAATCAAAACTTCGTCTTTGGTGATCAAGATTGGGTGATTGTGGCCACAGTTAAAATAACGCAGGTTCTTTTTATCAAAGTCGTACACGGCCAAAAAGAAGGTAATGAAGTTTTCGCCCTTGGCATTGTGCCATGTTTGGTGGTTTAGCTCATGAATTACTTGTTCTGGGCTTTCTGCGTTTCGGCTTAACGTTCTTAATACGGCCTGAAAATTAGACATCAATATGGCTGCTGGCATTCCTTTTCCAGAAACATCGGCAATACATACTAAAAATTGATTTTCGTTCGGAATAGGAATATAGTCGTAATAATCACCTCCAACGGTTTTGCATGGCTGATAAAAGGCCTTGATTTCAAGCTTTTCGGAACTGGGCAAAACATCAGGAAAAAGGTAATTCTGAACATTTCTGGCAATTTCCATTTCATGCTGAATTGCCTGCTGCTCCATTTGTTTTCTGGCCAGTCGTTTATTTTCAATGGCCACGAGTATCACATTGCTTAGTGCTTGAATAAATGTAGTATCGGCCCGATTTTCATCTTCCGAAGTCTTAATAAACACGAAAGCTAATAATTTCTCTTTATGGGTAACAGGGATGATAATGTCAAACTCATTGAAACATGAAATAGAAAGATCGACCTCATTTACCTCCACAATCTCTTTTAAATCAAGGCAACCAGAATCGAGCGGTATTGCCGAAAAATCCTTCTTGGTACCAAACTGCACTTTACATTCCCAATCTTCATCTTTAACATAAAGCACCATTCTTGAGAGTTGTAGATTGGCCCTAAGTGTAAATTCATAAATCTTATATAAGTCGTCTTCAGGAAGGTTATTGTTCACTGCTTGGGTAATTTCCAAGAGCGCATTTACCTCCATTTCCTTTCTATAAAACTTACGTTGAAGTGTATCTTGCATAATGCCTAACGACCGTTGTGAACTAATAAGCCTTCTTTAGTGGCCAAATAAAAATAAGAAGTGAGGTCATTCCCCAAATCTTTTGGTGCAATTGGCATTTCTGCTTGGCGGTCGCCATAACATTTCACCCAACCCTTGTTCAACAACCCTGAGAGCACTTGTTTAAGCTCTTCTTTTGCTAATCCAGTTTCTTCTAAAATAGCATCGAAAGGCTGAACAAAGTAAAGCTCATCCAAAACATCAAACTCCTTGTCGGTCATAATATTGTACTAGATTTTGAAACTTCTTTCCTTCCACTGGAAACGTCCAAAGTTAGATGCCAAACCGACATAAAGCACGTAAAAAGGATAAAAGGTTTGTAGCAAAATGAAGTGGAGAAATGAGTAAGGCTGTTTTAAATCAATGAAGTAACTTCTAATAAGTTGAAGCTCTAAAGCCATTTTCACCAACCATAGCCCAACAAACAATGAAAAGGATATCTCACCTAAAATAGTAAAGTATAAAAGCCCCACAAAAGCCACTTGCACTAAATAAACAAACAAGGCCGATATTATTGTAGACCATCGCTTACCTACTTTCCATTTACTGGCCCATCGCTTTCGCTGCTGTAAAAAATCAGACCAATTTGTATGAGCAAGAGTATGTACTACTGAATTGGGGTTCTTTACAAAGCCAATACCCTTCGGATACTTTTTGGCTATTTTCATCATCAGCAATTCGTCATCTCCCGAAGGGGTTTGTTCTATTCCTGAAAAGCCCTCCACTTCATCAAACACCGATTTACGATAAGCCAAATTGGCTCCATTGGCCATAGTGGGTTTGTCTAAACCAATTAGTGCTGCGGAAGATGCTAGTATGGCTCCAAATTCTACGCGTTGTAATTTTTGAAAGAAGCTTGCTCCTTCTAGCACAACTGGCCCAGTAATCATTTGCGTTTGAGGGTTACTAAAACCCGAAGTCATTGCTGTAAGCCAATTTTCACTGAACCAACAATCTGCATCAGCTGTGACAATAATTTCACCCGAAGCCTGAGCAATACCAGTTGTAATGGCGGCTTTCTTCCCTAGTGTTCCTTCTAAAGAAATAATACTAAAAGAGAATGGAATATCTTTCTTGACCAGCTGCCTTAACACGTTTAATGAATCATCGGTAGAGTGGTCGTTTACAAAAAGCACCTCGAAAGACGAGTGGGTTTGGGCTTTCAATGATTCTACCAAGCGTGTCAAGTTTGCTTCCTCATTCCTAAAAGGAACAATCACCGATATTTTCCTTCTATACCCTTCCGAAGAAGAAACCTGCATCTTCTTCCAAACAACAATAGGAAGCAACAAAAGCCATAGGTAACAACCAACAATGCCAACGGCAATTAAAACCATATACGAATTACGTGCAAAGCCCTTGGATTTAAAACCCTGTTTTGAATTACAGAAATGGAAGGTTTATTTATCTTGCGCTTATGCCCATTGCTAAAGCCCCAATTAAAGAGAAAATCATTCTTGGTATTGACCCTGGTACCAGTGTAATGGGCTACGGACTTATCTTGATTTCGGGTAAAAAAATCAGTTTGCTTCAGTTCGGTGTTATCCACCTTAGTAAATACACTGGCCATGAATTGAAATTAAAAAAGATCTTTGAAAGGGTTACTTCTGTAATTGAAGAGTTTCAGCCGGATGAAATGGCACTGGAAGCTCCCTTTTTTGGAAAAAACATTCAATCTATGCTAAAACTAGGAAGAGCTCAGGGAGTGGCAATGTCGGCCGCATTGGCCAGAGAAATTCCTATTACTGAATACGCTCCTAAAAAGGTGAAACAGTCGGTAACAGGAAATGGCAATGCTTCTAAAGAACAGGTGGCGGCCATGTTGAAAACGTTATTAAAAATTGAAACCCTCCCAAAACTGCTCGATGCTACGGATGCTTTGGCAGTAGCGCTCTGCCATCATTTTCAAGGTGGAAGCCAGCAAAGTGGAAATAAAAGTTGGAAGTCATTCATCTCAGACAATCCCGGACGAGTGAAATAATATTAACCAATTTCTTTATTATTCTATATTATCATTCAACTATAATACATATAATTACCTAATCAGCATACACTTACAAAATACCTCTTTGTGTATAATTCGCCCGTGATTTTTAGGCATTTGCTGAAAGGATATAGGTTATATGAATAAACTTAGACTTAACTCAGACTATTTCTTTAAGTTATCTCCCGACTTGCTTTGTATTGCTGGCTTCGATGGGTTCTTTAAGAGGATAAATCCAGCAGTTTCAAGGCTTCTCGGCTATACTGATGAAGAGTTATTGTCTCGTCCCATCAATGAGTTTATTCATCCATTAGATCAGCACCTCACTTCGCAATATAGAGAAAGCATAAAAAAGGGAAATCCGCTCCTCAATTTCGAAAATCGCTATATAAAAAAGAATGGAGAAATTGTCTGGTTGGCATGGACATCTATGCCTTTATATGAAGAGGCCCTGGTTTATGCCATAGCCAAAAATATTACACATAAGAAAAAGTTAGAGGAAGAGCGTAATGCCCTATTGGCCAATCTTTCAGTAATGAATGAGGAGTTGAAAAATTTATCTTTCACTACCTCTCATGATTTAAGGGAACCTGTAAATAACATATTTGCTATTCTACATCTTTTAGATACTTCTGAAATTAAAAATCCTGAAACTATACGTTTGATCGAACTGCTGAAAACGACTTCGGAAAGCCTGGAAGTTAAAATGAACAAGCACTTAGATGCGCTTAGTAAAAATGCAAAGATCTCTGTTCTAATCGAAGATGTGTCTTTAACCGAAACACTAGATTCAGTACGAAAATCTATAAACACACTGATAGAAAACTCAGGAGCAGTTTTTAAAATCGATTTTTCAGCATTCAATACCTTAAGTTTTAACAAATCATACCTCGAAAGTATCTTTTTAAACTTAATTACGAATTCGATCAAATATGCCAAACCAAACGTTCTGCCCATTATCTCTATAGAGTCCAGAAAAGTGGATGAGGTCAAACGACTTGTTTTTACGGACAATGGTATCGGGTTCGATAAAGACAAAGTAAAGGATAGAATTTTTGGATTGAGCCAGACTTTCAGCACTCGTCCTGAAGGCAAAGGCATTGGCCTCTACTTAGTACATACGCGCATGACCAGTTTGGGTGGTCACATTTCCGTTGAGAGTAAAATAAATGAAGGCACTGAGTTTACGCTTTCTTTTAAAGGTTTGTAACCACTTCTTTAATACAATTCAAGCACCTAAGTCTTAGGTTAAAACGATGCTATTAAAAAAAGAGAGTGAAAGAAATATAGATCTAAATATATGGCCTAGCCAGATAAAATTGACCTTTCATCTAAGACAAGGTCGATTTTCTGGTGTAATTTCTTTCTTATTCCAACTTGTATTAAGCCAAAAGAGGCTTAACTACTTCTGCCCTACTGTTATTCTTCAATCTTTTTATTCTCTTGACCTTCGTGCAAAAGCTCAATCATGCCACCTACTGAAGTTGTGATCAAGCCTCCTGTTCTAACCAATATTACAATGGCAAAGAAAGGGTGCTTATTTACTGGAGGATAAGAGAGGATTGCTGGCATCTTATATATTACCTGGCCAATATTTCGCGCATTCACATTTGCTTTAGAGTCAGATATCATTTCATAAATGATGTAGCCCGCATGCAACCCATTAATTATAGGCATAGAATAAGTCAATCCTTTAGTGGCCAATACTTTAAACTGGCTTACTCCCCCAGAACCTGCAATACCAAACAAAACAACCAAGGCTCCAACATGGAGCAATATCAGTGGTACTGCTATCCATTTTATAGTCCAATGAGCGTTTTGGTTGTGAATGGTGGAAACTAATGCCATAATAGCGCCTACTCCACCCATTACTGTAGTAGCTGTTGAAATAATACCAGCGTCTGCTTCGGCCATTTTGGCTCCTTCATCTACTGGAAAAAATAGTATGTTTAGGCCTGTCATGCCTAGGTCGGTATATTCAAGAATTTTTGAAAACATGGTGGTTAGTTTAAGTTAAGTTGAAATGCGGTTCTTCCTCGTTTAACAAACTCCTCTTTGGTTTTCGCATTACCAAACGGAGCTTCACCCTCGCCTATTTTATAAAGGACAGTAGTAGGAATGGCGATAAACAGACACATCACATCCAAGAAGGTAAGTTCATCTCCTTTGGTAATTTCTCTGTAAATATCTGAGATGAGCGGAATGTGCCAAGCCTTGTTCAGGCCTACTTGCGCGGCTCCAATTAATGCTTCAAGAGCACTGAGCAAAAGATCTATAATACTCTTTACCAATAGTAATCCAAAGCCTGCAAATTTCTGTAGCAAAAGCTTTAAGAAGTCTGTAAAATCCATATTACCCTGCACTACCTCTTTAAAAGCATCACCAATAATGGAAACCTGACTTAAAAAGCCTTCGCCCAATTGGGCAAAAATTGGTTTAGCCTGATTAACAAAATCCTCTAGCACATCAGAAAGCTCAGAAGGCATACGCTCTTTAAGCGGTTTATCTTCTCCCCCACTTACAAAATCTTTTTTTGAGTTTAGCCAGTTGGCTCGCGGATCGGCAGAATTTTCTTTAGGTGGTTCGCCCATATTAATAGCCGAAACAGCCGATGGCAGTTGATTGAGTTCAGGAGAAAACTTATCTATTTCTTTTTCAAGTGCTTTGTCAATAAATGACCTTATGTTACCAATTTCACTTTTAAGGCTAATAATGGCCTCATTGGTAAAATCTCTAAAGGCATTTTTAGTGGCAAGAATGGCGTCCCAATCAAAAAGGAAGGCAAGGAATTCGAAAAGATCCTTAAAAAAGACAGCGATGGCCTCAAATATCTTTTGGATATAACCTGCTATTTCGCGTACGGTTCTCACTACCCAATCGAAAATTTCCTTTCCAATCTTAATTACCACCCTAATGCCATTCTCTACAGTTTCTATAATAAAACTGACTACATCCTGTGCCGTGTGCCAAACCGAGTTCAGAAAGTCGCCCAAAGTAATACCGGGCTGAATAATTGAAATACCTGTTCCTGAACCTGCCATCAGCACATTGCGCTGCCCCATATTGATTGAAAACTCCGTTCTCATTGGAGCCGTTGCTTTTGGCCTTTTAGCGCCTAGATTTTTGGCCGTGTTCAGCATTTGCTGTACCGCTTCGGCTGCTTTATCCAGTGTTTTAGTATCTGTACCCGCAGCTACTAACGGTTTACCATTGGGCCTTTCCGCTTTCCCTAAATCCTTGCCATTTTTTACTTTTTCACCTAATCGATCTAGTACTTTTTCAGTAAGGTTAATACTGACTTCTTTCTCTAAAAAATCGGCATTAATGTAAATTTGAGATGCAGAAATATCATCAACTGGGCAGATTATCGTAAACTCAGGTGCAAGCCCCAATTCAACAGAAACTTTATGATTGGGACCGATTTGATATCCTTGACTATTGATGTAAATGTATTGGTGTGAGTCGGAAGTTAATTCTACTTTTTGCTGGGCAAAAGTTTTTATGGCTGTAGGCGAAGAAAACCTTACATGAACTGAATAGGATTCAATTTCTTTCAGGCTATCAGCCGTGGTGACGGATAGTTTATGTCTGTTCCAAAGCGTAGTGACCCCATCTTGCCATAGGTGAGTAAGTTCGCTACCGTGTTTTGTACTTACTGAAAACAGCTGATTGCGTACACCATCACCCTTTAAACAACTAAACTGATTGGCATTGGCATCCATTATTAATGGCTGAGTCCATTTCCCTATTAGATAACTGGTAGTTTGAGGGTCGTAAAATTTGTTGGTACGATAATGCAAACCGCTGTCATGCAATGTCCAAACACTACGTTCTTCTCCATTTCCAGCCACTCTTATTTTGTGAATATCTCCGGCATTGGAGGGTAGAGTGGTAAGCTCAAACTCAGATTCATCAGAACTCATTTCAAACTCATGGACGTTTTTTCCAGCAGCATAGACTATATGATTACCATCCTGACCTTCTAAAAGGGCAAAGCAATTAATAGACTCATCGCAATCCATTCGTCTTTGAGTTTTCTTATTGTAGTCCGGGTCGGGAAAAGACTGATACAGCAGGCTTTTTTCTTGCCCCACTTTGTATAAAAGAAATACCCCATTGGTAAAAAGAAAATTACCCAACTCGAAGTGCAATATCGTTTTGGCTTGTTCGGGAAGTGTGTAGGGTATTTGTTCTAAAGTAGCCAGTTCTACAAGGTAATATTGGGCGTCTTTTCCCTTACCAGAAGTAGCATAAATCAAATGGTCTGTACCAATAGAAACTTTATCTATTTGTTCTGAAGGGGAATCAGGTTGTAAAGTATCCCAATGGATGTTCTCATCAAGTTTTTCAAAAATGGTTCTTTTCATCTTAATCTGGCCAGATACCCAAACCTTATTTTCTTCCACTTTGGCTATTTGGAACGACTTCTCTTCTGGATTAAACTCTATTTCGAAAGATTTAACTGCTCCGTTAGATAAAGGCAGTTTAAGCCAGCCAGAGTCTGTACCTTCCGACCTTAGAATGGCCTGTAAGTGGTCATTCATGTCCAGATAGAAAATAAGAGGCCTATCGGTTCCAATCATTAAAGATTGTATGTCTTTTCCCGCTTGTATAGTCGATTCAGGAAAATAGTTATTCATAAGTTCGCTGTAAAAATCAACCTTAACTTGGTCGTTTTTACTAATTCTATGCCTTGGGTCTATATTCATGGTTCGAAGTTTTATTCAATTACTGGTGCGTAGGCAATATCATAAGCTACTATGCCTTTCTCTGGCAAATAGCGAAGGTTCTTATAGGCATAGGTTTTACCAAGCGGAAGAATCACCCTGTTGGTTTGATTTAGTATGTCCAGATTTCTGAGCCTTTCCAGGTTTTTATCTTCTTTGATGGCACTGCTAGTACCAAGGTCTACGGCAATCTGATTAACAATACCCTCTACTACTTTGATAGGCCATGCAAAGATTAGGGATAGAATACCCGCAAGTATCTCCCAGAAATCTCCTTTTATAAGGTTGGTGTCTTTGTCGAAGGCAATCGAGGGTTTGCTCAAACTATACTCTAGGTCGAACCTGCCCTGTATGCCATTTTTGATGATAAAATTTAAGTAGCCTATAGCTCCCTTTTTACTAATGTCTCCCTTAGTGTACTGACCATTCGTTGAAAGGGTAATGCTTTGTCTTATCAACTGTATATCCCCAAGAGGAGTATGAATTACACCATTGACAACCACTTCAATATCTACTTCAAATTTGTAGCTAATATTTAGGCCCGCAGGCTGTGTGTGGTTCTGTACAGCCTGCCTTGTTAATTTGTAAACAGTATTCACCGTGTCGTCAATTCTTTTTTCATGGTGTTTGGCTTTCATTACCCCATCTTTAAAACCACCTTGAATATCTACACCAGCCTGTGCCGCAAATACGCTTTCAACATATTTGTCCATTGAGTCTATGTACTTTTGAAAGCGTTCATTCTGAATTGCAAAAACGCCATCTGTGGTAGCACTAGTGTCTTTTCCCAATTCAATTAAACTGGCCGACATTACACCTGCATTTTGATCATGTGAGGCCTGTCTATTGTTTAGCATCATCAAAAAATTAAAGGCACTAAACTGCCCTCTTATTGGGTTAGTGGTATCTTGCTTTGAACTATACGAGGTGGAAAAATTAACTGAAGTAGGTTGGAACATGGCATTTTCCGATGATCTGATTTTCCTTCGGTTCACCCCATAGCCAAGTACATAGGGATTTTCGCTTTTGGCTACCATAATGTTGAAATAGTTTTGAATGGCTACCTGTAAGGGCAGAGCTATTTCATCGGGGAACTTACTTTTCGTTTTATCAAAAGAGGTGATATCGGCATTTTCGAAATTGAGAAACAAACTTTCAATGCTAAAGTCTTCTTCGCTAAGACCGCTCTCTCTGATTACTTTTTTCATTTCATCCTGCGCATTCAGTACCATTTGGTCTTTGTTGATTTCCAACTTACCAATAGGTACATTAAAAGCATAGGTGCAACCTTTAAGGTCGAATATTCTTACTGCGGCAATCTTGTCGGGCCTGTAATAGAGCTCACCATTCTTAAAGCTTATTTCCAGGCTCAGGTTATTACTGTCCTTATCTTTAATGCGCACGGTAGGAGAAAGAATTTGTGCATTCCAGCCAAAATCAAAGTTTATACCTTCTTCCTTAAGTTTGGCAATTAACCCATAGTCTTCATCCTGTTCAATCTGTCTCTGAATTTCGATCCAACGATCAAGTTTTTTCTCCCAGTCTTTATCGGAATCGGTAACCGAAAATGGCGTTTCTTTGGGTTTGGGATTCAATACGTTACCCACAAGCAAACTCCAATTCTTTCTAATGATATTTCGTTTATGTAATTGACTGAATTGGTAGTTGATGGTAGTTTCTGATAGGGCCAAAACCATATCGTAATCAGCCAGCGTGTTTGTTTTGCTCATAATAGATTTTGTTTTAAACCGTAATCTTTATATCAATTATTATTATAAATAATTGATATTCAATCTATATTTTAACAGGATAAAAATATCGATATCAATACTCAAAAGAAATACGTAGCAATACGTATATTTTGGTAAACTCAAAATCAATTTCGACTAAACCGAAGTATGGAATTCAATCATAAGGATATACTACCAAAGCCCAAGCCCATCATCTTACACTTCTAAATCAAAATGCTCGCTCACGGCAGAAAATACCATTAACCTAAAAAAACTGGATAGATATTTAGATATGAGAATAGAATTAATCGCTGGGTGAAATAAAGAATAGAGCTGCTTTTCTCTGGTATACTTGTTAGCCTTAGAGCCAAGGCCGTATCCATAGAGATTTCTGTCAAACCTCAGTAATTTAGCCAGGACATACCTTTGCTAAATACATCAACAAATCAATGGGAATCAAGATTTTTGATTCTGGCCTAACTAATGGAGTAAGTCAAGTGGTGCTAAGTAATAATTCAATTTTGATATACAATCCTCAATCTATAGTAAGGTTGTAATTTCAGTTTTATATTACTTAAGCTGTTTCTTAATTTTCTCGGCAGTCTCTGCTAATTCTTCTTGACTTAACCTTAGCTTGGGTTTGCTAAAGTCAATATCTGAAATATTCTGAAGGGGAATTAAATGAATGTGTACATGGGGTACTTCAAGGCCAATAACGGCCACGCCAATTCTTTTGCACGGTACAGCGGCTTCAACCGCCTTAGCCACCTTTTTAGTAAAGGTGTGTAAGTTTATGTAAGTATCTTCATCCAAATCAAAAATATAATTCACCTCCTCTTTAGGAACACATAAAACATGACCTACTTTCAATGGATTAACATCCAGAAACGCAATGTTATGATCGTCTTCTGCCACAATGTGGCCGGGAATTTCTCTGTTAATGATTCGAGTGAAGATACTTGGCATAATTACTCTAATGTAATGTCTAATATTTCGAATTGCATAATACCAGCAGGAGCCGTTACTTCTGCAATCTCACCAATTTTCTTATTCAAGAGTCCCTTGCCTATTGGTGATTCATAAGATATTTTTCCAGCCTTTAGATCTGCTTCTTTTTCAGATACTAAAGTGTATTTTACTACCATGCCGTTTTTAACGTTCTTGATCTTAGCTGTTGAAAGGATTGAAACCTTTGAAAGGTCCACGTTCTCATCTTTCATGATTCTTGCGTTACCCACAAAGCCTTCTAACTCAGCAATTCTCATTTCCATGAGCCCCTGAGCATCTTTTGCAGCATCATATTCAGCATTCTCACTCAAATCACCTTTGTCGCGCGCCTCAGCAATCTGCTTCGACATGTCCGCTCTACCTTTGGTCTTAAGGTGTTGAAGTTCATCCTTCAATTTCTGCAAGCCTTCTTCCGTGTAATATGAAATTCCAGCCATAATTTTAATTGTTTAATTTGTTATGCTATAAAAAACAAAGAACGGCTCCTAACAGAAACCGTTGCTTTAAATACAAAATCGCCCGCTAAGGCGATGTGTAGTTCAAATTTAAGCAAAATATAAATAGTCTCCTAGATTGCCCAAAAACGCCTCCTTGAATTACACTTACAGCAACTTGAAAAAGGCAATGCTTAAGTACAGAAGAAAAACAGATTTAGATTTAACCTCAATTTAATCAAGGTTAATATTGAAAATATTAAGAAAAAAATATTTGGAAAACAGAATCATAAAAGGTCGACTAAAAGTAATTCTTAATTAGCCTGATGAGTTTTAACTGCATTAGTCAATTACTACAACCCCAGACTGACCTCTATTAGACCATCCTAGAACTAGCCTTCCTTTTCAATATGATAATATGAAGCAATTTTACCCACCAAAACTTCATTAATTCTTTTATACGAAGCGAAGGTCCAACCACCTACATGTGGGGAAAACACAATATTCTTTCTAGAAAACAAATCCATAAACTGATTTCGCTCTTCTTCGGTCAGCTTGTCAAATTTCTCTTTATCTAAAACATCAAGGGCAGCACCTTTTACCTTACCCGAATCTAACAGATCCAGAAGGTCTTTAGTAGGCAAAATCTCACCTCGGGCTGTATTCAAAAGGTAAATATTTTTTCTGAAGTTCATGATAAACTCTTTGTCTATCCAAGCACGTGTTTCTTCATTCAAGGGGACATGAAGGCTTAGTATATCGGCTTTATCATACAGTTTCGACAAGCTTACCTCTTCTACATTCTTTGTTCCAAAGCCTTTCTTATACTTGTCGTAAACCAACACTCGACAATCAAAAGCCCTGAGCCTTTGCACAAAAGCCTGCCCCATGTAGCCATAGCCAATAATGCCAATTGTTTTATCGCTTAGTTCGTCACCTCGGTTGCCTTCTCTGTCCCAAATCCAGTTTCTTACTTCGGCATCGGCCTTTACTATATTGTTCAACATTGAAAGCAAAAGGCCCATTGCATGCTCTGCTAATGCATCACGATTTCCTTCTGGCGCATTTAGAATTTCAATGCCTTTTGATTCTACATACTGAACATCAATTTTATCTAAGCCAGCCCCTGCCCTTCCAATCACCTCTAAATTAGTCGCAGCATCAATAAGTTCTCGATCTACATCCGTTTTAGAGCGAATAAGAAGACCTTCATAGTTCTTAATGATTTTCAGTAATTCAGGTCTTGAAATATGTGGTTCATAGTGCGCTTCAATTCCTGCTTCGGCAAGTAATACACAGATGCTTTGATGCATGTCATCTACTATCAAAAACCTTTTCTGCATAATGATTAGAGTAATAAATTTGCAATGAGTAGATACACGGTAATTCCCAACATATCGTTGGCCGTGGTAATAAATGGCCCTGAAGCCAAGGCTGGATTAATTCCGAATTTATCTAATATCAATGGGGTTGCTGTTCCCGTAAATGAGGCCAATAAAACAACGGCCTGTAACGCAATAGCTACTACTAAACCTAGTTTTACTTCTCCATATAAATAGACAAAAAAGAAGCTAATTGAACCCAACACCAAGCCTGTAAACATGGCAATGGCCATCATTTTTAATAATCGTTTCCCTAAACTATCAGTAAATACAGATTTATTGGCCAAACTCTGAACTACGAGTGTAGAAGACTGCACTCCCACGTTTCCGCCCGTAGCCATAATCAACGGTATAAAAAGGGCCAAGCCTGTAATGGTCTGAATCTGATCTTCGAAACCTCGAATTACATATGCACCCACAATTCCACCTACCAAACCGATAATCAGCCACGGCAATCGGGCTTTCAAAATCACCCAAATCGTATCGTCTTCCTCGACATCTGAAGATATACCCGACATCAATTGTCTGTCTTCTTCTGCCTGATCGGTAATTACATCTACAATATCATCTATTGTAATTCTACCTACTAACTTTCCTTGAAGGTTTACAACTGGCACCACATCGAGGTCGTATTTTCGCATGATGTCGGCCACCTCCTCTTCATCCATATAGGTTTCAACAGAGATGACATCTTCATCATAAATTTCATTGATCAAAGTATTGTCATTCGCCAGCAAAATGTCCTTTACCGAAACCTTACCCAATAACTTATGCTTATTGTCGATTACATAAACCGAGTAAATTCGATCAACATTTTCGCGTTGCCTCCTAATTTCTTCAATCGTTTGAACGATGTTCCAATTCAGATTAGCAACAATCATCTCTTTGGCCATCAACCCGCCCGCACAATCCTCATCATAGCGCATTAGCTCATGAATATGAGCAGCGGTATCGGGGTCAATAATTTCAGAGATTACTTCTTCTCGCGTTTTGGCCGGAAGTTCATTGATGATGTCCACGGCATCATCAGAATCCATTTCCGTAATGTAATCAGCTACTTCTTTTGGGGTGAAGTTTTCTAAGAATTTAGTCCTAGTATCTTCTTCAAGGTCTTCTATAATTTCGGCACCAACTTCATTGTCCAAAATATCTAAGACATATTTGGCCATTTCGCTACTTACCTCATCTAGTAATGCAGAAATATCAGCAGAATTCACCCCTTCCATCGTGTCGCGGATAAAGGCACTATTTTTTTTCTCAATGGCTATTTCCAGCGCACTGAGGTACTCCTTAGAAAGTTCAAAGTTGATTTTTACTTCTGACACGATGATATAAGATTCGTCAGTTCCACATACTGGTCAACAGAAAGTGTTTCGGCCCTTTGATCGAGCACTTTTTCTCCGCTGAGTTCCTCTGGCAAATTTATTGGTTTTAGTGCGTTGCGCAATGTTTTCCTTCTCATTTGAAAACCTGCTTTTACTACTCTTCTAAAAAGCACCTCATCACAATCTAAAGCTTCTCTTTCGTTTCTTTTTAACCTAATTACCGCGCTATTTACCTTGGGAGGAGGGTTAAAAACATTGGGAGGAACCGTGAATAAATATTCTAACTCATAATAAGCCTGTAAGAACACACTTAAAATTCCATAGGCTTTATTTCCTGGAGGCGAAATAAGGCGATCGGCCACCTCTTTTTGAATCATACAAACTACTTCGGGCACCTGCTGTTTTAAATCCAGCACCTTAAAAAATATTTGTGATGAAATATTATATGGAAAGTTACCCACTACTCCGAACTTCCCCGGAAAACGCTCTTCCATATTCAACTTCAGAAAATCCCCTTCAATAATTCTTCCGTCAAGCTGAGGGTAATGCTGCTTTAGGTAAGCCACAGACTCTCTATCAATTTCAATAACTGAGGTTTCTACATTGTTCTGTAAAAGAAATTGTGTGAGCACACCTGTTCCAGGCCCTATTTCTAGCACCTTATCATAGCCTCCATGACCAGTAAGTCCATCCGCAATACTTTTGGCAATATTCAAATCTTTTAGAAAATGTTGGCCGAGATGTTTCTTGGGTCTGACTGATGACATGGGAGTAACTTATAGAAAAAACATTAATTTGCGCAAAATGAGAATTCTGTTGAAGATTACTCAGAGTAGGGCTTCATTGTTCTTCTCACATTCAAACCTACTTCAACTTTTCTTTAAAGATTACAAAAGCAGGAAATTCTTTGATCATGAATCTACATTCGGAAGACGAAATAACCTACAAGCCAGTAATTGGCATTACCATTGGCGATATTAATGGTATTGGCCCCGAAGTAATTATTAAAACCATTTCGGAGCAAAAGCTTTACGACTACGTGACCATTATACTTTATGGCCATGGAAAAGCCTTTTCGCACTACAAAAAAATATTAGACCTAACTAACTTCTCCTTCTACCAATTTAATACTGGCGATAGGCTTCATGAAAAAAAAGCCAATGTGATTAACTGTTGGGAAGAAGATTTTGAAATTAAACCTGGGGAAGAAAATAATGATGGTGGAAAATACGCCTTAGCTTCTTTACAAAAGGCTGTAGAAGATTTACAAAACGGGGTAATTGACGGAGTTGTCACAGCCCCTATTAGTAAGAACAATATTCAAAGTGGTGATTTTAACTTCCCTGGGCACACTGAGTTTTTCACCACTACTTTTGGTGCGAAAGACAGTTTGATGTTCCTCTGCAACGACCGACTTAGAATAGGTGTAGCCACTGGCCATATTCCTTTAATGAAGATTAAAGAAGAACTAACCACCGAAAGACTGACCAGTAAAATTGATTTGATGTTAAAATCGCTAAAAAAGGATTTTGGCATAAGTAAGCCCAAAGTGGCCATTTTAGGATTGAACCCTCACGCTGGAGAAGATGGCCTATTGGGCTCAGAAGAAAAAGAGCTAATACAGCCATTAATCAACGAATTTAAAGAGAAAGGGCATTTGGTTTTTGGCCCATACCCTGCCGATGGTTTCTTTGGTAACAACACCAACTCAAAGTTTGACGGTATACTGGCCATGTACCACGACCAAGGTTTAATTCCTTTCAAAACCATAGCTTTTGAAGATGGCGTTAACTTTACAGCGGGTCTTCCTATCGTAAGAACATCTCCAGATCATGGAACAGCTTTTGGCATAGCTGGCAAAAATGAAGCTGACCCTAGTAGTATGAGGGCCGCACTTTACATGGCCATGGATATTATTAGAAACAGAAGAGAATAAGTGATTACCTAATAAAACTCGGCCTTTTCTACCCTTTGAAGCGGGCTTGTAATTTTTGTTCGGTATTTATTAATGAAATAAGTAAACACTGTTTTAGGATTCAATTGAATTTTCATACCTTTGCAGTCCTGATTTTGAGAGGGGATAATTGAAACCAATCAGAAAATATGAAATACAGATCTTTAAGCTCAATAATGGGCTGCATGATTTTGAATTTCAGTTAGACGATAAGTTCTTTGAATTATTTGACAATGACCTCGTTAGCAAAGGGAAACTAACCGCTAACATTTCATTGCACAAGTCTGAAACAATGATCCAGACCGTATTTCGCATTAAAGGTTCAGTAGAGCTTGAATGCGATAGAAGTCTCGACTTGTTTGATTTTCCAATTGACTTGGAAAGACCGTTCATCTATAAACTCGGAAATGAGTTTGAAGAATTGTCGGATGAAGTTGTGGTAATACCACGCGACACCCAACAATTGAATGTAGCTTCCATAATGTTTGAATTTATAGGACTTGAAATCCCCATGAAAAAACTTCACCCACGTTTTCAAGATGAAGATGATGACAGTGAAGAAGAAGTACTTATGATTTATTCTTCTGAAGAGGAAGATAATGACAAGAATAAAGAAGATCAGGAAAATGAAGAATCAATAGACCCACGATGGGCTTCTTTGAAGAAATTGAAAAATAAAGAATAGCGAAAGCTATAAAATTGTAGAAAAATGGCGCATCCTAAGAGAAAAACCTCGAAAACCAGAAGAGACAAAGGTAGAACTCACAAAAAATTGCATGGCAAAGCTTTGGCTATTTGCCCAACTACCGGAGAAATGCACTTGCCTCACAGAGCTTTCTGGCATGAAGGAAAACTTTACTTCAAAGGTAAAGTAGTAATGGAAAAAGAAGTTTTAGCCTAAGTTTAACTTTTGGCTTTTTGAATATTTGCTCCTGAATCAACATTCAGGAGCAATATTTATTTATAGACACTTCATTTGACCAATGGTAAGGTTTCCTTCAATCTATTATTTGAATCTGAAACTTGATCCCTTATATTGGCAGATTATTTAGAAATAAGGATGGATCTTTCCGTTCTAAAAATATTGAATGACTAAAATCAGAGCTAAAATCTCAGGCGTCAATGGTTGGGTGCCAGACTACGTTCTAACCAATAAAGAGTTAGAAACAATAGTTGACACCACTGACGAATGGATAACTTCCCGCACTGGCATTAAAGAAAGAAGAATATTAAAAGGAGAAGGTCAAGGCACCTCTGTTTTGGGTATTGAAGCCGTAAAAGGCTTGCTCGAAAAAACCAATACCGATCCTTCTGAAATTGATCTTCTGATCTGCGCCACCACTACCCCCGATATGATGTTCCCTGCCACTGCCAATATTATTGCAGATGCCATTGGAGCAAAAAATGCATTTAGTTACGACTTACAAGCGGCCTGCTCAGGGTTTATTTATGCTGTAACTACGGGTAGCCAGTTTATTGAAACAGGTAAATACAAAAAAGTAGTCGTTGTTGGCGCAGACAAAATGTCTTCGATTATAGACTACAATGAAAGAACTACCTGCATTATTTTTGGTGATGGTGGCGGAGCGGTTCTATTGGAGCCTACGGAAGAAAATGTTGGAATCATGGATTCTATTCTTCGATCTGACGGATCGGGAGCACAGCATTTGCACATGAAAGCCGGAGGAAGCCGAAAACCAGCTTCGCACGAAACAGTTGATAATCGAGAGCACTACGTTTATCAGGAGGGTTCTGCAGTTTTCAAATTTGCTGTAACCAATATGGCAGATGTTTCTGCCGAAATTATGGCAAAAAACAACTTGCAAGGCGAAGATGTTACTTGGTTAGTTCCCCATCAGGCGAACAAAAGAATTATAGACGCTACAGCAAGGCGCATGGAAATTGGTGAAGAGAAGGTAATGTTGAATATTCACAAATATGGCAACACAACCAGCGGAACCATTCCTCTTTGTCTTTGGGACTATGAGAGTCAATTAAAAAAAGGTGACAATCTTATTTTAGCCGCATTTGGTGGCGGATTTACCTGGGGCTCTATTTATTTAAAATGGGCATACGACCCATCATAAAAATCCCAAAGGATCAGAATTGAATATTTGTAACTTAGTTTGAAATAAACGCATGGCAAGTACAGCAGATTTTAAAAACGGTCTTGTAATTGAATACAATCACGACCTTTACGCAATCACCGAATTTCAGCACGTTAAGCCTGGAAAAGGACCTGCATTCGTAAGAACAAAACTAAAAAGCATTAGAACAGGAAAAGTATTGGATAATACTTTCACTTCTGGTGTAAAAGTAGTGACAGCAAGAATTGAAAAAAGACCTCATCAGTTTCTTTTCAAAGATGACTACGGATATAATCTAATGAACTCAGAAACTTTTGAACAAGTAGCTGTACCAAAAGATTTAATCAATGCCCCACAATTGATGAAGGATGGGCAGGAAGTAGATGTTTTATTTCATGCTGAAACAGAATCCGTACTAAGTGTTGAGTTACCAGCATATGTAGAACTTGTTGTAACTTACACCGAACCTGGTATTAAGGGAGATACGGCTACAAATGCAACAAAGGCTGCCACTTTAGAAACTGGTGCTGAAATTCAAGTACCTTTATTCATCAATCAAGACGACAAAATTAAAGTAGACACTAGAACAAATTCATACGGTGAGCGTGTAAAATAGCCCACCATCTCAACGAAATAATCGAATTGTTATGAATGCGAAAGAAATCAAAAACATGATCGACTTTATTGCTAAATCAGGTTTAGCAGAGGTCAACATTGAAACCGAAGAGTTTAAAATCAAGGTAAAAAGAGACAATGAAGGAAAAGTAATTGCTACTGCGCCTTCTATGCCTCAACCTGTTGCAGCTGCACCAGTAGCCGCAGCTCCTGCTCCACAAGAAGCAGCCAAGCCTGCTCCTGCCAATGACGAGTCGAGCAAATACGTTCAAATTAAATCACCAATGATCGGTACTTTTTATCGCTCACCAAAGCCTGAAGATCCATCATTCGTGAATGTTGGAGACTCTATATCAGCTGGCGATAAAGTTTGTATTGTAGAAGCCATGAAGCTTTTCAATGAAATTGAATCTGAAATCTCAGGTACAATTGTAAAAGTATTGGTTGAAAACGCATCACCAGTAGAATACGATCAGCCTTTGTTTTTGGTAGATCCTGCGTAAGATTTTGGTTAAGGGGTCTACATCATTCAAAGACCCTCAATTATTTCTCAACCTAAAATATCTATTGTAGTGTTTAAAAAGATATTAATTGCCAATAGAGGCGAGATTGCCCTTCGAATTATAAGAACATGTAAGGAAATGGGCATCAAAACCGTAGCGGTTTACTCCACGGCTGATAAAGACAGTCTACATGTTAGGTTTGCTGATGAAGCGGTAAACATTGGCCCCGCTCCTTCAAATCAGTCCTACCTAAAAATACCACATATCATTTCTGCAGCAGAAATTACTAATGCAGATGCTATTCACCCTGGTTATGGTTTTCTTTCTGAAAACGCTGAATTTTCTAGGGTTTGTCAAGAATACGGTATAAAGTTCATTGGAGCTAGTCCGGATATGATTGATAAAATGGGCGACAAGTCGACAGCGAAAGACACCATGAAAAAAGCGGGAGTACCTACTATTCCTGGTTCAGATGGTCTGTTGAAATCTGTGGAAGAAGGCCTTAAGATTGCAAACAAGGTCAAGTACCCTGTAATTCTCAAAGCTACCGCTGGTGGCGGAGGAAGAGGAATGAGAATTGTAAAAGACGATTCTCAATTTCAAAAAGCTTGGGACGATGCCAGAATGGAATCTGCTGCAGCTTTCGGAAACGATGGACTCTACCTTGAAAAGTTTGTAGAAGAGCCTCGTCACGTAGAAATTCAAATTGTTGGAGACAGTAGTGGGCGTGCTTGCCACCTTTCAGAAAGAGATTGTTCTATCCAAAGACGTCATCAAAAGCTATTAGAAGAAACCCCTTCTCCTGCGGTTAATCAAGAACTAAGAGAAAGAATGGGTGCTGCAGCCGTAAAAGCTGCTGAATCTATTGGTTACGAAGGCGCTGGAACTGTTGAGTTCTTGTTAGACAAACATGGTGATTTCTACTTTATGGAAATGAATACCCGTATTCAAGTAGAGCACCCTATTACTGAAGAAGTAACCGATTTCGACTTAATCAAAGAACAAATTAAGGTTGCCGCTGGTGAGAAAATTTCTGGCAAAAACTACTTCCCTAAGCTCTATGCTATGGAATGTAGAATCAATGCTGAAGATCCTGCGCATGGCTTTAGACCAAGCCCTGGTAAAATCACAAACCTACACACCCCTGGTGGACACGGAGTAAGAATTGACAGTCACATTTACGCAGGCTACACTATTCCGCCAAACTATGACTCAATGATTGCGAAGTTAATTGTAACAGCTCAATCACGCGAAGAGGTATTGGTAAGGATGAAGAGAGCTTTGGAAGAATATGTAATTGAAGGTATCAAAACCACTATTCCTTTCCATATCAAGCTAATGGACGATCCTAAGTTCAAATCGGGTCAGTTCACAACAAGCTTCTTAGAGGGCTTTGACTTTTCTGGAATGTAGAAGACGATTATACTTAATATTTAGAGAAGGTCACTTTTATTTAGAAGTGACCTTTTTTATGTTGAATAAAATGGGTTACCGAAACACTTGAGTTTATAAGCGCTTGCAGGAGCAGAAAGCACAATAATGGTTGCACATATAGAATATTTTAAAGTATTTCGCTGTATTATTCACAACCCAACCCCCAACCAAGGTTGATTGTCTTCATTGTTACTAAATGAGTTTAAAGATTTGTCCTCTGTTTCAATACTTCATGACACCCTATTTACCTAAATCGATATTACTAATTAAATGAACTTACAATCAAATCTAAAAACCAAAGTTTGGATATATGGAATCATGGTCTTGATTTCATTGATCTTTACTACACAACAAGCCGCTGACTATCGCATTTATGTTGCTGCAGGAAGGGTCATGGTAGACGAAAAAGCCAATCCATTTTTGGATGAGGATATGATTGAAACGGAGCCCGATGGTAAAATCACACCACATGCTCAATACAGGTATGCACCAATTTTCGGGATCGCACTTTACCCCATATCTCTATTGCCAAAACAGGTCTATATATTTCTGTGGCTATTTTTCAATGTATTCCTTCTCTATAAATCAGTTTTATTGTTTAGAGAATTCTTTTCCGAATTAAAATCAGACACCAAGCTTTTCGGAATTACCGCCATAGTCACATTAGTTCTAGGGATACGTTTTTGGGGGCAAAACCTCCAATTGGGTCAAACTACCATTTTACTCGTCTTTCTATCGGTTTACGCATTACACTTGTCTAGAAAAAATAAGCCCGTTTTGGCTGGCCTAATGTTAGCCCTTGCTATTGTTACTAAAATAATGCCCTTGCTACTGATAGGTTATTTTATTTATAGAAAGGATTTCAAAACACCTATTTTCACTATAATCTTTACGGTGCTCTTAGTCTACCTACCAGCTTTAATTGTTGGTTTTGACTATAACAATTTCTTGATCCAAGAATGGTACAACATTATTAATCCTGCTAACAAGGAATATACATTAGAAACCAAAACAGGTATATATAATTTGTCTGCGTTCATTTTTGCCTACTTCACAGAAATGCCCGATGATAAAATTACGGGCAACAGAAATATCCTTTCTCTATCATATGAAGTTGCAGGTATACTTACCAACATTATTAGAGGGGCTCTGATACTTTTTACGCTATACTTTGTAAGGAGCCTTCCTTTTAAAGCAGCCAAATCAAGCGTGCATGTCTTCTGGGAATTTGGTTACATCTGCTTAGCTTTTCCATTGGTGTTTCCAGCGCAGAATAAGTATTCATTTTACTATATACTACCTGCACTGTTCTTCATTGCTTATTATATGGTCAAACGCTATAAAACGGAAGGCGGGCTTAGAGGTATACCGATGAAAATACTCGTCCCTATGGGCCTTTACTTTATCATCACTACCTTAACCTCATCTAACATTATTGGCAAGTATTGGTATGATCAGACTCAGTTTTATAAAGTAATTACATTTGGAATCATTGCTCTAATTGTCGCTTATGCACAGCTAAAGCCCTCAATGCTCAATACTCATCAGCCAGAAAATAATCAGTAACCTATGCTTGCTCCAGCCATCAATATTGTTATCCCACTTTATAATGAAGAGGACGTATTTGAGACACTGATCAGTCGCTTGGTCAATTTAATGGACTCATTTGAAAAGTCTATTGAGGTTATTTTGGTAGATGATGGCAGTAGTGACAAAACTGCCGAGCTAATGACCAATTTAGCAATGAAAGATCAACGCTTTCAGTCTGTTATTCTTTCTAGAAACTTTGGTCACCAAATTGCATTAAGTGCTGGTCTACAACAGATCACTGCTACCGAAGCCGTTTTCATTATTGACGCAGATCTTCAGGACCCTCCAGAGTTACTTGGAGAATTTTACGATTATTACAAACAAGGCTACGATGTTGTATATGCAGTAAGAAAAAACCGAAAAGAGAATTTCTTAAAGAAATTTGCATACAAGTCATTCTATAGGTTGATGGATAAAATTTCTTATATCCACATCCCTTTAGACACGGGGGATTTCTCTCTAATTAGTGCAAGAGTAGCTCATTTAATGAACGAAATGCCTGAACAAAGTAGATTTCTACGAGGTATGCGTAGTTGGTTAGGTTTTAAGCAAATTGGCATAGAATACAACCGAGAAGAGCGTCAATCTGGTGAATCGAAATATACACTCAGAAAACTATTTCAACTCGCTTTTAATGGCGTATTCAACTTTAGTGAACTACCAATTAAATTGATTACCAACCTTGGACTACTTACTATAATCTCTTCGATTTGTTACTTCCTTTATGTAGTAGCCAAAAAGTTAATCTATGGAAACGTTCCTGAAGGTTTTACTGGCCTCTTGTTCGTATTAGTTCTATTTGGGGGTATTCAATTGTTATCGCTAGGCTTAATTGGCGAATATGTATTACGAATTTTCTTTCAGGTAAAGCAAAGGCCATTGTTTATTATCAAGGAGAACATCAAGAACAAAGAAGCTGTTGAACCAAGAAAATCAACTAACTAAAGAATATCCTTTCTTAGTTAGTTCCTTCGATCTCGTTACAGAGATCTTGATACCAAGCTTCTCCATACTTTCTTATAAGAGCATCTTTTAAAAACTTGTAAACAGGCACACCAAGCTTTTCACCTAAAGTACAGGCCGCAGAGCAAATAGACCAACGATCGTAGTTGAGTGCTTCGTAATGATCATATTTGGTAACTCTGATGGGATAGAGTTCGCAGGATATAGGTTTTTTGAAAGTTGTTTTACCGTCACGATAAGCCTGTTCTATTCCACATTTCAGAATACCCTTTTCATCATATATGGAAAAAGCACATTCTCTATTGCCAATTGTGGTTGTAGAGTAATCTCCTTCAAAATCTATGATATAAGGCCCTTCTTTTTCAATTGCCTTTAATCCTTCCTCACTTAAGTAAGGCTTTACAGCTTCAAGTGCATTTTGCAGTTCTTTCAGTTCATGATCTTCCAGTGGCGCGCCTAAATCACCTTCTACACAACAAGCACCCTTGCAAGCTTCAAGATCACAAACAAAAAGTTGTTCTTTTATATCGTCACTGATTACAGCGTTGTCTACTAAGATCATATTAATTTGGAATGGCTATTATTTCAAAATGCTTTTTTATACCCATGGTGTCTTTTGTTAGCTTCACTCTTTTTGCAGTGTCTACAAAGCCATCGGACAAATAATGAGTGTCATTCATGTAAACCGTGTAATTATGTTTTGCCATAGTATCATACAGATCTTCCCTTTCCTCTTTGGTTAATCTTTTATAACATTCCGCCATAATATTTGGTCTGTAGGTCGATATCAGATCACTCAATCCGTTGAGGATGTCCTTATCGTAACCTTCTGCATCCACTTTTAATAGAGACAACTGAGAAAGTCGATCAGCATAATTTTCATTCAAAAATTTCTGAAAATCTCTCCCTTCTACCTTGAGTTCATAATTGTGTTTGTGTTTTCTGTTCTTTATTTGAGAGAGGAAGCCACCGTTACAGAACGATGCATCTGAATAATTAAATACAAACTCTCCATCCTCAGTTGTCGCTGCAAAGGGCAGTGGAACGATGTTGGTAATCTCAGTATTCAATTTAGAATTCTCTTCTAATATCTTATATACATATTGATTTGGTTCTAGACCAAGTACAATTCCTTTTTTACCAACAGCCAAAGCCATTGGAACTGTAGTATCTCCTGTATATGTACCAATGTCAATTATCATGGAGCCTTCAGGAGCCAACGACTTGTAAAAATTCACTTCAGAAGTTCCTAAATGTATGGGTCTATTAAAAGGATGCAACCAATTAGCAAAGTCTATTTCGCCATACCCATCAATATTGAATTTCTGGATTTCAAAACCATATTCCTTAAAAGTTGACTTGATTTCTTTCTTTCGCTTACTTTTTCCAAACAGTCCAAACATAGTCTTAGTTTTAAATGTCGAAAATACGAGAAATAAAAGAATATCTCTTTCATATCTGAATGAATGAGCCTGTTGTTTCGACATCAAATCATTAATTTCGCCTTTCTAATGAAAATGGAGCAGATAAAATTAAGCGGGATTATAATAACATTTAACGAGGAAGAAAACATCGGTAGATGTATAGAATCCATTAAGGATGTCTGCGATGAAATTCTAATTGTCGATTCTTTTTCAACAGACCGTACAAAAGATATTGCACTTAGTCATAATGCTAGGTTTATAGAAAACCCTTGGAAAGGCTTTTTAGATCAGAAGAATTTTGCTCAAGACTCAGCAAGTTTTGACTACGTGTTGCAGTTAGATGCTGATGAAGAATTGTCTGAAGAATTAAAAAAATCAATCCAATCTGTTAAAAACAACTGGAATTATGATGGTTACATTTTCAATCGGTTCACTAATTATTGTGGCAAATGGATAAGGCATTCTGGCTGGTATCCCGATGCAAAGCTTAGGCTCTATGATAGAAGAAAAGGCAAGTGGGACGGGCTTGACCCCCACCCCTCTGTGAGTATTGATTCAGAATCTAATACCCAACATATCAAGGGCGATTTGCTCCATTATTCTTATGTAAACTACGAAGATCATATTAACCGATCGGCCAAATACGCAAAGCAAGCTGCGATTGCAATGCATACTTTGGGTAAAAAACCAAGCAACTTCAAACTCATCTTTAGCCCCGCTTTTCGATTCTTTAATAGTTACATTTTAAGAGGAGGTTTTAAAGATGGCTTTGAAGGTTTAATCATCTGCAAAACAGCAAGTTATTATACCTTTCTCAAATATATGTACCTAAAACTCATCCATAAGGGCGAATCAATTAAATGAAAAAGTTTACTGACCTCATCACTTTACAGGCTAATCACAAACAACAAGTTGTTTTCTTGATGGTGGTCATTTCCATGCTCTATTTCTACAACTTTTATGTAAATGACATATGGACTCCGAATGAAAGCTTTTATGCAGAATCGGTTCGCGAAATGTTCGAAAGTGGTAATTTCCTAGACATCAAATACAATTACGAACCACGTTACAACAAGCCTCCTCTCACTTATTGGCTCATTGCTGTCAGCTCGTACATTTTTGGCTTAAATGAATTCGGTATCCGGTTGCCCATCGTATTACTTACCATTGGTTCGGTATGGCTTACTTATTTGCTCGGAAAGAGGCTCTATGGCGAAAAAGGAGGTATTTACTCTTTAATGATCATGGCAGTAGGTGTTCAGTTAATGGCGGTAAAACAATATGCTTCGCCAGAAATTCCTCTTACCTTCTTCTTCACCTTAACCCTCTATTGGTTTATAAAAGGCTATCAGGAGAGCAGGACGAAGTACTATTACTTGTCATATGTAGCACTCGGCCTTACTGTTTTAACAAAGGGGTACCCCTATATAGTTGTAATTGCTGGCATTATTGGTCTGTTCATTCTTATCGATTCAAATTTCAATATCCGAACTACTCTAAAAAAGGCCAGCCAAATCAAACTCCATTTCGGAATTCCTATTGTACTCATTATTGGGATGAGTTGGGTAGCTTACATGTACCTAACCTATGGTGAGAACTTCTGGGAGATATTTCAACGAGAAACATTTGATCGTGCCTTTACCAGAAACGAAAAAAGCCTTAGACCATTCTTTTATTTAGAAGTAATTTCCTGGACCATTCTCCCTTATTCATTGGCTTTCTTCGTTGTATTGGCCCATTACATCTCCTCACCAAAAAAGATAAAGTCGGAAATAGCCTTTCCCTTCGCTTGGTTTATTGTGATGTTTATGATTTTCACGGCTGCCAAAGGGAAAATACCAACCTACTTTATTCAGGCTCATCCAGCAATGGCATTGATGATTACAGCGGCATTGGTTAATATCGCCCCGAAAAAAACGGTTTTTCCAAAAGCCTTAAAAGTCTCATTCTATTTACCAGCAGTGTTGATTTTAGCTATCTCATTTTTCACCACCTACTTCCTCAGCTTACCCCTTATTTGGTATTTAGTACCAGTGTTCTTTACAATCATTGCTTTCGTTATCACAAAAAACAAAAGCGCGAAAAGTATCGACAATCAAATTTCTATTCCTTTCTATGCAATTTTTGGTGTTTATATTTTAGTCGCGGCCTATCTTAAACCAATTGAGAAATATCGCCCTTATAGTGAGATAGGGGAAGTAATTAATGAGAGAGAAAATATCGACTCCAGCATTCCAATTCTGATTGAAAAGACATTAATTCATAATATTCCGTTTTATGCTGAAAGACATGCCATTCGAGATCAGTCTCCATCCCAAATTAATTCAAATCAAGGAAAAACATTGGCATTAGTAAGAGTTGAGAGTTTAGGTTATCTTTCTGGCTTCGAATCACTTTGGTCAGGTATGATCTATGATTTTCCCAGTGAGTCACAATTTGCTAAATTCGTTAAAGCCTGTATTGATGCTGAAAATGGAGATTATTCGAAATTCGCTGAATATCATTTGGTATTGAAAGAGTAGTATGTTAAAAAAACATGCTGCTAGTTATTAAACTGTTGCTTATAAAGAGATAGTATCATGACATCATTAATACATGAAATAAAAAAAATTGCGAATTCAGCATATTCACCTATTAAGCACCGTTTGAAGCAATTCTACAGACCAAAGCAGTACATAACTAAATACGGCAAAAAGAAGGGTTTAGAGCTCTACCATAAGTTTCATTCACCATTAGTTGATACATTGGTCGAATATGATATTCCCGAATACCATCATAGTTTATTCTTGAGAGCTCATGCCTCTGATGAACCTACCTTTAGGCAAGTTTTTATGAATACCCGTTATGAGATCGACCTCCCGTCCAAGCCAAAAACGATTATTGATGGAGGCTCTAACATTGGTTATGCGTCCGTATTCTATGCTCGCAAATATCCAGAAGCAGAAATTCTTGCTATAGAACCAGACAGTTCAAACTTTGAGCTGGTTAAAAAAAACACCGTGCCTTATAAAAATATTACTCCAATAAAATCTGCCATTTGGGGCAAATCCACGTACTTAAAAATCGCCAATCCTGAAACAGAAAAATGGGCCTTCGAGGTTGAAGAAACTACATCAGACAAGCCTGGTGCTTTTCAGGCATTTTCTATTCTAGACTTAATTGAAAAAATGAATTGGGAATCTGTTGATTTATTGAAGTTAGATATCGAAGGATCTGAGATGAGTGTTTTTGAAAAAGACTATGAGCAATGGTTACCAAAAGTTAAACTCCTAATTATAGAGCTCCATGAACGTATGAAGCCAGGTTGTACAGCAGTTTTTGAAAAAGCAATTGGCAGGTATAGCTTCGAGAAAAGCATTAGCGGGGAAAACCTAGTCTATATTAATAGAGACTTATAAAAAAAGCCGCTTACGCGGCTTTTTTTATAAGTCTAGATTTTAGCTTAATATCTATAATGCTCAGGCTTATAAGGGCCATCAACAGCTACACCAATATATTCTGCTTGCTCTGGAGTAAGCTCTTCTAGTTCTACACCAATTTTTGCAAGGTGAAGTTTAGCCACTTTTTCATCTAAATGCTTTGGCAAAGTGTATACTGCGTTTTCGTAAGCACTAGAGTTAGTCCAAAGCTCCAACTGAGCCAAAGTCTGGTTCGTGAATGAATTAGACATTACAAATGAAGGGTGACCTGTAGCACAACCTAGGTTTACCAAACGACCTTCAGCCAAAACTATAACATCATTTCCTTTAATGTTATAAAGATCCACTTGAGGCTTAATTTCGATCTTGCTTCCACCGTAAGTCTTGTTTAACCAAGCCATATCAATTTCATTATCGAAGTGACCAATGTTACAAACAATGGTTTTATCCTTCATGGCTTCAAAGTGCTTTCCTTGAATAATATTATAGTTACCAGTTGCTGTAACAATGATATTAGCTCTTGGAATAGCGTTTTCCATTTTCTGAACCTCGTAACCATCCATAGCCGCTTGAAGTGCGCAAATCGGATCGATTTCTGTAACAATCACTCTAACACCAGCGCCACTCAAAGAAGCAGCAGAACCCTTTCCTACGTCACCGTAACCAGCAACAACAGCAACCTTACCGGCAAGCATTACATCTGTAGCACGTCTGATTGCATCTACCAATGATTCTTTACAACCATATTTGTTATCAAATTTAGATTTGGTAACTGAGTCGTTTACGTTTATTGCAGGCATTGGTAATGTGCCTTTTTTCATCCTTTCATAAAGCCTATGAACTCCTGTAGTAGTCTCTTCAGAAAGTCCTTTAATATCCTTTACTAACTCAGGGTATTTATCCAAAACCATGTTGGTCAAATCACCACCATCATCCAGAATCATATTCAAAGGCTTACCGCCTTCAAACGCAAATAAAGTTTGTTCGATACACCAGTCAAACTCCTCATCGTTCATGCCTTTCCAAGCATAAACAGGAATTCCAGCCTTAGCAATAGCGGCAGCGGCATGATCTTGAGTAGAGAAAATATTACATGAAGACCAAGTTACTTCTGCTCCTAACTCAATCAACGTTTCAATAAGAACAGCAGTCTGAATGGTCATGTGAAGACAACCAGCAATACGAGCCCCAGCAAGAGGTTTAGCAGCACCAAACTCTTCGCGAAGTGACATTAAACCAGGCATTTCAGCTTCGGCCAATCCTATTTCTTTCCTTCCCCAATCACTTAGGGAAATATCTTTTACCTTATACTCTAAACCTGTTTCTAACATATCATTTTTTTAATTGCGCTGCGAAGATACGACTTGTGTCTATAAATTTCAACACGAGCTATCTGTCAGTAAATGAATTCGATTTCCTTAAAATCAAAGGATTTCTCGCCTTTTGCTGTTTCCAATATCAATCTACCTGTTTGGTCAACATCAATAACTTTCCCATCAAACAGATATTCTGTTCTATACTTTCTAAACTGCTGGTAACCGAAGAGGTGCTGTAAGTACTCACTTTTAAGTTCTTCCTTCTTTCCTGATTTAAGTTTTAAGTAATAGTTCTCAAGTAATACAATTAGCTGCTCAAAAAGTATCGGTAATTCATTTGTATTTCTGGTCTCTTTAAAAAGTGATGTCGCTTTACTCAAATCTAAATTTTGTTGATTCACATTGACCCCCATCCCTATTACTGACCACTGAATTGAACTTCTTTGTAATGTGTTTTCAATCAATATCCCAGCTACTTTTTTTTGGTTCAGAAGGACATCATTAGGCCATTTTACTTTTACATCACTTTCTTCTGTGTAAGCACTTATCATTTTTCTCACTGCCAAGGAAACAATGATGTTCAAAAAAAACTGGTCAGGAGCCTGAAGGAAAGTAGGCTTCAAAACTACACTTAATGTCAAGTTAGATTGAGGGGCAGATACCCAACCGTTTCCTCTTTGCCCCCTACCAGCAGTTTGGTCATCAGTAATGATCACTACTCCTTCTCGAGTGTCAGGTTTCTTTAGGATTTGCAAGGCTATATCATTCGTTGAATGACAACTTGGCATGTAAATCAACTCTTTGCCTAGAAATAAAGTTTTAGCAAGGATTTTGTACAACAGATTTTCGTAGTTTTGACTGCAAATAAATAACAATTTAGAAACAAAAGCTGAATGACTTCAGAAGAACTGAGCCAGATTATTATTAAGGGAATGGAAGAGCGTAAAGCAGAGGACATTAAGGTGCTTGATTTACGTGAAGTGAAAGGTTCGATTAGCGATTTTTTCATTATTTGCTCAGGCAACTCAGATACCCAACTACAAGCCATAGCCGAATCTGTTGAAAAAGAGGTTAAAGAGGCTCAAGGTGAGCGACCATGGCGCAAAGAGGGGTTTACCAACAGAGAGTGGATTCTTCTAGATTATGTGAGCAATGTTGTACACATTTTCAAGCGTGAGAAAAGAGACTTTTACGCACTTGAAGATCTTTGGGGAGATGCCAAAGTCACCTCAATTGCCTAACCTAAAGTTGTTTAACTTTATCAGTTGCCCCTCGTTTAAAGAAAGATTTAAATTTTATAAAACATAGAAATGCCAGATAGTCCAAGAAAGAAGAACATCATTCCAAAAGCAGGAGGCAAGAAGCCAAATAATCAAGTATGGATATTCATCTCCTTGATTATTTTAGTATTCTCAATTTCAATTTTCAGTAACCAGAATACAGGCGTAATCATTACTCAAAAGCGCTTTGAAGACATGGTAAAAAGTAACGATGTACAAAGCATTGTTGTGATTAAAAACCAAAATTCTGTTGAGGTTACACTTAAGAATGAAGCTCTCCAAAATGCTAAGTATAAAACAGAATTAGAAAACCACGATTTCTTCAGTTTCGGAAATCAGGGGCCTCATTATGTAATTAAAAATATTCTTTCAGCAGAAGCCTTTAACGAACGATATGAGGGTTTTGTAGAAAAGGAAAAAATTCCAGAAGACGAAATTGTACGTTTACAGTTCGAAGACAAGACTACCTTCATGGAGATTCTTGGCTCTTATGGCTTTTTAATCATCATTATACTTTTCTTCTGGTTAATGATGAGAAGAATGACTGGAAATTCTGGGCCTGGTGGACAAATATTCAATATTGGTAAATCAAGAGCTGCCTTATTCGATGCTGAGAACAAAGTCAAAATTACTTTTGACAATGTAGCTGGACTAGATGAAGCAAAAGAAGAAGTACAAGAAATTGTAGAATTTCTTCGTAACCCTTCAAAGTTCACAAAACTAGGTGGAAAAATCCCTAAAGGAGCTCTACTAGTAGGCCCTCCTGGAACTGGTAAAACTTTGTTAGCAAAAGCAGTGGCTGGTGAAGCTGCCGTGCCTTTCTTCTCTCTTTCAGGTTCAGATTTTGTTGAAATGTTTGTTGGAGTTGGTGCAGCAAGAGTTAGAGACCTTTTCAAGCAAGCCAAAGAAAAAGCTCCATGTATTGTTTTCATAGATGAGATTGACGCCATTGGTCGTTCAAGAGGCAAAGGCCAAATGCCAGGCTCTAATGACGAAAGAGAAAACACCTTGAACTCACTTTTGGTTGAAATGGATGGATTTGCTACAGATTCCGGAGTAATCATTTTAGCAGCCACCAACCGTCCTGATGTTTTAGATCAGGCATTACTAAGACCAGGTCGTTTTGATAGACAGATTAGTATTGATAAACCAGACTTAGTTGGACGTGAGGCCATCTTTAAGGTTCACTTGGCTCCAATTAAAATGGACAAGAACATTGATGCCAAGAAATTAGCAGCTCAAACTCCTGGTTTTGCTGGTGCAGAGATTGCCAACGTTTGTAACGAAGCGGCCTTAATTGCTGCGCGTAGGGACAAAAAGGCTGTTGATATGGACGATTTCCAACATGCAATTGACCGTGTAATTGGAGGTTTAGAAAAGAAAAACAAACTTATTTCTCCAGAAGAAAAGAAGATTGTCGCGTACCATGAAGCGGGTCATGCAGTGGCTGGCTGGTTCTTAGAACATGCCGACCCATTGGTAAAGGTAAGTATCGTACCAAGAGGCGTAGCAGCTTTGGGTTACGCACAGTATCTACCTAAAGAACAGTTCTTATATCAAACAGAGCAGCTGATGGACGAAATGTGTATGACTTTAGGAGGTAGAGCTGCGGAAGAAATTGTTTTCGGCAAAATATCAACAGGTGCCCTTAGCGATTTAGAAAGAGTAACTAAAGTGGCTTACAGTATAGTTACTGTATATGGCATGAACGATAAGATTGGTCATATTTCATACTATGACTCAAAACAATCAGAGTACAACTTCAACAAGCCATATTCTGATGCTACTGCCAAAACGATTGACGAAGAGGTTAAGAAAATAATTGATGAAGCATATCAACGTGCGATCAAATTGTTAACCGACAAGAAAGATAAGCTTGAAATTATTGCTCAAAAACTTCTCGAAAAGGAAATTATTTTCCAGTCAGATCTTGAGGGGTTAATTGGAAAGAGACCTTTTGAGAAACAAACTACTTATGCTGCTTATACCTCACCAAATGGTCAGGAAAAAGAAAAAGTAGCTCCTGACCCTGAGAAGGTGAGTACCGAGATTGAAACTCAATCAGATGATAATGATGATGTTCAAAACTCAGAAGATAAAAAATAATTTGTATCAGAATATATAATTTGGAATCAGGCCCTCTGGCCTGATTTTTTTATTTGTGAATACTTTGCAATTTTAACATTGCACTACCGTAGCCATGAACATTAACTTAGCCAAAGGCAAAAAAGCTTACTTCGCATCCGATTTCCATTTAGGAGTTCCTTCTTTTGAAAAGAGCCTAGAAAGAGAACGAAAAATTGTGAGATGGCTCGATTCAATTTCTGAAGATGCGCAAGTAGTTTTTCTGGTAGGTGACCTCTTCGATTTTTGGTTTGAATACAACTCAGTTGTTCCAAAAGGATTCACTCGCTTTCTAGGTAAGCTGGCCGAACTTAGTGACAATGGAATTCAACTGGTAATCTTCACTGGTAATCATGACCTGTGGATGTTTGGTTATTTAGAGAAAGAACTAAATGCCATAGTTGTTAAAGACCCAATTGACATTACCATAAACAATTACTCTATTCTTATTGGGCATGGCGATGGGCTTGGTCCTCATGACAAAGGTTATAAGTCACTGAAAAAAATATTTACCAACCCCTTCTTTCAATGGTGCTTTCACAGACTTCACCCTAATTTAGGCATTGGTTTAGCCAATTACTGGTCTAGAAAAAGTAGAGCGCAAGGTCACGAAAAAGAACAGGAGTTTTTGGGCGAAGAAGAATGGCTTTGGGCCTATGCTAAAAAGAAAGAAAGTCAAAAACATAGGGACTTATATTTGTTCGGTCATAGGCACTTACCCCTTGATTTAAAGGTGGGAGAAAGCAGTAGATATGTTAACTTGGGGGAATGGATCAATAACTATACTTATGGAGAATTTGATGGCCAAAACTTCAACTTCAAGACTTTTGAAGCATAGTATAACATTTATCTTACTCATAGCAATTCAGAGCTTCGCACTTGCGCAGGATTGGAAGAAAATAGAATCTGTCAAACTCGAGAATCAGGTAAATCAGGTTTCCATAGATCGACAGGGGAATCTTTACATTTCATCTATCAACAGATCCATAGATAAATACGATTCAAACGGAGTATTTCAATCGCATTATTCTCCTCCTAAAAAATCAACTCCGAGACTAATAGAAGCATGGCAAGGACTCAGAGTTTTCGCGTTCTACAAAGACTTTCAAGAGTATTTGTTTTTAGATCGTTTTCTCAACGCGTCAGAGAGGTATTCCATAAATAATCAAGAAGGTGTTTCTTACACTAACCTTTCTACCATAGCGGCAGACAATAATATTTGGGTACTGGACGCTCAAGGATTTAGTCTAAAGAAGATCGATATTAGTAACAGTGAAGCGATTTCTGAGACCAATCTTAGTCTCGTACTTAGTAATAAGGCTTATGATTTTAGCTTCATAAGAGAGTATCAGAATTTACTCTTTATAAGTGATAACAAAAATGGTGTTCTTATTTTCGATAATCTCGGTAACTACTTAGAGACCCTACCAATCTTCAACCTTAATTTTTTTAGCTTTCTGGACACTTCCTTGATTTACATTCAAAATGGAAACATTGTTTACTTTGACATCTATACCAAACAAAAAAAAGAGGTCAGTTTACCTGACCCCTCTTACACTTTTGTATTAATGGAAAACAAGCGAGTGTTTCTTTTCACAAGGACAACCCTCGATATCTTTGAACTGAATTAGTTCTGGTTATTCAACTCACCAGTATAAATATCTAAAATTAATTGACGGAATAAGATGGTGTATTTAGCTTGCACCAACTGTAATTCGCCCGTATTTTTTCCGTTCAGGCTGGTTAAATAAGTAACGAAATCAATTGTACCGTTTTCGTAACGGCTTTTAGCAAACTCAAAGGCCATCTGTAAATTCACTAAGCTTTCTTTAGCAGCGGCATAAGAAGTTTTAGCATTTACTAAATCTAGATATGCTCTTTGCACCTGATTAGTTAAATTATTCTTCTCTTGTTGTAAACCAATTTCCGAATTCAAAACCTGAATCTTAGTTTGCTGGACTCTTGTACGGTTTTGGAAGTTGGTAAATAAAGGTATACTCAAATTTAAACCTGCTCCCTTATTAATATTGTTTTCCAACTGCGAAGAAATGTCTACAACACTACCATCTTGATTTCTTAGGTTAGACGACCAATTAGACCCATAGCTTGCTGATGCACTAAGTCTAGGCATCCAGGCATACTGAGCTATTTTATATGATTTTTTAGTAGCCTCTAAGTTTAGCACTGAGGCTTTAATCGCTGGAGAATGTGCTAAAGATTTTTCAGACACTTCTGAGAAATCCGCTATTTGAGCCTCTAATTCAGCATCTTCTATAGAAACTCCTTGGAAATTAAAGTCTTCTGTAGGATCTAGGAGAAGGAGTTGTACTAAAACCAACTCGCTTGATTTAAGTTGATTTGTTAATTCAACAATCCTAAGGTTCTGTTGTGCAACTTGTGATCGAAAATTATAAACACGTTCCATATCTCCTACTCCTGCTTTCTCTCTTTTCTCTTCTCTATCCAACTGCTCCTTTAGCAAACCAAAAGTCTGTTCAGCAATCTTAAGGTTCTCCTGAGTAGAAACCACTTGAAGAAAAGCTCCTACCACATTTCCTTCGATAGATTGGATATTGCTCTCTATAGTTTGCTCATTAGCCTCTAACAAAAGTTTACTTCTGCTCAATTCTAAGTTTTTACTAAAACCACTAAAAATTGTGACTGAAGCACCAATTGATGCTCCCCCACCCAAAGTAGTTGTATTAACTCTTGTTCCAGAAGTCTGGTCAAAAGACAAACCCTCACTCCAACGATGACTTGCACCAGCACTTAAGTCGGGCAAAAAATCAAACTTACTTCGTGTGTAACCAGCTCTAGCACTAATAGCTTCGTTTCTAGCTCTTTTAATATCGAGGTTATTATCTAATGCTATCTGAATACATTCATCCAAGGTAAGTACTCGCTGAGCACTGACAGAAGTAATCAGAAACACTGTCGCAAAAAGGGTGTAAATTATTTTTTTCATCGTTCGAGTTTTCTATCCACAAGGCATTATTGACCACTCACGCTGCCTTAAAGCGTGTTTTAATAGGCTCTGGAAAATCCAGAGCCTTTTCAGACACTTTGAGTAATATTTTTAAACCAGAGAGTTTTCTTTCGAATTGATGTTTTCAGAAACAATCTGACCATCAAATAGATTGATTACTCTATGTGAGTATTCCGCATCAGTTGCAGAGTGAGTTACCATAATTACGGTAGTCCCGTTTTCGTTAAGGTTTGTCAAAAGTGTCATAACTTCCTGACCATTAGTTGAGTCCAAGTTACCAGTAGGCTCATCCGCAAGAATCAAGTTTGGTTTTGCCACAACTGCTCTGGCTACCGCAACCCTTTGTTGCTGACCACCCGATAATTGCTGAGGAAAGTGATCTTTTCTGTGCATGATCTGCATTTGCTCAAGTACTTCCTCTACGCGCTTCTTACGATCTGCCGCAGGGTACTTTAAGTAGATCAAAGGAAGTTCTACATTTTCGAATACAGTTAACTCATCAATAAGGTTAAAGCTTTGGAAAACGAAACCGATGTTTCTTTTTCTCAATTCCGCTCTTTGTCTTTCAGAGTATTTAGAAACTTCTTCATCATAGAAGTAAAACTCTCCTTCTGACGGGTTATCTAAAAGACCAATGATGTTCAAAAGTGTGGATTTACCACAACCAGAAGGCCCCATTACGGCAACAAATTCACCTTCTTTGATTTCTAGATTTACATTGCCCAATGCAGTAGTCTCTACTTCATCGGTGTAGTAAAACTTTTTAAGACCTTTAGTGGTAATAAGATTTTTACTGTTTTCCATTTTAATAAAAGTTAAAGGTTGTTGTGAATTAATTTATACTATTTTTTGATTACTAGCTTGTCTTTATCTTCATAACCATCATAAGATGAGGTAATTACTTGTTCGCCTGGCTTCAACCCTTCTAGCACTTCATATTGCCTTGTGTTCTGGTTTCCGATGCTAATTTTTCTTTTCTCTGCAAAATCTCCAGAGGCGTCTACTACGAAAATCCAGTTCCCGCCAGTTGTTTGAAAGAAGGCGCCACGCGGTATCATAACAGCCTGACGTTCCTCGCTTAATTGAAGTTTAATAGGCACAGTCTGCCCTCTTCTAATATTTTCAGGTGCTTCGCCTTCAAACATCATTTCTACAATGAATTGGCCACTGTTAATTTCGGGGAAAATTTTGCGAATAACTAAACCGTAATTAGAACCAGCAAAATCGAAATTGCCCTTTAGCCCCATATAGACTCTGTCTAGGTAATGCTGATCTACACGGGCTACAATTTTAAAACCGTCCAAATCATCAATCTGAGCAATGGTTACTCCAGGACTAACATTTTGACCTACTTCAAAATTTACTGTAGAAAGTAGCCCAGAGATTCTTGCCGTTACCCATAAGTTACTTAAGTTCCCCTTTACAATCTCTAAACTCTCTTTTGTAGACTCAAGGCGCTCTTCATTTTGTTTAGTGCTAGACACCGCGTTGAGTGAATCAAATCGAGCAGACTCAATTTCGTTCACCCTTCTTGCTACTAATCGGTCATAACGCCTTTTAGAGTTTAAGTATTCCTGCTCAGAGATCACCTTGTCTGCCCATAATTGTTGATTCCGTTGGTAGGCATCCCTTGCCTCATCGATATCAAAGTCTAAGTTGATAATGGCAGACTTTGATTGAAACAAACGTTGACGCAAACTAAGGTTAGTATTCTCAATGTCATTTCTAAGCAAGTTAGCTTGAGTTTGCTCTCTAATGTAGTTCATTTCAAGGTTGTCATTCTCCAACTTGAGAATGGTATCTCCTTTTTCTACTTCTACGCCACCGTCTAAAAATTTCTCAGCTACATTACCACCAACTATGGCATCTAAATAAATAGTTGTTTTCGGGTTGACCGTACCCTCTACTGGAATGTATTCTTCAAATGCGCCTTCAGTTACACTAGCTACATTAATTTTGTCTAACTCAACATTGAGTTTCGAGGATTTATCAGCAAAAAAGAATACATAGGCGATTAGGGCGACAACCCCAGTGATACCTAGTATCGTAAAAATTCTTTTTGCGGTCCATACCTTCTTTTTAATCTTTCTGTCCATTGCCATTTTGAGTGATGTTTTCTTATCCGGCCAGCTTTTACCAACAAAGATGCCATAAACACAACATATTGGACTACAGACATTTAACCATTTTTAACTGACAGTGAGGTAATAGGATGTGTACAATATCAGAACAGGGCTTGGTCGGAATCGAACAGTTTTTGAATTCTTGAGCCCAGAGGATTGGGCATAAAAAAAGGCTCGATTTGGTCAGAATCGAGCCCAAAGGTCAAAAACTCAAAATATCTGAATTAACGTTTAAATTAATTCAAAACAACGAGTGCAATATATGATACATAAATCAATTTCACAAAGCGAATGCACCAATAATTTATGTCGCTACATAAATTTAGTTTAAGCGGTATATGAAAGCTCGAACAACAAACCACAGAGTTTGCAAAAAAGTGTTTACCCTATAAGGTTAGTAAAAAGACAAAATGTTACTAGCTTTATACTGTCCGTATTCGGTACATTATTGGAACGATAACGAACACTTCTCTGTACTAATAGTTGGCTCAACTGCCATAATCTTGGTTGGCACTATTATAGGCAGTAAAGAAAACAAGCCCTTAAAATTATAAGCTAGTGGATAACGAACTCGGTAAAATATTAATCATAGATGACGATGAGGATGTACTCATTGCCGCCAAACTTTTATTAAAAAAACATGCCAAGGAGGTAATCATAGAAAAGAACCCTAAGAAGATTCCTTTCTTGATGAATAACGGCACATACGATGTTATTCTACTGGACATGAATTTCAGTAAGGACATTACTAGTGGAAAAGAAGGTTTTTACTGGTTAGAGCAAATACTAGATGCCGACCCTTCTGCTGTAGTAGTACTAATCACTGCTTTTGGTGATGTAGAGATGGCCGTGAAAGCATTAAAAGAGGGTGCAACCGACTTTGTACTTAAGCCATGGCAAAACGAAAAATTGATCGCTACAATTTCAACAGCGGTCAAACTTAAACGATCTTATGCTGAAGTTGATAAACTTAAGAGTGCTAAAAAACAGCTTGAGGACGAAATAAGTAAGCCCTTTAAAGACATTATTGGAGACAGCCCTTCTATGAAGAATGTTTTTTCCATTATTGACAAAGTAGCGGGTACAGACGCCAATGTTTTGATTTTAGGTGAGAATGGAACAGGAAAAGAATTAGTTGCTAGAGCACTTCATCAACGATCACTTCGGAAAGACAACGTGTTTGTAGGCGTTGATATGGGAGCTATTACAGAAACTCTTTTTGAGAGCGAGCTTTTCGGACATAAGAAGGGAGCCTTTACAGATGCTAAAGAAGATAGGACTGGTCGCTTTGAAGTGGCGAATGGTGGCTCTCTGTTTTTAGATGAAATAGGCAATTTAAGCCTACCGCTTCAATCGAAGTTGCTTACAGCAATTCAGCGAAGAGAGGTAACCAAGATTGGCTCAAACAAATCGATGCCAATTGATATTCGTTTGATTTGCGCCACAAACATGCCGCTCTACGAAATGGTACACGATAGTACTTTCAGACAAGATTTACTCTATAGAATCAATACTGTGGAAGTACATTTACCTCCACTTCGAGAAAGACAGGACGACATAATTCTGCTTACGGAACACTTCGTTAAGGTGTATTGCGACAAATACCGTAAAGACAGAAAGAAGGTAGCTTCTTCTACCATGAAGAAGCTCCAAAAATATGCTTGGCCGGGCAATATCCGTGAACTTCAGCATGCCATAGAAAGGGCTATTATTATGGGAGAAGGGAATACTCTAATGCCTGATGACTTCTTCTTCTTGGTTCAGAAACAAGATAACGCAAATGAAGCAGCAGAAAATTTCAATCTCGATGAGGTAGAAAAGAACGTAATTCTAAAAGCGGTCAATAAGCATTCAGGCAATATTTCTAAAGCCGCCAAAGAATTAGGCTTAACAAGGGCCTCGCTTTATCGCAGATTAGAAAAACATGGGCTTTAAAAATCTACGATTTCTTATTGTTGCTCGAGTAATACTTCTTACGGCCAGTGCATTACTACTGGCCAATTTGATCTATGGCTCACAAAATCAAGTCAACATATTCTTTGTTAGCCTAGCAATTATAGTTCAGGTCTATTTGCTTATTCGCGCAATTGAAAAAACGAACCGTGAAATTTCAGGTTTTTTGAATTCAATTAAATACGATGACTTTACAGCAACCTACCCAACAGAAGGACATTCAGCTTCTGTTGATCAGTTGTATAAAGAATTCAATAATGTAATTCGAAAGTTCAGAGAAATTAGAGCAGACAAAGAAGCCAATTACCACTATTTCAGAACGATAGTACAGCATGTAGGCATTGGACTCATTACCTTCAATAAAAAAGGAGATATTCAAATTATTAATAGTGCTGCAAAGAAGCTGATTGGGATTGAGGCTATTCAGAACATTTTTGAATTAAGCAAAGTAAGCCCAAAACTAGTTGAGTCACTCGTAAAACTTAAAACTGGAGGAAGTGACCTAATTGATTTCACTCAAGAAGGCACCCATGTACAGCTTTCCATTTATGTGATTGAGCTCGTACTTAGAGGTGAAGAGTTCAAATTAGTTTCTGTTCAAAACATCCAGTCTGAACTGGAAGAAAAGGAAATGGATGCATGGCAAAACCTTATTCGTGTTTTGACCCATGAGATTATGAACTCAGTAACTCCCCTCTCCTCTTTAGCCGCTACGGTAAAAGACAACTTGGTAGATAACATTGAAGATGATGTTCCAATAGAAAAAGAAGAGTTGGAAGACATTTACCTAGCTGTTCAAACCATTGAAAGAAGGAGTCAAGGCTTAATTCGTTTTGTTTCAGACTTTAGAAACTTAACCAAAATACCTCAACCAAAAGTAGCCACAGAAAGTGTTGCCAAAGTACTGGAGCATATTCAGGTACTGTTCAATCATGAATTGGCTGCGAAAAAAATAAAAATCAGCTTCAGTATTGAGCCCATAAACTTGGCCTTTAGCATAGACAAAGAGTTGATTGACCAAGTGTTGATTAACATTTTACAGAATGCTGTACATGCTTTAGAGGAAAACACTGAAGAAAAACATATAATAGTTAGGGCTTTTGTGAATGAATATAACCGACCAACAATTGTAATAAGAGATAACGGTTGCGGTATTGATGAAGAAGCCTTGAGTAAAATCTTTATCCCTTTCTTTACTACAAAAAAACAAGGATCTGGAATTGGTCTAAGCTTATCAAAACAGATTATGAGAAAGCACGGAGGAGGAATTACCGTTAAGTCTGTAATGAATGAAGGCACCGAATTTACCCTTAGGTTTTAAATTTTTAGCTAAATCGACTATCTTCCGAAAATATTCCCTTAGAGACCAACCAATGAGTGAGATTCAAGATAAAATCACAAAAATTCTAGTCGACAAAATAGGCATAGCATCCACTGAGGCTACAATTGATGCCAATTTCATCAAAGACCTCGGTATAGATTCTTTAGACTATGCAGAAATTGTAATGGAGTTTGAACAGACTTTTGAGATCAGAATACCTGACAACGATGCAGAGCAATTACAAACAGTTGGGCAGGCAGTGGAATACATTCAGAAAAAGGTAAGTCAAAATTAATCTTTAGCTAGATTAAGTCTGTATTACCAAAAAACTTCTCATTCCTCCTTTAAATATTAATTACATAAAACCACGGTGACGATGGAGTTAAACTCAATTTGTTAATTGAGTCATACCCCTTTAACCGTGAAGAATAACTGCAAAACCATTGTTATTTCTGACGTTCACCTTGGCACCAAAGGCTCAAAGTCTAAAGAACTCGTCAGATTCCTAAAACAGTATCATTGTGAAAACCTGATACTAAACGGAGATATTATTGACGGCTGGCAACTCAAAAAGTCAGGCCAATGGAAACGTAAACACACCCGTTTTTTTACCCGAATTTTAAAAATGATTGAACACGAAGGCACTAAAGTGACCTATCTACGTGGTAATCATGACGATTTCTTAGATCAAATTCTTCCTTTCACAATGGGCAATCTTACCATCAAGAGAGAAATGGTTTATGAATCCTTTGGAAAAAAATTCCTGATTGTTCACGGAGATATTTTCGATTCTATTACACGCCAGTTTAAATGGATAGCCAAGCTTGGAGATGTAGGCTACACTTTTCTTTTATGGCTAAATCGACAATACAATTACCGAAGAATTAAAAAAGGGCTTCCTTACTTTTCCCTTTCTCAAGCAGTAAAGGGCAAAGTGAAGCAGGCCATAAAATATATTGACGATTATGAAGAGCAACTTTCTGCCATGGCCAAATACCGTGAATGCGATGGTATTATCTGCGGACATATTCACCAACCAGCCATAAAAGAAATTGATGGCATTACTTATCTCAACTCTGGTGACTGGGTAGAATCACTCACTGCCCTAATAGAAGATTTCAATGGAGAGTGGAGTCTAGTTTATTATTCTGAAACGCAAAAGGCAGAAAAGAAACAGAAAGAGTCGAAGGGATTAAAAAGCAAGCCCATAGAAATAACTGGCCTATTCGGGCCTGTAGAGATTAGTCCAAAAACTGAAATCGGATAAATGAGAGCACTCTTTATAATACAAGGTGAAGGTCGCGGTCACATGACTCAAGCTCTCGCTTTATCACAAATATTGACAGAGGCTGGTCATGAAGTAACTTCAATGATCATTGGTACCAACAAAAGACGCGAAGTACCTGATTATTTCAAGCAAAAATCTGATGCAAAAGTCCATACGGTAGTTAGCCCAAACTTCTTTTATGATAAAGGAAAGAAGTCTATCAACTTATGGAAAACAGGGCTAGTAAATGGCTTAAATATTCCGCAGTTCTTAGGTCAGCTCAGAAAGATCAACAAGATTGTAAAAAGCGAACAGCCCGATGTCATTATTAACTTCTATGATATACTCGCGGGCCTGTATTTTGGAATTTATAAGCCGAAAGTAAAAAGAATCTGTATTGCCCATCAGTATTTGGCCGAAGACAGTTCTTTTCCATTTGCCGAAGGTTCGCCTCTTCAAAAACGGTGTTTTCTGCTTACTAACAAACTGACATCACTTAATGCGCATAAGAAAATCGCCTTATCATTTCGCAATATTAAACCTGATTCTAAAACATTAACCATTGCTCCTCCACTACTTAGGGAAGAAATATTCAACCTAACTCCAAGCAAAGGAGATTTCATTTTGGCCTATGTAGTAAACCCCGGCTATGCTTATGACTTAATGGAATGGCACAAGCAGAATAAGAAAATTCGACTGCACTGCTTTTGGGACAACTTAGATCAAAAAGATGAATGGTCACCATGGAAAAACATCACCTTCCACCATATTAATGACCAAAAGTTTTTGAATTACATGAAGGACTGCATGGGTTACGTTTCTACTGCAGGCTTTGAGTCCATTTGCGAGGCCATGTATTTAGGTAAGCCAGTAATGATGATTCCTGTTGAAAAACAGTATGAGCAAGCCTGTAATGCGCTAGATGCCGTCAAGGCTGGGGCAGGAATCACCAATCATCACTTTGTGCTGGATCCATTCTTAAAATACCTTTCCACACACGAAACCGAAGCGAAAAAATTCAAACATTGGATGGGGCTGAATAAAACAATCATTCTTGAAGCACTCGAAGCACCTGTTGTGTCTCCAACAAAGAAGTTAACGCTCAAAACAAGACCTACCTTTTCTCAATTTTCATCAATACTGAACTCATAAAAGCAGAACTTATGAAGTATATTGAAACCTCGAGGTAGACATTTGTGTTCTACCCTCGAAATCAGAAAGGAATATATGCTTACTTGGATTGACGTAATCAAATTTGCCAATAACGGCAGCCCAGCACCCGACAGAAGGGTGGAAAAAACAGAGGACGAATGGAAGGCCATTTTAACTCCTTCACAATTTCAAATTGCCAGATTAAAAGGCACCGAAAGGGCTGGAACAGGTGAATTCTGCGAACGTCACGAACCCGGATTATACGGCTGCGTTTGCTGCGACACTCCCCTATTCGACTCTAGATTAAAATTTGAATCAGGCTCTGGCTGGCCAAGTTTTACACAACCCGTAAAAGAAAATGCCATTAAGTACGAAAAGGACACGTCCTATGGAATGGTGCGCGTAGAAGTAATGTGTAATACTTGCGATGCACACCAAGGCCATGTTTTTCCTGATGGCCCTGAGCCAAGTGGCTTACGCTACTGCATTAATTCGGCTTCAATGAAATTGATTGAAGAAGACAAAACCGAAGCCACAGCCATTTTAGGTGGCGGCTGTTTTTGGTGCACAGAAGCTGTTTTTCAACGGGTAAAAGGAGTAGAAAAGGTAGAGTCGGGCTATTCAGGCGGAACTGTTAAAAACCCAACGTACAGAGAAATTGGAACAGGAAGAACAGGACATGCGGAAGTAATTAAAATTACTTATAATCCAGAGGTTCTACCTTATGCCGATTTGCTTCGTATTTTCTTTTCTACCCATGACCCTACTACACTAAACCGACAAGGGTATGATCAAGGAACACAATACAGGTCTGTAATTTTTTATCGAGATGAAGATGAAAAACAAACCGCAGAAGCTGTAAAAGTAGAAATGAAAGATTACTTTGACGACCCTATAGTAACAGAAATCAGTCCGCTTGGAGCCTATTACCCAGCTGAAGAAGATCATCAGGACTATTATAATGAAAACAGGGAACAGCCTTATTGTAGGGCAATCATCGACCCGAAAGTTCAGAAATTACGAAGCATGTTTAAAGACAGGCTGAAAGACGAAATATAAACACCGAGGCTTCACTTTAATAAGTGGAGCCTTTTTTACTTCCCTACCTTTTCCAACACTGTAAAATTTCTTAACAACCGATGCCCTTCTTCATCAATCACAGTGATGATGTGTTCACCTGCTGGTGGCGTTAAGGCGAGAACATGATTGGCTTGAGTGGTTCCTAAATAGACATCATCCAAATGCCAGTGCAATTCGCTGTTGGGTTTACGATGGGCCACTTCAAACACCACCTGTTCCCTTTCGCCTTCTAGGTTTATTGGAATATACACCTGTGCATCGGGTTCTGGATATACCATGTCCATCACTTCCATGTCTAAACTTTCACCAAAGCAATCGCTTCGCAAAGGAGGAAGTTCTTGATAGGTTGGGTTACGCTTTTTATAATACAGCGCTTGTTTAGGCGGAAGCACAAACCAATTGGTGCTGATCATATCCACTACTGGTTCGCAATCTGAATTCACACGGTAATTCTTAGTTTTATCAAGGTGTACCCTTTGGTGAAAAGGGCTTGCCATGGTATTCAGCCCGGCCTTTGGAATTAAAACCGTATCCACTTGAATGGAATAGGATGAAGCCAAATAACCACTTTGACGGTCTACTGGGGCATAAACCACTTCAGCCATAGGCGGGTTAAACCAAGTAGTTTCTGGCAACACATCAAAAATATCGAAGAGAATTGGTGCGGCCGCTTGAATGCCCGTGAGTCCAGGACGACCCTCACCATCGGCATTCCCCACCCAAACACCCACCACATATTCTGGGGTCACTCCTATTGCCCAACCGTCTCGATAGCCAAAGCTTGTTCCTGTTTTCCAAGCAATTTTCTTGGCGCTAGAATACAGTTTCCATTGCGCATCATCACCCGGACGATACACTTCCAGCATGGCTTTAAAAGTAAACCAAATAGAAGAAGCGCTTAACTGTTTATTGTTCTTCAGTTCAATGTTTCCGTTGATCTGTTTTTCCGAAACATCTTTTTTATTCAACAATGAACCTTGAACTTTAAACTTTGTGCCATCATAATTCGCAAATTCAAAATCACTTTTCTCATAACGCTTTTCGGGAGTCCGCCCATTAAACCGTGTGAGCGTACGTGCCATTCCTGCATAAATATTCGTCAAGTCCCAAAGAGTGCCTTCTGAACCGCCCAGAATCATTGACAGGCCATAATGACTAGCGGGCTGGGTTAGCGTAGTCATGCCTAAACCTTTCAGTTTTTCATGAAAACGCGGATAGCCATAATCTTGGAGCATGTGAACGGCAGGAATATTCAGCGACCTCGACAAAGCCATATCGGCATGTACTGCGCCATCGTATTCACGTGTAAAATTCTTAGGAACGAAATTCTTAAAATACACCGGAACATCGGGCAAAAGCGACTTTGGCAACATCAAACCTTCATCCAGTAGAGAAGCATAGAGTATGGGTTTGAGCAAACTACCTGTGCTCCTTGGGGCTTGAATCACATCTACTTGTTGACCAGTTGACGATGCACCTTCCTCATACACATTTCCTATATAGGCCTTTACTGTATTGCTCCGAACGTCCAACACAATTGCCGAAGCGTTTTCAATTCCATCGAGCCTCAAGAGCGCATTATGGTTTTTTACCACTCGGTCTACTCGCCTCTGTAAATGTGCATCTAATGTAGTTTGTAATCTTTGGCCTTCTTTTCCATCCTTGACACCTTTGTCCAACAAGTGCAAAGCTTCAATTGGAATATCATTGGGTTTAGAAGGAATGGGTTCCTCTTTGGCCAATTCAAAGCTGGTTTCGTCAAAAAAACCTTCATCATACATTTTATCCAAAAGGCGATCGCGTTTGGCTTTTAAAGGAGCCGTATTTCTGCCTGGATAAAGTAAAGAAGGTTGGTTGGGAAGTACTGCCAATAATGCGGCTTCGGCCCAACTTAAATCGTTGGCTCTTCGGCCAAAGTAGCGCCATGAGGCCGCTTCAATTCCCACAGTATTCCCTCCAAAAGGGGCGTGCGAAGCATACAGTTTCAGAATGCTTTTTTTGGAGTACCGAAGCTCAAGTCGAGTGGCCAGAATCATCTCCACCAACTTTTCATATACGTTGCGCGACTTCCCTTTTCGATACATCCGAATCACCTGCATGGATAGGGTACTGCCTCCACTCACCACGGATCCAGCCTTTAAATTCTGAACTATGGCCCTACCCATTGCAAAAGGATTTACTCCGGGGTGACTGTAGAAATATTGATCTTCGAAAGTAAGTAAAGCCTTCTCGTATTTATCCGAAATGGAATCTACTTCTGGAAACCGCCATTGGCCGTCTCTGGCAATTCTAGCAGAAAGCATTTCTCCATTTTCGGCATTCAGTACGGTAGTGTATGGATCGTTAAAAAGGGTTTTGGGCAAACAGACATAATACGCAGCCGACAACAGCACAAAAAGCACCAGAATTGGATAACGATATTTCTTGATCTGTTTTTTCATTCGGTGAGGTAAGACCTGACAGGTTTTTGAAACCTGACAGGTCTGCTTTTCTTTCTAATTTACACGTTTAACCTCCACCCACTGACCAGGAACACGCGCACTGATGGTATTGTCGTACATGGCCTGAACGCCAACAGCCGGCAGATAGAAACGTCCAGCATAAGTAGCATTCAAAGCTACTTTGAACAGCTTTCTCTCATTCGGTTTTAAATCGAAATATGTATAAACCCTATCGTCCCGAATATCTTGATAAGTATAGTTCTGCGAAGTGGCAGCACCCGGAATTTCATTCAATCGATCATTCAGGATTTCCCAACCAGAAGGGAATACTTGACTCAAAGCGAGGTTCTCATAAATCCCTCTTGTTCCAGTATTGAATATTGAAACTTCAGCAAAGAAATCAGTGCCTTGACTTAAACTGCTTGGCTCTACACTTTGCCCGTTCCGATCTACATAAGTCACTTTTATTGTCAGGCCATTCGAAGCGGCAGTTTCGTTTCCAGCTAGGGGCTGCCCCGTTTTAATGACTCTGACAAAGAGCACTCCTTCGCCCTTATTCTCTACTTTAACCGCTCCAGCTTTTGCTCCATCAACAGGTACATCAATCAATTTCACAGGCTTGGCCGTCTCTATGTTTTGGCTAGCACCTGAGTTCAAAACATAAGAAGCTTCTAAGCCTTTCGAAGTTTTGTCTACACCTGAAAACTTAATGACTGAAAGTAACGAGTAAGCGGTTGTTTGTGTACTCATCCAACGGTCGTCACTTAAGTTATCGGCTACAGTCCTTAACAATGTCATTCCCTCGTTTTGCATTTTAAGCAAGCCCAATGTCTCTAAAATCATGGCATTATCTCGGGTTTGAGAACCGTAATAATAGTAGTTAGATTTTGGCTTAGACACCAAAGGTTCTGAGGCAATTAATTCTTTTGCCACATTTACCTTTCCTGCCACCGCATAAGCTGCCGCTAATCTCCATTTCGCTTCCAGCGAAAGACTATTATCCTCTCTCAATCGGTTCATTGCCCCTAACTCCGGGCTTTGGACTAAAGCCAAAGTATACAATCGGTAAGCCTGCATTAAGTCATCATTGTATCGGCCATGGCGCATCCAATTCTTAGCCTTTCTACTTTGGAATTTCGTCCAGTTTCTCAGTAAGTTGGAAGGAATGTTATAGCCTTTATCTTTGGCCTCCATCAAGAAATGGCCAGCGTAATTTGTACCCCAATCATTATCATCGCTTTGACCCGGCCAATAAGAGAATCCTCCTTCACTCGTTTGAAACTTCGACATTCTGTCAATGGCCGCTTTGATGTTTCTTTCTATTTCAGCTTTTCTATCGGCTGTTAATTCCATAATATCTCCTAAAAAGAGTTGAGGAAAAACTGCGGAAGTGGTTTGCTCGATACAGCCATGCGGATAGCCAATCAAGTAATTCAAACGTTTACCAAGGTTAATTGGAGGAATGACTGAAAGTTCAAGCTGCACCTTATTTGTGCCTGCCATTCCCATTTGTTCAAAAGACTGATTCCAGCTTTCGCCAGCCTGAAGCGCCTTGGCAATTACATCTGTCGCAGGAGGATTAGGGCTACGCACATCAATTTCAACCTTATAAGTCGCGGTTTCATTTCCTGATGTTGCCACAATTTCAACCGTCCCTATACCCAGCGTTTCACTTACCTCTAGTTCGAAATCGATGATCTGATCACCAATTTCATTGAAGGTCAAAGTCTGTTGGGTAGTGCCCATGGTTTTCAATAGCGCATTTCCTTTTACAGAAACTTTCACCTCTTTTACCGATGGCTCCATAGCAAAAACGCTGACTGGCAATTTCACTTTTTCACCTGGCCCAATTACCCTTGGTAGCGTACCCAAAACCATCAATGGTTTACGTACTGGCGTTGCCTTTTCTGCTTTTCCATAAGCACCATCTTTACCCGCTACCACCATAGTACGCACAGAGCCTACATAATTCGGCATTTTAAAAGTATGCGAAGCGGTCTTCCCTGCTCCTAACCTAAAAGGCCCCAAGTGTTTGACCACTGGCTTGAAACGATTGGCTTTTGCACTCTCTGGTTTGGCATTAGAACCATCACCACCGAGGGCCAATAAACGAGTCAGCTCTCCATTGTAGGCATTCGTTACATCATCGAATAAATCCCATGTTTTCACCCCCAAAGCCTGACGCGCATAAAAATTCGACCATGGGTCTGGTGTGCCAAAACGAGTAATATCAAGCAAACCCTCGTCTACCACTGCAATAGTATAAGTCATCGCACGACCATCTTTCTCACTCACCTTTACCGTTACATCCGATTCTGGCTCCAGTACATCTGGCAATAAAATTTCAGGGTTCAGTTTGGTTTTTGGGTTGCTTACATTGATCGGCACCACTCCATAAAGCCTGATCGGCAAATCGTTTCTTGTTTGTGCATGTGGTTGTAAAAGCGTGGTGTTCACGTAAGCGTTTGGCACCATTTCTTCCGTGGTCTCAAATTCAAATGCTGTTTCTCCCTTACCAGTTTCGACCCAATAGGAAGCAACTACCCTACTACCATTCTCTACACTCACTAAAGCTCTTCCTTCAGAATTTGATGGAATATTGATTTTCACTTTTTCGCCAATATTATAATCTTCCTTGTTGGTGGAAAAGGCCAAAAGTGAAGCGCCTCCCGGACGGTTATTATCGTCTGCCCAACCCGGCCAATCGAAGTAGGCGATTGTTCCAGTAGAGTGTTTAGAAACAGGGTCGGTTACACGAATGTAATAGCGCCCCCATTCACGGTCACCAATATTAACATCCACTGTAACTTTGCCATTTGTGGTGCTCACCGTCTTTGTTGTTACAGGGCGGTTATAACTAGCACCTACGTAATTGGCTATATCGTTTTGGCCTCCGTCCCACCACCAGCGCCAGCCTAATTTGTAAACTTCAAAAGTCAATCCTTTTCTGTCAATACTGTTTCCCTTGGAATCCACCGTTACTATACTCATTTGATGAGATTTGCCTGTTACCAACTGACCTCTTCTGTCACCCTCTGGCTTTTTCACGCCCACAAATGAAGTGTATGGATAGAAAGGAATGCTGAATTGATCTATACTGAAATCACCTCCCGGCTCGTACACTTTTCCTTTAAAGGTGGCCATTAATGCCCCTGGTGAATTCAGTTCTGCGCCAATTTTCAAGTTCACTTTTGAGTGGCCAGAGGCGTCTACTTCACCTGAAAAAACCTGAGTAGGTTGTTGATAGAAGTTCTTCGCTTCATCGTCAAATGAATAATTAGGAAAATCTTTGAAGGTAGTCGTGACTGGGTTCAAATAGAGATCGAATTCTGCTTTCAAATTTCTAGCCGAAGCTCCCGTGAGCCACTTCACATTCAAGTCGCCCGAAACGAAAGTAGTTGCGGCAGTGAGTCTGTCTACTCCAAAATCTAAGTCAATTTTGAGGCGGTTGGGCTTGACTGTCTCCACCTTTACGCGTTTGGTAAACTCCGCACCGCCTAAACTTACTTTAGCTGTCCAGTTGCCAGTTGGGTCGGTGTCTGCAGTTTGGGTTTTGAAATCGTAAAAGCCATCTACAGACTGCGTTCTCACAATACGCTGCTTTGTATTTCCAGATGGGTCAATCAGTTCAAAAACGACTGGGTGGTCATCTGGCAGATTGTTTTCTTTATCTTCTAAAATGAAGTTTAAATAAATATCATCGCCCGGACGCCAAACGCCCCTTTCGCCATACATAAAACCTTTCAATCCTCTTTCTACTCGTGCGCCACCTGTATTGAAGTTGCTCATAGAGAGTGAGAGACCATCAGAGAGTTTCAAATAACCACGCTCTGCGCCTCGGTTAGCGACCAATAGAAATGGCTTTCTCAATAAATCGGTTTCTATTTTACCCTGACCATCAGTAGTTACAGTAGTAATCTTCTCTTCCTGAAAATCATAAACATCTACTGAAACACCTGAAATTGGCTTGGTGGTTTTCAAATCAGTAACAAAGGCTGTGAGTTTTCTGTTGTTTCCAATTTTAGCGATCATCCCTAAATCTGAAGCCAAAATATTCTTGCTCACCATTCGGTTAGTGCCCACAAAATAGGAATCCGTACAAGGGTTATCACGGTCCTGCCAGTTGTAATTTCTGCCGTAATTGTAATCGTAATAACTATCGTACTCACCGTCATTATCACCAGAATAGGCATCCCAATTGTCTTCTGGAATTTGCCCAGTTAGTACTGGTGTTTCGTCTGCTGGTGCAGCACAGCCAAAAGTAGAATAGGCCCTTTTGAAGTTAATTCGGACTTGGTAAATGGCTCCGGGTTCGGTTTGAATAAGTTCGTTTAAGTCTAGGGTAAAGCGATTCCATTTCCCTAAATCAAATACTCCCGATTCGTTAAGCGGAATACGTTTCTGTAAAATAGGACGCCCAACCCTACGCAATTGCTCATTTCCTTTCAATTCATTTACCTGAAGGAATTGCAACACATTGCGCTCAAATATTTTGATTACGGTTACGTCTACTGCATTCAAGTTCACCGCTTCGAAAGGAAGAATGAGACCATCGGTACTTGGTAGAATTGTGCCCTTTGCATTGAGCTTCAACAAAGGCTTCAATTGCTCAAAATTGACAACATTCTGATAAAGCTCCTTCATTTTAAAATCCATGAGGTTGCGAACACCAGGATATGCCTTTACCGCCTTGACACCAGAAATATCAGTTGCTACAAATACCTTTACATTATTGCCTTCGATTGTATAGCGAAGATCATTCTGGCCTTCTACCGTAATTAGGCCATTTAGGTCTTGATCTTCTTTTAAAGGATCGGAAAAACTAACCAAAATATAAGGGTCGCCTGTTTTTACCACTTTAACATCTCGCACATTAAAATCGCCAAGAACAGCTACGGGCACCACCATGCGCGAATCACGATCTACTCCTAAACTGCTACCGTCTACCGCCACTTCAACTCCTGAAGCCTGCTCTTTTCTTTCGATGCCCTTTACCTTAAATCTGTGGCTAGTTCCGTTTGCTTTATCAATTTCCCATTGTACCGAAAGGTTGCTGCCCGGCTGTTTGAACGATACTGCTTTCACTACAGCGGCTGAATCAGCAAAATCAGCAGTATTGAATTGCCCTTCAATAACTTGCTTGCGCATTGCATCTTCGGCATCAGAGGCCACTTGCTCTATTTCTAAATCGAAATTTTGACTGACTGTTTCAAATCCAAAATTGAAATTATTGAGTTCTTCTTCTACCTCTTTCAGGTTGCTCAACTTTAGCGTTCCGTTGTACAAAGTGCCTGATTTAAGAGGGGATGAAGGTTGAAATTCCACCACATTATTTCCTACCCAACGGCCTTTACCAGAAATACTTGGAGTAAATTGAAAAAGTGAAGTAGGATCTGTACTTAACTGGGCATCCGTTACCGGTTCTACCAAACGCACCATAATGGTTGAGCGCGTAGATACTTTTCCAGAAGTATAAGATGAAACATAAGCCGAAAAGGCTTGATCGGCTTGTTTATTGAGCTGATCTATTGGTGTTTTCTTATCACCACAAGAGGTGACAAAAAGCAGGCACAGCAGGGCACCCAAAAGAGAGATTTTGGAAAATGACATTTCAATTTAATTAAGACAGTAAGAGATCGGAACGCTGATGGTTCAATATAAAAATTACCGCTCCAAATAGATAACTAAGAAAGCTGTTTTTATTGCGCGCAGAAGAAAAATTAGCATAAATAAATTACTACTGATTACGAATACCTAAATCTAGCCTATATAAAGACTACCTTATTTCTAAACCTTACTTAGCTTTGTAAGCTAAAACTTCTTCAACAAGCAGAAATGAAAAACTACCTCCTATCCATTGGTATATTAACTCAGGGCGAAATTGATGAAGTAATTTCCTATACCAAAAGGAAATCTTTAAAGAAAAATGATTTCCTAATTAAGGAAGGTCAGGTTTGCAATGAAATTGCTTTTGTGGAATCAGGAATACTTCGCTCCTTTTTTTCTTCACCATCGGGCGAAGAAACCACTTACTGCTTCACTTTTCCTCAACGGCTCAGTGCGGCCTACACTTCTTTTATTACTAAGGAGGAAACTCAAGAAAACATTCAGTGTATCACCCCAGTAGAGCTCTTGGTTCTGCCCAGCGATAAGTTTCATGAGTTTGCTGAAAACAACATACGCTGGGTTAAATTGCTCAAGCTGTTTGCAGAAGAAAATTACATAGAATTAGAAAAACGGGTATTTCAATTGCAGAGAGAAACGGCTAAAAAGCGTTACTCCGACCTAATTTTAAACCAACCTGAATATATCCAACAAATACCATTGCAATACTTAGCCTCCTATCTGGGCATTAGTCAAAGGCATTTGAGTAGGTTAAGAAAAGAGCTTTCTTTTTAGACATTTGTCCTATAAGTCATAAATAATCATTCTCACTTTTGCCTGACTTTAAGGCAAAAAAAATGAGTAAGAAAATTCTGATTATTAACGGACATCCAAACAAAGACAGCTTCAATTTTGGCTTAGTGGATGCTTATAAAAAAGGGGCCATTCAAAGCGGGGCCACCATAGATGAGATTACCATAGGCGATCTAGAATTTGATCCAAATTTGCAATATGGTTATCAGAAAAGGGTTGAACATGAGCCCGATTTGGTAAAATCATGGAATAAAATTCAATGGGCAGATCATTTGGTTTGGGTGCATCCTGTCTGGTGGGGTGGATTACCTGCAATTACCAAAGGTTTTATCGATAGGCTATTTGTACCGGGTTTGGCTTATAATTATCGTGAAAACTCAGTTTGGTGGGACAAACTTTTAAAAGGAAAAACTGCCCATATTATTACTACTTTAGATCAGCCCGGCTGGTATTATAGACTGGCCTATGGTAGACCAAGCGTTAATCAGCTTAAGAAGTCTACGTTAAAATTTTGCGGCATAGAACCAGTCAAAGTAACTTATGTTGGCATTATAAAATCATCAACAACTTTGCAAAGAGAAAAATGGCTAAAGAAAGTAGAAGGCCTTGGACTTAGAAATAAATAACCCACTCGGATTACTTTGTTACTTTATTCGGGGATTTAATTTCTGAGGTTTACACAGTTTAACTAACTTAGTTGCTTATGAAAACGATCAGACTATTTTTTCTTCTGCTGTGCTTCTGCTTTTCTCATCAAGCCATTGCGCAGCATGTTTTTCCAGATGTAATTGATAATTGCTATCTGGATCAATTTGTTTATGAAACTGATGAGATACTTGCGAAGCTTGATAATAAAAAAATCATTGAAGTGGTTACAGCCTCTTGGGATGAAAAAACAAAAAAGAATGCTGAGGGAATTCTTGGGTTTCAGGTTTTGGTGGACAATAGAGGTACTAGTTGCTTGATGAGCATTAGAAATGAAACCAACATTAAAACCAAGAAAATGGACCTTACCAACAGCATTAACGACAACCTTAAATGGCCAAGAATGCAACAGAAGGTTTCTGTAATTGTGGTGATGGAATTTAAAGAGGGTGAAGTTACGATGAAAAGAATGGGTACCAAAGACATGAAAACCTTAACTGAGGTTGGTAGTGAGGGCAACTAATCTCTTATCGCAGAAAATTAAAACGGGCTTTGATCTAACATTGATCGAAGCCCGTTTTTGTTTTATCATTCCATTCTTAAGGTTTCAGCAGGGTTCATTTTCTTAACCTTACCTATTTGAGTAGTAACAGTCAGAAAAACCACTGTGGCCAAAATTAACGCGGCAAAGGTTAACGGAATAAGGTTTACTGGATCGTGATAGGCATAAATCTCATCTAGAAACACTCCAATGATAAATACCGCCAAGGTACTTCCAATCACCACGGCTATAGATAACATAATACCGAATTTTAGATAGACAGATTTAGTGAGTTGTATCAAATTAGCCCCTAAAGCTTTCTTAATCCCTATATCCTTCATTTTTGATGTAATACTCAACGAAGCCAAACCAAAAATGCCCATGGCCGCAAGAATGGTTGCTAAAGTAGCGGTAAACAGCATTGTATTCTTTAAACCTCGGCTATCGCCTGAGTCATTATCGAATACAGTTGATTGCAAAAAGCCTATATATGGCTTATTCTGTACTACATCCACCCATGCTTCTTTAATTTTATCTTCCATTTCCAGTTCAGTACCTGCCGAAACTTTTAATGTCAGATAATTCAATTCAGAATCAGGTTTGGCCTTTATAATTATGGGCTCTATTTTGTCACTCAAGCCTTGATAGTTGAAATCCTTTAATACACCCACCACCTTATGGAAAACACTATCAATTTGAATTAGGTCATCAATTCTAACATCGTAGTGTTCAGCAAATTTTTCGTTAATCATTACAGAAGACTGTGAATCACTAATCAGTTCAGGGTCAAAAAACCTTCCCCCGTGTAATTTCAAGCCCATAAATTGAGGATACTTAGTACTACAAGTTAGAAACGAAGCTCGGTTTTTTGTATCACCCAAGTAAAATTCAGTATTGCCATAGGCCTCACCTAATGCTGCATTCGTTGCAACTGCTTCTTCAACTCCAGATAAAGCCATCATTTTATTTAACAAAGAAGGGTAGATTTTTGAATCTGGTATGTTCACCAGAATTCTGTCTTCCTTTTCAAAACCCCACTTTATATCTTTCTGCATATTATTGGTGCGAACAAACATGATTCCTGCCACAATAGTAATGATGGACAGCACCAGCTGAAACGTAATTACAGCTCCTGAAAAGCCCCATTTCTTGCCAAATCTTTCTTTACCCCGAAAAATAACTGAAGGCTTAAATTTAGAAATGTAAACCGCAGGATAAAATCCAGAAAGGAAAGTAACCACCAACAAGAGTAGCCCTAAAAAGTACCATAAATTTCGGTTAGATAATAAATTGAGAGAGATAGTACCTCCAGACATTTCATTAAACCATGGCATAAAAAGGCCTCTGGCCAAAACAATTCCGAGAAAGATTGAAAGCGCACAAAGAATAAGATTTTCTGTTAAAAATTGGGCAATAATTTGAGACCGTTTACTGCCTATCGTTTTACGAATTCCTATCTCCTTTACCCTTCTTGTGGCCATCAGGATGGCAATGTTCACATAGTTAGAAATGGCCAATAACAACATAAAACCCGCAATTGAAATGAGCAGAACAATTGGCCCGGTGGGCGGAGCACCTCCTGGAACTCCGTTTAAATTACGCTTTGCCATAGACTCTAAAGGCACCAAGAAAATTGATTCGTATTGCGCATCAGGCTTCAGGCCGTTCTGAACTGAAACCATGGATTGAAACGATCTTTCAAGCTCGGCTACATCCGTTCCTTTCTCTAATTCTATAAATGTTACTGCATTGGTTTGCTCAGGTTCGCCTCTACTTTCCAACACTTCATAACTCAATAAAAAGCTTGGCCTTATACTCGAGTTATTGGGTGCATTTTCTATCACTCCTCCAACGACAAAAGTCATTTCTTCTTCGCCATAAATTACTTTTATCAGTTTATCGATGGGGTATTCATCTCCGAAAAACCTTACAGCGGCAGATTGATCAATCACAATCTTAGAAGGGTCCTTCAACACATCTTTACTTCCATAAACCATAGGAAAAGAGAATGAAGTCAAGAAGTCGGGGTCTACATAATTAACATAGCTTCTGAAAATGTTATCCTTAATTCGAAAAACATTCTGAGCGCCCTTCATCCTTGTTCTGCGTTTTATTTGAGGGAAGTTATCAGGCAATTCCTTGGCCAGACCCGAATCAAAAACTCCATATTTACCTAGGCCACCTTCTGAAAACGCTTCATGAGCGACCAAGTAGATATTCTTACCGTTTTCATGAAATTGATCTCGAATCACTCGTGGCTCAATGAACATGAAGGCCACTAGGCAACAACCTATGGCACAAGACAGCCCGGTGATATTGATAAACGAGGGCATTTTTTGGCGGAGGATATTTCGCCAACCGATTTTGAAATAGTTTTTGAACATAGCAATGTTGTTAAATTGAGTTGTTTGACTTGACTTCCTTTTGATGTTCTTCCACCTGAATAGGCGAATAATGTCCCATGCAAAAGCACGCTTGGCGCGTTGCACTCCTTTTTCTTCTAACCTCCAGAAAAAGAGTTCGTGTACATCGCCTTGAATTTGCTCTAGTAGCTTGGGGTTGCAATACCACTCTAAAAAGCGGTCGGCCCAACGAGGTGGTTTTGGTTGCTCAAAATTTTTCATGCTGAAAAATTGAGTGCTGGCAACTGATTATAAAGCTTGTCGCGCATGGATTTGACCTGATCCAATACCGCACGGCCAGTTGACGTAAGCGTATAGTAGCGTTTCCTTCTTCCACCTCGAACTTGTGATGCTCCTCCCATATCAGATGTAAGCAGGCCCTTTTCTTCGAGCCGATTTAAAACCGCATGAATGGCACTGATGTTAACTTCACGTCCGGTCTGTTCTTTCATTTCTTTCAAAACAGAAACTCCGTAAGCGTCTTCGTACAATACTCCAACAAGCAAAAGCACAAGCTCTTCTAATTCACCAATGTTGTCGCCTTTCATATTACCCTTATTTAATCTACAAACATAGATCAAATCTATAACATCTATATTTGTAAAACAAATAAATTTAGGTACTAGCCTCAACTTGGAGAGTTTTCTCCACTGGCAGAACCCTCCAAAAGTTCTTATTTCTACATTTAATAAAGGATTTTACAATTGTTGATACATCAACTTTTGGAAGGGTTTCGTAGGCCAAAAATTGAGTCCAGATTAATAAGGCCTAGGCTTGTAAGTGTATTTTCTTTTTCGATCTAAGAAATGTTTGATTCCAAACTGAACTCCGTTGGAATAATAAAGCGACTGGTTAAATAGCTCGAACTGCCCAGTAACAAAAGTGAACTCTTTGATTGGGAATGAAACGTTACCCGTTACTCTTAAAAATCCATCGGTGTAGCTATCAAAGAAATAGCCCGCTTCTATCCTGCTCTTTAACTTTCGCTCGTTTTCTCCATAGGTCCAAGCAAGGCCTCCACCACCGTAAAGTCTGCTCTTGATAATCCAATATGGGTTACCGTTTTCTTGGCTCGTATTGGCAGCCGATACAAATAGTTCTGCAAAAGGTGAGAATCGGGATTTATTCGCTCTTTTTAGGTTGGCAAACAGACGAGAGGTTAATGCACCTTCCATGCCTCCATTGGTATAATAGCTGCCTACTAAGGCAAAACTTGATTGCCAAAACTTGGCAGAACCGCGTTCATAGTAACCAATGATTTCAGACTTATAAATCTCTTTTGAAATACCCACGCCTGTTTGTACTGGAGCAAAGTCTAAACTCAATGATTTGAACACATTCTCTTTTGATTGAGAAATACTGGCGTCTAAATCAACAAACATCTTATTGAAGTTATCCCTTTGCAAACCTGCACCTACACTGAACAATGGTTTTGATGGATTATTGGCTGTTTGATAGCGGTAACGTAAACCATAAAGCTCATGCGCCAAATTTTGCGGGTCAATATCTGTTAGCACCAAATCAGATACACTTGCATGGGTAACAGAAAAACTATGCTGCCTCCCTCTTTCTGTTCTTAGGTTGAAAGTAGCGCTGCTTTCCCAAACGGACTGATTGAAATTATCTTCTACATAAGCTGTATTTACTTCAACAGAGTTATTTTCATTGTAGCGCAATTCTTTCTTTAGGGTATGGAGGGTTTCTGGGCTAAAAAGTTCAGGAGTTCTATCAATCAGGAATTTCTGAACATCGGCATCGAAGTAAATTACATCTGGATTAAAGCGCTTTTCAATTTCAATCTTTTTCTCATGGCCTTCGGGCAGCTGATTGGCTACTAGGGCTGACCTTTCGTATTCACCGATGTCATACCAAGCAGAACTCACAAATGCTTTGGCTTCTTCATCTTTTGGGTGATCTACGATGTATTCATTGAACACAGTTTCCATTTTGTTGAAAGCTTCTAGTTCTATCCACCATTGCAAAATGGTAGTGATAGGGATTTCCGTAGAATAATCTGACCACTGCAAGGCTTCTTGAATCTTACCGCTATCGGAATAGGCATAAGTTATGGTAGTCGCTCTTGGCCAAAGCAACGGCAGGTCTTCTGGGTTCTTTCCATTTAATTCACCAATAAGAAGTTCAGGCTCAAAGTCTATAATGAACTGAATATATTTTGCGTAATTCTCAGGACTTGGGTCTTTGTCGTTCAAATGAACAAGTACTTGCTTGATTTGCGGTATGTACTCTGTTCCGTAAAAGAAAGTGAAGTAGTCCTTAATGGCGGCTTCATCTTTTGCATCGAACATAATTTTTCTAAAAAGCCATTTTTCCGTAAGCTCTTCATTAGGGAAAGCTTCTTTCTTTAAATACAAGTCTAGGTATTCAAGGCCTAAAGACTTGGATTCATTCTGATAGGCGTCTTCTATAAAATTCCATACATCCATTGGTTTTTCTTGATAGCCAGAATAGAGCATAAACTCATTAAAAGTTGCAGAATCTACAGATGTTTGATTCTTCAGTTTACTTTCGAGCATACTTACCGCTTGCTCTAGTTGGCTGTTTTCTACATACCAAGCCACTGAGTCTTCAGCTGTATTTAATGAAGCCAAAACCTCTAAAGGACTTAATTCGGGAACCGTTTCTTCAACATACCCTTGTTCTAATGATTTTCTTTCGGCCAAGTAATCTTTATAGTCTTGCTGTGCCATTGCCTTTGCTTCAGAAAGATCAAAGAGTGGTTGTTCTTTCCATTTTACATCATTAAAAAGCAGTTCTGGCTTTGAGCTTTTTAGTGTAAACAGGGTACCTCCAAAAAAAGCTGTTTTTGTATATGCATCTACTACTTTTGAAAATGCCTTTTCCATGTTATCCGCATTTTCTTTTTTCGCAAACACAAACCAGTAGAACTCTTTGTCGTTCCACTTATTTCTACTGCTCTTTCTTACTGAGTAAAAGTCACCGCTTTGGCTATAATCATAAGTAGAGTTTCTCCAGTTTCTAGTAATTATTCCACTCCGCGTAGTAGTCAAAAATCTGGTTGTAGGGTATATTCTCTTTACTTTTTCTAGATAAGATACCCATTGCGAGTACATGCCTTTTTTTTCGTTAGAAGTTCTATACCAATTTAACCCCTCGCCATTTCGGTATTCAAACTCTCCAGCTGAGTTGTTATTTTCTGAGGGCAGCTGAAATACATCATCGGGGTGAATAAAGTGCGACCAAATTCCTGTGTACAGGTAAAGCGACTGGTGAATGTATTCTTTTCTGTCGTTGAAGGTGTAGCCACTTGTTACTCTAGGGAAATCAAAAAGTCCTGGCTCATACGGGTCGGGGTCAAAATCTCTTCCTCCTCCTTCCACAATATCTCCCTCATAAGTGGTACTCATGAATTCAAGTTCAGGCATAGATCTTTTTAAATGAACCAAACCCATGCTGTCGATATAGTTCGAAGGCGCTACATAGCTGGTGGGGTACTTTCCAAGACGATCTACTGTCCATTTTTTTCTTGCTGCTTTAAAGGCTGCATCAACGCTCTCTGGGTCTAACCATACTTCTTTCAACAGTGATTCATGGTTGTATCCGTGAATTGCCAGTTCGAATTTGTTTCTAGTAACCTCCTTGCTCATCCAAACCGAGGTGCTCCATACCCTTCCGTTCTTTTCAATTTTCTGTAAATCCCACTCATTAAAAAGAAAAGGCGAATCCTTGATTTCATTGTAGTTGAAAATTGGGTAGGCCGAATATTGAATCCCAAATCTCTTGGATAGTTTGAGCATATCGGGCCACCAAACATTGGTCACATAATCTGCTTGGGTAATATCAAATTCCGACTTAATGGGTTCTAACTTAATATCATATGTAGGGCTTGGGAAATCATCAATAAATATAGTGCTCACATTTACAATCGGATATGGAACCCCTTCTAACCCACTTAAAATAGCTGAAAACAAGAGTCCTCTGTCTGCCCTTTCAAGCTCTATGGTTGAATTAAAATTAATTACGCGCCCGTTGCCAATCTGATTCTCCAACATAACAGGAAATTCAGCATCGTTAACAGCGTTAGCCAGTACATTAATGTTTGGTTTGAAGTTTTCTTTTGCCAGAGCTATATGCTTTTTATTGGCATAAATAGATCCGCTATCGAGCCCTGGCAATATATTTTTGGTAAAGTGAAAACCAGTTGCTTTTAAATCGAAAGAGAAAGAGGCATCTTCTCTTAGGCCTGAAAGGTAGCCCATCCGTTGATCTTCATTTACACTTGGAAAGATTAACGTACCCCCTTCTGCTACAAATTGCACTAAGTAATCAAGTGCTTTTTGATTCAACTGATCCGTTCCGTTAACCAAAATTACTTTTGGTGTCGACTTAAAAGTTGGTGAGGCATTAAAGTCTTTAACGGCAATTTTTTTATAGGGTATTTTAGTGTAATCCATGATTTTACCTACATGGCCGGCATAAACATCATTGAGGTCATGATTCTCTATATCGATATAGACAACCAGAGGATCTGCTAGAGTTTTAAACTCAGCGCGTTTTCCATCCAATTCATTATTGGCTTCTTTAGAATCGCCACAGCCCATAAGAGCTGTGATGAAAATCAGAGCCAAAAGCATAATTGGTCGGTATGGTCTCTTGAGGTAATTCAAATCACAATAGTTCTTTAATTCTAGCTTCTCCTGGGTTATTTACTACTTCGTAAACCGTTAGGTCTCCTTTTTGAAAAAACACTCTCACTGTTCTTCCTTTACTTTTAAGTTTTTCTATTCGTACCATTACTTCATCAGTCAAATCTAAATACACCGCAAGCCGACTGAAATTATCTTCTTCTGTTACATTGTAGATAAAAATCAATAGACTATTTGGAATAATATATTGGGTATTGGCCCTCAAAAAATCTTTATCTTCCTTATTGGCAAAATAAACTGAGTCTCGAACTGCGTATTCTCCCAAAAAATCTCGGTATGTAAGGAAGTTATGCGAATCGGTACTAAGCGGGTGAAATGTAACGCTGTTCACTACCGCATATGAATAGGGTAAAAAGCTAGATGAAATCTCTTGATAGGATGCTATTACGTTTTTTGATAAGCGCGAAGTTGGTTCTTCTTTAGCAAAAAGATCTTTCTGACTAAAAAGTGCTCCTCCAGCAAAAAGAACAAAAATAAGCACCACAGCGATTCCTTCTGGCATAAACACTTTCTTAACCTTAGTTACAAAAGAGTACATGACTAAGTAAATGGCAATACCTAAAATAATGGTAATGAACACTGGTAACACTTCATTGAAAAGGTCAATATCAAAGTAGCGGTAGTCTAAAAAGCTGATGCCGATTAAAACATTTACATAGATTACAAAAGCAATCAAGCTCGCCCATTTGTCTTTTTTACTCTTCATCATTAAGAACATTGCTAAAACAGCTACCAACGAAACAATCTGGACAACCCTGATTAGCTCATTATATGGAAGCGTCATATTGCTTGTATAGGTAGAAGATGTTACTGACAAGAGATTTGATATAATGAACTGGAAGAAATCTGCCCCTTCTCTGTTTAAATACAAAGCATAAATACCCAACACTATGGCAGTAGCCAATAGGTATGCTTTAAGCGCGATCCAATAAAAGCGCATGTAATTTTTACTAATAAAAAATGGGGCTACTAACAGAAATGGAGGAATCAGAACCAGTAAAGAGTATATATCGATTAATGCAATGGCTGTAAAAATTGTAAAGATTTTATAACGGTAGTTTCTGGATGACCTAGCATAAAGTAGCCATGGCTTTTTTATATACACTATGGCAGGCAATACGAATGTAAGTGCCATTAGAGTTTCCTTTCCGTGCGTAATTTGAGAAAGGTTAATCGGTACAAGGTTGAAGAAGAAGGCAAAACTCAAAGTAGCCATTAACGGAACCGTTACCTTAGATCCCGTCATAATATTCATAAACCAGAAAATGATAAAGCTCAAAACAAAGGCCTGAAGAATGCCGAATGATTCAAGGGTAATTTCTGGGCTAATCCCAGTCATTTTTTCGTAAAAAGTCATTAAAGCATATTGCCCTGCAACTCCCGTATCATTACTAAGCCATTTTTGCTGAGAAATTCCTTTCAGTATGGCTAGTTCATTAAACCACGATTCCGAAAGTTGATAATCATCATATTTCAATAGATAAAACCTTACGGTCATGGCTATAAAACCAGTAATGGCCATTACTATAAACCCAAAATTGATAGATAGCCTTTTTGTAGGTTTTTCTTCAACCATGTCAATTAACGGTTCCTTGTCTTCTGCTTTCTCAATTACGTCCAGCAAAATCAATTTTCTTTGGCGTTTAAATTGAGCTGAATCTGAAAGCACGTTTTGAATACCAACTAACCTCACTCCAAAAAATATAACCATTATAAAAAGGCAGGTCATTAGGTCATAGCTGTTGATTTGAACCAAAAGAAAGATTCCAATCACAATAATACTGGCAAAGAAAGACCACATTCCTGCCATTGAATTGATTTGATTTTTTGACCCTTTTCCCTTGAAAAAAAGGCGCTTCATTACATATAGGAAAAGAATCCAAAGGAATAGCCTAATAAGGCCTATAAATATGGAGTCGGTATATGGAATGTTCATCTCCTAGATTCTTATTTAAATTTCGGAAAGGTTTGTAAGCCTATGTTACCTATAAAGTAATCCCACTTTAATGGGCTTACTTGCTGTTTTACCTTTTGGTATAGCTTTTCGCTATCTGCATACTCTATCAATATTACAGGCAGTTGATATTGTTTTCTAATTGCCTGCAACTCTTCTACTCTCTTATAGAACTCATGCCATCTGTGCATGCGGTATTCTTCTTTATCGAATGAATAGTTGGTAGCTACCGATTCGATTGCCACTGAATTAATGTACTTGGCCGATTTTGGAATTAGAGAAAGTCCAGCATTCTGCATTAAATGAATATCAGGGTATTTGTCTTTGAACATCCTCAGCAGATTTACCAAGTCATCTCCCATATTGGGGTAAGGGCCCCATTTTGCGAAAGTATCAACGGTATCTAAGAAAAGCCCATCGAAACCTTTTTGCACCATTTTATCGACAAAGCTGATTAATACATTTTGGGTGTTTTCGTCCCTAACATTTAAATAAAAGCTTCCCCAAATCTCGTTTTTACCTAGGGTGCTTTCTTTCAGTTCATTATAGTAAAATCGGCTATCACTTACTTCGCCCACACTTATATAACCTATTACACTCTCATTATTTTCTTTAATAAGCTTTACCTCAAATGCGGTGTAATGCTCCGACTCCAATATCACATATTTATACCCTTGAATTTGATCAGGATTAACCCTTCCATAACAAATAAGTACTGTGCTGGGCTGTATTTTTTGTGCGAATAGACCCGAAAATGAAAACAAAGCCATGATGAAAAATATAGTTTTAATAAGCCGCATAGTAATAGTAGTCCAGATTTTTGAAAAATTCAGTTACCGACTTCAAGGTCAAAAGCATGAAAGTTGTTGACCCAATTAACATTCCTACTACGCTATATTCGTAAGAAATCAATCTACTCATAAAGAGTCCTACCATAAGGTTCACCACAGAGGCGATCATTATGGCCTTTAAGGGCTTTGTGGGTTTGTTTAGGGTGAATAAATAAAGCGAATTGAGCATACCCCAAGCCAACAGAATATAACCCAAACCACCCAAAATGCTGACTTTAATACTTATTGGGCTAAGTGTTTCATCAAATGCCTTTTCATAACCAAACCACACCCAAATTACGGTGTAGAGCAGGGCTATCATTACCACTCCTGTTATTAAAAGTATTTGAACATGCTGCCAATAAGTTTTCAATGATTTACGATTAAATACCTGAGGCTGGTTGTAAGGGATTTGTTTCTGCAGCAAATCACTTAGTGTACTGAAAGAGGCGATGCTAAACTCTAAGACACCAACCAACAGGAAGAAAATTAGAATTGCGATATCCATGCCAACCTCATAGTTTTTTTCATAATACACAGCGTATGGCAACAGGCCATCTGCTGAAGTAGACCATGCTAGAATGCGATCAATGAATATAAAAACGAAGAACAGCAGCCCATAAAAAAAATAGCGGTAGTTACGGTATATCATTACCGCAGTTTTAGAAGTAGCCCTACTAACATTTCGGGTGGCTTTCACTTTTTTATTGAAGAAATAGTTGAGGTAAATCACCATCAGAATGATGGCTACCCAAATGCCTATCCAGTGTGTAAAATAGGTAGCGATATTTGTAAAGAGCTTTAAGCTCAGGGCCAACCCCGTAGCCACAAGAAAAGCTACTGTAATCATCCAGCGCTGTTTTAACGGGTGAAAAACAGCCGAGATCAACAACAAAATACCTATGGAGAAAGAATAGATATATACAATATAAAGAAACCGATAAGGGTAAATGTTAGCGAAAAAATTGACAACAAGAAGCAGCACACTAAGTACCGACATGAATAACAATCCGTCCTTAATTACTTTTATGGTGCTTTTTCTGGCCATCACAAAATCATTGTTATACCAGTAATGGGATATTTGCCTACCAATCACCTGTACGAATCCGCCAGTGCCAACCAAGCCAAAAATAACTCCAAGTACAACCGCAGTTGATTGCAGCTGATTAAAGCCTATGTAAGTCCACAAAGAATACCCAAAAAGGATAATGGTTAGGATTTGAATGAAGACAGGAAGGCCATGGAAAAGCCCTAAAGGGTAGTAGTAAAAAAAGTACTTCGTTTTAATACGAAGGTAATCTGAGGCTGAAGTAACTTCGCTCCTAAACTGATCGCTGACTTTTAATTTGCTAGGGTGGCTAGCAAGAAAATTGGAGTCTGTAATTTGAGCATAAACAATTTTGGCCAGGTCTTGTAAATCAGCCACGCCATAGTCTGTTTGCGCATCAACGGCCCGTATACTCATGGATTCGAGCATAGCTCTCACCACGTTTACATTAACAGGCTTGCCAACTTTGTCATAAACATCTAGGCCTAATTGCTCTATTTTACTTTCAAACTCCTTCATCCAATCACCTCTGTTATTTCTTTAAACGCTTTGCATAAACCGACTCATAAATACTTTCATATGACTCAATGAAAATATCGAGGGTGAAGTTATCTATTACACGTTGGCGGGCTTTCTTCCCCATTTCCATTCTTAAATCATCATTGGTAAGCAGTTCTATCACTTTTGCCCCAATTGCTTCTGGATCTCTGGGTTTGCAAACAAAACCCGAAGCCTCATCAATTGCTTCGCTTACCCCACCAACATCTGTAGCCACAACAGGTATACCACAGCTCATTGACTCTAAAACAGTAAAGGGAAAGCCTTCAGAAATTGAAGTAAGAATTGAAATGTCTCCTTCACTAAAAATCAGATGAGGCTGGCTATGAAATCCTTTTAAAAAGAAGTTATTCCCTAGATTCAATTCCTCAATCAAAGTCTCACACTCTTCTGTATATTCTGGTACTGCATTTTTATCGCCATACACCAAGTACTGAACGTTAGGTATCTTTTTCATTACCACAGCGCAAGACCGAATCATGGTAAGTACATCTTTCAATTCAAATATTCTGGCTACCGCCACAACAGTTGGAATTCCTCTTAAATGTTCTGGCTTTTCTCTGGGTACAAACCTTTCATGATCTACCCCATTATAAGTAATCTCGACTTTCTCTCTATCTGCTCCATACATCAGCTCCCAGGTGATATTGAATTTATTTACTGAAAGTATTTTATCGGCTTTATAATAGGAAAGTCGTGTTATGCACTCAGTCAGTTTTATTAAGAATACTTTTATAAAATAAGAGTAGTCTGAACGATTAATGTATAGCAGGCGCTCCCTTACATAAACTCCATGCTCTGTGATCATTAATGGGGTACCGTATCTATACTTTAAAACCAAGGCTGGTATTAAAGGAAAGCCCGAAAGGGTAATATGCGATACATCAACTTTTTCAATTGAAATAGAAAAGGGAATTAAGAACCTGTATAACCAGCGCAAGCCAACCGTTAAATCAAAAAGCGTGGCCTCTACCCCTCCAGCGTCTGTTTCTTGAATAGCTTCTTCTTGAAAAACGCGCCATACTTCTTCGCTTTTCATGGTTTCCTTGTAATCGTAATCTTTAAAGTATTCCCACATACTCCTAAACACAAAATCAAGTGCTTCCATGTTCTCGGAGTCGCTATACAGTAGGTCTAAAAATTTTTTAAAAATTGGAATAAAGTACTTTTCAATTACTTCTGGAGAGGTGTTCTCTTTCTTACTCACCACCTTGTAGTATTCCTTACTAAAGCTCACATAATCTTGAGGTTCGTCTGGTGCCCATAGTGGTACTTGAATTACCTTTTTTACGTTTTCGCTGAGCTCAAAAATTGGCTCTTTTTCAAAACCTGCATTTATTGAGTACAGAGTAAAATCTACATTTGATACCCTATCGCAAAGCATGTGGCTCCAAGTAGATATACCGCCTCCATAAAAAGGATAAGTACCCTCAGAAATCAATAAAACTTTTATCTTCTTTTTATTATCCAACTCCATGTAGGTTTTAAACTTACGCAATCACGTAAGTTTTCTTCAAAATTTAGGAAAGAATCGGTGATTTAACCGAAACCAAAGACCAAATGCACTTTTCTGAGGACAAAGCGCACTTTTAACTTCACCCTTCTTTAAATCAGGTACGAAAACACACTTTTGTTTTGGACATAATGAGGCCTTAGACTTAAACTACCCCATTCTTCTCTAATATAATTACTCCATTTCTATCACCAAATCTTCTTGGTCGATCATTTCGCCAGCTTGCAAATGAATTCGTTTCACTTTTCCTGCCTTTGGAGCAGAAACCGTTGTTTCCATTTTCATTGCTTCAATCACGAATAATCCAGTATTGGCTTTTACTTCTTGGCCTTCTTTTACTTTAACTTCGGCCAATCTGCCTTGTAATGGAGATCCTATTTCATTGTCTGATGCGGCCTTACGATGAACGGCCTTAGTCACTTTTACATTTTGATCCTTCACCTCAATAACCCTTGTTTGGCCATTCAGATCAAAGTAAACTTTTCTCATAGCGTCTTCATCAGCTTCAGACTTATAGAGCATCTTAACAATGATGTGCTTGCCCTTACCTATTTGAACAAAGACTTCTTCGTTCTCTTTTAAACCATAGAAGAAAGCTTTTGTTGGAAGGTGACGCACTTCTCCGTAAGTCTGCCAGTGCTCATAAAAATCTCTGAACACTTTAGGGTAAAGCTTATAAGATAAAAAGTCCAGCTCATCGCAGTATTCGTCAAAATCAGTTTGAAACTGCACAAACTCCTTTTCAAAGTCTACTGGTTCTAAATGTGCGTTTGGTCTATCTGTATAGGCTGTTTTTCCCTTTAGAATAATTTTGGACAATTCTTGAGGGAAACCGCCTGGCATTTGACCCAAATCTCCTTTAAACAAACTTACTACTGATTCAGGAAACGAAAGGGATTCACCACGACTCATAATATCCTCAACCGTCAAGTTGTTTGAGGTCATATAAATGGCCATGTCGCCTACTACTTTGGATGATGGTGTTACTTTGACCAAGTCGCCAAAGAGTTTATTAACTACTGCGTAATTCTTTTTTACCTCTTCAAATTTGTGTTCTAAACCCAACGCTGAGGCTTGTGGGCGCAAGTTAGAATATTGTCCACCTGGGATTTCATGGTCATATACTTCCGCAGTACCTGCTTTTAAACCACTTTCAAAAGGATAGTAATATTCGCGAACATCTTCCCAATAATTAGAATACTCGTTGAGCTTGGCCAAGTTGGTTTTAGGGTCTCTTTCATGACCTTCTAAACAAGCTACCAGAGAGTTAAAGTTTGGCTGAGAAGTAAGCCCCGACATTGATGCAATGGCTACATCCACAATATCTACCCCAGCTTCAATTGCATGAAAATAGGTAGTGGCTTGCATAGAAGAGGTATCGTGGGTATGTAAATGAATTGGCATATCCACTGATTCCTTTAAGGCGGTGATCAAAGTTGTGGCAGCTCTTGGTTTTAATAAACCCGCCATATCTTTTATACAAAGTATGTGAGCACCTTCATCTTCCAAAGCCTTGGCCATGTCTATATAATATTGAAGGTTGTATTTTGAATTGGCATCCAAAACATCTCCTGTATAACAAATACAGGCTTCAGCAACCGAGTTAGTCCTTTCTCGAACTGTTCGAATGCTCACCTTCATGTTTTCAATCCAGTTTAGCGAATCAAAAATTCTGAAGACATCCATACCATGCTCAGCAGTTTTTTCCACAAATCGCTCGATCAAGTTATCTGGATAAGCCGTGTAGCCTACTCCATTTGAGCCCCTCAATAGCATTTGCGTAAGAATATTGGGTGCTGCTTCGCGAATAAGTTTCAGTCTGTCCCAAGGATTTTCATTTAAGAATCGCATGGAAACATCGAAAGTAGCTCCGCCCCACATTTCTAGTGAGAAAATCTCTGGGTGATTTTTCGCAAAACCATCAGTAACCTTTAGAATATCCAAAGTTCGCATTCGGGTAGCCAAAAGCGATTGATGTGCATCACGAAAAGTAGTGTCGGTAAAAAGAATTTGCTTTTGCTCTTTAATCCATTTGGCAAGTCCATCAGGGCCGCTTTCTGTCAATATCTGCTTGGTTCCTCTTGGGTGAGAAGCGAGTCTGTCGCTTGTGGGTATTTTGGGCTCTCTAAAATGAACGTAAGGATCAATTCGCTTAACATTAGGGTTTCCATTTACAGCTACTTCTCCCAAATAATTCAGCAATCGCGTGGCTCGGTTCATGAACCGTGGCATTTCGAAAAGTTCTGGATAGGACTCAATGAATTTCACTGTTGCTTCTCCATTGTAGAAAGTTGGATGCTTCAATACGTTCTCCAGAAAGCCTTTATTTGTTTTTACTCCTCGTATTCTAAATTCTGAAAGTGCTCTTTGCAATCTTTGAGAAGCTCCTTTAAGCGTTCTTCCCTTTGCTGAAATCTTCACCAACATAGAGTCGAAAAATGGAGATATGGTTACGCCTGCATAGCAGTTTCCTGCGTCTAGCCTAATCCCAAAACCACCTGCACTTCTATAGGCTATAATTGTTCCATAGTCTGGTTTGAAACCGTTTTCAGGGTCTTCAGTTGTTATTCTACATTGAATAGCAAAACCATTACACTGTATATCTGATTGATCTTTGATAAAAATTCGTGGGTCGGAAAGCGGATACCCTTGGGCTATTTCTATTTGAGAGCGAACAATATCGATTCCCGTAATTTCTTCTGTAATGGTATGCTCTACTTGAACCCTAGGGTTTACTTCAATGAAATAAATATTCTCATCGGCATCGACCAAAAACTCAACCGTACCAACATTGTTATAGTTTACCTCTTTGGTAATTCTTAAGGCATATTCATATAGCTTATCACGCGTAGTTTGGCTTAAATTAATGGAAGGCGCTACCTCCACTACCTTCTGATACCTGCGTTGCACCGAGCAATCTCGCTCATATAAATGCACCAAATGGCCATAATTATCACCCATAATTTGCACTTCAATGTGCTTAGGGTTATCGATGAATTTCTCAAGGAACATGGTATCGTCTCCAAAAGCTTTTGAGGCTTCACTTTTGGCTTCATTGAATGCTTTTTCAAGATCGGCTTCTTGACGAACTACACGCATTCCACGACCTCCACCGCCTGCTGCGGCTTTCACCATTACTGGAAAACCAATACGTTGTGCTTCTCTCAACGCTGTTTCATATGAATCAAGCGATTCTTGGCTATCTTCAATCAAAGGTACTTGAGCCTTGCGAGCTACAATTTTAGCTTGCACCTTATCCCCTAGCCTTTCCATTACTTCCGGTTCAGGCCCAATAAAAATAACCCCTGCTTCTTTACAAGCCCTTACAAAATGAACATTCTCTGAAAGAAATCCATATCCCGGATGAATGGCATCTACTCCCTCATTTTTGGCTAGGGTAATAATTTCTTTGATGTCCAGATAGGGCTTTAGGGCCTCTTCATTTTCTCCAATTTGATAAGCTTCGTCTGCCTTGTACCTATGTAAGGAATAGCGATCTTCATAAGTATACATTGCTACTGTTCTGATTTTCAATTCAGAAGCAGCTCGTAACACACGAATAGCAATTTCGCCACGATTAGCGACCAACAGTTTTTTAATTTTATTGATTCTTGGCTCCATAAGATAGTGGGTAAACTAAAAGGGGGAAGTTAATAGAATATGTTTTAAACGGCTAAAACATGCCCACTTAGATTTAACAAAATCTTAAGAGAATTGAACTTAAATGCTCATTTTTTAAGTGCTATCTATTCGGTAAATCCATTTTTCGGAAGATCAAAAAGCCTTTCTACCCACACCTAAACGAATCAAATATTCAGTTAATTTAATTTTAACCAAATTTCCTTTTGTTGATTTTACTAAAGAAAAATATCTATCTGCTAAGTCTAAAAAATTATTACGAACGCATTGGCGATGCTCATAAGCCAATCTTAAATTCAAAGCTTTAAATTCATCTGCGGTTTTACAAAGGTGAAAGGCCTTTTGGCAAACCATAAATACAGAGAGCATTTGTGCATTCTCAGTATGCTTATATCGCAATGCCGACATACTGGTTTTAAGCTTTCGCTTTTGCATTAACACCTTATCGACAAACGTGTATTTAAAATAGCGAGAGGAGCGCACCCACAAATCGAAATCTTCATAAGCCAAGGCTTCGTCATAACCTCCTATTCTATCAAAAACAGACTTACGAATGACCATGGTTGGTGTGCAAATGAAGTAGCGTTTGAGCACCATTTCGAAAATATCACCTTGCGGGATTTCGGAAACTAACTTCTTAGATCGAAGGCTGTCATTATGGTTACCAATTACTTTTGATGCTGAATTGATGTAATCTGCATTACTAAAACACACACCGTATCCTTCACCTAAAGCCTCAAGTTGCTTTATGCTTTCATTTAAAAAGTTGGGGAACATCACATCATCCAAGGCGAAATCCACAATGTACTTTCCTTTCGCAAGGGCCAAGCCTTTATTGAAGGTTCGGGTGTAACCAGTGTTTTCAGTATTAGCGATAAAAGTGACTTCTGGCCTGTTCAGAATTAGCTTTTTAATTTCTTCAACACTAGCATCTGAACTTCCGTCATCTAGCACAATCACCTCAATTTCAGTATATGCTTGATTGAAAACAGAGTTTAGTGCTTCTTTTATATAAGGGGCATGGTTGTAGGAAATACATATTACGGAAACGAGTGGATTCATGTGAATAAGAATTTCCTGTTAAACAGAATGAGTATAAGGAAGAAGCCAATGTAGCGCCATAGATAAGCTAAGGTAAGGGCTTCTAAATTAAACCTACCCATTAATAAATAAACCAACACAACATAAATGAGTGCCGAAAACAACTGAGCTATTATGTATTTTACGGTTTGCACTCTGGCAGAGAGCAAGTAAGCCAAGAGGTAAGAGAGAATACAAAAGAAATCACCAATAGCCTGAAAACGCACTAAATAGGCCGCCTTTTCAAAACCTTTTGCAAAGAACAAGTTCAATACAAACTCACGGTTGAGGTAATAAATAGCCAAGCATATAACGGTAATGAAGGCTACAAAGCTCATCACTTTAAGCACATAACTTCTTAAGGCTTTTTCGTCATTAATCAACGAAGCCATTTTAGGATAGTACACTACACCTACTGTTCCACTAAACACCAATAAGTAGCTGCTCGACATTTTGGCTACTGACTGCCAAAGTCCTGTTCGATCTAAACCATATAGTTCAATCACATAATCACGAACCATGAAATCGAGCAGTTTGCCCAAAACTATTGAACTAATGGCCATCAGAACGAATTGGCTGATTTTCTTTAGTGAAGCTCCATCTGGCTTACCAATTTTCAATGTTACTTCCTTTCTATTCAGAATAAAGTAAACCAGTGAACAGAAAAACATGAGTGCGTAACCCACCACAAAGCTGAGCAATGCTTGATCAAGATTGCCCATGTTTACAGACCACAGCACGACCGCTACCAGAAGTACGATTCCAGAAATACTAACTAATGCATAGCCCTTTACATCACGAAAAGAAAGAATCACGGAATTGAGCAAACTCGTCATGAGCATTAAAAAAATGGCCGGCAGAAAGATGGTTAAGAATTGCCCAATACTATAATGCTCTACAAATCGGCTAAAAAAGTAATCCTTCCACCAAAAATAAAGCATAGCGAAGGTTGCTATAAAAATAACGTTGGTAATCCAGAAACCAGTTTGCCAAAGTCGGTGCTTACTTTCTTCACTGGTTTTTGGGTCTGACCAATGTTTCATCACTGCTCTGTTAATTCCCTCTGAAGGAAGCAGGGTAAATAATGAGGTGAGGTTTTGAAAGTGAGAAAGTAGTGTGATGCCGTTGGTGCCGAAGAAAACCGCAAAGAGTTTATTGATGGTAAGTCCGCCAATGGCGCGAAACACCACTGCAAGAAAGGACCATCGTGAACTTTTAAAGAATTGAGATGCCAACAGCAAAAGATTTAATACTAAGATAGGGCTTTCCTAAAACCCAAACTAAAAAAGCTTTGACCACCTAAATGCGACTTAAACTGTTTCAGTCCTTCATTTATCTTCCCGTTCAGATAAGACGCACCCAAATCAAGGTAATTTAAGTTCTCTGCTCTACAAAAATCATAAAGTCCTTCCGTAAGCAAAACCACAGGGCTTAACTGATCATATTCAGGGTGATGTGCTGGAGAGAAATTATAAAGCACGCTGTCAGAGGCTAAAATCCCAATGGTCGCTGCAATGATTCTCTCACCGTCTTTCACTCCAAAGGGGATATAGGCTTCAGGATTTAGTTTTTGTGCCAATTTCATTTGAGCCCATTCCATTGAAAATTCATAACCCTTTTCCTGACGCTGATTTTTTACGAAATCGAATACATCTGCAAGTTTATGTTTTGGAAGCCTACTGAACTCAAAGCCTGCCTCTTTGCATTTCTTCAATTTACGGACTTCCATTGAAGCTAAGGTCAACTCAAAAGCTTGATCGGTAATCGGAATGGCTTGATACTCTAATTTTTCGGTTATTTCGAAGCCTGCATAGCTTAGGTTTTCCTCCAAAAGATTTAAGTTCTTGAAATAACAGCTAGGGGGTAATTTTAAGTGAAGGGAACCCAGTCGCTGATCTTTCAACTTTCTTAACACCTCGAAAATAAAGAAGGTAACTTCTTCACTGGTCAAATTATCGGCTAAGGCAAAACCACCAAACGGTGCTCGGTAAGGGCTAAAGACTGCCCCTTCTTCTAAAGAAAAACCAATATGGCCTAAGGCTGTTTTTTCAGTATCATCCAATAAATAGAAATGAATTTGTGGCAATTGATTATTGCCTATAAGAAAATTAGGTTGTGTATAAAGCCATTCAGAAAAATCCTTTTTGGTGTTATCCAATAAAGCTTCAATCACTTTTAGGTTTCTCATTTGAACTCAGAGCGTTTTCTTATGTAGTCATTCTCATCAAACTCATCAGAGGCAAGCCCAATCATAATGGCATTTTTGCTGAAAATCATTTTTCCCCACCACATAGGGGGAATGTAAAGTGCTTTATCTGCTTTGTCTAAAGTGCAATTAAATAAGTCACCTTTCTTCGACTCTAATAAAACCTCAATTTTACCTTTAATGGCAATAATGACTTGCTCACCTGTTTTATGAGCGTGATCTCCTCGTGCCTGCTGTTCTGGTAAATCATACAACCAATACACGCGCTTTATTTCAAAAGGAATGCTCTTCAGTTCTTCTAAAAAAGTAAGATTCCCTCTCAAATCAGGTTTCGAATCGAATGTATATACCTCAGGTTTTTTCACGGCTGTTATTTAATCACTAAAGTAACAATTAATCTATTCTGTATCTTCGCGCGCTATGCTTTACCTTCTACTCGCTATACTTGGCAATGTTGCAGTTTTCCTTTCTTTTAGGTCGTTTACACGCTTAAGAATTAACACCTTCCCTGCCATTGTTACCAATTACTTGGTTTGCGTAATTACAGGAAGCATCTATGTTGGCTTTGGAAATATAAAGTCAAACATCGCATTCGACCAATCTTGGTTCTATAGTGCTTCAGCATTGGGTTTGTTATTTATTGGCACATTTTACCTTATGGCCTTAACCACTCAGTTAAGAGGTGTTGCCGTGGCTACTGTAGCCAGTAAGATGTCGCTCGCAATTCCCGTTTTATTTAGCTTGTTCATTCTGAAAATCGGAACTTCTGAACTCGGTTCTTGGAACTATATAGGTATTGTTATTGCCTTTGCTGCTATATTTTTAGTATCGAAGAAGAAGGTCTCTTTGGAAGTAAAAGAACCTTTGACCATAGGCTATATAATGTTGCCCTTTGCTGTTTTCCTACTGGGCGGAGCTTTAGATACTTGGCTAAACTATGCTAGCGAAAACCTTATCGAGCCACATATAGAAGCCATTTACCCTATAATTACCTTTGGCACAGCCTTTCTGATTGGCAGTATGGTGATTTTAGTAAGAAAAATTAAGGTGACTAAAAAAGAGATTTTGGGTGGACTTTACCTCGGTATTCCAAACTACTTTGCCATTTACTTTCAGATCAAAGCCCTTTCTGCTTTCGATAATAATGGTGCTGTGCTTTATCCGGTGCTAAACATTGGAATCATCATTGCCTCCACAATTTTTGCAGCCTTCATTTTTAAAGAATATCCTACCAAGCTTAACATTCTAGGAATACTGTTAGCCATTGCAGCATTAATACTCATAAGCATATAAACAAAAATGGGCCACCCGAAAAGGCAGCCCATATAAAATTCTCTTTTGAAGATTGTTATTTCTTATCCTTATCGTCTGACTTTCTACGAGTAGTCGATTTTTGCTCTGGATTAGCAATAGATTCTCTCATGTCGGTATCGGCCTGAATGTTCTCCATTTTATAATAATCCATCACTCCCAAACGACCACTTCTGAAAGCTTCGGCCAATGCTTTAGGTACTTCTGCTTCTGCTTCAATTACCTTAGCTCTTGCCTCTTGCGACTTGGCTTTCATTTCTTGTTCTTGAGCAACGGCCATCGCACGTCTTTCTTCCGCCTTGGCTTCGGCTACTTTCAAGTCGGCTTGCGCTTGGTCAGTTTGAAGTATCGCACCAATGTTCACCCCTACATCTACATCTGCAATGTCAATAGAAAGAATTTCGAATGCCGTTCCCGCATCTAAACCACGGCTTAGTACTAGTTTCGAAATTTTATCTGGGTTGGCTAATACTTCTTTATGAGAAGCAGCAGAACCAATTGAAGTTACAATACCTTCACCTACCCTAGCAAGAATAGTGTCTTCACCAGCTCCCCCAACTAATTGCTGAATGTTAGCACGAACCGTTACTCTTGCCACAGCAACCAACTGAATACCATCGGCAGCCACAGCAGCTACTTTAGGTGTAGTGATTACTTTTGGGTTTACTGAAATCTGTACTGCTTCAAATACATCTCTACCCGCAAGATCAATTGCTGTAGCTTGTTTAAAGCCTAAAGTGATATTTGCTTTGTCGGCAGAAATAAGTGCTTTAATTACAGAAGGAACATGACCGCCTGCTAGGTAATGCGTTTCAAGTTCAGTAGTAGTAAGCTCCAAACCCGCTTTTGTAGCGGTAATCATAGCGTCTACCACAATTCTTGGCGGTACTTTTCTAATACGCATGAACACAAGTTCAAGCAAGCCTACCTTAACATTCGAAAACCTAGCCGTAATCCATAGATTGACCGGTACGAAATAGAAAAAAGCAAAAAACAGAATTATACCAGCTCCAATGGCAACCAGCGTTATGTATTCATTCATATCTAATTATTTATTCGTTCAACTGTAATTCTATTCCCTAGAACTTTAATGATTTCAATTCGACTACCTGATTCAATGTGGGAACCCATGGAAACTACTTCGTAACTTTTATCTCCAAACTCTCCTTTGCCAACAGGCTTTAAATCAGAAATTGCAATTCCTTCCATCCCAACTTCCAAGCCCAAGGAGTAACCCTCATTGAATTTACCTTTATTAGTATCCTTGAGTGAAAACCGATCCCATGATTTCGATTTAAAACTAAAATAAATGGCCACCACCGAAATGAGAAAAGAGCCCACAAGCATGTAATTACCCGCTGTAGTCCCGTGTTTTTCATAAGTAAGATAAACTCCTGCACAGGTGAGCGCAAAGCCAACCACACCAACTACGGTTGTGCCTGGCACAAAGAGTAATTCTATATAAATTAGAATCAACCCAATGATCACCAATAAAATAATAGCAATCCACTCTCCCATTTGCTCGGTTTTTAAACTTGTCCGAATATACTATTTATTAGTAACATCAATAGGCTTTTGCAAAAAGTACTCTGCCTGCTGATGGTTTTCCAGAATAGATACAAACTCCAGTTTCTTCTTTTCTATCTAAAGGTATACAACGAATAGTGGCTTTGGTCTCTGTTTTAATCTTATCCTCAGTTTCAGCAGTTCCGTCCCAATGAGCAGAAACGAATCCACCTTGGCCTTCCAATACTTTTTTGAAATCATCATAAGTATCAACCTCAGTAGTGTTTTCTGCTCTGAAATTGAATGCCTTTTGATAAATAGAATTCTGAATTTCTTCTAATAAAGCTTCAACTTTATCTGCCAAGTTATTTTCTAAGCTGAAAAGTTCTTTCACACCTGTGTCTCTTCGGGCAATTTCAACAGAGTTGTTCTCTAAATCTTTTGGACCAATAGCGAGTCTAACTGGCACACCTTTTAATTCCCATTCGGCAAATTTGAAACCGGGCTTGTAAGTGTCACGGTTATCAAATTTCACAGAAATACCTTTGGCTTTCAATCCCTTGGTGAGCTCAGCCACTTTATCAGAAATAGTTTGAAGCTGTTCTTCTCCTTTATATATAGGTACAATTACCACCTGAATAGGCGCCAATTTTGGAGGAAGCACCAAGCCTTGATCGTCAGAGTGCGCCATAATTAACGCTCCGATTAATCGAGTACTTACGCCCCATGACGTTCCCCAAACAAAATCTTGTACTCCTTCTTTACTCGTGAATTTTACATCAAATGCTTTCGCGAAGTTTTGTCCTAAAAAGTGAGAGGTTCCTGCTTGAAGTGCCTTTCCATCTTGCATCAAAGCTTCGATACAATAGGTTTCTATAGCTCCTGCAAATCTTTCACTTTCAGACTTTATCCCTTTTACAACAGGCATGGCCATGAACTCCTCTGCAAACTCAGCATAAACATTCATCATTTGCACTGACTCATCTATAGCTTCTTGCTTGGTAGCGTGGGCTGTATGACCTTCTTGCCAAAGGAATTCGGCTGTTCTTAGAAAAAGGCGAGTTCGCATTTCCCAACGAACAACATTGGCCCACTGGTTAATAAGTAAAGGTAAATCTCTATAAGATTGAACCCAGTTTTTATAGGTGTTCCAAATTACTGTTTCAGAAGTAGGCCTAACAATAAGTTCTTCTTCCAATTTAGCATCAGGATCAACTACAACTCCCTTTCCGTCAGGGTCGTTCATCAATCGATAGTGAGTTACTACGGCACACTCCTTCGCAAACCCCTCTACATGGTCGGCTTCCTTACTCAGGTATGATTTGGGAATGAAAAGAGGAAAATATGCATTCACATGCCCAGTCTCTTTAAACATTCGGTCAATTTCTGCCTGCATTTTCTCCCAGATGGAAAAGCCATAGGGTTTGATTACCATGCAACCACGAACCGGTGAATTTTCAGCTAAATCTGCTTTTTTTACCAGTTCATTGTACCACAACGAGTAATCTTCACTTCTTTTTGGTAATCCTTTGCTCATATCAGTTGTTTGGTATGAATGTTGTTTGTTAACGGTTGTTAAAATAGTTGATACAAAGATATATCATTCGATTATTTTATCGACCAATTTTGATAAATACACGTTAACTTAAAAAAGCCAAGGAGGAAACATCATGAAAAAAAGAGACTACATCCGAATATTAATGGCACCACTAAGTATGCTCACTGTGTTTGCATGCTCACCAAACCAATTTCAATCTTCCCAAGAATACGATGATGTTTATTTTACATCATCAGATAGGGTAAGTAAACCAACCATTGTTGAATCAACCGAAGAAATTGAATCGTCAAATCAGAAAGCATTTTCTTTGGGCGACTATTCAAGCGAATCGGTAGACCCTATGTTGGTAACAAAATATAGTAATAGCCAAAATGGAGAAGTAGTTTATTATGAAGAGGGACCTAGGGTTACAAAATCCAGCGAATTGAATTACGATGATTTTGTTTACGATTATGAAAACGAAAACCTGGCATACTATGAACTCCCTTTGGATTGGAATACAGACTGGGATAAACAAAGTTTCAATAGGCTTATGGTAAATGATTTTCAATTTCAATTGGCTTGGTATGAACAATATTATTTGAATCGTGATTTCAGAATGGACAACTACCTCACTGGAAGAAGTGGTAGAATAAGAAACAGCATTGGCACTCCGAGGGTAGGTTTAAATATTGCATTTATTTCGCCTAGTTTTTCTCCCTATTTATATTCTAGTATGACCTTCGTAAGCTTGAACCGATTTGGTTCTTTCGATCCTTTCTGGAGTCCTTATTATGACCCATTTTGGAATGTTGGTGGTTATTATTCACCATACTATACCTCATTTAATTACGGACGTCCGTGGGGATGGAGTAGATGGAACAGAAATCCTTACTACAGTAACTACTACTATACTAATAATTACTACTATAACAACGAAGGCAATTTAGTAAGTCGTGATGGACGAGATGTTACTAGAGGTGCTAGAATAAGCTCAACTTCTGTAAGTAGTGTAAGAACAGACGCTGTAAACGGGTCAACACCTAACACTCGCTCTTCAAGATATGCCAGTGAATTAGGTGCACGAGGATCAAGAGCAGGCGGTTCCATAGATGGTTATCAAGTAGTTGGTGGAAGAAACAGTTCTACAGCCGCAGTTAGTGGAAATACTAGAAGCTCAAGAGTAAACACAAACGCTTATCAATTCTCGAATGACAGTCGTTTGACAAGATCAAACATTGTTAGAAGCAATAACGCTAGAAGTAGCAGGTCTCAAACTTATGCAAGCTCAAGATCAGCTACAAGCTCACGTGTTACCTCTGGCAGAAATAACTCTTCAAGCAGTAACTTATTCAGTAGATCCAGTTCTACAAGATCTGCAACTCCAAGTTATAGCCGATCTACAGGAAGCAGTAGAAGTTCAGGCGTTTCTAGTGGAAGATCTTCTTCTAACTCATCAAGAAGCAGTGGTGTTTCTTCAAGCAGAAGTAGCGGAAATAGCTCTTCATCTAGGTCGTCTGGAACCGTTAGCAGTTCTTCTTCTCGAAGCGGAAGCGCAAGCAGTAGTTCTAGCTCATCTAGAAGCAGCAGCAATAATTCATCAAGAAGCGGAAGAGGTAATTAATTAACTCACAAAAACTCACAAAAATGAAACTTGGAATAAAGCTTATTATGATAAGCCTGGGCGTGGTTTGCCTATTTCAAACCTCTCAGGCGCAAATTCAACAAGGTTCTTTTGGTTATTATAACGATGCCTTAAGGTACAGTCAATTACAAAACCCAGGTACTGCCAGATTCTCAGCATTAGCGGGTTCGGGTTCCGTACTGGGGGGCGACATTAGTTCAGCTATCTATAACCCTGCAGGTTTAGGTGTTTACAACAGATCACAGTTCGTTTTCACCCCTGGTTTTTCTTCTCTTCAAACAGAAGGAAACTCCTTTGGTACTGCCAATAAAGATGAAGCAACAAAACTGTCAATTGCCAATTTAGGTGTAGTAATCAATTTCAATAAAGGAGATTTAATACCGGGTTCATTCAGAGGGGGCTCATTGGCTATAACTTATAATAGAATCAATGATTTCAACAGAAACGTTCTATCAAGTGGATACAACGGAAGCAACTCCATTATAGATAACATGCTTCAACAAGCTGATGGACTTTTCCCAGAAGAGCTTAGTGGAATTGCTCAAACAGGATACGATCATTATTTGATCAACCCTGACCCCAACGATGAAACACTTTATCATTCACCAGTACTTGGTTTTCCAACGCAAACTGAAACCATTAGAACCAAAGGCTATACCGACCAAGTAAACATTGCCTACGGAGCTAACTTTGATGATAAAATATACTTTGGAGCTGGAATGGGCATTACAACATCGAGCTACACTAATAGTAGAATTTATACTGAAAGTTTTAATAATGAACCGCTTTCTAGCTTTACTATAGACGAAAGGCTAGAATTGAATGGAACTGGGGTGAATTTTAATATTGGTGCAATAGTTCGCCCACTAGATGTTTTAAGAGTGGGACTATCCTACACTTCTCCTACTTATTATAGTTTTAATGAAGAAGGTGATAACATCTATAATTCAGAATGGAACAACTACGATGTTTCAAACTTCAGAGACGACATGGGCAATCGCTTGATTTTAGAAGACACTGTTCTTGGTTCTTTACAAACAGCTACAGATATATTTGTTTCATCCTTTAACTTAAAAACACCAGCCAAACTCAATGCTGGACTCGCGTTTTTCTTCAATAAAAATGGATTTATAACCGCGGACATCGAGCATCTGAATTATGCTAACGCAAACGTTTCGTCCAGTGATTTCTTTACTGGAAGCGACAACACAACTATTGAAAACATTTATAACTCGGCTACAAATATTAAACTTGGTGGCGAGTATCGTTATGAAATGTTTAGGCTTAGGGCTGGTTACGCACATTATGGCGACCCGTACAAAAGCAACTTTGATGGTGTGGATTTAGATAGATCAAGAAAAATGATTTCTGGAGGTGTAGGAATCAACTTAGGCAAGTACTTCTTCGATTTGGCCATTGTCAATACCAAATTTGATCAGTCATTCAGAAGCTATAGAATGGCAGTACTTGAAGATTCTCCGCTTACAGTGATCAAGCATAACATGACCAATGCGAAACTAACTTTTGGGCTAAATTTCTAGAAGAAGTCAAGATTCTAAATGCGAGATAATCTTATCCAACGTGATTCGATTATCTCGTATTTTTATTTTGGCTTCATTGTAAAAAGCGAGTCTATTTTCGGCCAAATCACGTACTTCTTGAATCAAATCTTGCTGATCGTAACTTTTAAAAAGTGGTCTTTTTTCAACACCTTGATCCATTATTCTCAGGGCCAAATCTCCTGGGCTAACATCAAAAAATATTGTGGTTCCCATTTCATTCATATAGTCCATATTGAAATGATAACATGGCGCCCCACCTCCGGTAGCCATCACAAACTGCTCCTTTGCAGCTCCAATGTTCCTTAGTGTTTCCTTTTCTTTTATACGAAAATTACCTTCTCCCTGAAAACTGAAGTAATCAGGTATTGATTGCCCCACTACCTTCTCAATTTCAGAATCGAGGTCAATAAATTCTATATCTAAATGTTCAGCAAGCTGTTTCCCAAGAGTAGTTTTTCCTGAGGCAGGTAAACCCACTAAATAAATTCGATGAATTGTATTCATTATCTGAAACTAGACATTAAATCGCTAGCAGAAGGGATATCATTATAATGCCATTTCTTTAAGATCGTTCCGTTTTCAACCAACACTAAACCTGGGTTTGAGCGTACCATTGTTTTAAGCAAAGTAGCATCGGAATATACATAAGGAACGGCCAATTGAACACTATGTCTTAATTCTTCAAACTGGTCACCAGAGGAAGCAGTTACTGCGATTGCCTCCACTTGATTTCCTAATGCACTGATCAATGAATTTAAATCAAGGTATGAATCTGCATCGGTTTTGGCGGCTTCATGAATTACCACCAATAATTTTCTTCCTGTCAGAATATTCTGAGTTTCATCGGCAGTATCGCTCCACATGGCAAAGTTGGTGATTTTGGGCACCTCATTTGGGTCATTCGCTGGTGGTAGCATTTCTGTAGGAATATGGGTTCCTTCCTTGTAAGCTCTGAAATCAATAAAAGGCAGATGGGCAATTGCCAAGAATGAAATCACTAAACAAAAAACAAGGGTTCCTGCCAAAACAATCGACTTAGTTTTAAATCCACTGGTAAGCTCTTCTTTCTTCCGATTAAGGAATAGCACCAGTATCAAGACTAACAGAATAATATCTTTAGTAAAAGATTCCCAAGGGGTAAGTTTAATGGCATCACCAAAACAACCACAGTCGGTTACTTTGTTGAAATATGCTGAATAGAAAGTAAGGAAGGTGAAAAACACAATCATGGCCAAGAGCAACTTGGTTACAATTTGTGGTTTGTACCTCAACAACACCGCCAATCCGAGTACTATTTCTAAAGTAGAAAGAAGTACTGAAAGAAATAATGCCGCTGGTTTTAAAGCATCAAAAAATGGCGCTATATCCACTGAGAAAACAGTAAAATATTCTTCCAATTTAATCTGTGTCCCTACAGGGTCGTTGATCTTAATTAGGCCAGAGAAAATAAAAAGTCCTCCAACCAAATACCTTGAAATCGAGGTTAATAGCTTCATGATTTTGAAAATTTCATTAAGATCAAGCAAAACACTGCGTAGTTGATCATGTCTTGATAATTGGCATCAATTCCTTCAGAAATAATGGTTTGCCCTTGGTTGTCTTCAATTTGCTTCACGCGGAGCAATTTCATGAGAATAATATCCGTCATAGAACTCACCCGCATGTCGCGCCAAGCTTCACCGTAATCGTGATTCTTATCCATTAACAGATTGAAAGTACTTTCCACCTTTTCATCATACAAAGGCTCAAGGGTTTCTACTGCCATTTCGAAAGGATCATCTTCACCCAATTCCATCTGAATCAACGCAATTACGCAGTAATTAATAATGCCAATAAACTCTCCAGCAATATCATCACCCACCTTCTGATTTCCTTTATTCTGAATGGATTGAATGCGCTTGGCCTTGATAAAAATCTGATCCGTAATAGAAGGCAGCCTGAGTATTCTCCATGCCGTTCCGTAATCTTTGGTCTTCTTCAGAAATATGTCTTTACAGGCCTCTATAACTTGCTTATATTCGCCTACCGTTTGCTCCTTCAAGTTGAGTGATTTTAATTGCTAAAGGGAATTTTTGAAAGCGAAAGATAAAATATTTCAGGTTAAAAAGACATTGAACTTACGTGGAAATCTAGTTTCGCTCGATACGCCAGCGGTAATGGGTATTTTAAACATTACCCCCGATAGCTTTTATTCTCTTGGCAGACAAAACACTGAGAAAGAAATTCTATCGGCTGCTGAAAATAGGCTGGTGGAAGGTGCTCTAATTCTAGATATTGGTGGTTACTCTTCTCGCCCAAATGCTGAAGATATAAGTACCGACATTGAAACTGATCGGATCGGCAAAGCTCTAGCACTTATCGTTAAAGAATTTCCAGAAGCCTATATTTCAATCGATACATTTAGAAGTTCAGTAGCCAAGGTTGCAATCGACCAAGGCGCCTGCATTATTAACGATATTTCTGGCGGAACATTAGACACCAATATGTTTGAGACTGTCGCTAAATTAAATGTGCCTTACATAATGATGCACTTGAGAGGTACTCCTCAAGATATGGTTCAACATACCGACTACGAAAACCTGCTAAAGCAAGTGACTCTTTTTTTTAGTGAGAGGGTAGAAAAACTACGAATTTTGGGTGTAAAGGACATTATTCTTGACCCTGGCTTTGGTTTTGCAAAAACTGCCAAACAGAGTTATGAGATTCTCCGAAATTTGGATTATTTTAAAGGAATGAGGTTACCTTTGCTCGCTGGCTTGTCTAGAAAGTCTATGATTTATAGAACTTTGGACATTTCGGCTGAAGAAGCACTTAATGGTACAACGGCTTTAAATATGGCAGCACTAATTAATGGTGCTTCCCTACTTAGAGTACACGATGTTAAGGCCGCAGTAGAAACTGTTCAATTATATAAAGCAATATATCCTTGATTTACGCTTTCAAAATAGGGTTCCTAGAAGTAAGATGGGTGGACATTATAGACATCCTACTTGTGAGTGTATTGCTCTATCAGGTCTATAAACTGCTAAAAGGCAGTGTGGCGGTTCGAGTACTCATAGGGTTTCTTTCGCTTTACCTTATTTATTTGGTGGTGAGGGCCGCTCAAATGGAGTTACTGGCAGGTATTCTTGGCCAGTTTATGGGCGTAGGAGTTTTGGCTGCCATCATTATTTTTTCTCAGGAGATCAGAAAGTTTCTGCTTATTCTGGGTAAGACCTCATTCCGGAAAAATGGGGTACTAGACTCTCTTCTAATTTGGCGAAAGAAAAAACCCAAAATTAACATGAACCTCACAGCCGTTATTGAGGCTTCAAAAAACTTGTCAGGCTCAAATACTGGGGCTTTGATGGTGTTTTCTAGAAATACAGAACTTAAGTTTTATGCAGATTCTGGCGACCTTCTCGATGCCTTTATTTCCAAAAGACTGCTGATTTCAATTTTCAACAAATACAGTCCACTACACGATGGCGCAGTAATTTTATACGAAGGCAAAATCAAAGCGGCTCGCTGCCTTTTACCAGTAAGTGAAAGAGAAAATCTACCAGCCCAATACGGTTTACGACATAGGGCTGCATTGGGAATGTCTGAAGCCACCGACACTCTTATTCTTATTGTTTCGGAAGAAACCGGGCAAATGTCAATTGCTAGAAACGGGAAAATTGATAGTAATCTCTCGGCTCCTGAAATTAGAAAAAGATTAAACCGCTACCTGAGCGAGGAAGAAGAGGAAGCCACAGAACCTGACAAAAAAGAAAGCCTTGAAGTGGCCTCTTAATTTTTGATCATTCAAAGTCTTTGAACTTCACCCACAATAATACTGGGTTTTCTGAAGATTCTATACTTTCTAGCGTACTCCCTTTCTTGAAAACTGCGTTTTCAGGACCAATTTCCTTTATAAGTTCAGCCAAATCGTAAGAATTTAAACTAACAATCAGTACGTCTTCCTCCCATCTAATAGGGACAAAAGCATAATTCTCTTCAACATTCTTTTTATTGTCTATTTGATAATACTTACCTGAATTTTGGTCAATCAACAGTCGAGTCGCCTCCGAGAAACTTGTATTGAAATTCAAATAAATTTTCGAATTGCCCACCTTGGGATTGAAAATCCATACTTTTCCACTCTCCTGAATACTACCCATTGCCTTTTGCCCATCGGCCCTCATTGTTTCATCATTCCATAAATAGTCTGAGCCAAAGTCAAGCTTGAGCAATGGCCTGATGGTTTCATTTTGAATTAGAAAAATAGTGTCGCCAAAAATCTCTTTGTATAAGAGATCATCACCATAAGCCGCCAAACTATTTATACTACTCTCGATAGGAAAAGGCATTACGTCTTTATATAGATTCTCCATACCCCTGATCTTCAACTGATCGTCAAAAAAAACAATATTAAATTTAAGTGAATCATAGATTGGCATTCCATTCATGTCACCTACATAACCTCCTTTATAGGGGTAAAGATGAGCCGACTTAACACTCGGTTTAATCTGCCCCAAGTACTTCCCTTCAAAATCATACTTGTTTATATTTCCTCGGTTTCGATCATGGATGAACAAAGTGTCTTTACTTATCCAAAGATGTTGAAGGCTACCATATTCTTCTGGCCCCTCACCTTTTCTACTGAAAGTGGAAATAAACTTTCCTTCATTAGAATAAACAAAAACATCGCCTTCTGACCCGCTAGGAAAAACCAGTCTTTCATTAGCTTGAGAAAAATTATAAACCCCGCTTAGCAGCCCTTCATCTGTTTCTTCTAAACCCATTACCTCAATGGATTCAATCATTTCGGAGAGCTTTCGTTTCTCCGATTCAATCGTCAGAGGAATAACTTTAAACTCGTCATTCGCTTGTTGCACTATTTCGATAGTGCTTTCCGCTTCACCCCCACAGGCAGCAAACAATACAGCGACTAACAGCGCAGGAAAAATTCGTTTCATATATTCTAATTTCTTATTTCAATTCTTTAAACTTTACCCACATCAGCACTGGGTTTTCTGAAGATTCGATTTCGTCTAAAGTAGTACCCTCACGGAATTTGACTTTTGATTCACCTAAGTCGGTCATGAATTCTTGAACATCTGGAGATTGCAAACTGACCATAAGCCTATCTTCTTCCCATTTAATAGGCGTCATAGTATACTTTGTCGCAGCATTCTTGTTCACTTTAACTGCCTTTTGAACTCCAGAATTACGATCTATCAATACTTTAAAAACATCTTTCATGGAGGTTTTATAACTCAGATAGATCCATTTTTCACCGATATAGGAATCGACCCACCAAACTAAGTCTGTTTCACGAATAAGACCAGTTGTTCTTGGGTTGTTTTTTATGGTTTCTTCTGTCCAAAGCCATTCCTCACCAAAGTCAAACTTAAGTAATGGCCGGGTTCTATTGTCTTCTATAAGGAAAACGGAATCTCTTTTAAATCCATGGTAAATGAGGTCTTTTCCATAAGGTTGAAAACTATTGACATTGCTACCTACATATAGAATCAGTGGTGATAAGTATGGGTTAGCCATTTGCTTCACCTCCATATTTTCATCGAGAAAAAGGACATTGAAGTGTAATGAATCTTGATAGGCTGTATAATCCAAATCGGCAACAAACCCTTTATCATACGTAAAAAAGCTCTTAGCTGAGAATGGGAGTTTCCAGCTTGTCAAATGATTGCCTTCCAGATCATATGAAAGTAATCTTCGTCTATTGATATCGGATACAAAAATGCGATCTCCATCTACCCAAAAACTCCAGATGAACTCATACTCTCCTGGGCCATTTCCTACATGGCTAAATTTACGAATGAACTCTCCTTTTTTGGAATAAGAATAAATACTACCATCATTTCCACTTGGGAAAATTATTTCATCTTCCGTACTATATACCTGATAAATATAGCTTAGCAACGACTCCTCCGTTTCTTCAAAGCGCATGATTTCAACTTCTTCAATCAATTCAAAGATTGAAACAGGTTTGGCTTCCGTATCGATTTTGAAAGTTTTAAACTCATCTTTAGTAATAAGTTGCTCTGTCTCTTGCTGTTCCTGATCCGAAGCGCAAGACACTAGACTCAAAAACAATATTATTAGTGCGTATTTGATATTCATTTGTTCAACTCTTCAAACTTCACCCACATCACCAATGGGTTTTCAGAGGACTCAATTTTTTCTAAAGTAGTGCCCTCACGGTAATTGATTTGACTTTCATCCAACGCAGATAAAATGTCAGGAACATCGGCTGTGGTGACAGAGAACATTAATCTATCCTCCTCCCAGCCCAGATAGTAAAACTCTTCTCTCACGGATTTACCTTTCGGCATCCCCATTCGCTTGACCTTTCCATTCATCCTGTCAATTAAAAAATACTCCCAATGCGAATAGCCGATCAAGGCATTTGCATAAATGTATTTTTGGCCTATCGACATGCCTATTGTCCATACTTTATTCTCTGCTTCTACTTTCTGTAAAAGCTCGTTTGTAGGAACAGGTTTATCTCCCCAAAACCAATTTTCCTTAAAATCTAAGTGCATCAAAGGAGCGAGTTTATCATTTGTGTAGGCGTAAATGGTATCGCTAAAAACCCTGAAAAGCTGCACTCCATCTTGGTAGGGAATAACTGTTGAGTAATCTATAAACCACGGCATTTCATCAGGAGTATTGTCGTATTTCAGAAATGGCTTTTCCACTTTTAAATCTTTATCCAGCTTCGCGAATTTGTAATAAGAGGTGTCATTGATAGAATGAAAATTCATTTCAGCAACGTAGCCATCTTTATAAGGCCGAATACCTCCGACACGAAGTTGATCTGGCAATTTACGAGAGTCTACAAACTCACCTTCAGTGGTGTACCGATAAATCACCGATTTGGGCATTGAATACACTGCAACCAAACCATTCTCTATCCATAAGTCTTCAATTGAGCTATACTCTTCTGGCCCCTGTCCTTGCCTGTTTATTTTCTTTTGGAACTTCCCGTTTTCGTCAAAAAAATAGATAGACAAATGATCATCCGCACCTATCTTTTTATCTGTATGAAAGACAAAGCCATCATCAAGTCTATTGATTTTTCGGATCGTAGATAAAAGTGACTCATCGGTTTCTTCAAATTGCATCAGTTCTACCGATTCAATCATGTCCACAAAACTCTCTTTGGGTAAATTTAAATCGAGATGATATGATTTGAAATCATCTAAACTTGTGGCTTCCTTGTCGTTAACGCTTCTCTTTTCAGCGCAGCTCCACAGAGTTAATAGAAGTAGTAAAACAGAAAGATTTATTCTCATTGTCAATTGTTTAGTAAACAAACTTTTGGAGGGACTTTCAGGGTGAAGAAAACCCTCCAAAAGGCAGTTCTATATTTTTCCATTTATTCAAAATCTAGCTACTCAATACTATGTACTAAATACCCTCTTCTCAATACTCACTCCTTAAACTTCACCCACATCAACACAGGGTTCTCCGAAGATTCAATTCCTTCTATTGTTGTACCATCTCTGAATTTGACTTGATCTTCATTGAGTTGAGAAATAAAAGCGGGCACCGAAGAAGAATGAATGTTGAACAGTAATCGATCTTTATCCCAACGGATGGGCATTAAGCCTAAAACTTCCCCATCGCCCTTCCCATAATGTAGTTTAACCACTTTAGAGGATTTTTGATTGATTAAAAAACGATGTGTTTTACCATTATAATCCGAATAACAAAAGATCAGATTCTTTTCAAGGAAGTATCGATATTGGGTTAATTTATCCCCTCTCATTAAAGCCTCAAACACTTTCTTTTCGTTTGGTTTCTCTCCCATGGTATTCCAAAACCAGAAATCTCCGAAATCAAGAGAGAAGAGAGGTATCGCTTCTCTTTCTCTGATTTCATAAACGGTATCACTAAAAATTGATTGATACAATAAGCTCCCATCATACTCTTGAAAGGTATCGAGACCGAAGCTCGTAGCACCAAGCTCTAATCGAGTAGGCTGAGCCCGCTGTACCTCATTGAATTCATAATCCACAAAGACTAAATTATACTTAGTTGTATGGTTACCCAACTGATTGTACATATCATACACATAGCCCTTATGCGTTGAGCGAATGTGCCAAGGCCTTATGTCAAGCTTGGTGGTTTCATAGTGTTCACCAGTCAATGCGTACTTGTGAACTTTATAAGAATATCTGTCATACACTAATACAGTGTCTTGTACCAACCACATATTCCATATATTACTCATTTCTCCTGGGCCAATACCCTTCTTATCCATCGCACTTTTAAAATTTCCAGAACTGTCAAACAGATAAATTTTGGAGCCATCATACTCAGGAATAATGAAACCACTTTCAAAAACCTCAAGGATAACTATGGACTTCAACAGCGACTCATTGGTCTCTTGAAGCCTTACAAATTCAACTTCTTTTATAAAATCAAATATGGGAGCTTCATTTTGCTCCATATCAATTTTATAAGTCTGGAAATCACCCAAACTAGTCATGTCAATAGTCTTACTATCGTTTTCCGAACAGCTCAAGACAAATACGAGCATCAAAAAACCGAATAATTTATTCCTCATTTCTAAAATCTAGCTACCCAATACTCACTCCTTAAACTTCACCCACATCAACATAGGGTTTTCAGAAGATTCTATTTCTTCTAAGGTGGTACCTTCTCGGAATTTGATTTGGTCTTCATTAAATTCAGAGAGAAAAGAGGCCACGTTTGGAGATTGAATGGTAAATATCATTTGCTCATTATCCCAACCGATAGGAATGGCCACATTATTAGATTTATCTGCTTTTCTCATATCCACGTTGTGAACAATTCCTAAGGCACGATCAATTAGAAAACTTGGAGGCACAATACCTTCTGAAAAACCACTATAAGTAAATACCCAAATTAGATGATCTCCTATATGGGCAGTAGCCGTCCATACTTTTTCTGTTTCTTGTATCACTTGAACGAAGTCAGGTGTAACGTCCTTTCCTTCATTCCAATACCAATCCTGTCCAAACTCCAAATGAACTAGCGGAGCAAACCCTTTATCATTCAAATAATACACCGTGTCACTCATCATTCGATGTAGCGTTACTCCATCCTTGTAAGGAGTTATTGAATTGGTTCCCAAAGTAAGTCCCGCGGGGATATGCTTGTCGACAGGCTGATACATATCTACCAGCTTCAAATCCTTGTCCAATGTGGCATATCTATAATAGGATGTATCGTTAATAGGGCGGTAATTCATCTCCATCGCGTAACCATGGTTATAAGTATAAAGATGACCTGGAGATGCGGGCAATTTTTCCGATCTAATAAAATCGCCTTCCAATGAATAGCGCTTTACTGAAGTTTGGTTTCTTGAATAGATTGCTAGCGTATCTCCTTCCAGCCACAAATCTGTAATGTTTAAATACTCCTCGGGCCCTTCTCCTTTCTTATTAATCTTGCGAACGAAATTCCCTTTCAAGTCAAAAACAAACACATTAGATTCTCTTCCGCTGGTGAACACCAACTGATCTTTCGACTGATGGACGTCATAGATATAAGACAATAATGAGTTATCGGTTTCTTCCATCCGAACCAGCTCTACTGATTCAATTAAATCTGAGAAGCGTTCTAGAGAAAGGTCCCGATCGAGACGGTAAGATTTAAAGTCATCGGTAACCACAACAGCTTCATTTTCTTTTTCAGAAGCATTTTTGGAGCATGAAAATGTAACCAATAGAAGGAGAAAAAATAGACTGAACTGCTTCACAATTTTATTAAGGTTGAAGGAAGTTTGAACTTGATTGATGAGCCAAGCACTCACTAACAAGAATAACTAAAAGAATAGTCGTTTAAAAAGAATAACGGATCAAATTTGATTTTGTGTATTCTCAATATTATAAAAGCATGAACCACAAAAAAAAGACTGCCTTCTCAGACAGTCTCTTTATAAGTTCTATTATGCTGTTGCCTTTAAATAACACCCAATTCCTTACCCACTTCGGTAAAGGCTTGAATCGCTTTGTCCAAATGATGTCTTTCGTGGCCTGCAGAAACTTGAACTCTAATTCTGGCCTGGCCTTTTGCCACTACAGGGAAGAAGAAACCAATTACGTAAATACCTTTCTCTAAAAGTGCATCGGCCATTTTTTGGGCCAACTTGGCATCGTAAAGCATTACAGGCACAATGGCGTGCTCGCCCGGCTTAATATCAAAACCAGCCTCAGTCATTTTACTTCTGAAGTATTTGGTGTTTTCCTCCAATTTATCGCGAAGGGTGGTGGCTTCAGAAAGCATATCGAATACTGCGATGGAAGCTCCTACAATAGAAGGCGCCAAAGTGTTGGAGAATAAATAAGGTCTTGAACGCTGACGAAGGATTTCAATCACTTCTTTTTTAGCTGAGGTAAACCCACCAGAAGCACCGCCTAGGGCTTTACCCAATGTGCCAGTGATAATATCTACACGATCCATGCAGTTTCTGAATTCATGAACGCCTCTACCTGTTTTACCCATAAAACCTGTTGAATGACACTCGTCTGTCATCACCAAAGCTTTGTATTTATCGGCCAAATCACAGATTTTATCTAATTGTGCAATGGTGCCATCCATTGAGAAAACACCATCGGTTACAATAATTTTATTTACAGCTCCCTTGGCATCAGCATCTTTCAATTGCTGCTCAAGGCTGGCCATGTCGTTATGATCGTAACGGAAACGCATGGCTTTACACAAACGCACGCCATCAATAATAGAAGCATGGTTTAAGGCATCTGAAATAATCGCGTCTTCGGCACCCAGCAATGGCTCAAAAACACCACCATTAGCATCGAAGGCTGCCGCATAAAGAATGGTATCTTCCATGCCCAGAAATTCTGAAATCTTTTGCTCTAGCTCTTTGTGAATATCTTGTGTTCCACAAATAAAACGAACCGAAGACATACCGAAACCATGTGTATCGATGGCCTTTTTAGCGGCTTCAACCACCTTAGGGTGTGAAGACAACCCTAAATAGTTATTCGCACAAAAGTTAATTACTTCTCTTCCATCGGCAGTTTTGATGTCGGCCGCTTGGGGAGTGGTAATGATTCTTTCTTTTTTATAAAGTCCGGCTTCTTTGATTTCTGCTAGTTCAGCCTGAAGTTTGGGTTGGAGTGTATCGAACATAATTAATTTGTTTTCGGTTTAGGTCTCATCATCACTTTTGGTCGAGCGGCTTGTACAGTTGATGCCGCCTTTTCAGGCACTTCCTCTTTTAGTGGAAATGCTCTCCTAATGGGATTAATGAGGTATAATTTCTGAGCTGTAAAGCTATTTGGGTGCATTTGATTATACAAATCTTTGAATTTTACCCACTGTTCTGGTTGCCCTTTTTGAAAAGCAGCCGAGTCAATTTTCTTGTCTTTTAAATAAGATTCAAAGTCCTTGATTTCCATCGCAATGCAAATATAAAAAATATGGGTTCCGAACGGCTATTCGTGTTGGCAAAGGTTTTACTTATTCTATTGCATTCACTAATATTGCAGCACAATTGGGCAGCGGGTTTTAAAGGATTCTATCTCTTGAAAGCCTTGCTACCGTTCAGAAACTTTCTGTTCTGAAAGAAGAAAAAGAAGAATAGATTTCTGATTCAACCATTACAACTAAAATCAAGAAGCAAATGACTAGAGTACTTATCATCGGAGCAAGTGGACAATTAGGATCGGAACTGACAATTGCGCTCGGTGAAGTTTTTGGAAACGAAAACATCATTGCTTCTGACATTTCTTCGCCTCACGCCAACATTGCTGGTTTTACTTTCGAAAAACTAGATGTAATGAATGCTGCTCAGTTGAAGGAAGTTGTTGAAAAACATTCGATCACACAGATTTATCATTTGGCGGCCATCCTTTCTGCCAAAGGCGAATCTAATCCTCAGTGGGCTTGGAACTTGAATATGACCAGCTTATTGAATGTGTTGGAATTGGCCAAAGAGAAAAAGCTAGACAAAATTTACTGGCCAAGTTCTATTGCCGTTTTCGGACCAAACACCCCTTTAAACAATACACCTCAGTTCTGCGAAAAAGACCCAAATACGGTGTATGGCATCAGCAAATTAGCTGGCGAAAGATGGTGCGAATACTACTTCGATAAATACGGAGTGGATGTTCGAAGCATCAGGTACCCAGGACTTATCGGTTACAAATCATTGCCAGGTGGTGGCACTACTGATTATGCAGTGGATATTTACCATAAAGCATTGAAAGGTGAGAAATTCACTTGCTTCTTAAAAGAAAATACCGCCTTGCCAATGATGTATATGCCTGATGCGATTAAGGCGACCATCGAGCTGATGCAGGCACCTGCAGAACAAGTGAAAGTACGTTCTAGCTACAACCTTTCGGCCATTAGTTTTACGCCAAAAGAAATGGCAGCTTCTATTCAAAAGCAAATGCCTGAATTCGAAATTGATTATGCACCAGATTTCCGTCAGGCAATAGCCGATAGCTGGCCAAATACCATTGACGATTCTCAAGCCAGAGAAGATTGGGGTTGGAAGCACGACTTCAGCCTTGATGCCATGACAGAAGACATTCTTAAAAACCTTCCTCCACTTTTGGATAAGTTCTAGGGCTAGTTATTAGTGTATTGGTTGATTAGTTATTGGTCATTAGTCACCATTGTAACACTGTCACAGGTGCTCCGATTTATCTGCCCTTAGGCAGGACCTGTGACTAAATATGGACACAAGGACTCTGTCCGCTTAAAAAGACATCTTATCTGTATTACTGAAAAACTCCGAAGTCTCGGAGCCCACAGGATGACTTAACACTAGCTTGGCAGATTAATTAAATGAATAGCAAGTCAAAAGGTAGCCACCTGACCAACCAAACCACGACTACTCGTGTCTAAGCAGGTATGAAAAAACTAATCTCCTTATCGGCACTCATCTTTATTCTTTCTTCTTGCGGAAAAGAAAGCCCATCTCGAGTATATAGAGAATTTCAAACTGAGCGTGAACTGGAGTTTATAGCACATCAACCCGGTGACCCTCAGATACCCGTAGTTTCGGAAGGTGAAAACTTGGTGTTTAAATACACTTACGCTCACGAAGAAGACAAAGACATTGCGGATGATGAACTGTCGGAAATTTTCTACTTAGAAATACCAAAGGGCAGTACTTCATTTATCTATGACAGTACCAAGGCAGAAGAAAACGGGACAGTCAATGTGGCTTATCATAGATCTTGCTTTTGCGGGTTTAGCGAATATGGTGTGCAAAAGGCTATTATATCTGCTTCAAAAATCAATGATAATCAGTGGCAAATTTCTTTTGATGTCGCCTTCAAAAATCAACATGATCAAGTATATCCGTTAAAAGATAGTGGTAAGTACAACCTCAATACAGATGAGTATTTTTAATAGAGTAAGAGTTCAAAAAAAATGTCCTGAGCCAAAAGTAGGCCCAAGACATTCGTGAAAATTAATCAAGATAAAATCTTCCTATTCTCCTTGACTTAAAGAGTAACCTCTTTCGCCATCGAAATGATATAAATGTTCTGTTTTAATAAAGTCAAAACCTTCTTTTTGAACACGTTTAAGGATTTCGATAATATCTGCATTATCTAACGTTGCTCCTTCTGGGTGTGTAAATCTACATCTCCAATGGTCAGACTTAAAAATCTCGTCCATGCCATTCGGGTAAACTACCACACCTCTGTTCGACACTTGGTCTAGTTTCAACTTATCGGTAGAAACGTTTTTCAGCAATCGATCTCCAATTTCATTGGCATCTCGGCTTTCGCCCCTCCAATCAATGAATACATCAACACCAACCAATTCTTTCTTTTTAGCAGGTTTTTCAGGTACAACCACTTCAATTTTCACATTTGGGTTATACTTTACCGCTTTCAACTTTTCAGGCACTTGACCTAATCTTTCAATTACCGCATCGGCAAATTCTTTGGTACCTACTTTCTTCACACTTCTGTTCAGTCTATAAACATCGCCTGTGTGGATTCCGTCTTCCAAAGTTTTCAACCAAGCATTTTGGATCAACTCAGCCTTATCTGCTTTGCCTAATTGCACGAGCATCATAAATGCACCATTCAACAAGCCCGATGGATTGGCCATATCTTGACCAGCGATATCTGGTGCTGAACCATGAATGGCTTCGAACATGGCATAATTTGTTCCAATATTGGCCGAACCTGCCATTCCTACTGAACCAGCTACTTCCGCAGCAATATCAGAAATAATATCTCCGTACAAGTTCAAGGTTACTACAACATCCAAAGATTCTGGACGAGCTGCTACCACAGCCGACCCAATATCGATAATCCAGTGATCGGACTGAATTTCTGGGTATTCAAGCCTTACTTCATTAAATATTCTGTGGAACATACCATCGGTATGCTTCATAATATTGTCTTTGGTCATACAGGTCACTTTCTTTCTACCGTATGCCTTAGCGTACTCAAAAGCGTATCTGATAATTTTTTCAGAACCAGGCTCAGAAATCAATTTCAATGTTTGAACCACTTCGCTTGTTTGCTGGTGTTCAATTCCAGCATAAAGATCTTCTTCATTCTCACGAACAATTACAACATCCATATGCGGAAAATGTGATGGCACAAATGGAGGATAGGCTCTGAATGGTCTTACGTTTGCAAATAAACCCAGTGATTTCCTGATGGTTACGTTCAAACTTTTGTAACCTCCACCTTGAGGTGTAGTAATTGGCGCCTTAAGTAAAACTTTATTTTGGCGTAAAGTTTCCCAAGATTCAGGGCTAATGCCAGATTTATGGCCAGATTTATAAACTTTCTCACCGATTTCAATCACATCGTATTCTAACCCCACATTGGCTGCATCCATAATACGGATAGTAGCATCCATGATTTCTGGACCAATTCCATCTCCGTAAGCGACTGTAATTCTATTTTGTGTTCCCATAAGTGCTTGAATGAATTTTTCTTGAATGGCTGCAAAGGTATCAAAGGCAGGCTTTAAAAGGAATTAAAAGCTAAATTTCTCGAACTCATTTCTTTAAATACCCAAAATCAAACGCTTAACCTTGGTGTAGTCTTTTTAGTTTTCTCACATTGCTGCTATCTTTGCACCTTACTCAACTTAAGCAATGGACTCATACCAGAATATAAAATTCGAAAATAAAGACGGAGTCGTTCACCTCACCATCAATAGGCCCGACAAATTAAACGCACTCAACACCCAGACTGTTGAAGAGATTGGAGAGGCCTTTCAAGAAATTTACGATTCGGCCGAAGTAAAGGCGGTAATCATTACTGGGGAAGGCGAAAAGGCATTTGTGGCTGGCGCAGATATTTCTGAAATAGCGCAACTTTCTGAATTAAATTCAAGAAAATTCTCTGAACAAGGACAGGAAGTTTTTGCCAGTATAGAAAACTGTCATAAACCCGTAATCGCTCTAGTTAACGGTTTCGCTTTGGGCGGTGGCTGCGAATTAGCAATGGCTTGTCATATCCGTATCGCCACAGAAAATGCAAAATTCGGGCTTCCAGAAGTAAATCTCGGCATCATCCCTGGTTTTGGAGGAACGCAAAGACTCACTCAGTTAGTTGGCAAAGGAAAAGCATTCGAGCTAGCCATGTCTGGCGATATGGTAAAAGCTGACGAAGCAAAAGCTTTAGGTCTTGTAAACCATGTAGCTGAAAACAAAGCTGCTGGCCTTCAAAAAGCAGAAGAGCTTCTTGGCAGAATCACAAGCAAAGCACCTTTAGCTGTAGGTATGGTAATAGAATGCATTAACGCAGTATATACCAATGACATTGATGGCTATCAGACTGAAGCCAATAGTTTTGCCAACTGTGTTAAAACTGAAGATTTTAATGAAGGCACTAAGGCATTTTTAGATAAAAGAAAGCCAGATTTTAAGGGAGAATAAAAAGGCAGTTCTACATGCAAGATTTAACTAAAAGCCATAACATTGTTCTTGCTTTGGCGTTAAATCGTAAATTCATTTATGGCTCAAAGCATAAATCCATGTAGTCTCGCTTTATGAGTCAAATCAGAAAATTGGCAAGCCAAACGGCTTATTACGGCATCAGCAGCATTTTGGGCAGAGTGCTCAATTTTGCTTTGGTGCCGTTCTATACCCGAATACTTCCAGAAGAAGAGTATGGCGTGGTTATCCATCTGTATGGCATTGCTGCTTTTCTGAATATTATTTACACCTATGGTTTAGAGACTTCGTTTTTCAGGTTTACCACAAAAAACAAGTCCATTGATGCCTACCATTATACCGCAACTGCAATTCTCTTTACCAGTATACTTTTCTCTGGCTTTATCTATTTCGATGCTGCTTCATTGGCCAATTTCACTGCCGCAACTGAGCATCCTGAGTATTTACAATATTTGGCTGTCATTGTGTTTATTGATGCCATCGTTTCTATTCCTTTTGCAAAACTAAGGCTAGACGATCGCCCGATAAAATTTGCACTGATTCGGCTTACCGTAATCGCTGTCACTATAGGCTTAAACTTGTTGTTCTTACTTGCCTTCCCTGCCATTGCCAATGGAGAATACTTAAGCATACTTCAACCTTGGGTTCAAAAAGTTTATAATCCAGAACTGGGCGTTGGTTATATTTTTATCGCCAACCTAATAGCCAATAGTCTATATATACCAATGCTGTTCAAGGAGTTGGCGCAAATCAGAATCCGATTCAAATGGTCGGCATTCAAACCTATTTTGGCTTACTCCTTCCCTATTTTCTTAATGGGTTTAGCAGCCATGTTCAACGATCAAGGCTATACCATTTTATTTAACTTCCTTTTCGATGATCCTGAAAAAGAGCTTGGTGTATATGGCAGTGCATTTAAATTAAGTGTGCTGATGATGCTCGGAATTCAGGCCTTCCGCTATGCGGGCGAACCTTTCTTTTTCTCTCATGCTGAAAACAAAGAAGCACCGTCTCTATTCGCCAAAGTAATGCACTACTTCGTGGTATTCAATATTGCCATTATGGTCGCCATTGCGGTAAATATTGAATTGATAGCCGATGTATTCTTAGGTCGCCCGGGCTATAAGGCCGCGCTCTATGTATTGCCAGTATTGCTAATAGGAAAGCTGTTTTTTGGTGTATATGTAAACCTCAGTGTATGGTTTAAAATAAAAGACAAAACCATTTATGGTACCTATTTCACTGCCATTGGAGCACTAATTACACTTGTAGGTCATTTGTGGCTCGTGCGAATCCCGTCCATTGGCTATTTTGGTTCTGCCATTTCAGCCTTAGTTTGTTATGCTGTAATGTGTGCCCTGTGTTACTATAAAGGAAGAAAAGTGTTTCCCGTTCCTTATAATTTCAAGAAGTTGTTTCTGTATTTAATTATTGCAGTTGGGGTAATTTACGGATCAAACCTAATTTCAATTTCCAACGCTTGGGGTCAATATGGTATCGATATATTTGTTACTGTAGTCTTTTTTGTTGCTATTTATCTTTTGGAAGGACGTGGTTTTAAGTATAAAACAGTTGAAAAACGCCAATAACATCACTGTTCTTACATTCATCAGAAAGCTTAAACATAGCCCACTTAAAATGCGTTTCTTGAATAATTGAAGAATCCCGTGAAGAAATATCTACAGTTTTCTGCTTTCATTTTCACCATTATGCTGTTTTGCAGCAGCACAGTAGCCTTTGCCCAAAAGAAAACAGAAAAGAAAGAAGAGGAAAGCAAAGGGATTTCTAAATACGACAGGGCAAATGCTGAATATTTAATGATCGATGCTCAGAAATTCTACCTGTTAGAAGATTATGAAAGGGCCATTGCCTTTTTAGAGCAGTCATTAGAAATCGACAAAGATAACCATGCTGCCTATTTTAAATTGGGCGAAATCTATTTGATTGAAAGAAAGTATGACAAGGGTTTAAAATCGATCAAGAAGGCGCAGGAAATTAAGCCCAACAATAAATTCTACTATATTCTTGCTGCTCAACTTCACAAATCGCAAAACAACTTACAGGCAGCTGCTTCGGAGTATGAGTTGATGCTAAAAAACTCTACTGACTATCGTGAGTATTTATTAGATATTGCTGACGTATATGTAGGCCTAGGCAATTACGATGGGGCAATCAAAATGCTTGAGTTAACGGAAGAAAAATACAACACTCCAAATAAATTCACCACTCAGAAAAAGGAATTGCTCCTTCAGGCTGGAAAGAAAAAGGAAGCCTTAGACATGCTAAAAAAGCTTACGGAGGATTTCCCTACAAATGAAAACTACAAACTAGAGTACGCTGATTTATTGGCCTCAACAGGTAATAAGTCAGAAGCTGCAGATATTCTAAAATCAACTAGCACTTCCACATCCTCTAACTTCCTATTGATTAACTTAAAATTAGAAGAGGGTGACTTTGAAGCTGCCAAGCCTATGATTTCCGAAATCATGACGAACAAAGAAGCAGACCTTAGTTCAAAGCTTTTGTTAATGTCAAATTTATCTGCAACAGGGTCGGATAAAATCTCACTCTCCTTTTTAGATCAGCAGCAAAAAACGCTGTATTCGATTTACCCCAATGATGTTGAAGTGATTAAAACCGGAGAAAAAGTATATAGTGCTTTGGCCGAAAAGGCAAGTCCTCAAGAAAAGGCAGCTTACGAAACCCAAGCACTCACCGCTTTAAACCAGCTCAAAAACCTCAATCCATCTGACTACCAAGTTTGGAATCAACTGCTCACCAAAGCTTACAATCAAAAATCTTGGGAAACACTGCTCACTAACAGTGAAGATGCTTTGAGCTACTTCCCAAACCAAGGCCTATTCTATTACTATTATGGAAATGCCCAGCTTTACAGTACCAAAGGCGATAAAGAAGAGGCGAATACGGCTTTTGATCAGGCTTTAAAATTGGCCAGAAATGATGAGGCTTTGACGAGCAAGATTCGAACGAAGAAATTGGAATTTGCTTTAGAGGAAGGAAATACGGAGGAAGTTGAGACATACGTCTCTTCTGTTATAACATTCGGCAAAGCAGATGGCGATGCCGCTCAAGTATTTTTACACTACCTAAGTGCTAATAGCGACCAAGAAATGATAGAAAAGCTAGATGTAGCATTAAATCGTTTGATCAATGAAAACCCATCCGATGGTTATTTATTCCATGTAAAAGCAAAGGTTTTGTTTCAATTAGGTAGATTTGCAGACGCAAAGCAGCTGATAGAGAATTTCTTAAAGCAAAACCCATCCAATATTACAGGAGGGCTTTTAGAAGTTTATGGTGATAACCTTTTTAAGTTAAACCAAATTGATGCGGCTGTTGAGCAATGGAAAAAAGCGAAACAAACTGGAAATACTTCCGATAAAATCGATCAAAAAATTGCAGACAAAAAGTACTACCAATAGAGCGCTCTTGCTCCTACTCATTGTTTTTTCGGCTTTCTTTCTGGAGTCTTGTAAAAGCACTTTTTTAGGCACCAACACTCGAGTTAAAGAAGAGTTTCAAGTTGCCGATATCCCTTTTGAATATTTCTCTACCAAAACTAAGTTTAAGTTTAAAGACGGTGAATCTAAAACCAAAGCGACTGCCGACATTAGAGTAAAAAAAGATAGTTTAATCTGGTTCAGGCTTACTCCAGGCTTGGGCATTGAAGGTGCTAGAGGAATAATTACCCAAGACTCGCTTTTGATGATTGATAGAGTTAATAAAGCGTATTATGCTTATAGCTTTCAAGAACTTAGTGAAAAATTCAACTTCGAACTAAACTATGACCTCTTCCAATCTGTACTTATTGGAGACATGCCAATTGCCCAAAGTGCAGAAGATGATATTGTAGCTCAGGCAAACCAGTTTACCATTGTGCAAAGAGTTGGAGACCTCACTTTAATGAACCAAATTGGTAACAAAACCAAAAAATTAGAAAAACTCACGGCCAACACCACCAAAAACAAAAACACTCTTGAACTGAAATATTCAGACTTCAATATGTTGGAACAGTTTGTATTCGCATTTAAAGCAGACATGATATTGCAATACTTTAAAGACAATAAAAAAGGAGAAATTACGATAGATATTGAGCACAACAGGGCCAGAATTGAAGACGAACCACTTACATTTCCTTTTAGTATACCCGACAACTATGAACATAAATAGGGCATTTTTAGTCCTTTCAATATTTTTTCTACTTACAGGTTTTGACAGCATGGCTCAAGACCAGAGGAAGACTTTGGAAAATCAGAAAAACGAAATTCTAAAGAAAATTCAGGAAACAGAACGCATACTTTCTCAAACATCCTCCAAGAAGAATAGTAGCATTGGCCGTTTGAGGGCCCTTAATGAGCAAATCCAAACCCGTTCATCCTTAATTAGTGCTATAAAAGGCGAGGTGAATTTATTGGATAGCGAAATCTCTGAGAACCTTTCTATCATTCAAGCCATGGAAAATGATCTTACTCAGCTTAAAAAGGAGTATGCTGAAATGATTTATACTACTCAAAAAACTAGTAAGGGATTTAATGAAATGACCTTCCTTTTTGCTTCTTCTACTTTCAATCAGCTGTTTATGCGAATGAAGTACATTAAACAATATTCCGAAGCAAGAAAGAAGCAAGCCGAGCAAATTCAGATTGTACAAAGCAGTATAGGCTTACAAATTGCTGAAATTGAAGACCAAAGAAAAAGCAAGCAATCGTTACTTAACGATGAGCTAACAGAAAGCAACAAACTAGAAGAGCTTAGGGGAGATCAGAAAGACTTGATTACCAAACTTACTCAAGACGAACAAAGAATAAAGAAAGAACTGGAAGAACAAAGAAAAGCCGAAAAGCAACTTTCTGAACGTATTGAAGCCATAATTGAGGAAGAAAGAAAAGCAGCTTTGTTAGGTTCTGTTGACATGACCAAGCTTACAGAAGCCTTTGCCAAAGAAAAAGGCAAGCTACCTTGGCCTGTTGAAGAAGGGTTTATTTCGTCCAAATTTGGCCAACATAGACACCCAACAATTAAAACCATTACCATCAACAATTTGGGAGTAGACATTCAAACTTCTGAAAACGCAGCCGTAAAGGCCGTTTTCCCAGGAAAAGTAAGTCAAGTGTTATCCATACCAGGTTTAGGAAACAGCGTACTGGTTCAACATGGCGAATATTTTACGGTATACTCCAAGTTAAAAACTGTGGTAGTTAAAAAAGGAGATCAAGTTCAAATTGGGCAAACGCTAGGGCAAGTGCTTACAGATAAAGACAATATTTCGCAAGTAAAATTTAGAGTTCATGACCCTAAGGGCACTGTAAACCCCGAAACATGGCTTCAAAAGCGATCGAAATAAAGTGAGAATAGACTTTACTCTATAAAAATAAGTCTGATAGATTTTAACCCTAGCTTACAAATTCCGTTGACAGAACAAAATCGAATCAATTGACTTCGTGGTTAGATTTTAGTTATCTTTGAAGTCTAAATTTAAATTTAAGAAATCATGCAGACAATATTTGCAATAGGAATGCCAGGGGGGATGGAACTGTTTGTGATTGTTTTTATAGTTCTTCTTCTTTTTGGTGCCAAGAAAATACCTGATCTAGCAAGAGGCATGGGAAAAGGTATCAGAGAATTTAAAGACGCTACCAAAGAAATTAAGAAAGAGGTAGACGATGCAGGTAAAGAAATTGACAAATAAGCTAATTAATCATTGAGGTCTTATCACACACTTGATGAGATTCAAAAAGACATTAGACTTGGAGTAACTTCTTGCAGAGCGCTTGTAGAGTACTACTTAAGTAATATTGAAGCTCATTCTGAGCTAAATGCATTTGTCGAAGTCTACAATTCTGAAGCTTTACAAAAAGCAGATATTATAGATGCTAAAATCAAGGAAAACAAAGCCGGCAAACTTGCCGGCTTAATTTTTGGCATCAAAGACTTAATCTGCTATCAAGACCACAAAATCAGTGGAGCAAGTAAAATCCTTCAAAATTTTGAATCTCAATTTTCAGCAACAGCCGTTGAAAAACTCCTTCAGGAAGATGCCATTTTAATTGGTAGGCAGAACTGTGATGAATTCGGTATGGGTTCATCTAATGAAAACTCTTTCTATGGACCTGCAAAAAATGCCTTAGATCAAGACAAGGTAGCAGGTGGCTCATCTGGAGGTTCAGCAGTAGCGGTTCAAGCCGACATGTGTCAAATTTCTCTTGGTACAGATACGGGAGGATCAGTAAGACAACCCGCTGCTTTTTGCGGAATTGTTGGGCTTAAACCCACTTATTCTCGGGTTTCGCGATGGGGACTACTGGCTTACGCCTCCTCTTTTGATAGCATAGGTATTTTCTCAAAAAGCATTGAGGACAACGCACGAGTTTTAGAAGTGATTGCTGGAAAGGATGAAAAAGACGCCACCTCTTCTTCTAGAGAAGTTCCAGCTTACAGCAAAGTCCTAGAAAAGAAACAAAAATTTAAAGTAGCCTATTTACAAGAAGCGCTTGAGACTAAAGCCCTTCAACCCGAAATAAAGGCTACGCTTGAAAGTCAGATTTCAAATTTAAAAGAAGAAGGACATACAGTAGAGCCAGTACAATTCCCTCTATTAGATTACATTTTACCTACCTATTATATTCTAACCACGGCAGAAGTAAGCTCTAACCTAAGCCGTTACGATGGCGTTCGGTACGGACATAGAAGCTTAGCCATTTCTGATTTAGAATCGCTCTATAAAAACTCCAGAACAGAGGGCTTTGGAGATGAAGCCAGAAGAAGAATTATGCTAGGCACTTTTGTACTTAGTGCCGATTATTACGATGCCTATTTTACAAAAGCACAAAAGGCACGAAAACTAATAAAAGAAGCAACCGAAAAAATTCTTTCAGAATATGATTTCATCATCATACCAACAACTCCAACCACAGCGTTCAAACTAGGAGAACACTCAAAAAGTCCGATTGAAGTCTATATGGCCGATTTATTCACCGTGCAAGCCTCTATTTCGGGGCTTCCAGCTTTATCAATTCCAGTTGGAAAAGATGATGACGGAATGCCAATTGGGTTACAAATTATATCCGCGGCTTTTCAAGAAGCCAAACTTTTTGCATTTTCGAGAAACTTGATTCAAAACATTTGAACAGACGCTATACAATGAAGCGATTACACTGGGCATTATTACTGCTAATTACCTCATTTGCTTTTACGCAAACGAGCTACGCTACCAACGATACTATACCAGAAGAAATTAAACCTAGCTACGACTATGCACCTGATTTTTCTTATGAAGAATTACAAAGTCGTTACGACATTCTAGACCTCGAAATCGACATTGCTTTCAATGATCAGGTCAAAGCCTTTATTAATTACTTCACGGTTAGAAATAGAGAGTACACCCGCGAAATGTTAAGGCGACAAGAAATATACTTCCCGATTTTCGAAAAGTACCTTAAAAAATATGACCTGCCTGAAGAACTAAAGTACTTGCCTATTATTGAGTCTGGTTTAAACCCAGTAGCGGTTTCGGGCCCTAAAGCTGTCGGTCTATGGCAGTTCATGTCGCCCACAGCAAAACAGCAAGGCTTACAAATCGATTGGTACATTGATGAGCGGATGGATCCAGAAAAATCAACCGAGGCCGCATGTCAGTACCTTAAATGGTTGTATGGGATTTTAGGAGATTGGAAAATGACCTTAGCAGCTTACAATAGTGGAATAGGCAATGTTCAAAGAGCAATGAGACGATCTAAAAAAGATGACTTCTGGGAAGTATATAGATATTTACCAAGAGAAACGCGATCATATGTACCTCAGTTTGCGGCCATTCTTTATGCTATGGAATATGCCGATGAGCATAATTTATTTGTTGACGACATTCAGTACCCTATTGATTTTGAAGAAGTTGAAGTAAATCAGTTTGTGTATTTAAAGGCCTTTGCAGATGAAAGTGGGATAGACCTAGACCTCTTACAGAAGCTCAACCCGGCTATTAAAAAAGGCGCATTGCCAGCCAACTCAAAAGGCTTTAAACTAAAAATTCCGAGAGATGGGATGGCCTTGTACGAAACAAACCGCGAGAATATTTTAGCCAAAGCTGAAGAAGGTAGAACAGAATTCGAAAAAATGGCGACCAACATGCCAGGCAGCACTTTTGGAAAAGAAAAGGTAAGCTATAGAGTGGTAAGCGGAGATGTTTTGGGCACCATTGCCAGAAAACACCAAGTGCGAATTGAAGACTTAAGAGCATGGAACAACATAAAAGGATCAATGATCAGAGTTGGCCAACGTTTAAATATCTACACAGGTCCTGATTTTCTTTCAGACAATACCGTTTCTGCACAAAAGGTGTTAAACCAGCCTATTCCTAGCTCAAAGCAATACACGGTTGAACCGGGTGATACATTGTGGGACATATCCAGAATGTATGAAGGCTTAACAATTGAGCGCATTAAAGAGTTAAATGATCTGAGCTCAAACAGTCTAAAGCCTGGTATGAAGTTAAAAATAGGATAACTAAACGAACAACTAATTATTTAGTAGATATTGTTTGCAAATCCATTTCATATTACCTTTCTTGACACAACCAACTAAAACAGTAGTTTATGAAAAAGCTTTTATTTCTAGTTCTTATTCTCTTTTCCATATCAAGCTGCGGCAGCAAATCAGATCAAGAAGGTAAGGAATCGAACAAAACAAATCCCAACCTTCTACCCGATGCTACTGGGCAATCTGGAGAACTGGTAATTGTGATGAACAAAGAAAAGTGGGATGGCCCACTCGGTGAAGCCCTGAAAGAAGTTTTTCATTCACCTGTAGCAGGTTTAAACCGAACAGAACCATCATTCACTACTCGTGTTATAGAGCCATTTCAGTACAATCGAATTTTTCAACTTTCAAGAAATGTGGTGTATATAACCACACTAGATGGCACCACCCCTGCCGACAAATACCTTAAAGGCATTCTTCCCGACTCTTTTAAAGATCGAATTGCAAATGAGCCAGACTTATTTATGAACACTTCTGAAAACCAGTATGCAAAAGGGCAAAAAATACTTAACCTCTTTGGCAAAACTGATCAAGATTTGATCAATCACTTAAAAGAGAATGGAGGTATTATCAGAAATTACTTCAACATGGCCGAAAGAGAGAGGCTGGCTACCGACATTCGTTCTTCCGTAGACTCAAGAGGAATTTCCGATAGAATTAGAGATGAATTCGGTTACTACATCAAAATTCCAGTAGGTTTCGAATTAGCCACCACTGCAGATGACTTTATGTGGTCGCGTTATTTACCCTCTACAGGCCCGAGTAAAAACATCTTCGTGTATTTTAAAGACTATAAATCTCAAGATGAATTCACTCATGAAAATGTAATAAAGCTCAGAAATGAAATTGGAAAGAAGTATATCTATGGCGATCCTGAAAACAAGCAGTCGTTCATGATTACGGAAACAGAGTTTATGCGACCAGTTTTTAGAGACATTACTTTTGACGGAAAATATACCGTAGAAATGCGTGGCGCATGGAAAACTAACAACTATTCTGTTGGAGGTACTTTTATCAGCTACACTTTTGTAGACGAGAAAACAAACAGGTTATACTACATCGAAGGCTTTATTATTCACCCGAACGAAGCACATCGTGAGTTGATCCGTCAAATGGAATCAATATTAACTACTTTCAAGGCAGTAGATAATCCATCTTAAACAGGCTATTTTAAGATTTCCGACATTGATTTTACTTGAATATTCTTAAATTTAAGCGAAGGCAGGTTCAACTTGCCTTTTTTTATACTCAAGTACAATCAGAATCTATGTTTGCATACATAAATGGCAAGCTTGCCCATAAAGACCCAACTTTTGTAATCATTGATATTCAAGGTGTTGGTTATGAAATTAAAATATCACTCAACACCTACTCCAAAATTAAAGAACAAGAGCAATGTAAACTCTTCACTTACTTCCATGTAAAGGAAGACATTCAAGTACTTTACGGATTTGCCGATGAGGCTGAAAAAAAACTTTTCACTTTATTGATTTCTATTTCAGGAATTGGCCCATCCATTGGTCTAATGTTTTTATCATCGCTAAGCCCCTCCGAAATTGTAAATGCAATCGCATCGGGTAACGTAGCAACCATTCAAGGAGTGAAAGGTGTTGGTGCCAAGACTGCTCAACGCGTTATTCTAGAGCTAAAAGACAAAGTAACGAAAGAGCAAAATCACCTAGGAGAAGTAAATATTACCTCTTCTTCCATTAACACTATAAGAAACGAAGCTTTAGCTGCGTTAGTAACTCTAGGCATCAACAAGGTGGCTGCACAAAAAAGTATTGACAAAATTTTGAAAAATTCTGAAGGCCAAATTTCTCTTGAAGAATTGATCAAATTGGCATTGAAAGCTGCCTGATTTTTAGGGACACTTGATCAACCAAATCATCAAAATATTACTCCTGCTTGTCATTGGATTCACCCTTTTGGGCGGAACTACAGAAGTCTATGGCTATCAAGATACTACCAGAACTACTTCAGACACCTCGCAATATCAAAAAACATCATATCCAAATTTTGGATTAAGGAATCGCATTGGCGACCCATTGAACAATCGCAGGCTAAAGTCTCCATTGCTTTTCAACAACCTGAATTTCTTTAATCAACAATATCAATTAGACACAGGTAAGTCACTGGTGTACAGTGAAAAATTCGGAAATCAATTTCTTGGGCCTCCTACTCTAATTCCTTTCAACGTTGCCTTACAGCAAAGAGAAGAACAAGGAGTGAGAGAGTTTTTAGCAGAAAAAGCCAAAGCCCAAGATGGAGAAAGTGCCGTAAGTAACCGTAGACAACTCATACCCCCCATTGCCTTGAGTCCTTTTTTTGATCGATTGTTTGGTGGAGATGAAATCAATATTCAGACCAGTGGCTTTGTTCAATTAGACTTTGGTGGCCAATTTCAGAGGGTAGATAACCCAGCAATCCCGATTCGGCAACAACGAACGGGTGGTTTTGAATTTGATCAAAATATTGAAATGAGCCTACAAGGTACAATTGGCTCTAAACTGAAAATAGGAGCTAAATTTGATAATAATAACTCTTTCGATTTTGAAAATCAGCTCAAAGTAGAGTTCGCTGGGTTAGAGTCAGACATCATCAAAACCATCGAGCTGGGAGACGTAAGTTTACCTGTGGCAAACAGCCTTATCAGTGGTGCTCAAAACCTTTTTGGTTTTAAAACTCAATTACAATTCGGTAGACTTTACGTTACTGCCCTAGCGGCCACCCAACGCGGTCAATCTCAATCCATTGAAGTTGAAGGTGGAATTCAACGAAATGAATTTGAAATAAGAGCATCGGACTATGACGAAAACAGACACTTCTTTTTAGGTCAGTTCTTTAGAGATAATTATGAAAACTGGCTGCGAAGCATTCCTTCAGTAATCTCAGGTTTGCAAGTAACAAGGGTAGAAGTATATGTACTCAACAGAACCAACAATACGCAAACGCTTAGAAATTTTGCTGCCTTTATGGATTTGGGCGAAGGCGATAGAATTTACAGAGAAAACAATGCTTTTGTAGGAACTGGAACTCCAAACTCCCCTACTGCCAATGGTGCAAACAGCTTATATCAAAATTTAATTGCCGATCCTCGCTTGCGACAGGCCGACCAGCTGAGTTCAGTTTTGGAAGGTGAAAAAGGCTTAGAAAAAGCACTAGACTTTGAAAGAGTAACAGGAGCCAGAAAACTTGACCCTTCTGAATATTATTTCAATAGTCAGCTAGGTTTTATTTCATTAAGCAGACAGTTACAAAGCGATGAAGTACTCGCGGTTTCTTATGAATATAATTACCAAGGCAGAAGATTTAAGGTTGGTGAGCTAACAGAAGACTACCAAAACAGACCTGAAAGCGAAGCCATATTTCTGAAACTTCTCAGACCAAGTAAAATCAATACACGAGTACCTACTTGGGATTTAATGATGAAGAACATCTATAATTTGAACGCTTCAAACATTAGCAAAGAAGCTTTTCAACTTCGGGTGATCTATAGAGACGACAAAACAGGAATTGACAACCCTAGTCTTCACGAAGGAGCAAACACCAAAGATGTTCCTCTCATCAGAACTTTCGGGCTGGACAAGCTGAATCAAAATGGAGACCCTCAGCCAGATGCTAATTTTGATTTTGTAGAAGACCTCACAATCAATACCCAACGAGGGTATATGCTTTTCCCAGTACTTGAACCTTTTGGTCGAACACTGGAAAGTAAATTTGCTCCAGATGAACAGTTTTTGGTAGATAAATATGTGTTTGACACCCTCTATCGTACCACAAAAGCCGATGCCGAGTTGGTTTCTCGCCTCAACAAATTCTACATTAAAGGAAGTTTACAGTCTGGTTCTTCAAACGAAATCAACCTCAATGCCTTTCAAATAGCACCTGGTAGTGTACAAGTTATGGCAGGAAACACTCCTTTACAGGAAGGCTCTGACTTTACGGTGGACTACAACTTAGGGAAAGTCAATATCATTAATCCTTCCATTTTAAACTCAGGAAAGAAAATTAGGGTGAATTATGAAAAAGCAGACTTATTCAATTTTCAGTCGCGCACTTTGGTAGGAACAAGATTGGATTATGTTTTAAACCCAAAAACCAATTTCGGTTTCACTTTCCTTAACCTAAACGAGCGTCCGCAACTCACACGGGTAGGAATTGGCAATGAGCCTGTTAACAATACCGTTTGGGGCTTTGATGTAAACTATAGTGACGAATCTCGCTTTCTTACCAGAATGGTAGACGCACTGCCTTTTATTGATACCAAAGCACCATCCACCGTTACTTTCAGTGGCGAAATGGCCCAACTTATCCCCGGCACCTCCAATAAAGTAGATGGAGTAGGTACTTCGTACATAGACGACTTTGAATCCACGGTCACGCCATTCAGCCTAAACAATCCCATCAGTTGGAAATATGGGGCTACACCAAAAACAGATGACAACCGATTCGACAAAAGCAATGAAACTGCAGATCGGCTTGGAGCGAACTACAAAAGAGCCAAAGTAGCTTGGTATACCATCGACAATGTGATTTATAGAAATACAGGCAGATCGAGGCCTCAGAATATTACCGCCATAGATTTAGAAAATCATTATGTACGCTCTATTGGGCAGAATGAAGTAATTAAAAGAGATGCACAACAAATTATTGTAAATGAGCCTTCCTTCGATTTGGCTTATTACCCATCAGAAAGAGGCATTTACAACTACAACCCCAACTTAACTCCAGAAGGATTTCTACCAAACCCTAAATCAAACTTTGGTGCCATTACCCGAGCCATTTCAAATGAGGTTGATTTCGATAAAACCAATATAGAATACATAGAATTCTGGATGATGGATCCGTTTATCAATTCAACTAACGGAACTCCAAACAATCCCAGAGGACTTATTGACGATGGGATTAATACCCCAAAAGCAAACACTACAGGTGGTAAATTCATTCTAAACCTTGGAAGTATTTCTGAAGATTTAATGAAAGATGAGCGACACGCATTTGAGCAAGGCCTTCCTGCCAATGGCGATCCGAGTATGGAAAATGTGGTAGAAAATGAATGGGGACGTGTAACTCGGCAACCTTATTTAAATCCAGCGTTCGACAATTCAGGAGAAGCAAGGGCCAACCAAGATGTAGGTTTAGATGGATTAAAATCATCTGACGAACTAACCTTCTTCGCCAACTACCTTAGCTCTCTGAATGTAAATAGCGATGTGCGACAACAGATTGAGGCAGATCCTTCAGCCGATAACTTTCAATATTATTTAGGTGATGATTTGGATGTGAAAGACGCAAAAGTATTGGAACGCTACAAAAACTATAATGGACTAGAAGGCAATAGCCCAGTAAATAACGGAAACCAGCTTTACACACCATCTTCAACCAATTTACCAGACAATGAAGACCTCAATCGTGACAATACCCTAAACGACCTTGAAGAATATTACGAGTATCAACTGGATCTAAAGCCAGGCCAGCTAGAAGTTGGAAGAAATAACATTGTTGATATGGTTTCCAATTCAGTTGGCGACAATGGAGATGTGGTGAATTGGTACCTTTTCAGGATTCCTGTAAGAAAGCCCGATCGTGTTCAAGGAAACATCAATGGCTTCAAGTCCATTCGTTACATGCGTACTTACTTTACCGATTTCGAAGAACCAGTAGTCCTTAGGTTTGTAAACTTTAGATTGGTAGGTAGCCAATGGAGAACTTTTCAAGAAAGTTTATTCGAAAAAGGCTTGAATGAAATTCCAGAACCTTCAGACCCTAATTTTACTGTTTCTGTAGTTGGAATTGAAGAAAACAGCCAAGGAAGCCAAGGCAGACCTCCTTATGTTTTACCTCCGGGTATTCAGCGCGATAGAGACAATACCTCTGCTGTAGAAAGAAGACGTAATGAACAATCGTTACAGCTTTGTGTAGAAGATTTGCGCGATAAAGATGCACGTGCCGTATTCAAAAACGTGAGTCAGGACATGGTGAATTATGGCCGTATAAAAATGTTCCTTCATGGAGATAGTCAAGACAATCTTGCCCCAGGTGAAGTCACCGCATTCTTAAGAATAGGTACCGATTTCACCGAAAACTATTACGAGATTGAAGTGCCATTAACCATGACTCCTTCAGGAATGTTCTCTCCGCGAGATATTTGGCCAGAAGAAAACGAAATTGATTTGGCATTCAGCAGTCTATATGAAGTTAAATCCAGACGAAACGCCAGCAATGCTAACCTCAGCTTACCATATACCGAAACCGTTGACCGCTATAATATTACAGTGGTAGGCCGGCCAGACTTAAGCACCGTACAAACCCTTATGATTGGGGTTAGAAACCCAAGCTCGCCAGACCTAGAACCTAAAAGTTTCTGCATTTGGGCCAACGAACTGCGAGTAACCGATTTCGATTCCAAATCAGGTATAGCAGCAAATGCAAGGCTCGATGCCCAGTTGGCCGATTTAGGCAATGTTTCAGCATCAATAAGACATTCCGGAATTGGTTTTGGAGGAATTGCTGACAAAATTTCTGACAGAAATAGAGAAAAAACTACGCAGTACGATATTTCAACCAGCCTAAAACTTGGCAAATTCTTCCCTGAAAATTGGGGCATTGAGCTTCCGGCCTATTTCAGTTTAGAAAACTCCAGATCTATACCTCAATACGATCCCCTTGACCCTGACTTACCATTAGAAGATGTTCTCAACTCCTTTGAAACCAAAGAAGAACGAGACAGCTATTATGATAAAGTAGTCGATCAGTCGAAACGAAGAAGTTTCAATTTCTCTAATGTGAGAAAGCGAAGGGTAAACGCAGACGCCCCAAAACGCATTTACGACATAGAAAATTTAAGCTTTACCTATGCGTACAATGAAATAACCAGAAGTAACATTAACACCGCATCATACGATTACAAAAACTACAGAGGAGCAGTTACCTACAGTTATCAACCCAAAGAATGGTTTATTGAACCTTTTAAAAACATAGGATTCCTAAGCTCCAAATGGCTTCAGATCATTAAGGAGATCAACTTTAATCTGGTCCCTAACTCCATTACTGTCAATGGTAATGTAAACCGAAGCTTCTTAAAAACCCAACTTAGAAATTCAGACCTTGGCACCGAAGGAATAGACCCTTACTTTGAAAAGTCATTTACATTTGATAGAAGTTATGCTGTAAACTGGAATCTGACCAAAGCACTTACACTCGATTACTTTGCCAATGTAAACGCCATCATTGATGAGCCAGAAGGTGATATCAACACAGATGTAAAAAGAGACTCTGTATGGACGAATTTTAAAAACTTTGGACGAATAAAAAACTATACGCACACAATCAATTCAAGCTATACCCTACCCTTTGAGAAAATACCAGTCACCAATTGGCTCAACTCATCTGTAAGTTATGCTTCCACTTACAATTGGAAAGCAGGCGCCATTGGACAAGCCGATACTTTGGGGAATTACGCAGGCAACACACGCGTAATCAAAGTAAATGGTAAAATCGATATGCAGAAGATTTACAACAACATTGGACTGCTCAAAAAAATAAACTCACCTACCCGAAGTAGGGCTCGACCAACTGGTATAGCAGCAAACGATTCTACCAAACAGAAAAAGACCATTGATCAAATGCCAGCTTTAAAGGCATTACTCAGAGCTATTATGATGGTAAGGAGCGCTACTTTTGATTACTCCATAGCACAGGGAACCGTTTTACCAGGCTATATGCCAGATGTTTTCCTTTTCGGGTTAGACCGAGATATGACAAACCCGAGCCTTGGTTTTATTGTCGGTAGTCAAGATGCCTCCATACGAACGCAATTGGCAAGAGATGGGCTGTATGCCCAAAGCACATTCTTAACAGCACCCTTTACCCAAGACAAAAATGTAAGTTTCAACTACTCTACGGTTTTAGAGCCCTTTGGCGACTTTAGAGTAACCCTTACAGGAAGAAAAACACATTCAGAAAACTATCAAGAGATATTTAGACGAGATGATACTTCGAGCGACTTCCTAAGCATCAATCCAAATCGAACAGGTACTTACATTGTGTCTTACAACATGATAAAAACAGCTTTTCAAAAAGACGATAGCAATGATGATTCGCCCCTATTTGCCAACTTTGAAACCTATAGAAACATTCTGAAATCGCGCTTAGATCAATCTAACGATGTAGGAAATTATGACATCAATTCGCAAGATGTAGTTATCCCGGCATTCTTGGCCGCCTATTCAGGGCAAAGCCCAGATGAAATAAAAACATCGGCCTTCCCTAGACTTCCAGTTCCAGGCTGGGCTCTGAATTACCGAGGACTCACAAAAATTGAAGCTATTAAAGAATTGTTCAGCTCTGTAAGCATTACCCATTCCTACAATAGTCAGTACAGTGTAAGCAATTATATAAATTCTGCGCTATACACTACCAATCTCACTTTAGACAATCAAATAAACGACTATGGTTTAGCAGATCAGTTTAATGAAGACGGCAACTTAGTGCCAATATTCACATCACAACAAGTAGTACTTTCAGAAAAATTCTCTCCTTTGGTTGGAATAAACCTTAAAACCACAAATAGCTGGAATCTCGATGTCAATTATTCCAAAGAAAGAAATGTTGCCCTCAACCTCTCCAATATTCAAGTTACAGAACGCTCCGCAAGTGATATCAGTGTAACATTAGGATATACCAAAGCGGGCGTACAAATTCCTTTCAGAATAAGAGGAAGAAAAGAAACCCTCCCTAACGAATTACGCTTTAACATGACCTTTAGCTTACGCGACAACAAAACCGTACAAAGAAGAATTGACGAATCGAGCATTGTTACTGAAGGCATAAAAATCTTCCAATTAAACCCAACAATTGAGTATAATGTGAGCGATGCACTGCAAGTAGCATTCTATTTTGAAAAGAATGTGAACGAGCCAAGAGTGACAACCAGCTTCTTAAATGCTAGAACTGCCTTTGGTGGAAGAATTAGATTCAGTTTGTCTCAATAAACGCTTACTTTTCACAATATTCCGTTTATTTTTGGTCGAATTTATTTAAGAGAAATGAACATACCAGAAAACTTATTGTATACCGAAGACCACGAGTGGATAAAGGTTGAAGGAGATGAAGCAACAGTTGGAATTACTGATTTTGCGCAAAGCGAACTAGGCGATATCGTCTATGTTGAAATTGAAACAGAAGGAGATTCGCTTGACAAAGAAGAGGTATTCGGTACAGTGGAAGCTGTAAAAACTGTTTCTGATTTATTCATGCCGCTCTCGGGTGAAGTAAAAGAATTTAACAGTCAGCTTGAAGATGCTCCTGAAACAGTAAACTCTGATCCTTATGGAGAAGGTTGGATGATCAAAATCACATTAAGTGATCCTTCTGAATTGGAAGGCCTCATGAATGCTGCTGCGTACAGAGCATTGATTGGTCAATAGATCCAACTTACCTGATGCGCTCGTTTATTAAACAGTATTGGGCCAGCGTATCTTGGGCCATAGTTTTGGCAGTATTAATGTTACTGCCACAGGATTCTTTTCCAGAGTCTAAATTACTTTCGTATGATAAGGTAGCCCATTTGGGTGTCTTCGCAATTCTAAGTTTTTTAGTTCTTTGGGGCAAAAGAAAAAAAGAAGGCAACGTACCGCTTAAAAACAAATACCGTTTGATTTCGTTAACTATATGCGTAGTTTACGGATTGGTATTGGAATCATTGCAGTCCGTTGTACCTGGTAGAATGACAGATATATACGATTTGCTCGTAAATACAATTGGAGCTATTGTAGGTGTCGTAGTTTTTTCTACTTTTATAAGATATTAGTTTGCGAATATCAAACTAATGCTATAGTTTTAAAAGTGTAACTAAAAGAGATTATGGAAGCTAAAAAGACTCCGTCAGCAGACTTGAACAAAAAGTCTAGCCTATTCTTAGCAATAGGTCTGCTAGTGAGCCTTGGTATTACATTCGCTGCCTTTGAATGGAAGAAAACAGAAAAAGGTGAGTTGATGGACCTAGGTATGGCAACTGACGATTTTGAAGATTTAATTGAAATACCGCCAACCGAGCAACCACCACCACCACCACCACCAAAACAACAACCTCAAATCATTGAGATTCCTGATGAAGAAGAGATCGAAGAAGAAATCGAGATCAACTTGGATGTGGAAATCACTGAAGAAACTGAGGTTGAAGAAATTGTTTTTGAAGAAGAGCCTGAAGAGGAAGTAGGAGATGAAATTTTCCTAATTGTTGAAGACAATGCTGAATTCCCTGGTGGCGATGCCGAATGGAACAAATTCTTACAGAAAAACCTAAAGTACCCTCGTTCGGCCTCAAGAATGGGGATTGAAGGATCAGTATTCTTATCCTTTGTTGTAGACAAGGAAGGTAAACTATCTGACATTACTGTAACAAGAGGTATTGGTGGAGGCTGTGATGCTGAAGCGATTAGAGTATTAGAGTCATCTCCAAGATGGACTCCTGGAAAGCAAAGAGGACGAGCTGTTAAGTCAAGAATGGCAATCCGAATTCTTTTCAAACTTAAATAATTAAAAAAGCCCAATCAACTTGGGCTTTTTTAGTTTTAATATAACTAGTTTTTTAGTTTTGAATTGAGTATCTTTAGTTATGTTTCTGAGAAGCACTTAACTTAAAGAAACAGATAAAGCATTTTCAACCTTAAACTTCAAAACTATGGAAGCTAAAAAATCCCCTTCGGCAGACTTAAATAAAAAGTCGAGCTTATTCCTTGCCATTGGCCTATTAGCAAGCCTTAGTATCACTTTTGTTGCCTTTGAATGGAAGCAATATGAAAAAGGTGATCTAATGGACTTAGGTATGATTACAGATGATTTTGATGATCTCATTGAAATCCCCCCTACTGAGCAACCACCGCCAAAAGCTCCTCCTATACAACAACCAGAAATTGTTGCGATACCAGACGAAGAAGAAATCGATGAACTAATTGAAATCAACATAGACGTAGATATTACCGAGCAGACAGAGATTGAAGAAATCATTTACGAACCTGTACCTGACGAAGAGGTTTCAGATGAGCCTTTTCTAATAGTGGAAGATCCGGCTAAATTCCCTAATAACGGATGGGCAAAGTTTCTAAACGACAATTTGAAGTATCCTCGCCAAGCTCAACGAATGGGAATTGAAGGAGCGGTAGACCTCTCCTTTGTAGTTGATGCCAATGGTGCGATCTCCAATATAGAGGTTACTCGGAGTATTGGAGGAGGATGTGATGAAGAGGCCATCCGTGTACTCAAAGCTTCACCCAAATGGATTCCTGGTAAACAAAGAGGAGTAGCAGTAAAGTCAAAAATGGCTATCAGAATCAAATTCAGATTAAAATAAGTTGAAGCCCAATGAACATGGGCTTTTTCAGAACTTTAATAACTAAAAAATTAGTTTAAATTATAAAACAGCACTGTTATGGAAACTAAAAAAGTACCTTCTGCAGATATAAACAAAAAATCTACTCTATTCTTAGCAATAGGTCTGCTCGCGAGTCTTAGTCTCACTTTTGTTGCCTTTGAATGGAAGCAATACAACAGAGGTGACTTAATGGATTTAGGGGTAATTATGGATGACTTTGATGATATAATAGAAGTTCCTCTTACGGAACAACCGCCACCAAAAGCTCCTCCACTTCAGCAGCCAGAAATAGTCCCCATTCCCGATGATGAAGAAATTAATGAAGTAGTTGAAATCAACCTAGATGTAGACATAACGGAAACTACAGAAATCGAAAACCTTGTTTTTGAACCTGCCCCCACAGAAGAAGTTGCTGAGGAAGTACACTTGGTTGTAGAAGAATATGCCAAGTTCCCAGGCGGTTGGGATGAATGGGCTAAATTCTTAAACAAAAATTTTGAATACCCACGTCAAGCCCAACGAAGTGGGATTGAAGGTACAGTGCACTTATCGTTTGTTGTAGATGCAAAAGGAATTATTTCCGACATAGAGGTAACGCGAGGGATTGGAGGCGGCTGTAATGAAGAAGCAATCAGGGTTCTAAAGCTATCGCCAAAATGGACTCCAGGAAAACAAAGGGGAGTTGCTGTGAAGTCAAGAATGGCTATTCAAATCAAGTTTGGTTTAAGGTAAGCCTCAAGTTTATATACCTCATGCCCAACCAAAACCCATTTCACTCTAAAAAACCGAATTATGGAAACTAAAAAAAATGACCGAGTTTGTATTGAGAGTAAAAGATCACTCTTCCTCTTCATTGGTTTATGCATTAGTCTAGGACTTAGCTTAGTTGCTTTTGAGCACAAAACCGTTCCAACTACACCTCCAGTATTACCATATGATAATGGCGACTATGAGAGCTTTGATGAGCCTCCTGTTACTATTTTTGAACCACCAAAACCTGTAATTCAGCAACCTGTACTTGTGGAGATACCGAACGATGAAACTCCAGCAATTGTTATAGACTATACTTTTGAGGCTGACCCTACTAATATAAAGTTACCTGCTTTAACAGAAGTGATTACAGAAAAGCCTGAAAAGGCCAGAGATGAGTTCATCATTGTAGAGAAAGAAGCTTCTTTTCCGGGTGGAAATGAAGCTTGGGCTAAATTTCTAAACAAGAACTTTAAGTACCCAAAGAATGCTCAAAGAATGGGCATAGAAGGAAGGGTTATTCTAACCTTCTATGTGGCCGCAAATGGTGAAATTTCTGACCTAAAAGTATTGAGAGGCATCAGTAAAGACTGCGATACAGAGGCCATTCGCGTACTTAGTAAATCACCACGATGGAATCCGGGACTGCAACGAGGGGTTCCAGTAAAATCGCCTAGGATGGTAACTATTAATTTCAAACTCAATTAAGGCTTGTGTAAAACAATGAGACCAGTTTTAAAACTGGCCTCATTGTTATTCTCCTTTTGGCAACCTCCTAGATCACGTTTAAGAGCTGCTCTTTGATTTTCTCAAGCTCGTCTTTCATGCACACCACAAAGCGCTGCATAGGCGCGTAATTGGCCTTAGAACCAATCGTATTAATTTCTCTCCCAATCTCCTGAGAAATAAAATTCAATTTCTTTCCTTGAGAGTTTGCTTCCTTTAGAATTTCTAAGAAATAATCAAGATGGGCGTTCAAACGAACAAACTCTTCGCTTACATCTAGCTTCTCAATAAAGTAGATCATTTCTTGCTCAAATCTGTTTACATCGAATTGATCAGATCCAACTAAATCTTTTTGATGGCCTTCAATTCGTTCCTTAATTGAGATTAACCTCTCTCCTTCTATGCCCTTAATTTCATTTAAATAACCTCCAATGTTTTGAATATAGGACTCAAGTTCTGATTGAAGTTTAGCACCTTCTTGCTCTCTAAATTCATTACAATGAACAATAGCTGCGATCAAATTTTCTTTCGTGAAATCCCATTGCTGCGCAATTAGCTCTTCATTAACTCCCGAACCAGACATTACTTCTGGGCTATGTAGGGCTAATCTAAAGAGGTCTCTTTTTTCGGCTCCCACTTCAGCGGCCAAGAGGTCGTATTCTTTGTAGTAAGATTTAAACAATGCATGGTTTACCTCTTGCTTTGAGGCATCGGCATCGTCTGAACTCATTTCAATACTCACGGCTACTTTACCTCTTACTAGTTCTGAATTCAGTATATTCCTGATTTCAAGCTCTTTGTCTTGCAAATGTCTAGGCAGACGAATTTGGGCATCAAGAAATTTTGAATTGAGTGAGCGAATTTCGACTGAAACTTGCATAGCGCCTTTTTGCGCCTTAGATAGGCCATAGCCTGTCATTGATTTAAGCATGGAAATTTGTTTTAAACAACCTGCGAAGTTAAACCTATTCGGCCAATCTCAAAAAAGGAATCAGAAATCGTAACCTATTGATATTTGAAGCTTAGGATTTCCCACTTGGAAATCTTGAATTGGCCAAGCCAAATCTAGCCTTGAGAAAAAGCCAAAAAGCATGGTTCTCATTCCAAACCCAGCACTCTGCAGCCATGGGTTACTAAAGTCATTGATAACTCCTGAGAACGGAGAACCTGGCACAACGATCTCTTCAGTATTCACATCATTTCGTGCTTTAAAGGCTGAAATTTCATACCAAGCAGAGCCAATGTCATAAAAACCAAGAAATTGAAGATTTCTGATAAAGCTTGATTTGGTATCGGCAGTTGCTAAAAATTGGTTCACTGGTAATCTAAGTTCTCCAGACAAAGTTAGTACCGTGCTTCCTTGAAACGTATTATAGGAATACCCTCTTAGGTTAGTGAATTGGTTAAAGAGAATATCGCTGTTATCATTCAAAGTCTGCAAAATAAACGGATCAGGTTCTGTTCCTTCTACACCATCTCGCTTGTTGAATGCCCAGTTATCTACACCACCAAGTAAATAAGCCTTTGGTGCGTCCCCTCCATAGTGTCCAAAGAAGAATCTTCCAGCCAAATAAACTCCTTTAGTAATTCTTTGATAGTGGCGAACATCGGCCTCTATTTTATTGAAACCAACCGCGTTCTTATTCAGTTTTGAATGAGATTCAAAGGTAACCTTTGCTCTTGTTCCCTCATGTATATTAACTCCGCCTGTTAAGCTGTTATCAAAAACAACACTGGCATTGAGCCCCAAATAGTTTGCTGTTTTTTCAGCTTCTACTCCTGCAGGCGCATTAAGTAATAATAAATAGTCTAAGTCAATATATCTGGTTTGTTCAAAAAATGGCGTTACCTCTAACCTAAGGTAAGGACTATATGGCAAAGCGGCTCCGAGCTCAAATCTATTAAGATTATACCGTTGTGACTGAGGTGTCGAGTTATCTCTAAGAAAAATCGATTTTCTATAGTATTTAGCCTTTAAATCAATGGCTTCTTTTAAGTACTCATACTCTAAGAAAACATCGTATCCACTATTGAAATTATAAGGAATCAATGCGCCTCCATGAAATCTATGATTTTCCAAGTAGTCATTCATTTGTATTTCTAATAGTTGAGAGAATGACCTCAATTCATCAATCACAAAAGATGTGACCACGTTATTGGTTTGAAAACGGGATTCATATCTATTTGGGCCTTCTATTTTATTCTGTGCTCCTCTATTTTGGTAAAGGCTTAAAAAAGATCTACCTGAATTTCCATTATCAGACACGGGGGTCTCGAACTTATAATTCTTAGAATCTACTTTGGACTCGTTCTTAAACACGTAGTTCTCTGTATCAATTGCTCCCGTTTTTAACGAGTCTATCTTAGGTTGTTTCGGTAGTTCTGCAGCTTTTAAAGTTTTTGCAAGGCTATCGCTAGTTGTTGTATTTAGCAATCTCTTCCGCCTCATTTCGCTTAGAATCCGAACGGTTTCTAATTCCCTTCTTGGTGTTACAGGAGTAAACACGTGTTGAATATTGCTTAGGCTTTCCAAGTACACAACATCCTTAGAATCAAGAGTTGATATAAAGGCAATCTGGTTGTTATTGGTATCGATAGAAAAATCCTTTATGCCAAAACTATAATTACTCATCTGCTTACTGATTGTATCGCTGACAGTATGTAAGTAAAGGTTATTGATTCCTTGCTGATCACTCAAGTAATACACCTCGTTTAGGCTTTTAGCAACGGGTTTCGATTCAATAGAAAGAGAATTGGTTAGTTTACCATACACGCTATCTACCAAATCTAGATCGTAAGTAAACACATTGAATTGATTGGAATTAACATCTTTTAGAGCATCTGGCCCCGCTACATAAACGCTATCCGAAGGTCGGTTTGAGGTAAATAACACCACATTAGATTCGGGCAAAAAGCTAATATCACGATCATCATAACCATCATTAGAAATTCTTCTGATTGTGCCTCTGTTCACTAAAAACAAATAAGCGTCACTCTTACCATTTACCACCCCTGTTAACGCGGCCAGTCTTCCTCCTTGTTTAAATTCAAAGCTCTGGATTTGCCCTACAGTAGGAATGGCCAATACTTGTTCACCTCTTGCACCAACTCTTTTAATCGTCACAGTATTTCTTCCTTCAGAATTGGCCACAATGCCCAAAGTAAATTCATCTACCCAACTTAAAAGTGGGTAGTTATCATTCACTTCTTGTGTCAGAATTTTCATTCCTCCTTTATAAATCACCATCTCATCTTTTGAGGCCATGTTGATTACTCTGACTTCGTACTTTCCATTATCAAACACAGAATAGGCTAATAATGAGCCTTCAGCATTAAATTTCAAATGATTAATGACTGCTGTTTTAGACCGGTTGCTTGATATAATTTTAGAGTCGGGTAGTCTTTTGTAGCCCTCTGAAATTCTGGTATTCATTTGAGAGTAATAGTCTCTCCACTCTTTCATGAAATCTCCGTAGGGAACTCCTAGCGTTTTGGAAATGCTACTCTCTTCATCTTTAACAATTCTGGCCAAGTTTAGGATATTCGAGATATCTCTTTTACCGTAGGTTTGGGCTATAAAACTCCAAATGGACTGACCCAATAGCATGTTGGTTTCCTTGCTTAATTTCGAAAACTTAACTGGTTCAGCTTGCGAAACATAATCTCTTGCCATGTCATCAGATTCTTTGGTCCAACCATAGGCTACATAAGCTGAAATACCATCAATAAACCAATTGGGAATTGGTGATGAAAATGTAGATTGGAACATTTCTGCAATGTTTCCTCCAAACCACATTTCCTCTACTAACATTTTGGTGAAATTGAAGATCAGTTCCTCTCTAAAAGAAGTGTAGTCGCCTGAAAAAGCAACTTCCACCTGAGATTTAACAAAGTCTGTTTGGCCTCCAATGGTAAAATCATCTCCTTTTACGCCTACATTGCTCTGCTGTTTTTCGGCAACGGAGTTATATAGAAAAATCCTTGTCTTTGAATACGGAAAAAAGCCTATCGTTTCGGTAACTCTGCTAAACTCTGATTCTAAATAGGCAATGGATTTCTTTGCCAAGTCTTCGCCACCATCATAAAAATAGACTTCAAAATTGTTCGATTTCAGATATTGCCAATCGAAGTATTTGTATTGAATTCTGTTCTGCCCAAACTCTTCACGATATACCTGCGCCTCAGAAGAAAAGGGGATCGATAAAAAGCCAATGACTAAAAAGGCTAATATGAATGGGTAACGTAGAGATTTAAGCATATATCTTCTTTACAGAAAAGACTTTTAATATAACGAAAAAAATCGCTCAATATTGACCTCATCATCTATACTGCTAGCTTCTGTTAAAAGCTGCGTTAATTGCATAGCGTAGTAAGGTATAAGAGAAACCCCTTTTGTGCCAAATCCATTAAAAGAAATTAGGCTTTTAAATTCTGGATGTTGGCCAATTATTGGCTTTCTATCTTTTGTCGCAGGCCTGACACCTGCTAGCTGATACTCAATTTCATAAGGAAATTTAATCAGCTCATTTAACTTATGTACTAACACGTTTTTGGCTTCAATGGTTGGATTTTCATCCAAGTTTTGATGGTCATAAGTAGAACCCACCTTACAAATTCCATTCCCCAAAGGAATTACGAAAACACCTCTGTTATGGATTACCCTTAAATCCTCATCAGTCTTAATCATTAAGAGTTCTCCTTTCACAGGCCTTAACGGAATCCATCCGAAATATTGTTGCCCTAGCGACTTATGCCCATTGCAAAAGATTACTGACTTACATTTTATACCCTTGTATTCAGCATAACCCTCTTCTAACCTTAAATCGGATGGATCGAAATATTCATGCTTGAGGCTATTCTTTCCATTCAAAAAAGCTGCAGAAGCAAACAGTAATTTAGCCGTATTCACAAAACCAGATTGATTCAAAAGAATTCCTCCAAAGTCATCTTTTACTTGATTTCCATAAGCCGAATTATTATGAACCTTCTGTACATACGAAGAATAATCAATGTCAGCACTTTTACCCATCCATTCATTTAATTCTTCTGCAGAAATAAATGGCCTATAAATAGGAATATCATTCAAAAAATCAGAATCTAACTGACTTTCTAGCTTAGGGTAATATGCTGTTAAGTAGTTAAATAAATTATCTGCATTCCATGTCTTTACCATTTTTCGGCCAGTAACAGGGTTGTATAAGCCTCCTGCTATTTTGGATGAATTGGAAAGCGAAGGATCATCGAAAACCATGACCGAACAACCAGCATTTATTAAGTGATTTGCCAAGATGCTCCCGGCCAAACCCTGACCCACTAGAATATAATCCACTAACATTGGCCGAATTTAAACCAACATTTTTTGAATAATGGCTATTATTAAATGAAATTTGAGCAAAACGGTATTTTATGATTAAGATCAAACCATTCACCTTCAACCCTTTTATGGAAAACACCTACGTTTTGTTTGATGAAACGAAGGAAGCTGTGATTATAGACCCCGGCTGCTATGAGGAGGAAGAAAAGAATGAATTGGTGAAGTTTATTGAAAGCGAAGGACTTAATGTAAAGATGCTCCTGAATACTCACGGCCATATTGATCATGTTTTGGGTAATGATTTCGTTAAAAACCAATTTAGTGTCGATTTGATTATTGGAGAGCACGATGAAGCAACACTACGGTCTGTTGAAGCTTATGCCTCTAATTATGGGTTTCAAAGTTATGTTTCGGCAAAACCAGATAAGTTTTTAAAAGAGGGCGATACTGTCAACTTTGGAAAAAGTAGTCTAAAAGTATATTTCACACCGGGTCATGCTCCTGGGCATATCGTTTTTGTAAACGAAGAACAAAATATTTGTATTGGAGGCGATGTGCTTTTTGAAGGTAGCATTGGAAGAACAGATTTGCCGGGTGGCGATTTTGACACCCTAATCCAAAGCATTCATTTTAAACTTTTTAAGTTTGATGATAATATGGTGGTTTACCCTGGGCATGGCGGCCCAACAACCATTAGAGACGAAAAAGCCACCAATCCTTTTTGCGCTATTAAAAAATAATCTTTGGAACCTATAAAAAAAGCCATCCCCAACCTCTTTACCCTAGCCAATTTAAGCTGTGGAACGATAGGTATTATTTTGTCTTTTCAAGGTGAAATAGAAACGGCTTGCTACCTTATTTGGCTAGCTGCTGGTTTCGATTTCTTAGATGGCTTTTTAGCGAGAATCCTTAAAGCGCAATCGGAAATAGGCAAGCAACTCGATTCTCTGGCCGACTTAATTACCTTTGGTTTGCTGCCATCCATTTTATATTACCACATGCTTGTTGGTAAAATAGATTCACCACTTGAGTATGTAGGAGTGCTCATTGCTGTTTTTTCCGCTTTGCGATTGGCTAAATTCAATATTGATGAAAACCAGACCACAAGCTTTACTGGTTTAACCACCACCGCCAATGGAATTTTCACCAGTACGCTTCCTTTAATCATTGTTGGAAACACCTTTATGAGTAGCTTTTTGGCGAACGAATGGATGCTTTTCACTTGTGCTGTTGTTTTTTCACTGTTGATGGTAGCTCCTGTTACTTTGCTATCATTCAAGTTTTCGAACTTTTCGGTGAAAGATAACTGGCAACGGTTTCTACTTATTTTATTGAGCATTGTGCTCATTGTAATTTTCAAAACGGCTGCAGTACCATTAATCATCGTTGTCTATTTATTACTTTCCGTAGTTAGCCAGCCCGTACATAAGAAAGTCCCATAATTCACGTTGAGCTTCAAGAAATGGCCAGTCGATTACGATCAAAACATATCTTGCTCATTGCCTTTTTCATTCAGGTATTTGCGTGGAATACAACTGCCCAAACATCAAGCGTTTTAGCGACTGGTAAATGGGTTAAAACGAGTTTTGAAAAAGAAGGTGTGTACCGTATCGACAGGAACACATTAAGCCAAATGGGTTTTGATGTAGCCGCGTTAAACCCTCAGAACATCGCCATTTATGGTAATCGGGGAGGAATGCTGCCTCAAGCCATTTCAAACCAAAAGGAAAAAGGACTTGTTGAAAATTACATTTTAGTGAAGGGCGAAGAAGACGGCATCTTTAATTCTGAAGACTATGTTTTATTTTATGTTGATCGGGTAAACGAACTGAAATTCGACACACCTTCTAGAAATTTTGAACCCGTACAAAATCTTTATTCAGACGAAATTAACTACTTCATTACCATTAAAAACTCTAAGGGGTTGCGTATTCAGGCCAATCCTAATTTAGGGACAAACTTTGCTGAGGTAAATACTTATAATAGAATCATTCGGCACGAAGTTGACGTTAAGAACATTCTAGGCTCTGGCCGTAAATGGTATGGAGAAAGCTTCAGCTCAGCCAATGAATTAACATTCAATTTTCCGCTGTCTAACTTGGCGTCAAATGACCAAATAAAGTTTAGCATTGAGGCACTAAGTCAAGCATTCAATGCAACCTCCATCAAAGCCACTGCAAACGACCAATCCATCGGTCAACTGAATTTCTCGGCAATTCCAAATACTCGGTATGGTGTAAAAGGAAATGAAGCGGCTGATGTATTCAACATCAGTACTTCAAGTTTTTCTGCTTCCGATCAATTCAATCTCAAATTGGCATATGATCCAGCAGGCGCTAATAATGCAGTAGCCTACCTCAATCATTTTCTTATCGACATCCCTACAGTTCTTCAATATGCAGGTGAATCTTTGCCTTTCAGAAGTGTTAAATCTTTGAATCAAGCCACCTCAACTTTCAAGGTTTCTGGAGCAAACCAAAATGTCATAGTATGGAACGTAACCAACCCACTTGCCCCAAAGAATCAAGCTTACAGTTTAAGTGGAAGTGAATTACGCTTTGGTGCCTTTTCAGACGAACTTCACGAATATGTGATGTTTGAAGCTGCACTACAGCCTCTTCCCACAAAATATGAAGCCCTTTCCAATCAAGATTTACAGGGAAGTTCAACTCCAGACATGGTCATTATTTCTGCTCCAGAGTTTTTGAGTGAAGCTGAACGGCTAGCTTCTTTTAGAAGAAGCGAAGATGGACTTTCTGTTTTGGTGGCCACACCCCAGCAAGTATACAATGAGTTTTCTGCTGGCAGACAAGACCTTACCGCTATCCGTGATTTCATGTATCATTTAAAATCACAAAGCAACCAACTCAAATATTTACTGCTTTTTGGTAAAGGCTCTTACGACTACAAAGACAGAATTGAAAACAACTCCAACTTTGTTCCTACTTATGAGTCACGAAGTTCCATACATCCCCTCACCTCCTACTCTTCCGATGATTTTTTTGGCTTTTTGGAAGATACCGAAGGTGAATGGGAAGAAAACACCGCAGGCGATCATACGCTAGATATTGGTATTGGGCGAATTCCAAGTACGACTTTGGAACAAGCCAAAACTACCGTGGATAAAATCATTAATTATCAAACTTCAACGGAAAGTATTGGCGACTGGAGGAGAAGGTTGGTTTTTGTTGCCGATGATGGTGATAACAATTTACATCAGCGTGATGCAGATCAGCTAGCCACTTTGGTAGATACTACCTATGCAGGCTTCAATGTGAGAAAAATTTATCTCGATGCTTACGAGCAAATCAGGTCTCCTAATGGAGAATCATCGCCAAAGGCTGAAAAAGCCTTATTAGATGCCGTTGAACAAGGGGTTTTGATCATGAATTTCACTGGGCATGGAGCAGAAACAGGTTGGATGCAAGAGCGTATTCTTACTACCGAGTCCATTGACGATTGGAAAAACATAAACCGACTCCCCCTATTGGTTACCGCTACCTGCGAGTTTGCTAGAAACGATGACCCAACTATTTTTTCGGGAGCGGAAAAAATGATTTTTAAATCTGATGGCGGGGCCATTGCCTTAGTGGCTACGGCCAGGCCCGTGTTTTCATCCTCCAACTATGCTCTAAATTTGGCCCTTTATAAAACCATTTTAGAGCAGCCCAACGGTAATTTTCAGCGTCTTGGCGATATCATACGCTTCACCAAAAACAATGCGCTGAATGGTGCAAACAATAGAAACTTCATTCTCTTGGGCGACCCAAGCATGCGTTTGTCCTACCCCAAAAAACAAATCAGTATCACAAGTATTAATGGGCTCGCGCCTGTACCTCAGGCCGATACACTCAGTGCCTTAGAAAGGGTGCGGATTGAAGGCCAAATAGAGTCGAATGGACAGCGAATTGATACTTTTAATGGCGAACTCACCTTCAGCCTTTTCGATAAGCGAAGCACCTTGCAAACTATCGGTACTGAGAGTGATAAATTTGAGTATTTAGAACGTAACAGTCAGCTTTTTAATGGCCAAGTTTCGGTAGTGAATGGTCAATTCTTTGTTGAATTTGTGGTGCCTAAAAACATTAACTATCAATACGGAAGTGGCAAAATGAGCATGTATGCATTGAATAACAGTAACCCAGAAGATGCGTTTGGTGCCAAAATAGATTTCGTATTGGGTGGTACTGCTCAAAATATTACGGAAGATAATACCCCGCCAGAGATTAGGCTCTTTCTTAATGATTCAACCAAAGTCACCCTTCCCATTATAAAAAGAGATGCTAGTCTAATTTTAAAATTATTCGATGAAAGCGGTATTAATATTTCAGAAAATGGGATTGGCCAAAATCTTTCAGCCACGCTAAACGATTCGGTAACTTATAATTTAAATGGCTTCTATAATGCTGAAAAAGATAATTTCAGAAAAGGAGGAGCCCAATTTCCATTAAGAGATTTACCCCTAGGAATAAACACCTTAGAAATAAAAGCATGGGACAACTACAATAACTTAGCAAAGAAAACGATTGAGTTTACGGTGACAGATGAAAATTCTACGATCATCACAGAAATAAACAGCTACCCTAACCCGTTGGTAGAGAATACTACTTTTAATATTTCGCATAATAGCGCAGGCGAACCGTTAGAGTTGAGGATTGATATCATAAACGCGCAAGGCGAAAATGTAATTTCATTATATTCAGAAATTGAAAGAGGTTCAAATACCGAAAGCATAGCATGGAACGGTTTAGACAATTCAGGAGTTAAATTGGGCAAGGGAATTTATGTTTACAACGTGGTTTTGATATCTAAAAACAACGGTAAAACGTACACCAAACGCAAGAAACTTATTATTTCATATTAGTTTTATAATAGTATCTTTGAAAAAAAATTACATGAAAATTAACATTAGGATCGCAACAATCCTGGTATTAGCCGTCATTTTTTCGTTTCCTTCCGTGGCCCAAAATTCTGGCACCATCTCAGGACAGGACACCGACAAGAACGTAATCACTACTGCGGTTCCATTTCTTACTATTGCGCCAGACCCGATTTCGGGAGCGATGGGAGATGTTGGAGCTGCTACAGCACCTAATGCCAACAGTATTTATTGGAACCCAGCTAAGCTTGCTTTCATTAATAATGATTACGGTTTTGCGTTTTCATACACGCCTTGGTTGAGCAAGTTTGTAGACGACATGTCTATTTCTTACTTGTCTGGCTATAAAAAAATTGACGATAATCAGGCGTTTGGAATGGCGCTTACTTATTTTGATTTGGGAGACATTCAACTTACCGATGGAGTAGGTAACAACCTTCAAGTAATTAACCCAAGAGAGTTTTCCATTGCAGCCACTTACTCAAGAAAATTAAGTAACGATTTAAGCCTTGGTGTAACAGGTAAATTTATTCACTCCAATCTTTCTGGAAACATTACCACCAGCCCTGTAATGGATCCAAAACCAGGCACCAGTATTGCTGCCGACATTGGGGTATATTACAAAACGGAACTAGATGTTTTCGCCAAGCAAAGCCAGCTTTCTTTCGGTGGAATTATATCTAATATTGGTGCGAAAATATCGTACAATACTGCCGATGAAGAAGACTTTATTCCAACTAACTTAAAGTTAGGAACTGCTTTGGCCAGCTTTCTTGACCCCTACAATAAAATCACTTTTGCACTAGATTTTAATAAGCTCATGGTACCTACCCCTCAAGAAGATGGTAGCCACAGAGACAAATCCTTGATTGCAGGCATGTTTGGTTCTTTTGGCGATGCTCCAAACGGGTTTAAAGAAGAGCTCCAAGAGGTTATGATTTCTTTCGGAACAGAATATGAGTACAAAGAAACTTTTGCCATAAGAGCAGGATATTTTTACGAGCACATAAACAAAGGAAACCGTAAGTACTTTACTATGGGAGTAGGCTTTAAAGTTAAAAAATTAGGAGTCGATTTTGCCTACCTAGTGCCTACACTTCAAGAGCATCCGCTTGCCGAAACCTTAAGATTTGGACTTACTTACAACCTTGACAAAAAAGCCAAGTAACACGAATGCTTGACAGAACAATCGCTCCGGGCTTTAAGCCCATCAAAAAAGTTACAATTCCTCAAGTCGATTCATCTTCACTTTCTAACGGAAGGAAGGTTTTCTTTTTGAATGACTCTGCAGTAGAAGTATTTAAAATTGATTTAGTAATTCCTTGTGGAAGTTGGTTTGCCGAAAATTACAACTTGATTTCGTTGGCACTTAAAATCCTCAATGAGGGCACTACACATCGAAATGCTCATCAACTGGCAGAGTCTATCGATTTTATTGGAAGTTTTGCTGAATTCTCTCCGGGCTTCGACCAAAGTACCATTTCGTTCTATGGTCTTTCTAGGTTCTTCGATAAAAATTTAGCCCTGCTTTCCGAAGTAATAAGTAGTCCTAGTTTCGATGAACAACAGTTTGAAACGTTAAAGAAAAAAGAGGTTCAGCGCTTAAAGCTAAATCTTGAAAAAAGCAGCTATTTATCATCAGTAGCCTTAAGAAGTTCACTTTTTGGACTAGATCATCCTTACGGAAAAAATAACAGCGTAGATAAAATTGAGGCAGTTCGATTAACAGAAGTTCAAGCGTTTTTCGCTTCTAATTTTAGCGACTTTGATATAATGCTGTCTGGTAAATTGCCAAATGATTTTATTGAAATTCTTGAACTGAATTTTGGCAAAAACCCTATCAAGCGAGTGGCTTTGCCTGAGCACCAAGTTACCAACACGGTAGGACGATTAAATGAAATTCGAAAGCCAGCTTTTGTTCAGTCTTCAATAAAAATCGGGAAAGTGCTTTTCAACCGTACGCACCCTGATTATATGAAGTTCACCGTAACCAACGAGCTTTTTGGAGGTTTCTTTGGATCACGATTAATGAAGAATATTCGTGAAGAAAAAGGCTTTACTTATGGCATTCATTCACATCTCTATTCCCTTAATCAAGAGGGCTACTTCAATATTGGTACAGATGTAAATGGCGAAAATGAACAAGCCACCATTGACGAGATTTTCAAAGAAATTGTAAAGCTACAGCAAGAACTTGTTGGTGAAAATGAGTTAGAAACGGTAAAGAACTACATGGCCGGTTCATTTGCTGGTTCCGTAAATTCTCCTTTTGCCATCATGGAGAAATTTAAAGCCGTGTATTTTCAGGGTATGGATATGAGTTTTTACGAGCAGTACTTAAACTCGGTATACAAAGTAACCAGTGAAGACATCATGCAAATGGTAAACACTCACCTTCAACCCGACAGCTTTTATACTTGTATTGCTGGACCAGAGAAGTCATAAAAAACCCGAAACTTTTCAGATTCGGGCTTTACATTTCCTAATGTTGGTTGTACACCTTGGCAACAATTCGCCAACCACTGTCGAACTTTAATAGACTGAGGTAATCGGTATACACTTGTTTTCCTTGATTAAAAAGCTCGATTTTGACTTGAGCCGCTCCACCCGTAACATCAACCGAAGCAAATTTATGCTCCCATTTGTTCTTTGGATCTTTAGCATCATAGTCATTGGCTTTCCTTTTTGCTACACCATCAGTCCATGCAGCAATAGGGTATTTGCTTATGGCCTCTCCCTTTGCTGAGTAGATAGCAAAGTCTTCGTGAAACCCTTTTTTCATGGCTTCCGCATTCAATTCATTGAACGCTCCATGAACATAAGATTTGAGTATCAAATCTTTAATTGCCTCTTCTTCTGCCTTGCTCTTTGCTTCGTGTTTAACAAAAGCAAAAGACGAAAGACCCAAGAGGCAAACGATAACCAGTAAGTAATGACCTTTTTTCATAGTTTAAATTTTCGTTAGTGATTACCTAACTAAAACTGATTTTTTAGTTTTAAGTTACATAATTATTCAAGCAAACCCCTTATACAGGAGGCAAAACGACATGTACCAAACATAAAAACGCAATCAACTGATTATTAATTGATTAAAAAACAAACTGAAAAACGAGATGTACCAAAACGCCATAGTCGATCAATTAATGAGTAGCTTCTTTACAGAAGCTTTAAATGGATTTAAAACCTGTTGAATACATTTAAAAGCTGATTTTGGCTATCTCTGGGCTCAGAATTAGTATCATAATTTACAAGTATTAATTACACATATTTTGAGTTGGTCAGAGTTTGGGCTGACAAAAGTACAGATCTATAATTGTCCTAGGATAACTTCAATATATATTTAGGGTAAAAAATGGTACATCTCGTTTTTAATTAGGGTACATCTCGTTTTAGCGATCTTACTCGTACCTTAATGATTCTACGGGGTTCCTTTTTGCCATTTTAATCACCTTGCCCGAAATAGAAAGAAGGGCAATCAATTGAATAGTCAGAATAGGTATTAATGCACTTGTTAAACCTGGAGTTACATGATAAGTCCAGATGCTGCCCATGAGTATGCCTGCAAAATAAACACTTACTGCCCCACCCAACACTGAAGCAATGCCTACAATGATCAGGAATGGCCTATTAATTAAGGTGGTAATTCTAGCAATGGACGCTCCTAATACTTTTCTGATGCCTATCTCCTTGGTTCTACTTTGAATATTGATAGAGACGAGGGTAAAGAGCCCAATAGCAGAAAGCACAACGGCTATCACAGCCAGAAACAAGAACATGGTTACAATATTCTTGTTTACATCTCTGGCTTCGCCAAGTACGTTGATTTCATGACTATAAACTCTCGCAGGCCTATCTTTGATCACTTCACTCCATGTAGATTCTAGATAGTCCATTGTTGCGCCAGCCTGCTTAGGGTCTACCTTAGCTATAAGCATAGATAAATCCTTATCATCTTTGAGCTTCAATATCATCGGTTCAATGGGTGCCCACAGACCAAAAGTATAAAAGTCCTTCACCATCCCTACCACAGTAAGTCTAATGCTATCGTTCATCGTAATTTGCTGACCAATAGGCTCTTCCCAACCAAAACGAGAGGCCATTTTTTGATTAATCACAACCCCATTTTGCTTGTCAACTTCTTGATTTTCAGCAGTAAAAGAACGCCCTTCAAGCACTTTAAACCCCAACGTTTCCATATAATTGAGTCCAATATCCAGAATCGTTACTTCTCCTTCATTATCTTCTGTTTTCACAGCCCTTCGGTAAGAACTCCACCCTACATGGCCGTTTGTAAGGGCAGCACCTTCAATTAAAGGGTTGGTTTGAACTACTGCTCTAAACCTCTCTGCTTCGCTTGAATTATTGAGAGGAACCATCAAAATTCCTTCTCTATTATAACCTAAGTCTAACCCTTCTTGGAAGTTAGAATTCTGAACAAAAGCAAAACCAAAAACTAGTGCCATTACCGAAATCAGCATTTGAAATCCAAGTAAAATCTTAGACAGAATACTGGACGAACCTACCTTTAGATTTCCTCTAAGAATCGCCACTGGACGAAATCGGCTAACAAAAATGGCTGGATAACCTCCTGCTAAAACCGCAGTTAAAACAAGGCTGGAGATCAAGAAAACTATCATAGATGGATTGTTTCGAAGGCTTAAGAAAACATCCATATTGGGCCACATATCACTATATTTTGGCACAAGCCACAAAGAGAATAACAAACCTAATAGAAGTGCTAAAAAGCACAGTACCAGATTTTCTCCTAGAAACTGAACTACTAACTGAGCTCTAGACCCTCCGACTGTTTTTCTTATTCCTATTTCTTTCAACCTTCTATTGGACATTGCAATAGCAGTGTTTGTGAAGTTGAAACAAGCCAAAAGCAGAATGAGCACAGCCATAATATTAGGAACCAAAATATGTGCAGGGTGAAGCGTTTCATTTCCTAGATTTGTTCCATTCAAATCTCTTGAATTGAATGCTAGCTCATCCATAGTTTGCACCCAAAATCCGCTGGCAGGTAAGTCTTTTTTCACCTCTGCTTGAACAGCCGCATATTTTTGCAGAAGTGCTGGGGCTGTTTCCACAATTGAAGGGTCTTTACTTTGAATAAACAGGCCATCTGTAAATTGACTCCAGTCATCCTTTTTTATATTAAAATTGCGATAGAAGTTTTCGAAGTCAGCTATCAATTGAAACTGAAGTGTGCTTTTGAGCCCTGGTTCTTCAAAAACAGCTCCCACAGTAAGAAGAATATTAGGCTTTCCAGTAAGTACCAATTCAATGGTTTCACCAACCGCATTTTTTTTACCAAATAGTGAAATAGCAGTTCGGTCAGAAATCAAGACAGTAGAAAGTTCATGATAGCTTTCAGCATTTCCATATAATACGGGGAAAGTGAACATGGCCATAAAGTCCTGATCCACAAAAGCCATGGTTCGGTTAAAAACATTGTTATCTCTTTTGATGGTAACTCCTGCCCTTTCAAACCTACTTGCGCGTTCAATACTGGGAATTTCTGATTTGATGACTGTACCCAAAGGCATGGGAACGATTCCGAAAGGCACCTGACTACCATTCTGGTCTATTCGTACAGAGACCTGATAAAGCTCGTCATAATTGGCGTGTTGCTTATCGAATGTGGTAGCAAACTCATAATTGAGAAATGCCACAATACAGCAGGCTAGTGCCAATCCTAATCCCACAATATTAATGAATACAAAGAGCTTACTCTTAAGTAAGCTCCGGATAGTGACCTTGAAAAAATTTTTGAACATAACCTTATTGTTTTGATTTGAGTGACCGAAAGATGCAGAAACATAGCCGAAGGTTGCTTTCATCTAGGTAATCATTCCAGCATCTGAACGAGAGGTTCGATCCTTTTGTAAGTGGTGTTGTTTTTATGATCTAATTGTTACTTTTGCCAACAAATTAAATCACCCTATGGAAATGGAATTGAAAAAAGTTGCCCTAAACGATCTCCACGAAAAGCTTGGAGCTAAAATGGTACCCTTTGCAGGTTATAACATGCCTGTTCGCTATTCATCTGATTTAGAAGAACACAATACTGTGAGAAATGGTGTTGGTGTTTTTGACGTTTCGCATATGGGTGAATTTGTTTTGGAAGGCCCTGAAGCCCTTGACCTTATTCAGCGCGTAACGAGTAACGATGCATCTAAATTAGTAGATGGTCAAGCTCAATACTCTTACTTACCAAATGAAGATGGTGGTGTCGTAGACGATCTTTTGGTTTACAAATTCAAAGACGAGAAGTACATGCTCGTAGTGAATGCTTCTAATATTGAAAAAGACTGGAACTGGATTAGCAAGTACAATACGAAAGGCGCGACAATGAAAAACGTGTCGGACAGCCATTCTCTTTTTGCTGTTCAAGGCCCTAAAGCTGTTGAAGCACTTCAATCACTTACATCAGTAAACCTTTCAGACATTAAGTTTTACAACTTTGTGGTAGGTCCTTTTGCGGGTGTAGAATACGTAATTATTTCTGCCACTGGTTATACTGGTGCTGGAGGTTTTGAAATCTATGTAAGTAACGAGCATGCTGAACAGGTTTGGAATGCCATTTTCGAAGCAGGCGCGGCTTTTGATATTAAGCCCATTGGCTTAGGTGCTAGAGATACACTACGCTTAGAAATGGGCTATTGCCTTTACGGAAACGACATTACGGACGAGACTTCGCCATTAGAGGCAGGCCTAGGCTGGGTAACCAAATTCACTAAAGAGTTTACAAATTCTAAAAACCTTCAAGCTCAAAAAGAGGCTGGTATCACGCGTAAACTTGTTGCTTTCAAAATGATCGACAAAGGTATTCCAAGAGGTCATTATGCACTTGAGGACGCCAATGAAAACATTATTGGAGAGGTAACTTCAGGCACTATGTCTCCCTCTTTAGGCTATGGAATTGGATTGGGTTATGTAACCCTTGAAAACTCAAAAGTGGGGTCTGAAATTTTTGTAGCTGTTAGAAATAGAAAACTTAAAGCAGAAGTAGTAAAACTTCCATTTTATAAAGCCTAATTACGGCTTCATTTATTCCCCAAAACATGAAAATAGACGTTTGTTATACCCCCGACCTTATCCATCAGTTTGAGGTTGAAAATAAAACCGTAGTAGTGATTGATATTCTCAGGGCTACTTCGTGTATGGTGGCCGGATTGGGTTCGGGTATACAATCGATCACTCCTGTTGCTTCCATTGAAGAGTGTGAGGCGCTGGGCGAGCAAGGCTATATCATGGCTGGAGAGCGCGGTGGAGAAAAAGTAGAACAATTCCATATGGGTAATTCTCCTTTTGATTACATGAAGCCTGAGCTAAAGGGAAAAAAAGTAGCTACTACTACCACCAACGGCACACAAGCCATTGAACTTTCTAAAAATGCGAAAGAGGTAATTATTGGTTCTTTTCTTAACCTCAATGCTGTAGTAAATCATCTGATGAAATGTAACAATGATGTGCTGCTATTTTGTGCAGGTTGGAAAGGGCGTTACAATTTAGAGGATAGCCTTTTTGCGGGAGCCGTTTGTAATGCATTAAAGCAAAATGCTGAATTCGAAAGCGATTCAGCATTATGTGCTTTTTTCTTATACCAGTCTATGGCTACGGATCTTGCTTATTACATCAATCGAAGTAACCACGCTGCAAGGTTATCAAAATTCAACGTAAGAGAAGATATTGAATACTGCGCAAGGTTGAATGAATTCAATATTGTACCGAAGCTAAAGGGCACTGAATTAACAGTATAAACCAAGTTAGGCTTGCTTAGCTAAAGGTTTCTCAAATTCTTCAGGATCAAGGTCAACTTGAACCTCTGCATTCTTTAGCACTTTCTTTAACCTATTACTTCTTTCTCTAAGCCCATACACCCAACGATTGATAGGCTGGAAAATCTTTGGTAGATCATTTCGGAACACATCACAAAACAGTACCACTCTGGTTTCATTGGTTTTGTTCCAAACCGCATGCTGGAAAGTGTCATCGAAAAGTACGTCTTCGCCTTCTTTCCAGTCATAGCGCTGACCGCCATCTATAATATAGCATTCACCTTCTTTAGGAATCACTAATCCCAAATGGTAACGCCAAACTCCTTTATAAAATCCGTTATGTGGAGGAATGTGCTTTCTTGGTCCAATAATGGAAAACATGGCTGTTGTAATTCCAGGTATTTGCTTCAATAGCGCAGCCGTTTTTGGGGCTTTTTCGCAATTCCCTGCTTGCCAATTATCATAAGCCTTGAACATAAAAACCCTCCAAGCCGCTTTGTCTTTATCAGAAACAAAACGTTGAATTTTGTCTACTTCATGAAACTTAGGAATGTTATTTTCATTCTTCAGTACCTCTATAAGTTCTTCTTGAATTACCTTCCAGTTGTCCTTTAAAAGTTGATGATCGGGAAAAAATTCATCTACATCAACAATAGGCGGATTCCTTTTAAAAAGGCGTAGTACCAAAGAGAATGTAATTGCAATAAGACTGGGCTCTACAAAATAGAGTATCACATTCAGCAAAATAAAGGCTAGCAGAATTACACCTAAAATCTGTAAAATGATCATAACTCAATAGTGGATTTAATTAAAAAAAGGTATTTAAAACTGTTAAAAATTTAACCTATTGACACCTACAACTCACAAAAAGTTCAACCCCATTCTCGCAATAATTGTTCAAAGCATTACGAATTTAATTTCTCGTTGTTTTTATGTCTGTCCTTATCTCTTTGAGTCTTTTTGGCCATCTTCATATCCCAAGCAGCTTGTAAATCAACCCCCGTTTGATTAGCCAAACACACCACTACAAACATTACATCAGCAAGTTCTTCACCCAAGTCTTTATTCTTATCCGACTCTTTTTCAGACTGTTCCCCGTATCTTCTAGCGATAATTCGAGCAACCTCCCCTACCTCTTCTGTCAACTGCGCCATGTTGGTAAGTTCATTGAAATAGCGAACCCCAAACTCCTTGATCCAATTGTCAACTTCCTTTTGAACGGCCGTTATTCCCTTTGATTGCTCACTCATTATTTTTTGTCTTTAGTATCAATTATTATGGTTACTGGGCCATCGTTTACCAAGGCCACTTTCATATCTGCACCAAACTCTCCAGAACCAATGGCCTTACCCAAATCTGAGGTCAACTGTGTTTTAAAAGCTTCGTAAAGCGGAATGGCCACATCAGGCTTTGCCGCTTTTATATACGAAGGTCTATTGCCCTTTTTAGTACTGGCTTGCAATGTGAATTGACTAATCACCAAGATTTCGCCATCTACATCAATCACACTTTTGTTCATTACGCCCTCTTCATCTTCGAAAATGCGCATGTTAACAATCTTACGGCTTAGCCATTCAATATCTTCATGATTATCGGCTTCCTCTATACCTACTAAAATCATTAAACCTCTACCAATAGCAGCTTTTATTTGGCCGTCTATGGTTACCGATGACTCGGAAACATGTTGTATTACTGCGATCATATCAATGCAAAAAACCTGATTAATAAAATAGGATTCAAGTAATTTGGCTAAATTTCAACCTATGCGCATCAGGTTATATTGGCTACCCATTTTTTTGACGATTACCATAGCCGCATTCCTTTTCTATAAAAATGTACAAGAGCCTGTTACTTATGGTTTAGCACCTGCTTTTGACGGAAACGACTACACTCATATTTACCATTATTTTGTGGGTTTGGAAGATAGTTACCAAGTTCCTTTTCCTTTTAACGGACGAATTTTAGCGCCCTGGTTAGCCGCCCAAATCGACTCTGGGGATATAATTCGAGACTTCCAATGGGTAAACTTATTTTTCACTTTAGTTTCTATAGTCGCCCTATTTGCTCTTTGGCGACAGGTGGGTTTCGAGCTAAAATGGTTTATCGCTGGCTTCTTCTGGTTGCTCTTCCATTGGACGGGCATCATTCGCCTGAATGCCTTCGATCCGGTTACGGTTGATCTTCCGCTCTACCTTTTTCAGACTTTGCTATTACTCATTATTCTGAAAAGGAAGTTTGTTTGGTTGCTGATTCTGGCTCCGTTGGCCACCGCTCAAAAAGAGTCGTTTTTGGCACTAGTGGTTATACTCACTGCTTACGGCATTTGGCACAACAGAAAAACAGAAGAAGGCTATTATCCAATTCCAATATTGATTTCAGCTGTTGCTCTTTCATTGATCGTCAAATTCTCTATTGCCTACTATCTCCCTCCTATTGAAGAAGGAAAGGGAGTCATCATTACCTTACTATACCACGGAAAAGAAGCCATCCTCCACCCTTTTGAAATTGTGCGCTGGTTGGTAGCTATGTTTGTGGCTTTTGGCCCTGCACTGTTCTTGGCTGGAAGAAAATACATATTGACCAATCGTTATGATAATACCCGAAATGTGCTTCTAATTTTTACGCTTACCTATCTGGCTTTCGGTATTTTGGCGGGTGGCGATATGACCCGCATTATCTATCTCGGTTTTCCTTTCATTGCCACTTGGATCATGTATGAGCTGCGCGAAATGAGAACCAAGCCATTGTTGATTCTTGGGCTTTTATCTCTTCCGCTTATGATGCTTCATCAGCACATTCCAGACCCCGCTTTTCAAATGGAATTATGGAAAAGTTGGTATCCTGAATTCGCTAGTACAACAACTGTTTTAGTACTTGTGGCGTTCATACCTGTATCTCTAAGTATTCTTCTTATTAAAAGAAATTGATATGCCATTAGGTGGATTAGGTAGTGAAATGTTCAACAACTACAGAGGCAATAGGTCTCTCCTAGGTAAGAGAAAGGGGCTTGGAGAGCTATTAAAAGAAAATGGCGCTTTCACCCCGAACAAAGAAATCACATTAAAGGAACCCACTGATGCGGAATTAGCGGAATTCAGAGAGAAGCTTTACAGAACACTAAGAAAAGAAAAACGCAGGAGAATTATATCAAGAACACTTACCGTTCTGATTATTTCAACATTGCTCTATTTCATCATGAAAGACCATTATTGATCGAGTTACTTCTATGAAGTTCTAACTAATACTTCAATCTTTCTACAAGTAGAGCGTTTCGCGTCTACTCCATATTCTTGTTCCAAACAAGCCAAAGTACTCTCCAAAAAAGCCCGATGAAGGAAATAATCAATCCGAAATAAAGCCAAACCACCCAAACGCCTTGAACAAACATATCACCCAAAACACTCAGTTTGTCTTGAAAACTTAGACTCGAAAAAGGTGCGTAAATAATCCATCCTCCTTCATTCTCTAACCCATTATTCATATCACTTAGTAAAGCTTGATGAAGCAAATAAATTGAAAGTCCGATAAACAGCGTAAGGAAAATAACTTGGACTGTGTTTTTGAAATTACTGGCCGATGCACGCACAATAAAAGTCCAACTGCCAATAGCCGCATAAACTAGAAAAAAGAAGGTTGAGGTTTCTGCAATAAAATAAGTGTCACCAATACCGAAGGTGGTGTCGCCAAAAACTGATGTTACTTTGAAAAAAGTAAAGAGAAGCAATAATGAAAAAATTGCGCTCAGCAGTAACCAAAGCAATTCAGAGCACCAGCGTTTCGGTGTAAGTAAATCCTTCATTTCACATCTTCTGCATAATTTCCGACTGATAATAATAGCAGCCTTTATCGTGCTGCTGGGCTACTTTCATCATGGCGTCCGCTACTTTATCGGCATGGATGGGGCGGTACTTTTTCCATGGGCCAATAAACGGAATGATACGGGTAATGATTTGCGCAAACTTTTCTCCTGGTCGACTTTCACTGCGGTTGCCACGCAGTAAACTTGGTTTAAAAATATAAATGGTTCGGTAAGCGAGAAACGAGAGTTTGTCTTCTAACTCTCCTTTTACCCTGTTGTAAAAATACCTTGAGTTTTTATCTGAACCCATGGCTGACACCAAGAAAAATCTTTCGGCTCCAGACTTCAGCGCCCTTTCTGCCAAATTGTAAGGGTAGGTAAAATCCACCTTATAAAAAGCATCCTTCGAACCCGCTTTCTTGATGGTAGTTCCCAAACAGCAGAAAATGTCATCTATTTTTGGGAAGTCTTCCATGCTTTCTAGCTGATCGAAATCAATGTTGAGTTCGGCATATTTCTCATGCGAAATACCTAAGGGCTTTCTTACCAGCGCTATGACCTTAGCATACTGGTTGCTGTTTAATAAATTTTGAGTGAGTGACCGACCAATCAGTCCGCTTGCACCGGCAACGATTGCTGTTTTTTGTTCCATAACTCTAATTTAGCCAAAAAATCATTCTGTAGAGTTATGCCTTCATCTTGGGCGTACCACAAGTGCAAATACACTGAAAACTCGATCGCACTGCGCTCTTGTGTCTTTCTGTTTTCTAAAAATTCATTCTGAATTACAGTTGGTCTTGGCCCCCAGTCACCCAAAACCGTTAAGTCTTCGGGGTTTAAGCTAATAATTTTAGGAATAGAGCGTCCTCCATTGGTTAAGAACTGATCTATTACTTCTGGATGCTCATCGCGCAAAATCAGCTTCATTTCTAAGAGCGGATTCAGCTGAGTCATTTTGTAGATGAAGGGCAAATTTTGAGCGGCATCGCCACACCAGCCTTCGGTAATTACCAACAAAGTAAGCGGAGAAGTGATATTGAGCAGACGTTCTTGGATTTCGGAGCTTAACTTTCCAATTTTCGTCCATTTTTTCATGCGCTTATCATTCATTCGCGCATAATTAAGCATGTCGTCTGATTGGTTCTCTCCAGTGGTTTTTTCTTCCATTAACAAATTACTCAGCAGGCTTAAATACTGCTCGTAACTCATTGCATTATCCAGTAATTCTTTGGTAATAACAGGTTTCATATGCCATGATTTTTGAATGACAAGATGGAAACCGAAGTCTATTCAGAATCGTTCGCTTCTTCCCATTTTTTAAAGCGAGAAACGTCATCTCTAAAACTTTTCCCTAGCCAAACCAATACAGTGGCATCATCTATTAATCCTGCTACAGGAATAAAGTCAGGAATGGCATCGATTGGGGTAATAAAGTAAATGAGACCAGCGACAAACATGAGAATAGTTTGCCATGGAGTTTCGGTATAAACGCCCTTAATATAGCTTGAAATCATACGCATGATCAAGGATAGAAACTCTACGATTTTACTTTTCAGCGAATCATCGCTACTACTGGCTTCCATCTTTTTTTGTGTGTCGGCCAATAGCTCTTTGAGCTTTACCCGATCATTCACAATCTTACCAGCCTTGGCCTTCATTTTGCCAAAAAATCGTTCTTCTCTTTCGTTTAAATCCTTCTTTTTACTCATACATTATAAAAAAACCTGTCTTATTTCATTTTTTACAAAAGTGAGCGTATCGCCCACTGGATCACTTTCCAACTTGATCATCTTATCAAAAATAGCCTGCGACAAATCAATTGCATTATTTTCGGCCTTCATTTCCTGCGAAGCGTCTTGAATTACGGCTATGATGATATTTACAGTGGCTCTCACTTGCTTCCAAGCTTCATCGCTCATGTAAACTTGCTGCGAGAGGTTATGGTTTAGTTCTTCTCCAATTTCATTTAAAAGCAACTGCTGAAATTCAAAAGCACTAATTGCAGGATTACTTAAGCGAAGCAAGATGTTATTGGGTGAAATTCGCTCTAATAATAAACAGGTACGCTCATAAGCTTGTAGTCGAACAGGCAAAACCGTATCTGTAGTCTTCATTTTCAACCCAATCAGCTGAGCATCAAACTGCTTTTGAAGAAAGTTTCTGACAATTAAGTACACGGCATAAAGTACCAAACCTGCCGGAACTAAAATTTGAATTAAATCGGTAAAATATTCCATATTCATTTAAAGCAACTTTCTGTTGGTTGTCAGAAATTGTGAGTGAAAATAATGAGATTATTGGCCAAAGCCATTGATCTAACTAGATTTTCATTTTTTCATTGCCCGAAACTAAGGCACAATCCTGTCAAAGAAAAAACCAGAAGTCGGTAACAGGCTGTTTTTCATATTCTGTTAATCGCTTTTTGATCTGAATTTTACCCTTTGGCGATGCCACAACCACCATAATTTGTGGATTTTTCAATTCTTGTATAAAACTTACATGCCTCATTTCTACATCATAGACTTCTAAACCAATTTTCTTTTGATTATTACAAACCCAATAAAACGACTGACTTCTTTCCTGAAGAAGTTTTGCCATTTCCTTTCCGTTGGTACCAGCTCCCCAAAGCACTAAAGGTCTGGATTCATCACGGTCGAGCTCGAAAAAATAGCGCAACTTTAAATCGAAGTAGCGATTATCTTCATACACTTTAAGCGTTCTTGAAATCCTGTCTGGCCTGTCTCGCCAATGGTTAAGCACTTTATTTAAGCCCACGATTTTTAACCCATGTTTGTAAAACCGAAAGCAGAGATCGTAATCTTCAGGATAAACTTCAGGATTGAAAGCGTCCACCCCATCAAAATCGTCTTTGTGCATTAGCCAGCATTGTGAAGGAATAGAGCATTCTTTGTAAATCTCCTGGTAATGATTGTCATCTGTCGCGATTTCATTTAGCCAGCGGTCGTAACGTAAAAAACCTTCACCCACTTCACCTTCATCTACAAAATGGGCTGTACCTCCTGCTACCACCGTTCCCTTTCCATGCTTCTGCCATTCCTCCACCAGCACTTGTAGTTTATCTGGCGGCATAATATCATCTGAATCCATCCGATTTATTAATTCGCCTTGGGCAAAAGCATAACCATGTTTTAAAGTAGGAATCAGAAAATTGCGTTCGCTATGATACAGCTTAATGCGTTTATCTTTTTGAGCATAAGCCTCCAAAATCTTAGGAGTGTCATCTGTAGAATGGTCATTCACGGCAATCAATTCCCAGTGGCGGTAAGACTGACCAATGATAGAGTCTATGCATTCGTGCAAATAGGGCGCAGTATCTTTGGCAGCCATAATAATGGACACCAATGGCGATGCGCCAGAGCTATTTGAGTTCTTAGAATGCATGTTTATTTTCAGCGGGTTTTATAAGTGCCGAATTCAAGAAATTTGAAATTACCGAAATAAAGGGGCAAAAGCACTGATATTCACATATTCCGAACTCAATCAATAGAGAAAGCTCTCAAGTTCAAAAGATATTCAACAACTTAAGCGGAAGGAATGGAACATTCTCAATTCTGACTAAGTTTACAACTCAAACAAAGTAGTGATATGTCGCAAGTGTTAGAACCCGTAACCATTACACCCAAAGCCTTGGAAGAGGTGAAAAGCATAATGTCCAATAAAAGTATTCCTGAAGGATATGGGCTGAGGATTGGTGTTAAAGGTGGTTCTGGCTGCGGTGGAATGGGCTACCTATTGGGTTTCGATAAGCCCAAAGAAGGTGACATTACTTATGAGGTAGACGGAGTAAACGTGCATGTTGAAAAGCGACAAACCATGTATTTACTGGGCTTAGAAGTCGATTTCTATGAAGGAGCCGATGCTAGAGGTTTTACATTCGTGAATCCTGAAAAAGAAGGGTAATACTTAGATATTTACATAACCGCTTCCAATAACAGGTTTTTAAGCCAGCTATTCAGTTCCATATCTAACACCATATGGATGCGATCTTCTGTGCCACGATTATGAACAGAATGAGGATCAGAAAGTCGGCAATACCAACATTCACCTGCCTTCATAACCACTCGCTTTTTGTTTAGGTAGAACTCTACGTTGTCATTCGTCACTACAGGAACATGGAGTCTTACAATTCCATTTTCTTCATCCAAATCATAATCCCGATGCTCCTTAATTTCAGAACCTGCGCCAAGCTTCATCAGTCTAACACTTGTTATTTTTGTCTGAAAAGCATCGATCACTTCCTTAAAATAATCGCAGTTCTTTAAGAAGGGAGTATCCTCAAACTCGACAACACCAGGAGCAGAAAAAATCATCTGAATAGGGTGAACAGCTCCTTTTGGACCTCTGAGCGGAATCACACTCCAATCTCCCGAATAATTATCTTTGACGAAATGCTCGGTCCAATCTCCATAAATTTTATCCAAATCATCTATTAATAACTTCTTATCAAACTTGAAAGGCAGTAAAGTTTTTTCGGGCAACATAGATCACAATTTACATCAGAAAAAACATTCAGCACAGACATAAGAAATTATATTTGCCTCAAATAATCACCATGGCTCAATTCGATGTTGTTATTGCTACCTGCGATAAGTATGTAGCTCCAGAGAAGATCACTCCCTATGTGCAAAATGTACTTACTGAAGATCAAATCGTACTTTCAGCTTTGGAAAAGAAAGGGCTTAAGGCAGTCCGTAAATCATGGGCTGACCCTGATTTTGATTGGAGCAGCACGGATAAAGTATTGATCAGAACTACATGGGATTACTTTGAACGCTTTGAAGAATGGCAGCAGTGGCTTGATTTAGTTTCAGAGAAAAGCACCCTTATCAACCCCGTAGACTTGGTGCGCTGGAATATGGACAAGCATTATTTGGGCGATTTACAAAAGCGCAGCATTAATATTCCCGAAACGCACTACATCGAAAAAGGCACTACCACTTCTTTGAAAGAATTACATGCATTAACAGGTTGGGAAGAAACCATTTTAAAACCTTGTGTATCGGGTGCATCGCGCCACACTTATAAGTTGAATGCAGATAACCTTGAAGCACACGAGGACATTTTTCAAAAATTAATTCAGAATGAAGCATTTATGCTTCAGCCTTTTCAGAAGAATATTTTTAAAGGTGAAATATCCTTAATGGTGATTGGAGGCCAATTTACCCATGCAGTGCTGAAAGTGGCCAAACCGGGCGACTTCCGTGTACAGGATGATTTTGGTGGTAGCGTCCACGACTATCAGCCTACGCAAGCAGAAATGAATTTCGCTGAAAAGACAGTATCAGTTTGTAGCCCAAGCCCTTCTTTAGCGCGTGTAGATATTATTCGCGATAACAATGATGAGCTGGCCATTATCGAAATCGAAATGATTGAGCCAGAGCTTTGGTTTAGGTTGAACCCAAAGGCTGCCGATATTTTAGCAGAGGCCATCTAAAGACACCTTATAGAATTAAGATTTGGTAAACGATGAAGCTTTGAGCAACTTAGGTAGTTCGAACCAACACTTCTTCCCCAAAATGATTATCAAACATACCAAGTTCATACTTTGCTCATTTTTACTGTTTACATGCGTTCAACTTTATGGGCAAAAAACAGGGTATGGCAGCTCAACAACTGAGCACACTATAATTTCAAATGAAGGAAATCAATACAAATTAAAGGTCACTTTTCCAGCAGAGTATAACTTGAGCGAATCATATAAGACCCTATATTACTTAGATGCTTGGTGGTTATCTGAGCTTGTTCTTGGGTCTTATGCTATTTTAAACCTTACCAACAGTGTTGAAGATGTAGTTTTAGTTGGTATTTCTTTGGAAGGGAGCGAGTTAGATTGGAACACCCAGAGAAATCGTGATTTTACACCTTCAGCCTATGACATAAATAAAATGGGTTTCCAGTTAAAGGGAGGATCGGGAGAAAATGGGGTAGACTTAACTCCAGAAACGACAGGAAAAGCCAATGCCTTCAGCGAATTTCTAAATAATAAGGTTTTCAAGTTTGTAGAGAATAAGTACTCAAACATCACTGAAAGTAGAGGTTTAATTGGACATTCTTTTGGGGGATTATTTGGTATCTATTCGATGCAAAACCATCTGGAAATGTTTAATGATTTGATTTTAATATCTCCATCAGCATGGTGGAATAAGTCTGAACTCTTAGATGAAACTCGGTTTTCTAGTTTTAACAACTTGAATCGAGATACAAAAATCCATTTATCTTATGGTGGGGCAGAGTCAAGGCTGATCACAGCGTCTAACCAATCCTTAAATTTGATCTTAAATGGGCTCAAAAATGAAAATTTCAATTTTAAATTCGAAGCCTACGAGAATAAAAATCATCATTCAGTCCTCTCCAGAGCAATTTATGATGGACTTTTCTTCCTGTATGGAAAAGATTAAAGAATCGAGCAATTCATTTGATGATCATATACCGTTCAAATATCCAAGAGAATGTTTGAGCACATTCCCATACTAGTGCAATAGTTTAAAGCTTACCTTGAATGTTATCATACGCTTATATTATGAAAAGAACATTCCTCTTCGCATTTCTAATGCTGACTTCATTTTTCAGTATTAAAGCCCAAATGGTGAATATTGAAATCAAAACCGAGTTGGGTTCTATTATGGCAGAGCTTTACCCCGACAAGGCGCCTATTACTGTAGCGAATTTCATTAAGTACATTGAGAACCATAAGTTTGATAGCGCCAGTTTCTACCGCACAGTAAGGATGGACAATCAACCCAATAATGAGGTGAAGATTGAAGTGATTCAAGGTGGCATTTCCTATAACCGTTCGGTGTCTTCTTATCCGCCTATTGAACATGAAACCACTGAGAAAACTGGAATTTTACACAAAGACGGAGTTTTATCTATGGCGCGCGTTGGGCCTGGCACGGCTACTGCCGAGTTTTTCATCTGTATTGGAGACCAACCTTCACTGGATTTCCGAGGAAAAAGAAACCCTGATGGGCAAGGTTTCGCCACCTTTGGCAAGGTGACCAAAGGAATAGATATCGTCAAGAAAATTCAGCAGCGAGAAGGCAAAAATCAATACCTAGTAGAGAAGGTTAAGATTTACTCGATTAGTATTTTGAAATAAAAACTTAAGTCACTTAGTTGATTACTATTTATTAAGATACCATGGAAAACTCATTCTCTCATAAAATGGCAATCAAGTCCACCGAAGAACTTGAAACCATATTAAAAAACAAAAGTGACTACCAGGAAGATGCCATTTTAGCAGCAATTTGGGAACTCGAAAATAGAGGAGCAGAAACTTCCCAAAAAATAGGCAAAGAAATTATCACTCAAATTGCTGAGAAGACAGAACAGAAGAAGAAAAAATCTAACTATACCAGCGATCCAAGTGCACCTAAACTTTACCCATGGTGGTCTATTGGAGTAATTTCAGCCTTCTTCACCCCCCTCATTGGAGGAGTCATGATGGCCATGAATTTCAAACAAACCAACAACAAGAAGCAAATCCCAATCGTCTTAGCCTTCTCTGTATTGTTTACCGTCATGGTCGTTTTCTTAGTAAACTATCTAAGGGTTAAATATGACTCAACTACAAATTTAACATACATTCTAAACCTAATAAGCGCTGTCATATTAAGTGAATATTTTTGGAAGAAGGGAATCGGAAATGACTTTGTATACCGAAAGAGATCGCCATTGATTCCATTTATAATTTCCTTTGCAATAACCGCATTCTTCATTTGGGTATCTACTCTAGGTTAGAGTGATAACTTTAAATATTCCCATAAAAAAAACCGACTTGAATAAATCAAGCCGGCTTCCATACATCAACAACTAACAACTATCTTTCTATTCCTCTTCAGGAACATAACTGGCTTCTAATGCCGCTAATTCTTTTTTACCGTAAGCAATTCTTGTGATCACTACATACAATACAGGCACAAAGAAAATGGCCAAGAATGTAGCGGCAAGCATACCTCCAATCACTGTCCAGCCAATGGTTTGACGTGCTACAGCTCCTGCGCCATGCGCCATAGCCAAAGGCACAACGCCCAAAATAAAGGCTAGCGATGTCATGATAATCGGACGTAATCTCAGTTTCACAGCATCTAAAGTAGCCGCTATTAATGGTACCCCTCTATCCACACGCTCTTTGGCAAACTCCACAATTAGAATGGCGTTTTTGGCGGCCAAACCAATCAGCGTAATCAAACCAATTTGAGCATAAACGTTATTGTCTAGTTTTGGCAAGAAAGTAAGTGCTACAATGGCTCCAAAAGCACCCAATGGCAAAGCCAAAAGCACTGAGAAAGGCACCGACCAGCTTTCGTAAAGAGCAGCCAATAACAATGACACCAAGACAATCGCCAAAGCGAAAATCATAATCGTGCTATTGCCAGACGACAATTCTTCCTTACTCAAGCCAGAGAAATCATAACCATATCCGGCAGGAAGTACTTCCGCAGCCACTTCTTCCAAAGCCGCTAAAGCTTGACCAGAACTATAGCCTGGCGCAGCGTTACCGTTAATTTCTAAAGAGCGGAAAAGGTTGTAGTGAGAAATCACTGGTGCGTTTTCTACCACTTTGTAACTGATTAAAGCACTCAACGGTACCGCTCCTCCTTGTCGGCTTTGCACATAAAACTGATTTAAATCCTCAATTCTAGTTCGGTACGAAGTATCTGCTTGGGCTACTACCCTAAAGTTTCTTCCGTAGCGGGTGAAATCATTGATGTAGCTACTTCCCATGTAATTCGACATGGTGGCAAATACATCCGAAATATTCACCCCAAGTTTCTTCGCTTTTTCACGGTCTACTTCAACATTATAACCTGGAGTTTTTGCGGTAAAGAAACTATAGGCCATAGCAATTTCAGGCCTTTGGTTGGCCGCCATTAAGAACTGTCCCATCACTTGTTCCAATTCTTTGATGTCGCCACCAGCTTTTTGTTCTAGCATAAAACTAAACCCACCAGTCTGACCTAAACCAGGAATGGCTGGCGGTGGAATTACCACAATATTGGCTTCTTTAATTACTCCAAACTTCTGTGTCAGTTGACCGATAAGGCCGAATAACTGCTGCGAAGGCTCTTTTCTTTGCTCCCAAGGATCCATTTGAAGGAAGAAAGTACCCGAGTTTGGTTTGAATGAGAAGTTAATGGCATTCAAGCCACCAATACCTGTGGCATTGTTGATGCCTTCAGTATCACTTATGATTTGGGCCATTTCATCCATAACCGCTCTTGTTCTGGCGCTAGACGCACCTTCGGGCAATTCCAATGAAATGAACAAACGCCCTTCGTCTTCAGTAGGAATAAAACCTGTTGGCTTAGATTGGAATAAACCGATGGTTCCTGCGAAAATACAGGCCAATAAAATCAATACCAGTGGAGCTCCTTTAATACTTCTTTTCACTCTATTTGAGTAAGAAGAAGTTACTCTTTCGAACCAATTATTGAATTTAAAGAAGAACTTATTAATGCCTTTTCCATTTTCATTCACCTTAGACGGACGCAACAATAAGCTACACAATGCCGGAGTAAGTGTTAAAGCCACAAAGGCCGAAATCAATACTGAAATAGCAATAGTGATGGCAAATTGCTGGTACATTCTACCTACAATACCCGGAATAAAACCTACTGGTATAAATACCGCAGCCAAAATTAAAGCAATGGCAATTACTGGGGCTGTAATGTCTTTCATGGCGCGCATGGTCGCCTCTTTGGCTGAAAGCTTATAACGATCGATGTAATGCTGAGCAGCTTCCACCACCACAATGGCATCATCTACCACAATACCAATGGCCAATACGAAACCAAACATGGTCAGTGTGTTGATGGTAAAACCTAGCGGCACAAAGAAAATAAAGGTTCCAATAATAGAAACTGGAATCGCCAAGATTGGTACTAAAGTAGCCCTCCAACTTTGCAAGAAGAGGAACACAACGATAATTACCAAAAGCAATGCTTCAGCAAAAGTGGTCAATACTTCGTTGACGGATACCTGTACCACAGAAACCGCCTCGAATGGCACGATATAATCCATATCTGCAGGGAAAGCTGTTTTCAGCTCATCCATGGCTTCATAAATTCCTTCAGCAGTATCTATAGCGTTACTGCCCGGTGCTTGGTACACCAACAAAATTGTAGCGTCTTTCTGATTAATAATCGACTGACGACCATAACTGAACTGACCTAGTTCTACCCGGGCTACATCTTTCAAATACACTAAAGAACCATCAACATCAGTTCTCAGAACAATATCTTCGAATTCAGCCTCATTTTCCAATCTACCATTCACGGTAATTGGGTATTCAAAAGCCTGCGACTGATACTGCGGCATTCCGCCTACAGTTCCGGCAGCTACTTGTAAGTTTTGCTCTCTAATGGCAGCAGTTACTTCTGCAGAAGAAATTCCATATTGGGCAAGTTTGTCTGGTTTCAACCAAACCCTCATACTGAAATCTTGACCTATAGAAACAATGTCTCCTACCCCTTTTACTCTCAAAAGGGCATCGCGCACATAGATGTTGGCGTAATTGGAAAGAAACTTAGTATCGTGAGAACCTTCTGGCGAATACAAGCCAATTACCATCATGATACTTGGATTACGTTTTCTTACTGTTACACCCAAACGCTGAACAGCCTCTGGCAAAGTAGGCTCAGCAATACTCACACGGTTTTGCACGTCCAAAGTGGCAATATCAATGTCGGTACCTACTTCAAAGGTTACGTTCATTTGCATCTGGCCAGTACTCGTGTTGTTCGAGCTAATGTAAGCCATGCCCGGAGTACCGTTAATCTGCGTTTCGATAGGTGTGGCTACCGTTTGCTCCACCGTTTTAGCATCTGCGCCAGTATAATTGGCCGAAACAGAAACCACTGGTGGTGTAATATCTGGGTATTGCGTAACCGGCAAGTTGAGTGCCGCCAATGCCCCTACCAGCACAATCACAATGGAAATTACCATTGCCATGACTGGTCGTTTTATAAAAGTTTGTGATATCATTCTTTTTAATTTTTGAAGATGGAATTGATATTACAATTGAGAAGGAAGCATTTCAGGTGCTACTTTGGCGCCCTGTCTCAGTTTCTGAATTCCTTCAAAAACAATTTTCTCACCTGGCTTTAATCCGCTGCGCACCGCTATGTTCGCCCCAAGCAAACTTCCCAATTCTAATTTGCGCTGGCCTACCGTATTTTCATTATCGATTACATAGACAAAGTATTCGCCCATTTGCTCGGTTACGGCTTTGTAAGGAATGATTACTTGCTGACCATAATCTTGATTGATTACGCGCATAGAAACCGTCATTCCTGAAATAAGGTCACGATTTGGATTGTCGAATTTCACTCTCAAACTGATCGTTCCTGTTTGCCTTCCTACAGCGCGGTCTATTGTTACTAATTCACCTGTAAAGGGGTAAATGGATCCATCGTGAAAAGAAATGGTGAAAAGTGAATCTGGGTTATCCTTCCCTTTCATCAAGCGATTGAATCTTGGAATTTCACGTTCACTGATCGAGAAGTTTACCAAAATTGGGTTGTCTGAAGACAGGGTGTTCAACAATGGCTGACCTGGAGAAACTTGAGCTCCTAAACGCACTTGAGAAATACCGATGGTACCATCGAACGGAGCCGTTACTACCGTATAGCTCAAATCGGTTTTGCTACTCTCTAATTGCGCTTTGGCCGCAGTAAGTTGCGACTGTGCTGTAAGCAAATCTGCATTAGCATAATCCACTTGCTGCTTTGCAATCGCATCCTTTTCAATCAATCGCTCATAGCGCTCTACGTCTTTTGTGATTCGAGATAAATTGGATTCAGCAATGGCAACAGCCGCTTCTGCTTGCTGTTTTGCTGCTACATATTTACTTCTATCAATCTCATAAAGCTTCTGCCCTTTCTTAACCGTTTGGCCATCTTGAATAAAAATATTAGTGATGGTACCACTGATTTGAGGTCTTAATTCTACCTCATTCTTCGGAACCAAAGTAGCAGGGTATTCATCAATAGCCGTCACTTGTTTACTTTCCACGGTAATGGCCTTCACTGGCACAGCCGCTGGTGCTTGTTGTTGTACCGTTGCCTCTGATTTACTGCACGATGAAATGCCAAATAGCATAACAGCCAAGGTCAATATTGTAGCTTGTGTTCTCATTCTTTTGAAATAGTTATTTGCTTGATCAATTGATTTCTATGTTTCCTAAAGCCTTTTTCAGGTCTAGCTTGCTAGCTAAAACCATGTAAAGGGCATTGTAATGATTGAGTTGTGAAGTTCTCAGCTCGGTTTCAGCAACAATAAGATCTACATAGGCCTTAATACCTTCGTCATATTGTAGCTTAATGATGTTGTACACCTCTTCGGCCAACTCCATATTTTCTTTTACCGCTTTCCACTCGTATAGATTACTCTTATAATCTGCCATAGCGGCTTCATATTCGGTGTTGATTTGGTTCTTCAGATTGGTTTTATCTAGCTGAATACGTTCCTCTTTGAGTTCAGCTATTCTTATTTTCTGAGTTCTTTTTCCGCCTTGAAAAATTGGAACCCCTACTGAAAGCCCAACCACTGAGGTAGGGTAATTCTTTCTGTATAAGTCAGAAAACTCATTATTGAAAAACAGCATGTTGTAATTGTAGTAGGCAGAAACCTCAGGAATGAATGACCATTTTTCGTAGCGAGTTTGCAGTCCGAACAACGAAACCTGAGTTTCCATTTGTTGGTATTCAATTCTATTTCCCACCATTAACTGCTCAGTGGTATCCATTTCAGTTTCTGCTTCCATAGTAGCGTAATCATAGTCGAGATCTAAATTACTCTCCGTAGGAAAACCCATCAGCTGTTTTAAATAGGCAAACTTGGCATCTAAAGAAGTGGCTACTCGGTTTCTATCGCTTTTAAGGTTAGAAAGTGATATGCCGGCTCTTTGATAATCGGTTTTATCTACCAAACCTGATTCGTATCGGCTTTTTGCATCTTGATACTGTTTTTGTAAACGGCCTAAGTTTTCGTCTAGAATATCCAGTTGCTCATAAGTCAATAGAATGTCGTAATAGGCTTTACTCACCATTACCACAGCATTCACTTTGTTGCCTTCTGTGTTCTGATCTAAGTCTGATCGAACCAAACCCTTTGTTTTTGAAGCGAAGAATTGATCGCGGCTAAACAGGTTCTGATTCACCTGAAAAAGCAAGTTCGAATTGTAGTTCTGACCAAAAGTGATCAATTGATCTCCAATGACTTGTGTTTGGCGTTTGATGTTATGCGAAGCACCAAAATTGGCCGATACTTGCGGCAGCCAGCCTGATAAATTTGATTTAATTTGATGTTCCCCAATTTCTTCATCCAGCAACGACTGCTGAATCATGGGGCTATTTTCTAAGGCATAATCCAAAATCTGGTCTAAGCTCAGTTTGGTATTCATTGGTTGATTCTGCTGTCCAATTGTCAGTTTGGGCACTAGAAAAACCAATAGGCCATAAAGCAAGAAATGCTTAATTCCTCTCATAATAATCTGCTTGTTTTAAAGGTTTGTGTTTATTCTTTTGTGGGGGAAATCTTATTGTTTCTTAATCGCGTCCCAGGTCATTTCTGCGAGTTGATTGATATCAATTCCTTTTTCTATTATTTGTGCACTCATGCCTTGCCTCACCCTTACCGTTACATTTACAGTTCCGATTACCATAAAAAACAGAACATCTGGAGAGAGGTTTTTCAAGTAGCCTTTGCGAATTCCCTCTTCGAAAAATCCGGTGTTCCACTCATGCCAAAGAGAATGTTGGCTCTGTATTTCTGAAGTGTTAAAAGGTGAAATAATAAACTGTTCGAAAAATCGCTGTATTTCTGGGCGGTCTAAATAAAGTTGGGTCAAACATTTCCAGTAATTGTAAAACCTTTCCTTAAAGTCCAATGACCTATCCTCACACTCGGTCATATGAGTATGAACTATGCCTATAGTATAGAAGTACAGTTCTCTAATCAACTCATCCTTGCTATCGAAGTAAGTGTATATGGTACCTGCAGCTACTCCTGCATTTTTTGCCATTGTACTCATTGGGCAACCATGAAAACCATGATCTTTAATAAGCCCTAGAGCACTTTCTAATATGAGTTTTTTCTTTTCTGCTATGGGTTCCATAAAGCTTTTCTCGACACTGAATGAACGTTCAATCAGTATTACGATTGATTAGTTCCAACGTTGCGAAAAAAACTAAAACTTTTTTCTGTGAGAATATGGATAAGGGAATTTGGGTCGGAATTGTTCCTTAAAGCACCAATCCTTTTCTTAAATTCAAGCCGAATTATAAACCGATGGAAGAACTTCTACTTAACCACTACAACCTAAATAATGTAAGCCTCCAAAAAATGGAAGGCTATATAAGCACCAACTATAAAGTAGATGCCCAACAAGGCACTTTCGTACTCAAAGTTTACCCAGCAGAAGCAAAAGAAGATGTTCTGGCAGAAACTGAGATGATTGAGCATTTGACGCACTTAAATGCCTCTTCCCTGTCCAAACCCATCCCCAATACTAAAGCTGAATTGATCACGCTTGTCAATATTAATGGTGAAGCCAAATTGCTTAGGCTGCTCACTTTTGTGGAAGGTGATTTTTTGGCTGAGGTAAATCAAACTCCAGATTTACTTTATTCATTAGGCCAGTTTATGGCGGAGATCGATAAATCATTACTTCACTTTAGAAACAAAGGAATTGAAGCAAGAAAGTTAGACTGGGATCTTCAACATATTAATCAATGCAGGGCTTTAAGAACCGACATTTCGGACCCTGCAGAAAGGAAATTAGTAGACTACTTTTTCCTTCAATGGGATCAGCAGGTATACCCTCAACTGGCCGGCTTAAGAAAAGCTATCATTCATAACGATGCTAATGACTGGAACATCTTGGTGAAAGAGAATCAAGTTTCAGGCATAATAGATTTTGGAGATTCAGTTTACACGCCACTCATTAATGAATTGGCCATTGCCATTACTTACTCGGTTTTTGGAAAGGACGACCCAATCGCTTCAGCCCTTCCTATTATTGAAGGATACACCTCAATCCTAAAGCTTTTCGAAGAAGAAATCGACCTTCTTTATTACCTGATTGCTGGCCGCTTAATTATGAGTGTATGTAAATCGGCACATGAAAAAAAACTAAAACCAGAAAGCGAGTACATTACCATTAGTGAAAAACCTGCTTGGGACTTATTACGAAAGTGGGTTACCATCAACCCATTACATGCGAAAAACGAGTTTCGAAAAGCCGCTGGTCTTTCCTTACAAGAAATTCCAGAAATAGATGAGGTATTAGAACGAAGATATACTTCGCTCAGTCCAATTCTGTCTGTTTCTTACAAGAAGCCCATTTATATGGAATCTGCTGCTTTTCAGTTTATGTTCGATCGATATGGCAACAGCTACTTAGACGCCTATAATAATATTCCGCATGTTGGGCATCAACATCCCCGCGTGGTAGAAAGTGGCCAAAGGCAAATGGCAAAACTGAATACAAACACGCGCTATTTGTATGACCCTTTACAGGAATATGCCGAAAAACTACTTTCTAAATTCCCATCTACTTTAAACAAAGTTTACTTCGTTAATTCGGGTTCAGCCGCGAGTGACTTGGCCGTTCGCTTAGCACAAACTTATTCGCAAAAGCAAGGCATGGTGGTAATGGAACACGGCTACCACGGTAATACCAGAATGGGTATTGACATTAGTCCATACAAATACCAAAGCAAGGGCGGAAAGGGGAAGGCCCATCATATTATTGAAGCGGTCATTCCTGACACTTACAGAGGTGCCTACCGAAATAACAATGGTGAAGCAGGCATGGCATACGCCAACGACCTACTTGAAAAAATCAGAAGCCATGAAGGTGGAATAGCGGACTTTATTGCCGAACCTATCATCGGCTGTGGTGGTCAGGTACCTTTGGCTAAAGGTTATTTGCAAGCAGTCTATCCCGCCATTCGTGCCCAAGGTGGTGTTTGCATTAGCGATGAAGTACAAACTGGTTTTGGTAGAATGGGCAATCACTTTTGGGGTTACGAGATGCAAGGCGTAGTGCCTGACATTGTAATATTGGGAAAACCAATGGGCAACGGGCATCCTATGGGTGCGGTAGTAACTACCGAGGCTATTGCAGAAGCCTTCAACAATGGAATGGAGTTCTTTAGCTCTTTTGGTGGCAATCCCGTTTCATGTGCTATTGGTTCGGCTGTGTTGGATGTAATTGAAGAAGAACAACTTCAGCAGAATGCTTCAATGGTTGGTGACTATTTTATGGATCAACTAAGGCAACTTCAAAATGAGTTTACCACCATTGGTGATGTCCGTGGTTCAGGACTTTTTATTGGTGTGGAGTTCATCAAAGATGATCAACTAACCCCGAACACTGAGCTTGCACAACGAATCAAAAATGAGCTTCGAAACCGACATATTTTAGTTAGCACAGATGGGCCATACGACAGCGTTATCAAATCAAAACCTCCGTTGTGTTTTACAAAATCGAATGTAGATCAGGTGATTGAAGAAATGAGGCAAGTGCTTTCAACCAACTCAAACTAATTGAATTCAAGAATTTACAGTACCTGAAAACTAAAACTTGTGAGTCCGATAGAAAAAGTAATTCAAAGCCAATGGTTCAGTGGAGTATCAACTGCTGAGATTCATCGTTTTTTAGACTTAACAAGGTTAGTTGAAGTAAAAAAAGGCGTTCGCTTTATAGAAGCTGGAGAAACACCAAAAACTTTTGGTTTTGTTACTCAAGGCTTGTTTCGCTTTTTATATACCGACCAAGATGGGAAGGAATACACCAAGGTTTTTATGCCAGAACATAGCTTTGTAAGTTCTTATTCGGCCATGGTGCTAAACCAAGCGTCTCACTTTTCTATTGAAGCACTTGAAGATTCGGAGGTACTGACAATCAGCTATTCAAACTGGCTAGAATTAAAAGAAAGCCATCCTTGCTGGAATGCGCTATTGATTAAAGTATTAGAAAAGGCTTTTATTATGAAAGAAGCCCGCGAACGTGAATTTTTGTTCTTGGATGCTGAAAGTCGCTATCAGATTTTTCTAGAGCGTTTTCCAAACCTTGAACATAGACTTAAGCAGCACATGGTAGCTTCTTACTTAGGTATAGCGCCCGAATCCTTAAGTCGCTTAAAGAAAAAAGAACAGCCTTAACCTAGGTCAATGTTTTGAGTTTTTACGGAGTCTAGTTTTGTCAGAAAAAAGATGAAACTTAAAAACAACACCGTATTAATTACTGGGGGAAGTTCAGGCGTTGGTTTAGAACTGGCCCAAAGATTAATTCAGCTCAACAATAAAGTATTGATCTGTGGCAGCTCACTTGAAAAATTAGAGCGCGCAAAAGCACAAATGCCTTCTATCGATTACTTGGCTTGCGACTTATCTGAAGAAGATAGCCCTTCGCAACTCTTCAAGTGGGTAAAGGAAAACCACCCGACTTGTAATGTTCTAGTAAATAACGCAGCCATTACTCATACACTAGACTTTTATGATACACCCAACATTCTAGAAGTAGCGAAAAAGGAAATTCAGGTGAACCTAATGGCTCCAATTGCACTCACAAAACTCTTCACTCCGCTGTTAGAACAAAATCCGAATCCCGCAGTGATTAACATCACTTCTGGTTTGGTCTATTCGCCTCGTGCGATTTACCCCTTTTACAATGCAACCAAAGCTGCTTTACATTCCTTTACTCAAGTACTGAGAATTCAGTCTTCGAAACGAAATCTTGATGTAATTGAAATATTATTGCCAGCAGTAAACACGCCATGGCATAAAGGTAACCCTCCTAAAATTGCCATTCCAGTAGAAAAAGCGGTAGACGGAATGCTTAAAGGCCTGAGAAAAGGTGAAACTGAAATTAGGGTGGCAGGAGTGAAAATTCTTTATGCGCTATTCAGAATAGCCCCGAGTTTCGCATTGAAGAAAATCAACAATTTAAATTCGAAGTAACCCCTCCAAAAGTTTACACCGTAGGTTCAGCTTCCATTTAAACATAGAAACACCATCTTTTGGGGGCTTCTTAATCTTACTTTTTTAAAAAGGATTGAACGGCAGCGAAAAACTGTTTTTGGTTTTCTACAAAAGGAAAGTGACCAGATTTTTGAATGATGGACAGTTGACCATTAGAGAAGCTATCTGTCATTTTTTGAGCATGTAAACTTGTGGCCGGTTCTTCACTGCCGTAAACAACTAGCGTAGGGCAAGTGACCTTCTTCAAATCAGAGTAAAGATTAAAATTGGCTAAATCCGGCCCAAGCAAACCAAAAACCTGACTGCGCTGCATGTAATCTTGTGGCACATAGAGGTTGAGTTTACTCAAGTTCGTAGTATCGTACATTTGCGGACGGAATGATATGCGCAAGAGTTTTTCAATCGCTTTAGAGGGATTTTCACTTTGCAATGCCCCAGACTCCATAATGGCTTGGCGGTCTTGGCGATCTTTATTCGTAGCCCTTTCCGAAACACGACCACCTTCTAATTGCCAATCGGCCACGCTGGGTGCAATAGAGTTGGAGAGTATAAGGTGATTTAAATTTTCGGGGTACTTAATTCCGTATTTCATGGCCAGCAAACCACCCCAAGAATGCCCAAGCAAGTTAATCTTCTCAAGTTTTAGTGCTTGTCTGATCTGCTCTATGTCCTCCACAAAACCATCCAGATTCATTGTTGCTACTTGCACCTCTACAGAAGACCGACCACAGGCCCTTTGATCATAAAGTATAAGTTGATAGTCTTTGGCGAGTTCTTCTAAGTGAGGGAGTAGATACGAATGGTCCATCACAGGGCCACCATGTACAATCACCAATGGCTCGCCCTCTCCTATGGTTTTATAATACACTTGAGAACCGTTGATTTCTAGAAAACCTGAGGTAGTAGAGATTTCCTTTTTACTGAACTGGCAACCAAGTAATACGGAACAAATGGTGAGTAAAAGAAGCTGTCTCATAAGCTCAAGTTATTGATTAAAACTTTCCGTTTCTAGATCCTTCGTTCCTCAGGATGAAAAACGGTGTACGCAAACCTCCTTTATCACATTTAACCATTAGATGATTAAAGAAAAATGCTTCTTTACCCTCCTACTCTTTTAGCATTATAACCTTCCGATTGGAGCAACTGAAGTATTTTATCTCTAAAGTCTCCTTGAATTAGAATCTCTCCGTCTTTGGCAGATCCACCTACGCCACATTTCTGCTTGAGTAATTTACCCAGTTCTTTCAAGTCGTCATCCGTACCCACAAAGCCTTCTACAAGCGTTACCTGCTTACCTCCACGACTTTTTTTATCGAGCATTACTTTTAACTTTTGAGCGCTTGGCTCCAATGTTTCTTGAGTGAAATCATTTTCATATTCGTATTGAAAATCATCGCTGGTAGAATAGACTACACCAGAACGTCCCTTATCTCGATTACTTTTCTTGGCCATTTTCAAAAATAAGAAAGCCCGAGCAATTTCGGGCTTTTCAAATCAATAAACCTTAAGAACAGAGTTTCTATCCCTTCCTAGACAGTGTCCAAACTGGAATTTGAGAGTGGTTCACCAAATCTTCCGCAATACTTCCGCTCAATAAATGAAGTAAGCCTGTTCTGCCATGGGTACCAATGGCTATTAAATCGGCCTTTACATCTTCGGCATAGAACAGAATCCCATCTTCTTCTGATGATTCATTATAGATGGCAGTTTGTATATTACCTAGCCCATGCTCTTTAATATATTTTGCAAATTCTTCTTCCATTTGTCGTTGTGTGTGAAAACTATTTGGGGTATTAATTTTCACCAAATGAAGTTTAGCTCCCGTTATCTTTTGCATTTCCTTTAGCTTCTGAATCAGCTTAGTTTGGTCTTCTTCTAAATTAGTAGCCAAAACAATGTTCTTAATTCCTATCAGGTTTACTTCTGACTTAATGGTAACCACCGGACATTTGGCAAATCGCACTACTTTCTCGGTATTCGACCCAATTAAAACTTCATCTATTCCGCTTGCACCCTTAGAGCCCATCACAACCAAATCAGCCTCGTGGTCGGCAATGGCCTTTGAAATACTCTGATACGGATTACCTACTTCCACACTTCCAATAACATCAATGCCAGAATACGCCTTACTTTGGAGCAAAGCGTTCATGTTCTCCTTCGTTTTATCTATCAGTTGCTTTAGAAAAAAATAATCTTCCGACTCATTTGCAAAACCATCACCCATGGTATTAAACGTATGGTTTTGGGGGCCTTCAATAATATTTATTGCATGAACTTGAAGGTTTCCCTTTTTGGCCAGTTGAGCTGCAAAATTGAGCGCGTATTTAGATTGTTCTGAAAAATCTATTGGTACCAGTATGGTTTTCATGGCTTTAGCTTTTTAGTGATTACTATTTACAACCATGAATTACCGCAAATGGTTAGATTAAATTACTGATGTACGTCATGTTTTGAACTGATACTCTCCCTAAGATGTAATGTACTCATCAAAACACAAAACTATAATATGGTCTAATTACAGCAGACATAAGTAGATATTTAACAATTAGAAGAAGAATATTTGGCTGCTAATAACAATGATATACCTAACTTTACGCCCGTTTACCCAATGGGGGTAAAAAATAGAAAAAGCGGAAAGTACGAACATGAAAGAAGTCTATAGAAAATCCATCACACTGCATAACGACCTTAAAGGCAAAATTGAAATCACCAATAAAATGGACGTAAACAGCAAGGAAGACCTTTCTTTGCTTTACTCTCCAGGAGTAGCGCAGCCTTGTTTGGAAATAGAAAAAGACCCCGAATTGGCCTACGATATGACCATTAAGGGCAACACCATTGCTGTAGTTACCAATGGAACAGCTGTTTTAGGTTTAGGCAACATTGGCCCTTTGGCATCGCTTCCTGTAATGGAAGGAAAAGCCATGCTCTTTAAGAAATTTGCTGGTGTAAACGCATTCCCAATTTGCCTAGACTGTAACGATACAGACGAAATTATAGAAACCATCAGAAGAATTGCTCCAGTTTTTGGAGGCATTAACCTTGAAGATATTAAGGCGCCTGAAAGCTTTATTATTGAAGAGAAACTACAAGACCTTGGCATTCCTGTTTTTCATGACGACCAACACGGAACGGCCATAGTAACCCTTGCGGCTTTGATTAATGCAGCAAAAGTAGTTGGCAAAAAAGTAGAAGATATGAAAGTGGTGATCAATGGGGCTGGTGCTGCAGGAATAGCCATTGCTAAACTTCTGCGTTGCTACAATGTAGAATCCGAACTTTGTGTTTCAATTAAACAATTGATTGTTGCCGATAGCCAAGGTGCTATTCATAGAAGAAGGTACGACTTGAACTCTGCTAAAACTGAGCTTTTAAAGTACTCAAACTTCCAGGATGTTGAAGGTGATATCCATGAGATTATTAAGGGAGCCGATGTTTTTATTGGTGTGAGTAAGGGTGATGTGCTTACTAAAGCAGATATTCAAAACATGGCCAATGACCCAATCATTTTTGCCATGGCCAACCCAGAGCCTGAAATTCATCCTGAAGAAGCTTTTGAAGGCGGAGCCGCCATTGTAGGTACAGGTAGAAGTGATTACCCTAATCAGATCAATAATGTTTTGGCCTTCCCTGGTATTTTCAAAGGTGCTTTGAAAGCCCGTGCAAAAACCATTAGTACTGAAATGAAGCTAGCCGCTGCCTTTGCTATTGCAAAGAGCGTTGAGCACCCAACTAAGGATCAGGTGATCCCTTCGGCATTAGACACCTCTTTGGCTGACATTGTAGCCAATGCAGTAGAACAAGCTGTATATCATGAAAGAGAATTGGAAGCGGAAATCGAAAGAGAAGAAGCCAAACTGAAAGGCTAAACCCACATAACGGGGTTGTTCAACTGTTCATCTCCCCGACATTTGATAAATAAACTTTGAACCAGCAGCCTGTATGCTCGGTTAAATTGAGGTAAGCTTCCTAAAAAAGGAATAGCTTACCTCAATTTTAATTTTAAGCCTATGAAAGCCATTTGGAACGAAGAAGTAATTGCAGAAAGTAACGATACTGTTGTGATTGAAGGAAACCATTATTTTCCTCACGATTCAATCAAAAAGGAATACTTCACAAAAACAGATACCCACACCACCTGCCCATGGAAAGGAGTTGCTAGTTATTATACCATTGAAGTAAACGGTAGCGAAAACCCAGATGCAGCTTGGTTCTACCCAGAAACCAAAGAAATGGCCAAAGGCATCAAAAACTATGTGGCTTTTTGGAGAGGAGTGAAAGTTGAAGAGTAAACTTTAACACCTCGTTCTAAAAAAGACAGTTAAGCAAAAAACGTGTCAGGTTTTGAAAACCTGACACGTTTAAGTCGTCAATTCCTTGTCGTTATTTATTTTTTCTAAGGCTTCTTTCTTGTATTTCCTTCCAATAGGAATTTGTTGAGCTTGAACTTTAACATAATCATGGCCGAAGGCTTCTATTTTATTTTTATTCACCAAGTAAGATCGATGAACTCGAATAAACCACTCTGGAAGCATTTTCTCTAAACCACTTATCTTTTCCTTGGTAATTATTACTCCTGTACCGATGTTGATCTTAACGTAGTCGGCAAGGCTTTCGACATAGAGAATATCATCAACTGAAATTGAAACAGCTTCACGATTCGACCTTACTGTGATGGTCTGTAATAGGTTTTTCTGATTTGCTTCTTCCAAAGCAGCAATCCTAGCTTCACGTTCGAGGTTTGATCGGTATACCCGAATGAAAGAGAATAAAGTCGCAACAAAATAGATAATGACACCCAACTGCAATACATCACCAGCAATAGGGCTCATTCGATTCCAATTGAAGTCGGTGAGAAAAACAAATGCCGCCATGGTGATTAGCCCAGATAAAAAAACCGAAACCACCATCGTGTAAAAAGTATAAAGCGCAAACCAGAAATGTCTATTCGTTTCTAGATATCGTGGAACCAGAAAAAGATTGAAGAAGTATGAAGTGGCCACCGCCACTGGCATAAGCATGGAGGTGAAATAAAAGGAATCGAGATAATTACTCCATTTCAAACCAAACAATATGTTTAAAAAAGCAAATACAAATACCCAGAATATGACTTGACGATAATGTTTGATCATTATCCAAGATTAAGTAAAACGTTAACTAATTCCGCTCCTTTCTTACTATTTTAACACAAATATCGACTAACGACAGGTATACGAATGGATATGACTTACACATTGCAAAGCTTCCTTAATAGCTTTGAAAGAAAGTTTTAACCCTTAAATATTCAAATTATGCTAGAGTTATTTTTTTCAGGAAGTAAGTTGTTCATGGGCATACAAACGACCGTTGTCGTAATCATGATCGTTTTGTCGGTTTATAGTGCTAAAAACGTTTTGGCCAATCAGGTGAATGAGAATTCACAACGAAAGATAAGCCTTATAAAAGAGGTGGGATTGTTTGCCCTTATTATAGGTATATTCGCCAGCGCTCTTGATTTAACAAGTGCATTCCAAGCCATTGAAATGGCAGGAGATGTTTCTCCTAGCTTATTAGCCGCGGGTTTGAAGCTCACCTTTATCCCTACTATCTACGGACTGATGATCTACTCTTTGTCATTACTCATTTATTTTGTTCTAAGGACACAGGCCAATAAAACGGCTGAATAACACATCAGACTCCCTGTTTATTGACCCGCTCTCGGGCTTTTCAAAAACAATCAATCCGATATGATTTTTTCTCACTTATTTTTTAATCAAAATTATAAAGCTATGAAGTACACCATATATATTTTCATTACATCTGTCTTATTGAGTTCCTGCTCAGGAGGACAAGAAAGCCAATCGTCAAAAGAAAAAAACATTCCTTCTGACGATTTTAAATCAATTCCCATCAACCTTGAAGCGGAAGAGGTAAAATTAGCTTCGGCCATTGAAGCTGTAGAGATAATGCAGCTTGAAGAGGGAAGTGATGGCTTCGTAAGCATCATCTATAAATTAAATGAATCTGCTGAGCACTTTGTAATTGTAGATTCAAAGGAGCTCAATATTTTCATTTATAATAAGCAAGGCAAGTTTGAAGGAACATTTAACCGCAATGGCAATGGACCTGAAGAATATCAGGGCATTACAGATGTATGGCAAGAAGGGGAATATATTATGGTTTACAGCTCTAGGCACAGAGTATTGAAGTACAACCATGAAGGCAACTTTGTTGCTGCCTACAAAATGGAATATCCCTACACCAATGTCTTCCCTCAAAAGAATGGCTATGTCGCGAACCTCAATACGGATGACCTAAATGACAGGCTCGTATTTCTGGATAAAAATTTCAAAAGGAGATCCACTGCCCTTCCGCATTTTGCGAGACAAGATTTTATGCAAATGACTTTCAATACTTTCAACGAATATAAAGAGGGTGCTGATTACAGAACGGCAATGAGTGATACCATCTTTTTTATAGAAGGGAATCAAGCAACACCTCTAATTAAATTGGATTATGGCGAGAATTGGCTTTGGAAAGATACAGACATATTCAGTGACCCCAATAAGGCCATGGGGCTAATTAGCTCATCGGAAAAGGTATGGGACCTTATGTCTCATTTAGTGGGTAATAGGTACTTATACCTTTCATCAAATCTTGGTTTTACAGGTCAGCTTATGAGTGTAATCGACCGTGAAACTGGGGCTCAATTTGCTTTGAATATTTCTAAATCCGAAAAAGAACCCTATACGTTCACACCTATAAAATGGGAAGGTGACAGGCTATTGGTCTCTATGGCCTCTTATGATGCCGTTGAGATCATTGGGAAGTTAACACCAGGGCAAGTTGAGTATAGAACAGGAACAACACTTGAAGCGGTGGAGTCAAACGAAAACCCAGTTTTAATGTGGGTGAAATTTAAGAATTTCAACTAAAGTGCGATAAATTCAACATAGACTCCATTGGGAATACAACAAAAACCCCCAGCCTATTACTAGACTGGGGATTAATGATTCAATCAAATTATCTTTTTATTATTTGTCTGCTGTAAAACTAGCACTCATGTATTCACGGTTCATACGAGCTATATTGTCTAGGCTAATGCCTTTAGGACATTCCACTTCGCAGGCACCTGTATTTGAGCAGTTACCAAAACCTTCATCGTCCATTTGTTGTACCATGTTGAGTACACGCTCTTTTGCCTCTACTTTACCCTGAGGTAGTAGTGCAAACTGCGATACTTTGGCAGATACAAACAGCATGGCCGAAGAGTTTTTACAAGAAGCGACACAAGCTCCACAACCGATACAAGTAGCTGCATCGAATGCTTTGTCTGCATCGGCTTTTGGAATTGGGATAGCGTTGGCATCTTGTGTGTTTCCAGAAGTGTTAACACTCACAAATCCACCAGCAGCCATAATTCGGTCAAAAGCACCTCTGTCTACAACCAAATCTTTGATCACAGGGAATGCCTTTGCTCTCCATGGTTCAATATAAATCGTTTCGCCATTCTTGAATTCACGCATGTGTAATTGGCAAGTAGTAATCTCTCTACCTGGCCCATGAGCTTCTCCATTGATAAACATTGAACAGCTACCACAAATACCTTCTCTACAATCATGATCAAAAGCAACTGGATCTCCCCCATCGTTGATCAATTTTTCATTGAGAATATCCATCATTTCGAGGAAAGAGCTATCTGGAGAAATATCAGATACCTGATAGGTTTCCATCTGGCCTTTTGTTTTATCGTTCTTTTGTCTCCAAACTTTCAGTGTAAGATTCAATCCGTTTGCTGTTGACATATTTTCTGATTCTTAAATTCTCAATTATTTATTTGTATGAACGGGTTTTGAGCTCGATGTTCTCATAGTTTAAAGACTCTTTATGCAACACAGCATCTGCTGGTTCTCCTTTAAACTCCCAAGCCGAAACATGAGTGAAATGTTCGTCATCACGCATCGCTTCACCTTCTTCCGTGCTAAACTCTTCTCTATAATGGCCTCCACAAGACTCTTCTCTCAAAAGCGCATCTCTAGCGAAAAGCTCTCCCAATTCAAGAAAATCAGCCACGCGGCCTGCTTTCTCCAATTCAGGATTCATACTATCGGCACTACCTGGCACTTTTACTTCTTTCCAGAACTCCTCACGGATTTCTTTGATTTCAGCAATAGCCTCAGTTAAGCCTTTGGCATTTCTGGCCATTCCTACTTTGTTCCACATTACTTTACCCAAGCGTTTGTGGAAGTAATCAACCGACTTTGTTCCTTTGTTATTAATAAAGAAATCAATTCTGTCAGTCACTTCTTTTTCCGCGGCAGCAAATTCTGGTAAGTCCGTAGAAATTTCACCTGTTCTAATATCGTTGGCCAAATAATCACCAATTGTGTAAGGCAATACAAAATAACCATCGGCCAAACCTTGCATTAGAGCCGAAGCTCCAAGACGGTTGGCACCATGATCTGAGAAGTTTGCTTCACCAATGGCGTAACAACCTTCAATCGTGGTCATTAAGTTATAATCAACCCAAACACCGCCCATCGTATAGTGTACTGCTGGGTAAATTTTCATCGGTGTTTTGTATGGATCATCGGCAGTAATCTTCTCATACATTTGGAAAAGGTTACCGTATTTTTTTTCAATTACATCAACGCCAAGCTCTTTGATTTTTGCATCAGAAGCATTGTGGATATGTTGAATATTGGCTTGTTCTTGTCCGTAACGCATAATGGCTGAAGAGAAGTCCAAGTAAACTGCCTCGCCTGTTTCGTTTGTACCAACTCCATAACCGGCATCACAACGTTCTTTCGCTGCTCTTGAGGCTACATCTCTTGGCACTAAGTTACCGAAAGAAGGATACCTTCTTTCTAAATAATAATCTCTATCTGCCTCTGCAATCTGAGTTGGTTTTAATTTACCAGCCCGAATGGCTTCCGCATCTTCTTTCTTTTTCGGCACCCAAATTCTTCCATCATTTCTCAACGACTCAGACATCAAAGTCAACTTAGACTGTTGATCTCCGTGCTGAGGAATACATGTTGGGTGGATTTGAGTATAGCAAGGGTTAGCGAAAAACGCTCCTTTCTTGTGTACTTTCCAGCCTGCTGAAACGTTTGAGCCCATTGCATTGGTAGAAAGGAAGAATACGTTTCCGTAACCACCAGATGCAATTACCACTGCGTGAGCAGAATGTCTTTCAATTTCCCCTGTCACTAAATTTCTTGCAATAATACCCCTGGCTTTTCCATCAACTTTCACAATGTCCAACATCTCATGACGGTTGTACATTTTAATTTTACCTTTACCAATTTGGCGTGACATGGCAGAATAACAGCCTAATAGCAATTGCTGACCTGTTTGGCCTTTGGCATAGAATGTTCTTGAAACTTGAACACCTCCAAAAGACCTGTTATCTAGCAACCCTCCGTAATCTCTTGCAAAAGGAACACCTTGCGCTACGCATTGGTCAATAATATTGGCAGAAACTTCTGCTAAACGATAAACATTGGCCTCTCTAGATCGATAATCTCCCCCTTTAACGGTATCGTAAAACAATCGGTAAGTCGAGTCACCATCGCCCTGATAATTTTTTGCTGCGTTAATACCACCTTGAGCTGCAATAGAGTGTGCTCTTCTAGGTGAATCTTGGTAGCAGAATGCTTTTACGTTGTAACCCAATTCGGCCAAACTTGCAGCAGCAGAACCACCTGCAAGTCCAGTTCCAACCACTATTACATCAATAGCACGTTTGTTGGCTGGGTTTACAAGCTTAATATGATTTTTATAGTTTGTCCATTTGTCTTGAATAGGACCTTCTGGAATCTTAGAATCTAATTTCGTCATGGCTACTTATGAATTAAAGAGCAGTTAGATGATGATACAGCGCAATGAAAATAAAACCCGCAGGAATTACAATAGCGTATATAGTACCCAATTTTTTAATGGCAGGCGTATACTTGCTATGCCTTGCTCCCACTGACTGAAATGCCGATTGGAAACCGTGCATTAAATGAAGAGATAGAAATACAAAGCTCAAAACGTAGAACCCTACCCTTAATGGATCATGAAATTTTTCTACCATTTCACCAAAGTATCTAGTAGCATCTTCAGGCAACACCTCTATATATTTGTGCGAAATTTCTGGAATCCAGAAATCATAGAAATGCACACATAAAAAGCCAAGGATCACAAGGCCTGAGTAAATCATATTTCTCGAAAACCACGTAGAATTTTCGCTTCCTTTGTTCATTGCGTACTTAATGGCTCTTGCATTTCGGTTTTTAGCCTCAAGAATAAATCCCATCACAAAGTGGTACACCACCCCAATAATGAGAACAGGCTGTAAAGCGAATTGCACCAACACGTTTGTTCCCATAAAATGAGAGATTTCATTAAAAGTTTCTTCACTCAAAACTGAGGTGAAATTGATAATGAAGTGTTGAAGTAAGAAGATAACTAGAAAAAGGGCTGAGAGTGCCATGGCATATTTTCTACCTATGGAACTCGTAAAGGTTTGTTTTAACCAGCTCATTAATTTATTAAAGATTAAATTTGGTAGTCAAAGTTAAGTTTGCAATCGTTAGTAATCAAATGGCTCTTTTATTTGAATACATTCTAAATTAGAAAACCATCAATCAAACAGATTGTAAAGTTTTTTTGTTCGTAAGTATAAGTTATTCGTGATATTGCGTTAAAGCAAAAACCAAGGTTTGCATGGGGTTAATGAGAAAATCACTTTTTATCATTTCTTTTTTGTTGTTGGCGGCAGTTCAAGCATGGGCCACACACATTAGAGCTGGCGAAATTACGGCTGTTAGAATTTCACAAACAAGCCTAAAATTTAGGTTTACATTGGTAATTTATTCCGATACCGGTTCGGGGGTGCAAGTGGCCGCTGGTGGAGTTTTTAATTTTGGACAAGGCCGAACCATTAGCTCACTGGATGGAGGCAGTCGTCAAACATTTATTGACGCGGCCGTTTTTTTTGAGGAAAGGGTTATTGGAAATGAAACAGCTGTAACCATTTTTCAGTTTGAACATACTTTTGATGGCCCAGGAGTCTATGTAGTCAGTTATACAGAGCAGAATAGGAATAATGAAATTTTGAATATTAATGGAGGCAGCTCACAAGAGGTCCCTTTTCATATTGAAACAGTATTGAGAATAGATCCAGGACTAGATGTCAATGCTACCCCTCAATTAACAATTCCTCCAATTGATCGCGGGTGTGTAGGAGCAAGATTTGTTCACAACCCTGGAGCATATGACCCAGATGGAGATAGTCTTGCCTATAGAATGGTTCCTTTATTGCAAGACAGGGGAGTGGAAGTAAATGGCTACGTTCCTTTGAACAACCCTTCAGTTTCTACAATAAGAGAAGACGGAGGAAGTCCTGCTAAATTTGAGATTGACCCAATCACTGGAACCTTTACTTGGGATGCACCTATGACGGCAGGAGAGTACAATGCAGCCTTCATAATAGAAGAGTGGCGTTACTCCGAAATCACTGAGAAATATGAATTACTTGGTTATGTCACGCGAGACATGCAAATACTCGTAGAAGATTGCGACAACGAAAGACCAGAGCTAGAAATACCAGCCGACACATGTATAGAAGCAGGCACTCTTTTAGAAGCAATAGTAAAAGGAACAGATCCTGACAATAATAAAGTTTTATTAGAAGCTTTTGGTGGTATTTTTAGCTTAAACCCTAATGCTGCAACATTTACTCCAGAGCCAACATTCAGACCCCAGCCCGTAGAGCAATCATTTAGTTGGCAAACCGATCTTTCTCATGTAAGAGAAAGACCATATGAGGTTCAGTTTAAAATATCGGACAAGCCTACTGACCCTGACGCACCTTCTTTAACAGATTTCGCCACTTGGTACATTACCGTTGTAGCACCTGCTCCTACAGGGTTAAATTCTGCTATTGCAGATGCTCGATCGATTCAACTTACTTGGGATAACTATGTGGGAAGAAACTTCAATCCAGTAATGAAAATTTACAGGAGGGTGGATAGCTTCGATTTTGATCCAGAGAACTGTAATCTGGGAATTCCAAATGGTTCGGGCTATGAATTAATTGATCAAGTCCCAATCAACCAAACAAATTATGTTGACACCAATAATGTAAGGCCTGGTGTAAACTACTGCTATAGAATTGTGGCAGAGTTTCCTCTCCCAAAAGGAGGTACAAGCTATGCTTCAATAGAAACCTGTACACTAATCCCGCTAGATGTCCCTGCTATCACCAATGTTTCGGTTGAAAACACAGACTTAACAAATGGAGAAATGTTTGTGAAGTGGATTTCTCCTTTAGAAATTGATGAAGCTTTATTCCCTCCGCCTTTCAGGTACGAACTGATCCGTTACGATGGTTTTTCAGGGAATGGAAATAGAACTGTGGTAACGTCTACTACTGACACAACCTATAATGACACCGGGTTAAACACGCGAGATAAGTCATACCACTACCAAGTAAGGTTTTACGATTCTGGCAACAATCTAATTGACAGTTCTGCTGTAGCATCATCGGTTTGGCTTAGTGCTTTAGGCTTAGTTCAGGCTGTTGAATTAAAGTGGGAAGCCAATGTACCTTGGACAAATAAAGTACAAGAGTATCCTTATCATTATATCATGAGAAACCGTACCGATGCGGCTGCAGATGATGAAATTAACTTCGAATTAATTGATAGCGTAAAAGTTACTGATAAGGGCTTTATATATTTTGATGATGGACGCTTCAATAGTACTCCATTACGGGACGACAGAGAGTATTGCTATATAGTGACCACACAAGGAAGCTATGGAAATGATCTTATTCCCGCTCCGCTAATTAATCAATCTCAGAAATTGTGCATTCAACCTAACGATAGTATACCACCAGAAGAGCCAGAAATAGAAGTGCCAGAAGGCTCTGAAGAAATTGATGGTTTAATCGTGCTAGAAAGCCCTAATTGTGGTGACCTAGAAAACCTAGGTTGTGCATTTAGTAACTTCTCGAATACACTCAGTTGGTCAGCTAATGATGTTGATGGAGACATAGCCAGCTATAATATTTATTTCTCTCCAACTGGTGCCGAAGGTTCATATACTTTGGTAGGAAATTCGAGAGATGCAACATTTACACACACTGGTCTTAGTTCGTTTAAAGGATGTTATAGAGTTAGTTCTGTAGATCGCTCTAATAACGAAAGTACTTTAAGTGCTCCTGTTTGCTTCGATAACTGCCCTAATTATGAGTTGCCAAATACATTCACACCAAATGGAGATGGAATAAATGACACATTCAAAGCTTTTGATAGACCAAACGGAAAATGTCCACGCTTTGTGGAAGCTATTGAGTTTAAGGTATTCAATCGCTGGGGAGGTAAAGAAATTTACAGCTATAGCACACGAAATACTACCGAACCAAATTATTACATTGATTGGAACGGGAAAGATAATAGTGGAAAAGAATTACCAGAAGGCACTTATTACTACCAAGCCATTGTCACTTTCAATGTTTTCAATCCGAGAAAAAAAACTATGGAATTCAAGAATTGGGTAAAGATTGTGAGGTAATCGCTGAAACTTTTTCTTCCCATAAAGTGTCTGGTTAGTATGCAAAAAACATCTGTAAATCAAGAACACGACATCCTGCTCTTCGATGGTGTTTGTAACCTTTGCAATAACTCTGTCAATTTCATTATTGACAGAGACCCTAAAAAGCACTTTAAATTTGCAGCTCTCCAATCTGAATTTGGTCAATCAAAACTTAAAGAGTTGGGTTTTAATCAAGAAGAATTCGACAGTTTAGTATTATTGAGCAATGGCAAAGTTTATAGAAAAAGCTCAGCTGCGTTGCGAATCGCAAAAAAACTAAGTGGGCTTTGGCCATTACTTTACGTTTTTATCATCATCCCTCCTTTTATCCGTCACGGAATCTATGACATCATTGGGAAAAACCGCTATAAATGGTTTGGAAAGCAAGATTCTTGTAGAATGCCTACCCCTGAGTTAAAACAAAGGTTTATTTAACAACGTAGGCTTAATTCATCCATTTTTTGTTTGACAAGCAAAGTAGAATTAGCTTTACCTTCTTAAAAAAAATCAGACTATCAATGAACGCATATGTTTTCCCTGGTCAAGGAGCTCAATTTCCGGGAATGGCCAAAGACCTATACTCTTCTTCAGAAAAAGCAAAAGCACTTTTAGAATCCGCCAATGATATACTTGGCTTTAGGATTACCGATATTATGTTTGATGGCACTGCCGAAGAGCTTAAAGAAACTAAAGTAACACAGCCAGCCATCTTTTTACATTCTGTTGTATTAGCACTAACTTCTGAAAACTTCAACCCTGATATGGTAGCTGGTCACTCTTTAGGAGAGTTTTCTGCTTTGGTTGCAAATGGAGTTTTATCTTTTGAAGATGGTTTAAAACTCGTTTCTCAAAGAGCCTTGGCTATGCAGAAAGCTTGTGAGATAAACCCTTCTACTATGGCTGCTATTCTTGGTTTGGAAGATGAGAAAGTAGAAGAAATATGTGCATCAATTGATGAGGTGGTAGTAGCTGCCAATTATAATTGCCCTGGCCAACTAGTAATCTCAGGCTCGCAGAAAGGAATTGAGTTGGCTTGTGCCGCAGCATTAGAAGCAGGAGCAAAAAGAGCGCTTCCTCTCCCTGTAGGTGGAGCATTCCACTCTCCATTAATGGAACCAGCACGTGAAGAGTTAGAGAAAGCGATTGACACTACACAGTTCAATGAGGCAAAATGCCCTGTATATCAAAATGTAACAGCAAAGGCTTCTACTGACATTAACGAAATCAAAGAAAATTTAAAGATTCAGCTAACAGCTCCTGTTCGTTGGACACAATCTGTTCAAGCAATGGTCGCTGATGGAGCCACTAACTTTATAGAATCTGGGCCAGGAAAAGTACTTCAAGGATTGGTCAAAAAAATCCATAGAGAAGCTGAGGTGTCAAGCATCTAACGTAAAAGCTCTCAACAACAAGACGGAAGTCCTTCAATAACTATTGAAGGACTTCTTTCGTTTATAACTAACTCTAAACCAAGCCTTTTCTTGAGTCAAAGCTTTTGCTTAGCTTAAGGTAATATATTATCCAAAAGTCGCAGCTATGTTAAAACATACTTTAACCCTCGCAGTTTTATGTCTATCATTTAGCTCTCTTGCCCAATCAATATCAGACATTCAGGCTTTACAGCGCGAAAACAATTTAATTTCTCAACAAAACGCTGCATTTAAAGACATAAAGTTAACAAGGGTAGCAGAGTATAATACAGGCTTTGAGAAAAACCCATTGGTATATGAAAACTGGATGCCAGGTGCTATTCTTTTTAAAACAGACCAAAAAGCCGACTCTATATTAGTAAACATCGATGCTCATTTACTTACTTTGGTTTTCAAGCTCAGTGCAGAATACAATCCATTTAAAGTTGAAAATGACGAAATATCAGGCTTTATAATCTATGGGCTGGAAAATAGATTGTTTGTCAGAAAATATAAAAGCGATTTTAAAGAGTTAAGAAACGAACTTCCTTTTTTTGAAATACTATTCGAGAATGACAACTATACTGTTCTAAAACAAGAAACAAAGCGCTTAGCATCAGGAAATAGTGAGATAAGCTACACTACCAAATCAGAAGACAAATACAAAGTAGATATAGATTATTTTTTTAGTAATAGGGCAAGCCTGTTTGAAGATGTTTTCTTGAATAAAAGAGGCTTTAAAGCAATGTCTTCAGAAAGCCAGTATGATGAAATTCAAGATTTTGTAAAAGAAAATAAACTTAAATGGGGAGATGAAGCTGACATGATTAAAGTGTTTAAGAAGTTCTTTTAAACTCTCCTTAGTTATTATAACTACTGAAAAGCGTTTTAAAATTCAGCCTGAAAAATATCTGCTTTTAATTTATCCTGACATTCCTCCAGCATTTCCAATTGCGTTTTACCACTAATAGGATGCTTGAAATTTGGAGCTAATTCTACCAATGGGGCCAATGTAAACCTCCTGTTCTGAATCTCAGGATGTGGAACTTTCAGTTTTGGTTTATCAATCACTGAATTTCCGTAATAGAGTATATCAATATCTATTAAGCGTTGCGCCCATTTCAGGTTTCGAATTCGCCCCATTAAACCTTCAATGATATTGATGATAATCAATACGCGTTCCGGGTTTTTATCGCTATCTACAGTCACCACTTGATTTAAAAAACTAGGTTGGTTTTCAACCCCCCAAGCAGCAGTTTCGTAAATCGAAGATTCTTTCTTAATAGTCAGTTGATGAGCAGTAAGTTGCTCCTTGGCTATTTGCAAATTCTTTTCTCTATCGCCCAAATTAGTCCCCAACAACAAGTAGATATCACTCATAGCTCGCAAATATACTATTTGCTTATTGGAGTTGATAGTGAACCTCTTTAATTTGCCAACTGATAAAATTAGCTAATGAGGGAGATTAGAAACGACTGGACGAAAGAGGAGATTATTGAAATATACAACAAGCCTTTGCTTGAATTGGTATATGAGGCCGCAACAGTTCATAGAAAATTCCATAATTCAAGAGAAGTACAAATCAGTACGTTATTATCTATTAAAACAGGTGGTTGCCCAGAGGATTGCGCTTATTGCCCTCAAGCCGCTCGTTATCATACCGATATCGAAACTAATGATTTGATGACCGTTAGTCAAGTAAAAGCGCAAGCTTTGAGAGCTAAATCAACAGGCTCATCAAGAGTTTGTATGGGTGCGGCATGGAGAAATGTGGAAGACGGACCAGAGTTTGAGCAAGTACTTGATATGGTGCGCACCATTAACACATTGGACATGGAGGTGTGCTGTACCTTGGGAATGCTTACCGAAAACCAAGCACAACGTTTGGCAGAAGCAGGACTATACGCCTACAATCATAATCTAGATTCTTCTGAAGAATATTATAAAGAAATTATATCGTCTAGAGGTTATGACGATCGTCTTCAAACCTTGAAGAACGTAAGAAAAACCAACGTTACCGTTTGTTCTGGTGGAATTATCGGAATGGGCGAATCTATTGAGGATAGGGCAGGAATGCTGATTGCGCTAGCTTCATTAAGTCCTCAGCCAGAATCTGTACCCATCAACGCATTAGTAGCAGTTGAGGGCACTCCACTAGAAGAGCAGCAAGTAATTCCTATTTGGGATATGATTAGAATGGTAGCTACCACCCGAATTGTACTACCATCTACCACAGTTCGTCTTTCTGCTGGAAGAACTGAAATGAGTAAAGAAGGTCAGGCTTTCTGTTTCTTGGCAGGAGCTGGTTCTATATTCGCTGGGGACAAATTGTTAACTACTCCTAACCCCGATGTAAATGAGGACATGGAACTGTTCAATATTCTAGGTTTAACTCCAATGAAACCTTATGCCAAAGGCGCTAAACCAACCCCTGTGAACCCTGATGAAATGACTCCTTCAGAAGCCGAAAAAGTAAAATGGTCGCGCCCAGGACACAGAATTGAAAAGAATGTTGAAGCCACTAAAAAGGCCAACAAAAAAAGGAAGGAAGCTTCATAGCCTCCTTCCTTTTTACTTCTACAGCCTCGCCAAATGAGGTTACATCTTATATTATCTTATCTGCTCTTAGAATAATTTGAATCCAACAGCCAATACCCACTGATTCATGCGTTGATCAACATTGAAGCCTTGGTTTTCTTCAGCAAAACTATCTAGACTACCTTCATACTTTAAGTCAAAAACAAATTTCAATAAATCAATACCCAAGCCTGCTTGATAACCTACAGTAGAATCTTTGTAATTGTTTTTTACATCAGTAGTTACACCATTTAAGTCAGATTCTGCACTGGTCAAGAATCGAAAAGAAGGGCCAGCATTAATTCTTAAAGGCCCAATTTTGCCCCCAACCATAACAGGTACATCAATTCTATTAAATGAAAAATCAACATCATCCGTACCATCATTCAATGTTGCGCTTGAATTACTAAAAAGTAATTCTGGTTGTACATAAATACCAACTACTGGCACCTTTACTCTTAAAAAAGCTCCAAACTGATAACCAAAGTCACCGTCTCCTTCTTTAACAGCAGTAGCATTATCTTTAAGAGATATTTTCGTTGAGGTAACCGCCACTCTAGGGCCAAAATTAACTTGCGCGGACACGCTGTATACCGTAAACAGCATTAATCCCATTATTAAGAACTTTTTCATTTTTCAGTTATTTAGGTTTTAGTTTATAGATTCAAATACTCTGCAATAGGGTTAGCCATGCGTTTTCTAATTCATCATTCCTTAAAAATTCTTGGGCCATGGTGTGCATATGGTACTCCAAGGACTCTGGATCATTCTTGAAACGTAATTTTATTTCTTCTATTTCAGGACGAGTTCCAAAAACCGAAACGGCCTCAGCGTCAGGAAGTTTTTCAATATTCCCTAAACGTCCCAAATTATTACCCGAAAGTACCACACTATTCCGAATTATTTGAGGGATTTGATCATATCCAATCCCTAAATTTTTATTTGGTTTTGGCAATTCGAAAAGAGCATCTCCATTAGCGCGGCAATACCAATCTCCGCCCATTCTACCTACCAAATCAGCTTTAATGGGGTCAGGCATTCCTTGTTCATTAAGAATTTCTTCTTTCAAATGCATCAAAACCACCTCACATATAATGAGATTTCCTGCTCCACCTTCATCTCCCAGAGAGATCACTTCATTTACCTTGCATTCATAGGCAGCAATCGACTCACCTACCCTTGGTGGTTTTACTATTTCGGAAGTCACCTCAGTCAAGCCCGATTTTATAAACTCATTCACTCCTTGGGCATACTCTGTGCTCGCCAACGACATTTGCTCTACAATATCGTAACTCACAATATTGATCACTACTTCCTTTGTTTCAAGAGCGTTTTCAAGCGTATGCTTTGTAGTATTGTCACGTACCCTCCTTGCTGGAGAAAAGACTAAAATTGGAGGATTGGCGCTAAACACATTAAAAAAACTAAAGGGGCTTAAATTCACATTTCCAGCTTGATCCACCGTACTCGCAAAAGCAATAGGTCGCGGACCAATGGTACCCAACATCAAACCATGCAATTTCCCCGTTGGAATTTCTTTAGGGTCGATTCTCATTATTCTTGAATTCTAAAAGTTTTAAACATTCAGTAGCCCCCTACTAACAGGCGCTGCCTCTATTTGTTTGGTAAATACTTGGTCTTGATTTCTGGAAAATTGATTAGGAGTGTAGTCATACAACTCACAAAAACCACAATAGCTAGCGCAAATAAGTAACCTCCATCACCTTGCACTTCTATACCCAGTTTGGTTAAATGGAAAAAGATTGCACCTGAGATTGTTCCCAATCCTAACAGTGCCCCCCATTCATAGCGATTTGTCAGTAAAAGGACACTAGCGATCAATTCCACAATCCCCGTCATGTACCTACCCCAAGGCTCCATACCTACTTGCGTAAAGATATAAATGGATTCTTCAGCTCCAGTAAATTTAAAAAATAGCGTCTGGAGCATAATTAAAGCAGCCAAAAGCCTAAGGATCCACGATACAATCTTCTTTGATTTCTTGTTTTTCATGTTGTCTAATTTCGTTAAAATTAACCGAATTCGACTTCCTTACGCTTATGGCGGCTATTAGTTCTATTTAGCTGGCAGCACCAAAGCACTCACTTCGCCAAAACCAACACGAACTCCATCCTTTTCAGCATGACCGCGCATGATTACGGTGTCGCCATCATTGATGAATTTGCGCTGTGTTCCATCCTTCAGAGTAACTGGTTTTTCACCTCGCCAAGTAATTTCCAACATTGATCCAAACTCTTCTGGTTTTGGACCAGAAATAGTACCCGAACCGTACATATCTCCTACTTGAAGGTTACAGCCATTGCCCGTATGGTGCGCTACTTGCTGACTAACATTCCAATACATGTATTTATAATTGGAATTACTCACTACAGTTTCTTCTGCACCTTCTGGCTTTAAGGCTACTTGCAATTTCACATCGTAATGTAAATCACCTTCGGTTTTAAGATATGGCAAAACTTCAGGATCCTGTTTTGGACCAGCTACTCTAAATGGCTCTAGCGCATCCATCGTAACGATCCATGGTGAAACGTGCGATACGAAATTCTTAGCCAAGAAAGGCCCTAATGGCACGTACTCCCATTTCTGAATATCCCTTGCCGACCAATCATTCAACAATACGAAACCGAAAATATGGTCTGGCGCAGCTTTGGTTGAAACTGGATCGCCAAGTGCATTTTCTTTACAAGTAATGAAAGCCATTTCCAATTCGAAATCGAGCAAACGACAAGGGCCGAAAGATGGCATTTCAGCATCATCGGCTTTAGTTTGCCCTTTAGGTCTATGGAATTCGGTACCTGAAACCACAATGCTCGATGCTCTTCCATGATAAGCCACTGGTAAATGTTTCCAGTTAGGCATTAAGGCATTATCTGCTCCTCTGAACATAGTACCCACATTGCGGGCATGGTCTTCAGAAGAATAAAAATCGGTGTAATTGGGTACCCGAACCGGCATCAGCATTTCTACTTCTTCCTTTGGAATTAGTGCCAATTCCCGGGCGGCTACATTATCTCGAAGTTCTTCATTGCTTTGCTCTAAAAGCTCAGAAATTCGGTTACGCACCTCACTCGTTTTCTTTTTTCCTAAGGCAATAAAAGCATTTAAAAAAGTTTGATTGAAAACGCCAGCAGGAAGACCAAGACCATCGAAATAGCCGTTTTCGTGTAAATAAGTTAAATCCAAAACGTAATTGCCAATGGCCACTCCAGCGCCTGGCTGTAAGTACTCCGTTTTGAAAATACCGAAAGGTAAATTTTGTATTGGGAAGTCTGAATCTTTGGCCACTTCTACCCAAGATTGAAGTGACGGATTATTAGCTTTAATCATATTTTCTCAAAAATTATAGCGTTCCTCTTAATGCTTGCTCGTGCTCAATAGATTCGAATAAGGCTTTAAAATTACCTTTACCGAAAGATTGTGCTCCTTTTCTCTGAATAATCTCGAAGAACATAGTTGGTCTGTCCAACACTGGTTTTGTGAAAATCTGAAGCAGATAACCTTCATCATCTCTGTCAATCAGGATATTCATTTCCTTCAATGGCTCTAAATCCTCGTCAATTTCTCCCACACGCTCTAAAATATTATCGTAATATACTTCAGGCACATAGAGGAACTCAACGCCACGGCTTCTCAAATCGCGAACTGTTTCGATAATGTTGTTGGTGGCCACAGCGATGTGCTGTACTCCTGCCCCATTATAAAAGTCGATGTATTCCTCGATCTGAGATTTTTTCCTTCCTTCGGCTGGCTCGTTAATTGGAAATTTGATTCTACCCGTACCATTGCTCATCACCTTACTCATTAAGGCCGTGTATTCGGTAGAAATATCTTTATCATCGAAAGAAACCAATTGTGCAAAGCCCATTACTTTGGCGTAGAACTCACACCATTTGTTCATTTCGCCCCAACCTACATTACCCACCATGTGGTCGATGTATTTAAGGCCAGTTGGTGCTGGGTTAAAGTCCGTTTTCCACGCTTTGAAGCCAGGCATAAACACACCATTGTAGTTACTTCTTTCCACAAAAATATGGATGGTTTCACCGTAAGTATGAATTCCAGAACGAACCACATAACCATGCTCATCTTCGGTTTTTTCAGGCTTCATAAAAGATTCCGCTCCGCGAGAAGTCGTTTCTTCCCAAGCCTTCGTAGCATCTTCCACCCAAAGGGCAATTACTTTTACGCCATCGCCATGCTTGTTGATGTGTTCGTTAATTGGGCCGTCTTTCTTTAAAGGCGAAGTAAGTACCAATCTAATTTTGTCTTGCTGAAGGACATAAGAAACACTTTCCTTATTGCCTGTTTCCAGACCAGAATAAGCTACTGATTCGAAACCAAATGCGGTTTTATAATAGTGCGCTGACTGTTTAGCGTTGCCTACGTAAAGCTCTACATAGTCGGTTCCGTTGATCGGAAGGAAGTCTTTTGCTTCCTTAAATATTTTTTCTCCAGGATAATTTGCGTTCTCTGTTGCCATGATTTCGTTATTCTTCTAACCAAGATTTATGATAATCTTTTACTAATAATTTCATTGCGGCTTCGGTTACCTTTAATGGTTTAAAAGTATCGACCATGACCGCCAATTCTTGGGTTTCTGTTTTACCCAAGCTTCTTTCCATCGCTCCCGGGTGCGGACCGTGAGGGATTCCCGCTGGATGCAATGTGATTTGCCCTTTCTCTATGTTGTTACGACTCATAAAGTCGCCATCAACATAATAAAGCACTTCGTCCGAATCGATATTACTGTGATTATAAGGCGCAGGCACCGAATCTGGATGGTAATCGTAGAGCCTTGGCACAAACGAGCACACCACAAAAGCATCCGTTTCGAAAGTTTGGTGTACGGGAGGCGGCTGATGCACACGCCCTGTTATTGGCTCGAAATCGTGAATTGAAAAGGCATAGGGGAAATTGTAACCATCCCAGCCCACTACATCAAAAGGATGTGTAGCGTACACATATTCGTGGATCATGCCCTGCTTCTTCACCTTAATAATAAAGTCGCCCTTCTCATCGTGTGTCTCTAAATTCTGTGGTCTTCTAATGTCCCGTTCGCAATAAGGCGAATGTTCTAAAAGCTGACCAAACCAGTTGCGGTAACGTTTTGGTGTATAAATCGGCCTGTGTGATTCTACAATGAACAAGCGGTTTTTCTCATCGTCAAATTCAATTTGATAGATCATTCCGCGCGGTACCATCAGGTAATCACCATAGCCAAATTCTAAAGTACCAAGCAAAGTGCGAAGCCTGCCTGTCCCTTGATGGATGAAAATCAATTCATCACAATCCGAGTTTTTATAGAAATAGTCAGTTTGAGATTTTGTTGGCGAAGCCAGAATAATCTCACAATCGCTATTCACCAAGACTGGTGTTCGACTTTCAAGGTAATCTGCTTTTGGTGGCACCGAAAAGCCCTTCAACCCAAGCGAAAGCATATTCTTCTCCACCGCAATTTTGGGAGAAACATCGTATGAACGAAGTACCTCTTTGACCTGTGTAGGCCTATGAACATGGTAGAGCAATGACGACATTCCGTCAAAGCCTACAGTTCCGAAAAGCTGCTCGTAATAGTAGCCACCGTCTTCCTTTTTAAAAGTAGTGTGGCGTTTATGTGGGATTTTTCCCAATTGATGATAAAACGGCATATTGCTTTGTTTTAATTATTCCGCTCCCGTAAACCTAAGAGCTTACTATAAACAGCCCCTGAAACAAGTTCAGGGTGACTTACTATATTAATTGCTTCAGAGAATTTTCCAATGCTCTTTTCGAGATGCCTGTTTTTTCTGGAGAAAGGTCATATACTTTCTGCAATGCATTTCGAATAATATTGGCTGTATCCTCAAAAATCGCCTCATCTGTCAAGGCAATTCCACCCTGCATAAGATACGCAAAAACACGCGCCATTCCACAGTTGGCAATAAAATCTGGTAGCACTGAAAGGTTCTCGTCTGCAAATAAACCAGTAGGCCCAAAGAAAATTTCAGGATCATTGAACGGTACATTCGCACCACAAGAAATCACTTCCAACTTCGATTCGATCATACGATCTACCTGTGGCCTTGTGATCAATCTTGAAGCCGCAGCAGGAACAAATACTTCGAAGTCTAAGCCCCAAATTTCTTCATTGATTTGATCGAAAGGGATCATATCTTTAGCAACAAGTTGGTTGCCCTTTCTGTTTAAAAAGTAGTTTTTGATTTCTTCTAAAGAGAATCCTTCTTGTTTCATTACCCCACCTTCACGGTCGATAATACCCACCACTTTCATTCCCATTTGAGCCAAATAGTAACCCGCAGCAGCGCCTACATTTCCCCAGCCTTGAATAACAGCTCTTTTCTCTTTGTAGTTACCACCCCAGATTTGATAATAGCTGCCAATGGCTTCTGCTACGCCATAGCCAGTAATCATATCGGCTACTTTGTATTTTCTGTTCAAATCAGGCGTGTACTCTATATTCTCAATTACTTTGACTACACCATTTCTAAGCTGCCCGATACGATTAATTTTCTCGGCTTCGGTAGGTTTAAAGTGACCGTTGAAAACACCTTCTTGTGGATGCCAGATTCCAGCTTCTTCGGTCATGGCAATTACTTCGTGAATTTCGTCCACATTTAAATCACCACCTGTTCCATAATAGAATTTCAACAGCGGGCTTACAGCCGCAAACCATCTTTTCAATACGCCTTCTTTTCTTGGATCTTGTGGGTCGAAGTTGATACCAGATTTGGCACCACCAATGGCTGGACCAGAAATGGTGAATTTCACTTCCATGGTTTTGGCAAGCGATTCCACTTCTCTTTTATTCAAACCAACACGCATTCGAGTACCGCCACCAGCAGCTCCTCCACGCAATGAGTTTATTACTACCCAACCTTCGGCCTCGGTTTCAGAATCTTTCCACTCAAAAACGATTTCAGGTCTCTTATTTTCAAATTTCGCTAATAGCGCTTCCATATCTCTTTTTACTAAGGTCAAATACTAACAAATATACTTTTTACATTTTGGTCAAAATACCTTTCACCCAAAATGATTTTTATATTCAGACGATTCGAATTAATTAACACCAGACAACAGTACATTCCACTTTAAAACAGCCCAAAAACACGTATCTTTAGAAAATTCCACTTCTATGAAATTAGACGCCACCGACATTCGCATTTTAGAGATTCTGCAAGAAGATGCACGCATCACCACAAAAGCCCTTGCCGATCAGCTCAACCTTTCTACTACACCAGTCTTCGAGCGGATTAAACGTTTGGAAAGAGAAGGAGTTATTAGAAAATATGCGGCATTGCTCGATGGTAAAAAACTAGACTTAATGCTCACGGCATTTATCTCTATTTCGCTTACGAAACACAGCCGTATGTACTTAGAAAAATTCGTGAATGAAATAAAGGCTTATCCTGAAGTAATGGAATGCTACCACATTGCTGGCAACTTCGATTTTCTTTTAAAAGTGGTGGTTAAAAGCATGGAATCATACGAAACCTTTATACTTACCAAACTCTCTACCACAGCAAATTTGGGACAGGTACAAAGTTCATTTGTGCTCTCGAAGAACATTCATACTACGGCATTTAGTTTTTAAGAAGAGGTAAGACAACAGTGACCATTGAGGAATTAACAAGCACTTTATGTGCTAAACTTCATTCTTCTGGCTTCTAACTTCCGTGTTCCGACTATTCCACCTATTTTTGCAGCCTAATTTTATTCAAACAATTACATGTCGCTTTCAACGAAGTATAACCCGAACGAGATAGAAGATAAATGGTATGCCCACTGGATGGAAAAAGGATATTTCCATGGCAAGGTAAACCCACAAAAAGAGCCTTACTCTATTGTCATTCCTCCGCCAAACGTAACGGGCGTACTCCACATGGGTCACATGTTGAATAACACAATCCAAGATGTGCTGATCAGAAAAGCCCGAATGGAAGGTAAAGAGGCTTGCTGGGTACCTGGTACCGACCACGCTTCGATTGCTACCGAAGCCAAAGTAGTGAAGATGCTTCGCGAAAAAGGCATCAAAAAATCAGACCTCAGCCGAGAAGAATTCCTTACCCATGCTTGGGAATGGAAAGAAAAATACGGGGGAATCATTCTTGAGCAACTAAAGAAACTTGGTGCTTCATGCGACTGGGAGCGTACAGCGTTCACCATGGATGAAGGTTACCACAAGGCGGTGCTTCGTGTTTTTGTTGACCTATATAATAAAGGTTACATCTACCGTGATCTACGCATGGTCAACTGGGATGTGGAAGCCCAAACTACAGTTTCGAATGAAGAGGTGATATATGCCGATCAAGATGAAATTTCGAAACTTTACAAGTTTCAATACAGCATTAAAGATTCTGACGAAAAGGTAATTATTGCTACGCAGCGTCCTGAAACTATTTTGGGCGATGCGGCCATTGCCGTAAACCCAAAAGATGAGCGTTTCCAACATTTGATTGGTAAAACGGCACTTGTGCCTTTCGTTAATCGCGAAATCCCAATCATTGCGGATGATTATGTTGAAATCGAATTCGGAACAGGCTGCTTGAAAGTAACGCCTGCTCACGACCCGAATGACTATGAAATTGGTTTGCGTCACAATTTAGAAGTGATTGACACCATCGGCTTTGATGGTAATTTGAACGAAAACTGTGGTGTACCAAAATATGTGGGCATGGAGCGCTTTAAAGCCCGCAAAGTAATGGTTAAAGACTTGGAAGAAGCTGGTTACTACATCGGTTTCGAAGAGTTCACTACCCGAATCGGTCGTTCAGAAAGAACAAACACAGTGATAGAGCCAAAGCTTTCTTTACAGTGGTTCATCAAAATGAAAGAAATTTCGCGCACCGCACATCAAGTGGTAATGAATGACGAGGTAGAACTTCTTCCTTCAAAATTCAAAAACACCTACAACCACTGGATGGAAAATGTACGCGACTGGTGTATTTCGCGTCAGCTTTGGTGGGGACAACAAATTCCAGCCTATTTCTATGGAGAAGGAGAAAACGATTTTGTAGTAGCTGAAACAGAAGAAGAAGCTTTAGCATTGGCGAAAGAGAAATCGAGCAATGCTCAACTGACTGCCAATGACCTAAAGCAAGATGAAGATGTGCTCGATACTTGGGCATCTTCATGGTTATTCCCTATGGCGGTTTTCAACGGTTTTGATGATTCTTGTTTTGATAGAGAGACAGGTAAAATAATCAAAGGCAAGAATGCTGAGTTAGACTACTTCTACCCTACTTCTACTTTGGTGACTGCTCCTGAAATTCTGTTTTTCTGGGTGGCCAGAATGATAATTGCAGGTTATGAATACACTGATGAAAAACCATTCAAGCACGTATACCTTACTGGTATCGTTCGCGATAAGCAACGTAGAAAAATGTCCAAATCATTGGGCAACTCACCTGATCCGCTGGATTTGATTAAAGAACTAGGGGCTGATGCTGTCCGTACTGGAATGCTTTTCTCTTCACCAGCAGGTAACGATTTGCTTTACGATGAAAAACTCGTAGAGCAAGGAAGAAACTTTGCCAACAAGATTTGGAATGCCTTCCGTCTAGTAAAAGGTTGGGAAGTTGGTGGCAAATCTAACGGTGAAGAAAACCAAACCGCAGTGCGTTGGTTCGATTCTAGATTCAATGCAGCACTTGCTGAAATCGAGGATCATTTCAGCAAATTTAGAATTTCTGATGCCCTCATGACCACTTATAAGCTCATTTGGAATGACTTCTGTTCTTGGTACTTAGAAATGATCAAGCCTCCGTTTGGCGAACCTATCGACAGACCTACTTATGAGGTAACGCTGAATTTCTTCGAGAAAATCATGAAGATACTTCATCCGTTTATGCCTTTTATTACTGAAGAAATTTGGAGTGAGTTAAGAGAAAGAGCCGAAGGACAGGACATCATTGTTTCTACTTGGCCAATCATTGGCGGAGCAGACGAAGCACTAAACAAACAATCTGAAATCGTATTTGAATTGGTTTCTAACCTTAGAAATCTACGTTCATCAAAAGGAATTTCTCCAAAAAAGGCGTTGGATTTAGCAATTAAATCAGAGCACCCTGAAGCCTATGAGCCTTTTGTAAATATCATCAAGAAGTTGGCCAACATCGATCAGCTTACATTTACAAACGAAAAGGTAGCTGGCACTTTGGGCTTCGTCATCAAATCCGATGAATTCTTTATTCCTATGGAGGAAGGAGCGATTGATGTTGAAGCGGAAAAAGTCGAAATACTGAAGGAACTTGAATACACGAAAGGCTTTTTAAATTCTGTAATGAAGAAGCTGAGCAACGAACGTTTTGTAGCTGGCGCACCAGAACAAGTGGTTGCAATGGAGAAAGCCAAACAAGCAGACGCGGAAGCAAAAATCAAAGTACTGGAAGAGAAACTAGCCGGACTGAGTTAAGGGTTATCAGTTTACAATTAAACATGGAAACAGCCTCTAAAGGGCTGTTTTTTTTTACACCTTAAAAAAAACCCTTATACACTTTTCATCATCACACCCATTGATGATTGATGTCAACCTAAATTGAAAGCCAACAATACACTTCTGTTTACAGAAAGCAACTTTAGCCCCAACAGAGGACATTCTTTCAAAGGGAATAGCCTCCAAAAAGTTCTCTGTAAAAAGCTATAGTTATCAGAAAGCATCATAAAAACTGATTCAAAGAAAAGGCTTCCACATTGACTAATTATAAATAAAACTAAAATTCCAATTCAAAAAACAGCTCATGCATTTATTATTTTTGAATATTATATATATTTTTATGAATTATAAACTCTTAACAGCAATATTATGAATTATAAGTTAAAAGGATTTAAATATTCAAAAATGTATTTCATGGTGATTTTAATGCTTTTTATCTCAAGCAAAAGCATTTTTTCTCAGTCTGGCGTATCAATTTCATTAACCATGAAAAACATGGACACAGGAGTAACTGCAAACAATTGTTCAACCATCGACTTAGATTTGGGTTATATAGTTGAATACAGTGCGAAGGTAAAGCTCACAAAACTAGGGGGAGGTGTAATTGGGCAAGGTTACATTGACATATACACCTTTAAAGACCAATACGAAACCCCCTATCCTCTCACCGCTTCTTATACTATTAACAGTGGAAACACCTCAGAAGAGGTAAATATTACCGTTCTTTTGCACAGTACAGCCTACAATGCTATGGGAGGAAAGTTGTACGCCAAATTTCAAAGCTATGAATCTTGCAAGTATGATGTAATAAAAACCGTACCCCCAACTTTTAATATAAATAATGCTACTATTGAATGTGGCTCAACTGATATTAAAACATTTACAGTGGGAAAAACTGGTGGTAGCTCAGGTGCAATTTCATATCAATGGGATCTGGGTAGTGGGTGGAGCCACAATGGAGTGCCAAAATCATCACTAACAACAACTCAGCCCTCTATTCAACTAGTACCACTAAGTTACCCTCCAAGTAACGTCAAAGTCACTCCCATTTTTAAAGGGGTAAATCAACCACAACTTACCTCAAATGTTACCATGAAAAGCATTTCCACCTATGGTTATTCCATTTCCTCTCCTCTTGGTGTACTCTGTGGCTCTTCTGTTTTTTCTGTTGATAACCTACCCCTTAATACTAGTGTTGTATCATGGAGTATTGTCAATAACAGTTGGTTTACGATTGCTCCAAATGGTAACCAAGCCACTGTCTCTCCAACCTTTAGTAATGCATATGGATTTGTTACTGTAAATGCCACTATTCAAGACTCTTGTGGTCAACAAGCCGTGTTATCTACAACCAGACATTTTGGTAAAGCAGAAATTGAGAGTGTTCTTTTTTCAAATGGCATAGGTGAAACAGACTATTTTTGCACGAGCCATGCTGGGAATGATTATGAGTTTTTTCCAAAGCTTACGGGAACGACACATCAGGTTCGACTTTCCAAATTTATTCCTACTACACAGGTTCTTTATACCTCTAACTGGAGCAATGGAGATAGTGGCACATTAAATTACACGCCACAACCTGGCTATTATTTATTTGAAATGAGAAGGACCAATGATTGTGGAACTACTGACTGGTGGGGCACTGAAGTTGAATTTGTGAATTGTGCTTTATTTGCAAGGTCCTTTTCCTATTCTTTATATCCAAACCCCGCGACTGATGAGTTAATCATCGAAAAAAAGAACTCTGAGTCTAAAAACTCTAACCAGAACCTTAATCTTAAATCAAATGAGTTAATTCAATATGAAGTTTATAATCAAGAGTTAACTAAAGTTCTAGAGGGTGAATTTCAATCGAATAAATTCAGGTTAGACTTAACTAGCTTAACTAAAGGAAAATACATTATTAAGATATACAATAATTCAACAAAAAGGATAAGCACACAACAGTTTCTAGTTAAGTAAAATGATGAAGATGTTAAAACTTCATCTTAATAAGTTAAATTATAGAAGCCCAATTGATACAATTGGGCTTCTTCTTTTTTAATACTACCAAAGTATCATTCATACCTAATTCAACCTTGAAATATCCCCTACATTTCACCACCTTTGCGCTTCAAAAAATTACAAACTATGACTTCAGATCAGCTGAAAGATTTAAAAGCCAGAGTAGCGGCTTTGAGGGGGTATCTTTGACTACGATGTCAAGAAACGTGAAGTAGAAGAGGAAGAGCTAGTTACAGCCCAACCAGACTTTTGGAATGACCCAAAAGAGGCCGAAAAAGTATTAAAACAGATCCGTTTAAAGAAGGTTTGGACCACAAGCTTTGAAAACGTTATTACCGCTTTAGAAGACGTTGACACCTTAAGCGAATTCCTTGAAATGGGAGAAGTGTCAGAAGAAGAAGTGGAAAAAGAATATCAAAAAGCAATTGAAATCTTAGAGGAAATTGAATTCAAAAAGATGCTCAGTGGTGAAGAAGATCAGCTGAGTGCAATGATTGAAATCAACCCAGGCGCAGGCGGTACCGAAAGTAACGATTGGGCTGAAATACTCATGCGCATGTACATCATGTGGGGGGAAAGCAAGGGCTATAAAGTCAAACAAATTCATTACCAACCAGGCGATGTAGCAGGATGTAAATCTTGTACCCTTGAATTCGATGGTGAATTTGCTTTTGGCCTATTGAAGGCCGAATCTGGAGTACATCGATTGGTGCGTATTTCTCCTTTCGATTCTGGTGGACGAAGACACACCTCATTTGCCTCTGTATTTGCCTACCCTGTAGTTGATGATACTATTGAAATTGAAATTAACCCTGCTGATATCAGTTGGGATACTTTCCGATCGGGAGGAGCTGGTGGACAAAACGTAAACAAAGTGGAAACTGGGGTACGCCTAAAACACGCACCTACTGGAATTACGATTGAAAATACAGAAGGTAGGTCGCAGCTTGGTAACAAAGAAAAAGCGCTTTCGATGCTTAAATCGAGACTCTATCAAATTGAGATGGACAAACGAAACGCAGCTCGAGATATAGTAGAAGGCGAAAAAAAGAGAGTTGATTTTGGTTCTCAAATTCGGAACTATGTGTTGCACCCCTATAAATTAATCAAAGATGCCCGAACAGGTTTTGAACGAACTGATGTACAAAACGTGTTAGATGGTGACTTAGACGATTACATAAAAGCCTATTTAATGCAACAATAAATTAAATGGAGTTTCGGCTCCATTTTTTGTTTACCACTATGCCCAAAAGAAAGACAGGAACGCCCAGCATTTACACTTTACAGTTCTTTTTACTCTGCTTAAGCTCCTTCCTGTTCTTTGGTAGCTTTAATATGATCGTACCCGATTTGTATGACTACATCAGTTCATTGGGTGGTGGCGAATACAAAGGTTTAATCATTTCTCTATTTACTGTAACGGCAGGGCTTTCAAGACCCTTTAGCGGAAGGTTATCCGACACCATTGGCCGAATACCCGTAATGATCTTTGGTGCTGGTGTTTGCTTTGTAATGGGTTTTCTCTATCCAATGGTTAGCACGGTATGGGCGCTTTTACTCCTCCGGTTTTTACATGGATTTTCAACGGGCTTTAAACCCACAGGTACCTCGGCCTATATTGCTGACATAGTGCCTTCTACAAGGCGTGGTGAGGCTATGGGGCTTTCTGGTTTTTTCGGAAGCTTAGGCATGGCAGCGGGACCTTCCATTGGCCCTAAAATTACGGAGGCTTATGGCTTAGACATGACCTTCTATACCTCTTCTGTAGCTGCAATACTCTCCGTAATCATATTAGCAGGCATGAAAGAGACCTTACAAGAAAAGGTCAAATTCCACCCGAGATTACTCAAAATCAAATGGAATGAGGTTATTGAGCCAAGAGTATTCAACCCTTCTCTCCTCTTTTTATTAACCGCATTTTCTTTTGGGGCGGTACTCACTTTAGTGCCAGACTTAACAATGCAACTCGGTTATGATCAAGGCCAAAAAGGAATTTTCTTTACTGTGTTCGTAATTTCATCATTAGCCATTCGGCTTTTGGCAGGAAAAGCTTCTGATAAATATGGGCGAATAATCGTATTAAAAATAGCGGCATTGGCCATAGTCGTTTCTGATATTCTTATCGCCTATACGCACACTCAAACCATGTTGATGATCAGCGCTGTAATGTTTGGAGTTGCAGTAGGTATGAATACCCCAACCATTTACGCATGGACGATTGATTTAAGTTTAGATCATTTGCGCGGCAAAGGCTTGGCCACCATGTACATTGCTCTAGAAATTGGCATTGGCTCAGGAGCACTTATTGCTGGATGGATTTACTCCAATCATATTGAAAACCTTCGTGAAGCCTTCTTGCTTTGTGCTGCGCTATCTTTTATTGGCTTTCTATTTCTTACTTTTGGTTTAAATTGGTCGAAGCGGTTTGTGAAAAGTACGGTTTAATTGAGTCAAACCCACCAAAAGTTGAGACCAAATTGATCACTCAATTCAGTAACCTATAACCATTTAATATACAGAATTTTTGGAGGGTTATTCCTAGATTTAAAAATCATGAAAACACCAAAGACGCTGCTTCCGTTTTTTGCATTTGCCTTTCTCCATTTGTTGGCCAGGCTAATGGATTTTCCTACCATGGCCGATTTCACCAAACCACTTTTAATGGTGGGTTTGATGATTTATTTCAATAATGAAGTACCGAAAACGGTACTGAGCAAATTTGTGAATGCAGCCCTCTTTCTCTCTTTACTGGGAGATGTTTTCTTGATTTTCTCCGATGCTCAACCCATCTTCTTTCTGCTGGGTTTGGCTTCATTTTTACTCGCTCACCTAGTCTATATTTTCCTTAACCTCAATTTGGTAGATACGGAAGACCGAAAACTAAAATTCAGGTGGCACGATTTACTCTTTGGTATTTACGGCCTTGTGATATTTCAGCAAATCAAACCAGGTTTGGGGGATATGATGATTCCTGCCCTACTCTACACCATCGTGATTTGCATTATGGGCATTACCGCCAGCAAGCGCTGGGGCAAAACAGACAAAACCAGTTTTTGGTGGATTATGATTGGCGCCTTTTTCTTCATCATCAGCGATAGCATTTTGGCCATCAATCAATTTGGAACACCCTTCCCGCAAGCTGGTTTCCTAATTATGCTTACTTATATTATCGCCCAATTTATGATTGTTAAAGGGATTGTTGGGTTTATTAAGGGGCTTAGTATTAACTAAATAAGCGGAATTCAAATCACCCTTCAGTATAAATGCCAATTCATAATATTCACTAGAGTTAGTCTACTCTACTTTATCCTTCATTAATAAAAACTTACTCCCTTAAGCTATTTCTTTAAGGCTAGGAAATCCCATTCCATAAAATTCTTGGTGGCATGAAGTTTGTTATTAACATAATTTTAAATATTGCTTTTCAATGAAGAGTTAAGTTCATTTTTTTTTAAGGCGATATGCACTAGCAAACGCCATCTAACCAAAACGACTTAAAATGCAAAAACCGAGTACCACTGCCTACCATCTTTCGGTTCTACTTCTGTTATTTGTAAGCTCCAATCTATTCTCCCACCAAAATCATTTAACATCCGATGCAGCACTAGCCGATAAAATCTATATCCAAACAGACGGCCAGGTATACACCCAAGGTCAGACCATCTGGTTTAAGGCGATTGTTGTCAACACTGACCACTTGCCCTCTGCCAATAGTGGAGTGTTATACGTTGACCTCATTAGCCCAACTGAGGAGATCGTGCAGTCAAAAATAATCGATGTTATTGGAGGTAATGGCACGGGTTTTTTTGAGCTTTTTAAAAACACGCCCCCAGGCCTGTATTTGATCAGGGGCTATACCGAATGGAACAAGAATTTTGGTGAAGGCCACTTTTATAAAGAATACATTCGCATATACCCAAAAAACCAAGAGTCAATTAAAAAACAGCTTATACAGAATGTAGTGCTGGAGAAAAATACTGACACCGATATTTTCAAAGCCCAACTTGTGCCTTTGCAACTCGACAGCCTTCACAAAGGGAGCCTTGCTGTGCATCTTACTGTAGATGGGATCAAGGACTCTACCACACTAAAGCCCACAAGAGACGATACTTACCAGCTGGAATATGAAATGCCCAAAGAGTCTGGATTACTGTCCGTTAAACTCACTACCGAAAACGGAAAGATTTATTCCCAAACTTTTCAAGTAGGAGAAGGCGACATAGACTTACAATTCTTTCCTGAAAGTGGCGACCTTGTCGATGGTTTAAGCAGTAAAGTAGGCTTTAAAGCAATTGGGCCAGATGGAAAAGGGGTTGAAGTTGAAGGGCAAATAATGGATGAGGAGCGAAATGTCATCACTGAGTTCAAGAGCAATGCCTTGGGCATGGGCTACTTCTTAATCATGGCAAGCAAAAACCAGAAGTATTATGGCAAAATCTCTAAACTCATAAACAACAAGTTTGTAGACGCTTTGTATCCATTATCAGCGGTCAAGGACAACGGAGCAGTCATGTCGGTGAGAAAAAAAGAGACGAACATCGAACTGAGGATAAACACGGTGGGCATGAAAAGTGATTCGGTAGCATTGGACATTGAAAGCAGAGGTATTAACTACATAAATACTAAGGTAAAGCTCAATGAAGATGGTCAGCTTTTTTTAACTATACCAGAAGTCGAATTGCCAGATGGCATCGTAAGCATTGTTTTAAAAGATAATAATAGGGTTCCAATGGCCCAGCGATTGTTGTTCAACGAAGCATTAAACGGGCGTCTAAAGATTACGGTATCCACCGACAAACAAACATACGCCCAACGAGACCGCTCAAGGCTAAAGGCTAAAATAGAAGATAACAGTGGAGGTTTGATGGAAGCCAATGTGTCTGTAATGGTGATCAACAAAAATGAAATGGGTCAGATTCAACAAAACCGCCATAACCTGCTCTCCTATATGTTGGTAGGTTCAGAACTCACAGGGCATATTGAAAACCCAGCAGCGTATTTCAATGCTGACAATAACGATAGATTTTCTGACCTAGACGTACTTATGCTCACCCAGGGCTGGAGCACATACAACTATAAGCCTATGCAACTGCCCCCCCTTAAGTTTCAACCCGAGAACAGTCTAAAAATAAGTGGCACCATAACCGGAGGTTTGGGCCGAAACAAACCTTTAGAAGGTATTCAGTTAACCTTAACAACTTTGTCTGATTCTCCATTTTTTGACATGGTAGAGTCTGACAGCTTGGGCAGGTTTTCTACCTCCTTACCCAATACATACGATGGTGCCACCATGGTAATAATGAAGACTGGGAAAAAGGATAAGGCGAAGACCTTTAATCTCGATTTAGATCAGAATACAATCCCAAGCGTAAGGTTCGAACATAAAAGAGAAATTGAAAAAGTGGACAGTGTGGTGTATCAATTGTTGGTAAAGCATCAAGAGAGAACAATGATAGAGTACGCCTTCGATTCTACTTTAAGAGATTTGGGAGAGTTTGTGATTGAGGACTATTATATGAGTCCTTTAAGAGAAGAGGTAATAAAAAAACACGGAAAGCCTGATGTGTTTGTGGACGGTGATGAGCTTAGGCAGAAAAAGTTAAAATGGAGTGACAGATTCGGTAGTGTAATAAAATATCGGTACTCACCAGAAATGTTTCATACAGAATTTCATATTACACCAGCTGAATCACCATATAAAGGAAAAGCGCTTGACTTTATAAGGACTGCTGGAGAAGAAGCCACGCTATATTTAGTAGATGGAATACTCGTATTACCAATAGACTATGATTTAGTACCTAACATTCCCATTAGTGAAGTAAAGAGTTTTGAAATTATAAGGCAGCCAGGGAGTTTCACTAAAAGCCTACTTGAGCTTTTTCCTTATGTCTTTAAAAACCCCTATAAGATTTACAGCTATTTATCCATTTACACTTATGCAGGGTTGGGGATTAACGGTGTTACAAAGGCAAAAGGCATTTATAAAGAAGAGGTACCCACCTTTTCACCACAGAGAGAGTTTTATGTGCCAAAGTATGAGGTACTGACAAACGAAGACTGGATTAGACCTGATTACAGGGCGCTGGTTCACTGGGTACCAAGCCAAAACACGGATGTTCTTGGAGAAGTAGAAACTGCCTTTTACAATGCCGATAAGCTCGGAGAAATGATGGTAGTGGTTGAAGCAATTTCACTAGATGGAAGAATTGGCTATCAGGAATATACTTACGAGGTTGAAAAAAGGAATCGCTAACAATTATGCTCATTATGTTGGGTACTATGAGTGAACCCCAGAGTACACACAGATTAAATATAGTAATTTTAAAACCACCAAGTATGATAAAGCCCATAAAACTGTTACTTATCGCCTTCATCCTAACCTTTTTGAGTGCCCATAAAACCTTTAGCCAAGAAGTATCCATTTCTAACGTTTTTACCTTTGGCGGAAATGGATCAGATGGAGGACTAAACATTTTCAATAAGAACAACGACTTAACGATCTATCTAGGGCCAAGACAACTTGTAAAGGATGGAGCAATATCTAACCCTACCCTGTGGTGGAACAATACCTCTGGAAAACAAGCTACTGCTGTTTTTCTAGTTAACGGAACCAGGACTTCTTTTGGTCGAGCTCAACCAATTATTCGGCCAGTGCCACTTGGACGGAGAAAGACAGGTATCGATGCAGTGTCAAATTTTCAGTTCTATTATTGTTACTGCACGGCTAACCCTGATGTGAAAAATGTAAATTATGCCCTGCCTGTAAGCCCCAATAAAACAGTAACTGTAGAAAAGGGATCGAAAGAATTCGTGCAAGGTGATAATAATCGACTAAGTCGATTTTTCGGCACCCTATTTAAACTACAGAAGGGTGACACCATTCGTGCGGCACGTGGAGGTTTAATCGAAGAGGTAGTGTTGTATGCAGAAAAAGAGTTTGAGCAGATCAACCGTTTAAAAGTGAGGCATGCCGATGGCACAATATCGGACTACTTTGGTTTCGAAGCACACTCCGTCACCGTTAAAAAGGGTGACGAGGTCTTTACTGGAATGCCTTTAGCGAGAGCAAGTGGTACTGAAGTGCCTAATTCATCTGATTTGCTTTTTACTGTATCTTATCTAAAGTTAGATGTTCAAAAGGAATTTGACGATTGGACTTCAATAGTTTTTATGGACCCTACATTTAAAACCAGAGACTATGAAGGACCTTTGATGGACAACAAAAGCTATGTCGGTTTCATCAATACTGACCTTATCATTCAAGAGATGTCAGGGAGGGTGAAAAGGGAATTCAGGCGAAATTCAGGAAGAAACTCAAACTATGACTAATATTCAAGTGTCCTTCTTTAGGTTAAATAGGATTTTGAGAATTGAAAGTTCGCCTTTCCAATACCAGCTTACTTATATTCTTGCCCAGTTTACGATTGAGGGGAGTTGTGGAGTTTATTAAAGGCCTTAAGGCGAGCGAGTAGTTACTACTTCAAATCGAACTTATAAACCTTTTTCACGCCTAAGCTATCGTCTTCGGCTATACCGTAAATGGAGTTATTCTTATCAAGATCAAAGCTCCGCAGATACTTATCAAGTTCATAAGCCTTTATTAGTTCACCATCCCAATTCACAATAAATAAGTATGATTTATTAAGCCCAGAATTAGGGTACCCTTCCTCAGTTAAGTACTCGTTTTGACGAAGCCCACTGTACAAACCATAAATGGCCTCACTCGTAACCTTCACATCAAGAAATGCATAAACGACCACATCAGGCACAAACCATTTTGATGGTTGAGAAAAATCAGGGTCTAGGGCATCTCCAAAAATAATATCCTTTTGCAACTCGCCCTCCATATTATAAATGCTCAACTGATTAAAAAACTGATAGGCCTTTACCAGTAATCGCTTTTGAGGTTCAAAAACCAATTTCCCCTCATACAATGTAGGTCGCTTCTTTTCAATAGGTTCATTCGTCACTTTTGGATGAAACGGACTCCAGTCTTTAACTTCTGTTTGTGTATTGAAGAAGAAGAAATTCCCTTTACCTTCTGTATTATTTGCTCCAATAAAAACACTGTCAGCAAATCTTATAAGATTAGAGTCATCAATTAGCCCTGTTGGGATAAGTACTTCCTCAGTAGGATAACCTTCACCCGTGAGTATATTTTCTCGATCGAAATATTTGAAACGACTCTTATTTATATCATGTACCCAAATACCTCCATCTTCTTCATACTTGATACTAGGCAACTTAAATTCATTTGGTCCATCGCCATCTCTTCCGAAAGAATTAATCGGACTCCCGCTTAAAGAATAGAGCTGAAATTGCTCTACCAAACAAGGGTCTAGTAAGACCATAACAGAGTCAATCACCTCAATTTGGCGAAAACAACCTTCTCCAAAAGCCTTTACTTCTTTACCAAGAAGCGGTTTATAGCTTTCAATACTAATGTTGGAAGTAAGACTATTAACTTCGTCTGTCGAATTCTGGCAAGAGAAAACAAGTAACATAGTAAATAAAAAGAGGCACTTCGACTTCATACTTAGGATTTAACAAGTCATAAGGTAAAAAATATATTAGAATGATTACTTAACAACCCACTGGGTTCAGTACTTTCTTTACAATAACATGAAAATAGAGCTATACCAGTCTCATTCTTCGCCATTCCCAAAAGAAAGTGCCTTCCTTTTCGCCAAAACCTTAAAGCGGATAAAGAGCGTAATGGCGGCAATACTCAAGCCGGTTAGCAGGCCGTACCAAACACCTTCAGGGCCAAAGCCCAACACAAAGCCAAAAAGATAACTGACCGGAATACCGAGCACCCAATAGGCCACAAAAGTGATTAGAGTAGGCACTCGAACATCAGACATACCTCTAAGCGAGCCTAGCCCCACCACTTGCACTCCATCTGACAACTGGAAAAAACCTGCCACAATAATCAATGAGCCTGCTATTCTTATTACTTCTGGGTCATCGATATACAGTGTTGGGAAGAAATTATGGAAAACGATGTATACTACGGAACAACAGGCCATAAAAATAAGCGCCATCATAAAACTGGTATTGCCAGCGCGATTTAAATTGAAAGCATCTCTTCTCCCCACTTGGTTACCAATACGCACAGTAGATGCTGCGGCAATACCTGTAGCCATCATATAACTGAGTGAAACCAAACTCAAAGCAATTTGGTGTGCTGCCAAAGGAACTACTCCAAGCCTTCCCATAAGCAATGCTGCTCCAGCAAAAGCACTTACCTCGAATACAAACTGGGTTCCACTCGGCACTCCAATTTTGAGCATGGGTTTAAAGTAGGCAGCAGTAATATTAAAGATTTTGAAAGCAGCGCTGTAATACTGTGTTCTTTTACTCCTTCCTACATACAGCATCATGCCTACGGCCATAAATACCCTAGAAATTAGTGTTCCCCAACCCGCTCCAATTAGGCCCAATTCAGGAAAACCGAACTTTCCATAAATTAGAATGTAATTGAATAACACATTGATCAGGTTGGCACCAATGGTAATAAACATGGTCGGTTTGGTGATAGAAAGCCCTTCGGCAAACTGTCGGAAATTCTGAAAAAGCATCATCGGAATCATCGAAAAAAGGATGACATAGAAGTATGGTTTTCCCAACCTTATTACTTCTTCGGGTTGAGAGAAATTATCGAAACCAAAAGACAAGAGGTAGCCTAGTAATACCAACACTAAACTGGTACTTAAACACAAAACGATTCCATGGCGGAGCAGTCGAGTGATTTTATTGCGGTCGCCTTCACCATCTGCCTGAGCGACTAATGGAGTGATGCCATACGACACACCAATGCCGAACATCAGAAATACCATGAGTACATTATTGGCAAAAGAAGATGCCGCCAAAGCTTCTGGTCCAATTTGGCCTACCATAATACTATCTACAATCCCCACGGTAACATGGCCTACTTGGCTCAACATTACTGGATAGGCAAGGTTAATCGTTTTGCTGAAATGTTGTTTGTACGATAGTTTCTCCAACATCAGATTCCTTTTTTTCTTGCAAACCTCATGATTGCCGCTACGCTTAAACTATCGGTAATGCGGCCATCGAGCACCATTTCTAACACTTCAGTAAAGGGTAATTTTTGGATAGAAATATCTTCGGTATCGTCAAAATTGGTTTCACCCTCAGTAAGGCCAGTTGCTAAATAGGCGAATCCCACTTCGTCTGTAACAGAATTGGAGGTGTGGATTTTACACAGAAATTCAAGTTCTTGGCAATGAAGCCCAGTTTCCTCTTTCAGTTCGCGCTTGGCTCCTATTTCTAAAGTTTCGTTTTCGGGTACTGCGCCCATCGGGATTTCCCAGCTATATTCATTCAAAGTATATCGATACTGCCCAACCAGCCAGGTATTCATTTCTTCATCAATGGGAAGAATACCTACCGCTCGACCTTTGAAAGACACCTTCCCATAAATCCCTTTTCCACCAGAAGGATTGATCACATTAAACTCATCGACTCTAATCCATGGGTTCTCGTAAATCAGTTTTCCATCTAAAGTCTTCCAAGGGTTTTTATGCGATTCCATGCCGCAAAATTAGACATATGTTTCAGCATCCAAATCAAAGTTTTAAGTTTGGGCATGTTATTATCAAATTTTGGCTCTGGAAAGATTGAAGCGGGTTGTGATGAGGCTGGCCGTGGCCCTTTAGCAGGCCCAGTAGTAGCCTCGGCTGTTATTCTTCCTGCGGATTACCGGAATAAACTGCTCAATGATTCTAAGCAACTGAAAAGGGCACACAGAGAGCAGCTTGAAATTGAAATCAAAGCCGAAGCCTTGGCTTGGGCGGTTTGCGAAGTAAGTCCAGAGGAAATTGATGAAATCAATATTTTGAATGCCTCATTTTTGGCCATGCACCGCGCGATTGACCAACTAAAGCTAAAACCCGAGCTACTACTTATTGACGGAAATCGTTTTAAAGTCTATCAGAGTATTCCTCATGAGTGCATTATAAAGGGCGATGGAAAGTATTTATCCATTGCCGCGGCTTCCATTTTAGCTAAGGTAGAACGAGACAGAATTATGAGTGAAGCAGCTCAACAATTCCCTGGTTATGGCTGGGAAAGCAATGCGGGCTACCCTACTAAAAAGCACCGTCAGGCCATAAGAGATTTGGGCATTACACCTTTGCACAGAAAATCTTTCAAGTTGTTGCCAGAACAGATGGAGTTGTTTTGATTTCTATGGGAATACTAAAAAACTGGAAGCTCCTTTAATTTAAAATCAATCAGAAAAAATTCAAAGCTAAGTCATGCTGTAAGTTCCGAAGTCTCGGAATTTCAGTAACACAGGAAAGAGAGTTAAAAACAGCAGACGAATTGTGATTCGTGAAAAGATCCCTACGGGATGACTACATAACGGGCGCACTCAGTTCAATCCTATAGATTGGCTATAATACGACTAGTAAACCCTTGGATAGTTCGCTGGACAGCATCAAAAAAAAGACGACCCATGGCAGCAGGTCGTCTTTTGTATTTAGGTGAAAGATTTTAATCAATCTACATTGTCGTGTAGAAATTTATTGTTGCCCATAATTTCATCATCATCATTCAGGTTATAACGCGACACATTGCTTTCAGATGAAGGCGGTGCATCGTTTAACCTTACTTGTCTACGCTGATAAGCAGGAATTTCAAGCTTTTCCTTGATGTCATCATTTTTCATATAATGACTACCAGAAGTGCGCAATTTTTCTTCTCTTAACCTCGCTTGTTGCTGAAGTTTATTTCTCTTCATTTCCAAGAAATCCTTGTAGCGTTGTTCTTCATGATCTAACTCAATGCGTTCATTACGCATTCTGATATCTGGATCATCATTCGCTTCTGGACCAACTTCTTCAATATCATACTTTTGAGCTAGTTTTGATAAGAAAGTATAACCCGAAATGATATTATCATCATCGCTATCGTCCTTATTTTCTACTTCATCAATTTCATGACGAGGCTCTGGTTTTTCAAAGCCTGCGCTGAACAATGAAGATTGAGTTGGTTTCTGAACAAACGATGGTCTTTCAACATTACGCTCGATTGGTTGATTGCTCTCTAAATCAATCACTGTCTTTTTTGTAGCAGCTGGTCTAGCTTCTACCAATGGCGTTTCGAAACCCGTTGCAATCACAGTTACGCTAATGCTTTGTCCGTGCTCTACATCAATACCGTGACCGAAAATCACCTCAGCATCGTCACCTGCTTTGTCTTGGATGTACTCAGTGATTTCTGTAAGCTCATCCATTTGAAGTTCGGCTTCTTCACCAGAAATAATAGAGAGTAAGATTTTCTTAGCACCCAAAATATCTTGGCTGTTCAATAATGGAGAAGAGATGGCCATTTCAGCAGCTCTTAATGCTCTTCCTTCACCTTCGGCAGAAGCAGAGCCCATAACAGCAGCACCAGCGCCTTTCATTACGGTTTGAACATCCATGAAATCGACATTTACATAACCAGGAACGGTAATGATTTCGGCAATTCCTTTAGCGGCTGTGGTTAAAATATTATCTGCTTCAGCAAATGCTTTACTGATTGGCAGGTTACCATGGATTTCTCTCAACTTATCGTTGAGGATGACCAACACGGTATCACAATTTTCTTTTAATGCAGCAATGCCGTCATTGGCTGCATTCATTTTCTTTCTTCCTTCAAAACCAAAAGGAGCCGTAACAATACCTACAGTTAATAGATCCATGTCGCGGGCAATTTTGGCAATAATTGGAGCCGCACCAGTTCCAGTACCTCCGCCCATTCCAGCAGTGATAAATACCATTTTGGTATCGTCACCTAGCATTTGACGAATGTCTTCTTTGCTTTCTAAGGCGGCATTTTTTCCTACCTCAGGGCTAGCGCCAGCACCAAGGCCTTCAGTAAGACCGATGCCGATTTGCAACCTATTTGGAATAGGACTGCTTTTTAATGCCTGAGCATCGGTGTTACATACTATAAACTCCACATCCTTAATCCCTTGATTATACATGTGGTTTACTGCGTTACTTCCTCCGCCACCAACTCCAATCACTTTAATGATCGATTTGTGATGCTTAGGAATTTCGAACATATAAGATTCTGCCATGATTATTATGTTTAAGCCTGAAGTCCGAAGTCCGAAGACCGAAGACAAAAACAGGCGTTTGTTATTTTATCTTATTTTTAAATGCTGTCATCATGTTCATCAAGTTGAATGATGTGTCATAAACAGCACTGAATTCACTTTTTGTGATATACTTTCTTCTGTCAGCTTTATAAAGACATGTCACGGTTTCGGCCAAAGAACGAATGGCGTATCCCATAAACTTTCTATACTCGGGGCCTGACTGCCCAATTGAGCCCTCTGAAATATTAAGAGCAACAGAATCGGCAGCTCTAGACATTTGAGAAGAGAGGTTGAATTTTTCTCTATCAGGAAATCTCATTGTCATACTATTGACTACTTCTCCCAAATCCATTGCTTTCTGCCAAATCAATAAACTCTCAAATTTGAAACTCATACCTCAAATATTATTACCAAACTAACTTCCAACTTCGGCCTTCCTTCTTCCAACTCCTCAATACTCTCCTTTATCCTGAAAATCATCCATCAACAAACCTTTTGTTTTGTCGATAAGCCCCTTGAAGAAATCTGAGCTTTTCTTTGCGCTCTTCATGGTTTTCTTTCCTGAGGCCACCTGATTTTGCATGTAACGGTTTTCTCTTTCATCAATCGCCCTAAAGCCTGAAAGTACTAAACCAACTGTGGTCGCATACATTGGGCTCTTAATTGCTTCAACTTTACTCTTACCAAGGTGTTCGTTAGGATAACCAATTCTGGCATCCATACCCGTCATGTATTCAAACAATTGTTTTACATAACCCAATTGAGAACCACCTCCTGTAATTACAATTCCGCCTGCCAATCTGCTGGCATACCCTGAGGTGATAATTTCGGCATGAACCAACTCAATGATCTCTTCCATTCTGGCCTCAATAATGTTGGCAAGGTTACGGATCGAAATTTCTTTTGGTGGTCTATTTCTTAAGCCTGGAATTGAAACGATTTCATTTGGATTGGCCTCTTCTGCAATGGCCTTTCCGAATTTCGTTTTTAATAGCTCGGCTTGGTTCTGCATTACTTTGCAGCCTTCCTTAATGTCGGAGGTGATGATATTACCACCAAAAGGAATGACTGCTGTGTGTCGGATGATATTGTCGTGGAAGATTGCGATATCGGTAGTGCCACCACCAATATCTACAAGGCAAACGCCAGCCTCTTTTTCTTCATCACTCAAAACCGACATGCTTGAAGCCAATGGTTCTAAAATCAGATTTTCGATTTCTAAACCGGCTCTTCGCACACACTTATTGATATTTCTGATCGCATTGGTTTGAGCAGTGATCACATGGAAATCTGCTTCAAGCTTAACGCCCGACATACCAACTGGATCTTTAATTCCTTCTTCATAATCCACAATGTAATCTTGCGGCATTACGTGAATAATCTCGCAGCCTGGAGGCATCACGATCTTATGAATGTCGTTCGATAACCGCGTTAAGTCGGTTACTGTAATTTCGTCTTCCACCACATCGCGGGTGATGCTACCGTGGTGTACCGAACTCTTGATGTGTTGGCCTGCAATACCCACATTAACCACATTGATTTCAATACCCGACTGCTCGCTTGCTTCAGCAATTGCCTTTTCGATGGCGATAACGGTTTTATCAATATTGGTTACTATACCACGGATTACTCCATCAGAAACGGCTTTACCCATTCCCAATACTTCGAGCTTTCCATACTCATTCTTCGTCCCCACAATCACACAGATTTTCGTGGTTCCAATGTCTAGTCCGACAACTATTTTATCTTCTTGCATGGCGTTGTTTGTATTTTATATTTCTGAGCTCCAATGCTTATAAACCTGTCACGTTCACTCACATTCTCGCCTTAAATTCACTTTTTCAAATCAGTCGCAAATGAGCTGATCTTTGTACTCTACGTTTACTCTACTGTATGTATTCCAACCTTTTGTTGGCATAATTTCTTTGAAGAAAATTTCGAGTCTTTTAAACTTCGACTTAAAATTTTCTGCATAACCAAATTCAAGTTTTTGATCTCCTACTTGAGGAATCATCACCACTTTTCCATTTTTGCCTACCACCAATTGAGCAATTTGCATGTTCCAAAACTTGTCCTCACTAATGTATTCTATGAGGTCATACAGCTTTTGATCGTACTCATTTCCTTCAATACTTTCTTTGGCAGTCAACCCGTCCATATAGCTACCAGAAAGCACTAAAACTCTTGCTGTATATTTACTTGAAACAGGTAAAATATCGCCTTCTTCGCCCAAATAAGCTTGTTTTCCGTTGTCTGCAATAATTCTTGCTATTGGTTTATTTTGGGTGGCTTTTACTACCAAATGACCGTTTAAGTCTCTAAACACCTGAGCGTCCTTCACAAAACTGTGCGACTCTACTCTTCGCTCAATTTCTTTCAAACTCACTCTTCCGTAGGCATCGCCCAAAACGGTATCTCCTTTGTTTTCCAGAATGAGTGACATCACATCCTCTTCATCAATAAAAAAGTTTTCATAGGTATTTTCTATGTCCACTTCAATATCATCAACCCTGTATCCAACCTCTCTTTTATCGATAAAACTGATCATAGATAGCAGAAGCGCTGAAACTCCTGTAATTCCTACGACCCTCCAAATTGTCTCTTTTACTTTCATAACAATTCAGCTTTTAAAGGTTCTACAAATTTATCAATATCGCCTGCGCCAATGGTCAAAAGCACCTCTGGTTGCCAAGCTTTTATCTGTTCAATTAGTTGCTCTTTTTCGCAAACCATTTTCCTTTCCGCTGTCACGTTTTCCAGTAACATAGTGGAAGAAATCCCTTCAATTGGTTGCTCTCTCGCTGGGTATATATCCAACAGAATCACTTCATCTGCTAAGCTCAAACTCTCAGAAAATTCTGGAGCAAAATCTCTTGTGCGACTGAACAAATGCGGTTGAAAAACAGCCGTGATTCTTTTGTTCGGATAAAGCGCACGCACCGACTTCAGTAATGATTCAATCTCTACAGGGTGGTGTGCGTAATCATCGATATACACTAAGTTTTCAGACTTAATGATGTACTCGAAACGCCTTTTCACTCCTTTGTAGGTACTTACTCCTTCGCGAATAGAGTCATCGTCTGCACCGAAATATTTGGTTACCGAAATGGCAGCCAATGCATTTTCTACATTATGAAAACCAGGTACATTCAAACGAATGCCTGCAATGGTTTTCTTGCTCGTTCTATAATCGAAAACAAAAGTTGCTTCTTCAATTCTCAGGTTCTCAGCAGTAATATCTGCCGACTCTAATGCATAACTGAAATGATGAACATTGTTCTCGCCTCCAAGTATTTGAGTTCCTACTCCTTGCTTCGCGAAGAGTTTACCTTTCTTTTCTATTTTACTTACAAACAGCGCAAACGACTCTTTTAAAGCATCTTTGTCACCGTAAATATCTAAATGATCTGCATCGATAGAGGTAACCACAGCCGCATCTGGACGAAGGGTTAGGAATGACCGATCAAATTCGTCTGCTTCAATCACCGCGATAGAATTTGTTTCCTCATTCATCACCATGTTTGTACCGTAGTTGGTCGCAATTCCTCCCAAAAAGCCCGTACAATCAATGCCCGCGGTTTTCATCAAATGGACAATCATTGAACTGGTGGTGGTTTTACCATGCGTTCCGGCCACCGCCACACTAATCATGCTTTCGGTAATTAAGCCCAATACTTGAGAGCGTTTCATAATATTGAAACCCTCTGCCTTGAGCCAAGCCCACTCCTTATGATCTTTAGGAATTGCTGGGGTATAAATTACCAAGACATCCTCTTTAGAGCTTTTTATGTTATCGCTGATTTTCGCTGGGTCATCTTCAAAATGCACCGCAATACCTTCGCTTTCTAATTGATTTGTTAGGGCAGTTGGTGTTTTATCGTAGCCCGACACAGCTTTTCCATTGTGCTTAAACCATCTGGCCAAAGCACTCATTCCGATCCCTCCGATCCCAAGAAAATATACGTTATGTATGTCTCTCAGCTTCACGCTATCAATTTTAAAATCTCGTCAACTATTTCTTCTGCAGCATTGGGTTTGGCCAATGCTTTTATTTTTTCACTCAGCCTTTCTTGTTTTTCCTGATCGTGGATCAACGCAATAGCTTCATCTATTAATCTTTCTCTGGCTTCTACATCTTTCACCAAAATGGCGGCATCATTATCTACCAAAGCTTTCGCATTTTTGGTTTGATGGTCTTCGGCCACATTAGGCGAAGGCACAAAAATTGTCGGCTTGGCTGCTATGCATAGTTCAGAAACTGATAATGCTCCTGCTCGCGAAATCACTACATCGGCTGCGGCATAAGCCAAATCCATTTCTTTCAAAAACTCGAAAAGAAGAATACCTTTTGCATCTCCAGAAGCTTCTAGTTTCTGTTTCATTTCAGCATGGTAAAACTTGCCACACTGCCAAATCACTTGAATTCCTTCGGCCTTTAATTTCTCTAAGCCTAGCACCATGCTATCATTAAGGGTTCTGGCACCAAGGCTTCCTCCTAAAATCATCAATACAGGTGCCTCACTGAAACCAAAGTGCTTCAAAGCAGCTTCTTTCTTTCCTTCTAAATCGACTATGTCTTTTCGTACAGGGTTTCCTGTAAAAGCAATTTTGTTGGCCGGAAAGAATTGTTCCATGCTAGGATATGCTACGCAAATCTTTTGCACCTTCTTTGCCAATAATTTATTGGTAAGGCCTGCATATGAATTCTGCTCTTGAATCACAGCTGGAATTCCTTTTCGCGAAGCCACCCTTAACAAAGGCCCACTGGCATAACCCCCAACACCTACCACCGCATGTGGCCTAAACCTTCTTATAATCCCAGCACTTTTGCCGAGACTATTCACAAGCTTTACTGGAAAAAGAAGGTTATCAAAAGTGAGTCTTCGCTGCAAACCACTGATCCAAAGACCGATGATTTTATAACCAGCCTCTGGCACTTTCTGCATTTCCATTTTTCCTTCGGCACCCACAAAAAGGATCTCAGCATCATCGAAACGCGCTTTAAAAGCATTGGCAATGGCAATGGCTGGGTAAATATGCCCGCCTGTGCCGCCTCCGCTGATAATGATTCGATATGGTTGTTTCTTTTCTATGATTATGCTTTTGCTGTATTTCTAATATCACCTGTTATAGGCGAAAAACTTTCTTGTTCTCCTCGACTCACGCTCAGGATAATTCCTAAGGCAAGTCCAGTAAATAGTAATGAGGTTCCACCCATACTAATTAATGGCAATGTTTGACCCGTTACAGGCCCTAAACCCACCACAACGCCAATATTTACCAAGGCCTGAATTACAATGGCGAAACTGAGTCCTGCTGAAAGCAGCCCTCCAAATGCTCTGTCACTGTTGGCCATTACTCGCATTCCTCGATAGAGCAGTATTAAATAGAGGAACAAAACGAACACGCCTCCAATCATTCCATACTCTTCGATAATGATGGCATACACAAAATCTGAATAAGGATATGGAAGGAAATTTCTTTGATCACTTTTACCTGGTCCTTTTCCAATTACTCCGCCTGTGGCAATAGCGATATAGGATTGCTGAGCCTGATAAGGAACTTCTTCTTGACTAATAAAGTCAGTTACCCTGCTAATTGCAGTTCCGCCACGCTGACCAAAACTCATGGCTAGTACGCCCACAAAAGCACCTACAACTACCAACATAGCCAAGTATTTAGGCGGTACTCGACCAATAAACAAAAGCAGCATGCAAGTAAGAAACAGTAAAATTGCGGTCGAAATATTGGTCATTGCTATAAGGCCGCAAATGGCGCCACACCATGCCAACATGGGAATTAATGATTCTTTGATATTGGCAATGTTCTGTTGCCTTTTGGCCAACATACTTGCTAAGCCAGCAATCAGGGCCATTTTAGCTAAATCAGAAGGCTGAAACTGCAAACCAATAAATGGCAATTCAATCCAACGAGAGGCTTCATTTACAGTAGAGCCTGCTTGCCATGCATAGAGCAATAATGGCACAGAAACGAAAAGTGCGTATCGGGTAATTTTAGAATAATAGCGGTAGTCGATTTTATGGGCAACCCACATTACCAACATAGCCAAACCCACCATAATGGTATGACGAATGAGATAATACTCCGTATTTCCCCCCATTTGCTTATAGGCCAAAGAGCCCGTAGCACTGTATACGACCAAAATACTAATGAGCGAAAGGCATAGCACCACCGCCCAGATGACTGGGTCGCCCTGAAGGTGTTTATCGGTCCATGCTTTTAGCTTAATCATTTCCTTAATTTTTGATTTAAGATTTTTGATTTATGAATTCACGTCAATCATTCATTTTTTGTCTTTATTATTCTTTGCTGTTTTAATTGAAGCAACTGTTATTGCTAGAATCTCATTAGCTTCTTTCATCAATTCCTTTATAATATTTATGTCCGTATTTTTAACAGCACTCAACAAATCCAAAAAGTACAGACATTCATCTGCCTCTTCCTCAACTATTTTGAGCTTATTAATAAAATCAGCAGTTGATTTCCCTCTACAAGCCGCCCTATAATTTGCTCCTACTGAAGTACTACATCTAATCAACTGTCGAGCGATTGTATCATAAACTAGTCCTTTTGGCAACCCTTCGATCATTCCAATCACCTTCAACACGAAGGCTCTTTGTCGTTGAATCATTTGTTTTTTGTCGAATGCCATAATTGTAAATCAAAAATCTTACTTCCTAAATCGCTAATTCCATTACAATTTTTCTAAACTGATCTCCGCGATCTTCATAGTTCTTGAACAAATCGAAACTTGCACAAGCTGGTGATAACAAAACCGTATCGCCCGGTGCGGCCAAATCTTTAGCCATTCTAATCGCTTTAATCAAATCATCAGTTGCCTGAATGCTGGGTACTATATTTTCGAAAGCCGTAAAGAGTTTCGAATTGTCCTTCCCCAAACAGATCAAGCCTTTTACTTTATTCTGTACTAAAGCCTGAATTAGGCTGTAATCATTTCCTTTATCTACCCCACCTGCAATCCAAACAATAGGTGCATCAACCGCATCCAAAGCGTAGTAAACTGAATCTACATTAGTAGCTTTTGAATCATTGATGTATTTCGCTCCATTGATTTCCCTTACAGGTTCCAATCGGTGCGGTGCATTTTTGAAGTTTTTAAAACCACGAACAATGGCTTCATCACTTACACCTGCCAAACTTGCTGCATAACCTGCGGCTTTGGCGTTGAGCATATTGTGTTGCCCCTTTATTGAGATACCTGCTCTGGGGGCAGATACCTCAACGTTTAAAGGGGTAAAAAACAACCTATCATTGTTTATCTCGGAAGCGTCTCCTCCGAGCGAATAAGGATGAACTTTCAGACCGCGAGCGGCTTTAGAAATGTTCTTCCCGATTTGGTGGTCATCGTTCCAATAAATGGCATGACCGCCCAGGTGTACAAGGTGAAATATGCGCATCTTCGATGCGATATATTTTTCGAAGTTGTGATCATATCTATCCAAATGATCTGGAGTGATATTCAATACAACTGCAATGTTTAATTTCAATTCGTAGCAGTCGTCCAGTTGAAAACTGCTTAATTCTAGCACGTACCAATCGTGTTGATCTTCGATCACCTGACGCGCTAAACTTTTTCCTACATTTCCGCCAAGACCTACGTTAAACCCTCCTTCTTTTAAAAGGTGGTAAGTCAAAAGCGTGGTGGTAGTTTTACCGTTTGTTCCTGTAATACCAATCAACTTTGCGGCCGTATGCCGAGCTGCGAATTCGATTTCGCCAATGATTAAATTCCCTTTGGCTCTGAGTTTCTTAATTAGAGGAGCTGATTCTGGAATTCCAGGGCTTTTAATTACCAAGTCACTTTCTAAAATTCGATCTTCTGAATGTTTTCCGCTTTCAAACTCAATATCATTGGCCTCTAACTCCTGAACATACTGTGCTTTGATTTGCCCCATATCAGACACGAACACGTCATAGCCTTTTGCTTTTCCAAGCAATGCCGCTCCTGTTCCGCTTTCGCCTGCGCCTAGTATGGTTAGTTTTCTTTTCAAGTGCTCAGTTATCAGTTATCAGTTATCAGTTATCAGTTATCAGTTATCA